>JADEYI010000060.1_pt1 | contig 207041 bp, 298 predicted proteins | sample 8542331 | NCBI WGS metagenome assembly JADEYI01 (sample SAMN16510988, study PRJNA670497) | mine drainage metagenome | isolation source: biofilm near Copperflume 1 | place: Germany: Marsberg coppermine Kilianstollen | collected 2018-02
TTAGTATTGCCAGAGCATTGTTGCCAGGGCAGCGACAAGCCTCATAGGTTCATCCCGTCCCCCGACTGTCATCCTCCCCCCAACCGTCCTCCCCCCCCCCCCCCTCCCCCAGCTGCGCCAGGAGGATTTGGTAATGTGTGTGCAGTGCTTATGTGCATTGTCAAGTCAGCACGTGGCACAGCATCAGCAATCACAGTGCAAGCTATGCGAAAGCAAGATCATGCGAACTTGAAGCCCAAGTGTCCAACGACACTGAATCAACGCGGGCACTGCTTTCATGCTCAAGCAACTTGCTTGAAGCTCCACCTGCCAGTGAATATTTGGGGCCGTCTAAGGCCAGATGCTCATCTGCACCATTCGGTATCGACACCCTTCATTATTGGCTCCCAACTGTGCAGAGTTCTGTGCCAAATCTGCGTTGTTTCGCTTGCAATGAGTAGTCCACGTGTCCCTTGTCAAGCTCAAACCAAACATAGAAAGGACGGACTGCTACTGATAAGCTCGGTGTGTGTCTTAAGTCAGGTGAGGCTCCAGACTGATGAGGATGGTTCGGGGTGTTTATTCTGGACGCCGTCGTGACGAGGATCATCCATGAAGAAGTCAATCTTAAATGTTGGCGCTCGTGCGAATTGAGCTTGACGCATGATGTGTATACTTGAAACTGATTTGATATCTCCTTTCATCGCGGATCCTCCCAACATTCGCACCCTGTACTGATTCAGCAAGGATGACACCCTTGAGGGTGATAGTGAGGTGACATCTCTCCTGTCTTCAAACTTGTGTGTGTTGTCCTGCTCCAGGACATATGCAAGGGCCTTGCTGCAAGGCTGGAAACGGAGCTAAACATCTTTAGGCGGAGACTTCCGTTATCTCATAAGGAAGTGCACGCTCAACGAGGGCCATAATCCATCGCGGTTCCATTTCCGAACGCCAGTCGTTGTGACCTGCTGAGCAACACTCTCACAATGGACAAAGGTCCAATAAGGTCTTCCTCATTCACTCTCAAAGTGTATGCGTTACTTGTATTTCCGTTAATTTGTCCTCGCAGAGTTCCAGTGTTGACATGCCGTGATGCACACGATGTACGAAAGACCATATTGACTCTTGGAGCCACACCGTTCAGCAAGTTGACTCTATTCCAAACTGTAAATTGGTGACATTAAAGACGCTGAGGGAGTTTTGTTCTGAGAAATTCGAGTAATTCTGCCCTTGCATTCATGGTCAGGCGTTCGAACCATGACATTCCAAATGGCTGTCTGCAGGAAAAATTCGCTGGCCCGGACAGCCCTTGTCCCACACATTTTTACCCTGATCTGCTTCGCTTCTTCGAGCTCTGGCACTGTCGTCGCTGCAGGCGCTGCAGGTGAGATGATACCCAGGGATCGACGTGCATGACTCATACAATCTGTCCGGCATGCTTATGGTCGTGTAGGACATACACCTATCAGGTGTCCTTCGATATCCGGAAAAGTTTCTTCTAGGCACCATATCACTTGTTTCTATTAGGTTTCTTGAGCTCTACCTACACAGGTTGCAAGTCCTCACTAGGACCAGTCAGACGTAAACATGCGATAACGCCTTCGGTGGACCCTGCAGCATCACACGTTACTCAATCGCTTTGATTGTTGGTGGCAAATTGATGCTCGTGAATATCCGAGGGCGACGGTATCATAGTGGTACATTCTGTTGAGTCCCTATAGCAAGCCATTGAGCAAAGTGACGCTTGGCCCCAGGGAAAGTCATCGGACACGGTGCCTCACCTGGAGCGTTTGATGGTTTGATCAACGGAACCGAGTTTCTTAAAGGCGTGTTCCCTGCCAGTAAGGCAGAAGTCAAGGAAGTCGAAAAGGATGTCGCCGGAATCAAGGCGGATGCCGCGCAGGAGAAGCTCCTGATACAGGCCATTGTCGACAAAGTCAATTCGCTTACACCCGTGAGTGCACAAATTTGTCTTCATCAACATATAATCAACCTAAGAGAAACATTGGTCAAAACTTAGGCACCTTCAGCAGCGGACTCAAAAATAGAATGGCCAAAAGACGGCCTATAGATTCCCACAGTAGACCTTAACCTGCCTCGACACCACCGTTTAGAGTAATGTGCTGCCTCTGCAGGGCTTCAACGGCACGAACGGCATCAACGGCGCCACAGGCCCAACAGGTCTTCCGCCTGCTTCGTGGGCTTCTTGTGAACAATGACACACTTCTGTGTCTTCTCATTTACAAATATCTTGTTGCCAGAGCGAGCGCCAAAGACCCAACCGCTGTCTGTGTCTCGGTAGGCGCCACGGGAGAGAAAGGCTCCACCGGCAACACAGGTGCCACGGGCGCAACTGGGGCCACTGGCTCCACCGGCCAAACAGGCCCCACAGGTGTGAAAGCATTTCCTGCTGCAGCCTCTGATGCATTATGCAGGGGAAATCAGTTTCCCTAGCTGATAGTGTATCGCCTCAAGCTGCCTTGCCAAACAAGCCTTGTAATGCAGCAATGGTTGGGCCCTTACACACTTGTGCTCGTAAGGGAAAGCTGCAGTGATGACCTGCCTAGCACTTAAATTGTACACATGCTACCAATTGCATGTGAGTGAGACTAATAAGTTTTGTCCTGCACATAATGGCTCTTCGCACAGCTCACAACTACATGTGTCTGAGCTTGCTACATTTGTTGAACATAAATTGCACAAGACAGTGGAAGTGGCTGGTCGAAAGATTTCCCCTTGCAGCTGCAGGAGGCAAGGCAGAATATTCCTGCTGGGCCGATTTTTGCTTTGCAAGCATAACTTTCCGCAATGAAATGAGGGTGCACGGCGTGTGCGCAGGCTGCACTGGCGCAGCGGCAGTGGTGCCCAATGCTGTGTACACCATCGGTCCGGAGTCACAGGACTTCCCCCAGGCGTTCCCATGGGTGTCTTTTGACACACGCTCCACCGGAGCAGTCACAATCAACGCCGTCAAGCCGCGCCTGGGCGACGGCTCCTTGGAGCTCAAAACCACCTGCCCCGACGTTGCCTGCTCCACCGGCAAGGCTCAGGTATGTGGGATTGCTCTTGCGGTCAACAGGGTGCCTAATCCGCAGTGAGGTCGGCAAATGAGATTATGCACCGCCCCTCCATCGATCCTCTACATAGGGGTTGAGAGATCATCTCCACAAACTTGGCGCCTGGCAAGAATTCCGTCTTGCATCATTGCTTCATCTCATTGAGTGGCAGTCTTGCTATTCCTGGGTTCAAAGATTCTTTGCTTGCTATTTTCATGGCCAAGAACACAGTATTTGCAGTTCCAGATCCCACAAAGAATCGAAGTAAGGTCCGATGCGCATGCAAGAACCTGACAAATTTATTTAACAAAGTTTCAACCTGATCATGTTCCGTGCAATGTGAATTCTCTCCTGCATGACGCTGTTCCTTTTCTAGAAACTAATGCATTTGCAGGTTGAGGGAGTTTACAGTGCTGTGGGTGGGACACCTCTTGGAACTCTGGGGGACCTGGCCTCAGGATCTCTGTCTTTTGAGTTCAACGTCCCCACGACTAACCCCATTCCGGCATTCAGGTGCCCTTCACTCTCTGATAATTGTCGTTGGCTCTCCTGTGAGCATGCCTCAGCCCTGTTAGTGCGCCGGTGCAGGTCTCCTGAAGTGCAGAAGTCTTCACACACATAAAAGGTGCACTAAATATCTGGGTGCAACATTGCCAACACAGGGACCACTGTATTTGGCATGCCTGACAAATTGTGTTGCAGGATTCAGTGATGAGCAAGGGATTCCTAAACAATACCACAGCGCCTTCCACCTTCAAAGTCTTGCATGAATTGCACTGGTTGTGGGCAATGTCAGTCCATTGATTTGCACACCCTCACATGTACAGTTCAGCTGAGCTCAGATTCTTTTTGTGCAGGCTTTTCATTCGCGCTCCCAACAATGCCCTGGTGCAGCTGGTGTGGGAGAGGGTGTACCAGACAACGCAGCCCACACCTCCAACCAATGTGTGGGTCACCCAGGACATGACCAACAACCTCTTCTGGATCCGCGACAACAACCAAAACTATGATGGCGGCAGTAATTTCCAGACCCTTGCCACATGGGCCAGTGGTTTCCAGGTGAGACCTCTGCGCAGCCCTCGGAGGTTTGATGTTGGATCCGGACTTGCCTATAGCTAGAGATCACGTAGCAGGCAGTAAGAATTGCCACACCTTCATTGCACATCTTCAGGCCTGAGAAGGCTCAGAAAGCGTACTGGGATGCCAAAAGGCTGCAAGATTGACTCTAATAAACAAAGCAAAGCGCAGCACATTGAGCTACCAATCATAAGGCTGCGCGAAGTGCCCAAGACAGAGGCAAGAGATATTTCTTGAGGATCCAATACACAGAGTCCGAGTTTTGAAAGAGAGCTGCTTTGCACTAGGAGCAAGATACAAAAGAAGGACAACACGGAGTTGGTGTACAATTTGTGTTTCAGGAAATGAAATACTCCCATTTGCACTCAAGTTGAATCTCTTTGTTGAGGTTTCAATGCCTTGTCGGGCACCGAATAGTGACTAGCTTCATTGTGCTTGCTGTGTATATACCATATATGACACAATCTATGGGTGCAGGCCACCAGCCTCACTGCAGGAGGCCCCAAGTCAACCGCACTGATCGCTGCATCCCCCATCCTTGCTGTGCGCATAGCCGTGGGCAGCGGTGTTCCCGCCACAACCTCTTACGTTGACAATCCCACGCTGCGCTTTGCCAGTGGTGCTGTTTACACGGCCAATTTTGAGGTCTTGCCTCCCCCAATTTGCCCCTGAACATGTGATGGGGGACAATAATTTGGCTATTGTATTTGCATAATGTGTTGGTGGACAATACTACGTAATAATATGGTTTTTGGTATATGTCGGCCCAGCCGGCGGCAGTGAACCTGGGGTATCATACCCCATGATGCAGTGATCCCCGGGGGATCACTGCAGACCTATGTGTCCGGCTTATTTGACTCAACCAGAGTCAGTGACCAGGACTCTATATCTTGCTTGACGTTGTGAGGAATGAACTGAAGCGCAATCGCCCTTAAGACGGATGCAGGTCTCTCATCTTGTACATAGAGACGCAAGCGAGAATATCGTTTATTCATAGTGGTGTTGTCTTTTGCGTGGCGAACGCCTTACAAGCGGTCAATAATAGATTCGACAGATCATGAAAGCATTTCTGGTATGCATGACTTCCCATGTGAGAGAGGGTCTATTGTTTAGAATAATGTCTTTTGCAAATTTGATTGAAAGAATTGCCATCGAGCTTGAGTTCGAGCGATCCCAGAGATCATGACCGTCATGACGTGGTGACCATAGGCGGTGATGTTGAGGGTGTCTTGGCCGAATGCACAGAGTTGGGCACACATATCACAAAAACACATGTAATCAATCTCATAGAACAAACTGTGAACGTCATAAGAAACATGCAATGAGTTCAAGTCACATTGCGGACGACCGTGAAGCCCTATGTGACACAAGGTCAAACAAAACTGTCCACAAGTCCGTGGATCTCAGGCAATGGACCAGAACTGCAAACATGAAGTTGTATCTCCAAAATGAGGCGGATGCTCAAAAGTTAACAAGGCAAGGAACTCGTCAAACGCATCTGAGTCCTCCTTGTGGGCATGGGCGCAAAGGTAAGTAGCACGATGGTGTGCCAACATCTACGATGGAGCTGCCAGATAGTGAGAGAGCCGGATCTTTGCTGCCCGACGTCCAGCCGAGTGCCGGAGCAGATACACCTTGAACTTGCACCCTCAATGCCCCAGTTGTATGCCGAGGCTTCAAGCTGGTTAGGAGGGCCCCCGCATGCACAAGCAGCGCGGTGTCCCTCTCATGACAGGACCGGCAAGGATATCATTACTTAGATGCCTATTACACTATAGTAGCTACTAGTACTCCCCTTCCGTGTGCTTGACTCCCGGCAAGTACCGGGCATGAGCCATTGCGTGCCGAAGTAGCATAATGTCAGCACGTCTCAGCTCATAATTATTTCATTACAGTTGCTTACGGTTGCGCACCCGTCTTTAGCAGCACCACATGAGGACACGCAGCAACATTGATCAAATGAAATTCAGGTTCCTAGGTGGCATGGCCAGCATTGTAGCCTGTTAGTGAATCAGGTACTCTTGGTGAGTGACTCTTCCTCGCTTGCAATCGCGGTGACCTTGTAGGGTGTCAAATTCCTGCTCGACGGTGTCATTGGGCTGCGGCTATACAGGGCCATCAGATCTTGAAGGGCCCAATCAACTTCAAGACCATCGTTCCATCAAATCCATCGAAAGAAGGAAAAGGGATCGCAGAACATGAGACCCCAGGGGGTCCCCCTGCCACATGGCATGGGTACGGGCGCAGCTGGGGGGCCGCGCAGAGGACATCACCTCAAGGCCAGCCCCCGTCATCGAAAGGGAAAGTCGCGGGTGCTCGGCGGACCCGGAAGGACCGCCGCGGGGCCAGCATGGGCATTGGAGGCTGTGGCAGGGCTAGGAAGGTGCGGGTTTGGGATGTCGAAAGAGATGTGTCTTAAGAGTATGATTGGGAGCGAGGGCCAGGGTGATCCCTAAAAGCTGTGTCAAGGCGAGCATCATGTACGTGTTGGCGATAACAGCGGTCAAATGAGGAGCCTAGACGAGAGGTACGGTCCGGCTCACAGAGTGTGGCATTGAAACCTCCAAAAATTGAATTGACCATTGTCTGTGGGGGTTGCATACCCATCTGGGTGAGGCTTGTGATCACCATCATGATATTCAAAGATTGAGTCTTGGATTTGAGATCGAGACATTGATTCATATGTTTTGATACACAGCAAGCTTGGATGTGTAAAGGTTCTGACTCTGGAATATTAGGTTGAAGATCTTCTAGATCATCTAGATGCGCTAAGTATCCATGCAGCCTGCTTTTTAGCAGTGTTCGGTTTCTGCGGTCAGGGGCTCCTAGGATTTCCCAGCATCAAGAGCAAAAATGGGAGTTCCTTGTGCCGGTCAGCCCAATTTTTTCAGTGCTAGCCCCTTTTCCAGGAGAACGAGGCTAGGTCATCTGCGATTTCCTTTGAGTACACTAGTGGGGTGAATGCTGGAGATCTCTGGAAATCTAAAACATGCGCAGAACAATCGAGCATGGAGCAGGTGGACAGGTGCTACTGCTTCAGCTCTCCCTGTACTCTGGGACTCTAGTAAAGCGAGACTATTCTCTGACTTTTTTTGCCTTAATGGCAACTTTAGGCTTTAGCCATCGACCTGCGGTCTCCAGAGGGGTAGCAGGTAAAGGTGCATGGACTGACTTGACTCAGGGGCAAGTGGAACAATCCAGGATGCAGCAATTCAATTCAGGAAGATACACCGAATAAGTCCTTACAATCCAGCTCAAGCCATATACGGTGTTCTCAGAGTCGTAGATGTATATCTCCGCCCGTCTGTCATTCAGCATCCCATCCATTCTACCATTGAGATCCAACTATCATCACGTCAAGATTTGCTCCTTGAACCTCCTGCAGAGTTCGTGGTTTCTCCTAACCTTGATCACCAGTGGGTGTTCAACAGATGGCAGCTGCCAAATTGCTACGTGCGATCGTAGACTTGGCACTTTTCTGGCGTGCGCTCAAGCAGACAGAAAGAATATTTCAGGCCCCTTTATAGAGAATGAAGTTCTCATGCAAGGGCGAACCCAAACCGCTGGGCAGTCGGTTCCGCGGCGTGCCAGATTCTAATGCGCTTCGCCTTCCTCGCAAGCTTGGTCTCTCGCCAGTCAGAAGATCCCAAATGTGATAAAATAAGTTCTGTGTTGCACGGTACAATGGGACCTTGTCTGCGCATTTCCAGCTCTGACATGGCTGTGTTTCTTGGACAGGGAGGACTGATGAAGCCTGCTTTTTCAGTCCTGCAGAACTTTTGAGGATTCTCGTTGTGCCCTCAATATATTGCATGATGGACCCAGAGTCTTCTGTGAGCATGTCGCTGCTCCTCAATCAAGAGGTATCCTGTGTGATCACTGCCATGCGGCAGAATTCCCGCTGGGCCATGGTTCCCACGAGATACACGGTGAGACATTTCGCTGCATCCTTATTGGTCCCAGGGAATGACACTTCCTTGGTGAACAATAAGACCAACTGAAAGTGGGCATATGCACATAACCTAGTGGTCCTGGCTTTGAAGGAAGCACTGAATGTGCGCTTGTGCCTTGCATTTCAATACATGGATGTTAGTAGTTTCCTTGTTCCAGTAAAGTATCATATTGAACTCATGCAACACTCCTAAAGACACGTCCTGTTGGAAGTAGATTTACAGGCTGTAACAGGGAAGGAGCCAAGCCATGTGTGCTGCCTGCAGAGGCACCAGGATGATGAGCTGACCGACGATCCCCTGCTGGATGATTTCAAGCTGCTGCGCCGGCGCATCTTTCAATGGAATGGTGAGCAGTGTCCCTGACCTTCTGGCTGTTCATTCCCTGCTCAGCAGGTGGCCTGGAACAGTCCCGGAAAGTCCAGGAAAGGCCTCAGGTGTCCCGTGAACAATCACACCGGTCACATGTTGAAAGTAAAGTGCACTTGTGTTTGCAGAGTGGTCAAAGATTGAGCCGCTGACATACCTCGGACCCTTTCTGGAGGTGATCAGATCTCCTGAGACCAGCGGCCCCATCACTGGAGTGGCCCTCACCTCTGTGCGCAGACTGCTCGATCAGTACTTGTTCGGTAAGAGATCCCCGTATCGCTTTCTATTTGCTTGCCACCTATCTGTTCTTTGCTTTTTGATGCAGGTTTTGAGGAGACATTGGCTTGAAGCAAAGTGTCCCTGTGAGGTATTCTTGTGGAAAGCTCCAGCATGACCCATACCAGCCCTCTTCAGAATGAGAAGAAAGAATTGCAAAATGATTTTATTGATGATCCTTCCCTGGTTTCCTGATGTGGGACATATGCGCTGCTGCTCGTCTGGCAATTTTGTGCTAAATGAGGGGGAGATGTGAAAGGGGTCTCAGAAGACATGGGTGTGCTGCACAAGTGTGTGGCAGCCCGCCTATAACAGGTGCAGCAGAAAGGGGATCAGCACTAAGACCAACCCTCAGGCCTGTACAAGCTGGCAAGAAAACCGACAGATAAGGCTACAAGGGACAAAAAAAATGACCGGGCTCGGTCTCTATGAGTGTATATTGTGGCTTGCAGGCAAAGCAGCGTCTGGAGTTGAGGTGGCGATGCGAGCCACGGCAGAGGCCATCACACAGTGCAAGTTTGAGGCCACTGACCCAGCTGCAGATGAAGTGGTCCTGTACAAAATTCTGCAGGTGACCTCCCTCTCAAGGGTGCTATACCCTTTGGTGCCTGCTGAACAGGTCCAGACTGTTGGTCTGCAAGCCAGCAGCTGCCACCCCTGAATGCAGTTTGTCAGCTGACCAGTACGTGCCATCTCTCTGCATACATGGCGGCAGACTGCAGTACCGGCAGATCCATACAATTTGCATGTGCCTAGATGCGGTCACATTCAAGGCTTATGCCCCCTGCTTTGTCCAGCAACTCTCTCCTGCGCTTCTCCTTGTGGGGCCACAGGTGCTGACGACGTGCATGTACTGTATGAATGAGTCATAGCCTGCCTAAGCCCATGCAACAGGGTGAATCCGCGGGTGACCCACAGTCAGCAGCACTGGATCTGTCAAGCAGACATGCAAATAGTCTGCTCAAGTACAATTCTGGTGGAGATCATATTTGTGGCAGGCTCTGACACCGCGAGCACACAGGAATGAAGTGTAGATGACACACAAATGACCTGAGTAGGTGACTAAGGAGTCTACTCTTGGCTGGCAGGTGCTGCTGGCATGCGTGAAGTGCCCAGGCGGGCAGCTGCTGAGCCACGAGAACATCCTGAGCGTTTTTCAGGCCTGCTTCCGCATCGGGCACTACCAGACCGAGCGCAGCAAGGACATGTCAGGTGGGTGCACAGTCATCGCCATGCGTCCGTTTGTTTCTTGTTGGGAGCAGCGGAGTTGCACTGTCACAATTATGCAGGACACAACTGGAAGCGTTGAGAGCAGGATGTACTGTCCTAACAATCACAGGTAGTGTAGCCGGTTGCAGCCATGGTTGGCTACTTCAATTTTTAAGAGGCTGCCTGGCAACGGCTGCAGAGCAACTCGAAAAGGAATTTGCTGCGTCCAACTGGCGATGTGCCATCCACTTGGATGGGAGAAGGCGAAAACATCTTTTGGCACTTGTGTCTGATCTGTTGTAGCTGCTGTGGCGCAGAGCTGCTGACTCAGGCGTCGCGCCAGGTCATGATAGAGATGCTGGCCTTAGTCATGGCCCGCCTCAAAGCCCTCCCCCTGGAATCAGCGCCGCTCACAGCTGCCTCACAGCCGCCACCACCCCCAGCCTCCAATGGTGCGCTGCCATGCTTGATGCTCAAATCAGTGCCCACCCTTGGCCTGCCTGACTCAGGGGGTTCTAAACAGTATTCAGAGCGTGCAGCAAGGAGTATTTAGTACCCCCTGCCTGACTGCCCAGCCTAGGCCTCATTTGAATGCTTGCATTTTCCAATCAGGAACCACAGAAGTATCTGTTCCAGGCAGTCCATGCTGGGTGTCACACTATCTATTTGTGGTTGCTGATGTCAGAACCGGGCCCCTGTGATGAGTAAGCTACGTTCACAGGCAAACTTGCCTGTGCAGAAAAGATTCTGGCTGGTTGTCTCTGGGATGATAAATCTGTGTCAGGAAAGAGCAAGACAGGGCAAAGTTCTTTGTGTGGTCATCTCTGCTGAGGATGCTACTTGGAGTCTTGTGTGCACAGAAACAATGTTGGCTGATTATTTCTGGCCGGCCATTAAAAGGACGAGATCTTACCAACAGTGGTTGCTGTATAGCGGGTTCTGCGGAGAATGCCTGGGTCGCTTGATCTTTGATGTATTAATATCGTCTGCGCAGGCAACTTGGAGGAGGATGAGGACACAGCCAGCCAGTCAGCGGCCGCTGCTCCTGGGCCAGCCAGCAAGGCCTTGGAGAATGGGGATGCTCCTGCAGAGGAGGCCAGCAAGGGCACAGGTTGGCACAGTCACTTCCTTAAGAACTATGTCAGTTTCATGGACACCTTTGTGAGATTATGCAAGTGACAGCTTCGTGTTCTGTAAACTTCCATTTGTTTAGGACAAATGCATCACACCCAATCATAGAAGCAGCTTATCAATATCCAGGACAGCATCACAAGTTTAGATGCCAGTTCCTGGGGCATCCATGCTTTGCTTAGGCCTTGCTGGGCAGATTCACAAGCATGCAGACTTACGTGCAAGCTGAACCATATACTGATTACCAATGTGCTATTGTCTGGGACAGGAGGCCATTACAATTAAAGGGTTTAAAATTATTGATGGTGAGGGGTCTGCTGGGAGACCAGTGACTTTTGGACTGATCGTGTGAGAGCTGACCTCGATGAAGTTGGTCCCAAGTATGACTGGTGGAGAAAATGCAGAGACAGGGATTTTTGGAAGAAATCGTTAGACGTGCTGCTGGAACGCACGTAGCCTTGGAAGGCTGGAAAAGCGTGTAGTAATACTGTGCTAATCAGCGCTTGTGCTGTCGGGTGCGCAGAGGTGGGCCTGCAGACGTTCCTGGACTTGCTGGAGTTTGTCATCTCGCTCATGGTCTCAGAGGGCGAGGGCGTTCACACAGGTGCTCACTGCCCCTGCTCCTGTACTCAAACCAACTGATCTCCTTATTGCAATATGGCCTGAAGCTCTCACGAAGTTACAGGCCAATGATGTCCAGGACCACAGACACCTCAAATTGTCTGGTGTTACAGCGTGCCAGAAATCCATACAGGCACCAGGTTTCTGTTTTCGGGTGCATAAGTTGGTATAGGGATCTTGAGTATTATCAGTCGCACCCAATTGACTGGGCAATCACGAGATTGCCTTGCTGTGCATGTACTTGCATTTCAAACAATTCACTTCTGAAACATCTGAATCGATCAACCAGCAGACAGAATTCTGGAGCAGATCTCTGCAGGAACCTCCAGAGGCTTAGAAGCGCGGACACTGAGCTACTTATTAAAATTTGCAGACCTGGACATATTCGGGCTGGAGCTGATGAATGTGGCGCTGAACGTTGGCGGATCCACGCTCGGCCGCCACGGAGCTCTGCTGCAGCTGCTGCGGCAGGACGTGTGGGCCGCCCTCGCTCTCGCCGCCTGCCGACCCAACCTCGCCACCCTCTCCCATGCCTGCCAGGTGCGTCATCCGATCTACAATCACCTGAACCTGACCCTTCATTCCTGGACATCAAGAGACCCAAAAAACACCGGTCATAGTTGACCTCTTGCATGGTCAGTTTTTGCCTGCAGACGCAACCCCGCCACGCTGTCAGAAGCCTGCCAGGTGTGCAAGCAGTGCTCCCCTGCCAGTGACAATTGCACCCATAACCTAGCAAAAGAGTTATGCACAAACCTCCAGTCAGAAAATAACATAGGCAGGACGTGTGGCCTGCCCTCGTGCTCGCAGCCTGCAGACCCAACCTAGCCACGCTCTTCCAAGCCTGCCAGGTGCGCGACCCCTACAATTGATGCAAATCCCCTGGCAAGACTAGTGCCATTCTTATTCGTGTCCTGCCAGACCAATCTTGGCGACCCTCGCCCAGGCCTTCCAGTTTTGCAAACAGTGCAACCTTGCAACCCTATTCCAGGCCTGCCAGGTGGGCACCGGCGCCCCTGCTGCAACTCCTTACCGTATGATTTACTCTGCACTTATAGTGTGCGTGCGCAAATTGCCCCAATGCGGTTTATAGATCCCAAAACCATAAGCCTCACGAAAGGGAAGCAATTTTTGGGTGTGCCGGATCTGCGCTCAAGGTGGCCCTAAACGCTGCACAGAGTACTCTGATCCTTTAGCTTGGGGAAGGGTACTTGAATAAAATCTGCATGCGTGCGTAGGTTGCGCTGTCGCTGTATGTGGCGTTGGGTCGGCGGGTGCTGCTCCAGTTGGAGGCGTTCCTGGGCCGACTGCTGCTGCCGCTCGCAGAGGGCAAGGCTGCCACTGGGGTGGCGCGCCAAGAGGCCGCCCTCGAGGTGCTTTACCTCTTCTAAATGCATTTTCAACCACAATTGCATGCCAGGCAACTTTTAATTTCCGCTAAGCTGAGCACGCCAGCGTTTACACCTGGTTCAGTGCCCATAAGGTGCTTGCCATGGGAAATTGGGTGCAGGCTGCTCTTCCTACTTGTATAAATCCTGTTCTGCCCAACAGAGATCTGCAATGGGTGCAGAGAAATACTCAGTCATCCGTCAGCCGTGCACTTGAGGGTGCATAACGATCCATGTATTGCTGTGTATGGCGTGCGCAATGAAGGGGCGCCAGCTAAGGACACTGAACGTTACTAATCGTCACCTGATTCACACTATTCATTACATGATCCTACAAATTCCTCTGCGCAGGCTATCCTGGACTTCTGCAACCAACCGGGATTTGTGGCGGAGGTTTACCTGAACTTGGACTGCCGAATCGAGCGCTCGAATCTCTTCGAGACCGTCTGCACGCTGCTGTCTAAGACGGCGTTCCCTGTCAACGGCTCCCTCGCCTCTGTACACCTTCTCTCCCTCGAGGGCATCCTCTCCATACTTTCCTCCCTTGCCGCCAGGTGGGTTCCTCTTCCTCCCTTTGCCAAGCCATGCAATGTGCTGAGTCATTTTGAAGTCATCGGGCACTGCATTGACCAATGCTCGCATGTGCGTGCCATGTCAAGATGATAGTCTGGGATGGTTCAGTGTCTAGGGCCAAGTCTGGATGATAGTGACAGTAATAACCATGTGTTCCATAGTGTTGGTCTCTTGACGCATACAGGCTAGCTGGCAAGCGAGCAAGGCAATTCAATATTGCATATGGCACTCATTGCCTGCACGTGCGTGGCATCTCCAAACCACTCAAGCTGCAACGAGCGATTCCATGTATTACCTGTCATCTAGGCATCGTTGCTTGCATCCTCTGTATCCAGGAGGATGCTACCTAATACCATATTGGGTATCTTATGCAAGTTTCAAAGGTCCATGTCGGCGGAGGGCCGATATAAGCACTGAGCATGATGATTATATCCATGTCCGCTGAAAAATGCACCCCGCTCACTGCAGGTGTTCTCAGGCCACCAGAGTCGAGGCTGCGAGCGCTGCAGAGGCTCCATCAGACATCAGCGGAGTGTGGGACGCTCTCTGCAATGGCTTGCCTCCCCCGGGGCCCTCAGAGTCAACCCAAGCGGGCCGCACAGGCGTGTCTTTTACCCCTCACAGTGTCAAGCCTGCATGTGTGCAGCTATCTTCACTTCTCAGGCTCCCTCCAAGAGGGCCCGCACAGGCGTGTCTATTTACCCCATCACAGCTGTTTTACCCCATCACAGCTGTTGACAAGTGCATATACGTCTCTGATCAAACTGGTACTTGCATCCAGCAGTATTCTGCTCCAATCTTGCCAAGAGAGAGATGTTGTGTGATAGAACATACAACGTGAGAACATGGCCCAACTTTTTTGAAGGCAACTGGGCTGTATTGCTGGCTCTTCCATGAATTCATGCACAAATGGCAATTTGGGTGTTCTACTTAAACTTATGTGCATTTGTTTGGGAGCTGACTCTGGAATGGCTCTTTCATTACAAGGCACACATGCCAGTTTTGGTGTTCTATTTAAATTGATGTGCGTTCCTTTGGGGGCTGACCTTGCATGGCTAGCGGGTTTCAGGGGTCAGCGAAGCGAGCACGAGTGGAAATGATAAGAGCGAGGCGGCTGCGGCGGCCGCGGTGCTGAGGGAGAAGCATGCGAAGAACCGGCTGGCGGTGGCGGCGGACCATTTCAACCGGGACTACAAAAAAGGATTTCAGTTCCTGCAGGTGCGGATTGACATCAGTGCTGCATCAGAATCGCACAATATGTTAGTCACCCCTGTGGAGGAGGGGTGAAGCAGCTTGAAGCGGATTGGCCCTTGTCCCCTTCATATATTTATTGTGTTTCTGTGGACCCTAAGGCCTCGGATGACCTCTATGTGGGGCAAACCTTTTTTTGGTTTGACTCCTCCTGCCAGGAGGCAAGGTGCGTCTGCAGACAAGCTGCAGGTGCATGCTGCTGAATTTCCTACCCCTTGATGAACTTGCCAGGTCTAAGCAAGACCTGGCAACCCGCAGGCGGCCCTTGATGGTGGACATTGCACATTGCAATGCACATCCCTCTTGAGCTGTGAAGTACTGCTTGCAAAATATGCGCTTTCTAATGCCCTTGCTAGGCTCCTCTTAGTGGCCAGAACTGAGGTCAGGTCTTAAATGTGTCATGGCTCCAGATGCTGCAGAATTCAATGCAGCCTGTACACTGACTTTGTACTCTTTGTCACAGTCGTTTGTCAGCCATTCCCACAGCTTTGCCACGCTTGTACAACGCATGGTGTCTGCCAGTTATATGCCCCGTCTGACAGCACTGTTTTTCTAAATTGCAGTCATTGGGCCTTCTGGGGGAGAGCTTGATTGGGGTTGGAGGGCTCAAAAATTTAGGGTTTGGGGGTTTCAATCAGCTTGAACTCAAAAGTGAAACTTGTAAACAAACAGAAAAATCCATGCTGCTTCGCAGTCGCTGGGCCTTCTGGGAGAGAGCCTGGATCCGGGAGAGGTGGCGAGATTCCTGCGCCACTGCCCGGGCCTATCAAAGCAGACAATCGGGGATCTTCTGGGCGAGAATGACCAGTTCTTCCTGGATGTGCTCGACGACTTTACAGCAACCTTCAACTTCAAGGGTGCGTTGGCTGATTCTAAGCTGCACTTACATCCGAGCTTTCCTGCAGACCAGTCAGGCCCGTCTGGTCTGCCCACATGCACAGCCTCAATCACGTTTATAGGCAAACTGTTTGCATTGCCATTGTCAGTTTCCATGTCCCTCTGCAATCAGTCACCCAGCCCTGACAAATTCACCGCCAGCTTCCAACGTTAAGGGTGCATTGGCAATTCTCAGCTGCCTACTTAATGCGGACATTATCGCTATAGACTTGTGACCCGGCAAAGCTTGCTCAGATGCATCATGACTTGCGCCCGATGTCTGTGACCGTGTTATTTTGCTAACCCACTGTCCCTTCCAAATCGTGAGTAGCGCTTCATTGGGCTTCCAATGATTCAGCCATTGAGCTTTGTACAGGAGGATCCGCATGTGGCATATGACTCATTTCAAGTTCAGATACGACTATCAGATTATATGCGCAGGGCTGCACAACTATCAGTGATCAGGTGCATTAGTAGTGCCATGGCATGTTGAACTGCTGCCGGTGTCGTCACTTGAAGTTATTCGTACTTCAGATTTCGAATTCAAATGCAGGCCTGCCATTCGACATGGCGATCCGGTTGTACCTGGAGTCCTTTCAGCTCTGTTACCAGGCATGAAATATGATGATCAACTTTGACACTCACATTCAAATCTCAATTCAAAGTCTGAATATTGAACGCAGGGCTCCCCTTCGACATGGCGATCCGGCTGTACCTGGAGTCCTTCCGGCTGCCGGGAGAGGCGCAGAAGATCAACCGAGTCATGGAGTCCTTCGGCAAGCACTACCACGCGCAGTGCCCCGACCTCTTCAAGAACGCCGACGCGGTCTACATCTTGGGCTACTCCGTCATCCTGCTCAACACCGACCAGCACAACATCGGGGTGAGTCACTCAACCCCTGGTTTACTACTCGGTGTTTGTTCATCAATTTTGGGGTTGGAAATAGGTGTAATAGGGTGCCCCATCTAGAGGTCATCTGGTTACAATTGACCAGAGAAATGCAAATACACATAAAAACGCCTCAAGGGCAAAGTACTGTGTCATCCTGCTCAACACCGACCAGCACAACGTCGTGGTGAGCCGCTATGTGCCTCTGATGAAGTTGTTGACATGGGCCCAGGAATAGCTACTCAAAAAAGTATTGGATAGCCTGCCCACAGCGCTCTGTGCCCTTCAATGGAGCCTCCATGCATGCCTTTGTTGATCTTCTCATCACAAGCAGGAACTGGCCTGTTTTGTACAGTCCTGATGCATGTATCATGGCCCCTTATGATCATGGAAAGGTCAGACTAGGTTCCTTTGCAGGTTCATCTCTGAAGATATTGAAAATTAGAAGTTTTCCAAATTCCCATTTCCAGCGACATTGCCAGTCCTTTCCCCAGGATACTTCAGTTCAGCGAAGGCCAGAAGTCTTCCAAAAGCCCAACTCCAGCGACATTGCCAATTTCTCCCCCTGGATACTTTCAGGATAGTTCCGTGAAGGCCGTTCCCAATTCGCTGCCGGCAAATGCGCGCAGGTAAAGAAGAAGATGACGTGCGAGGAGTTCATCCGTAACAACCGGGGCATCAACGGCGGCGCGGACCTGCCGCACGCGTTCCTGCGCGAGCTGTACGCGTCGATAAGCCAAAACGAAATTCGAATCTCGGCGGACCAGCAGCAGGCGGCAGCCGCGGCAGGGCCCGTCTCCGGTGGCGCTCCCGTCGTCAGCGCTGTCCTGTGGACCGACCTCGCGCAGCAGGCGCTGCGGCCGCGCGGCAGCTTCCGCGCAGCTGACGGTGCGCTTACTGATCCCTCCCCTGCAGGTTTTTGGTAGTGGGTCGTCAACTATAGGATGAAAGTGTAGGATGATTTAAGAGCAGGGTCACCTGTTTTATGGATGCACCTCGCGCAGCAGGCGCTGCGGCCGCGCGGCAGCTTCCGCGCTCCTGACGATTTTAAACTCCCTGCAGGGAGGGGATGAACGACAAAATTCAAATCAATTGTCCTGATTCTGGACACAGTTTGACGATCAGGGGTCAGCAAATCGCGACTGCTATGACTGTGCTCAGCGATAGGTTCTGCGCAACTGATGGGAGGCTTCAAATTTATCTCCTAGCAGGGTTTGCAGCCAGAGAACCCTAAATTGGAAGCTTATTCCAACAGTGCACGCTGCGGCTGCGCAGGGGCGTTGACTGCGGTGGACCGCCAGATGTTTGCGTTGCTGTGGGGCCCCACCGTGGCGGCTGTATCAGTCATCCTGGATCACTCGGATGACATAACCGTGACTCGCCAGGCGCTCGACGGCCTCCTGCTCTGCGCGCGTATCGCCTCTGCCCACTGCATCGACGAGGTAGCCCCCTTTTCAGAAACTTGCTTTCCCATACATTTTACATTCATTTCTTCTTCTTCAGGTTATAAGGCTGAAACCCTAAGTAAAAAACCCTAGATCTAAATTATGTAAAAGGATTATCAGAGCATCAACGTGCGACACCATGGTGAGTCCTCCCAAGGAGGTGCTCGCCAAAGTGGGCACGCATGGATTTGGCCTGCCCAAATTTTGTAGGCTGGGGCCTGAACACATTATAGCAGGGCTACAACCACTGTACATGAGGAGGGGATAGGATATGTTCCTGCCAGTCTTGGGCAGCAGAACTCCTCAACTCATCTCAACTTCTCGCTTGGGGCAGGTAAATAAAAAGCGCAAGTGGGAAATGTTTCTGTGAGCGGGGGACACAATCTTAGACAGCATCTAAGTGAAGCACCCCGGCAGTTCCCAAAGCTATGCAGCCAGCTACTGTTCTGCTTCTGACCCAACCTTTCTCTTTCATACCTTATTGAAACCCCTGCATGTGCTTGACAGCCTTATCGTGTCCCTGAATCCTTCGAAAGAACGATCAAAAATATTTCTAAACATGACAACCGGTGCTGAGCAGCCTCAGCTGGCGCTAAAATCTCTGAAAGAAACTCAATATAAATTCTTAACATAAGCGCAGGTGCTTGACAGCCTAATGCCGGCGCTAGGTTTCCGTAGATTATAAGTTAGCATTTCATAATCATGCCCTCCGCAGGTGCTGGACAGCCTGATGGTGGCGCTGACTAAGTACACAGCGCTGCTCAATCCGGCGTCCCCCAAAGCCACCGTCGCATTTGGCCTCAACGACAAAGCGCGCGCCGCAACTGAGACCCTGTTTGAGCTCGCAAACAGGTGCGACCAAAGTGCTTGAAACGGCATCTTTGATGGTTGTGATGCCACCTCATTGACAGGGCAAATGCCATGCGTGCCCACAGATGGTCATGTGCTCTGATGTACAAGAGTGATGCCAAGAAGCTTGATGTCGAAGGCCATGCACACCCGCTGGCCACCTCAAGAGAGGGTCTTTGGAAAGAAAATTGCAAGAGGTCACGCATACAAAGCAAATTTATTATTGCCGAGTAAATAGTGGTGTAGGGTTTGCATAGGACATTGCCTCCTTGCTCCTGTCTGTTATGCCCTGCAAGGCCTGTCACAGCAGCGCATGTGAGGCCAATCCGTGACCTCCTAAATCTCCTCCCTCCCAGCAAGCTGGGACGTCTATGAGTGCCAAAGCATGCAAGGCAGATGATGGCACAAAATGAATGAACCCGGATGGTGCAGTTTTATGAGATTATCTAAAGCATTCCTTGACTGCAGGTATGGGGACAGCCTTCGGTCGGGGTGGCGAAACGTGATGGACATTGTGCTGCGTCTGCACTCACTCGGCCTGCTGCCGGCCCCGGTCGCAGCTCTGGAGGGCGAAGACGCGCAGGTGTGATACCCTGTTTCTTTAAACCCCCTTAAAATATCCACATCAAGGGGTGCTAATAATGCAGCTGTGGGAGATGTGTCTGGTGGCAAAGAACGCAGAATGATTCCCCTGTGATCTTTCACCCCCTTGAAGGTTTGCTATCAAGGATTATTGCTGTGCTAGTAAATGCAGTTGTGGGAGTCGTATCTGAGGAATTAGCCATGAAGGGGAGATTAGTAGACTCAACCTCGAGACCCGTGATTGTGTTCAGCATGCATATTTTCCAGAGACAGTGCTTGGCAACTTGAGCTTGTTTAATGCTTCGTCACACCTAGGGGATGCCCATGAAATGTCCTGCCTTGTCCCTATCAGAAGCGACATTTTCTTCGCGCGGACACTTCTGGATACGTCCCGTACCAATGCGCGAGTAGAGATCTGAGCAGTCTTGTGTCAACATATTCTTCATTCCCCTTGGTGCAGGCGGCTGCCGGGCGGCTGCCGCGGCCGAGCGCGCCGCGGAACTCGTCGGCCGCACCCTCACTCCTCTCGCGCGCATTCTCCAGGCATGCACCTTCTGGGAACCTTAGTTCTGCCAAGTACACTTGCTTTATTGGCCATGTTTGTCCTCAGGCTGTTGTAAGGGGCGGGCAGGACCCTGCTTGCTGTTGTGCTCCTGATGGGAAAGACTTGAAGGCCCCCCAGAAAGCCCCCCGCTTTCTGGGGAGTCCCCCAGCAATGACTATCTTAGGGTTTAGGGTTGGGTAAAACTCTATACCCTAAACAACCCCTGAAAATACAGTCTCCTGTCATGAGTCTGCACACAAAAAGGGGCAGAACAGTCAAGAAAAAGTCCAGGAGCCTGCCAGGACAGTGTCTGGTGCCAGCCAGCTGAATGTGTGGCTTCTGAGCGCAGCATGTTATCCACAAGAGCTCTAGCATGTCCACATTGGCCCATGCAAGGCTGCATTTCTGTGCCCTGGCTCCCGCCGGTGCCCTGCAACACGCAAAAAAAAATCATGAAAAGACGAACGAGCAACTCGATCCCGTGACCTTCTGAGTATGAGACAAGACAGGTTCCTGAATAATATTTGCAAACCGCTGATGCGCTCTGTGGTTTCTGTGCGCAGTTTGATCTCCATCGAGAGCTCGGACGGCGGCGGGGCGGCTGAGCTGTCGGCCAGAGAGGCAGAGGCTTTGCAAACAACGGTTGCTTGCATCAGCGCTTGCCACATCGGCGAGCTCTTTGCCGACTCCAAGTTCCTGCAGGTGAGCATCAACACAGAAAGACTTGCGGCTCTGTGTGGGCAGCTAGAGCGATATGCTTGGTGGGTTCTGGCTTGTCATCACAAGATAGTCCAGATTTGAAATCGCAGGGTCTTGGGATAGTGGGGTGATGGACTCTTGGTCTGCCAAGAGTTTTTACTGTATTGCCGCCCCACAATATTAGGTATGTGACAGATCTCTGGGCAGGGAGTGCTGACTACCACTGGAGTACTCATTCTAAATACCGCCATAAATCATTGTTCTTGGCCAAGAACGGTGGATTTAAAGGACCCTATCTCCCTATATATATATATATATATCCCTACGACAATTTTGCGATCAGATTCTGAAAGCTCTCGACAAGCCCAATGGAGGATGACCCTGGTATATTTGATGTCAGGAAGACCCCTTAAAATTGCTCTGAAAATTTTCCCGCACCGCCGGAATGACTACTGCAGTGTCCCTGCGCATTGGTTGCCAAGAAAGCGGGCACAATAATCCTTTTTGCAAGTTTTTGGGCCACATCAAACCCTTCTTGAGGCCCCTGTGAAAATCCTGTGTGCAGGTGGACTCGCTGCTGCAGCTGTGTGAGGCCATTGTGCGTGCGCCCGGCCCGGGGAGAGACAACGCCTCCGGAGACAGCTCAGAGACCGCCGAGGTAACCATCACGTCATTGCCTGCAAATTTATGGCTTGTGACAAAGTCTGCCCTTCTGCTCAAAATCACAGGCCCTTATAGTTGTTGCTGCACTGTTGAGAAGCGTGGCTCCAGCTGTCAAATTTGTGTTGCTTTGCATCTCTCTGTCTTGCATCTGTCAACTGCCTTGTTGGACACGTGCATGGATTTATTGGGAAGGGTGTCCTTGTGTTTTAGGGCACAATTGTATTCGACTGAAACCCAATTGACCTTAGGAAGCACGAAGTTTGACCAACGCGCTCATTGTCATACGTCGCTAAGATCTGCAGGTTTGTCGAGTAGATGTGTCACCTGCACAACGCTGCTGCAAGAATAAGCTGCGGGTTGCAGCCTTTTGAAAGTGCTGAGGAGTTTGCCTGTCTGAGCGCAGATGTGCCTGGAAATGGTGATTGCTCTGTCGCTGCGCAACCGCGACCGGTTGCTGCTGATCTGGCCCCCCGTGCACGCCATGCTGGCCGCCATCCTGGTGCCGGGGGGGCCAGGGGGGGACAAGCGGGGGGCCTCCCCCCTCGTGGCACGCGCTGCGCTGGGCCTGCTGCGCGTCTGCCAGCGCCTGCTGCCCTACAAGGAGGTAGGGTTTTGACCCCTGGATAATTACCCTGCTGCCTGATGAGGAGGTGGGGTTTGACCCCTGGATAATTTCCCTGCTGGCCGACAAGGCGAAATATTACGCATGTTTTCTCCCTTTTAGCATCAAGATTTTAGCATCAAGATCCCTGATGCTTGAAAAGACTGAGTGCCTTGGCAGGCTTGTTATTCATCCCTGCCTTCCCTACCAGGTGTTGCCATATTGAGCAGGCCGACTTCGCCGCTTAATCGATCAGTTTCTTGCATCTTCAGCTTTTCTGCAGTCTCCCACTTGTGCATTTCTGTGAGCTGGTTGCTTGGCGGTCCCATGGAGGCTCATTGGACAGTCACGCCCACCGTCCTTGTGATCTTGTGGAGTAGCGTCACTGTGGGGCTGATGTGGATCTGCTCCAAGTTGCAATGCCGGGCAGATGGTGCTACCATGTGGCCAACAAGAGCATAGCCAATGAGTCTCACCTGGCTGCAGAAAGGAGGACACTGCCACGCCTGCCATTCACACCCATGAAGAGATCTGCAGCCACATTTCATGAAGCTCACTGCTGTCACTTCTATCTGGGCAGGTGACGGCCGACTCGCTGCTGCGGAGCCTGCAGCTCTTACTGCGCCTCAGCCCCGGCGCCGCTTGGGACCTAGCACAGCCAATCGCTGCCGAGGCGTGCCCCCCATATCCTCTGTTGCTCAATATATTGGCTTGAACATTTTGCATGCTGCAGCTGAGGGCTCTCACGGCACGTTGTTGGCTTCCCTGAAGAAATAAGGGCGTGCCTTAAGCAGCTTCATTCCCCTGAGTGCCTTTTGGGTCCCTTGGTCGTACTACGGCCGGGGAGCTGCACTCAATGTACTGTGGTAGTGACTCTAAAACCCGCAATAAATAATTATTTTTGGCCAAAAAGGGTGGATAAAAAAGACCCTATCTCCCAAAATATAATTCCTATGATAATTTTGAGATCAGTCTCAGAAAGCTCTTGAAAAGTCCAACGCAATGCAGCATGACTCTGGTATTTGACGTCAGGAAGACCCTGAAAAGCCGGGGGTGCGAGTTTTAGAATGAGTACTACAGTCCCTGCGCAGATGAGCCGATGAGCTCTTTGGGACCGCATCATATCAATTTGTAGCTGGAAACCTACATGAGTACGAGTTAGGAGTCAGGATGTCATTGTGCTGGAGGGGTTGTACGTGTACTGTCTCCAATAAGCTCCTTCCAAATGCCACCAATCCCCTTCCAACAGTCCACAGGTTGCCTGTATTTCCAGCACTCCTATCTTCAACATTGCTGCCAAATTTGAATTTGAAATTTGAATTTGAATGCGCGCGCAGGTGCTGACGCTGGTGGCGGGCAGCGCTGCCTTCATCCGCAGCGGCCACGGATGGCGCACAGTCACAGCGCTCATCACAGTCACCTCCCTGCACCCGGACGCCGCCCCTGTGGCGCTGAACGCTCTGTCTGTCATCTCTCGGCCGCCGGCTCTGTGCGAAGCAGCGTTCATGCCCGTGCTCGAGGCAATTGTCACCTGCGTCGAACGTTGCGCCAAGGTGAGACTGCAGCGCAACCCTAATCCATAGATGATGAATCCTGAATACTAAAACAAACAATGAATCCTCAGGCAACAGCCAAGCATTGCATGTAGAGATCTGTGTAGACAGCTGCCGGCTCAAGGGTGATACCGCGTTCATAACCGTGCTGTAGGCAATTTCACCTGTGTTGAACGCTGCGCCAAGGTGAGATTGCAGAACGGCAACTTCTTGCAACATAGACCTTGAGTGCACATAGGACTCTCTTTGGTCGGCCGCCACCTGTGAGCAATGTTGTATTACTGCCCTTGTGATAAAAGCAACTGTCACCTGCATTCAGCGCTGTGCAAAGGTAACTCTGCAGGCTGTGGCAAAGGGCTGTCGGGTGTCCCAGGACTTCAGATAGGAACCTTTAAGAGACTGGCACTGTGCAAAAAGATGAAGTTGCAGCGTGACAGACTCATGTACCGCAGAACTCATGGCATGCAGATGCACGTCGAGGAGTATGACTCCCCCGCTGCGCAGAAGGGCAGATGCAGCGTGTTTTATGGTCTCATGGCGGAAACATATGCTGCCTTGTCTGTTTGCCTTTATCTCCTTTCTAGAGGCTGCAGAGCTAAGTGTCTGCATGCAGCTTATGTAACCCTGAAATTTGTATCGGATTTGTCACGCTGGGCCCCGAGGACAAGGCTATTGAGATAGGACGCGGCTTTGAGTGTCTGCTGTATTCAACATGTTAACCACAGGGTGATGCATACTAAGGTCTTGTCACTCTGTGCGTGCTCAAGACAAGGCGGCGGAGGCGGAGGACTGGTGCCGATTAGGACTCAGAACAAGGCGATTGAGGACGGTTCTGCCGTGTTCTTTACATAATCAATGGGATAATGCTTACTAAGGTATTTGTCACGCTGCGCGTGCTTAAGACAAGGCGGCAGAGAACAGGCGCCGGTTATGGTGTCTGCCATGCAGATTATGCAACCCATGGGTTGATGCTTGGTGACAGTTCAGTACTGGCTTCGAAGTCTGTGGTAATGGTGTAGTAACGTGTTTGTCATGCTGCTTTCTCAGGACAAGGCGGCGGAGGACGGGCGGCGGCTGATAGACATACTGGAGTCCATGTTTGCCTGGCTGCTGCACTCCGCTGACCCATCAGCCCCCGCCTCTGCAGATTCCCTGACAGCTGACGAAGATGGCACTGACAACGATGAGTCATCCCCAGAGGTGGGTACATTATTCAGTCTTTGCAGAAAGTGGGTGTTACTGTAAATATTGCTCGACCCTTCGTTGGCCCTCAAACCGCCGACCCATCAACCCCCGGCTCTGCAGAGGTCCTGACAGCTGACGAGGATGGCCCAGACAAGGATGAGTCATCCCCAGAGGTGCCTGCTTTGATCCAGTCTTCACCCACCATCTGGTGTAATGGCACTTCTGATCCTTCACCGATCCTGACCCCTGGATTTATCAGCGCAGTCCCATTCAAGAGTCAGTATCGTACAGGCCTGTCCTCTCGAACCTAGATTTCTGGGGTAGAGTGGGGAAAGAAAGTCGCACGGCAAAGGCACTTGCCCTGATCCGGCTGACAACCTGGCCGGCGCAAACTTCCAGGCACTGACAAGCTAGGCTTTAGATTGTTCCTGTGCTTAGTCGTGTCTTGAGTAATAGTCAGGGCTCAGCAGGGAAATGACACATCACTGCTCCTACTGAAGACTGTGGGATCCAAATTCACATGACATGACATGAAAGAAGAGGGCAAACCATCAGTTTTGATTGTTGCTCTAGAGAGAGTAGTCTAGCTGGTTAACTGCCCAGGCCAGCCGGACAACTCCCTGCACTCTGATGAATCCTTATGACAGTAAACTTTTGATCTGACGTGTGATGTTGGGCGGACCTCACAGGGGGATAAGGCAAAGCTGTGGGAGGCTCTAGTAAAAGTACTGGCGCGGCTGGGGACTCTGCAGATGGAACCCCTGCGGAACCAGGCGCTTGTCGTACTGCAGCGGTGAGTCACCCTGGCTTATATTTGCGTACTGTTTCTGGGTGCTGATGTGGCGCAAACCCTCGGAAGCCCTTGGAATCCCTCATTGCAAAGCCCTAAAAACCATATCCGCGTTCTGGCCCCGTGGCCTGGTTTGGCTCTGGGTGCTGATCGAACCTAATGTGAGTCCGTAATCCTACATCTTCGAAAAAATCCCCAGTTTAAAGCTAGGAAACCCTGAAAGACCGAGTCGGGTACATTGTTTAGTCATTTGTGGCCTTATCTGTTGGTTTGCTTGCCAGCTTGTACAGGCGCTGCCTGTACGTTTATATGCTGATCCCCTTTCTGCTGCACGTGTTCTAGGCAGGCTATCACTCGCTTGTACTCTGAACGACATCCCCAAATACCCCACAGCTCATGGGCATGATAAGCTGGTGTGCTGCGCAGAAAAAGTTGCTCCAAGGTCACTTGGTTACTGAAGGCCAGAACATTACACAATAACATGACTAATCGGCGCGCTGCGCAGGAACCTGCCGGCGAGCGACGCGCTGGCACTGTCTGGCGCTGACTGGGCGGCCGCTCTGGCGGATATCATAATCCCCCTTGTGGGACACCTGGCCATGGCAGTCAACGCGCAGGTGACCCACTGACTCCATTCCTGTTGGTGTAGCTTAGTGCAGGTCTGAGCTTCTCAGAGCTCAACCACTGAATGGGCCTCCGCTGCTGATAGAACCACCCTTGCGTAACAAGGCTAAGGAGGGGAGTCAATTTGTCAGGGAACACCCTTTGGGCGTGTACTCCAGTGCAATACAATTTCAAATACACTATACCGCTGTGATGCCTGATTTCATGAGTCCTTATGGGAAGACTACAAGCCTCAGATATTACGCTGTTAGTGCGACACATGTTGGGGCTTATTGCAGTCAGCAGCACTGAATTCTTCTGCTGTAGGCATGTCTTAGCATGTAGGACGGACACACCTGCTCTGTCTTTGAAGTTAGTCATGGGTGGTTCCAGTGATGTATCAATGTTGAGTGACCCAGTCGGAGGCGTTGCTGTGGTGCCTTTCGGACGTGCCAAGCTGACTTCAGCTTGCATGTAAAGTAATCACGCACCAATGACGGCATCTTCCTGAGCGACGCATGAAATGGAGATATGTGGGAATTTTCCTGCAGTTGGCCATTTGCTGCCTGCATCTAGTGCGGCGGCTTCTTTAGTGATGAGCTAGAAATGCATACTGATGTGTGGAACCAGAGCGGAAACATGTCGAGATTCTTCATTGGGTCTTTTATCTGCAGTCGGCGGCGCTGCGTGGCTCGGAGCGGTCGCTGAAGCTGGCGGTGGGCCTGATGACTAAGGTCCTGCTGCAGAACCTGGGCAGCCTCCAAGCGCAGCCGGCCTTTCCCAAACTCTGGGACCGCATGCTGCAGGTGAGAATTGGCTCCTGAGTTAGAACAGCATGTGCATGCATCGAGGCGCAGGTGCGGCTCCACTCCTCATCAAGTAGAGAAAGAGACATGTGGAAATCAAGGCGAGTCGGGCGACAAAGAGAGGAGGAAGGGCAACCTCTCAAACGAACATCAAGAAGCAACCACAAATTCATCTGGTCAAGCCAGGCCTGGCTGTCACTGCCATGCACACTGGACCAGCGTGCAGGTCTTCTGGTCACTGATGGCCGGACAAAAATATATGACTTTCAATTTCTCCGTGCAGGTGCTGTACGAGTGCAAGAGGAATCGCAGCGAGGTGTTGGCGGAGGCAGTTCCAGAGGCGCTCAAGAATGTTGTGTTGGTCATGGCTGCGCAGGGCGTGCTGGCTCCCTCCTGGACGGTGCGCGCACCCTTGCTGCTCTTGTAGACTAGTGGGCTTGAACCCTGTCAGGGTTTGCATGCTAGGTCTGGAACGTTCAGACAACCTTGGCCTGTGCGTTGCCCACTGCATGGTCCCTCGTGTGCTTGGCCTAGAGTTCACAGCATTTGCACGGCCCTGCGCGTTTTGGGTGCGCCTATGGGTTTTCAGCGTTCCTGCCAGCCTGCAAGCTCACTTCTACTTCGATGAGAATCGTGTATTAGCCGTTACTTTCCATTGGAGAGCGCTCCAGTTCCTCACAGCCTGTCTGACGGTGGCGGGTTACTTTTGCACAGCACAGTTACTTTTGCACAGCGCTGTTCACTTCCCCAGATCCCACACAGTACAGCCTCGGCAACCGCTGGCAATCTCTCCGCAGGTCCTCATTATAAGGGTGGATCAATACAAGCTCTCATGCCGAATTGCGTGTATCCTGCAGGATGCGAAAGGGCACAGCCTGTGGGACCTGACCTGGTACAAGGCGCACGCCATTTCTGCCAACCTCACCCCCGCGCTTCTTGCCGATGCTGGTGTGGCCGTCCCGCCGCCACCGCAGCCGCCGGTGACAGATCCGGCGCTGGTGACTAATCCGGCTGCGGCGACTAATTCGGCGGCGGTGACTGATGAGATCGCGTTGCCAGATCAGGCAATTGCGCCAGCTCAGCCTGCACTAGCCGAAATACAGGACACAGGCGCCGCAGCCGCCGCAGACGCATCTGCAGGTTTGTGCTATTCTTCGTGCGCCATGCACATCCACAATGTCGCTTCTGCCATAAGTTTGTTGATGCAGATCAGCTGCAGGTGAAGCATATTATGTATCATCCCCATCGTTGGGCCCGTCAGATCCAAGCAACACCTGTTCCATGTTCTCAATGGGAACTGTGCCATCGATGGACTCATTGAAGGCGCTGAGGGAATGATTCTTGCGTGTCGTGAGCGCTGTGTGAATGCATGCAGGTGTAACGGTGGCGAGCGGCAACGAAGCTGAGTCTGCTGACTCAGCGGTGACAGCTGCCGCTGCATCCGCGGACGGCACTAAAGATGTGCCACCCACAACAGGTGTGATAAGTACAAATCTTCTGAGCTGCGACTCTTTCATCTTTTTGGGTTATTAGAGATTTGCTGAAGCACAGTTTTCAGTAAACTCTGGGACCTTTTCTTGTCGAAGGGAATTTTTGATCATCAGTGCTGCAAAGGAATTGCACAATCCACCAGGCATCTCTGCGTAGAACAGGCAAGGCGGACAACTGACCAGTTGAAGTGAGCCACCTGAACTAACCGGCTAATTTGGCATGCCTCAGCAGGCTCGTCAGATCCCGGAGCAGAGACTACCCACACTGAAGCAGCCGCGGGCACTGCAGCCGTCCACCCCGCAGCAAAAGAACAGGCAGAGTCTCTTCGCAGCAGCATTCAGGATCACAGTGATACCACAGCAGCAGAGAGTACGGCCGGGCCGCAGCATGACTCATCCACGGCAGTGACGAAAGTTCCCTCTCACCCGGGCGAGGGCGCTACAGACAGCGTCTGGGCCGGAATCTCCGAGGCGCTCGGCACCGTAACGGGGGATCCCATAGCTGCTGACTCACCCCCAGGCCCCGTAGATGAGTCACCCTCAGCCGCTCCTGCAGCCGTCTCACCCGCTGATGATCCGTCACCGAGTGCCGCAGATGAGACAGTGCCGGACAGCAGCCGGCAAATGGCGCGTGATTCAAATGCTGCGCAGACATCTCCAAAAGCAGAAGCAGAAGAACTGGTGGCTGCTGCTGAACAGGGCAATTTGGGGGACGTTGTGCCGGAAGCGGCAGCAGCAGCGGCTGAGGGCACAGCAGATGCTTCGGGTGGAAGCAGGCAGCGAGTGAACGAGGATGAAGCATCAGCAGCAAAGGTGGACGAGTCAGCGTCAGCGTGCAAGCAGAGCTAGTCTGCCTATGCCAGGACCAAGATTCACACATAGATGATGATCAATTGGTGCGATAGGAGGTCTGCACACAGAGCGCATGCTTGAGGAACCGCGGTATGTCCTTCGTAGGGGCCTTGCTAGATTGCAATTGGCTTCTTGTCTGGAACACTGTAGCATAGGGAATCAGGATGTTGTTTCATCCTTCAGCATAATGATAATGCTTGTCTTTTATAGAATTAGAGGGGGGTTTCCAGCAGATCGCAGTCTCTGTTCTCCAAGGAGCTTCTTGTAGCAAAAGTAAGAGCATGAGCATGGATTTTTAGGGGGTAAACTCCTTGTAAGAAGACTTCCCATACGCGGATGGGGTAAGTGCCAGGTTCAGGCAGTGACAGCTTGAATATCAGCCCAGGCCATAATGGCCATATAAATGAGCCCTATTTACATATGCATACCTTCAGCAGGATGCAGCACCAAACCCAAACCAACTCACTATCCAAATCAAGAGATCTTATCTGATCAGCATGTTGCAGAGGATATGCAATTTGAGATACAGATGGCTGCTTATACATGGCAACTATAAAGCACTCCATTAGACAAGCGCAAACATAAAAATATGGAACAACGCCAGCAACATGCACACACTCCTAGACAGAATAAAATCAAAAGTGAAAATTTCATGAAACGGCCAGAACCTTCTCTATACGCTCCAGCACAGCCTGCACAGCATGACACAAGGGGCATGGTAAATACAAAGCCCAGTGAGACTGAATGTTTGGCAGATAGCTCACAAGCACTAATCATTCTGAAGCTCTTTCTGCCGGTCAAGGCCAGGCGCATAGAGGAAGTGAGCTGCAGGAAAACAAACTCCATCCTTCGTTAGGGCCCGCCAGCATTAGAAACAGCAAGTCAAGCAAGGGCACAATGCTCTGCTCTGCTCTGGGGCACACCTCACATGACTTGCCATCACTTGCCACAAACAGTCTGCATGCACTGCACAGACACTCAGGCTATCATGGCACGTCTGCATGCCAGTGGCAGGCAGCATATGCGTCTAATAGTCCTGGACGTTTACAAACGGCGGAGTCCGGGACTATTGACCACCCGGTGTCGATAGTAAACGCGACTAATGGGAGCATCCCATGCACCGAGCTGGGTCAGGTTAAAGTGAGGGAACCCACCTGGACCTTATTGTCCTTGGCGACTGACCAATCAAAGTGCAGCATGGAATATTGCTCCACCCGCTTGCTCTCATCCCACACCGTGAACAGGTCTATGTACCTGCACCAGGGTCACCGCATGCAATTGTTATTATCATTATTACATGCTCTCCTGCCAAGAGGCATACTTCTACCCCTGGATGGACTCGCCAGATCCAAGCAAGACCCAATCAAGCATGGCCACGGTATTTAGAATTTATACCGCCCTCCGCCAGCCGGAAACAACGCATATAATTGCATTATGTCTTGCGACTGATCGCATGCGGTGTCTATGTACCTGCACAGCTTGGCGTGCACGTCCTCCGACAGGCCCGGCGCCGGCGGGTGCATCACCTCACGCGCGAATTTTATCACGTGCGACTGCGCACGCACAAACACTCATCAAACTTGATTCCGGTGTAGAAAAGCACTTCAAGAGTAAGTTACTATAACACCTGGCTTGTACTGAAGAGAATATTCTGCAAGCCTGGGTGCGGCAGGATGTATAACATGCAGGTGCCAGGCTGAGCGCTGCCAGGCACATGCAAACTTTATCATGTGCGACTGTGCACGCGTCAGAGAGACTCGTCAGCATCTGCTTCCGGGCATTGTCTTTCTTGGTCATTCACTGCCTCAGTACTCACCTTGCAGGAACGGCAACAGGGATACAAACACATACAGCACCCAAGTGATCACTGGATACTTCCCAGCTTCTTTCTGCAACACAGCCCTGCTGACATGCTCTATGTTGGTGCTACGCTGATGCATGCAGCGCTTCCAGTTGTTTCTCTTCCTGGTGCATGGGATTTGCTCGAGGAATCAGTAAGAAGGTACTGCGCACCAACATGACGTGGCCTAGTGTGCCAGAGGGTGAAGCTACCGCGAAGCTGGGCTTGCCCTGCGACACCTGCATATACACAGCCAGCTTGCTGGACGTCTGCTCGCACTACACCACTGTCAAATACATTAAGCATAGCAATCTCCCCAATGTCAGCCAAACTACAGGCTTGTTCACAGATCAGGACAGTCTGAAACCCAGGGATTTTCTCCTATTCCCTTCAATGTGCGCAGGTGCTCAGGGAGGTGCCTGCTTGCACTTCCAGTGTCATGTATCGTACATGCAATATTGGACTCTCCTAACGCCATCTGGATCACAGGATTATTCCCAGGTCATAAGAGTAAATCCCAGGGACTCGTTCCTATTCACACCAGCCTGCATAGGTGCTCGGGAATGGTAGGCATCCAGATCACCAAAGGGTAATCTCGATCCGAGCAATGTACTACAGGGCTTCTCTCCTGTTCGCACCTAAGTATGCAGGTGCTCAGGAAGATGCCTGCTTGCACTTCAGTGAAACATACTGCACATGCGGTATCGCACTCTCCTGACGCCATTTAAATTACAAAATTGTTCCCAGATCAGAGTAATGAGAAGTGCAGGAATCCAGTCTTCGTCACACCTGGGTGCGCAGGTGCTCCGGGGAGGGCAGGCTGGGTTCCCCCGGGTCCCCCCCTTGGAGGGTCCCGCCGTCCTGCGCCGGGGGGACCTGCTGGGGGTGCAACGCCTCTGCGCTGTGCTGCGGCTCCGCGCTCTGCAGCGCCGCCGCGTGGTGCAGCGCCAGCACTGCCGGGTGGGGATCCGGCTGGGGGGACCACACCGCCTGTGTACGCAGGCCAAAAGGGATTCAGAGAAGTGCGCATTTAAAAATAGCCTGCCTCAAGTATATCTTAAATCCAATCCTTTTGCCCAATCAAACAGTTCCTGAGGAATACAATGGAGTATGTTGGAGATGTATGAGCTTCAAAGTTGCTCAATCTTGTCTTGGGCAGAAAGATGGCGGCATAATTCTGCTATCCCATGAATATCGTGCAGAACATTGTGCAAGTGGTGTTAGAAGATGTCGCAGCGGCAAAGCATTGATTGGGAGCCCACCTGTGACATGTCTGCGACGGTCACAACCCCTGCAAGCAGAGAGACAAGCGCTGTCAGCAATAGTCTGAACAAGGAGCTAACTCTCTGCAATTACCCAATACGTTCCACAGTCCAATGCAGAATGACAGCCATTCACTAGCACTGGAGGTAGAACAAATGAATGCTACAATGTGTGATGAATGCTCTCAGGACATCCAGCGTCCAAAAGGAAGCTCTCCTTGTTCACAGGGTCTTTCTTCAGGTTCTAAGCAGACACATCACTGTCAGGAGCCAAGATCACTGAATGGCACTGGTAATGTGTGTAGACACTGCTACTCCAGAAGCAATGGGATGATAGAAGCATGGCACGCACCATGCGAGTGGGGCACTGCAGCGTTGTTCTCCAGCTGGTGCTGCTGCAGGTGCCCCCCGATTTGGTGGGGGAGACCCAGGCTGTGGTTCTGGTCCCCCACCAGGGGTATGCTCTGGACAGCAGCATAGCTCTGCGCCAGGTGTGCGTAGGGCAAAGCATGCATCCCCACAAATCCATTCGCGTCCGCTGACGCCAGTGTGGCCATGTCTGGCAGCTGCACAAGGCAACCAAAGATCCCTCAGCATGCCAGAATGCACAAGTCTTGCACCCGGAACCACGGGTTTCATACAACATATGATCATACATTTCCAGAGTGATGGGCTGCCCTTCCCCAGCCTTCTTCAGCTGTGCGTGACATGGCAACCACTGTCTTAGCATACCAGAATGAACAGCCTTGCACCTACAGAGTGATGCCAAATTCTCCTACTGCACTTTTTCCTTCCATGCTCCTGATAATGCAGCTTCTTGCGGGAAATACCATCACAAGCCAAATGCCTTTATATAAAGGCTACTCCTGAAACAAAGTCCATGCATTTGCAATTGATTGGGATTGAAAAGGCATCGTTGCATGACTGGACGGTGTGACCCAAATCTGCCCATTTGCCCCAATTTGGTGAAGTTCCACTCTTGGCAAACCACCCCATCTGTAAGCAGACTATCAACGGATGCCGGCTCAAACTTCTTAAGGAGCAGCTGGGATATTGCACCTGAGCAAGGCGAGCCACGTTCTCGTAGTCTGGATGCTGCTGTTGTTGCTGCTGCTGCTGCTGCTCCCCCGGCGCCCCTGTCTGCATTGGATGCGATGCCTTCCCTCGTTTCCTGGGCGCCTCTGAACCCTCCTCCCCTTCTGCAGGAAAACACACCATGTAGCCTCAAATATCCCGAAAAACATACAATGCTTTTGACTCTTACAAATAAGTAGTCAAGCCAAGAACCATTTTGCATGCCCTTGATTTTCTGCACCATCTTTATTGGACATCCCTATGAGGCCATGCATCAGTGGCGGTGTGCGTTCCAGTGCAGGTGCAAAAGGCTGTTTGGCCCCTGGCCCTGCTGATCAAACAGCAGGTCCTGATTTGCATGGTGCAGAAAGAACACAAACCAGGCCGTGGCTCCTTCCGGTCCACATTGACCATCCCCTTCTCCTTGTGCTTGTTGCAGAACTGGCCTTTCTCCTCGCCCTTCCAGTTGAATGCTGGTCGTGTGCTGCATCCCGGCTCTGCACACTGCCTGTGCTTCACGTTGACCATACCTTCCTGCGCTCAAAGCAGTTGACGTTTTTGTCACAGCACAGCTGATGGAGGTCAGCTATGTATACCGTTGAAGGGGTGCGTGAAAATCACAGAACTTCCCCATAGAAGTGATCACATGCAATGATTCGCTCGGATAGCTCCGATGCAAGTTAAAGACACTGTTTCTGTTCAGGCAAGCAGAAAGTCTTGGTAGTGAAGTGTTCTGCACCAGTTTGTGCTGGCTGCAGAATTCTCCTCTGGACTGTCCTGAGATATTGAATGAAGCTAGCGTGGTACACCCGTCCACCTTGCAGTGTGGGTGCACGATGTCTATCATGCCTGCCTCCTTGTGCTTGCTACAGAACTTTCCTTTTGTCTCTCCAACATGGTTGAACCGTGCGCTAGTTTTGCAACCTTCAAAAGTGCACACCCGCACCATGTTGATCCAAGTAATCTGGAAAATGTGCACGAACAAACAGAGACTCGTTTGTAAAGCGAGGTCAGATTGCACTACGACTGCAGTGCATTTTGTTCCTGTCGTAGTCTGATAGTAACCACACTTACAAATGCAGCTTCCTTGTCAGAGGCATCGCTTGTCACAGAATGGTGCATCCCAGAATGCTCGCCATTTGTTTCCCTGCAAGAAGCCCTTCAGCTTTGCTGACCTGTCTACCATGGCGTTTCTGAGACTGTGACAGAACATTGGACAAGCATGCAAGAAGCTGGATAGAGCGCAATTTTTTTGTTCCCGCCGGAAAGATAGCGCATACGTTGAAATATCAGAGGTCGCAAGACCAAGTCCAAGCAGCCGCTTAGCCACGCAACTACCAATTGTACCAGCTGGAAGTGGGATGTGAATGGTTCTAGCTTAATGAGCACTCCAACCCATGAATTTGCATAAGCAATTATCATGGACGTCAAGATTCTCGCTTGCTCTGGTCGCTTCCATCGCAGTGATAATCTTATATTGCAAGATTGGCACGACATCTAAAGATACCCAGCTGCAAAGGAGTGCGGGATCTTTGTCACAACATCGCCTGTTACAATGGGTGAAAGCGAACGGAGGCACGGTGCGTCGCAAAGGCTTTCAGATGAAAGCAGTGAAGCACTTTATACAATTTTACAGATTCTCCCGTGAGTTTGCAGAAGGACCCTATATTGTGTCTGTGGACCTAGGTCAAACTTTTCCATAGACAACGTCAAGGGAAATCGTGCAAGTGTATCTGCAGGCTGTAGTGGGCATTGGGACCGTCAATGACAAGGGCTTGCGCGGGGTGATTGCCACAAGGAGCTTCAAGGAAGGCGACACGATCATATCCATCCCGGATCGACTTGCTGTGGGACTTGCATCCCATGACTACACTGCTGCGGTGGGGATCTCCCTTCAAGACAGTCAACAGATCTCATGTCTCTCCCTCTGGTCATTAGTAACCAGATGACCTCTAGATGGGACACCCTAATACAGCATGCATAGCAGGAACGCGCAGACAAGGAACTTCCCCATGCGGATGACACCCCATGCTTACCTAAGCTGATGCACCCGTGCAGGAGCTGACATTTGCACTGCTCCGGCTGCGATCCCTCAATTCAGAATGGTGGGACTTCATGAAGCCTTACTGGGACAGCCTACCGAAGGATGGAGAGGTCCTACGGGAGCAGAGTTTCTCAGATGATCTGCTGGCCTTGCTGCAAGACGAAATGTTGGTAATGTGCTGGCTTTTGCCCGCTCATGATCCTGCCAAGAGCCCAATTACTCCCAGGAACCTGCCACTGCGGCAGCAGCACTGGTGACATAGCTCCTTTCTCTCCTAAGATGACTTGAAGATCCAGTGCCGGCAGCCTTCCTGCATCCCTTCCTTCATATCTATTGTTCGTATGCCCGATCTAGAGGAGTGCCAGGTGAAGTGGGGGGTATGCTTTGCTATGGCCTGCCCAAACCAAATCGAGCCGCAATAACAGCGGCTGGGTAGCTTGAAAAAGCAGCTAATCACAGCTAGATGAACAGTAGAGGCCGAAACTTCTTCAAGCAAGTGCCTACATGCGGACGAGTCAAATTTGAGAGGATGTCCTGTGGCTGCTGAGCAGGCTGCAGAGGCGAGGAAGGAGCGTGAGTTTGCAGAAGCGCTGTATCACGGGACAGCGGAGAGGGGTTATGAGCAGGGCAGCCTAGCAGAGGAGATGCCCAACCTCAATATCTCTCTGCAGGAGTTCAAACATCTCAGCACCGTCATAGGTGCGCATCTGACCCTGATCCATGGGCTCCGATCAATTCCGTTTTGAGTTTTCCTATTTGTGATGCTGCCTGCAACAAGGGCAGCAGTGGATGGCGGTTATTTTGCTTAAGCCGCTCATAGAGCTTACATGTCCCCATATCATATCCTTGGCCCTGGCTAGCGAAGGGCGGTTGAAATTTGAGAACCATGCCCACGGCCATTTAAGTCTTGCTTGGATCTTGGATCTTGGATCTTGCGAGTCCAACAAGGTGTGGGCTAAGAGTAATCTTCCACTGCACCTTGTCTGCGGGTGCACCTTGCCTCTTGGCAAGAAAAAGCGCCTGATTGAAACAACATGGTATGCTCGTTTTCCTGGTTGGAACGGGTGACTAACCTATCATAATGTGATTGGATGTAACGACTCATCATACGCGCAGGCACCTACACATTCGCCTTTTCGAGGAAGGCAGGCGAGGACGTCATGATCCGGTACATGCTGCCGCTGATGGACAAGATGAACCACGCAGCGCCGGAGGAGGCGACTGCGCGAGTCAGGCGCGACCACAGCGCAGGGCAATTCTTGGTCATCGCCATCCGGGACATCCGGGAGGGGGATGAGGTGAGCATTCATGCACCTGCACGCACATGCACGCACACGCTGCCTTCCGCTTTAGGGAGGATGCTGGTACGCCTGGCCGGTGTGGTTTCAAGCTAATTTCCCAGCACCTGCCAGCACCCAGTTGGCTGCTGCTGGCGCATGCACGCATGTGCTGCCACTTTCACTTTCCATTATATTTGTGTGAATGACATTGAATCCTCACATGTGCATGCGACCATCTCTCTTTGCTGCGATGCATAGATGCATGCAAGAGGAACGCTGGCAGAGCAACAATTTATATGTTATTTGAGAGATAATTTGCTCTCTCTGGTCTCAATCATTATAAGCGAGATCCTGGAACAACCAGACAACTCAAACAGAATTGGGTTGGGTTTGCAGGTGAGATTCACGTATAATCTGTCACTGCTGCGAAACGATGCGAGCCTGTTCAAGTACGGTTTTGTGCAGCAGCAGGACCCCCCGCGGCTGTGCGGGGTGGACCTGCCCGGGGGGTACCTGGGGGGGGTCCAGGAGGGACCCCCCTGGGAGTACTACGCCGGGGGGCGCCTGGCCACCAGGGCTGAGCATGCCAGGCTGACAAAATTACTTTCCAGCTTCCCCACATCAGAAGAGGAAGATTCTCGCATACTGAAAAGTGCGCCCCGCTTCCTGCCCCCAAATTACTGAAATGACTCAAGTGGACTCGAGTTCACTTGCCTTATACAGACCATGCCGGGACTGTGTCCAAGCATCCCTGAATTACTTCACAGTGAAACGGTGCCCCACTGCGAGGTAACCTGAGGCCGTGAGGTCCAGAGGATTGCACAAATACTGCAAGACTTGGCCATTGACAGACAGGCTGATGTGTCACTGGGGACCCAGATTTCCAGGCTCCTGTAAGGGGGAAATAATATTGGCGTTTTGACGCCAAAGTGGATGGAACTGGCTTTGGCATTTTAATAATTCCCTATTTTATCTCCCTGCTTCTGCGGCCAGCAGAAAGCACAAACCTTGGCACGCGAGCAGCAAGTGTCCCAGCTAGCATCGCGGATTGTCCGGGCCATGTGCAAAGCTTCTCTCGTGTTGAAGGACAACTCTACCTTGCCTCAACTGCGTGAGCCAGGCATCAGATGAGCTCCGAGTTGGCTTAAAGCAGTGAAATGTGACTGTCGGACTGACGGTGTCTCTGGTGTGCTGTGCAGGTCAGAAGGAGCTACATCGATGGGCCAGAACCTTCATAGAGTTTCGAATGCTGCGCAAGAGGGCCTTGCAGCACACAATAAAGATACTTAATGACACCCTTTCAGAGCTTTAGTGGGATCCTAGGGTATGTGGCAGGTGGTTTAAATCTGAACACCTTGGTCTGATTGTTCATGTTCTGCAAGCATTGCAATTTTCACCTGGTATTACACGTTGTTGCAATTACACCCCACTGGTGCCGAATAACCGACACTGCCCTTTCTGACTGAGTGCGCACCTGTATCCAATTATTTGCTGTTCCTTCTGACATTCGAGACATTGTAAAACCTTCTCTAAAGAAGCTAGCAGTTGGACGGTTTGAATGGTACAGCTGTCTTCGAGTTTTGTGACTAGCTGTGACCATGACTAATGGGAGGTGTGGCGCTGTGCACATGCCAATGCACATGTGGGGCATGACTTATTTCACAAATCTAAAGCAATTACTTCGTTGCATTGTCTTAGCGATCAGGCACCGCCCCAGCTTTGCAGGATGTTCACAACGATATTGGTTCCGGGATCCCCAGCCAAAAATATGGCGGGTCCCATAACCGCAAGTCACTCAGTGGCACGATTCAGGGAACTAGATTCAGTGGGACACTGCGATTCAGCCACAAATGGCCACTGTCTGCCGATTGTATTAGGAAGGAGTACCACAGGCATTCCTTTCCTCGATTGCACCTCGCCACTTGTCTTCATTCGTTCGTCGCCCCTCCGCCGCACATATGCACCGGATCGTTGCACGGCCTGACTGCCCCACGCCCTTGTTGTCCAGGTATTGAGCAGGCCTTTTGAATGCTCCATAAAGGTTGTAGTTGGTTGTGCAGGCCCTTTACCAAGATACGCAGAGTTGTGCAAAATGTCTCGATCCTTGGTAATACTTGCACTGGGTTGAGGCATATGGCGAAATTATGTTCGAGGCAATAGAGTGAAGAAAGATTTGTTTCAGGTATGCTGATTGATTTTTAATAAATTGTGCGATGTGGCGCAGGGTGCATCCCAGAAGTCTCCAGAAATCGTCCAATCGAGAAGCACAAGATGACCGCCACACAGCCACCCATATGGCACCTCGCCCAGCCGGAGGCAGACACGGACTTCCTTGCTACTTTGTGCATCCGCAAGCGTTCGGATACCCGGTCTGCTCCCGGTTCCGGAGGCAGCAGGACGATATCATCACAGAGCATTGTCTCGCAGTTTTAGAAAACGTGAGTAGCTCCCCTGTCACTGCAATGCTAAATATACACATGCAATAAAATTGATGCTTTTGTGTGTGGTTCTGAAGCTCAAGTTATCACTTGCATGCTTGTCCCAAGGTGCAGCAACAGGAGCTGTCTCAGGCCAAATTCTGACATCTCTGGGTGCATCTGCAGATCATCGCTGTGTACAGGAACAAAGCAGTACAACAAGTACGTGATGGCTTCTATGCTTTGGTCGTCAGCAGCCTCACCAGTGCACTGGCTCTGCTGCCAAACAGCGTGGAATTGCTGACAGAGCGGGCAATCCTGCACATCTGCAGTGGTGACCCAGCCGCAGCGGTGAGCTCCTCTGTCCAATTGCATTTGCTTGCAAAGAAAACCCCTGCAGTGCATCCAGCCCTCTTTGGCGCCTCAACAATGTCTCTTGCCTCTGGATCTCCTCTGGGAGATCAGTGATGCTTGTCTTTCTTGGTGCCTGACGTTTCATGTTCTACCCCTTCAGGAGCTGGACACCTCCATGGCTCTGGCACTCGACGACAGCAGCGCGGATGCAACTTACTTCAGAGCGCAAGCGCGTAGCCGGACCGGCAACATATGGAGCGCGGAGGCCGATTGGCACCGTTGCCTCCTGCTCGCGCGGCTCCAGGAGAATGAGGCGCTGACGGTCATGACTGAGCAGGTGACTCATCGCCCCGTCAGCACCTACTTGCTGTGCCTGATGGGATCTTGTCCGATGTGCTCACCTGCAGTGGAGATGTGTCGGTGCCACTGCCGCCTGCTGCTACAGCTGTAGCAGTCCTTGCAGCAGATTAGACTGGAGTGATGATGACGGAAACGCCCCTCTGATGCGCAGGATCTGGTCGAGGCGGAGGAGTATGTGGCCGACATCGAGCGGTGGCGCGCAATGACCGGTGAGGCAGGCTACAGGAAGATGCGCGCCGAGATCAAGGAGGCCTCCGCTGCGCGCGAGGCGCAAGCCGCTGAGCTGGCGAAGGAGGCCCTTGCGCAGGGGGCGTTCCTGTCCTGGCAGCGCTTCTCGGCCTTCGCACGGCGCCAGCAGGAGGCCGTGTCCTTCACTGCCGCCGAGGACGTCAGCACCGCCGCCCCCCTCAGGTACCCCATCTGTCACCAGCCGCCCCCTTTAGAGCCCCTGCTGCGCTTGCATCTCCTTGAACCAGCATGAAACTATCCCATGAAGGCTGCAGCACCTGGAGCTGACGCTGCTGTGCTGCTGTGGTGCAGGATCGAGGCGACCTGCGCGAAGGGCGACTCACCCCCTGACAGCCCTCGCAGTGTCGCCAGCGGTCTGCTGAGCGAAGCAAGCTCCCGGCCGGACAGCCCCAGGCACGCCGTCGAAGACAGCACTGCTGATGTCATCCACGCTGAGGTGGCGGCCAGCTGGCCGTCAACCGAGCGGTGTCACAGGGGACTGCCAGACGCGCAGCTACTGGCCATTGAAGAGGCGCTCAGCGATCAGCCGAATGACCCGGTCATGCGCCTCGCCAGAGCCTCCCACCGCTTGTGCACCGGCGACATGCATGCTGCGGTGCGCGTTCCCTCCTGTGCTCCATCTTCTTGTGACTGCATTGGTCATTGTCATAGTCATTGTCATTGTTACCTGTCAGGAACCTGCAATCTGCCTGGTGCCGGAGGCAGTGCAAGCCAAGGTAGCTTTTGCAAACTGCTGTGCTGACAACTGACTGACCTGCAGGAGCTGGACATCGCCACAGCGCTCGGCTTCCAACCAGATCTACCGCAGACACACTGCTGGCGCCGAAGAGATGCACACTGCTGGCGCCGGAGAGATGATATGCTGCAAGACTCGCACATGGCATCTGCAGTTCAGGAGGTGAATGCCGCGGCGCTTCCCTTCTTTCCTTGTTACACTCTGCAACCAAGCATGATTGACTCCGGCTTGTTGCATGGATGGGTGCTGCCAGACTTTGCTAAGATTCAGGTTGCCTGCTGAGGTGAAGCATCAGCTGGTTGTGCAGATGCACTTAATAGTGCCTGCTGTGCTGCACAGGTGATGGGCCACCTCCAGAGCTTCCTGGCGGGCCCGAGGGACGACGCCAGCCTGGAAGGGACGGCCGCAGCATGCGAAGCGTGCACAGCGCGACACGCAGAGCTGGCAGCACAGGCTCATGCTGCCGCTGAGCTGGCGGCATGCAGCAGCACCGCAGCTGCCGCGAAGCTGGCCCTGGCAGCCTTGCAGCCGGAAGCTGATGTCAAGGGTAGCAGCAGCGCGCCGATCTCAGCGCCTGCAGCCGCCACCGCCCAGCCGGCCAAGATCAATGAGAAGAGGAGGGGAAAGAAGAAGGGCCCCGGCCGGCGGCGCGAGAACAGAGTCATGATCCATCACTGAGACTGCACAGACTGCAATTGAAGGGGATGGGTGATTGTTGGGATGTCGACAGTCGGCAACGGGACCCATTGAGAGGGTTCGAAACAAACAAACATACTAAAACGGGTATTCCAATGGGTATCCCAAAGGGTATTCCAATGCAGCTATTGATTGTCGATCCCATGAGTTTCCAATTTATGAGGTTGACAGGCTTCCATGGTCGAGGAGCGGTCTGGCCTGATCCTGCCTAAGAACGATGCAGACCTAAATGGTGCACATAAAGGATGAAAGAGAGTTGAGTTGGCGTCAAGACACAGCAGAGCTGCTGTATTGAAGTGGGTGCTTGAGAAGAATTGCCAGTGTCCTGCCAGGCTGTGGGGACCCCGTTGTGATAGTGGGGCTGTGTTGAGAATTGGCCGAGACTTTAGTTGCCCTAAAAAAAGCATGCAAGTTGATTTGCAGCAAGATTGGAGTTGGCCCATTGGAGCAACCATGCATATGGGTACTTCTCATGTGCTTGGATAAGAATGCGGCAGTTAGAACTGAACCCGCAGAGATGCTGTAATCGCCGCAGACAGAACCGATCCGATCGGACGAACCCCAGACTGGGCATGGCTGCCAGTTCAGTACAACATGTTTAAGCAGAATGCTATATTTATGGCCTCGGTGCAATCTAGATCTCCATCTGTACAAGCACGGCCTTACAGTCTGATCACTGCAGTCGAAGCGCCAACAATGACATTGTCTCCAGATCAAGCTTTGCGAGTGCCATGGTGCATGGTGAGTCCCTATTGCTACTGTCCTAGCTAGCTAGGGTGCCGACAGACTTGCTTTGATATCCTGATTTGCTCCTGTCAAGCCCAGCACAAATTCTTGAGTGGGTATCAGTACTTGAAGTATGGGTGCCAGATATGTGTCCCGCAGGCTTGAATTGATTATGATCATATGACTGGTCTGTAGTAACTGTTCTGTGACAGTGCGTGTAAGTAAGCACGTCATTGGAGGCAACAGCTGCAGCTTGTCCCAACTACCTGTTGTGCAATCAAGCAGGCATCGAAGGTAGAATGGCAAGTTATATTTGTGTTATTGTTATCATGATTACAGTTTCGGCAAACCCAAAGCCCGAAGGCCATAGGGCTTACACACAGAGTGTCTGCAGCCACATCTGTGGGGCCTCAAGGTCTGGTCTGCAGCCCATATGGTATCATATTAAAAGTCTAAGTCCACGTGAGGCGTGCGTATTAAGGAATATACCACCATCCCCACCACCAAACAATGCTACACAACACAGCGAGCATATGCACATCATAGCATAGCACGTACATCACGCAATGCCTGTCTCAGACCAGTATCCCTCCTGCAACTCACATAATTGTAACTCGCAAGTGTGGCAAGAGCTGCAGTCAATCAGTGACCACTGCTTTACAGTTCTAGGAGCCTCTGACGCTGAAGTCAGCAGCGAATGTCACTGTCTGCAAATCATCACGCAGCATGCCTTTCTTTCAGTTTTGCCCACGTTGCTGCACACCCTTTTGCAGCATCCTCAAAGAGCGCCTGTTCTTCCGCACTGTGCACGTCCCTGAAAGTGTCTGGGTGTTGCAGAATCTTGGTGCTGATTGCATCGTGCAGCTTGACCCGCCAGGCCTCAGCAGGAAGGGGCACTGGGGAGCAGGATCTCCGCAGCATGTCATTGTACTCCCATTGTGACACTGGCATGGCGTCATTCTGCACACGCACATGCCGCAACATCGGGCCACCCTTTCTGCCCATAGAAACTGGACAATGCATGCTTTGCCTGGGGAATGTCTTGCTATGACATCATGAGTGTGCCTGTAGAAGATGGGATAGTGATGTTTGATGTGGGTACGCACCTGGCAGTGTGTATACCGCACAGGGATAGAATTCTTCTCTAGGAGTCTGTAGAAAGCTTCCATGTCAGCTTCCATCTCCTCACGAGAGGGCAGTGCCACCCTTCCTGACAGTACTTGCGCCACCCATTTGGCCTGCAGAGGGAATCGCACAGCAACTCAACAGAGCTCAGAGCTGAGTGAGAGCCCTATTCTGAGCCCACAACAAAGTGGCGGTGTGCAGGAGGTGGCCGCCTTACCTGCAGCTCAAATTGGGAGTTCCGCAAAGACTTCCAGAGGAGACCAATGAAGGCAAGCGTTGGGGCCACTGCGTGGACAAGCATTTAATATTGAGTATAAATAATCTAACAGAGCGCTTGCAGGCATCAGAAATTGTTGAAGCCTTGAACTGCTGATGGAGATGCTCACCAGACGGCACAAATATGTGTCTGTAGAGGGGGGTCACTCGGTTGTCATCTGCACCAGCATAACAAGCATTGGTCCTCTGATTGACAAGAGTAAAATAGAAAGTCTCAAAAGGTCTCAAGTGACACTCATCCAGGATGAGCGACATGCAGGAGAAAACTCCTCTCGCAAACTTAATATGTGTCCAAGTAAGTGCTGCTCGCCTGTGGAAATCAAGCCCGTGCGCTCCAAGAAAGGATATGAGTATCGGTACCCGGTGCAGTACACAACAGCATCCACGCCCTCTGCAGTTATGCCGCCTGAAAACTCTGCGCTGCCATTGCCGCCAAGCCTGGCCAGCATGGGGACGCGCTGCAGATTTGGGCGCGTCTGGGAATCATTGAGCTGCTTTCCCCATGTGCGCGCACTGTGATAGACGTGCAGAGCCACATCTGCAATCTGTCGAGCTATCTCCTCACCTGCACCATTGCCAATGCAATCCTGTTGACGATGGAATTGAAAGGCGATGTATTGCCAGAGAACAAACATAAAAATCTTTTCTGTAGCATGCTGGGCGAGAATGGTAAGGCTGCTTACCAGAAAAGGAGGCGCCCACGACGACCACAGTTTGATCTCTGAACCGCTCAGCATGCCTGAAATTGTGGCAGTGCATTTGTAGGCCAGGGAAGTCGTCCAAACCCTCCACATCAGGCTGCCACATGCACACATTGATGTGAGCTCTTGCCTCAAGAGTGCCACTACAGTGCTTTGATAAGCAACTGTCACCAGCTCTCGAAAATGATTCTCTCAATAGAGTGGCTTCTCAGGTAGCATGGGGCGTCACCAGATTGGGTTCATGGTAGTTTCCCACAGCAACAACTACTGCATCAAAGACATCTGTATGCCTTTCTGGCACCTGCATGGATCACATCACATTAAGATCACATGTATCAATGAATTCCTGCATGTGTCATGGCAGCATCTGTCTTGCACTGAACACCTGCAGCACCTGGAGGTCTGATCCCGGCAGCAATTCTGTTGTGATTACCCATTGAGGGCTAATTGAGAGCGGCTCTTCCCCATTGCTGCAAAGACCGTTTGAGCACGCCTGCTGTCCTACTGTGTAATCAAGTGGGGAGACTTCCACAACCCGGGTGCTGAACTGTATCAGGTCCCGCAGGCCAAATTCTTCAACAAAGGCTTCAAGAAAGTGTTGCACCTGCACCAGTGTAATATGTTAAAACAAGGCAGCTTGCAATGCACGGGACTCTTTTCTTCACAGTATGGCAACTACAAGAGATAAAGGCCGTAGTGTGGTCTGCAACCACCTCTGTGTGATGCGGATATCGCCTGCTGTCCTGCGATTTGCCACGCATGGCGTCTGGAGTGAAAGGGAAATCCGAATAGGACATAATTTCCCTTGGCAGATTGACACGCAAGCTGCTGTACCTGTGGATGCAATGGGAAACTTTATGAAGCCCTGGTACACCCCTCAAACACACCCCAGGTATAGTACATCACCTACAAATTTAGGTGGTGTGAGCTCAAGCTTGAGTTCCAGTACGAGATACATGTACTCACAGACTGCTGTGAACCTTCCTTCGCTCCGGACATCTGCCCAACAAATCGTCCTCAACCTGTACACCGCATCAATGACAGTGTTAGCAAGGCTCTTTGCAGCAAGCTTAGCACTATAGTCAGTTGTCAAATTGAATGCATCAGATGTTTTCAAGCCTGTTCTGTGGGTTTTCCAGATACCCAGATGTTTCACCTCGTCCTGATAGTTCCAGATGCCACCAAAGGTTTGCCCTTGCTCAAATACCTGCGTGACCAAAGATGTCAGCCAGAGACCCCACAAAATCTTGGGCACTATGTTCAAGATTAAAACTTCTCACAGACCTGTACGTGGTGCCCCTCTCTGCTTAATTCCCTAGCAGCTACCAGGCCTGCAGAACCAGCTCCTATAACAGCCTGCAGCGCCCCAAAACAAGCGACAATCTCTTTTATCGCAACCTTTCATCGCATCAAACATGTATTGCATGCTAACTTTCTACACAGCAAAGTATATTGAGATCAATCGGATGGTAGCAGGACGGCTCAATGCCGTCCGCATCTCGTCGCACCACTTTAGAGACTGACAGCGATTGACACCGATCGGAGCCTCCTGACTTGAGATCGAGTGTCTCCATCACTAATGTACTACCTGATTGCACAAATCTCCTCTATAATTGAGGTTTCATTTTAACAGCAACGTGCACGTGCCGACATGCCCCCGGCGGTCTGCAAGCAGCAGACTCTCGTAATGCTCTTTGGGTTCTGCTATTGCATTGGCAGATACCGCTACCATCAGAGCACAAGCCATCATAGCGGGCGCACTAATCCTGAATCCCTGATGTGTTAATTGTATTGCATGTTGACCCTACGTGCATGCTCAAGTAGTAGCGCAGCGCATGCGTGGTGGAAACTGCAACAATCAGCAATCTCATCATGATGTTGATCTGATTAGCCTGAAAGATTGCAAAACCATCTGACCAGATCTGGCCCAGAATGAATGTGTTGTGATGTATATTACAGTATGTGCAAAACCCAGCTGACGAGCATGATCACAGACGAGGTCCACATGCATTCAACTGCTCAGAACTGAAAGAATTTCAGGAAGCATTTCCTGTGATGAAAAAGAGTCACTTTGCCAGCACAGCATCCATTTGCTGAGTAGGCTGGAACACAGGTGATAAGGGCGCTGCATTGTAAGACTTCGCTTGCTGCTCTGCGGGTGGTGTCCCATACAGAGTTGTTCGTTGGCGCGGTGTGCGCCCTGCCGCCAGGATGAGCTCCTCCATCCGCTCTGGAGGCAGCTCCTGGCCATGCTTCGCACCTGTGCACAGAAGTTCGGCAACTTCTTCAGCGCTGCAGCTTACTACACTAGCGTTTGTTGCCTTGATCGATCCTAGAAGGCAGAAGAGTTCTCTGGAAGGCTTTGCATAGAGCCCTTGCATGACAGGTGGAACCGGCTCATCTGAGCAGCTGCTACAAGGTCATCACAAATCCACCAGGCGGTCAACAAAGAGGATGGAGTTTAAGGCAATTACAAATATTTCAAAGGTATATCTCAGTTGCTTTGATTAAAAAGCACTTCAGGGCTGCCCACCGGCAGCTCGGGTGATGGATTCGTTCATGATGCTGCCGCCCATATCATTGCAACCGCTGCTGAGCAGGGCGGCTGCGCGCTCGGGGCCCATCTTCACCCAGGAAGCCTGAATGTTGGGCAGCGCAGCGCCCAGCGCCAGGCGCGCAACGGCATGCATCAAGAAACACTCATGGAGCGTTGGCCCCCGCCGTGCGCGACCTGATCAGGACACACTTTAGCCCCTCAACCTTCTCCCGGCGTAAAGCAATCAATGTCGAAAGGCCTTGAGCTGATCAGGACACACACAGACCCTCGCTGTCTTGCTGCGCAGAGGGTATGTAGGTAAAAAGGGTATGTGCTGATCCTCCAAATCTCAGGGGCAATTAGCTTGATCTCAAAAAAAGAGCAGAAATATAGTCATGAGCCTTTTTGCAACACTGCAGCAGCACAAGAAGAACTGGCCCTGGAAAAGAAGCAGCTGCACAGTGCTGAGTCGCTAGAGCAAGCGCAGAGAAAGCAGGGCCCACCTTTCAGGTAGATGGGGGCCTCCATGTGCACAAAGGGCAGCGGCACGAACTCGGTGACGCCCCCTGTGCGCTGCTGCAGGGCGCGCAGAGCGGTGAGGTGGCGCGCCCAATTGCGCGGCCTGTCCACGTGGCCAAACATGATTGTCGAGGTCGTCGGCAGGCCTACCTCATGCGCTGTCTCTATTACCTGCAAAGCAGGCCATGTCTCACAGATCAGCCATCTGGGCCGAAACCAATGTCACAGATCGGTTCAGATGGCTGGTTTTCAGACACAAAATGATCATCTGTTACCAAACTGCGCCTAGTTTGGTCTGTACACTGATCACACTGATCCGTGACACCATGTCTTCTGGATGTGCTGGTCTCAGCCCATGATGTGCCTTGGCAAACCACAACGTAAAAATCCAACCAGGCTTAAAGGCACGGGGTGGCACAGAATGGGGGGTAGCGACTGTCTACTAAAGATTAAGGACTCAGCAAAAGGGCAACATCAAGTAATGGGTCTACCGCCTGCCCGTGCCTAAAAGTCCCACCGCCGATCATTAAGGCCAGAAATCAAAGCTCTTGCCAGTAATACCTCCCATTAGCAAGCCTCCACTGGCAGCACATTGGAATGGTTTGCAATCATGCAGGGCGCTTGCATGCCGCTCACATGCAACACAAATGCAGGGGGTGAGAAAGTTTGCACCTCCAGCCAGATCGAGGTGGAGAGCTTGTCCGGGCAGATGATGGCGCGGATCTCATCGTCCAAGACTTCTGCGGCCGTGCCTGGCAGGCTCCCCAGGCCGGCATCCCTCAGTGCTGTCAGATACCTCCGCAGGGGCCACCCCAGCGTGGCAGCTCCCTGGGTCACCTCCAGGGGAGAGAATGCGTGCACATGCACGTCCGGCGCGCCTGCTTTGGCCGCCTCAAGCAGCCGGAGGTAGGTGTCACCTGCAAGATGAAATTTTTTTCATTGAGGCACCTGCAAAGCCCTATCAGAGTCTTGATGAAACACAATTGCATCACTGTCCTTTGTACTTTATATCAATTACCCCTGAAGGCTTTGATTGAGAGTAAGCAAATGATGTTGTTGCTGTCACAGTGCTAAAGGAAAGCTTGCAGAGAGGAGACAGAATGACTTACCCGTGAAGTCGGGGTGGATGCCGCCCTGCATGCAAACTTCCGATGCGCCGCGTTCCCAAGCCTCGGCCGTTCTTCTGGTGACCTCAGAGTAGGGCAGCAGGTAAGGCGCCCCTCGCAGCTCCTCCGCCACGCGCCCCTTGCTGAATGCGCAGAAGCCGCACTTGTATGTGCACCTATTGGTGTAATTGATGTTCCTGCAACGCCAGTCAATCAGCGCGCTGGTGAGAATGCCTGACATATCTGTGAGTTGATAAGCTGTGTGCTTTGAAAATGATTCTCTGCACTTCACAATTAGTGGTTTAATGCACAAACAGGGACAGATGCTGGCAAGAGTGCACATGGTGAGCGCCAAAAGCACCTGTTAACTGCATACGCCACTGTGTCTCCACAGAGCCTCTGCCGCACAGTGTCTGCAAGCCACAAGAGATCTACTTAATTGAAAGGAAGCATAAACGTTGACAGTGTGTACATAAGGATATTGAAAACTCCGTCAGAGCCAATGTTTTGCAGCACCCACCTGCAGCACGGCATACAGCGTCGAAATCAGCGCCTCTTGCAGAAAAGAGAGCTGTTATCTCATCTTCATCAAGCTCATGTCCATGATTGAGAACTTGCTCTAGCAGCTCTTCCACCTGCGCGGTCCAGAATCCCAGTACTCAGGGTACCTTGCGTGGACAGAGACATTCCTTGATATGCACAATGGCAAGTAAACATTCAGCGATCAATGGAGCTTGCCTCTCTCGATGTTGAGGGTCCATCGCAGCCCTTGAGCAAACCGTCAGCACCCAGCTCAACTTGCCACCTCCTTTCACCCTGCTTCACCCTTGGCAGTGGAATGCTGCTGTGTTGGCTGCCTGCACAACAGTCCTTTCCTCAAATTTCTGTCACCTGCTGAATCACTGGTAAAAGCTGCCCTACACTTTGCTGCGAAGCTGCCTGATCAAGGTGACATACCTGAGTAGCTTGGGCTTGCATGCACATCGCCATTTCTTGGCAGTACCAACCCTGATGCTTCAGGCTGGCCTTCATCTGTGTCAAGGCCAGGACACCAGTTGGACCCTCTGGCTAGGCCACTGCCGTCAGCCTGTCGAAGCACGGCAGCTAACACGCTGTTTGGGCCGCCTGTGCCGTCCAGCCATCTGTTCGCTTGCTTTACAGTTTCTGGGTACACTGTCAGCCTGAACAAAGCAGAACATATTGGGTGTGAATGAGAGCCCCCTCAGTGCATGAAGAGTCTTGTTTAAGGGAGAAAATGAAGTCAGCACTGGAAAGAGTGGATTTGGCTGTACACCTTGGCACAAGGGCTTTGCCACAGGCAGCGACTGCTGCCGCCAGGTCAGCCACATGCGGCCACGGCTTCTCAGGATTGACATAATCCTTTGTCAGAGGGGAAATGCCCCCAAAGTCATTTGCGCCAGCATTTATCAGTGCCCTCCATCCCAAATCTGCTCCAGCAACGCCTGGCCATAAACTCTTCAACACTCTCAATACTTCCGCTCCAAGATGCTGAACTTGCCAACATTACCTTGCCATGCATCTGCAGTAAACTTTCTTTATTTCTTTATACAGCAGGAATTGGCCAGCCTTTCTCTCTTCCTCTGTGTGCTTCTTCACCTGGCGTCAAGTTGGGAGGTGCTTGGACATTCATTGATGGCCCAAACAGGAGCCTGGCCACAGCAACAGTCCAAAGAAGCTCTGTAAAGGGAAGCTCTGCCGTATCAGCCATTGCTGTGTTCTTCTTTGGTACAAAATTCTGAATGATAAGCTCCTGCATGACGCCATGGCAGTGAGATAACACAAGTCACACTTCACTTGGAGGGATATGCCGTTTTCGCTCTTGACAAGCCTGCATGTATGCTTGCAATTGAGTGACAGCTCTAGGATATGATAGGCACACCTGGATGTGGCCATACTTCTGGTGTAGGTCTCTGATTGCGAGCAAGGACTCGATCCTCTCCAACCGCGTCTCTCCAATACCTGTCAATATGCCGCTGGTGTAAGGGACTGCTGCCTGTCCAGCTGCCTCAATCGTCGCCAGTCTCAATGCAGGTTCCTGCATAGCACACCATGATACAGGTGCATTCCTCTGCAACGTCCTTGTAAATGTCATGGAAAGCCCAGATAGGTCATGGCGAATATATGGCCAACCTACCTTGTCAGGACAGGAATGGTGTGGCATGCCAGGCTCCATCAGTCGCCTGGAGGCAGTTTCCAACATGAGCCCTTGACCTGCTGACACGCTCCGCAGAGCTTGTACCTGAGAAACAATAGTGGAATTCTGGTGTATGTCCCGCTTACAATTACTGAAAGCAGAGAGGCACCAAATGCGGCAACAAGTGCTGCACAGCTGTCTGACAGCCTGCTGGACCAAGGCGGGCTGCTGACCTCTGCAAGGTTCATGGTGCCCGCATTGATGTGAGGGAGCAACCCTGTCTCTCTGATGACCGCAGCTGCAGCAGCTGCCACGTACTCTAAACTTGTCTCGTAGCCCATTTGCCTTAGCTCGCTCCTCGCCTCAGGATAGAGCAATTCTGGCTTGTCGCCTGCACCCACAGCACCAGTCAGGTCAACAGAATAATTCGAGCTGAGTCATGATCATGGACATCACCCACGCCTCTTCTTTGCAGGTGGTGGCATATTTCTGATGCAGCATCGATAATTCATGGCATTTTAGAGATGAGAGATGGTGGAGTGCATGCTGCGCTCACCAAGGGTGAAAAGGACTTCAATGGCACCCTGCTGTGCACCAAGGTGAACAACTTGCAGCACCTCATCCAGAGTCATGAATGAGCGCCGGCCAGGCACTGGTGGCTGCGCAAAGGTGCAGTACCCGCACTGGTCGCGGCACAGCCTTGTCAAAGGAATAAAGACCTGTGAATCAGTTCCAGGATGTTTGCGTGAATATGTTCGCCATAATTACATTTTTAAAGGTCCAGCATCAGAAGTGCCGGGTCTGACATTCTGGCAGATCAGTGCAGCATGGAGGAGTCAAACCTTCGGGGAGAAAGTCACAAAGTGGTGATAGGCATCTCGAACGATTGCTGCTGCATTGTACAAGAGCAAGAGATCCTCTTCTTCTTGAATGTCTGCAAGAGGTACAATTTCCTACATGCACACAATCAATAAGGCCATGCTCGGTGAGTCTGGAAAGATCTATGAAATCCGTGATCATGCTTATTGCCACGAAATAATGAGGATGTATCAGATATCGCATGGGGATATGCGCAACAAAATTTGCACCTCGCGAGTCGCCACTAGCGGAGCGCAAGTCAGTCTTTCAACAAGGTCTCGGGGAAAGCTGTGCACGCGATGTGACGCTAGATCTCGACGCGGCAATTGCAGGTCAGAACGGTGAAGGTGGAGATTTGATGGTCTATTGTATGAATGAAATGGAGACGCATAACATTGTAAATTGCTCAAGATCATCGCAAGGAAATTTAGAGCATTGGTATTGCAAAAAGTGTCCTGTGAACTGCGTGCTGTCTGCAGACCTAGACTTTAACAAATAACAAGGCCAAAATAGCTGTGTGGTTCTTCCACATGTACTTGTGCATGCCCTCTTACGGAAGCCCTCTTACAACCCTTCCTTTAAATCTCTAGATATTACCCTAGCATGCAACCTGTGTTCATGATCTCTTTTTTCGGGAACAGTAAGAAGGGAGCTCATTGATGTAGTCGAAAGTTGAGATTTTTCTGAGTGAGCTACCTGGTAAGTGAACGCATACGTAGTACAAAGCGAGTTATAAGAAGCCGCAGTCTTGAGGGATTTTGGAATTTCCTAACCTCTGACATCTTCACACAACGACGTTTGTTGTCGAATGAGCACTTGAATTTCTAAAAACATATCTTAGCTGATTTGTCCAGCTGAGCAAGAAGCCTGAGAAGGCTAGATCTGCAAACAGATTTTCCACTGGCTGGCTGCAACCTTTAGTGTTCTTTCGGCGATTGCTTCCATCTGGACTACAAAATTACCAATAAAAAAATTGGATATTGAGAAATTGCAGTCATGGATAATATGACCAGATTGTACCGTATAAGGAAAACATGCCTCGAAATGCTTCACGATCGAGGATACCTCATAGCCCAGGTAAGTGGACTGCCCGGCACTGTGAATCTACTGTATGTATGTAGAAAATTACAATGGACCTCGTCTGTTGCTCAAGCAGGGTAGAAATTGGTCCAGTGAAGTGTCTCTCATAGGCGTTGATGGTGCAGGATGACCGGCAAATGACAAAGGAGGGCTTCAAGGATCGTTTTGGGGACGATCCACGGAAGGATGACTTGACTGTCCTTGCACCAAAGCAGGATGATCCCACAGAGCAGGTGTAGTACTGCCAGCAATGCATCAACAGGCAGAAGTTGCCGTGGCCTCATAGTATTCAGAGCCCATTGTTCTGTCATGTCGATCAGCCCTGGATTTTCACTAATGGGCATGGTGACTGCCATGCAGATCTTTGTGTTCTACCCCGAAGAGGACAAGGTGGGCGTGAAGACAATCAAGACGTTTGCAGAGAGGATGCGCAATGAAGGCGTGTCCAGAGCCATCATGGTCACCATGGCCAGCATGACACCCTTTGCGAAGCAGTGCTTGGCAGAAATGGCTCCCAAGTACTACATCGAAGTGGTGCGTCGTCCACATCCCAGTGATTGCAGCTCTCCTTCTTTAACAAGGAGAGCGCTTGCATGGCGCTCCTACATCTTGGTGAAAATGACCTACACTGACAAGATGCCCCATGTGCAGTTCAATGCCGCAGAGCTGCTAATAAACATCACGCAGCATGTGCTGGTGCCTGAGCACCATTTGTTGACACCTGAGGAGAAGCGCACGCTGCTGGACAGGTGCGGCCTCTGCTTCAGACCGCCTGACTCCCACGCGTTGCCTTGTTTCACATGCGGCTTCAGCGGCTTTGTTACTCTTCTTTTCTGTACGACTGGCTGGTGGGGGTCGGTTTAAGAACTGAGCACCGTGCCCACGATTGATTGGGTCTTGCTTGGGAGCCTTCACATGCAGCTTGTCTGCAGACACACCTTGGCTCTGGCAGGAAAAGTGTGTATTAATAATAATAATACATACATACACACAATTAAGTCTCACCTTCTCTAGCGCTGTGATGCGCAGATACAAGGTGAAGGACACGCAGCTGCCCAGGATACAATTCCACGATCCTGTTGCGCGGTATTATGGCATGCAGCGCGGCCACGTTGTGCGGATTGTGAGGCCTTCAGAGACTGCTGGCCGTTATGTGACCTACAGGCTATGCGTCTGAGCCTGCGACTCTGAGTGGATTTGCTCGTTAGCGCACTTTTGGTCTTGCTGTGTTTCAGTCTGCAAATTTGTCGGTGTTTGTGCAAGTGGGTCTGCAAGTGGTTCATGCAGATGCTGTGTGAGGGAGGGACAGCGCTGTGATATGAATGAACAGCTGCATAGCTGTAGTCAAACTGTCATGCTGCCCATGCAGCCTATTGTGCCATCATCCACTGCCAGTGGAAATTGCTTGGCAATGAAATAATTGTTAATTGGATCTGAGAAATTTGAAATTGTCAAGCCTTCACTGTGATCTGAGACAGTCATATCACCATCCTTCTCAAGGCTTCTGGCCTGGCCCGAAGCCTTCTTGGCATTGTGACACATGGTGGACACAGACAGTTGGTGTCCAAATCTGGAAGCGATTGCGCCAGAATTTCTTGCCAGTCTTCTTTTCGAGCACCTGATCGTGGGAAGTAAGGTCGTTCAGTTCGCCATCGATGTAGATGCGTCCTGCTGATGGCACACTAATTTGTTGAAAATCCTTGAAAAGCTGTGACGCTATTATGCTTGTGCAAGACGTCGCCATGATTAGTCACAATTTTCTTGTGCCGGCAGCATTCGGGCTGTTGGTTTTATTGACGCTAGGCTCTGCAACACCGCTGCTGGTTTCAGAAGGCGCGTCAAGAGGGCTTTTCGCCTGCACACAAATGTACAGCTGTTTGCCTGAAGTTGATCGAGAAGCTTTGGTGCCTTGGAATCGTCTAATCTCTGACGATTTGCATGCAAAAAACAAGTGTACGTGCTGTGGCAGCAGTCACAGCAGTAGGTCACGTACCTAATTCTTCCTGGATACAGAAGGAGAGAGCCTCAGCCATGCGGGGCGAGCCCTGTCACAGAGCTCCTTTGTCCAGGGCCAGGGCCTGGGGTCGAGTACAGGATCCGCAAACAGCTTGATCACCCTGGCCCTCCTGAGCGGCGACACAGCGACGGCACAGCGACTCATCAGGGACCAACTCACGCAAGGACAAGTGGCTGATGTCTCCAGTGCCTTGGCAGCTGCTGCAGCAAATGTAACCTCCCATCCACAGCATGCATTGTGTCCCTCTGTGACGTTGGTGATACAGTCACCATGAGGGTCTTTTATCAATGTGCATCAATGTCGCACATCTGCTACTCGCAAATCTACATTGGCACCTAGTAATGAGCCCTTCTCTTGTGCAGGGCAACTCAGATGCAGCAGCGAAGGCCCTGACAGAAGCTGTCACATCCGGGGCGCCAGCGAGCACAGCTGCCCAGGCTCTTTCCCAGGTAGAGCATTATTAATGCACCGCCAATAGTCACTAGGATATGCAGACCAAATTATGCATCCTGCCAGACAATTGATGTCAGCCTGATGTCAGCCCAAAACCACCAGCTTCAGCCATTTGCTGCTGCACAATCCTATCTTTAGCAACTTTTGTGGCTTTATAAATAATATTTGCAGACATCTTCAAAGCCACATTGGCTTTCAGCCAAAATCCTAAGAAGAAACACTGATGTCAGGCTACAGCCCTGGTGCAGTGAGTGTGCTGCTGAAGGTGACTCCATTGATTTGTTTGTTTGCTTACAAAGTTGTGCATCTCACATGATCACCCAAATGTCTGCAGGCGACAGCAGGGACGTCTATGGGAGCCGGCGGCTCTCCGCCTCCAGTTATCAACACATTTGGCAGCCCCCCACCATTTACTTCATTTGCATCGGGACCACCGCCCTTCACTCAAGGATCTCCACCGCCCCTACCCCCCGGCTCTCCCCCACCTGTGAGGCATTCCACCCAAATAAAAAGTGTACCAGCTGTCGAGAGTTAGCCAATACCGCATCTCAGCACATGTATTCCAAGGAGCACAATGGAGGATAAAGAGACAGGGATGTGTCACTACTTACAACCCTCAAGGGAAGGTTAGGCGTCATTGCAGGATTGTCAATAGACTGAGATTATTAGTGTGCCTGCAGGTGGCCACCTCAGCAGGTCCTCCAACCCCCTCACAGGTTGCTAACCCTCCTGGCATATCAGATTACAGGCACCATGCAGAATTTAGCATTCTGCTTTCTGCCTTTCAGCCAGCATTCGTTAATCAAGCACGTTGAGTGTTTGCTGGTGCAGTTCCAGGATGCCACTCAAAAGGGTGACACGCAGTCCATTTCAAACTCGCTGGCAAGCTCCACAGGAGGTGTGCTAGCTTCATTCATTGCCTTTTGGTCTGCATATACTCTAACTCTGACTGCTATGCAGATCATTTGGGGTTGGTCATCGCATGTAAATATGTGCTCTGCAATGCTGCACTGCAGGCAGAGTGGAGTCAATTTCCAGCTCAAACTCAGCAGCCTACACACAGGCAGACAATGCCATCTCATCGGCCATCAGCGATGCTGTAGCAAAGGTATTGTCCAGCTTTTGTATGAAAGCTGTCTTGGAACTCTCCCTGGAACGATCTGACAGAGAACATGCCATGGAAGAACATCCTGCTAGCATGCAGGTCAAGGGTGGCGGGGATGCGAATGCTGCTGCGACTGCTGCCAGTCAGGCGATTGCACAAGCCATAGCAACCGCCTATGCTTCAGCTTCCAGCAAGACCACAGTGCAGGGTGTGCTGTGCTCAGCCATCTGCTTTCTATTATCATAGAATCCCCAAACATAGCAGGTCTGCCCCTTCAGCATGCAAAAAGCACATGGGTGGCTGTTGCTGTGCCAGGATCTGGTTTTGGAGCGGCAGATGCAAGCGCTCAAGCAACAGCAACCGCTAAGGCCACGGCACAATCCATCGCAAATGCCATCGCCAAAGCCACCAACAACAATGCACAGGCAAGCACTGCATACTGACTCTGGAGCCATTGTTGCATCGCGTAAGTGATCGATGCTCCATTAATTGCTGGCCCACAGTAAGTTGGGCCAATTGAATGCAACAGTGCAACATTCCTTGTATTCCTGTTGATGCAGGCAGCGGCGGCTGCCAGCGCCTCAGACCTGCAGACAGCAATTGCAAAGGCATTTGCCAGTGCTGCCACGTCCGTGCAGTCTACAGGTTGGTCCTCTCATGCAGAGCCATGGACCTTCTCAGAAAGCATCGCCACAGTATCACCCCCTGGCTTGTGTGCTTGTGCAAAGCGTCTCTTCCATTGACCTTGCAAGACAATTGTCTTGTACTGAAGTGGCTTGCTCTTTGCACAGCGTGCTACTTCTCAAGTCAAGAAGGCCAAACAGTACCTGCTGCATCTCATCAACATCTCTGTTGACATGCAGCTTTTTGTTCTGGTGTGCAGGCGGCACAGCTCAAGCAGATGCCACAGCAGTGTCAAAAAATGTGCAGACGGCGATCAGTCAGGCAATTGCAAAGGCGCTGGCCGCAGTCTCCGACAATCAGGCCAATACCAACTCAAGCTCATCTGGGGGCTCGCCAGGGAGTTCGGGGAAGTAGCCAACAAATGCGCCAGAGTGATTCCAGTGACTGTTGGGGGCGAGCAGGAAGCTAAAGCAGCTGCCAGGGTAGGATATGAATGTTAGTGTTTGTGACGAACAAATTGCTCTGAGAACCTTTGGCAAGAGACAAAGACGATGAAGTTTTTCAAGTGATTGTGAATCTGCCATGGCAGTGCGACTAAATCTGGAGTGGGGCAAGCAGCAGCTGCAGTGACGGAGAGGATCCGGATGCTGGATTAAATTTTGAAACATTTATTTTAAATGAGACTGCACCTCCTGCACATTTAATGCTACAGCTGATGTAATACGTGTGCTTGAGAGGAATTCCAAGCCAGCATGCTTGTCTTATCGAGGACTCCTTGCATTGTTGCTGTCCCAGGACAGGTGGCATGCATGCACTCAATGCAGACTGGGAGGATCTGCCGAGATCAGTTTGGGATCAGCCTTGCGGGCGTGATCGCTTCAAACGCTCGTCAAAAGTGCGGTCATATTGCACTTTCTTGACTCGCTGAGGAGTCTCCCTGTTGATACACTCTGTGCTGTCTCAACAATGGGGATCGGCCGGCTTGGTCTGCTTTTGATCGTCTTGGCGACGACTCTCGCTGCAAGCACTGTGACAGCGCGTCCCGTGCAAGGCAAGGCTATCTCGAGTACTGGAGCCCAACTACTGATCAGCTTTTGATTGGGCTTGAGAAGAGACGGGGCAATATGAAATGTCTGTTCTTGACCACGTGCACGCTGGAGGAGTCGACTGCGTAATTGATGATCAGAGACACCATCGTACCCATGGGCCAGCTGATATGGATCGTCAGCTGCAGCTTCTGTTTGACTTTCGATGTGCACAGCAGGAGATCATGTCGACGGTTTCTTTGGCCGGAAGCTCTTCCAGTTTGGTGGTTTCAGTGGTTTCTTCCAGAGCAGCTCCTCGTTGTATGATCAACTGACACGGGCACTCCTCAACGGCGACATCAACACAGCACAGCGCTTGATCAATCAAGGATCCAGGCAGGGGCAGACAGGCGCAATCGCTACAGCTCTCTCCACTGCATCTGCAAACGTACGTGCCACTTGGAGGCTGCAGCATCAACACTACATATTGTTCCCTCATGCTTGGCATGCTGTAGCCATGAGATGCCCTGGAAGTGGTGTACAGGCAGCACATGACTTTGCGGCACCTTCAGGTTGGCAGTGCAACATTTTTTACATGTTACAAAAATGAGTAACCGCAATTCCCTTGCAGGGTCAAAGCCAAGCAGCAGCACAGGCGGTGACACAGGCAGTCAGCCAGGGTGCTCCAGCTGCCGCAGTCTCCAAGGCAGTTGCGCAGGCAAGCGCGCAACCCATGCTACTCCTCACTCTATCAGATCTCCTTCTCGGTACTGCTACACATCCTCTTTCACACTAAGTGATGCTCTCTTGTGCCCTGCGCAGGCAACAAGCAATGCGCCAGTGACAGCTGGCCCTTCAGCTGCACCGGCCCCTCCACAGGTGTGAGCTTTCAGACAATCCCTGATGCATGCATTAGACCATTAGAAGTCTTGCGTCATGCTATCCTCATCTGTCGCAAACGTCATCCAATGGGAGCATTCAAGAGCATGACATTACCATCATGCATGCAGCTGCAAGACGCAACTCAGAACCAGGACACCAGTGCAATTGCCAATGCCCTTGCAGTCTCCACTGGCGGTGAGCTATTCCACTGGTGATCATGGCTTTGCTGTGTAGTGGAATGCAGTGCATTTCGAGTCTTCATGTCTATGGGCAGCTGGGTGGCCGCAGCAACTCATTTGTTCTCTGCATGTGGGGTGACAGGCAAGGTTGAAAGCACAGCAAGTGCCAACAGCGCAGCTTTTGCCACAGCCAATGATGCAATCTCTACTGCAGTGAGCGACGCAGTGGCGAAGGCAAGCCCACGCTCTTCAACATGTGCTGCAAATGGTAGTATCTTTTACATGACACTGCTGGGCTGCAGTGCTCTCCTTGGCTCCATATCAACTTGTTATAATTATTTTTATGATTACTGCACGCTTCTCCTTCCGGAGGCAAGGTGCGTCTGCAGACAAGCTGCATGCTGCCACATATCCAACCCCTTGATGGACTCGCCAGGTCCAAGCAAAATCCAATCAATCGTGGGCACGGTGCTAAGTATTTATATCGTCCCCGGCCAGCCAGGGCCAACTCTATTTGTTTCTGCGCTTTGAAATAGGTGAAGGGCGGTGGAGACGCCACAGCAGCAGCACAGGCACTGGCCACCGCTGTGGGCACGGCGATAGCAACCGCTTATGCCTCAGCCAGTGCCAAGACCACTGTTCAGGGTGATAGCCTTCTGTTGAAAACTAACATTTGCTTTAAAGCACTTGAGAACAAAACACTGGGCAGATCAGTTCCAGCAATATCTGGGGCAAGTCACCCGTGACACCCTGCATGCAAGCAGTACATGGGAAATCTTCCAGTCCATTTGTCACTAGCAGGATATCATATGTGGAATGCTTCTATTGGTCAGCAGTATCCTGGGCCCCGTCCTAAGCGCGTTGCATGACTCTGCAGCTCTCCCATCTTCAATTACAAAGGCCGTGACCGCTCAGGTACGAACAAAGAACCAAGGGTCAAAAATTCAGAGGCTGAAGTTGGGACGTATGCTGCTTTGCAGGCAGTGGCGTGGGCTCTGCTGATGCCAGCGCCACGGCAGCAGCCACGGCAACAGCCACGGCTAAAGCTTACGCTGATGCAGTGGCCAAGGCCACCAACAACAATGCTGCAGCAGTCGCGGCTGCCAAGGCGTCAGACATCCAGACGGCTGTGGCTTCTGCTCTTGCAACTGCCAGCGCCAGTGTCCTCTCCACAGGTGCCCCAGATCCCCATCAACAGCTTGTTCAGATGGCATCTCTACTAATTATCATTGTACCGCTCAAGGAGGCGCGTTACTAAAAACTTGCATGTGATATGCTGCTATTAGTACACGCTTGTTCCAGCCCTCAGGACTAGGTGCATGGCAGCAGCCATTCAGTGGTTCCCCTGCAGCCTTCCCTGTCTTGGCATTTACTCCACCAATGTTTTCTCCACCACTGGCATGTCGTTCCCATGGTGCAGACGATACAGCAACTTGCAGAATGCGTGAGTCCCTGCGTGCTCTCAGATGTTTTCATGAATTGAAGGTGGCTTAGTTTTAGTGTGTCCATGTGCGTGCAGGCGGCACTGCACAGGCAAACACCCAAGCCATCTCCACCCAGGTCAGCCAGGTGGTTGCGCAGGCCTCTGCCAAGGTCCTAGCAGCAGTGTCCGGCAGCAATGCACAGAGCGGGTCCGCAGCGAACAGTGGCGTTGGGAGCTCTGGCAAGTAGACATGCCTGGTTGATGGTGTGGAGGATTCAGAAGTCTGCGAGTCTTCAGTCTGCATCGGAGCGAAGGGCTGGTGTTTCTGCAAGTGTCTTTCCTACGAGTAATTTTCAATCGAGATGATGATGAGTCCACAGCAGTGGCAGAGTCAGACAGCCTCATCTTTGCCAAGGCCACGGCATCCTTAGATTAGCTCAGAAGCCTTGATCTATTGTGTAGAATCTGGCAGCGGCAGGGCCTAGGAGGAGCCTTGATTGTAGAGTCTGGCACTTCTTCCCAGTCCACACCAACCGCCACATGATACTCGCTGCTACATTGTGGCGTATCGGTGCGAGATGGATTCTCAATACTTCCCTTATTTAGGAGTGAATAGGAGTGAATACCAATAAACATGTCAGCAGGTAACTATAGGATTACTTGCGGTCCTTCATGACCACTGCGAATCCATGCAACCAGCCGAGGCCGAGCTTGTGCAGGAGAACAGGGCAGTGGCACAGACAGACAGGCGGCAGAGCGTGACTGTCATTGTGTATTGAGATCATCAATGGCATGAGCAGGGAGGAATTCTAGAACAGAAAAAAAATGGATTTTAAGTTCACACAGTGCTAGCAAGCTGTGCTGTGTTGTCTCGGACAAGCTGCTGCTAGAGATGATTAGATGGAGAGTGTGTTGTCATGAATGGTGGAACGTGATCAGTGAGCCTTGAAGACCTGCTTCAATGCCCGAGCAGCGTGTGTTGATTGTGGTTTTCCATGGTTGTTGATATCGGCACTTCTCGATCAAGGAAGCTCCCAAGTCAGAGGCCTCAGCCTCACCTCAACACCTTGAGGCAGTTCACGGCCCAGAGAACTTAAAGCAGGACCTAGAAGGGAGGTTGGCGTCCGTCTGGTCACAAATTTTCCTTTCTTAAAATTACAAAGTGCCCCTGGCAGATTGCAGGGACAATGGATGTTGATGTCAACATGACGTCAGGACCCCTGACAACGCCGCCAGAGCACAAGCCTACTAATGTTGGAATTTCGGAAACAATATTGGATCCCAAAAAGAAATTAAGGTTGCCTCGACAACGCAGTTCACGCATGTCGTAAGTCACATTTTCCCACCTAGACATTGTAACCTCTTGAGATTGCCTCATCGGACAGTTATTGTCCGTAACGCCGAAGATCTGGTCATCTAAGTAGAACCAACGTTTCGACCGGATTGCTGAGGCTTTTACTGTAGCACTAACGTTTTATAGATGTGAAAAGGTATAGTAGCTTTTTAGAAATGTCACTTGTCTAACCTCTTTTTCGCGAAGTCATCGTCTTTGTACAAAATACGGAAGTGCACTTCCGGAAGCTAAAACTTCGCTGTCTGGGTGCAGGAGCAACCATTTCGGTAATTGGCGGTAAAAGCGATCCTGCAGGTGTGTCCTTACGATAGCTGGTCAAGCCTGAATGTCTGCAGCGCACAGACCGGCACATCACCAAGCTTGCAAGCCAGATCTGTGCTGATGACAAGCTGCTTATCAGAAAGCAATCTTGGGATGCAATGCCTTAAATGCAAAGGCACTGTGGTATTCACATCATGAGAGCTTGTAAGTGTCATCTTTGAGGAGGCACTGAATGGAATAATTGCACTGCACAACAGGAAACCCTTTCTGAAGGGTAGGCTCCAAAGGCCACAGCTACACTCAATTCCCGCCAGCATCCTAAAAAGGGGAAGACGGTCCAACCATGCTGCCACCGCCCCTGACGGCCCGGCAATGTCAGATACTTATCAGCGCCACATAGCAGTAATGGTATGCTTTGTCCCATCTTACAATTATTTCTTGATCATTTGTGGCCAGAGCTGAGTCACTTCAGTAGCTTATTTCACTGATGCTATGTCCAAGTGGACTGTCTTGAGTGCTGACAAACCAGAAGCAAAGCAGACATGCACACAACGTCACTGCAGCAGAAGCTCTGAACATTGTCTCAGCAAAACCTGGAATTTTTCAGCACAGAGTCTTACGCACAGCTCCAGCTCTTGAGTGCAGCCCAAGATATTCTCTTTTTCCAGTCAAGTTCTTGTTGCCACACACAGATGGGGCCAATTAGGCCAGAAATGTCAGATAAATCGCAGAAAAGTTTGGCTCTATGCCTTGCCCATGTGCGCCAGCACCAGAGGAGCGTTTAAGCTGCCTTGGCCCTGATAGCTGATCTGCACCTTGCAGCTGAAATCTCCTTGCAGCTGGAGGCGGTTGTTGGGGCTGCTGATGCTCCCGCAACCAGCATGCTGAGCTGGCGTGCTCTTGAAGGCAATTCTGATCACAGCCCATTTGAACACGGTGGAGGGGGCCGCAGAGAAGCTGGGCAGGAAGCACCTCAACAAGCTTCACCAGGTGCATCATTACTACCAACCCTGGAAGCTAACGGAAGCTTTGTAGTACCAGTTTGATAAAAAGGTGAACTTTGTTTAATGCAGAGTTTTTGGTGCAGGCTGGCATGTTGATGGAGACCGATCACGAAGACGAGGACCGGGGAGACCCCTCCCCGCTGCTGAAGGCTGCAAAGCGGATATGGATGCGCAAACGCAGCAAATGGAAGAAGTCTGGCACCCAGTTGAAAGTTGCTGCACTGCTGGTGGAGATGGATTTCCCTAACGAGCTGGAGTACCCCACCACGGATTTAATTTTTTCCTACTCTGACGCTACAGGCCTGACACTGCTTGGAGGCCCATGCGGTACCGGTACCCCAGCCACCTCCGAGGCTTCTGTTCCATTGGCAATGTAGGCAGGGTTTTTAGACCGGACGATTGCACACACCTTTTTGACTGAATGCCTGGTGTGCTGCTGTGCAGCGCTCAACCTTCTGGTAGAAGTCGACGGGCCCCACCATATTTTTGCGAACCTTCAAGGCAGCGGATGTTGAGGCGCTTTACATACTCGATGATGTCGGTGCACTACTTCGCCTGGGACAACAGGCCAAGAGCGTTGTCCCAGGCGAAGAAGGGCACCGACATCATCGAGTACGTGAGGCGCCTCAACATCCGCTGCCTTGCCAGCGTCTTCCCAGTGGCCTCCTGAAGGTTCGCAAAAATATGGTGGGGCCCGTCGACTACAGTTTGTCATGGCTTTGTGTGCTCACGTGGTTGCTGTTGACATCAGCCTAAGTACATCCAAATAGCCCTGAACGGTATTTGAGACAATGTGTAATTTCCATCCTTCCTTCCTTCGCACGCACCAATATTAATAGCTATATTGTTTAGGCCCAGGTGATGCCTTCACGCATGATGTTGACATCAAGAGCTTGAATCCCTTCCCGTGGGTCATCAGACAGTGTGGTGCAGAGCCACCGGCAGCCTGGTACTGGTCTTCAGAGCCGCCGGCGGCAACGTGGCACTATAGTTATTATAGCCACTAGCTAGTGTACTGGTCACACGGTGTGTATAATGTGGGATGTGGCACATGCACAAAGCACACAATGGATGGTAATAGTAATCTTTATGATGGCGAACCCAGAGGATCTGAGCCCAGAGAGCTCTGCCATGCATGTGACATGCATGCGCAGAGCGCAAGTTGCATATGCATGGCAGCTGCCTGCGCAGGCCTGGTGGGTGAAACCAGGCCGATTTCGGCGGTATACACATGGTGGGGTACATGGTAAGGGATATTTGTTGGTAGAATGTTGACAACTTGAGGCACCAAAAGCTTTAGCATGGTCAAGTCTCTTGAATTGCATGCTGTATGATCCATGTCCTCTTTTGGCATGTCTGGGTCGATACGCTATAAAAGCCATGCTGTGCTCTGCCTTGTGACTTCTCCCTTTCCTGCAAACAACCCATCTTGCTCCACTTGCTCGACGAAAGCATTCAATTCTGAAGGGCAGGAATCACGATGGCTGGAAAACGACGCCAAAGTGCACGCACAGCAACAAAGGCGAATTACATCGACGAGAGGTTTGCTATTGGTGTTTAATTTCCTGTTTCAGGAAAATTTTCCGTTGTAGCATATTGATGTGCCACATTCTTGCATGTTATGGGAATTACTCTCATTTGCCGGTGATCACGCCCTTTTCTATTTTGCAAAAGACAATCTTGTAAGTTTTAATGGGATGTCTTGTGAGCAGCGATGCCGATGACCACAATGCGGAGAGCGAGAATGACTTCGTGGACAAAATTGAAGCTATCAGGACAATCAGCAAGCGCCACAAGGTATGTCGTTTTGAACCAGGAATCACAACCCAAAATGTGAATCCAGGAGCAGATTATTCACTTCGCAGACAAAAACAGTGCTTATCTTCAGCTATGGCCTTGCAAAGTTCTGATATCTAATGATGTCGATTTTGCTTGCTTGATATCTTTTGTGCCTACTTGGTGAGAAATGATTGTGCCTTGACAGAAAACACCTGTCAAGCCAAGGGCGCGCAGTGGCAAGAAGGCTGATGAAGAAGCTGTCGCGCACAGTGCAGATGACATCTCACTGCTGGGTAAGCCCTAAGCTGAGAAGCGTGGTGAAAAATCCTGACAGTATCCTGTTACAAGGAGAGAGACAGGCATGTCAACCCCACTTTGGCTTTTGCGCTGCAGGTATCGTGCTCAATCACTCTGGGGCATCATCATCTGCAGCCAAGGTGAGAAATCAGGCATGCTTAAGGCAAGGCCTGACAGTTTGAATCTTGACGGGCAAGATCTCTGTATGACTGTCACTTGTTCTTCCACAGGAGTGGGTGGGCCGCTATCAGGCAGACAGGGCACAAGCTGCTGCAGAGCTCTTGACGCTGCTTGTACAGGTGAAAAACAGAATACATGCTCATGTAGGTGCAGCTTGTACACACCAGGCACTAAGCAGTCCCAAGCAGTGTGTTGACATGCTCTCTGAAATATATGATGCACCAGGCATGCGGGTCCTCTCAGGCAATCACCATGTCTGATGTGGACGATGGAGATGTGGATGCTTTGGTGAAATCTCTGATAAAGGATGTCAGCAGCAATGGCATCACTGACCACTTCCGTGGCAAGGGAACAAAGAACTTCCGCGCCCACTACATGGAGATGTGGGACCAGGTGCGCATAGATCTACACTTGAGAGTACCTGATTCTCCATGTATTGCTCTTCAACCAAGACTGGAGGCTACACATTACTTATGGGACTTCTGTGCAGATCATGCGGGAGTGTCAAAATGCGGATGTGCTGTGCGATGGCTACCTGCTCGACAAGGTTGTCCACCTCATCATCGGCCTCAACTGGTGAGCATGATCATTATTCATTTGGCTTCATAGAAGAACTTAGCCCATCTTTCCGTTCTACCGCAAGCTTCGAGCAAGTTTGTACAATCCAGCTACTATCTAGTGTCGCTGACGTGTTGTGGGGGCATCGTCCAGTTCTGTCGTGCGCAGCTTCCGCTTCACGGCTACGCTGACAGCTCAGCAGGTGGTGACATCCCTCATCCGGGCGATGCTGTCACTGGGCGAGGCCCGCGAGACAGCCCAGCGACAGATGGCTGCAGAAGAGAAGAAAAAGGGCTCCAAGGTCTGTCCGCAGTGCTGCAGACAAGAGTTAGCTGCTGCTTACCAGCCAGAAACCATGCAAAGAAGCGAAGGGAGAGCATAGTCCCATAAGTACTAGAAATTACTCCTTCTCTTCAAGCGAAAGGCTGCCGCTCAAGGGCATGACAACGTATAGTAGTGCCTGAGACATTCACTGGCAGGCAATCCACTGCTGTCCTGGCAGAGTTGTGCTGATGCCAGTACTGACTAGAAAACCTCCTTGATACCATGGCATCATCCAGCAAACGTACACACCTCCTAAACGACTGCCAGAGCAAGACCCATGGATTCTATGTGGTGTGCAGGCGGGCACGGATCGGGTGGCGGCTTTTCAGCGCACGCTGAGCGCATGCCACCGGCAGGTGCAGGAGCTGAAGGGCGTGGTGGGAAGCCTCTTCCAGGCCGTCTCCGCGCACCGATTCCGGGACGTTGCACCGGACATCCGCGCCGTCGTCATCGCCGGCATCGGGTCGTGGATCTGCCTCGACCCCACCAACTTCCTGCAGGACAACTACCTGAAATACGTCGCCTGGGCCCTCTCCGACAGGGTGCGCAGTCATGCTTGTAATTCCCTGGCCTTCAGTCCGGAATCGATGATCTCTAGGTCGGGCACCCTGTGACAACATGCACAGCAGGTATGTGCAACAGTCTACAACCCTACTTGTGGCAGGGATTGTAAAATTTAAAGGAAGCAGAGGACAAGTGGCAGCCATGACAGTCATGGCTGCCACTTAGTGCATGTGGCAGCATGCAGACTATCCCAGCCGCGCATTATGTATCTTATGGCCAATTCTCACAGCTGCGACCTGCTCTCTGCACTATATTGATACTGATGCATGGGTAAAATTTGCCGGACAAGCGAGATCTACAATCTCATGTGGATGCATGTGTTGACAGGATGCGAGGGTGAGGGAGATGGCGCTGGACGCGCTGCTGGAAATCTACAGCAACGAGGAGAATGTATCGCCGCTACACGGCTTCACTGGGCGCTTCCAGCACCGCTTTGCCGAGCTGGTGTACGACGTGGACGAGGCCGTGGCCGTCAAGGGTGTGCGCCTGGTCACGCAGCTGGTCCAAGCCGAGGAGATGCCACAGGACGAGGTTCACACTTCATTCATCCCAAGAACAAATATACCACTCATACAGATGCAGCTGATTTAAGTGATTAGATGCCCCAGGACGAGGTGCACACACCATTCATCCCTTAAACACCACACACGTTACACATTCACAGATGCAGCTCTCTCTGATGCACTGCAGCCATGAGTCTCGCCTGCAGTGCATCTTACTGCCCCTTGCTATATGCTGGCTTTGCACGTATCTCACTGCTTCCGTTTCGCTGCCATACACCACTTTCACACAAGGGGCTTTCCAAAGGCATTTGTCATTCGTATAGACTTGTAGTTAGCTGATGTCCCTCTCAATGGGATGCTTGGCGCAGGTGAGGGAGATCTACCGGCTGCTGGTGGACAGCAGCGCGCCCATCAGGCATGCAGCCGCCGAGCTGGTGGCCGGCATGCTGGAGGAGCAGGGCCAGCGCTTCATTGCACAGGCATGCGTCCAATCTTTTCAAGATCACCATGCACATGCAAAGCATTGCACAACACAAGAATGCCACATGCAACAGTCGAGAACATCTGAGTTAAATGGTCTGGTTTCCAAGCTGCGCATGGTCCTAAAAATTAAGAATCCCAGTGCAAACTCAAGTTTGAAGATTATAGAATGAAATTCATTGGAATTTCAGTAAATTTACATCAAGTCAATGTAAACTCATGCATGGTGTTAGTGTGTGGTGCAGAGCCCTGTGAAGGGGAAGCGGGGCAAGGGGGCCAAGAAGACGGGGTCTGCAGACCTCCAGCTGGCGGGCGTGCTGCACATCATGAAGCTGCTGGGGACTCCATCCAGCGCGATTGGGGATGCATCTCCCCTCGCATCCCCGGGTGGCCGCCGCAAGTCTGCCGTCGGCGCCGAACGGCCCCTGCAGCCGGAGCTCGTCAGCCATGTTGTGGACGGCCTCTTTGACAGGTGCATTGTGTGCAATCTATAGCTAGCAATATTCCTCACTGCCTCCCATCACTCTTCGCTGTGACTACTATTGACTGAACCTGATTCGTTACCTTGTGAACAATCGAGGGTGTTGCCAACTCATGCCTTCCAGTGCTTGGGACGTCATTGCATTGATATCAAGTGAAAGGTAGACAGCCAAACGTGTGGTGCAGCGTGGAGGTGCTGCAAGACTGGCATGCCATTGTGGAGGCGCTGATGGATGACCAGGCAAACGAGGCCCGGGGCGACACGGCCACCACAAACCTGATCTCGCTGCTGGCTGCCACCGTGCGGACTGCAACCGGCGGTGCACATGCAGGCACCCGCACCGACTCAAGGTGCACCCCTGTCCTGGAGTGCGTTGCTGTGCAATTGTTGTGTGCCATGCTTGAAATTCTGTGCTGTGTACAGTATTGAGTTTCCTCTTTGAAAAGATGTTGCAGCTATGTTGTTTGGGGACTCATGCATGCTCATGTGGCGTTTTATTTAGGAGGGTGGCAGGCAAGGCTAAGGCGGCTGCCGCAGCGGCCAACGCGCGTCAGGACGTCACCCTGGCCCTCAGCCAGGCCCTGCCATCCCTGCTGCGCAAGTTCCAGACCGACCCAACCAAGGTCTCCCCCGTTTGTTCTGTGTCACACCCCCTGTGCCCCCACATGCCTGATGTGCTTCATGAGTTGCTCTACAGCCTCCCAGAGGACAAGAGGCAGGAAAAGACCTGTCCACCTGCAGATAAGAGCCCCACTTACCCAATTTACCCGCTTAGAGGTCATCTGGGGCCTTAGGTACCAGGAAATTGTAGACAAGAGGGCAACCTTTCACAGTGAAGACTTTTCCAGGCCAGAATTGATAGAAGGGATATGTAATTTTCTGTCATTACTACTCCTTTGATCTCTATGAGAAGAGCGCTGCCTATATTTTAGGGCTGGGTTTAGGGTTAAACCTTAATCATAATAGGAAAAATAAAGATATGTAACTTCAAAAATATATAGTAATTCTTGGGATGGGCAGGTTGCGGCGCTGGCGGGCCTGGTGCGGGACATGAAGCTGGACATCTGGAGCCTGAAGAGGCAGGAGGACAGCCTGGAGTCCCTGCTGCAGCTCATCGCGGACCTGCTGCTCAAGCACTCCCAGCCGGACGCCCTGGATGCCTGCCTGCGCACGCTCGCACACTGCACCACGCAGGGCAACGACACCATCCAGGTGTTTTTCCCTGCACCGGCAGCCTTCACGGCAGCCTTTCTATTGCCTCCAAGACGTGCAGCTCCATTGTGAGGCCTGTGGCACCTCCTCTCCTCTGAAGTGGCTTCATACATGCAAGAAGCGGCATGTGATTGAAGATGTTTGCCTAAATATCAGGTGGCTGCTTAAATGCACCTGCTCAATGCCGTTCGTCAACCAATCACAAAGTGGCAAGTGGGCAAGCTCTTCTTGCCTGGTTCCTGTGCTAGTACACTGCCTGGTGTGGTCACTTCAGGGCTGATCAGGTTCACAGTTCAAGTGTCTGACGGGGTGTGCGTGTGTGCCAGGACAAGGCGCAGCTCATCCTGAGCTCCAGCGTGAAGGCGCTGACTCAGCGGCTGACGGCCGCCACAGACGCGGCGCTGGCGCTGTCAGACGCTGACCTGGAGGCCGAGCGCGCAGCCGGGGGGCCCGTGGACGGCAGCGGCGGCGACACAGAAGAAGGCGAGGAGGCCTTCGCGCTGCGCGTGGCGCTGCTTCGGCTGCACCGCCTGCAGCTGGTCTCCGCTGCCGCGTCCGGCGAGGCCGCCCTGCAGAAGAGCCTCACCAAGCTGCTCTCGGTGCGGACACACATCTATGCTAATGCATTTGTACAATGCCCGCTGTTTTCTTCACACAGCGCGTCTCTAATTGCTGCTTGGAGAGCTTGCTGACATCACCATCACCATGGCGTGCGCATCCAAGGGCCCATGTTGGATTACCCCAAATTGGACTGTCCGGATGATGTGACTATCCTTCCTCAAGGGCATGCCCCCTGGAGGCCGCATCACACTTACCATTCCATAAATACCTCTTTCTTTCATGCGAACTCTTGTGGTGCGTTTCCACAGGCGGCTGTGAAGGGGCGGCCGCTGCCGGGGCCGATACTGGTGATGGCGGCAGAGAACATGCTGATGGCGCTGATGTGGCGCCTTAGCGCGCTCGAGGCAGACGGGGCAGGTCCGCCCTCTGCATCCGCCGTGGCCTCCCTGGGCAAGGTAGTCGATGCGCTGGCCGGCCACCTGGACGACATTGCTCTGGCGGAGGATAGCAAGCCTGTCAAAGACGCCCTCACCCGCGTGCAGGCCGACCTCTTCTTCGTCTTCAGCGCCGAAAAGCTCAAGGTGTTGGTTGTGCACCATTTTTAATGAAGATACGTACAATTAATCCTGGTGATGGAGTGTTTAGAGCGTTGCGTCTTTGACTTGTGGGACGCAAGAGGACCAAGAAGAGCCCAATGGAGAAAGGCTTGCGATCTGTCCTTCATGCTGAAAAGCACAGGTCTGGAAATTGTCTTTATTGAGCTCTTCTTGATGTGTCCTTTGAGAGTCTTAGTTGCAGTGCTAAACTTACCAATTTTGCCACCTGCAGGACACAGCTGCGGCTGCGGCGGGCTACACGCCAGACTCCAACAGCCTGGATTCGTTCTGGGAGCGCACCGAGGCGCTGCTGGCGCGCGCGGCCTCGGACAATGACATGGCGGTAGATGACGAGGACGAGGAAGCAGAAGGCGCAGGCGCGGAGCAGTCCCCAGAAGCGCAGGCCCTGACCGCGGCCAAGGTGCAGGCCATCGCAGCCGCCGGCCGACTGGTCGCATTCCAGGTCCGCACAGAGCAGCATGCTGCCGCCCGATCAAGCCTCAAACCTTTCAACTTCAACTGCCTTCATGCAGTTGAGTGCTTCTTGCTTGACATAGCTGCAGAATTATGAGGTTTGTACCAGAGCAGAAAACTCTTCACACTCACCTCTTGATGCTCTATTTTGTCATGCAGCAGTAGCAATCGTGCTTGACTTACATTTGATGGTGTGAAGGTGTACTGATCCCAACGGGTCTGATAGAGAGGGGCTGCTTTGCTGCAAGGCTCACTGGCCAATGTTGCTCCCGTAGGCGCTGAGTGGCACGGATGCTGAAGTGCTGGCGGGGCGCGTGGTCATGCACCTGGGCTCCCCCAACAAGGCGGTCGCAGACGCTGTCAGAGAAGTCACGCGCGTCCTCAAAAAGGCCCACCCCGAGTCGCTGCCAGAGGTGGGCCTTTGCTGGCGCTTTTGTCCTGCTGTTCACCTTATCTGGGTCTGCAGCTGCACCAGGATATCCTATATTCATCCAGTCCATTTAAGAGGATGTCCATCGTCTGGCACCTCTGTTATATTCAACGGACACAGAATTGGGAGAACAAGAACATTTCCAACCCCGCAGAGGAAATATGAGGTGGCCGGCGACAGAGCAGGAGAGGCCGTTATGGTAGAGATGACATCTATGGTAGAGATGCAGCATAAGGTCCGATCCCGATTAAATACAGTTTCCCTCTGGCGCAGGCGTACCTGGGTGCACTGGAGGAGGCGTACCAGCGAGCGGTGGCAGCGGAGGGCGCGGATCAGGCGGCTGCGCTGCAGCTGTTTGGCGAGCTGGCGCTGCGCGTGGGGCAGGCCCACGCCGGATTCGTGGCCGGCGCAGCCGCCTCGCTGGCCCACATCGTCAAAGGAGGCATCGACTACGCGCTGCAGGTCCGCACACTACACCCTCTCATGGCATGCCTCCTTGTGTACTTGGATTTAAGGGAACTGTCGGTTGATCTAGAAGTATATTTTGCATCATTTCTTTGAGGCAAACGTGCATCACTTGGGATGATAACCGTGCTGTTCAACCCTGCAATGCAAAATTTTGATGTCTTGTTCCCAGGGTGCATGCGGTAACAAATAGATGTGTGAAGTATCTGCGGTGCTGCTCTGTGCTGCTCAAGGATATTTGCCAGCCTGTTCATTTGGCATTCTGTGAGATTGATGGTGTGGCCAACCCTGCAGAGCGGCCAGGACTGGCTACCGTTTCTGGAGGGCCTGTCAGCCTTGACTTCCAGGCTGCCGGCCAAGGAGGCGGCCACAGTGGCACAGCACCTGCAGAACACCGCAAGGGCCCTCAAGCCCACCAAGAATTCACGTGAGACACCCCCTTTCATGCCATCCTGATATCTTCGTATCCTGCAGCCTGTCATGCAGGCAACATTCCAATTTGTCCCTGATTGCATGCGCAAGCAAATAACACTGCAACAGCAACTCACTCTCTGCTCCCGTCGGTGCCAGTGTGATTCTGAGCGATAATTTGCAGACATGTAGCAAGACTACTTTGGGAAGTTGTGTGCTACTTACATTGGTTGCCAGAAAGGGAGTTATTGCTGCATGTGCAGGGGAGTGGGACCCGTACTGGCACATGCTGGAGGAGCTCCAGGAGCGAGCAGACAAGGGCACCAAGGCCGCCGTTAGATCCGCCGCCAAGAAACCAGCAACCGCCAACAAGACCGCCCGCAGGTACTGTAGTGCTCAACCTAAACTGCGCACCCTGGAAAAAGTGATTTATTAAACAGCTTCCCGCAGGGCTGTTTTCTTGATCAAAAACTTTGTTATGTGCATTAAGTACGTCCCCCAAAGATGCGCCTGCTCAAGAGCTTTCCAAATCCGCCTTCAGAACTTAAATAGGTTAAGTATTTCAGGAGTTGGTGTTTTATTTTCGACCCTTTTTTCCAATTTTACAATTATTTTCCGCGCAGTTTAGGTTGAGCACTACAGTATTTGATGCCACCTCCCACTCCCACTGTCCATTTCCAGTCCCCATGTCCAATCCTGTCCTGGCTGCAATTCACATCAGGGCATGAGGCCCTGGTCTTGCTTTCACCACCCTCACTGGTGCCTTCATCTACCTTGACGCACGCATTTGCTTTGCCATTCTGATCCTTGGAACAAGTTCCCCGAGAGAGCAGTGGTGTGCTTTGTGCAGGATGTCATTCTTGGAGCGCAGCAGGAGGGCCCACAACGGCGAGAGCATCGACGACGAAGATGCCGAGGATGCGCACAGAGGGGCAGAAGAGGAGGAGAGAGAGCCGATAGAAGATCCCGGCGACAGCCCCTCGGCTGCCGGCCCCAGCAGCGGCGGCGGCCGCGGCCTCTCCCTGCGCCTGGGCATCTCGGAAGGCCCCTCCGAATCCACCGGCCTCAGCGGCAGCGGCTGGCGCAGAAAGTGAGCGCCTGTTGCTTTTTGCCTACTGCTTTTGTCTTTTTTTGCACAACCCTTGATTGCCGCGGAGCAGGAGCCGTCGGAGGACATAGTAGCAATCGCTGTGCTTTGCGCAGCATAGATTGGCCATCAACAGGGCCCTAATACACATAGACGGGATCTGTTAAGCCCTGCATTTGAGAGATTGGCAGGCCAAAGAGCCAGAAATCGCCGCTTGGGCCATGCATGCATGCTGCAGGCACCATGCAAGTGATTCTCACTTCACGGTGTTGTTATGTGCAGGACTGGCGGGCGCGCGCGGATGCCGCCGCCTCCCGAGGAGGAGATGGAGGAGATGGACGTCGATGCTGAGAGCGAGGGAGGGAGCGGGCAAGAGAATGAGGCCGAGGCGCTCAACATCATGCCCACCGAGGAGCAGGCCGACTTCCACCGACCCGCCAGGTGAGCAGCTTGTTTCTTCTGCTCTGCTCCAATGACATTGCCCCAACAGGTTGCTGCTGTGGGGATTCTTTTGCTGTACAAGATGATGATAAAGTACAGTATGTTCGACATTCTGTCGTGGTTATACCAGAGAGAATGCACAGAGATTCAAGGTAGTGCGATTGCCAAGAAAGGAGGAAGGACGGCCTCGCAGTGTTGATTGAAACGACGACGATGATGACGGCGATGTAAGACGATCCCTGACTCCTGGTGTCATTTGATGAGTCCAGTGTAGTTGACTATATGAGGGGTGCGTGCAGGCGCGAGCCCAAGCGGCAGCTAAAGCGACTGTACGACACCCAAGACTCGGAGGACGCGGCCGTGAGCGAAGATGCACGCGATGACGAAGATGAGCAGGAAGAGGAGCTGTTGGATCCGGTGTTTGGAAAGGGCACAGAGCGGTCCTTCCCTCCCATCGGCCGCATGTCCGGCCTGGGGCCCTCTGACCAAGCCATGCAGGGTAAATTTTCACCACACTTCTGCTATGCATCGCCATATTCTTGGATTGATCTGGTGTTTAGATGCACTTTTGAGTGTTCAAGGCCAGTTGCAACTGCAGGTCAAGAGGCTCAGTAGAGTTTCCATGATTTGGCTAGTTGATGGACTGCATTGATCTGGATGCAGGATGTGTGATCCCAGTTTTGTGAATGCGTAGATGATGACGACGAAGACATGGAGGATATCCAACCAACTCTTGACGACGAACCCAGGCGGCCAAAGCTGCGTCTGCGATGACAGATGTGCCCTGCGACAGATGATCTATGCCTGATCTGACCAGACCGCAAAACTTGAAGCCCCAAGCTGAACTGCAACATGAGAACAGAACTTCAATGGAAGTAAATAAGATCATGGTCCGTGATCAAGACGAACTGTGACACATCAGTGGAACATAATCAAGTGCCCAGCTTCGGGGGTCTGCTGGAAATGTACACAAGGGGGCCAGCCACATTGAGGCCTCCCTCAAGACCGGAGAATTTTCTGGGGATCTGATCATGACCAGCTTTGCGATGTCTGTACTTTGAGTAATCTTCAAGTCGTTTACGCCAGGAGCGTGCATGAGGTCGACTGCAATGCATATGCCACCAACATACCGTATCGCAATGGTTATGTCTGGGATCCAGGACAATTACTTTACAATCAGCTGCAGCCAGAATTTAGTATATACGATTGGCTGCTGGTGCTTGAACAAACCGGTAGTGCTCAGCAAATTCAAAAGCAAGACAGCCGCAATGCTCATGAGCACAAGGACAGCTGCCACACCCAGCTAATTAGCTTCAAAATGCATCCCACCACAAAAATGTCTCCACAAGCAACACACAGCTTGCAGATGTTCTCAATGACCACAGAAGTAGGCCTGAAGTCCTATCATCATTCACAAAATAAGCAAGGGGAATATAATGATCCACATTAAACATAGTAGAGTTCCACGTGCCTACAAAGGCACAAACAGCAGATCTTGCACACATCACAGAGGGCACTGCCAAGGCCGTCTCAGGCCCTTCCTGTGCAGAAGCGTTCGCAAAGAGTGCTCTCAGGACATCAGCAGAGACATGAGGCTGTCAAAGTCCTCCGTAGGGGATTCCTCCACCACCGGTGCTGACTTGACGGGCGCCGGGACAGGGGCCGGCACATTTGTCTTAGCCTTGCTGGTGCCATTGGTCAGCCAGGGCAGCAGCTGCTGCGCACTGGGGGCAGGGCCATCGCAGGGAGAAATCACAGACGGCGGCGACAGGTCAAAGTTGATGCTCGGCTGCGGGGTGACCTCGCCGCTCGCCGGGTCCCCGTTGCAGCCGTCGGCCGCGCCGGCTGTGTGCAGCGGCGCGATGTGCAGGTTGGACAGGGCGTCGGACATGGCGGGGACGGCGGTGGCGGCCGGCTGGAATGCGGCGGTGTCCGGCACAGGCGGGAACCAGTTGCGGGACGCCGGTGCTGCCGCGTGCGGCGCCACAGTGGCCGGGGCAACCAGCTGAGGCATGGAGGGCGCCTGCAGACAAAATGTGACATGTCACAAAATTGAGATCCACCATGCACCCAGAGAGACGTGCTACATTTTGTCATGCATTGTCTATGGAGGGAATGATGAATTATGCACCCAGAGAGGCATATAAGAGATTTTGTCATGCGTTGTCTTTAGAGGAATGATTCACCATGCACCCAGAGAGGCCGGAGACTTCCTGTCGTGCGTTTTCTTTGGAGGTAATAATAAAGCATGCACCCTGAAACATATTGCCATGCATGATGTCTGGAGGAATGGGCATTGCGCACCGCAGTGGGGATGGCATAGGCTCCTGGCTGCGGCTGTGTCTGCAGGTCGAGGATTGATGCAAGGGGCCTCGGCCGCGTCTGCGGATGCTGGCCGGCAGACTGGGCATGGTTGACCTGCTGCTCGTGCACTGCATTTTTAAAGCCTGCACAGCAAAGCCAATGGGTTGAATTCGACGCACAAGGCGGAGTTGCTGACCAATACATGCACATTTGTGGCAAATTCTTGGGGCTGGGGAAAAAAGGTCTGTGGCATACCGGTAGCGGGGCCCAGAGGCGGCGCGTCTGCCATGCTGGCGAGGAGAGCTGCGTGCAGGTCTGCATCGGGTCCAGAGCCTGTGGCAGGAGTGGCTGGGTCAGGGTCGAAGTCCTCCGGCCTGTACTGCTGCCAGTCGTCTGTCGGAGCGGGTGCGCTGATGTTCTTGACCGGGGCCTGCAAATTGGCACCAAGAGAGTCAGAGACAGCTGCCAGCATGACCCACACTTTTGCAGGGCAAATAGTGAAGATCTCCATGCAGGGGCACATGCATCCCATTCGTTGTGCAGGGTGCCTGAATTTAAGCACAAGATAACATAAATTTGCACTTGACTGCATTGCTTCCACGAGCCCCGAGGAACGTCCTAGCAGTGTGACAGTGGAAAGGAGGAGATGTATACCTTGAAAGCAGTGTAGGGAGTCCCAATGGAGGCAGGAGCGTTGTGGGGCAGCAGCGCCGGGGTGTGCAGGTAGGTGGAGGCGGCCGGCGCAGAGCTGCCTGTGGGGCCCCACGTGGGCGCCGCCATGCTCTTCCAGCCCTGGTTGAGGTACTCGTGGTTGCTCTCTGCACACAACACAAACCCACATGTCAAAGCAACCTAAAAAACACATCCGTCTGATTGCTGGATATGCGAGCGCACCCAGATGAAATGTGTCAACTTTAGTGCGTGTGCATGCAGCCAGCAGCTGGGTATCTCACCTTCTTCTGGGATGGTTGGTGGGCGCCTGTAAATGGGCACCGGAGGGCGCACAACACTCCTACCGTTCAACTTGACCTGCTGCAACTCCTGTAGCGGCACACGCAACAGGGGTCAAGTAACAATGGTGAGAGTTTCTCTTCAATGAAAAAGCTCCCCTCCCTCCATTCCTTATTCTAACAACAGTCCAGAAACTCAAACAGCGCATGAGGCAGCTGTGAGCACCTGGATGGCCTTGAGGTGGTCGCCGTGGCAGCGGATGACCTCTGCCTCGACATCAGAGGTGGCCAGGTCCAGGGAGTCCGCCATAGCACACAGCGCATCCGCCTCGCCCTTCACACTCGTCTCAGTCACCCCACCCTCATGGAAGCCACCTACAGACACATCATTGTACATTGGTGATTCCTGCACTATCCTTGGAACGGTAGACTGTCAATTAGAAAACACATTTAAATGATTGCGGATGGTGTGAGCATGAGCTGAAGCACACCTCCGTCCAACAGCAGCTGGGCAGCCAGCTCTGCATTGGCGCCAGTGGTGCGAGCAGCGTCCTCAGCTGCCTTGAAGCTGAAGCCCATGCCCATCAGCATGTGCACTGCGGCTTGCAGCTTGTGCCTGACCACCAACACACTCATTTCAGTCGTGCAAGCACACCAATCGTCAGCTCTATTGACATTGTTTCCCGAACAGGATGCAGGCAAAATATGGTGACACTCTTCTTGAAGGACTGGGCTGAAGCAACAGAGATCAGAAGCATAGGTGACTCACGATCTCATGGCATCGAGGACGGCGAGCGACAGCTTGCGAGGGGCAGGCGCCAGCGCAGCGTTGAAAGTCTTGCCACCTGCGGCACCGCCTTCCTCGCCACCCCTGCGACCAATACAATGACCCTCAACCTTCACGAGATGCTTTTTCTCTCCGCACCCCCAGACCCCCTGAGGTACCAAGCAAGGATACAGGCGGGTGATAGTAGGCAAAAAAGCAATTTGATGGGGCTTTCACCTGGCTTTGAGCTGGCGCAGCTTGAGCTCCTCGGCGCCGTGGGCAAAGCGGCACTTGGGGTCGGGGCACTGGCCGGTGCGCTCAAAGTGGGCGCAGAGCTGCAGTGCAACTCCCTTGGCAGCCTTGCGCCGTCCCTGCTTGGCTGCCTGAGGAACCCCCACAGGCATCTTCCCATTCTGCACTGAGTATGGCACTATGCCCACCTCCCTGCCACACACAAACTCCCATTCACTGATCCGGCCGATTAATTGCCGTTACTGATGATTCGATTAGCAGTCCAAGTACTACTTGTAATCAGCGTGTATGCCCTATGCCCTTTGGCTTTGGGTTTGCCGACCTGTCAGAATGATAATAATATAATAATAAAATAAACGCCACGACGGCTATGAGTGGCGTCCCTTGGTTGCGTGAGATTGCGTGAGTCATTTCAATCCACCTTGCCGGTTGCAACTGTGGACTGACGCTCATCAATGGACGCCTACAGAACAACTGTATAATTAAAGGGAGCACCAAAATTTGGACAGCTGCGCACTTCTTGCCAGGCGCAAAGTCCACAGAGTCGTCGATGGAGAACTGGCTCTTAGAGTCGTCCCCCTCGACAGACTTCTCCACAAACTTTGATGCCACGGTGCGGATGACCAGCTCCTTGGCAGCATGGGCAAAGTGGCACTCTTTACCATAGCTGCAATTACCCGTCTCCTGCAGAGTAACAAGGCTGGGATAAGAGGATGGCTCTGACGCAGTGTGACAAGGTGCATGCAGGGTGAACACCAGACTGCCACTTCATCTACACCATGTCATCTCAGGTGCATGTTCTGCCCTCACAGCAAACATGCAGGTTGCATTCATGTCAGGAAATTCTCACCTTCCATGTCTTGCAGAACTGGGACTTGTAGCCAACAGGCTTGAGCTGGTCTTGGTCACAGTGGAAGAACCAGCAGGTGGCTGTCCCCAATGGTCCCTTGCAATGCAGTTTGGAACATCTCTGGGTCTTGTAAACGTCCTTGAGTATCTGCTGGTTGATTGCTGCTTGCATCCTGGGCACACCAGCATGCAGAGGTGAGCCCAAAATTGAAGGCGACGGATCAACATGCCGGTGCCCCCCATGCAAAAAATTGCCAACAGAGGCATTGCATGCAGATGGCATCCCACCTGAGCTCTTGCAGGCCGTGAGCTTTTGCGCAGTGGTCACCATTTGGGCAGGGTTCACCTGCCCACCACAGGGGGCACAGGTGGCACTTGAAATCCATAGGCAGCTTCCCTGCCTGGATGGCAGCTTCCACCCGCAGCTGCTTGCTTCCATGAGCAAATGCACACATTTCCCCTGCACCAGAATGTTATGTCTGATGCATGCATGGAAACAAGCAATGTCTTGCTTTCTTGGCACACCGCTGCAGCACCTCTTCAGAGTATGCATGGCTGGCGTTTGACGGGACTTAGTTGGTGAACATGCACTGCGCCTTTTGCATTGCACGATGAATCTCGCGCTTCACACCTCGAGGACATGTCTGGCTAGTGTCATAGGCGGAGCAGCGGTCTGTCTTGAAGTTGGCGGGGAGTAAGTTCTGCTGAATGGCTGCCAGCACTCTTAGCTCTTCCAAGCTGTGGGCTCTGGGGCATGCAATGCCCTCAGAACAATTACCTGTCCCACATCAGAGCACATGAGATACCTTGCACAGACTGTGGGATGAACAAAGGTGCCTGGGGCGACTATTTCAACAAACTCACCGGTGGTTAGCAAGTCGTCACACAGAGACGCCTTGAAGTCTGGAGGAATTTTCTCTAAGGCAATGGCTGCATCGAGTCTCAGTTCACGGAGGGCATGGGCATGCTGGCACCGATTGGCGAGATGGCATGGCTTCGACTCAGCAACTGTCTGACACAGGTTGGTCCTGTAATCTTCCCTCAAGAAGCCCTACCAGGACACCAGCAGCTTTTAGACTGTGAGAAGCACACCCCATGTAGACATGAAGACATGATGGAATGATTGTGCTGCATTGTGGCAATATGAGGCTCGCCTGGACAATGGCAGCTTCTATCTCCTCTTCAGAACACCATGCCACATTGTCAGCAAATACATATTCTGAAGCCTTAGAATTGCCACTCTGCACGCTTTCACCATCACCTGCGCTTACCACATGCATCGTCACCTTAAGCCCTGTCACCGTCACATGCGCTTACCACCTGAGCCCATGAGAACCAGCCTGCAACCAGTGCACAGGTACCACAAGCATGGCTGGTGTGCGCGTGCATCGCACCGTCTCGATCATGCCGCTTCCTGGGGCGATTGTACGGGTGGTGATAATCAAAGTTGTTGTGCAGGGGTTCATGCTTATCAAGGGCCTGCGTCCAACACAATAAATAAGGTACACCCCTCAAATGGCCCATCATCTTCGGGTGATGAACACCAGGGTATTATGTCTGTGCATGCTGACATGCATGCATATCAGTACAAGCCGGCATGCATGTGGTCCTGCATGCTCACCTTCTGAGCAGGCTTTTTGGGAGCTTGAGGCAAGGGAGGCCCTTTTGGACCTTTCACAAATGGTGCCTTTGGTGGCATCTGCTCAGCATTCTTGTTTTTCTGCTTCTTCTTCTTGTTGATCACAAAGCACTCAGCATTGTCAACCTGCTTAGGGTCACAGACATACTCATACACAACAGAGGGAAAGAAAGGGCAGCATGTGACCGAATTGGGTAAACTGATGAGGGTTAAATTGATGAGGCTCCAGCAACACGAGTTCTCACCCTGCCAGGACACTGCTCAGCCTCTTGCGCCTCTGCAATTTTACCTCTGCCAACAGGGCAGATGCGACCCTTCAAATGTTCCCAAGGCCTTTTCTGGATATCGACCTGCGCAAAGCAGCAGAGATGGCGCGGAGTGTTTGTGGAGAAGTGTTTCACTCTGATCTTCCTTACAACACAGTTAAAGTCTTCCAAACAGGATGTTTGGGTCTCTCCCCGTTGTAAGGAAATAAGAATTCACACCTTCATCACCAATAACTTCTTACTGTTGCAGCAACCCTTCTTATCGGCCTGTCCGCTCTCCAGATAATCTTTGATACACCTACACAGCAGTCGTTCTGCGTCGGACACAATATAACCGGAGGTACTGTGAACAAGATGACATGCAGATACCTGATGCCGCGAACGTCGACGCAACGCAATTGAGACCAGCAAAAGAGTGGCATTGCAAGCATTGTCTGGTCCAGTCAGAAGAGGTGCTCAAGACCCTAACCAACATTGGGAGAGCAATGGCACTTACTCCCAGTGCCAGATAGAGCTGCCGCATTCTTCCGAGGTACATGTGCTCCGGATATGGGAATCTTTTCCTGGATTAACGTTTTGGCCACAAAGCCCGCAGGGGCAGGACTCTGTTTCCACCATGACAGCTCAAGCTTTGCACGCTCAATTGTCAAACATCCTCCAGTGCTTGCGCTGATTGAGGAAAATTGGGAATGCAGGAAAGGTCTGACACTATGCAAGGTGATCTGCGATTTGAAAAGGGTTCTGAATTCATGAGCTCCTGCCCAGGATCTTCATTCTGGGCAGATCGTGCGGGCAGCACGTTCGACCCAGCTTGTGCACAGTGAGCATTGTAAATTGATGCAGTTCAACATCTTTTTCCCGCAGATTACGCTGATAACCGATCTTTCACCTTTTTAACGGGGCTGGAGGCATGGGGGACTCGATTGAGCCCAATATAGGAGAGAAGGCAGAGCGTGTTCTAGTTTTCGTGTTGCTATGTGCGTGCGTGATATACATTTCGAAAGTTGTATTCAACTTCCGTGATCTTGGTCTCACTTTGAGAAGAAACGACGATCCAGCCGACGTTCTGAGCGATACAGAAGAGGAAAGGGATCACGATGCCTAGTACTTTGATGAAAGAGAGCGAACATTATTGCACGACAAGCCAATATTTGTGGAGCGAATTGGAGCGCAAACATGAAACACATCTCTCAGGTTAATATCTCTGGACCCTGAGACGTCTAGAATCAAGGAACTTCAGGTGCATCCGCACACTGCACGTGTACAGAGTAGCAAGCAGGAAGGTGTTGATGTGACCATCAATGGCTTACCATTTCATATCGGGGCGCTTCTTTGCATTGAGCCACTTTTCTCAATTCTGGAAGTCAAGATCTGGCAGCAGAAGAACGGCATGCCACAAGCTGCGGCAGAGAGTCTTGTACCTTCCTTGTATCAAGCACCAGTACTGTTGGTGGAAATGACGAGAAATACATTTGCATCAATCAAATGACTGTTGTACCTTGCAGGCCAAATCCAGGGCGTGCAGGATGCTACTGTCATCGTGACAGTGTCACAAACTGTAGAGTCAGATCTGCAAGCTTTGCAGCTAAGCTCCTGGATCCATCTGGATCCATGGATGGATCTACTGGCAGTACTGCTGGTGTCTGCGCCGCCACCTGCAGGCCGGCTGAGACACAAAGTCTGCATATTGCTCACAGGGATGGCCGTCATTTTTTAGGGGAGCTCAATTGAAGGGCAAGCCCAATACATATGCTTGGATCCCCTAGGCCTTCTCTCATTTGTAGACTCTAACAAGACAAGTGTCCTGGATGAGTTGACATCAGTTTGCATGCCAGTGCACATTTTGGTATGGTATTTGGAATGGGAACAGTGGATTTGCCTGCACCAAGCAATGTTTAGCTGCTTTGCAAAAGACCTGCCAGGGACTCAGATTGTATGTCTAGGGAGTAACTGATGAGGAGTGTGTCTGCAAAATTGTTGATAGTGAAACATAACTCAGCTACCTGCAGGTGGTTATTGAGAGAGTGTACAACAGCTGCAATTTGGTGACTGTCACACCATATGGTTGATGCATTACGTTCTCTTCAATCGGGATACACAAATTTCACGCATGTGCTTTATTATGTATGTCGGACTCCTCTAATGCGGCATTGTTGGCACTTGTGATCTGCACGATTGCAATGGTCTGCTCCACGTGATGGACAGCAAATTGCCACAAGCATCCACAGTACTGGGGAGCATCCTATTATATGGACTAATCTGATAGCCTACCCACGGACTCAGGGCAGGGATCAGCAGGACTGACTGATCCCTTCCCCAGACAACACCGCTTGGATGTCCATGTAAACATAGCCCCCACCAATGTATGCACTCAGATTTGTCTCTCACTGCAAGCTAGTGCTGCACACCAGAGACAAGAGATCTGCTCCTTGAGACTGTACTCCCGCTATTCATCTTCACCGAGAACTCTCACGTGTTCCGAGTACCTGCAACATGCAAAGCCATCTTAATCACTTTCACAGGTCTTGTACCACCAAGGATCTTGCGTCGGTGCAGACCTGATACTCTCCCAAAGGTGCTAAGCACGTCCCCTCCATACCAGGCGAGAGAGGCGGGTAATACACAACCTTTACTACTCACCTAGGTCTCAGTTACAGGCCTCGCATCAAACACATGAGAGATAAAAGAAGTCTAGGGTTGCTTTCACCTTCACTTCAGCACTGAAAATAACCGAGGCGCAGTGCAATGGTCGACGCAATGCCAGTAGTCGAAGTATTGTCCTGTGCAATGGGCTTCAGGCTTGCCCTCTATCCTCTTCACACATTGCTGATATTTTAACAACTGCTTGATGCACTCTGGCTTGCAGGCCTCCTCTATTGCTGGTTTCGGGCACACGGGGTCATCATCCGACATCTTTATTTCTAGCTCCAACGGATGTGCCCGTGCGCAACTTGTAAATGATCAGGCTTGGTCTTTCGAATAGGCAAACGCAGTCTTGAGATCATGTCTGGATGTTGGGGCTGGGCCGATTGACCAGGGTGGATTACTACATTTCCAGGTCACGCCTAAAACCCTAGCAGTACTTTTGAGCTGTGTCTTTGCTGTCTGTTTAGTGGAAAATAACGAGCATATGCTTGCTGCTTTCCGACCTGCAAATGCGTGCCAGTCAAGAGACTACAGGTCATGATTAGCGCAAATTTGCCAGTAGTTCAATGTATAAAAATAAAATTGAGCTGCAGCCGCCGCGGCGGCGCAGTGCGCGGTCATGAGCTCAAGTGGCTCGCGTGGCTTCTAGTAAAAATGGTCATTTTTGTCAGAACCTTTGTGGCTTGCCAAAGTCAGAGCTAGCCAAAGCTTTACTGAGTCAGCTGAGCTAGGCTGGTAAATTTGATTTGGGAGTTTGCACCGTGCGTGTGTGACACCGATTGAGAAATTTTACACAATCTCTCTCTCGCTCTCTCTCTCTGTGTCTCTCTCATCGGATCCCTATGTGGTCCGGCCATGAGTCATCAACTGGTACTCATGACTAGATATCCATGGCATGAACAGGCGCGTTGCAGATTCTGTGCAGCTGGAGCCTGGCCCAGTGGAGTCTTAAGGCAGATTTGCTGGGCTTGAGCTTCCGCCACACAATCCATTCCAGACCACTCAGGCTGGTGGCACTGGGCACTCGAGTAGCAAAGCATGCTGGCAGCTCCATGTCACGCCGCGAAACTCAAATAGCTGCAGTATCTTGATGGCATCATTGATATCTAGATGATTTTGCCCGCAGGTGAACCGTACTAAATAATTGGATTACAGAGATCACAGACCCTCGCTTTGCTTTTTGGAATGTGCGAACCTGACTCACTGAATTGCTGTGGCAGACCATGAATGATGCGGCTCATTTGGACCTGTCAATTCCTCTACTTCCTGCCCTCCACCAAAATCAAATGGTAGCCAAACTTTGTTTTTATTGGTTGCTGCGTCATCTCTCCAACCTGTGAACCCCCATCATTGACGTTATTACCAAAGATGCATGCAGTTCACAGTACGGTAAGTAAAATGCAGCCCACACAATTACCGTGACTCGACCATTTGCCAACAAGGAATCTCATGAGTAATAAATGCATGTCAGCGGCTTTCGTACATTGAGCTTGAAGGCCGCCTCAGCAAAGTCCCCTACCACATCTTGCCTGTGCATGCCAGAGCACATCTCAACAAAATTTCCGTTACTCTGAGATGCAAATAATTGAAATGCGAAGAGTTTCTGAGGAAAATTTTCACTTCAATGCAGTCGTCACATACAGATCACCTGCTCTTCCAGCCAAGGTCTCCTCCCTGCCGGGCTTTGTCCTCTGAAAACTCAGCAGCTACCTGCATGAGGACAGGCTGTCAGCATCACTGCCACATTCGGCACGCTATGAGTGTGTTAGCTGCTCATGGGCCAACTTGCCTGCAACTCTATAATTTGCTGATTGCTCAGCTTGGCGATTTCAGCAGTATTGAGGGGGCTCACCGTCGCAAATTGCTCGCCAGCCTTAATCTTGTCCAACGCCTGAAGGGCCTGCAGGAGCATCCCATACACAACCTTAACAAGAGGCTTCCAATGTCAAATGGGCAATTCTTAAGAGGAGGAAGAAGAAGAAGTTGCCATATGGGGTCCCCTTACCTTGCCTTGTTTCTCACACAGAATGTGCCTGACTTTGACGTGTGTGGCCGGCTTCAACTTCTTGTCACCTCCAGGTGCACTGCAGCCACACGAGAGTCAACATTGTTAGTGGTAGGGATAGTCTTGCCCAAACAGGTTAAAAGCCGTTCTCGTAATCGTTGTCAGTACCGTGATCTCACTCTGATTTCCCTGCTTCTGGTTTTGAAGGCTTTGAGTTTGCCTTATCTTTCCCCATGATCCTCTAATTGTCCCTGGACGTCTTGAGACAGGAGCCGTTGGCGTGGTCATGCTGCATCGAATGCCAATGCCATTCGGCGAAATACGCTTTTGCTCACTGCCATTTAGGGAGACCTGCAATGTGTTACAAACAATCCCTAGGATTGTGTTATCTGCAAATATGGTTGGGGTTTTGTAAAGAAGTAGGACTTCTGCAGCAAATGCAGGGGTTACTAATTCTTGCGCATTGCCAGCCCTGCAATGGCGATCAACATGAAAGTTTGCACATTCGGGCCTAATCCAAGCCATAAATTCCTGAATGTCAATCTCAAGGACTAACGAGTGCCCTCAGCAACGAGCAGCATAGCTGCAGACACTATGCAGCCTACTTGGCTCCTTGGAGAGTGAGGCCCAAGCTGAATTCGGGACACGATATAGAGCGGCAGATTGTTATTGCAGACATATGTGCAGGTGATTGTGATATTACTGGTGTACGGATCCCATACAGCAGTCAGTTCCACTGTGGACTTGACTGTGGCATCACCATCGTAGACACGAAAGAACTACGAGCACCTCGATAAGGTCTTGGATTTGTATCTTTTGAGTAGAAAGTAGTAGAACAGCAAGCTATCTGACGATCGAGGCGATATTTTGCCGAAGTTCATTCACTGAGCCAGCTGCTTTCCAAGAAGATGGGCGTCTTGAAAAAGATACAAACGCTTCCAGCATTTTTCTTGGGCGTGTTCTTTCTGTACTGGTCCCTTCCACTCGCCGCCTTGATGAACAAGGTCAAGTTTCTGAAGCTGGCGGGCAAGAGGAATGATGCCTATGGCTGGTGAGAGCCCTATCTCTCCTGCATGTCAGATGCGTCAAATGACGCATTATAATTTACTGAGCTCTGTTCTTCATGATTAAGACAAGTATGATGGTGCACGGCTCTAGCGCACAGGCTGGTTTCTGAGGAGCACTCTCCTCTGCAGGGGTGTGGCTCTTCAGCAGCTCTTTGGAGTCACCATGCTGAGATTGCCAGGCCCTCAGCTGGCTAACCCATGTGGCCCTATCATCTTCCTGGTATGCCTCTCCTGCCCTGTACAATGACCTGCACTTAGCTGCAACATGCTCCAGCATGGCTACTCACATGCCCGCTCAGAGTTTAACCGGCTCATCTTCGCTCAGCAAACCTCGGAAGCGTGAATTTGTGGTGTGCGGCGCAGAGCAACCACCGGTCATGGGCGGACTTCTATTTGGATGTGGTGGCCACGGAGGGCAATGCGCAGATGCTGAGCCGCATGGCAGTAGCGCTTGTGTTCCCCATGTTCATGGGCGCCGTCTGCGTCATCCGCTCTGTCATCCTCTTCCAGCGCGGCCGCAACCATGAGAAGGAGGTGCCAACTCCCGCCTGGCCTCTGCTCTGGCGCCCTATTTATATCATTCTCAACCTCCAGTCAAACCTCCCAAATCCATTGGCATGAGAGTGTCACCAGTTGCCGCTGTGTCCTGCGCTGCAATGGGTGAAAGAAAGGCGGTGAAAGGGAGGCATAACAATGTGACTGTGCTCCGTAAGGATAGATGGGATCACAAGTCCCCATCTCTGGGTTGGTATTGTGATCATCTTTGTCAGTTCTGATACATGTGGGAAGGAGGTGATGTCCCTTCATGACAAGCTTGGCGTGTGCTGTGGTCCAGGCTTTCAACAACATGATTGACAGGAAGATGGCTGCAAGCCCAGTGGATGGACTCATTGTGTATCCAGAGGGTGAGGGCCTCTGCACTCCTTCAAATTGAAAAGCAAGCCACATTCATCCTGTCAGACATGGTTGGGATGCTTGGTGCCCTTACTCCGACTGAATTCTGCTGCGTTCTGCTGCAGGGCACCGCAGCACTCTCAGGCATTCCCTGCCCCTCAAACGGGGCATGCTGAACTATGCATACATCAGAAAGATACCTGTGCAGGTAGTTTTCTCTGATGCTGTGCTGTGCTTGCCATAGCCACATGAGATCATCATTTATCATGCCCCCCTACATTGTTGCAATTTAAGTGAAGATCTTGATGCCCGTTGGCACGGCAATGATCATTATAGCCGCCATGCATCACATGTTCTGACCTACTTTCTAACCCTGTCCCAGTATTGCTCTCACATCATTGCTACAATCCGCAGAAGACAACTTCAAGGTGTGCTGAGCTGTGCTCTGGTTGTGCAGATCGTGATGAGTGCGAACAAGGAGGCGGTGATTTCAGAGAAGGAGCTTTCGTGCAAGTTTGGGCAGGAGGTGCTGGTGGGTTACTCGGAGGCCATGCACCCCAGCAGCTTCCCCACCTTTGACGGCTTCGTGGCAGCTGTCCAGAAGGAGTGGGATGCCCAGTGGAGCCGCGTCTACACAGCCGACTGGTCCAGTGAGCCCCAGCTCGCATCTCCCCTGCATAATTATAATTGTCTTTACAATATTGGGAGGGTTCCATGAAAGACCCCTCCCAAAAGACAAGCTTGATAACTTGAGCCTGGTTCAGAATGAAAGCTGGCGGGAGGCTTTGACACATGCGAGCAATTTAAGGCTCATCCTATTCCTACAGCCCCGTGGCAGCCTTGTTACGGGGTGAACTTCTAACCGTAACCCTGGCTGCTATTTTATAGAGCATGCATGCAGCTCGCCCCAGGACAGCTCAACAGCAAGTGGCGCGTCCAGTAGGGAGCTTTGTCATTATCATTTTGCACGTGTGGTGACCCACAACAAGTTATCCTGTCGAGGCATGGAACGACATACAAAGATTGATGGGTTCTAATTCGATTTGTGCGCGCAGCGGCGGCCCCCATAACGGTGGATGAGATAAACAACCGCGAGTACCCCTGGTCCATCAAACTGGCGCAGGTGTTTGTGACGGGGGGCATCGTCCTCTTCTTCTTCGCCGTTCTGTATTGGTCCAGCCTCTCATGGGCTGCCTTCCTCTCCCTCTTTGGCCGCTACCAGGTGGGGCCGAACTTGTGTGTCAGTCCGGATTCTAAGGCCTCAGGCGACCTCTAATACAAGACACTCCACTACATGACGTGCAAGGCTCGCATGCTAGAGGACGGTTGTCGCTTGGTCTGCTGGGCTTTCAGTCACTTTGACCTCCCGCATGTTGTCATGGTGACATCTTTGACAGGCTGCTCAGAGGGGCAACTGCCCTGCACACACCATTGCCACATGGTATCAGGCTTTCAGAGAAAAATAGGTGATGACATATTAATAGGTCGCTTAGAGAGGCAATGCCAGGCACGTACTGCTGCCACCTGGTGTCACATTTACAGAGGCATAGCTGCAGACATAATTTTCAATATTGGGGTCAGACTGCTCAAGAGAGGCGACTGCCAGGCGTTTACCACTATATCACATGCCTCTCTGCCCTTGTCGGGTCTTCCACCGTCGCCGTTTGTGGCCATTCAGCTGTCATCTGGATGCAATTTCAATTGACTAGTATATGGGTGCATAACCGCAGCTTGTCTGCAGGACGCACCTTGCCTCTTGGCAGGGAAAGCGTGTAATAATAACAATAATATCATGGATGCATGAGCGTGGATTTGGCATGCATGCATGCGCGTGCCTGATGTGAGGTGCTGCGCGCAGGCTGTGGTGTCGGCAGTGCTGTCAGTGTGGGCGTCGGTGTCTCTCTTGCTGGCTTTCAGGAGAGTGCGCCTGCCGCTCACGACAGCCACCACCAGCAGTGGCCCCAGCAAGAGCATCGCCAATGGCGTTCAGTGACCACTTATTTCCAGTGAGAATTGACCTTGAGCAGAACTCCATAGCAGGGCCTGTTTCCTAGTAGTGGGCATGCACCATGGCATGACCTTCCTGCTCGCTGGTATGAGGAGAGAAGACAGTGTCAAAGACAGTGAAAACAGGTATTCATTGGGGGGTGCCAATTAGGGGCCAGCTAAGACTGCTAGTCTTTCTAGCTGCCATTACATGACAGAGTATCTGATCTCAGAGTTGGGTTGCCTCTGGGACATTGATGTGCTGATGGACAAGGCACGATTGGCAGGATACAGGATTCCCTAACGAAGCACGGCGTGTCGCTTTGAGGGTGTTGTTGGATGTAAAATCTTACCATGAAAAGGAGCCCTGGAAGCGGAATGAGATGTGTGGAGCTGGGCAGAGAGCTTTTGGGCCAAAGAAGCATGGGCATAGAGGACTAAGGGAGCCTCCGTCATCTGATTATTTCATAATATAATAGTGCGTTGATTGCTTCTCTTGTGCAGTACCATGGGATCTTTCCACGTACGATGCAGTTGTCAGATTAGAAACTCCCCCTCATATCGTTGCACAATAATGGTGCATTGTAAGCATCCGTTGAATGAAGGACACTGCACAGCGCATGCATTCATGAAGCCTTGCTTCAACAATTCTAGTCAGCAACAGCTGCTGCTCAACCAAAAAAGAACCCCAACCTGCTGCGTCAGCGAGATATTGTACACAGTGTGTTGATCATGGCAACACAATGTTCTAAAATGCACTTCATGCACATCTCTCCCGTTCAATTGCTTTAGCATCAGTACTCGGACTCACTAATTATCCACACAGACAGCAACAGCGTCGTCATGAGTGGGCTTTCGGGACTGTGTAGGCGTTCTTCAAGCAGCTGGTCATGCCAAAAAGTCAGGGCTGGCTGCCGTTGCTTGAGGAGGCGGACTCTGAAGGCAGCTGGCAGTCATTGCACATCTCCAGGTCGGCCAGGCAGCCTTGCCCTGGGCCGCAGATGTACTTGCGCATGGCTGGCCGCAGTGTGATGTTCATGAGTGCGTGGATTGCGTTGTCGATGGGGTGCACGATGAATGGGATTGCTGCAACGCCACACATGGACACATCCTTTAGCATCCTGACACAACCATCTGCTTCACGGTTTCACAGTGCAAGAGGTGACCTGAGGCAAGCGGCCGCATACGTGGATACGTGCACCTCAAAGCGCACAAAATTTGTGAGTGGCAAGTGATGGAAGAGCTGCTTCAGCAAGAGGTCCAGCAGCAATGACCCACCGGCAAGGCCCGTCGCGGTGGGGAGTGACTTGTCTATGAGGGACATCAGCACGTCGCCCTGCAGGCTCAGGGTGATGGCCAGGGCGTTCACTGCCTCCTTCACTGGCTCCATTTGCTGCATGGCAGATGAAAACATGATAAGAGTGTAGGCAATTGACAAGTGTTTTTGCTCTTGAAGACAATGCCAGCAAATAGTGTGCACCATGGCAGCCTTGCCAAACACAAGTAGATGTACAGGAACAAGATAGCCAACAAAACATGTGATGCAAACAGCGGGTTGCTGCGTAGTGCGGCTCACCTCAAGAGGTATCAGGCCGGCATGCGCAAGGGCAACGACGGTGTGAATGGTGTAGCCGGGGCAGATGACAGAAGCCAGCAGCTGCCATACCACAGTGTCCATTGACCGCTCCAAGGCCAGCAGCCTCTCTAGCCTGCACGCAGAGCAGCACACGATCGATCCCATGCGGACGACCTTGAGCCTTGTATATGAAAAGCAGACAGCTGCAGACAAGTGCCTGCTCAGAGATGCATTTGACGCAGGACACATGCAATGCTGGCTTTGTGGCATTGCTGTCTCTAGGCTACAAAGGGTAGATTTCGCTTCCATTAAATGGGAATGCTTGCTCCGAACAGCAGCTCTGCCTCTTTCAGCTGTGTGCATCAAGTGCTGTCTCTTGAGGCATCAACTTCAGATGTGATCGTTCTGAAGGTGTCCGTCTGGTAATGTACAGCTTAATTGCAGCACGGACCCTCACCTGGGTGTGTCCACCTCGGGGTGCAGCGCAGCATTGGCATCCAGCTCTGTGCGCGCCTCCTTGTAGGCCTTCAGGCCCTTGTCGGCAGTGTCCACCAGCACATAGCTGATGGCAATCCCATACGAGAAGGGCACACCCCAGAACGGTAGCCATGCGGCAAACGCCTCCCTGCAAGTTTAGCTAGTTGGTCACATGCCGCATGCCTTCTGCATCAAATGTGAGGGGCATGGTGCAATGGATGATTGATCTCTATGCCGACTCACGCATTTTGCAGCTAGGCAAGGCATAATGGTTAGAGCAGGGCTGATGGCCCACCCGCACTCATTGCTGTACCCAAGGTAGCGAAGGGGCCCGTCCCGCAGGGGGTCAAATTCCTTAATGCCACCCGTTTTCACAGCAAACTTCTCATCAGCTCCCTCGAAGTGGTCTGCATTAATCTTCTGGAGAATGCTGGTGAACCTGGTTAAGAAAGACATACTCCATAAGTGCCACTTGAGCCTTCCTTGTGGGCTAGATTTTTATCATAGTTTAAAAAGATTGAACGAGGATTCATAATGGAAAGTATCCTGCTAATTCGAGCAAGATATGTCTTCTGTAATGCCTCCTGAACTGAGAGCCATCACCAAAAGCAAAGTGATGCACGCTCACCTGGGACGAACGGCAATACTGGGAAATTCTCCAGGCTGGCGAACAGGTAAGAACTCTCCATCGTCTTTACTGTCGCTCTCAAACGAAGGGAATTCGCTGCCTTTCTCAGACGTTGAGTCTCTGCTCCTCTGCTCTCCTTTTTGAGTAGAAGCAGCCTGACAGACTGCAGCATATCGATGCTGTCTTTTACTTAAAATCCTCAATGATTTGATCGGAGGACTACGAAAGCTGTGCGCATGTGGTGTGCTCGACAAGACGTGTTTGCTGAACAACTGACTACCCATCTTGCTTCCTGAACTTTGTCTTGATCACTGTAAGCTATGTATAGGCAATTCAAGGGAAGAAAAATGTCAAATCGGCCGCCCTAGAGCAGTGGTGTAGACGTTACAACCATCAAAGGTGCAAGTTTAGCAGACGGAACCCCTGATGGAAGGTGGCCCTTCCGTATTACATGGCATGACGCCCTGGGGAAGGCATAAATACATAAGCATGACGTGTAGTTGGACGACAGCTGCATGAGGATGCCTACGTTGATATTGTGCTCTGCCTGAGTGATGCATCACGTGTACAGGGGGAGTACACCCGAGCTCATGACAATGCAGTGTTACTGGATCAGCCATCAAGACTTGACTTGACAATTGTCTCGAGACTTGCAAGACTTGATGATCAAGTGGACCCTAGCCAGGGTATCATGCATGGATTCATATTGATATTTTCATGGGGACCATACGGGTTCTCAGTACAAGCTTGCAGAAAGCTGAAAGTTAACTTTTAAGCAGCATGATGCTCGCGCTATAGCAGATCTGAAATGCGCATGCATGTGCGCACATGCGCATTCACATGCGACATCATGATGAAAATTGTAGCCGCGATGATGCGGCATGCTTGCTTACTGTAAGCAAATCACAAAGTCACATTAGATTCACTTGATTTCAGAAGCCTGCTGTAGCGCAAAAGCATGTGCAGACTCGGAGTTGCACAGGCCATATCGGAGATGCATCCCCAGATTTGAGCAATGTCTACTTAGTACAACACCGCGTAGTACGGCCCCGCTTGATCGTCTGAATAATTGAATGCAGTGATAGACATACACAAAAGCCAAAGATCTAAAGTACACGTTAGACTGGACAATGTCATGCCAACATTTGCCACATGTGTACAGCTGGCTCTCACGAGCGCCCTCAGTAGCAGCCGCCCAATACCCCGCCATTTCTCGAGACACCAAGGGTCTTGCCCAAGTGCACTGGTAGCTTATGGCTATCTCTCCTCTTCCTACACCCTCTTCATTGCATGCCTGCTGCTGAAGCCCTCCGGAGTACGCTAGAGTCTAGCGGCTAGACTGATAAGGCTCCATCTTCCCATGAATGCTTGACCCTGATGCTCAAGCGGCACGCATCGCTCGGCGTACATCTAGACACAATACCCTTCTCCCTTATCTCTACACAGCAGGCATCGTTCGGCGAAAGGAAGATGCGGTCCCTATTTCCAAACGGCACGCGTTGCTCGGCAGAAGCCTGGAGGAATACACGGTAAGATGAGAATCCGCCGGTGCCCATTGCCATCGAGTTCGGCGATTGACTAGAAAAACAGACCCTTATACCTCATCTCCAGTGGGATTCTAGAGGAAGACGCGGTCAGATGAGAAGTGGTCGCCAAAGTGACGCTCTGCTACGGCGGCTGCGCGGGGGCCGCGCATGGCCTGCCCGGCCGGCGCGCGCTGCACTAGATCGTGCTGCATCAGCGACGCGCGCAGCAGCAGCGCTCGTGTGTCCCTCAGATAGTCCTCGCCTGCGCGCATGCAGCATGTGCTGTATTAAGTAACTTTTGTGTGTTGAACAAGGCTCATTGCCTTTGGCGCATCAGTGGAAACCATTGAACTAATCAACTCGTGTGACGAAGGAGGTTCATTGGCACTTGGAGGTTGTTCATGCTGATGCAGGCCTCCGAGAAGATCCTACTGCTTGACATTTGCTTCAGAAACTTGCTTGAGAGGATCGATCATCCACCGCCCAATGTCCTTGTGCCACTGCTAGAGAAGAGCATCTGCCATGGGGCTGAGCATGGCAATGTGCCTGTCCAGACTGCTGATAAGATTATCGGAGGCTGCAAAGGGAAAGTTGAATCTTGTAATTCACTGGCAGTGAGAGGGCAGCGCATTTGACAAAGTATCCTATCCGGTTGGCGCAGGTTGGCGCAGCATGATCCACACTTGTGAAGCGCTGAGGGGAATAATCGCATGAGAGACACTGCGGCGGAGGGCGCGCACCGGTCTTGAGGGCGCGCTCGAAGGTGGCGGCACGGGTGTCTGTGAGCCGCGCGTACAGCACCTTGGAGTGGCTGTCAATGCGCGCCTGCACCTGCCCAGCCGCCACGAGATCCGCAAGCTCCTTCTCCAGCACCCTGCACCAGGCCGCCATGATCCATTGAATGTGCCACAGCCCCAAAATTTACAACCGCAATGTTCTTACTGCCTGCAGTTGGTGACCTGAAGGCAAAATGGCTGCCCTGACATCATTGCCGTGCAGGGCAGTATGATGAGTATTTTAGCATGATTGCGCTTGGCTAAGTGCGACTGCAGGAAGGGTCCAAGGGCTCACCCGACTTCGGTGCCGAAAGCCTGTGCCATGGTCTGCAGGTTGACTGAGATGAAGGGGGCGGTGTACTGTATCAGCGCTTTGCTTCTCACCTGAAGAGCAGCACACCAGCCCCTCAGCACACTGCCATCGAGCATGCACAAAAAATTCGAAGTAGGATAATGCTTTAAAAACACAGTAGAGACACCCTCAGGAAGCATACAACACTCCCCTGGTGCAGACCACACCAGAAGAAAGCACACAGCATTCCCTTGGCTCATTCATGTGTGCAGTTGGCTTGTGGTGCATTTCGTTGTCAAGCGCATGCCACAGCAGGAAGCAGAGAAGCCTATCAAGAGGACTCGTTGAGGCGCACCGCAGCATAGAGGGCATCCACGTGGGGGCTCAGGTACATGTCCAGGCGCAGCGTGGGCAGCAGCCGCTGCAGCCGCGCCAGGCATGCCGCGTAACGGGAGCCATAGAAGTCGTACACCAGCTCTCGTATCTGCATGCGCACCAGGTGCCCTTCTCAAACATCACCATGATAGGTACACTGACAAAACCATTGACACAACCTACAATAATCGGCCAGAAAAGCAGATGACTGGTCACAAGACAACTTTGCATGTGCACCCCAGAAATGCTCGCTGCGGTCAGAGAGATGATATTTTCCCAATGTTTTCCCAGGGAGGATATCTGCTGGATGTCTGCTTGCCAAGCGCGCAAAGCCCACCTCTGGGTTGAGCTCGAGGAGCTCGCGGAAGGAGATGTTGTCGATGATGTTGCGGCGCAGGTCGGGGCGGTCAAAGGAGGCGAGCGCGCAGAGGCCGCCGTATAGCGCCACGTCCTGCGCCGCTATTACGTTGTTGAAGCTGCTGCCCAGCTCCGATGACACCTGCCGCGTTTATAACGCAGCATTTATTAATCAGCCAGAATCAATGGGATGCTCCCCAAGATGACCTTGGATAAATTGGCACATGCAGCTGAATGTGATATGCCACGTTTAAATATGAATTTGATCGTGATCCGGTGAGGTTTATCAACACTGTGCACCTGCACTGCAAACCCTGCTGAGTGCATGCTCATTGTGATGGTACACAGCACAGAGGGACACAGGACAGGAGAGGAGCGTGAGATGAACCTCGCTGAACTTCCTGGCAGCGATTTTGTACTTCTTGGCGTCGAGGGAGGCAAGGCCGCCGGCCGCCCTGAGCTTGGAGGCGATGATGGTCTCCTTGGCTGCCTCTGGCGACTGCTCCCCCTTGGCCACGTATGTGTTGACATGCACAAAGTTGCCGAGCTCCACAGCGCAGCGGATGACTGACAGGCACATGTTGATCACATGCTTGGCCGTGGTGCAGTAGTCGCGCGAGCGCACATAACTCTTGAAGGCCGACTGCAGAAGACATGCAAGGAATGTCAGACAGGAATGCTCTTGCATGCTGGTAATGGATATTCTGGATGTGCTGTCATCACAGTTGCGCAGCGCTTGAAGAGGATTACAGCTCCGACTTGAAAATGCAGAGCTGCACGTAGGCGGCCTCAGGGGCAACGGTTATATGTACAGAGCAGTGATCTGAACAGCAGAGAAAATGCAGGGTATACCTGCAGGTCTCCGCGTGAGAAGAAGAAGTCTGCAATGTCATGGTGCCCCATGCGTATGCTCTCCTTGATCAGGTTTGTTTTGTACCCGCTCAGCTCGCTCTCCAGCTTATACTGTGTTGCAGATGCTCGGGCCTCCACAGCATCTGCCCAATCTCTGCAATCAATGCAACAATCGATAGATTCCAATGTCAGAAGCGGGATCGCTGACCGCAGCTGATCTGCGGCTCCAAAGCGGAGTACAAGACTTGTCTTGTGTGTCTTAGGCAAGCCAATGCACGGCTCACTTACCTGTCATAGTGATAGTCGGGACCCAGGCGGTTATTGATCTTTGAGATGACCTCGTTGTACTTGCCAACGTTTTGTCCCTGGGACAGATGACAAAGCATCAGCAGAGACAGATCGGCTTTGGCTTGAAGTCTGCAAGGTAATTTAGATCCTGAAAATTAAGAAATTATGTACAGCGTACCCTCTTTAGATCATCTGCTGCAAGCCTCAGGGCAGAAAGTGCCAGAGCACTATCAGTTGTCTTCTCAGCGATGAAGATGAGCCTGTTGATTTTTGCGTTGCCTGTGTAATTGCTCGCATAAGCCTGCAAGCATGACAAGCAACATCTTCAGAACGCGATGATTCTTCACATATACTCGTAGAATTGAAAGCCTCATCATGACGCAGATCTACAAGTGCATAATCATAGATCAAACGCCTTTCATCGGCTCTCACACACTGCGCTTCTGAATCCTTCTGAAACTATCGAGCATGAGAGGGTAATAAATTTTTGAACCAGGAAATTGTGCTTGCTCGGCAGGTGATCGCAACTTTGTTCATCCCACCTCGATGTCAATGGCTGAGTCTTCCGGCTCTTCAGGCTCCATAGTGGATCCAGCAATCAGCAGAGACGCATCAAAATATGAATGTTGACTTGTAAAGATTGTTCAAATTTTCAGAAGATGACCAATCTTGAATTCTTCTGTTGGCGCTGTGGTGCCTGCATCACCTGCCAGGCTGTGCCCTTTGGACTGCCAATTCTGGCAGAACATGACCAAAGAGCCCCCATCCCAGGGCCCTGCATCTGGGACATATACTTGTTGAAAGTCAAAATGATGCAAATAGGAGATGCCTCATTGTAATTGGCACATGTGCACGCGCTACCACCGTTCCTGGTGGCAGCCATGGTACTCCAAACGCCAAGTGCCCATAATGCATTATGCTATGATGGCCTGCCAGTGGGGCCGCACCTGCAAAGTCACACACACATGCATTGTAGGCAATGGTGCTTATGGCATATAATATGCCACATATTACTGGCAGCAGCCACCATGGCAGTGCATTCAGCCTGACATATGGCAATGAATTCATTATAATGAATTATCTGAATTGATTAATATTTGCATTAATGATTGCAGATCTCATCAGGGTGATCGTGTTGACACATTAGTTGCAAGGCCATCCTCTTCATCTATTTACACTACATAGATCTCGAAGATGCCTCAGTATGAGCTATCATCTACAATCAATCCAGCTTAGAGACTCCCAAAACATCCATGGCATTGTCTTGTGACCAGAGACATCCAGTGGTTCAGCATGCCTGAACAATATTGCACATGCTTCAACACTACAGAGAGCAAAGTGTACAGGGCACACGGCAAGTCAACTGGCCGATCAAAAGCCTCATATGGGTCACAGCATACTATCTTGGCTCATCAGGCTGTACAAGGGTATATCTAGATACTTCAGAAGAAGACCAACACATAACTGGACAGGCGCAATACAAACGGTCTTGAGTCCTACAAATGGCCTTGTTAACAAGTCGCATACTCCGTTCAAGTCCAGCAAACTCATGCACGCGTTTCGAAGCAACGCTAAACGGCCTAGGGACGGGACATATACAGTTCCCCGCAAATGCTGCAGGCTCAGAATATTCTATGAGGAGAAACAAGCAATAAAATACAGCTCGTCCAATATCCAGGAGAAGCCCTGTCCAAAAGGATGTATAAGCCTCATCAGAGCTTGTGTGCCTCAACGCGCTTCACCCTTTCCTACTCATGCCTCTGGCTTTCATCTGAAGCTGCATTGAGCAACCCATGATAACCTCGCTCCTGGGCCTCAGTCAAGGCGTTCATGTACGATGAGATAAAGGAGGACCTTGCAGGGCTGTGCACATTCTCCTTGTTGAGGCGGCGCTTCCTTGCTCTGTCACGCCGGCCATCGCTGTCGCTCTCATTTCCTGCTGTCATGCCTGTAGCACCACCGCACATGTTATTGGCAAGTGTCCCTTTCAAGAACTCCGAGAATGACATCCCTGTTGCATCTCCAGTTGGTCGGAAGAATTCAAGAATTCGTTAAATTTACTTGCCCATTTGTGATTGTGTGAGGTGCTTCAACACAACAGTACCCACCTGCAGGCATGCTGTTCCAATCCGCCACGCCATCCCCACTCCCAGCAAGGCCATGCGCAGGCGCCCTGCTGATTTCAGGCGCAGAGCTGGATGACACATCCCCGTTCACCCCTGCTGAGGCAGCACCATGGCTGCCAGATGATCGCATGCTGCCCTCTGCCCCCGCTTGCCTGACGGCCTCAGTGTCGGTCAGGCCAGCCGTGCCAGAGGCTTCCCTGGTCTCATCCGCAGGCCACGGCAAAGCAGAGGCTGCGCCGGGGACCAGGATCTCGCTGCTCTGCAGCCGCAAGCCAACCGGCGCGTCCCGCGGCTGCAAGTGCGCGGACGCGCGCTGCCGCAGCAGCCAGCCGCCTCTCGGCCGCATGCCGGAGGCGACCGCCGTTGCCGGCTCCGGCGCCGATGCGGGCGGCGTCGGCTGCGGCTGCGGGCCGGCCCGCGCGCCTGCGCTGGCCTCCGGGAGTTCAGTTGTCGGCGAACGCTGCTCTGCTGGCGCCGAGGGTTTTGGCAGCAGGACAGGCATCGGCAGAGCTGTCGCTGCAGGCGCTGGAGAGGAGATGCCCCTGCAGAGAAACCCGCATGCCTCAAGCGGTGCAACACAGAGGCCTCAAGACACCAGTAAAACTTAATGTGGTGCCAACACCAGGCATGAAGGACAATAGCCATGTGTGGATTGTTCTACAAAAGATGTCACTCAGTGATGTTTATCTAATTGACTGCAACAGGAAGCATGCACACCTAGAGGCGCACTGGGCAGTCAGCCAGTTCTCGATGACCCCACGCAGAGCCAGGTTTGGGGAGAGATGGCGCCTTCGCAGCGGCGCCTTTGTGCAGGGGTCATGCTTGTTGACATCCACCCACTTCATGATGGACGCCCTCTCATAAGTCATGCCTGCACAGAAGCAGCAATTTCAGAACTAGTCATAATCCAGCATGAAGTGCAAAATGAGATGCACACACTTGTTGCACCCGGCATCATTGCAGTGGTGATGCCACTTGCTCAAGCATGCGAAAGATTGTCTCACCTTGGGGTGTCTGAGCAGGCTCTGTCATGATGCCGAGGGTGATGGGGCACTTGAAGACATCAGGGACCTCCACCTCCATATCCTCCAGTTCCTCGGGGATCACCAGTGGAGGCGGCCAGTGCACTGTGGCAGTATTGTCCCTCCTGCAAGCAATACACGCCCCATCCCTTTACATACACTTCAAAGGCCCAAGATGCAACCTTCACAATAACTATACAGAAAAGAAGGTGTATGCCAAGCAGTGCTGCAGCATGCATGCTCTCCTCAACCCAAGCAGCTAATACAGATACTGCACATGATAAAGGAAGGAGGCAAGTGGCTTGCTTGCCAAATTGCAAGCTGCTTGAGACATGAAACGAGAGCTTGCTTGCCACAGCACAAGCGGCACGAGGCAAGGCAGTTATCTCATCGCTCACCTGACTCGGACAATGTTGCGGTTGAGATGCCGTCGGGTGCGCGACTCGCCGTTGAGGGGCTCCGCGCCGTCATCTGCACTGGAGGGCACCCAAGCGGCAAAGTCGGCCCACAGGGTCAGCAGCGGCAGCGGCACGCAGCGGATCCAGAAGAGCAGCCAGGCCACCCTGCCCGGCAGCACCGGCGCCAGTGCGACCTGTGCAGTGCATCAACCTGTCAGTGGTCCCGCATGTCTTCACTGCCTACATTTGCAATGCGAGATACTATCTGGCAGTCCATGGCAAGCAAAAGTTGTAGATTTGCTGCAATAGACAGCAGTCGATGTGGCTTTTGTTCGCTTTGTCCCCACACAACTAAGCAAAAGAAGGCCCCTTCCTGAATCTTGTTCCCACCATATTCGACTATTCTCAAGCGAACAACTGAAGCCTCGCTGCCAGACTTTCTTCCCAGCATACTAGCACTCCAAGCAGTGCTGCTATGTTGATTACAAAGTCTGAAGAGCAACTGCTGGCCCAAGAATGACTGCTCAATAAAAAGGAAGGAAAGCAAAGGAGAATTTATTGCCTGGAGGATGGCCAGTGCGGCGTTCATGGCGGGGGTCATGAGGTGGGAGCAGATGAAGCTGGAGAAGGCTTCGCCGGCAGTCATGTCCGGGTGTGTGAACAGCATAAGCAGTGCGTGCCCCTCTGCTGCTGTCCGGCACAGGCCCACCACTCCCACGTACAGCAGCGCCACCGGGTGCCTCTTGTAGAACAGGGACATGTAGAAGGCCACCTGTCACACGACACCAACTATGGAGTTCTGTAGTGGTCATGGAACACACCGCATAAAAAATTGTTTTAGATCTTGCGGGATTAAAAGATAATATTTAGTCTGGGTATCGTGAGTGCCCGAGAGACCCAGCCCATGTTGCAGAGTCCTTGGATTGCCTCAAGGGAAACACCTCCAAGGTTGCACAAAGGCTTCTGGAGGTTGATAAGTGATCTGGTGCGGTGAGCTGGAGATGTGTGTCATCAGGAATGGGAGGTACTAAGGTTGTACCTGGAGGCCTGGGGCAAACAGAGTATCGAGCCAGAAGAGCACAGAGTTGCTGAAAGCACTGACGATCCAGGAAGTCCTTGGCTGGTCGCTGGCAGCCCTCCCGCTCGCATCTGACATCTGACGGAACTCCCCCTTGGCGCTGTACTCATCATCAGGCTCATCGTCATCGCCATCCACCGCCACAGAAATTTCCTCGCCCTGCGCAAGGAACATATGTAATAGTTGACACTTCTCTGCAGGGTGACTATTATTATTATTAGCGCTTTTCCTGCCAAAAGGCAAGGTAAATCCTGCAGACAAGCTGCATTTAAAAGCTGCCACAATCCTAAGCCTTGTTGTACTCGCCAGATCCAAGCACAACCCAATCTAACCATGGGCACGGTGCTCAGTATATATCCAAGCCCCCGCCAGCCGTGGCCAATTCTTAAGGGTAAGCGAGAGCCTTAACTGGAGCACATACGAGGCACGGGCTCCCGAAGTGAATGCACACGATCAATCCTCCATGTAGAGAGCGCACGCTTTATTGAGAGGCATGTGTAACAATGGAGCTCTGCTGAGTGCTGGGAGCTGAGTGTCTGATGAGTAGCACCTGGGACGGTTTCTGTGGTCGGCCGTGGAAGAAGGTGTCAACATGCCATCGCAGGCGCGACATAGCGGCCTCATGCACTCGCTGCAGAGTGCTGGACTCCATCACCGCGAGCCACAGCATGGTCAGCCGCGGTGCAGACAGGAGCCCGCTGTAGTACACTGATGAGCGTATGGGGTGCTCCTTTCGATACTCCCACAGGTTTCGAGGGAAATGGACCCCCTTTGGCTGCGCAGCCTGCATCAGACAGTGAGTGGCACGTGTCGAGCACATCAGAGGTGCACTTCATGGCTGGGATGCAAGGACTGGAGGACGGATGGTGCAGTGATTTGAGCGAGGGGTGCCCAACCTGTAGCTTTGAAATGGCATCAAGAAAGACTTTTCGATGGAGACGGTACTGCATCCTGAAATCGTGCTCCAAAACATCCTCTGCGACATGCAAATCGTACTTTGTGAAACTTTGAATTTCTGGTGAAAACCCCTATACCTTTGTCATATCAGAGCTCCAATGCCTCCTGATAAAGGCCCATTGGACTGGGTCAGGCAGCTTGGAAATCCAGCAGCTTCCACTCACCTTCCAGGTCGTACAGAGTGCGCCCGGTGACACCAATTTCGCAGGCGCGAGCCTTATACTGATCCAGTTCCCGCCACACCCATCCCTGACTGCTCATCCAGGCTGCCACATCGTCACAGGACCAGTCTTTCACATCCAAAGGACGCTGCACGTGTGCAGGACTGCTTGCCGTGGCCTGCATCATAAGCAAAATAATGATTGAAGTGGTTGCCAAGTGGTCAATGAATGGCAAGCAAACTCTGTGCGGCATGACATTGATAAAGATGCAGGGCTCTGTGAGCAGTGCTGTCCAAAGGCGTAGGAACAAGCCACAGATGGAAAATTGCCAGCATACCTGATCTGCGCCCATTGACTTGGATGGGTGGAAGAGACGCCTTGTAAAGCGGGCCAATAGCAAGGAGTGCGGATCCATCCATGTTGCGGCACACAGGAGCAGCAGGGCAACAAAGCCCAGAGTTCTAAAGGAGCAGCAATTGCTGCTGGGCCACAGGCGCATTGGCCACACTCTTGAGAGGAATGAATGCAATCACGCAGAACTTGGACGCATATCGGGCAAGCTATCAGTTGAGAGCGTGAATTTTCTACAGGGGAGACACAATGCGAGGGTTTCACGACGCTTTTAGAAAGTATCTTAGCCAGCTGCGATGACAACTTATCCTATCAGGAATCAGTCACCTAGTGAAGAAACATCTCAGCTACTTTACGGGAACAGTTAAATGAGAATGACTGCTGATGATCGACTTGACACTTTTAACACATTTCTACCGCTGCGCCATGACTCCTGCCTGCCTGAGCACTCATGCAAAAGAAATCTATTTTGTCGTGATTTATAATCCAGAATTTGTGCAGTCCTGCATGCATCGAGGTAGAAAAGTATCACATGTGAGAATCTCCAGCGAGGCAGGAGCTGCGGTCAGCGGCGGGCCAGGCCTGTTCAGTTTCTCCTCTCAAAGTGAAGAGTAGCATGTATGGATCAATGTGACTTTTTCATATCATAACCTCTGGTTTTTAGCCCCCGCAGGTCGTGCAAGAGCAAACGGTAGAAAAGTGTCTGAGCCCGTCAGGGCGTTTCATTCGTCTCGTTTGCCAAAAGGAGTGAGTCACCGGGCTTGTCTTCTACAAAAGCCAATCTGGTGTGACACACACACACACACACACACACACAAATGGCTCCATCAGACGGAAATGCGGACTTCGAGAAAGCCGAGAAGCTCTGCAAGCCTTCTGTCCTATCGCTGAGATTGAAGGTATACCCACACTGCACGATGGCTTGCCAGTCTTTCCAAAGACTTTTCGTAGTTGTAGCAATGTAATGCAGAAGCTAGCGGGGACAGCATCTTGTAACAAAGTCATAAATAGATCGGCATGACCCCAGCGTGCTTCTGTTCCAGGCTGACTGGGAATCAGCTACTCCCCTCTACGAGAGAGCTGCAGCATCGTATCGGGTGAGTACCAAGAGATGGACTCAGCCTTCCCCCAATAGTCGTTTTAATCAGCCACTTGTCCAGCACTCAGCTTTTGACTGGTCTCCAGCCACACTAACAGACTGTTTGTGTCTATCGTTTGTAGCAAAGCAAATCCTTCGATAGAGCCAGAGATGCCTTTGAGAAGGCAGCAACAGGACACCAGCGGCAGGGCTCTCCATGGCACTCAGCCAAGAGCTTGGAAAAGGCAGCAGACATGGCCAAAATGGTCGGTGGACTGGATGTGGAGGTCCTCTACCGTGATGCAGCCAGGGCTTACATGGAGGCCGGCCGGACTCAGGCAGCCGCTGAGGCTCTAGCCAGGGCAGCCCTGCACTTGGAGGGCTTAGACCCCAAGGCAAGCATCTGTTCCATTAAAGCAGCAGTGTGGCGAGCTCAGAAATTGCCATGAATAGCTACAAAGGGTGCGTACTGTGCGCAGGCTTCTAGCCAGCTGTACATGGATGCAGTGGAAATGTTGGAAGATGATGGGAAGCAGGGTCTGGCGGGCGACCTCTTCAGGCAAGCTATTGGTACGCGCCATTCACCCCCCAGTAACCTATGCAAAATTGAGAGCTGTCAGAGGATTGAAGGACACATGGATACCATATGCTGAGAGTCTGGTCATGGCAGGGGGCCAGATCCGGATGGCACAGTACCCAGAAGCAGTGAGCCTGCTGCTCAAGTTTGCGCTCGCATGCCACTCCCTGCAGCTGACATCGAGCCAGTGCAAAGCCTACCTCGGCGCGGTGGTGGTCTGGCTGTTTGCCCAGGATGCTGGCGAAGCCTGGGCTGTCTACCAGGTATGCAGCCATTTCTACTCAGCCCCAGCTCTGTAAGACTGCACAGAGATGCATAAGCTGTGGCTGAGTTCACCTGGCAATAGAGCATATTTGAGGGGAGTGGTGTGAGTGGCGCGCAGGATGCAATGGGCGTTGACTCCTTTGCGTCGAGCGACGGGGCCTTTGCTGCGGAGGCACTGTTTGAAGCATACAGGAGCGGGGATGCCGCGGAGATCCAGAATTGTGTCAAGGAGCACAACGCCTTCCTTGAGTTGGATAACCAGGTCAGAGCCTGATCGGACCCCATTCCCCAGAACCACTCGAGGCAGAAGGCTGTTTCCTTGCATGCATGATATCTGTTGAGCGGTAGCAATCAGGCTGGTCTCATGACGGCGTCTTCCAGCACTCATACACATGTACCAGAACTGTTGCTGATTGACCCCTCAGGTGCATTCTGATTTATATTTTGGTGCAGGTCGTACGGCTTGCAAAGAAGCTGCCACAGGGCGACGTCCGACAGATGGCAGCCTCCCTTGGTTTCCGGGTATCGGAGGCAGGCAATGCCCATGATGAGGAGGAAGATCTGACCTAACCCAGAGAGGCGCATGATGCCCCATGCATGCGCCTTGCGTCGCTCTTGAAGGACCGCATATCACTAGGACAAGTCAGGGAGGTCTCTTTAGAATTTTAGTGCCTCCCAAAAGCTAGCTTGGGGCTGTGCACTGTCAGTCTAGACAGCAAGGTAGCTGTAATTCCTGTCATTTATTGCATGGTGCCAATGGCATCAAACTCTCTCCCTACAGATCTGACCAGAGTGCTTCTGAGAGTGCAGCACAGATATAGACACCGCTGGTGATGTGGGGGGCCTTGAGTCACGGGTCAGGGTCATAGATCTCTCTGGTACTCAGTGTGCCGGTGCTCAGTGTGCTCACTTGCACCTTATTTCGATGTATAGTATGAATGGCGTGTGCTTCCAGCTTCTAAACCAGTGGCACCACCTGCGGCAGGACCAAAATAACCTTGGGTCAGCGAATATTTGTCTATGCTACAAGAAGTTGTACAACAGATGTGGCAGCCATCCGGCAGAGTCAATGCAGTAGGACTCTGAAGACAGGTCTGTAAACTAAATTTGCAATTGCAGTCCACAATAGTGCTCGGGCAGATTCGGTCCGCCACGGATGTCTCTTTTCACCCATTTTTTTTTTGTAATCATCCAGAGGTCATCATCAGGGGCCCGATCCGCTTCCATCTAGCAGCAACCTCCATAGCATGCGTTTCCACTTTTTGGTGGAAAGCTCCATCCTCTTTCTCTTTCTCCTTCTCCTTCCCCTCCTCAACGTGATTCGCAATCAGATACGCAATAAAGTTCACGACCCTCTCTTACCCTTCGGACGAGCTAGGTTTTGCCTCCTTGCTGCGTCGACCACGTCGCACGCGCTTCAGAAAAGAACGCGTTCCGAGGGGACGGCATCTAGCAAAGTGCGATTTGCGCATTCAATGTCAACCCTCCCCACCTCCTTCTTTCTCTTCAGACAGCCGTCTCGGGTGGTCGTACCCGAACTTCGCACCTGCAGGGTTGAGTGTGGGACCGGGTTCGGGGCCTGCCGTCATTTCATCGGCTTACGACCACACCGCGGCCGGTGCTCTCGTGCCCATTAGAGCCTGTGGTTGGGGCTACCAACCTCAGATCCGTAGTCATGGTACGCAGCAACGTTCTCTGCGTCACTGGGCTTGCTTCAAGGCCTTCACTGCGCCTATAATCCGTTCACACGTCTGCTGGCATCTTCCTGCTTCAGCAGATGGAGCTGCTCTTTTCCCTTTGCATCTGTGTCCAGTAAGATGTTTTGGTGCTTGCGAATGCCTCATAACGTACATGAAGCATGCGTTCCGTTCTGGTGCTTGCAAGTGCCTCGCGCAAGACTGTACTGCCTGGGCGTTTAGAATTCAAGTGTTGCAGAAAGTGTCTTGGAGCAGGTGTGCTAACATGGTACGTTCCTGTCGCAGGATACTACTCAATACCTGCAGCCCTCAGCCTGTCCGCCCCTTGCCCAGATCAGCAAGGACCACTTGCTGCTTCAAGAGACCCAGGAGTCAGCAAAGCTCATGGTGGGTGCTTCTGTACAATTGCTGCCTGGCCCTGACTTTTTTGAACACCTTCAACATGTCAACATTCCGGTTTCCAGGGATAGCCCAGTAAGACCCCGTCCGTGTTGCAGGACAACATCACGGCGTTGCGTACATCCTCCGTCGATGCACTGCTGCCATTCCCGCGGCCGCAGCAGGCGCATAGTGACGGGGACCCGTCATCCAAGCCCTGCTCTCCGCCAGACTCCCCAGCGCACTTGACAATCCCCTTCCACCGCAGCGCCAAGACAGGCAAGGGCCGCTGCTTCAGGGTGTCCGAGGCCGAGCCCTCTGCCTCCTCCGACGTGGAGGAAGACACCGGCGCGCAATACCGGCAGCTGCGCGGCAACTGCGCCAGCAGCTGCATCCTGCTGCTGCCCGGCACCTCTGTCACCTCCTCGCAGCCCTTGGGGCCGCTCCCATACACCGCCGCGCGCATGCAGGCCTGCCTGCAGCTTCTAGAACATGCGGCCTCAGCCAACGCAGAGCTGAGCAAGCCCGCAGAGCCGGCAACCGACAACACCAGCAGCCCACAGCCGCAGTCTGACAGCGCATGCAGGTCGGATTCGCAGCCGGTCGGCGCCAGTGCTGCGCTGGAAACGGCGATTGTACCGGCGCAGCAGATGGGAGGAGTTCTCTGTTGTGACGCCAGCAGCAAGGAGGAGGAAGAGGGAACGGCGTCGCCGTGGGCAGAGGTGCCAGACGACATTCTGCGCAGCGTGTGCGGGCACATGCCGCCGTCGTACGTGCGCGTGGTGCGGCTGGTCTGCCGCGGCTGGGCGGCGGCTGCCGGGCGGCTGATGCAGCGGCTCAAGCCGGAGGCCCTGGAGGGGCCGCGACTGGCGCAGCGCTTCCCGCACCTTTGCGCGCTCGACCTCTCCCACTGCCTCCACACCGTCACCTTCCACACCCAGTGCGCCCCCTGCCCTCCCCCACTAATAATACTGTGTAGCATGCTGTTGGTGCTAGGGTGCAAGATATGTCTGCAGACAAGCAGCTCCCTTTGCCTTGATGGAGTCTACCATTCCTGTTCTCCTGCTTTGAAGGCCATGAACTACTGGGTTCTGAGGGCGTTATGCCAGAAATTTGCATTTTGGGATTCAGCACTTTGATGCGGTACACCAAAAGTGCTGAAGTTCTTGATGAGGTGTATCGAAAGAGCCTTGTGCCGACAAGTTGCTGTGTGCGTGAGCACAGGACGGCACTGCAGCTGCGCTCCAACGTCACGGATGAGCTGGTTGGACAGCTGGCACCGCTGACTAACCTGCGCGAGCTGAGCCTGCGCGGCTGCACCGGTCTCACCGGCGCGCCCGACTCCGGTTTTGCTCGCATTTCCGCGTTTGCTCGCCTGGAATGCCTCGACATCTCCAACTGCAAGCTGCTGCAGGTCCGCTTCTTGCTACATCATTGCCACATACCTTGATATGGGACCCGTAATGCAGATTCCCTACATGCGTTTGTATGGAAGTATCCCCCCGCAGCCTGTGCTGAGCTTCACCCAAGCATTTCATCTTCATGCCTGCACAATGTTCCACAATTGGCAGAGGGGATGTCCGCAATCTGTAGTGTACCCTGCTTCGAGATGCGTCTGCCACATGTGTGGTCCAGAGGAAGTGCTTGTCTGGTTTTTCCAATTGGTGTTGATGTTATGACACTGTTGGTGCAGGATGACGCCCTGAAGGTGGTGGGGCAGCTTCCGGGGCTGAGGCAGCTGCGCGCTGTGGGATGCACTGCGCTGACAGACGCTGCAGTGCACAAACTGGCGGCTCTGCAGGACCTGGTTCAGCTGGATCTGGGCTGCAACGCTCTCATCACGGATGCTGGCATTGCTGCACTGGCGAACATGCAAGGTGTGCCATTTGTCAGAATTGTTTCCTAACGCGCCCCTGCCATGCATGCGGCGTGAGATTGCCCCGCTACGAGGACATTTGGTTACTCATGACCAGAGGAATCCTAGGAGTGCGCATGTCTCAACCTTGCCTTGACCAGGTCAAGATGGTCATGCGAGTTGGTAATGCTTGATCAACACATGAGCCCATTGTAGGCAAGCAGATGAGGAGGAGAGGAATGTGGGGATCGGCTTAGAGCAGATTAGAGCTTGCTTCCCCTAGTCACGTGCTCAGCCCAAGCAGGTTGTGAAAGGAGTGTGTTGGTGGCGCTGCAGGGCTGGAGCAGGTGAATCTGGTGTCCCTGGCGCAAGTGACCAATGCAGGAGTTGCGGCCCTGGATGCGCTGCCCAACCTCAAGCGCATCACAGTCTCCAGATGCGCGCGCATCTGCGAGAGCGGCATGCAGGTGCAAACTCCGGCTCTTATCTTAGGGAAATTTGCTGCCTTCAAGCATCGCTCTGGATGAGAAGCTTCCTTGTTGGTCATATGACTGCTGGTCAATATACCCCAATTCGCTAGAACCGTGAGGGTATGCTAATCTAGGGATTGCTGATGCAATGTCTGGGATGCACCTGACCATGTGGGGTTCACCCTCACAGGGTCAATTTACCTCTCGGCTGCTACAGGCGCCACTTGTTGCAGAAGTTCATGGTACAGTAGGATTAATGTGTCTTTTGCGAGCGCGCTCAAACGTGTGCGGCATGGCTTTGTGCAGGAGCACTTTGCGGGGAAGCACCTGCGCGTGTCGATGTGTGGGACGCCGCTGCGCCGCAGCATGTGCGCCTGGATGTCATCTGTGCTGGCAGACCTGGACAACCTGCTCTTTGAGCGCTGAAATTCCTTCGTCAAGAAGGGTTAAAGAGGGTCTGGTTGTAGGGCGAGAGTGCTAGGCGCGCGCTGATCCCTTTTTCAAGTGTTTTAGCACTCTCTCTCTCAGTATGAAGAGGGAGAGGGCTAAGGAAGCGTTGATTTCCCCCTCAATAAATCGAGAGAGTCTGTACAAAGAGCAGGACTAGATGTGTGAGAGTGCAAAATAAGTGATGGAAAAAAGCTTGATTCTGACCTCTCTTGGAGTGGTTGCGTGGCAATGGCAATTGCAACATCGGTGTGGCAAGATCTTCTCTTTTTCTGGTCTTTGAGTGAGCCCCTGCGGGCGTTGTGAGGTGGTAGTTATGGCCCGAGTGATGCCAACATGCCTTTTCAAGTGATGGCTGAGGATATAGACTGGAATGAACGAAGGGCGTTGTGCAGGGCCTGCCAAGAACTCACTAAACAATTGGGTTCCTTGAAAGCATGTCTCTGCGGTTCTGGGAAAGTGTTGCCTGGATGAAAGCAATCTTCACTCGTCCACGATGCGGATAACATGATCTTAGATGGGTTTGGGTGTTTCCTGTGTGGCATGCTGCATGCTTAACATCTGCTCTGGTACTTTTTGCTGGTGTCAACACCTTAGGTGAGCGAGTGCCAGCTTTCTTCTTCATTGTGCTGTATGGGAAATAGTCGTGGACAATGTCCCAATGCGAGGGGTGCAGGTTTTGGTGCAGTGCTGCCTCACCAACATGTGCCTTTATGAGCATATACTGCATATCTTTCCTTTGCCTACTTGACTGCTGTGGAGAAAATCTGCGATGGTGAGGTCCTCAGTCTGGGTGTTGCTATTTAGGAGCGTTGTTAGGAGGGTAGTGCACTTTCTGTCGGTGAGTAGCTGAACATCTGTTGGTGTGCCCGTGCACATGCATGGGCTTTCGATGCGTGTCGTGCTGAGCTTGTGCTCTTGTGTGTGACTCAGTGCATGCTGCAATAATGAGCAGACTTTGCATTGATGCTGTAAGCGGATTTGGACAAGCACGCACGATGTCCATATATATAGACTCGAAGCACACCTTGACGAATGCATTAGGTGCCAGCATGGCTAGTTCAATTAGTGAGTTATTCAAGCATGCACGGGTGTGCACAGTCGATCCATTGCGCAAGATGCATTTGGCAGAGAGCTTCCCATTTCAAAAGGGTGGACCACTCTCAGTCACCACGCCTATATTTGGAGCCAAGTCAATTACATAATGCCTACAGCGCGTGCAAAAGAGCATGAGCGTAGGATATGATGGCTTTTAGGCTGCTTACACATCTCAAAGATCTACCTCTATACCCAAACAGTGGAAAAATTCCTCACAGCTCACCATATGCATATCTTGAGAGAGGTGATTGAGCTCAAACAATTGTTGTTACATCATTATGCAACCTGCAGAAAAAAGAATTGTACATCTTATGTTTGTCGATCCACGGTTCCCCTCCCGAGTTCATTTCAGGTTTCAAGTGCTGTCTGTGATTTCGGTGGTGACAGGCATTACTATTATTCCTGCATCAAGGCCTATACAATCTCAATATTGCATCAATGCAGGCCGGAGACGGACAAAAGAGAGCGCGATTGTCCCTCGAGGTCCTTAACACTATCGCGAGCAGTACTGCTGCTTTTTTTTTTCATGCGAACACAAACTCGATGGGACCACGGCACACATTCTAAGGAGACCATCACTATTCTTTCTGCCTTGACAGCTTGGACACAAGAAGATTGACTGCTGCTAGGAGCTCACAAAGACTGCCCTGACTGGTGGACTAATGCAATGGCAGAATCATCCAAAAGCCTGCTGAGAACCCCTCTGCAGCCCAGGAAACCTCCCAGGGCCATGCCAATGTAGTGCTTGTCAAATACGATGGATCAACTAGTAATTGTCTGGACCAGGGTCGGCAAGTAAAGGAACTCCATCGCGGAGAAAGAATCCCTTTTTGCCTAGCAACGCACTTGTATGGGGAGATTAAAATTTCTGGTTGATTGAAGCTGTGGGCTGGTGCTGGCCTCAGGTGTGGCTCGACAGGAAGGTGGGGGCGCTGTAGGTGAGCTCGGTGTTCTTCTTGGCGTTGACAATGTTGGGGTGGTTGAGCGTCAGCTCCTGCAGGAATACCAGACCAGCATGCTGTTCACCATCTTGTATTTGGGACAAGTTTCACCACAATAACAGCTAGAATGAAACACGGGTATTTCTGATCGCAAGTCTCACAAACATGTGCAACGAGGACCTCGACCTCCTAAATAGTACACTCAAGTCACACGAAATGTATCTTCAAGTGGATCTGAGGTACAAGTTGCACACAACAATCAGATATGATGTTGCGTAAGGGTAAGAGAACTTCAGGAGAACTTTAGGAAACACTGGTGGGTGATTGCTTGCAGATGACTTCAAATGCAACGGCAAGCATTCCTGACAAGATTGTGTATTTGTTCATTTGTCTGCAGCACTCATCAAACACTGCGCCAGGGGCGTATGATGAGAACTTTGGCAAGGGAAGTGCGGGTACCTTGGCGCCGAAGAGGACGTTGTCTGCGGCCTCCACGCCGAGCATGAGGGAGTGGTCCTGGTTGCCCACCTCGTACTTGTAGCTGCCAAATCGGCCGCGGCTCCAGATTCCGCTGTCCCGCAGCCACGGCAGCGCCTGAGCCACCACTCCGTCCCGCTCCAGGCTCGGCGTCGGATACCCGTGCTCCAGCCGCCTGTCACCGCAATCCCAACATCTCTCAAGTACTTGCTGACACGATGCAAGCCCCAACAGCTCTCGATCACTTGCTGACACAATGCAACCCCCAACATCTCTCAATTTCCGCCTGAGACCATGCAATGCGAGATTGACTTTATCCCCTGCTGCACAAACTGCGTGGCAAATCACGATTTTCACACTCGCCCACATCCTATCCTAACCAGGAGTGGTCTGATTCTCAAGTCCACATTCATAATTAGGTCACTATACGCGGAGAACTACTGTTCAAATATCTTAGGTATGCCAGCAATCCCTGGTGTCCGATGTATTTATCGTAGTCTATGACGAGGCAGACAGATTTGGCACTGCAAATTAAAAGGGAATGGTGAAGAAAGAGATGCAGTGGCGCGCCTGTGATAGAGGGACACGATCTGGTCCTCTGCGCTGATGAGCTTGGTGGCCAGGGCGCCGGCCACGCACTCCCGCACCACTCCTGCCCACGAGCCGCCGGCAAAGCTCATAGTGGCGTTGTTGACCGGCTTGAGCTCGCTCTCGCTCACCTCGAACATCAGCGACCAGTAGGGACCCTCCTGCGCCTCCTCGTCCTGTGTCTCCGTCCCATCCCCCTGCCCAATTGAAAATACTTGTTAAGGACCTTGACCTCAAATCAGGTCAAGACGTCTCAATGACCTTGACCTCACTACAGGTCAAGGAAGGCTATGCCTGTTGACTTGCTGGTTGTCACATAGAGAATCAAGAGGAAGGTGATAATAACCTGGACAATGCAGGAAAGATACTGTACACTGTGCTTGGAGGGATCTTTTAAGGGAATTGGCTGTCAGAATGCAGTCCAACATGCGGCGAAACTCAAGACAGGGCACAGTGCAATATGAGGACAAGGTTGGAGTTCCTCGTGGAAAGCCACATAGGCAAGGCAAGACAAGTTCTGGCAAGACATACTGGCATGTGTGGATTATGTGGGGACAGCAACTTTCTCTGAGAAGGCTCGCAGAGGGCAGAGGAGGCGCGCACCAGGCAGAGGGTGGGGAGGCGGGTGTCGGGGGCGGGGCAATTTTTGGGGGCGTAGTGGGAGAAGACGGTGGTGCGGTAGAAGGGGCAGTTGTCCTCGGGGAAGTACAGCCAGCACTTGAGGCCGTGCGGGCAGCTGCCGCGGATCCCAAGCCCAATGATGTGCGACGAGCTGTACGCAAGGAACACCCCCCCATTATTCACAATTATCATCAAGCACCCAGAAGCTTTACTGTCCCCTAGATCCTCCATTATATGTTGGGCAATAAGAGCCTCCATCACGACATCTAGCAAACCCAATGTCATGCTGATGCTGGAATCACCCACTGTGCACATGTTGCATCTGATGCCTCAGCGTAGATGCCCTGAAGTAGAGCACCTTTGCCACCAGTAGCACCAGATCTCCATGGACACTCGAGCAAATGTCGCAGCACCTTGTAAAATAATTTGCTTAAGGCGCTAAAACACCTAGAATGGTGGCCGGACCTGTGCGAGAGGGTGTCGGCCCACTTGGGCTGCCCCAGCCAGCGAAGGGTGATGTCCAGGGGGATGGTCGAGATGAGCGCGTCGTACTGGATGCTCTGCCCATTGGCCAGCTTCGCCACCTTGGCCTCCTTGTCCAGGCTGACAACCGCGTAGCCTTCGCCGTACCTCTGCGCTCACAACCATGCATGAACTCAGATCTAATTGAGATCCTGCTGAGCTCTGCAATCAGGTGCCACACAAGCAAATGCGGTGTGATATGCTTTGCCTGGTGTGAGAATGTAATTCAAGCATGTACACGGCAGCAGAGGAGTCAACTTTTGAGGCCTGCTACCTTGATATGTAGACCATGTGTCTCTGGACGAGAGTGTGCTGTGCCTAGCTTGTCTTCTCTTCATTCCATACCCACATTCGACAGTGACAGTTAACGATGCATTGAGTGAAATACACTAATTGCAAACGTCAGTGACAGGGTGCTGGCGGCACATGCCGGCACCATGCGCGCACCTGCTTGTCCTTGGGCAGAAGGCGAGCGACGGCCTTCCAGATGGCGCCGGTGCCGCCCTCGAGGGGGAACCTGAAGACGGCGTTGGGCCCCCAGCCGGCGTCCTCCTTGCCCTGGATGACTGATGTGATTGCGCGCGTCGCGTCAACCGTCGCCACCCGCTCGCCCAGCCACTCACACTGCATCGCCGTCGTCGGGTACGCCCACACCTGGCAGCCATGGAACGCCTCTCCCAGTGCCAGCAATTGCCAAAATTTCACGGCATGCCGGTGTCAATCGGGTGTTATCGCAGGACTCCAGTTTGCAAGCACAAAGAAGCTGAGATCTGGACGAATCTAGCAGCTAAACTACGCAGTACCCTGGCGAGGCCATGCATTTGTGTTGCTGAAGTAACAGCAATCGAAATACAGCTGCAGCATTTCATCAAGTTGTATCTCTGGAACAAAGTAGCCAGCCAGCAGATCACACACTTCTCAAGGCATGCGTTAGGAGAGGAATGGCCGTGCTGCAAGTGGTCAAGTCATTTCATGCATGCGGTTGCAAGAGCACACCTTGAAGTTGTAGGGGCGCATGAAGAGGTCGGCGATGCCGGTGCCCATGACGCGCAGGATCCACTCGTCAAAGTCCTTAGGCTTGCCCTGCGCCACCGCGTTGGCCACCTTCGCCTCCGCCACACCCACTAAACACCGTATCTGCACCCACCAATTGAACTCCATTCGTCACTTTGCACGAACAGAGAGGACGTATCTGCAAGCTTGTCTCGTTGACTGCCACTGCAAATGTGAAAGACAAGGTCGAGCAATTTTCATATCCTCCTGGAACTCCTCACATCTCTGCCACCCCCTGAACTCCTCGTCTAAAACAGGGCAAACACATAGGCATCACATAAATATCATTGCAGCACTAGAGCGTGCTGCAAGGACAGGACATATGTCCATTTGATGAACACAGATCACTGAGACGAACAGACTGGCTGGTAGGTCAGGATGGGCAGGTTGAGAAAGGGAAAGCTACCTGGTCTTCCTGGGGAAGGGCGCTGATGTTGTTCTGGAAGGGGTAGGCGACCCAGCGGTCCTTGATCCACACATAGCTGACGCGCTGCAGCGTGTTCCAAAATTCTTCCCCAGAGCCCACAGCTGTGTCCAGCAGCTCGTCAAAGTACTGGTAGTGGCTGAAGATCACGTGGCCGCCCATGTCGAACAGGAAGCCCTCTGGGGTCTCGTCGGTGCATGCCAGCCCTCCAGCCTCATCTGCCTGTGACACAGACACAACCTAGATAAACAATGTGACCCACCATCTGACTGCTCTACAGACTGCGCAGCTGCATGCACTGACAAAGAAGGCTAATTGATGCATGAAGATGCACCAAAAATTGCTTTCACCATCCTGCCTGCTGCAGATTTGAGGCGTCTCAATACATGCAATTTTAGGACCAGTGGCTTGGTACACATCAAGATGGGTCCCACAAATAACCTTACATCCTGATTTCCCAAATTCCAACCTCCTCTGTGAGGCATAAAAGAAATGAACATCAATATTTGCAAGTTTAAGCAACCCAGAAAGTATTCGCTGCACAGATCCTGACAGTCTCGCCCAGGTTGGTTTATTCCAGGCAATCCTGTCGACCGACATGATTCGATGATGGTATCTTGATGGTACAGTAAGATGGAAGACCTACAATAGGAGTGAATTTACCTGGTCGATCAGCAGCCAGTCCCGCAGGCCATGCTGATGAAGGCGAGTTGCTGCTCCAAGACCAGTTGGCCCAGCCCCCACCACCAACACACCCACCTGCAAGGCTTTCAACACTTTAAGAGCAATTTTCCAGTCTCAAAGATATCGGTAGGTGCGAACTGGAATCTATCAGAGATGCACCAGGCAAGCACTCTACAGAGGGATTGGTGGACAGTACCTTCTCTGATGTTCGAGCTGCAGGACACATGATCCTGTCTCTCGTCAAACAACTGTGAATCAACCGCGCGACTTACGCGCCTGAACAGCGAAGATGCCGATGCTCGAAGAATGTGAGGGGTGATGCCCCAGTTCGTTTCATGCATGGGCTGATCACCTGCCAGCTACCTCACCCACTGCATGCCATGTGGAAGTGAACGATCCCGGAATGGAGTCCAAGGTAAGGTGGACCACCCTGGTGGAGCCAGACTGCTGAAGCTGCAGGAATGCCTTGTGATGATGGCATGTGGCTGGACAGCTCATGATGATCAGAATTGCTCAGTGTGAGACTAAAGAAACAGCTGCGCAGCTGCTGTACATTGTATTGCTTGCATGCAGCCTAAATCTTACAACTGCAAATGCAGGTCAAGCATTGCCATCACTTCAGGATCCGTCAGCAATCACCGTTCGCTTTGTCATTCACACATCCATTTTGAATGTCTCAGGCTCGCCGAAAGCGGCCAATCATCATGATGACCATGATAAAAATGCTGCGAGTGCTATCGGCGGTCCTTGTACATGGCCGTTGAGGGCAGGAAGGAGAGGGCCTCGCGCATGACGCGCAGCTCCTTGGGGTTGCCCTGAGTGAGCATGAAGCTCTTGATGAGCTCCACATGATCCTGAGCACAGAGGCCCTGCAGGACACCCACAATGCCCTTCAGTAGTGGGGACTTCAGCAGGAGACACCAAAAAGTAATGCCGAGCAAAACACGCTGTACTTGATCAAGCAGGCAGTAGAGCAGGGTTAGTGTAATGACTAACAGTAAAAAGGGTCTGATGCGCACCACAGCATCGTAGTACGCCAGCAGGTTTGCCCACTCCTCAGGAGAGAACCGGTAGACTTCTGTGGGTGGGACCCAGGGCTGCAGGGGAACCTGCACACGACACAGCATGTGCCTCAGCTCACCGCTCACTTGAGCACAGCAATTCTGACTTCCAGCGCATGAAGGTCACTTGGTCATCTGAAGAAACAAAGCTCTCAGCCAGTTGATGGCAGGCGACACAGCAGCTGCTAGAGCAGCACTTGTGTCTGCTCCCACATGCAGGTCGATACTGGCGCATTCACAGGGCAGAAGAATGCACGCATGCAACCAGCAGTTTGCCCTCCCTTCAATAAGACCCACAATTTGGACATGTTGCTGCAGCCGATCACTCTGTCCCTTCCAGTCATTCTAAGATGTGAATTCCTTGAGGGCAATAGTCTGTCTGAGGGTGCTACTTAAAAGATACTGTGTGCAGCAAAACAGTGTCTGAAGCAAGGAAGAGGAAGGGGGCTCACAGGCGTACGGCGGCTGATACGGTCGTGGCGCGCGAGGGCGCCGATGCAGACGCCCTTGAGCGGCGCGGTGTGCTCCAGCACGCGCAGACCGGCCGCCAGCCGCAGCTCGCCCGCGCCCAGCATGCGCCGCTTGTGCTCGCCCACCGATTGGCCGTAGTCGCTCGGCGCGTACAGCGCGTTGTAACGGTCCACCGCAAGCATCACGGGCACCTGTGTGACACCAGAAGTAAGCAAAGCTTCACCTTTTTCTTCCCCAATAGCAAGTACTGCTCCACCTCTTATGATTACATTCATACATTCAGGATGGCCAGCATCACAGGCACTCGCGCCGCGGCAGCTCTGTGGCAGCAGGACATGTCAGCAAGGCATTCATCTAGAGAAATGGCACACGCTGTTGAGCACGTGAGTCCACATCAATCTATGACTGTGCCCTGTAGATGCTTGCACCAACATGGAGCATCACTGCACCTGGGTTCCAGACAAATTGTCTATGCTGATCAGTACCTTGCGTGTTGAAAGCTCCAGAGGAAGAGGCAATGGCGGCTTAGGATCTGCTACAGTATAAGGGATTTGCAGGTGATGACAGGGCGGCTCACCCCCGACTGCGCTTTGAGGGCATCGATGACGTTCAGCACGGCCGTAACGGGCGCGGCAGCGCCGGTGGCTTCCAGGCCAGCTTCCGCCAGCTCCGCGATCGAGCAGCTGCCATCCACGCTGCGCAGGCCCTGCAGCACAAGGTTCTTTCTCCTCTAAGAGCTGAATAGAAACCATCACGGCTGCAAAAAGATATGCTGACATCATTCGGTTGGAGCCCAAAACACTAATTTGAAGAGGGTGTTGGAATTCAAATACAGTGAATTGTAGGATGTCCCTTATCATGGGTGGTTCTCTCGGGAGCCAGATGTGTGACAAAAATGACACAGCACCGAGTGGCCAAAATGCCACAAAATTTTACGATTCATGTGTACACAGCCACACTGGCTTCAAAAAGACAGTGAAACGGCCATGCCTGCAGCGTGTCCCGGTGCGCGGCCAGCAGGTTATGCAGGATGTACTTGGCGCTCTCGGGTGTGTCCCAGGCGTCCGCGTCCTTGTTGTATGCGTAGGTGCCTCCTGCCGTCAGCACCTCTGCGTTCGGCACGTACAGCGCCTGCGCATGGCAAACACCCTGTTAAATCCCCATTTTATTAGCCTGCAATCACGCTTTCCTGAGACTGTGTCACCCTGTAGACCCTCTTTGGTGCATGAAATTGACCTGAGCCGGAGCAGGCAAACACATGATGTTCGTAGAAGGTGTGCGTGAAGACAGTACTGGCTCAATCATGGCACTTCGTTGACCTGCTGAGATCTTGTGCATGTAACTCGCTGAGATTATGTGCACATTGCAGGGCTAGGGCATTTGAGGCAGAGATTCAGGGGTGGGTCCCAATAGGGAGGGGACGCACCACCCAGCCGGAGAGGCGGGCCCAGTGCACAAGCGCTGCCACAGCAATGCTCTTCCCAGAGCTGGGCATGCCGTCCAGCATCCAGTGGCTAACCTTCTGCTCCTCTATAAGCCACTGCTTGATGAAGTGGATTAGGGGCCGGTACATGATGAACTGCTGCCCGCTTGCTGCATACTCATCCTGCCCAGATGAAAGAAAACCGCCTTCGGCATCTGTGGCCAGTCCATCTCATTAGGATGCCACATGAGACGAGCAAATGAGCATGAGAATTTATTATGGGCAAATGTTTTGATTCTTTTTATGATCATAAAGAAGAAGCTAATCCTTACTATGAGCCCGCTGCAGCCGCTCTTGGGCAGCATGCTCAAGTTGGGCGCTTTGCTGTGCTCAGGGAATGCCTCTGGGAGGCTCTCTGGTGGGAGTGGAAAGTACGTGAATAGATCTTCCTCGCTCATGCTCGCTATATTCTTTTCAGCCTGTATCAATGGTCCCCTGCGGTGCACAACACATGCACTTCTTCAGCAAAGCCAAACAGCGCCTTTTCATGCTGCATGCATGTGCTTGACATAGCATACACTTCCCCTTGAGAATCTATGGCATTCGAAGCTTGGATTGCCACATGGTGGACGGAAGCTTCCAGAAACCGTTACCTTTCCGCCTCTGCAAGCTCTTCAGCTAGCACGTCCAGTTCAGTTTCTTTCTCTTCACTCGATGCATGCCCGGCCTCTGCTCCAAGCAGAGAATCAGTTCCATCTGTAGACGGCTGCGGTGCCATCTTCTCTGACCATCTCTCCCGCCTCTCTCTATTCTTAACTCTATTTTCATCTCGGTGCCGCTTCTTGGCCAAGAGCGTAGCGCTCTTCTCAGCAGCACTGCAGCAGCCAAGCTCAGACAATCCGGCCTCAGTGAAGATGACGTGCATCACGAAAGGACGAAATCGCAAAATCACTTCATGCTCTATGGGCACTGACATAAATGCATCCTCACCTGGGCTCAGGGCCTGAACTGGACTGCCCGTCAGTCTTCTGCCCCCCCTCGGGAGAACTGATTATGGAAGAAGATGTAAAGGAGCGGTGCCCGGCATGGATTGCGCTGGGTGTGTGGAGATCACGGACTGTGTCGCCAAGAGTGCAAGCCCCTGACGTTGAGGGCTCACCAAATGTCCTTGTGCTTGCCCTGCTGCTCTGTGACAATGATGGGCACTCAAGAGCAAGCCAACGAATCCTGAACAAATCCACATATTCATGTCATCGAGAGGAAACGGTATCTCTATTGGACGTGAGACCTGGCATTTTATTGTCTCCAGATCGTTCAGTAGCAGCCAGTACAATGACGATTCCATCACAACGCATTCATCGTGAAGCAGATGCACAAGTTCTATATTGTAACATGTATAGAATTGATAAGTTTCGCGCCTGGAAAGGACAGTTCTTTGCAACGCAGTCCTGCCGGCCATTGAGAAAACCCACTTTCGATCCTGGCAGTAATCAAGGACACTTTCGGTGCTTTATCTGCTTTTGCATGTTCAGTATATCAGTGTATGGTGCTTACGAATGCCAAAACAATTTGCTCAGGCTATTTTCTTAAAGTTAGCTTGGGACAGTAGTTCCCCTCGTCTAGAAAGTGCAGAAAGCTACGCTCAACATGCACGACCGTTTCACGAAAGCTGGATCAATTTCGAAAGTGTGTCACTCCATGTGCTACAGAAAATACCTTCGGTGTTATGTTTCGTGCTGTGCTGACAGTGACGATACGACACGGGCCGGTGAAAACGTGAATTGGCACCACGGCAGGGTTGCGTCACATTGGACTTACCAGGCAGGTCGAGTGCAGAAGATGAACAAACTGAAAATCAGCATGACACCGGTAGATTTTATTTTTAGGCATTAAAACTGAATTTGCTCTTCTTGAACTGAAGATCGGATCGAAGAGGGCTCCCAAAACGGATATATCGAGAGGATGAGTGAAGTGCTTGTTCACGGTTCTTGGCGAGATCAGGTGACCCAGATCTCACTGTATGCAGCTATACTTTCCCTACAATTTTGTCCTGTGTATATCCTTGCAACTCAACTCAAGGACTACTTGAATTCACACAGAGATGACTGATCGCCCATCCTGCAGGAGGTCACTGCTGATGCAAGGCAGGGACGAGATTTGATGACAGTACAAGTCCACCGCAAAAAGAGGTCTGCTGGGAGGTGAGTTTGTAATGCATCAGAATTTTAAGGATATGGGCTATAACACAGCCCTCCTCAAATTTTGTGTCCCATAGGAATGCCGCATCGGCCCTTGCTGACAAGGGTGCGGATGACCTCTGGTCAGCTACTATGGAAGCTCTGCCTGCAGAGATTGAGCAGAAGTTTGTACATCTTGAACGACGAGGCAGGAGCTGCCAGGTGAGATAACTGGCCCACCACCCTTCAAGTGGGCAAATTCAATCTATTGCATACTTTTATTTGACCAATCTGCCCAGCAGGTTGGTGCGTATATGCGCAATGCAGCAGTGCAGAGCGGGGGTGGGCCCCCGATTGAAAGCAGTTCCCAGTATGCACTGCCAGACAGTCTCAGCGAAGAGGAGAAGGCAAGAATGTTCAACTCGCTTGACATGACCTCCTTTCTATCAAGGGTGGTGCCCAGGTCAGCCACATCTGCCAGCCTGCCCTCATCCACAGCATTTCAGCAGCTCAATATCTCATTTGATGAATGCATGTGTCTGGTAGCTAGCATGACATGGCCTAAGGTATTCCACCTAGATCAATATGTTGTTGTTGTTGTTGTTGTTGTTGTTGTTGTTGTTGTTGTTGTTGTTGTTGTTACTTGCTTTCTCTGCCAAAAGACAAGGTACGTCCTGCAGACAAGCTGCAGTTTGAAGGCTGCACAATCCTAACCCTTGTTGGGCTCGCCAGATCCAAGCAAGACCCAATCAACCGTGGGCACGGTGCTCGGTATTTATACCGCCCTCCGCCAGCCGAGGCTATGCCTATTGCCACAGTTAAGATTGATGGACAGCCTGCACCTGTGCAGGGCAGAGCTAGTGCTGCTCCAAAATACCTTGATAGACATCAGTGAGGATGAGCTGGCAGCCCTGGGCGATGACGACAGTGCTCCCACAGCGCCAGACACAAGGAAAGACTCATCACTGAGTGAGCTGCAGTCGTTTGTGGATCTGGTGTACACTCATGGCCGCTCTGTGACAAGCCTGCAGTGGCTGCCGCACCGCAAGGTGCCCACATTTGCTTCTCCCTATGCTGGCCTAGATCCACTGCATATGCTCACAACTCAGGCATTACATTTATAGGTCTTCGTATCCTATTTTATTTGCTGACAAGATCTTCTAAGAAGGAATGTGGGACTGCAGGGAGCCATAGCAATGGCATGCACTGACCCCCAAGGGGAGGGCATGGGAGCCCATCACGGTGTTCTGATCTGGACGTTTGCTGATTTAATACAGCCGGAGTGCATCCTGGATGCTCCTGTTGAAGTGGGCACCTTTGAAATCAACCCGGGCATGCCCCACATTGTGGCTGGCGGCTGCTCCACTGGGCAGATCATCCTTTGGGACACCTCAGCCCATGATGTATGGCTCTTCACTGATATTAGACACTCAACCCACAGAAATTGCATCATGTGCATCAGATTTGGGGAGCGAAGGTCACCATCATGCATGTCTCACAATGTAAGACTGTGTTGCATGGCAGGAGCACATAGCAGCGACACGGGGAGAGAAGCCTTCGGCGACAGAGGGCCAGAAATCTCCACCTCAAATTGCTCATCAGCACCTGTCCTGCGTGGACCACTCTCACAGGGGCCCGGTACAGGCGCTGCAATGGCTTCCGGGGATCAACATCACAAAGGACGGGGCATGCCTACCCACAGTAAGAGATGATTGCACCCTTAACCCCCCTGTGTTTCATCCGTTCAGGGGTCCTCAGTTATGAAGCATACATTCTGTGCAGAGCAGTGCATCACCCTCCATGTAACGGTGAAGCAGGCTGCTAACATATTTAGGTGTGTTGGTGACAGGGGGAGGAAAGGAGCCGGCCTGGGAATGACTCTGCCTTCTTTGCATCCACAGCCGCTGACGGCCGGGTGCTGTTTTGGGACATGCGCGTGTGGCGATTCAGAAAGGCCAAGAAGTGCGCAACGAAACCCGCAAGCATGAACACTATCAACATGACTCAATCCATCTGTTTTAATTGTCAGCACTGCAGGAAGCAAGGCTTGCGCCAAGTTCTCATTCTGCGGTCATGATGTTTTCAGGGAGCAGGATGCATCAGAGGTGGTGTGGAAGCCAGTTTATGCGGTTCCACTGAAGGCTGTCGGCGGCAACGATGTGCCCTGCTGCTGCCTCAGCTTCGCTGGTACACCCCACAGCGGCCGGCCCATGCTCATAGGCTTGCAGGATGGAGACATTGTATCCGAGAGCTTCTCCCGCAACGATGCTTCTCAGGTGATTCCTCAAACCTAACCCTGCCTGTCTCAACCAGGCTGTGGAGTTTCTGCCCACAAAAGCCTGGGAGTGGGGTCATGCCTTGGCAAAGGAATGGGGTTCACAATCAGCTTGATGCAGAGTCCTGTCTAGCACTTCGAGAGGTGTCGGCAAAAGAGGCAGACTTGTTAGGTCCTGGATGATGATGTCAGACAAGACTTGGAGTCTCTTAGTTTTTTTCTCTCTGCCTTGGTGGAAACCCCGGGATAGAGAAGGATGGAAGGCTGTCATAGAGACGCTGCTGCCACTCAGTTGATCCTCATGGATTGGTAATAATAACAATAATAAAAGAGATGCATCTCCTTGCAGGCAGCAGATGGGGGTGAGGCAGAAAAGGCGGCGGCTGGCAGAAATCCAGCGCACAGCAGCGGAGTGACGGCACTGGCGGTGTCGCCGTTCATCGACAACCTGATCCTGAGCGTGGGCGGCTGGGATTGGGCCTTGTGGCAGGCTGACGGGCTGGAGGCGCCGCTCATGCGCTGCGCAAGTGCACCCTGTGCCTACACCTGCATTGCCTGGAGCCCCACCCGGCCAGGTGTCACTTTTTTATTTATTTACAATCAAATCTTTATTTTTATTGTAGAATATTTATTCGACATTTTAAGACTTTGAGCTTCGAAAGGTCCTTCACCTTGACTTGCCTTGCAGACTGGTGCTGGTGCTTTCTGCCCTGACAAGAACGAAAAAGCACGTGCATGCTGTCAGTTTGCACACTGTGAAGTCTTGCTGAGTTGTGCAGAAAGCCCTGAGGATGGACATCACCTGAATGGGCACTAGTGGACTTCTCAAGCAAACCACATGTGGATGGAAAAATTGGAAAAAATGGGCCATACTCAGCACGGAGCAGTACTTTGAGGGGATTACGGGGAGATGGTGCACTTGAAGGGAGTCTGGTGACAAGTCAGAGCTTGTCGATATGATTCAGTATCATACACTATGTGCTGCAGGTGTGCTGTTTGCCGGCCGCACGGATGGTCTAGTGGAGGCGTGGGATCTGCTGGAATGCAGCCACAAGCCGGTGCTGGTTTCCGCGGCGTCCACCGTAGCCGTCACCAGCCTCTGCTTCAGCTCGGATGCCCCCGTCGCTGCCACCGCCAAGCGGACCCCCACCCAACAGCTGCTGGCTATCGGTCAGCGGCCTGACTTACTCGTGAATGTCTCACTTCTGCTGCATTGGAACCTGACAACTGCTTGCTGCAGTTTCTAGTAGCCAGAATGTGCCTCCCAGTTGCCATTTCCCCCTGGGATCAAGCTTGGCGGCGTAAGAAATGAATGCAAACAGAGCATCATGCTGCATTTGTTCTTCGCCCGAAGTATACTCTGTCCAAAGCTTGTCTGCAGCATGGCATGCCCTTTATAACGGTCATCGCCACCTGGCAGCTTGATGGCATTCCACCAGTCCACCGGGGTTCCCTCCTTGGTGACAAAGGACATATTTTCAGGCAAAGTTTTATGAGGAAGATCTGTATCTAATCAACGGCGCATACGGGGCCATAGCTCTCAGACTGTGTCCGTTCTAATATACCGCCCTCTGACAAAGTGTCTAAAAGTGGCGGCTGCTGTACATGTGGCATTGTACAGCCTGACTGTGCATGGCTTGCCACAGCAACGAGTCTGGCACCACCGGCTCTCGGGGTGGTGGGCCACATCCAGCGCGCTGCAACTTTTCTACCACCTGTGACACACAGAGGAACTGCCTAAAAAGCGACTTTCAGACAGTTCATTCCAAGTCACCATGCGCAGGCGATGCGGCGGGCCTGCTGCATGTGATGGAGGTTCCGCGCAGCCTCCGCAGGCGCATGCACAGCGAGGCCAAGGCGCTAACTGGACTCCTGCAGCGCGAAGTGCAGCGCCTGAACTGGCTGGCTGCCTCAGCCGCCCCCGGCGCTCCCACAAAGGTCCGCTCTTTCTCTGCACATTTTTTGGTGCTTTTCTTTGCTGTTGTTTTACTTGTGCAGCATCCGCATGTGTCGTGTGCTCTGTTACCACTAGACCAATGAGATGGTTCTGAGCACCGTGCCCACGGCTGATTGGGTCTTGCTTGGATCTGGCGAGTCCATCAAGGGGGAGGGTTGTGGCAGCCTTTCACTGCAGCTTGTCCGCAGGACGCACCTTGCCTCTTGGCAGTAAAAGCCAATAATAATAATTTTTTTTGAGATGGGCAGGGGATCTATGGGGGGTGCTGCTTGTGCAGGGACCTTCGCAGGTGGATTCAGACAGCCAGGGAAAGCAGGGAACAACAGCAATGCCGACACTTGCAGAGGTGTGTCTCCGGGGTGTTGTACAATTTTTGCGGCCATGCCCTCTTTTACTCCAAAAGTGGCAGGCAATGAGGTTACAGAACGCCACCGCAGAAGTAAAATCAAAGACACGAGACGTCTGCACAGGAGGATGAGCGGATCCAGGAGCTGGAGTATCAGAAGATGGAGGCTGCTTACCGGATTGAGTGGGGTCTGCACGCTGCCTCATGATGCTGTTACCCAGATGGCATGTGAGACATGGTATTTATGGGCGCTTCAGTAACTGGAAACTTCCTGATTTCAATAGGACAAGTTGGGAATTCCAGAGGAACGCCAGAAGCATGAATTTTTGTTGATTGCCAATGGCTGGACTCGACTGTAAAGATCAAACTTTCAGGGTCATCAAGAGAACTTTGGAAGTCAACTTCATAATATGCATTGATGGTTCCTGGTTGGCATGCTCTGCGTGGCATGCTGCATTGGACCTCACGTGTCCTGGGTCAGCGTCGTTGGATGTACCCTTGGACTCAACCTTGGACAGATCCACATCGACAACACCTCCGCCCTGCTCCAGACAGACTCCCTGCGAGAAGGATATCCGCATAGCTTAATTTGCTTTGTACATCGTAAAACAGCTAGGTGTCTGTCCGAGCAATTGTGTACGACGAGTCGTCTGCGCCACACTCACGCATTCCAGAGCAGAGAAGAGCTAGCTTCATTGTGATTAGTTGATCAACAGTGATTAAAGTATTGGCGAGAAAATGATGAAGTCAAGCAAGGGTCCACGCTGAGTCCGATAGTCACTGCGTGACGTGCATATGCGGCCAATCACAAGCTTGCGCTCCGACAAGGCAGCAGATCATGGCACTCTTCACAACCTTCAAAGCCAAGGCATATCGACTTTGGAGAAATCTGCCACTGTTGCCACTGTGCGTCGCCTTTTAAATGTTCACATCCCACCTGCAGCAAACCTTGCCAATCGATTTTGGAGTCTTCTCAGAGACTTGTTTTCTGAGATCATGCCATATACTACCTGTGCAGGACAGCGTTGGGTCTGCTGCTAGGCTTCTCCATCTATGCAAGCCTGCAGGGAGCCAGCAGCGGCACTTCCACTGAATATGCTGCACCTGAAATCGCCCGCTCACACACCAGTGCCAACGGGCAAGCCAGGTGAACCCCGCGCATCTCAGAACTCTCATTTGATGTCTTCTACACTGTGCATCTTTCCGCAGCAGCTCAATGAATATCACACAGGAATTTAACATGGTGATACCTGCCATGGCTGCCTTCAAAGAGAAGCTGAGAGAGTATCTCGCATCATAGAGAAATTAGTTGTTGCGGTGGAACTATGGACCTGTTGTGAATACACTACTGGTGTTCATTTAGCCCCGACATCCACTCAAGTATTGCTGAGGAGGAGGAGGTGATCAGCATTGATGTAGGCGAGAAGCTGAAGGAATAGTCCGACTGCTTGTCAACAGCATCAGTAGTAGGCTTACAGACCCACCTCAGCTCAGTACGGGAATCAACACTGGGAAATTCCTAGCTGCTCGCTATGGGTGCCGGCGACAGAAGGGTCAGGGAGAAGGGGCAGGCCTGTAAAATCCTGAAAAAATTGTGTTAGGGGGTGACCTGGACTCTATTGGATTCACATACCATTGGTGGAGAAAGTGCCAAACCAGATTACTAGAGAAGGCTGGAGAGGAGTTGTTGGGAGGTTGCTGCAACGCACCTAGCCCTGAGGGCTGGAACAAGCGTGTGATACTAGTAATGCGACTGTGATCCTTGATGGGGTGTTTGCAGGTCCCCGAGGGCAGCCATTGCACAGGCAGCCGTGGCCAATGCGAGCTGCTCGCTGCAGAATGCCACCTACGCAGGCCGCGTGCTGAAAGTTGGCGGTGCCAACATCAAGCCGTCCTCGGAAGCCTGCTGGAAGGCTTGCAAGTGCGCCCCATCCTTCATCTTGCCTGACATCCTTGGCCCTTGATGTGTTCCCTCCATCATTGTCCCACTGTGCTGCAGTGTTCCCAGCAGGATCATCTTGTTGGTGATGCAATATATGTCTACTTCCATGTCATGCTGGGCGCTGCCTCTGAGAGTTAGAGGCAGCAATTGTATCAATCCCGGCCTGGCTAGAAGCGATGCAATCTGACTGATAGCTTTATTGACTGATAGCTTTCAAAAATAATTGAAAGTATGCCTTCGTTCAGCAGTTATATATGTGAGCCTAAGTTGCAAGTGTAATTGGATTGACATGCACACAGGGGTGCGTTAGATTACTGCAGTCTGAGCTTGCAAGTGTGTGTCTGTGTTGTCAGGCACACGGAGAGGTGCAATGCGTGGACGTGGTGTGCGGACGAGTCAGGCTGCATGGATGAAAATGGGCGCCTGATCCCCTTTAGGGGGTGTCAACTCAAGGACGAGCCCATGCAAGCTTGGGGCCTGCCCAGTCAGCGACAAGTGGCCTCCCACAAAATTGCCAACTTCTTCTCCGGCTACATGCGGCGTGCGTGCCTCCATCACACCGATCAGAGTTCCACCTGAGCTGTCATCCGGAAGCATGCAAGACACGCCAATGCTGTGCCAAACTCGGGCTGTTGACGCGGGAGTGGGTCTGATAAATTATCACGCTGAAGTCAGCAGGACCTGTAGGAATGTTGATGCAGGAGCTCAATATTTTGTGATGGCAAGGACAGACACTGCCAGCCATTGAGTTGCCTCACTAATTACTGACCCCCGGATGAGGGATTTTAATGTTGATGATGCATGCCTATTGTCACAGCAGAGCAGCCCTTAAACCTCGCTTGGCGCACGCACAGCTTTGACAGCCTTGCACCCATCCCGGATCCAATCAGAAATCCGCCTTCAGGAAGTGTTTGCTGCCTTGAAAGTCTTGCATCCTCCCTGCTTCAATCAGAAAATCACCTGAGGCAGTGATTGACCCATGCGTATTGTCTGTGCAGATCGCAAGCCGGACCAGCGCACCTTCATCCGTCTGCATTCTGCGCCGCTGACAACACTGATGGTGGCCACCTACGTGCCGCCCAGCTCGTGCACTGCTGACAAGGGGGACTTCTTCACGCTGCTGGGAATCATGAACAAGCAGGTATGCACATATTTGCAGCTCAATCTTTTCCATGGAAGCACCCAGGCTGATGGAACCTCAAAGGAATTGTCCTTACGTGGCACCTGTGATCTTGAATAGCATGCTATTGGCTGTGTCACTGCTACACGGCAGAGACAGCAGCACTTTGACCTGTCCCAAAGTCTTTCTGAGCAACCAAACCCCTTCCGGAGACTTCCTGAATTGCTCATTTGTCACGGGACTGATCGGAAAGAATGCAAGTGTTCATTTTTTCATGCAGGACTATGCGCGCTGGCATTCCTGCGAGTTTGTGCTGGGCGCCAAAACGTTCGACCCCTCCCTTCGTCCCCCCGGCGACCCCCAGGCATGCTTCAAACCCTGCCACCATCCCCTGTTCCCTACCACTCAAGGGGTACTAATGTTTGTGGTACATACTGTAACACCCCCTGGCCACCCAGGGGCTTTAGACTGCCTACTCTGCGTCATTGGCATTGTATCATTCCCAGTACAGTGTCATGCTCAGAGAGCCCCCTGGTTGCAGTTGGTCAAGGACACAGCAGCCTGTTTTCAGTGATACACATTAGCGAGCCACATCTTTGGCAATCCAGCAAGCTTGACCAACTGCCCCTGACCACAACCTCGCGTTTCTGTCTGTTAATCTGGCTTCAAAATATCTATGACATTCTGCAACAGGAGGGGACGTGGAATAAGGTGGGCATGCTGCGCAAGCTGCTGGAGGACACCCCTCCGCACCGCGCAGAGTGGATCCTCTTCATGCAGGTGCCACGAGATCCAAACTCACATCATCGAACTCATCCCTCACGTCAAAAGTCTAATCGGTTTCTAGCTTAACGTTGAGGGAACATGGATTTAGGGGTTAGAGTTTAGGGAAGGGGCCATTACAGTGATACTTTCATAAGGCAAAAATATTGTGGGGATCTCACGGTTTGGTGACTGGTTTAAAAGCCGTATGACCCTTTCAGGGGATGTATCTGGGAGCGGTTGAACTTTGACAGAGGGGCATACACAGCACGAGTTCCCTCTTCAAAAGCCCCTGTTCCCCATGAATGCGTGTTGGCTTTTGACCACCTGTGAGGACAATTTATCTTTGGGCAGCATTCCTAGAAGAATTGTCTGGGCACCTGAGCCGTGCTGCTTGGTTTCGTGAGGATCCATCCGCCGTTTCTTACTTACACTCCCAAATTTTTTGTCACACTGTGCTTGTAGCCGGATGCCATCATCGATGACACCTCCTTCACGTTCCCATTCGAGTCGTACCGGGACAAGGACTTCATCCTTCTGGGCAACGCCACGCAGCTGCGCAACGGAGAGTTCCGCGGTGTGTGCTGCCCTCTTGCATTACTAGTTGTATCTCATGTACTAGAGCAGCAGTGTTGCTACCGGCACATGACATGCTATGAAGAGTACCCTGCTGATATGTTGCTGATGGTAAATTATGAGGCGGGTTCTGCATAGATGCCTGCCTGCCTGCCTTGCTGCATCTCTGCTGACAGCCAAACCTGGTTGGAAACATCAGAGAATGGGGATTTGCATGTCTGCTGACAGCCAAACATGATTGCAAGCATCATAGAGTGAGCAATGCATGTCCGTTGTGAGTGTGTTGGCGGGCGCCGGGGGCGCCAAAGGGCGGCCACAAGAGGCCAACCCAAAAGGGCGAGATTTGGGGCCGAGGAAGGGAGCAGCCTTGGGGCGGGTGCGCAAGCATCTTGCATCTGACAATCAACATTGTTGGATGCACCTCCCTGAGGCCGAGCATGGTGTCTGTGCTTGGGCGTATGGCTTGAGTAGCTTCTGTGGAACGCGGTGGCCCGGCAGCGGCCGACCTGGGAGTCTTTGTGCTGCGCAACAGCCGCTGGAGCCGCCGGCTGCTCGACCTGCTTGCCAACGAAGCCAAGACCTACACCCCCACCAGCCGGGTGCGTACTTTTGCGCACTCTCCTCCTATGAACACGAATCACTGACGACATGGATATGTATTTCTGCATGCGTGGTCAGACACGGCTCCGATTTTTCAACCGTGGCGTGCTGGCAAGATTGCATATGCATGCGCCTGGTGACAAGGCCGTCTCTTCTCAAAATTGCTCAAGAGATGCTTTCCTCTCATGAAAGCTACAGCTCTTCTGTGCTTGGCCTTGAAAGGACATGCCGAATGATAGGCACATCTGTAGCATGAATGGGAGAAGCACTGCTACATGCAGCGTGCCGCTGGAGTGAGACCGCAAACCATTGGTTCCATTGACAATCATTGAGAACATGTAAATGTTGTCGCACTGCAGTCGCTGCGCGAGGACGTGAAGCTTGACCCGGTGGCGGCTGCGTTGGCTCGGCTCATAGTGCGCATGCCGGAGCGGCTGCTGCCCAAGATGCACTTCGAGGGCGACTTCTGCATCGGCTGCGACTGGCGCCGCATCAACCTCACCGAATCCTCCAAGGTGCTGTGCCTCCTGTCTGGGTGCCCTGTTCTCTTTTCATGCTTTTACATGCTGCCTTCCAAGAATGCAGACCATAGGATGCTGCTGTTAAAGGTGTCAGTCACCAAACGGGGTATGCCCCTCTTGAGGACCCTCAGGTCAGCTCATCTGACGCTCAAAGTGCATGGCAGGTCTTGTCAGTAAGCTCTGATTGGCTTAGAAGCCTTATAGCTCTGATTGGCTTAGAAGCCTTTGCTATCTCGAAGCTCTGCTTCTTCTACTACTATGTCAGCCATTTCAGAGAGCACTGCCCATCATGGACTGGTGGGTAAGCAGTATATCTTAGCGTTTAGGTTTATATTTTTGAGGACCAAATAAAAGCATGTGTACAAAAGAGTATTCACGTGACCTGGAAGAGCGGCGTTAGTGAGTAATGAGTAGCCTGACCTCGCCTCGCCAACACAGCTAGGCATCTGGTCGCTGGTGGAGCTGGAGAGAAATCTGATTGCACGCACATGCAAGAAGAATGATATACAAATAACCTGGCTCGGTCTGAGAGTGCACACCCAAATCGGAGTAAATTTGGCAAGGAAAAAGTCAGGGAGAGAAAGTCCAACCTGTGAACAAGCACATGAAATGCGGTTGGCTCCAGACCAAACGCCAAACGCCAAATGCCACTATGTGTGCGCAGGTGGAGACAACGAAGGAGTGGGGAGAGGAGAACAAACGGTGGAACCTGTTCATAACGCGTTTCTACGACTGTGAATTGTGCGACGCGGGCCGCGGCAAGGAGCCCTTGGCAAAGTGCCACAAGAGCTACCTCGAACACTACGACTTTGCCTACTGCCGATTCCACAGGCGAGCCTGCAGTGCTATTTCTACGTCACTTCTCCTGCTAAACTGATTGCACCACAGTGTCTGCCTCTATCCTTCTCCCAGGGGAGAAGAAATAAGAATATTAGACACACGTTCCAGCCCAGAGGGCTAGCTTCATTGTGGCAACTTGTCAAGAATTTCCCTTGTAGCCTTCTCTGTCTAGGCAATTTTTCCCAAGATTGGATTTCGTCGTTTATGCACTTAACTTTGTTGCGCAGATGCCTGTGGCTGCTGTGCATTCTATTGGCTGCTCTGCATTCCCATGCGTGCAAAGTTTTGCACCAGACCTCTCATCTTGCCAGCCTTTGAACCAAGAGGAACAGATTTTCTTTTCTGAGCAACCTGCTTTGCGCACATGCGGTACAATATGGACAGAAGAGCCGCGTTGATGTGCTGGCCAGGCTGATAAAGGCGATTCATCGGGAGGAGGAGACAGGGCACCCGCTGAAGATGATGATCGGGGACCTGGGCATCCCCAAGGCCAGCCTCAACGAGTCCTCCTTTGACTGGCCCGTCCGCCACAACACCGTCCTCAAGCACGCCACCCACTACCACCACCCCACTGACCACGAGGCAAGCGCCTCCCTTTAAAATTTTGGTTTTTACACATTTTCGAGTCCTGAGGAGTGATCAGCTTAAAGAAAGTCTTTTTGTAGGCAATCGCCCTTTCCCACTACTGAATTTAATATGCTGCTGCTGCTGCTGCTGCTGCTGCTGTTGCTGCTGCTGCTACTTCTCTGTATGCTGCTTGGACGCTCAGCTGACGCTTGCCTCCTCCTGTGCATGCTGCCTGCCGTGTGTTGTGCTCCACGTCTGCTGGCGTGTGCTTCACGAGCTAGAGAACCCACTAAAGTGCCCAGTTGGAGAGTATGGAGACACTGTGGATTAGTGGGAGCCTGTGTGCCCTGTGTAGTGCTGGGAGGCCTGCGTCAAGGACGACAAGTGCTCAATGTGGGTCTGGTGCAACTACCGAAACGGCTGCGATGACAACGGCAACTTTGACGGCACCTTTCCCTACAAGTGCGCCGGTCTGAAACACCCGCCATCAAGCCCTTCTGGACTCACTCTGTACCCTCACTCCAGCGCGGCATCGCTTGCTCGGCTGTCCTTTGATTGTGTTGGATCTGCACTCAATGGTGCGTCTCTCCTGTAAAGCTGGTAGTTTTTGGGTGACAAGAGGTGTCTGCATGCAGGGGCTGCCAGCTGATGTCCCTGGAGAAGGGCATTCCGGTGCAGCAATGGTACCGGGGCCCCCAGTTCTCCTCAGTCATGTCCGGCTTCATCACAGGCAGGGTCACTCTGTACATCCAGTTCATTTGTATGCTCAGAGCATATTTCTTCTTGTTTGCATTGTTCTTTCCATGTAGCCTGTGGAGAATAGCCTAGCAGGAGGGTCCTTATCAAACCCCAGAACTAGATACCCTGAAAGTAGCGGGTAACCAATAAACGGGACAGTCACAGGTATGCAAACCCGCTATGTATCATTACAGCTGCAAAGCATGCAATACACAACACAACAACAAGCAGCACATAGCAAAACCCTCGGAGATGGCAGATGGATGAATGTGTGTGGCACAGTCTGACTTCAAGTTTGAATTTGAATGTGCAGACAAGCACCCGGCGCGGAACTGGATGAACAAGCGGCTGGGGCTACCCGGCAGCAGCAAGGAGCGCATTGTTGTGCTGACTGGGATCCACCCCATCCCATGCACCACCCCCTTTGGTGACTACTTCATGAGCCTCCAGGTCTGCCACCTGCCTTGTGGCCCCTGTGAGCTTTGACACAAGGGTAGACCATTTTGGGCACCACACATGAGCGTCCAGGTCTGCCACCGGCCTGTGAGCTTAGGCATGAACTGTAGATAGCTCTGAATACCTGACTCGTCCATGTCAGCACTATGAAGATGCCGCACACACCATCTTCCTGCAGGAAGCCAGCTGCCTATAAAGGTTGACCTTTTATAAAATCCAAACTTTAGGTACACTGGGCGAGTGTGCTGATCACTAGGTGGCTCTGGCTTCTGCCCTGCAAGCTCTGGGTTTCAAATCATTGGCATATGTATCAAGCATAAGCATGTACCTCTATTGGCATGCTCCAGCCCACATGCAAGAATCGGCAAATAGGCAGTTACGGCATACAATCTGGATACCTCACATTGCCTGAACAAAGGGCTGCGCTGGTGTCACATCTACGCATATTTTGGATGGCTCAGATTGGCTGAAAGGAGCTGTATCGGTGAGCGCAGCTGCAGAACAAGCAGGACTGGGCGCGTCTGCGTTCGTACGAGGTGCACCAGATGGCGGAGCTGGTTGACTCCCACATGCGCCCAGGGCCCTGGCAGAAGGTTGGCATGATACGCAAGGTGCGCCGTTTCATCTCTTAAATACCCAACATTGACCATCTATGCCTCGTCACCAGACTCCACTCAAATGCACAATCTCCCCGTAATCCCCTCAAATTACTGCGCCGTACTAGGTACGACCTGGTTTCCACCCACGTTTCCAGGGATTACCAAAGACTACTAGTTCTCTTGGGTAACCCCCGATTTTGCTGCCCTGATCAGAGGTGGCCCCCACAACCAACAAGGAGGGGCTCAGAGCTGCCGAAGCTGGCAAATTTGATTTGCTTTTGCTGCGGTTTACTTGTAGCTGCAGCCCCTCGCTGCAGTTGAGAGATCATGGAAGTATGGCCTCAAAAGGATCAGCCTGTTCAAAGCATTCATCGCTTAATCAACGCAAGAGAGTGAGAACTGCAGCTGCAAACTCGGCCATGCGGCTGTGCTCAGCTTGAGGCGTGTCTGGTGGATGTCTGTGTAGCAATGTGAGAATTCATATTTAAGTTTGTGTTTGGACAGGCGCTGAACACGATAACGCGCGAGCGTGCGGAGTGGCTGCTGTGGCTTGACATGGACATGGTTCTGGAAAACATCACCTTCAGCCTCCCCCTTGACTCCTACGCCGGCAAAGACTTCATCCTCTGGGGGCAGCCCGAATGGATCATGAAGGGCCACAATGCCAAGGGTGCGCCCGCGAGTGTCACTTCTGCATTCAAGTGAGGGGCTTGGTGCAGATCCAGACATGGATGAGCACTGTGCTGCAGCTTGAAAATATTGAGTGGCATGTGCTGCCGGTGTGTCAATTAGAATCAGAGACTCTGCAAGGACTTTGCTTGTAGGAGCGCTGTGCATAATAGGGGTCATTTTTCCTCACCTTGCCTTCTGGTCTGAACACATTTTGAGCGCAACATATTGCTGGTGACCCTGGCATGAAATGGAATAGAAGATTGGCACTGGTGGGGCGTATGGGTGAGTCTGCGCCTCTCACCCCTACTTTATAGAACATGCACACACCTCGAGAGTCCCTGCAAATCCTGAAGGGATGTAAGGGTGCTATCTGGCGCAGGCCTGAACACGGGCTCGGTGCTGATCCGTAACACGGAATGGTCGCGCACGCTCATCGCTGACATGGCGACCTACGGCAAATACCCAGTGGACTGGAGCAAGGAGGAGATGCTGCGCGCCGCTGTTCCCTCCTATGACATCGGCATGTACGAGCAAAACATGCTCGTCTGGCGACTCATGAATGAGCCCGACATCATGGCCAAGGTGAGTCATCCTTAGTAATCCCATATTTGTGACTCATCTTCAGGGGGGCATAAAAATGCACCCCTGACTGTCTACTGTCTAAGTGGTCAGAACACTCAGTGATCTCGCATGAGTGATGCTTAGCTGTTGTGTGATATTGCATAAAGCACTGCCAGAAAGGCTGCATCTTGCGCCTGTCTGCTCTGGCATGTGGGCCTCAAGGAAAAACGTTTTAAATGGCTACCACGCCTGGCAAATTGTTCTCTTTCCCTTGAGCAGTGTGTAGAAGCGAAAGCCTAATATTCGAGGGCATCAAATGGGTCATTGAAGCAATGTTGTGCTGCGCAGATGCACTTTGAGCACGGCTTCTGCATCAACTGCTGGTACAAGGACCTGGACTCGCCTCAGGTCAAGCACCCGCCCTTCGTGGTGCATTTTGCTGGCTGCCAGATGTGCACGGGCTATCACCCCGAGAAGCTGGGGGAATGCGCCACCGAATTCGTGCGCAGCTACGCGGAAGCTCTCGTGCGCCTGAATGATGAGGTCACCAAAGGGAACCTGTGAGGAGCCGTCAGCCGTCATCCTTTTCACGCGCACAGGAGTTTGTTTTCAAATTATATCGGTGATGCTGATGTCACAACTGCACGCATCCGTGTCAGAGGCTGCATGATGCGCATCTAGAGAATGTCAGCACTGGGAATGCATTTGCGAATTCACCGGAAGCCTCGTGAGTGACAAGGTGGCAAGGGCAACATGCGAAGCGTGGTCATTCTTTGTACGGCTAAAGCGGCATTATGCGACTGCAAGCATTTCTGAGGCTGCAGAGTCTGCAGTGAGAGATTCTACACTGAAATTGTTCAGTCTGGGATTCGGTAATGCTTCAGTCAGGAATGCATGGCGCACTCGCATGATCACAGCCTGTTGTGCGAGCTATTGTGGATACAGGCTTGCAAGACAGCCAGTGGTGCATTGCAGGCTTTTCATGAGTTGAAAGTTGATGACTTTGCAATCCCTGCTGGGAATTATGAGTGCTGTAGACATCAAAGTGCAGCATGAACAGGTCGCCTTTATTCAGCATGCTGCTTCTACACATGAATATTGCTGCTCCATGATCATCAGACAGTACTCAGGGACAGATCGAGTTGCCGTTTCCTACTTGGGAGTAAGTAGGCATTGGACACAATATAGAGTGCTTTCATCATTAAGGCGTGCAAGAGGAGTTGCTTGCTATTGTGAGTATCTTATTGTCCAAAGTTGAACAGTCGCTTGCGTGAAATTATCGGTTAGACACTAACACTAGACACACTAGTCAAGTCACGCTAACTGTCTCTATCGCATGCTGCAATCTAGCCCGCCCCTGCCATTGGCACATGATTGCCAACGCTGCATGCCATTGAAAATAGATCCACTGTTACTCCCACTGGAGAAATCTCACCCCAAGCAACAAATTTTTCTCCCGACCTCCCCATGATCCACGGGGGGCTGCAACACCTACTCGCAACACCTGCTTTGCCGCCAGAAGCTTCCAACAAATTATTCACCTCTTACATTTGCATCTGCAGATCCATCAGCTCCAAACTGTCCGGCAACACCTGTCTTGCCAGCTGGAAGCATATCACATGCATCGCTGACAGCTTTGCCACCTGTACTCTGTTCTCAGAGAGCTTCTGTAGGCTGCCTTTGTACTGAATTCTCATAAGTCAGATTGTCAGTCGAGCATGTTTTTCCTGCTGAAAAATAGGACAAAGCAGGCCACTCAGCGGAGAGTGAGGGCCTGCAGCGACAGACGCCGCTCCTCAACTTTCTCAGCAGCCGCCGGCGACTCCGCCTTGCGCTGTGCGCTGCCCGCTGCAAAACGCGTGCTGCGCCTCTTCGGCCTGTCACACCACACGATTGTCCATGCTTTGTGTGCTGCAGGATACTTTATGCCATGGCTGCATGGAGCAGTTCCTAGGATGCAGGTCCTGACAAGAATAGGATGCTTAGAACGCCAATGACTCATATGATCCAGAAGAAGGGAGACAGAGGGAAACCTCTGAGCTGAAGTGGGAGTTCCCTTGGGCTCTGGAGCGGCCGGTGCACCACTCCTCAAGTCATTGTAGGAGTGGTAGCAGGCGCGGCACGAAGCCACATAGTTCTCAGCACCGCCCACAACCTGCGAATCCCTAAACCTGGTCACACTCCCATCTGCATTGATGAAACTGGATTGAGAGGTCACGAGCATGCCATGGATTACTATGCCTTGAGGCTTCTCACAGCCCTTTTCCAACAGCAATGGCTCCAGCAGATGTGAATATAGAGATACATCGAAGGGCGGATGCCGGCCGCAATATATAGATCAAGCGCACCTCAACTTCCTGCTCATTGCCAAGCCTGTGGGTGAAGGCTGCTTCGCGATGGCAGCCGCTGCACACCGCTCGGAGCTTCAACACCTGTGCGCATATCAGCCGCCTGTGGAGAAATTATCCAAGCCATGTGATGATTCTGAGCACCTCGTGTAATTTACACGTGATTCTATGGGATGATGCCAGCTTGTTATGGCAAGGATGATGCTGCGCTGGAAGGTAGGACCAGGTGACAGAGGGTGCAGAACCTCTTCAGCCAAGGGAATTAGCTCGAGTATGCTATTGAAGGGCTGTCTTTGGAACGTGCCATCCAGGGCTGCGATGATGACGATCTTTCCCTCATTGGCCCAGCGTTCTGCATACTCCACAATGTCTGCAAAGATGGATAAACAGTCCTTCTCATCTATTTGATGTCCCCAGCCATGGTTCAGAACCACCCTTGGTGCACATTCAGCTTTCATCATGGCCTGCTCAGGGTAGGATGGGATATTCTGACACCCATAATAAGCAGCAATAAACTTTCTGTTGTACCTGGGAAGAATTGCCCTTCGTCAACGCCAATGACGTTGTAAGAGTGTGCAGCATTCTCGACCTGGCTCAAGTTTTCGACAGACTTTGCCTTCATTCCAGTTTGATCATGCGTGACCACACTGGCGTCAGAATTGTAGCGATTGTCGCCCTTGTATGCAACCAAGAGGCATTTCTTGTATTGCCCAAATCTCCTGGTCCGTCGTATCAGCTCCGACGTTTTACCGGCAAACATGGGACCCAGTATGAGCTGGATTTGTCCATCATCTGTAATTAAGCCCGAGCTTGCGCCGGACAGATAGGAACGCGTGGGCCCCACAACAGCCATCAAGAAATCAATTGATGGAAGTCAGGTTCAACGTCGCCTGGCAACAGATCCAAGCACCATCTGCCCAAAAACGATGCAGCGATAATGATTTTATTCAACACTTCCTCAATATCAGTCATGGCTTTTCCATGTTTATTGGTACCCCACATCTGCAGCTGTGCCCTTCAAAATTCGCAGTACGTTTCTCATTATCCCACAGCTTCTGAAGTATGGGAAGCTGGTTGTAGCCCCCTGCTGGGGCAGAGTCTGCTCAACTTTGCAAAAGTGTTGGATGTTGATTGGTTGATTATGAATGACCAGTTAATATTAGCGTCCCTCACGCATTTCTTAGGCAAACTGACCAGCCACTGGATTTTATTTGACAGAAACCTGCACAACACCGTGACTGTGCTCGCATGATGCCGCATCGCGGCGAGTCGCATGGCAAGGTTAATGTTCCACAGTGTGCCAACAAACCCTCTTTTTCAGATCTAATCCACACGTACAAAACACATCATTCAAGAGACTCTAGCGCTGCATGCAGCAGCTCCTTCTCTGTCACTACAAGCCTCAGAGCAGCCACCCTAGCTCTGCTGCTTTCATTGCGGCCTTTCCCACGTTGACCCAACCCCTCCTCTTTCTCCAGCTCTCTCAAATCCTCTGCCAGCGATGCATGCCTATAGCGCTGCAGCCTCTGCCGGATGCACCGTGCCACAGCAAGGCACATGTCGCCTGTCAGCACTCCGCACTGCCTAGCTGCTCTTATGTCTGTGTTGCCGATCTGCGCTGGCAACTCTCCTGTTGCACTGGCCCCCTGCTCTGGTGCTGCGCCTGTGCTAGTCTTCTTTGTGTGGCAGTCACCGTTGTGCTGTTCGCCGTCATCCAGATCACAATCTACCTTCGCTGCCGCCATCCCATTCCTGCCAGCAGTGTCTAAATCCCTGGCACCCTCACTGCGCTGCTTTTTTGCCTCAGGCCGCTCAGACACTGGCTCGCTGACCCCTGCGGTGCCCTCCTTGGCGCCCCTTTTCCTAGAGGACCTGGGATGGTGGCCGATCTCAGACCGGCACTCCTTGCCCGGCTGCTCCGCTGTTTTGCATCCCGGGCCTGACTCATGCTGCCTGTCTGCGGAGCCCTCTGGCGGCTGCTGTACAGAGCAGAGCTGCAGCGCATCGTCCAGGCTTTGCCACTTGCAGAAATCTGCATCAGACGCCAGCAGAACACGCAGGGCTACCAGCAGGGAGGGGCCAATGCAGCCGCCTGGAAGCACCTCAAAGGGCTCCCTCTCCTCATCCAACAGCTCACTGCATGCCATAAATACTCACTGCGTGTCAGTGCTGTATTTATCAGGATAGCTCCACAGCAGGCACTATCCTTGATTCTGAGTCATGGCAGCGTAACAAAGATGGTGCAAATGGCCGTTGTCATTAGAGAACAGGCATGCTGTGAGCCGCATGTGATCAAGTACAAGAGCTTCCACTGCTGCTGCCAGGACAGTGAAGCTGAGAACAAGGATCGACCAGCGCCCCACCTCTCTCTGGAAAGGAACCTGCAGCGCTGTCGGCAGGCTCTGTCGCCCACAATGCGCCGGGCTTCCTCCGCTAGGGCCCCTTTTTCCAGGAGCACGGCTTCGAAGGGATTCTGGCGCAGCGCAAAGCCGTACTTCACCACCAGCTCTGCGTTGCCGAGCTCGCCATAGGTGTTGTGTACCTCCTGCCCCTTGGGCACAGGAGATGCCGCAATGATCTGCACACACACATGCTATACCTCGTCATTTCACCAAGCCCGGTACTGTTCTTTGATTGTGCAACCGGATGTAAGGTGGGCAGTGGACTCGATCCGCAAGCCTCCTCTTTGTAAGCAAGCTGCTCTACCACATGAGCTCAGAAGTCTCTCTGGGCCTTGTATCTTGCCTCGAGGCCAAGCAGGTAGGGATGTTTTTGGCACACCTCAAGAACCTCTTCACCATCGCTTCTCGTTGCTCCACAGATCCCGATTTCAAGGCGGTACTGGTCACCGCTCCCTCCTGACAGCTTCAGCATGCTGCCCCTCGTCACAGCACGAGGAGCTCTCACCTCTCCTTGTGTTTCTTCTGCATCCCCTTGCCCATTCTGCTCACTAATGTCCACATCAGGCTCCTCCTCTTCTTTTTCATCTTCAGAAGCCTCTCCATCTGCAGTCATGCACAAAACTGAGGGGAGAACTTTAAGATCAAGAAGATCACTAGAACAAGTGTTTAATTTGTACTATGACAGCAACGGTCACAACACAACAAGGCACTGTGCCTGTATGAATGAGAGTTGACCTGATGCAAGGGAACTGCCGTCCTCACTGGAGTCATCTTGTTCGTAGCAGTTGGGTTCTACGACGTAGTCATCAGAGAGCTGTACAATGGCCGCCTTGTGATTGAAAATATCCGCCAATGGCACCATGGACATTCCTGCACAGACACCAGTCATATTGGCACGTTTGTGGACATGTACAATGCAACTTGTCTAACATTTAGCAGAGATGGAGAAAGGCACATTAGCATATTTTGTGGAAAAACAAGGCACAAACACAGTGAGTGTTCCAGTAGATCCACACCATGGAAGGAATCGACTCCAAAGGCTCTGGATGCAACCCAGGAGGCTGCCACTCTGAAGCTCTCAAGCGTGAAAGAATCTGCTCTCAGCCGATCCGCATGCTGCTCTACCAGAGCAGGAACATGCGTCTCAAAATCCTCCAGCGTAAGCTCTTCATCCTCTTGCGGCCTGTGCTCCGCCTCTGTCCCTTGCAAGAGCGACCTCTCCTGCTCAGCCCAGAACAGTGGGAGGTACTCTCGCTTGTGGAGTTCTTCGAGATATCCATGCCTGCGTGTGCACTGGCACTTTTGACAGAAGCACCAATGCACAGTATGCTGCAAGTCATCATTTTCTCCCTGATTGGCAGCAGGGGATGATCACAGAAGTCTCCTCACCAGAAAGACTCCTTGCCAATGCTCAGCTCGTACATGATGGCTATGATGAGGCCCAAGCCGCCTCTTATTCTGTGCTGCTCCAGTATATCTGCTATGCCTGTGTTCTGGACTGACAAGACGGCCGTCTTGGGTATCTCACACAATTTTTGACCTTCGCAAAGGTCTTGCACAGCAAATACTCCCAGTCCTCCATCGATCGGCCGCAGCTCGACGAGAGAGGTATCTAAGGATATAACAGCCGATTTCAGCCATGCGCCTACTTTCTTAGTCTGCCCTGTCATTGAGGAGCCACCCTTAGATCGTTTCCAGATTGCTCCAGATCGTCCGCCTCTAAATTACGAGCAGACGATCAGCACAGTAGTGTATTCAATCAAGATGACATACGATAGTCTCAACTATGTTGCAATCTTAGCAGGCAGATTGAATGTTACACACTGAAGACAACAAGGGCGGCCTCCAGTGATGACGCCTTTGCCTGCTTCGCGTGCTGGGCCAACGTCATCATCTAGTCCATTGCTGAGTCCAAGCATTCAGAGCAACCCAGAAGGCAAGCGTAGACATTGTTAAATTGTCTATGAGCTCATGATCTGCACTTGGGAGTCCATTCCTCTCTACTCCAAGTCCCCTATGATTCCAGATTGTACAACGGTTACTTTTTTTGGAGCACTGTAAATGTTCGTGAAGCATGCGCTTGAACACAGTGGAATTTAAATAGGGATGCAAGAAGACGAGAGGAGAGAGAGCTCGAGATTTTGCAGTACCTCAGGAAGAGGAAGGCAGCTTCGAGATGTACCTCCAAGAGAATTATTTGTGAAGCCGTGTAGAACAGCCGCTGGACGAGGGTCTGAGTCAAGCCACATAAATGCCAACCAGTGGAATGGGATTGCAGCCTTCCCAAAGAAACGCAGAGTGGCAGACTTCTCAGCACCAGCTGCTCTTGCCAAGAATCCAGGGCCGGCCACATGTGCAGGATATACACCACAATATTCCGATCCAAACACAGCAAATCTTCGCAGAAGGGAGGCAATGCCAGAGAGCAGCAAAAGCACATGTATTCCATCTGGGGCCCAGCTTATCACCGGAGTACATCCAAGCAGGGGCCTACTCCATGGCAGCCCACAGGTCGCCCAGCTGTCGACTTCGCCCGTCTGGTCAGCAGTGGGCGCAGCAGGCTCCCTCACATGCAGAGGGAGCATCCCAAAGAGGCAGCAGCAGCCAGGCAGAGCTCACTGCCTTGCCAGAGAAGGCAACCCATTCAGTGCCCCAGCCTTCTGTGCCGCCACAGCGGCTCGCCCGTTGAGCGCACAATCGAGCTTGGACAGTGCTGGAGCTGCAGCATCATGCTCCAGGGGCTCTGTAGCAGGCGTGTCAGACAGCCAGCCATATATATGGCCTGCTGCGTCTGGTGGCCGGAGCAGCCTCAGCGACCAATCCAGGAGCCCAGCATTGGGGCCCACTCCCAGCACGAAACTCATAGCAGATCAGGAAGTGACAAGCCTGCCCGCCAAGAGTCCGCCATTGCGACTCTGCCTGTCAGAATACGGCCTTCCTTACGCAATCACCCAGGTAGACACATGAGCTACTCCTTGTCCGGTGACACATGATATGCGCTGCTTATACTCCATTTCAAGAGGTACCATTTGGAGGTGTGCATAATGTCATATATCCTAATTGTGAGGCGGCATTTCTTTTTGCAGGCGTATGCAGAGAAGGGGGTCAAGGAGATGTATCCCTGGCAGGCAGCTGCCCTGGAGTGTGGCGTTGATGGCAGCAATCTGGTGTACTGCGCCCCAACATCAGGAGGGAAGTCTCTCGTGGCGGAGGTGCTCATGCTGCGGAGGCTGCTGGCCACTCGCAAGCCTGGAGCTAGGTTCACACACAACAAGCAGGTGATCAGTTAGCACAATTGATGCATGTCTGGGAATGGTCTCGCATGTGTCTACATGCCTCCTTTCTAGGCTTTCATGATTACCTTGACAAGAACCTCCCCTGCAATGGGCAGTGTTAAGGAGCTGACGTTGCTGTGCAAGTGCAGGAATGGAAGTTTGCGCTGTTTGTGCTGCCATACATTAGTGTGGTTGCAGAGAAAACAGCACATTTCACCGACATCCTGCGCTCGACAGGCTGCAAATGCAAGGGCTACTATGGAAACTCTGAGAATGGGACACCCCTGCAGCCAGGGTACTCTTCACACACTTTGTGTATTTACCCTGGCAAGGCTTCCTTCATCTGCATTACTGTAAGTAATGTCTTGTCATGTGTGTGTATGCGATCTCAAGAATTGCCTCAAGTCAATGGCACGCTTTGCTGATGTGCAGGAGTGAGCCGATCGCGGTTTGCACAATTGAAAAGGCAAACGTGGCCATCAACAGGCTTGTTATGGAGGATCGATTGGGTGCGCATGTCTCTCTTATGCTCTGCTCTACCAGTCTCGTCCAGCTGAAGTTCTTGCATGTTTCATATAAAGAAACTAAGACGAGAGCAGCATTTTCGGTGCAGATGAGTTGTGCTGCGTTGTGGTGGATGAAGTGCACATGCTGAACGACCAACATAGGGGCCCATCTCTGGAGCTGGCCATCACCAAGATCCTCCACTCCAAGCATGCTCCCGCCATCCAGATCGTGGGCATGTCTGCCACCATGGGTGGTATGCATCAGCCCGTTCAAAGGGCATTTCACAGTGCCTACTTTGTGCATGATTTGACAAACATCGTTAGTCATATGATTAATATTTTATGTTCAATCTCAATTGAGACACCTCTAGGCAAACAACCCGTTCCCTAAAATTTTGTGACTATAACGCGGATGTGCTTAAAACGAGTGTGGCTATCAAGATGTTTGACTGTATTGATTATGTCCTGCGCAGGCCTGGATGCGCTGTCCAAGTGGCTCAGCTGCCGCCTCTTCCTGACCAACTTCCGGCCGGTGTCCTTATCGGAGTATGCCGTCTTCCAGGGCAACGTCTTCTCCAAGGTGTGTCTGTTCTCCCCATGCATCACTGCAAGCGTAATCTATCCCCCTTTGTATTTCTACCGGTCCTGGGTGGCGTAAGAGAACCAACTTCATTTCCTAGATTTGGAGCCAATCTCCCCATGCGTCATAACAGTCAGAGCCTATTGCCTCTTGTCTATCCACCCGCCCTGGGTGACATCAGAGAACCACCCCCTTTTCCTAGATTGGAAGTCACAATACCTGGCGCAGCGGAAATCTTTGGTCCGCCTAATCGCGAGGAGCACCTGAGAAAATGGGCCCATTTGTGTTATGGCCTGCTCAAATGAATCATGCTTGGATCAACCGAGCCAAAAACAGAGACTGGGGAGAGCTCTGGAGCTCATAAGAACCGCAAATTCACAGATAGGGGAAGAAGGTTATAGAACAGCGAACCTGAAAACAAGTGCCTTTGTGCGGACACTCTAATTTTGTATGTCTCAAGATATTAACGTGTCTCCTGCAGGGCAAGGCAGGGGAGGATGAGTTGGTGCCGGTGGGCCAGCTGGCCGATAGCGATGCGCGCGACCGGGATCTGCTGCTGCCACTGGCTGCTGAGGTGGTGGCAGAGGCCGGCTCGGTGTTGGTCTTCTGCGCGTCCAGGAAGCAGTGCCAGAGCTGCGCCGAGCTGCTCGCCGACCTGCTGCCCGGCCACATCCCAGCTATTGCCGAGGTGCAGTACTTCTACCTGCAACAGATCCCTTGATATGATATATAGTTGAACCCCTGGTTCCCATTGTGTACAGTATGAATTCTGGCACCTTTGAGGTTTCCAGTGGCACCCCTTGTGGTCCATCCAATCAGACGCACCAGTACTACTGACTTGAGAGTTGTCCGAAAATCCCATTTTGCTCAATAACACAGGGTAATTGCTCCAAAGGCCAGTACCGACAGCTCCAAAGAAACACAGATCCATTGCTTTTGTGACATCTCTTTACGGGAACGATCATGCAGGAGGTGGTGCGCGCGAGGGATGAGCTGGCGCAGGCGATGCGCGGCGCGATGGGCGGCTACGCAGACGCAACCTTGGAGCGGCTGATGCGTGCGGGCGTTGCATGGCACCACGCGGGGCTGACGCTGGAGGAACGTGTGCATGTGGAGGCCGGCTACCGCGCCGGCACCATCCGCGTGCTGTGTGCGACCTCCACGCTGGCGGCCGGCATCAACCTGCCTGCGCGCCGCGTCATCCTGCGCAGCCTATGGCAGGCAAGGAGTCCCTTCATATCTGTGCCTTCACATTGCCTTAGCTGGGAAACATCTTCTGTCTGGATGCTTTAGTCCCTTCTATCAAGTGAAGGGTAGTGGATCTCTCCTATATCTTGGAGCACAATCACATTTATACTTGAGACACCCTACTGCTGCGATGCTTCTAGCGTACAATACAGCCACTGCAGACATGTGGTAATGAATCTGTGATTTATGACAGCAGCACTTATCAAGATGGAACATCATTGACCATGTCAGCCGTACGTTCGACCTGCAATGCACTGAAAAGCCCGATCCATGGAAAAGCCCGATTCATGGAAAAGCCCGATCCATGAAAGCACAAGAGGAGAAGTGGTGACTGTGCACTGCAGGGGCCGGGGCCGGTGTCACGGGCGCAGTACCTGCAGATGGTGGGCCGGGCCGGCCGCGCGGGATACGTGGAGGCCGGCGAGAGCTACATCATCGGCCAGGGCCTGCCGGAAGCGCCACGCGGCCTGGGAGACTGGCAACCAATCTGCGAGCTGCTGCACGAGCCGCTCCCGCAGCTGCGCAGCCGGCTGATGTCACCGGCCGCCGTCACCCGCGGCGCTGATGCGCTGGAGCACGCTGATGTGGCGGCTGATGTGGCGTCTGACATGGCGCCGACAGCGCACTTCCAGCGGCTGCTGCTGGAAGCTATTGCAAATGGCTCGACGTCTGGGCATGCTGACATCGAGCGCCTGCTCTGCTGCACCCTCATCAGGCACCAGGTCACCTTCGCTCCCCTGCGATTGTCCATCGTTCCCGTTTACTTTCTTATGCCACCCTTGTCTATGATATACAACAGGCATGCAAACCTTTTGTTGGGTCACAGCGCATACCTGCCATGTGCCGCCAAGTATGTACAACATGTGTCCCTACGGTTGTAGTCATTGGAAAGTACTTTATCAATACTCATGAATGGTCTTCATGTGCAGGCGCCAGCGTCGTTTGTGGATGCAGCAGTGAAATCAGCGCTGCATTCGCTGCGGAATAGGGGCCTGCTGTCCTTCCGTGCGCTGCCCGGGGATGAGAAGCCCAAATGGCGGGCCACTGCCATGGGCAAAGCCGTGCACTCCTCCTCCCTGCCCACCCACCTTGGCGAACGGCTGTACAAGGTAACGCCCTGCATGTGGCTTGCACTGTCAGCACATTACCAAAGACATGCCATTTGGGACAATCCCGCTGCCGTCCATGGCTGTCCTCCAACGCCATGAGCTTCTGCTTTGAGGCTCAGCGCAAGCGCTGAAGAAAGTCTTTCATGCCATCCATGGCAATGGTCGCCCCTGGCACATAGTTGTTGAGGGGCTTGCGCAAGAGGAGGAGACAGGTTGGAAGCAACGTGTGTGTTGACATAGCTAGTGGCATGGGGACTGCGTGTACAGGAGCTGGAGGCAGCTTTCCGGAATGTGCCGATGGACGATCTGCTGCACCCGGTGTTCCTGGTGATGCTGGAGCACCCCTTTGACATCTGCGACTGGGCCGCCTGGAGCGCTGCCTTCCACAGCCTCTCCAAACACCACCGGCGGGTGGCCGCAGCCGTCGGCGTCACCCGAGAGTGCGCCTGCCATGTTTTTATTTTATGCCTCTTTTCACGGGACAGCACCACTTTCGTGTGCTTTGACGTGGCACATAAAAGCAAGGGGAGTATAAGAGGTGCCTGAAGGTGTCAATGCGGAACATGCTTCCTCTTTATGCTCCTCTTGACAAAAGCCCACATGAAGCCATTAGCTCTGATTGTGGAGTGTTCGGAATTTAGTGTGTGTAGGAGAAGGTGCCACAAAACGCGCAAAAATGTGCAGCATGAAGCTAGACAGGCAGGGCAGAGAGGCAGCTGCCATGTGTATCAAGGAAATTTTTGGAAAGATAGTAGTGGATGTTGAGTAAGATGCTGAAATGTATGCAGGCACATTCTGATCCGCATGAGTGGTGGCAAGGCGGACGTGGCAAAGGACAAGAGCCACGCCCGTTTTGCAGCTGCCTGCGCCGTGAATGACCTGATGTGCGAGGTGCCAGCCTGGAAGGTGGCAGAGACCTGGGGCAAGCCAGACACCGTCTCGAAGGCCGGTACGTCTTCTGAGAGCCGTACATCCTCTTCAGCTTTTGCCCATCTGCATCGTTTCTGTCGCGCAGCTTTCTTTGACACCAACGAGTTGGCTTTTGTGCAGGCCTTTCTCGTGGACAACTTCAGAAGCTGCAGGTGTGCAACTTCACTACCATTATATCCCTTGCACCACTCTCAACCTGCGTATGTACTTGAAAAGGATCAACCATACTTTTGCATTGAGCTTATCGTATGCATGTGCATGTGTATGTGTATTGTAACCGAACGTAAGCATGCATGTGTGCACACCAGGCTGATGTGGCGGGGTGGGCGGCCATGGCAGCACTGCTGAGCGCGTCGGCAGGCTGGCTCAATCTGGAGCCGCTGTTGATGCGAGTCAGCCAGCAGGCCACCGCCGGAGCCTGCCCAGAACTCCTCGACCTCATGCAGGTGTGGATTTTATGGCGATGTATCGCAGTGCTTCAGCCTATAGCGCCACCTGACAAAGCAGCTTGGAATCATGCCCAGGAGCAGCATTTACTTGGTCTCGTCTTCTGTTTGTATTTGGAAGGCTTCTACTGCTGACAAGGACTGCCTGAAAATTTGTGGCTCAGATCCCAGCGTTACATCTTCCAAATCCAATGCTCTGCCGTTTCCCTAGTCCTGCAAATCTCCCCAATTGATCAGGAGGTACTCAAGACTTCTAGCAGCATTTGGCACTCTCTGAATTGCTTCCACTAAGTGCAACTTGTCCAACAATGGTTCATACAATTTGGATGCCTCATACGGATCACGTGCAGCAGCGCCCTTACGCAACTTTTCCTGTGTATTCATCAGATGCCGGAGGTGACAGCGGCGCAGGCGCGGGCGCTGTACCAGGCGGGCATCACACACCCGGAGGCTCTAGCAGCGACGCCTGCAACAGAGGTGGAGCGCGCTCTGTGCGCATGGCTGCCCCACGCCATGCGCACCAGCGGAGCGGCCAAGCCGAAGGACCCGCGCGCGGCCGCCGCGCGCATCGGCGTCACCGGCCAGCTCGGCAGCAACGCTGTCGTGCGCCGCAGCGCCAAGCTGCTGCTCACTGGTGACTCACTTTCCGTCTGACTGCATGTGAAGCATGCAAATGTCTTCGTGTGATGCTCTGCTGCATGTGAAGCACGAAAAATCTCTTTGTGTGATGCCCTGCTGCATGTGAAGCATGCAAATGTCTTCGTGTGATACCCTGTGACATGCTTGCATTCAGACATAGGATGCGGGCACGTACTATGGGCATCCCGTCGGTGCACAGCTGTGGCGATCTTGCATTGGTATCGGTCAGAGTCCTGCAAGAAATCTCTTGGAATGCTTTCTTTCGCCTGAGGGGAAGCTGTCCATGCAGCTGCAAGGGAGTTTCTTCTGGCTTCGGCACAAGCGGCGTGGCAGGACGATGATGCTGAGGATGCAGCAGATCCGGCGCAGCTGAAAGGTACCCTTCATGTCTGTCTCATGCAATTTCCGTCTGAATCAATATGAGAGGTGAAGTGCTCAATACTTGTTGCTGCGCAGTGCGGTGAGACCTGATTTGCGCCGCAGGTGCAGTGGCAGCGGCTGTGCCAGATGAAGGAGATGAGGAAGAGGTGCTGATGACCCAGGAGGACGTTGCAGAGATCATACGCAGTGTAAACAACGTGCGGAAAGGGGAAGTGCATGGCCGCAGCAGACCCTCCGTGGTGGACAGCCTGAGGAATATGCGAGGCTCAGCCCAGCTCACTGTTCTGAATGAAGCCTCACAGGTGATTTGAACCTTCACATTGTGAGCTCTAGACACTGATATTGTTCAGAATGGCCCTGGTAATGAGCAGCACTGACAAGGTTGTCTGGCGTGCATGCTGCAGGCACAGGATCTTGAGAGTGTCAGGGATACACTGAAGCAGCAGCAGCACGTGGCATTCGCCATAAGTAATCCATGCGCAGGTGCTGACGGTGGTGTCGAGGTAGGTGGTTTTGGGAGCTTTCTCCATTCATTGCCTCCTGCTTTGTTCTTGCATAGCCAATCAGAGTGTTGCCTGAGCTGCATGTTGAACCATGCTCACCACAGGGCATTGCTTTCTCTTGGGGGTCATCTTCGGTGGTCTACATGGACTTGGCCAGAGGCAGCTTTTCTGCCAACTGCCCTCTGTGGGATTTGGCCCTGTCAGTCCTCCAGGACCCCAACATCCGCAAGACGGTCTTCCAGATGCAGGCTCTGCCACAAGCCATCCTCACCCAGGTACGCTTTTCCTGCTGTCAAAAGTACCAGTATATGACAAAAGTGGATGATCATTTTTTCCAATGAACCTGTGCTGCTCTGCCTGCTCACCTCGGATTCACTCAAACCTTGCAAAACCCTTCTCACATATCGGGACATCAATACTTTGCATGGACGTGAATGAAAACAGGTTGAAATGTGAAAATAAGAATTGAATTAAAAAGTGTGTTGTGATTGCAGGCCAAGGGGGCTGTGGATGATCCGGTGGTGGCGGCTGCGCTGCTGTGGGAGGCGGCACCAGATGGTGATGCGCTGAAGTACATCCAGGAAAGGGCGGCGCCTAAGTTTGCGCTGCGGCTGCCACCGTTGCAGAATCATGCGGCCTCCCGCGCCTGCCACGCCGCCCTGCTGTCATTCGCCGTAGCCGACCCTCTGCGAGCCCTGCTGGCTGCCAGGGGCATGCTGCAGGTGAGACATAATATTCCCAAACTCTTGTCATACATCTCCCGTCACCTTTACTCATCTGCATCTGTGGCATACAGCAAGGAAATCCTCACGGTCAGGGCAATGCGATCAGCCTGTCCTTACTCCCTCTGTGATATATCTGGTCATTGCCAACAGGTCCTGAAGCAAGGATGGAATGGATTACTTGGCTGAAAAATTTCCCGCAATTAAGTATCAATCATTCGACGCTTGACATACCTGGTCCTAAGGACTGGAACACGGTTTATAAAAAATGACAATTACTACAAAGCCTTTCTCTGACTTTCAGGTCTATGAGGAGGTGGAGATGCCTGTGCTGCGGCTGCTGGCCGACACCTCCCTCCCAGCTGCAAGCATCGACATAGCGTTCCTATCAAAGCAGTTCCATCAGTCACAGGCAGCGCTGGCGACAGCTCAGAAAGCTGCCTCCAGCCTGGCCTTCCGCACAGTAGACCTCGCGAACAGGGACATCTGCATGCTCGCACTGCAGTCAGTGCAGGCTGCAGCCCCCCAGCCCAAGCACAGGGGCAGGGGGCCCGTCAGCCTGATGCAGCTCAGGGAGCTTGCCCGGAAGGGGGCTGCAGCTGGGAACCTGAGAGCTGTCCAGATGGCGCAGCTGATGGTGCAGCACCAGGTGCTGCAGGAGAGAGCCTCCCAGCTGCAGGCTCTGCTGGAGAAGCTTAGCAGTGGAGGTGCCACCCCGCCCAGTCCTCGGAGCGAGTCTGTGGCTACAAAGCCGGAAGGCCGCTCTATGGCAGAGCATAAAGAGCAGCGAGGCCTTCAGGAGCAGCTGCAGCTTTCGGGGCAACCGGCGCGAGAGATGATGGATGGAGGGAGGGCGAGCAAAGGAGGAGGAGATTACAGCTTCAGCATGGGATGCCAAGGGGACTTTGGGTTCATGGGGCCGCTTGATGAGCAGGTTGCAGCGCTCTTTGCGTGCAGCATTGAGCCCTGTGGCGCAGACCTCTCTGTCAGCCAGTCCAGCCTCCAAGATGAGCTCCTGTCAGTAATTCTCAATCCCCAGGTGTGCCCAGCCACACACCTACAAGCCATGATCTATTAGGCGTGATCCCGGTGTGTCTCGTGGCACTTTTGGTTGGTGCGTCTAGCGGCCATGGATGTGCATGATACACATGAGGAAGTTTGCTTCTGCATGTGGATGACCAGTGTGTATGTGTGCGCAGGATGTGAATGGCTGTGCTGTGGTGGTACGCGTGCCCGGTCTTGCTCCAGGGCGCGGCCACCTGATATGTGGCATCGTAAGCAGCATCGCTCCTGCTTCAGAATCGGGCACTGCCCTTGCCGTGCAGCAGACAGTGCCACTTGCAGTGTCGCCTCTGTGCCACTCAGCCTTGGTCCGTCTGCCTGACCCGCCTGGCGGCCTGGGCGCCTTGCTAGATGCGGGCCTGCCCACCAGCTACCAGCAGCTTCCCTGCTCGGAACAGCTGCTGCCATGCAGCCAGATCTGGCGCATAAGGCAGCCGCAGCAGTCAGGCTTCCCACGCACACAGCAGCATGCAGGCGGGGGCACTTCAGCAGCCTCCAGCACTACAGGGCAGCCTGCCCAATGGGCCACTTTCTCATGGGTCTCAGAGTGGGTCTCAACTCCTCACAGCAACTCAGCAAGCGCAGCTGCAGTGAGTGCAGGACGGCTCAGTGATGACAGCGATCAGAGCAGCGCAGGACCTCCAGCAAAGAGGGCGAAGAGCGCTGACTGCGCTGGGGATGAAGTCAGCGGCTCTTTTGCAGCGGCCTGGAGTGGTGAAACAGCGGAGTGGGCGGCAGCGCATGGTGGCATCTGGGCCATTCGCTCATTGAGGCAGCTGCTCAGGTAGCTTAAGAGGCTGTTTTACTCTGATGTCTTGAGCTTGTAAGGGCACCAGCTTGCCTCCCCTCAAATGTTCAAGCTTTGGACTCTCGATGTATGAGAGATCAAGAAGAGATCTTTCTCATGCTGAGGGAGTGACATCCCTGACATCCGCTGGTGTGGTGTGCAGGCCAAGGCATCCTGGGAACACCTTTGTGTCCTTCTCCATGAGCAATCTGGAGCTTGCAGCACTGGCGCACCTCAGCAATGATGAGGCGCTCTTGCAGTGCCTGAGTGCCCAAGATCCTGTGGCCCAAGTGGCGAGCGTTCTGCTTCAGGTACATGCTTCTTGGCACAACTCCATTACGCAAGCACTTGTTTCTGAGAAAGCAGGCAGTGTGGCCCATACCAGGCATAAAGGACATGTACAGGGCTGCAAAAAGGCCTTGCATGGTCTGGACTTGTAAGGAAGGCGGCACTTGATGCAGGATGGGCATGTTGTCGGGCCTGGAGAGGTCAGGACAACACAGCTGCTTCTTGATGCACTGACACTTGGCAGCAGCCCAAAGGTATGCTTCCTCATCTGGACCTGACAGAAGCTTGTAGACTGCAAAATAAATCCTGCACGGTGTGCTGCTGCCAACAGACTGTACATTTGTCCCTTCCCATACAAGTGCATGACTTACACGATTTGCTGTATGCCATATTTTCAATTTTCAGGCTGAAATTTACACTGGCAGGCGCTGGGTGAGCATCTGGGAGTGTCAGCGGTGCTGGCAGAGCAGAGGCTGTGCGCGCTTCTGGCGGCGTTCCCGAGGCTGGGCAGCTTCTGGGCAGCTACCTGGCAGCAGTGTCAGAAGCAGGGCTGGGTCGCGTCAGTCGCCGGCCGGCGCTTCCACCACCCCTCCAGCGCCTCCAAAGACCCCCAGGTGAATTTGCTGCACACACAGCCATGTAATTCAGTGGACCCTATGGCGCCAACTTTCAAGGTCCCTGCTATACATGAAAAGTACCTGGTAGGAAGGGCAGGGCGCAAAACAGGCCTAGCTCAGTCATGGAGGCACACTAGCTACACCTTCCATTGCTGCACCTCTGATTGTATTGTGCATACTGACCAGCGGAAGTCAGCTCAATCACAATACTCATTGGAGTTAGTTCAGTGTACGGCACCACAGCATCAACCTGTGCTTGGCGTTCTAGTGGTGGTGTGGCAGCTCTGTCAATGCTGCAATGCCTGGTTCCCCCCAGATCTTGCGGGTTCCCTTGACCATCTTCGTCCCATCCTCGTTGTATCTGCTCTGTCAATTTCAGTGCATTGAAGCTTTCCAATGTGTGTGCCCCGGCCCCGGCCCCGGCTGGCGGGGGGCGGTATAATAATATTATTATTAATAATAATAATAATGTCCGTGCAGGCAAGGAACAAGGGGGAGCGCTGGGCGCTAGCTGCAATGGTGATGGGATCAGTCGCAGACCTGATGAAGGCCATAGTGGTGGAGTTGCATGCTTCTCTGCGCGCCGAGTTTGGGCCCTGCTCGGAGGTGGACGGCCCTGCAGCCCTGGAGATCCCGAGAGATGCACCGGTATTGCTGGCAGTCTGTGGCACAGAAATCGTGCTGGAGTGTGCAGCGAGCCATCTCCCAGCTCTGCACAAGGTGTGATCTTCTTTCTCAGGAAGATGTGGATCAGAGGAAACTGCATGCCATGTGGCCTGTCAACGAAAGCAGTGAAGAACAGGAACGGTGGGAGACACAATACTAGCGCAGAATTCACATGCCTGCCTTACTGCAAGGTAAACAGCCCTTTCAAAATGAAGATCCTTTGGCTGCTGTGCAGGTTGTTGTGGACTGCTTGCAGCGCGTGAGGGTGGGAGGGGATCCGCTGCAAGGGAGGCTGCGGTGTAATATGCATGCAGGGGCATCACTATCCCCGCTGCACTGCTGGCATGGCACGAAGTGAGAGAACAGAGCCAGAGAAGTCATCTTGTCTGTGAGTTATGAAGACCGTCCCATATCTGAGAGCATGCTAAGACGTGGGTAGAGAGGCCCGCACACTTGTATCGGACTTGATTGCTGTAAGTATCTGATGAGGCACAATTACATGTTGCGCTGGTCGGAATATACTGCTGTGAACTTTGACCAAGTGCCGAGATTTCAAGCGCAGTGTTGAAGTAACTCGTCAAGTAACTGCCAATCTACTGCTCAGCTGTGACTCTTACTGTCCCACTAGGTACCCTGTTCTATCCAGATACATGCATGCCAGAGATAACCAACAATAATCCTTGAAATTCACCTCATCCCCTGTAACAATCCAGAGGGTTCATCTGTAATGCTGTCACCTAATCTTGTTGCATACTAGGTCTGGCAAGCAGTAGGCTACACTTCACAAGTGGTACACGATCATAGGAAGAAATCACTGTAGCCAAATAAAATTGGCAATTCTCAACAATGGATGAAATGACAATTCTCAGTACTTCAGATTCCACTCTGCATGCAAACCATCGGTGAAGTTCAGAGCTGTGCTGCAATTGAATCTGACAATATATACACACAGACATGACCACTTCTGTAACAGCCTGAACATTTATCTGTCAGACGGAGAATTGCTCCTCTGCAGCATGAGCGCAATAATGCCATCCGTGAGTTCAGTCTTCTTTCGCTGGTGTTCTTTCTCCTTCTCCAGGAGCGCCAGCTCCAGCTCGGCTGTGCGCTGGGCAGCCTCTGCCAGCTTGGCTGCCAGCTGTGCAGCATACACGATCAAAACTTAGTGTCACGCGTCGGTAATGCCCTTATTCCCAACCCTTCATGCGCACTAGAGCATTCCTGTGACGTTGGTGCACGTGATCTTAAGACTAGGATAACTATAGTAGAAGCGCTTCACGATGGCTGACAAAGCAAGAGCGTGGCATGCAGCTTCAAAAGGCATGTGCAAATCTTGAGGACGCACCGCAGAGCAGTTCTGACACGCGCAGTGTGACTCCTGCTGATGTGTATCCGCAATGCCCTCCTGCTCCCCACATTCCAGAGTCAGAAGACTGTACATGCCTGTGGGTCCTAGTCATGCTAAGCATTTGCACTGTGTTTCCCACACTTTACAAGTTTCGAATTCGTACCTGCACTGCTGCATAGATGGGCTACACGCTACTCTAGTGTAAGTACACGCTACACGTACACGCACTGTACTCTAGCGTAGGAATTTTCTGGCCTAGTACACGCATTCCACACGCAAACTCCTATTTATGGGGGTTTGGAGCACTTCTAGGGCACCAAACATGGGTAAGATGTCATGGTAGGCGTTCCTAAGCCTGGAGAGCTCATTTAAGCATGCTTGGGTGTGAAGAATTATAGATTTTCCCCACCAATGGCTCTTGACTAGACAGGGTGGAGCCGAGGAGGATACCCTCTATAATTCTCCCTCATCTAAAAGAAGCATTCATGCACACTATAAATGGCCCTATAGCATTGTAAGGCTTCCCAAAGCATGTTGAAAGGTTTGGTGATCCTTCTACTATGAATTCGGCGGGTTTTGAGCTATTTTTGACGGTTTCTGAGTGATTACGTAATCGGGCACGTGACCCAAGGCTACACGCACGTGTAAAGCACGTGTAGACATTTTGGCAGTTTACACGCACGTGTTTGCGCGTGTGATTTCCTGACCATGCGTGTAGCCCATCTATGCACTGCTGTGTTGGAGCCCCCCTCTGAGGACGTGGCTGCTGGTGTGGAGGGGTCGCTGGACGGCCGAGCTGCTGCTTCTGCTGCTCCGCTCCCCTCTGCCATGTCATCCGCCGCCACGTCATCCCCTGATGGCAGTCAAAAACATGTAAGAACAGCAGCCTTTGCTGCCTTGTCCAATACTTCCTGCCAAGTATCAAACAGAAGTTGTGCGCCACAGCACAGCTCCTCTAGGTTTGACAGTCCAGGACAAAATATGTTTTCCTTGTCTGGTATGCTGGCAGAGCATCATGGCCTGATTGCTACTGAGCTGATATTCTGATGACAATTTGCAAGGAAATCAGCTCTGCACCTAGCTTTGGAACCTTCTTGCTGCAAACAGGAAGCGGCTTTGAAAACCACCTGCAAGCATGTGTGGCGCGGGCCCAGGCACAGCAGGTCCATCACACTTCGCCTCTGCAGGAGCTGAACCATGGGCGACCACCTCTGACATCTTCGGTCGGAAGGGTCTCGCAAGGAAATTGCAGCATGGGATGATCAGCTTGCTGATCCAAGCCTGCAACAGGAGGCACACGCCAGATTCGAACCATAAAATTGACAGAAAAGCATGCAACATATGAGAATCTGCTGCGTGCACAAGGGCCACAAGGAGCTGTGCGAGGAAGTTTAGCACACCTGGGTTGGGGGCTGCCTGTCATCCATGAGGGACCCGTACAGCTTGGTGAAAAAACTGGATATAGTTCTATCTCCAAGTGCACTGAATGTGGCTTACCTCTTCAAGAGTTCAATATGGCCAGCTTCACTTCGTGCAATGCTTGCATATCACCATGGAGCGGACGCGCATATGGAACGTGAAGGCGAAACTATGGCCTTCGCGTTCTGCAAACTTGATTTCCAATCATGTGATACTGCTCTATTGCAACGCCCATACTGTCGCACAATCTTTTATATTATGGCGGAAGTCCCCCGATCGTTACCCCTTTACCGCCTAAAGCAATTTCTTTCATTCGGCTTTCTGTTCTCACTCTCATTGCCATAGATCACGCACTAATTGAAATTTGCCCATATACGGGAGCGTCTGGTAAGAAGCCTGGTGCTTCTCAGAAAGTTGCTGAGCAATGCTGACACTTCACAAACGTCTCTTCTCAGACTCCATGCATAGTGAGACTGCACTCATGGGAATAAATAATCATTAAGAAGGGAACGTTTCCTCACGTTGTCACAAACACCATTGATTACGGGACCTGGGGAAAGGGGACCGTGCACCTGGCGCAGTCCTGTTTGGAGTAGCCACCGTACTCGTCCAGGATGGATCTCCCTAACAGTATTGGTGCACAAACGCTCCCACCAAGCACGTGGCGAAGTTATGTGACCTGGCCTGTCCACTCCACCTAAACTTGACTTGTGGTGGTGACTGCAGTATGGTTTGAGGATGGCAGCGAGGAAGCTTTGCAGAGGAATCTGCGAAACTTCCGAAGCTTGAAGCGCCAGAGCGATGAAGATTATGCCTGGTTGGCCCTGAACTGGCACGACAATCTGAATCTCAAAGGCTGGGCAACCGTGTTGGACCTCGGTACGTCTGATGAAACACTTATCATGCTTAACACACCTTGGGTGATCTTGATAAGTGCTTTGCCATACATTGCAGTTTTCTATAACGGTCATGAGAATAGTGTGCTGCTGTGGCAGATATGAAGAGTATTTCCTTTTTCGAAATTCTTCAAGTTCCGAAAATGCCCCAACTGGTCAGAGAAGGACTCTTCAGGGTCATCAGGTGGGCAGAATTGGAAAGCAACATGAATGATCTGGAAAGAATTGAGAACCAGCGACAAGGCAAGTTCTTCGTGGTGTCTTTGCCCAGTACACTGGAATGATTGGACCCTTCGTGCTCTTGTCAATTACAATCAGCTGAGCTTATCTTACAGCATCTGAAGGTCAACTTGATTAACCCAGTAGAGATCAATTTGGCTGCAGATCTTGGCGCAAGGCAGGTCACGATTGTTTGTTCATTTTGCCCTGCAGGTGTCTTTGCAAGGTGGTTGCGTTTTGCTTCTCAGTTTCAATGGCTCAAGTCAAAACCCTCCCCCATTCTGCCGCGCTCAATGATTGCAACTGTCTTGGCGCTGCCAGCTGGTCACGAGGAGTATGTGGCCATCAACTCCGCGATCACTGAGCATGACACTCAGATGTCACTGCTTGAGCGACATGACTCGTGTTCATCAATGCAGAACCTCAGATTGGCTTGAGTTTCACCCTACTGTGAATAATCCAGGGATCTGCACTAATATTGGCTAGGAGAATTGCCTCTCAATTCCTGGTCAAGGCTTGCCAGCTCAGATTCCAGCAAATAAGATATGGACAGTATCAGATAGGCTTAGAATGTCTTAACAATAAGAAGGCCTGAGCGGCAAATCTTGTCGATGGTCGGGTGCTGCTGCGATGTTGAACTTGCTGCTCCCGGAGCGCAGTGACTCAGCAGCATCCGTATTTTCTGCTTGTGCAGGGCCTCCTGCCTCTAGGGCTGCAGAGTCAGACTTCAAAGGATGCTTATGGCCCTATGACATGCATGTTGTGAGGCAGAGGCTTATGCCTGCGCACGAATGCTGCATGGGTGGTGCAGGTGGCAGAATGGTATTGCGAATAATAAACAGGTGTTTCTTGCGAGGTCAAGATCGCCTTTGAGGCATGACATAGTGTGTGCTTCTGGTTCCAGTGGCTGTTTTTGTACCATCAAACTGCAACTTGCAAGGCAGGGCTGTACATATATGTATGCACGGGTTTCCTGCTGTCTCAATCAGTAATGTGCGCCTGCATAATTTAATTATGTTTGGGTTTGCCACTCTTGAGCTGACCATCAGTGACTGGACTGTGTGCCTGCGCTCGACTCTTGTAAGCAAATGTGCAGTCACTTGGAGCAGCTTCTAGCAGGTGCTACGCTGACTTTAGAGAACAAATTTCCGGTCTGCATGCAGAAACCTTGGCAATGCATTTCAGTATGTGCATTTGATCTAAGCGCCAATTGCAATAAAGCAAGTCACATGTGTTGTTACAGGTACTGCCCACAGTATATGTCTAGAAGTCCTACTCATGGCATGTTCAACAAAGTTTGCTGCAGCTGTGCACATGACAAGCCAATCAGCTTCATGCTATATCAAGAAAGTATCCAGGATTTCTGGCAGAATTGCTGGTCATGAGTGCTGTTGTTTCAACCTTTGTGCACTTACTACGCTGTACATACAGCTGCCTCATGCACTGTACAGCACGGCAGCCAACTTGGAGGCAGCCTGGGTCCTGGCGCTCCAAGCTTGCCAGCTTTATGCGCATGCTGAGACTTCGTTGTGCATAGTATCGGTATATGCGGGTGACACATGCTTGCCGCAAGTTGCTGGGATCTTTGGCGGGCGCTTGGTGCTGGCAGCAGCTGCTATACAGCAGGCCTCGTGCAGCCCCAATCACTCGCATACAGTGCCTCATCAGTTCACCAACATGATGCCACTTCAGCACTGTGCTAGCACCAGCCGTTGGAACTATAAAAGGGGATCTCAAAAAGGGTATTTCCTAATATGCCCTCCCCAAGCCAGCCTCGGAAATTGCAAAAACCTTGCCGAATGATAGGATTCCTTACTATTGAGGATGTACTTGCCACACGTAAGTGTAGCCGGATGTAAAATGGTAAGCATGCAGACTTGAGCCTTCCAATATACAGCGTGACTGCTGTGAAAAGCTCTACTTCTATTGCGGTACACTGTACAGCTGTCTCATATACTGCAGAGCACTGCGGCGACTGCGGCTCGGAAGCAAAGCCGACTGCACTACATGCACACAATCGCATCTCTCTGGTGCGATAGGGCCCATAGATTTCCCCTACGTGAAAGGGCATTGAAACTTCTATCACCCTTGATGATATATCCTATATTATTTCCCCCACTTGCTACACGCGATCCATCTTTCTTTTTTTCTGCTCGTTCGTGCCTCTTATAACAAAACTTCGTCAAATGCGTATTGCCAGTGTAACGGAGCATCAATTTTGGTTTAGCTCCCCTGTACGCCCAGGATGGGTCTCGCTGACAGCATTGGTACAAGAACATGTCACACCAAGCACGCAAACAAAAGTTGTGCAATCTTGCCTGTGTACCAGAAACCTTCGAAACTGATCGAAAGTTTTGGCTTGCAGCTTGGTTTGATGATGGCAGCGAGGAAGCTTTGAAGAAAGATTTAGAAAACCTCCAGAGACTGAAGCAGCAGAGCGATGAGGACTTCACTTGGATACTTCAAAACTGGCACGCTAGCGTGAATCTTAAAGGCTGGGCGACTGTTTTGGGCCTCGGTACGTCCTGAGCAATGTCCAAATATCATCATCGATAAAGTTCCATCAAACTTTGAAACCCTGAGGTATGCTGACGAGGACAATGTGCTCTTGCTGCAGATATGAATGCTATCTCCTGCACAGATGTTCTTGAAGTCCCGAAGATGCCCCAAGAAGTGAGGGAAGGATTACTGAGAACTATCAGATGGGCACAAGTAAGGCTGCGCATCATACTTCTTGAAGAGTATGAGTACCAGCAACAAGGCGCGTTCCTTGTTACTAGAGTGCCCAGTGATTAGAGAAGACATCAGCCTACCCTTGATCTATCAAGGTCCTAGCTGACTTTATAGACGTTAAGAATCTTTATCGACGCAGATGAATCTCGCTATATTTCCTTGCGCAATACAGCTGACGATATTGATGTGAAATTATATTGTGCCTGCAGATGTTTTCACAAGGTGGCTGCGGTACATTTCGCACCTTCAGTGGCCCAAATTTAAACGTGGTCCAGTTCTACCACGGTCACTTGTCGAAAATGCTATGGCGCTGCCAGCTGGGTATGAGGAGTATCTGGCCACGAGCTCCGTGGCAACAGGACGCGGCAGTCAAATTTCACAGCTTGAGCGGCATGACTCGTGTTCATCAATGCAGAACCTCAGATTGGCTTAAATTTCACCTTATTGTGAATAATCCAGGGATCTGCACTGGTATTGGCTAGGCGAATTGCCTCTCAATTCCTGATCAAGGCTTGCCAGCTCAGATTCCAGCAAATAAGATATGACGGTATCAGATAGGCTTTAGATGTCTTATCAATAAGACGGCCAAGCGGCACATTATGTCGCTGGTCGGATGCTGCTGCGATTTTTACTTGCTGCTCCCGGAGCGCAGTGACAGAGCAGCATCCGTATTTTTTGCTTGTGCAGGGCCTCCTGCCTCTAGGGCGGCAGAGTCAGACTTCGAAGGATGCTTATGGCCCTATGACATGCATGTTGTGAAGCAGAGGCTTATATTTGCGCACCAATGCTGCATGGGTCGTGCATGTGGCAGAATGGTATTGTGAACAATAAACAGGTGTTTCTTGCGAGGTCAACTTTGAGGCATGACATAGTGTGGGCTTCTGGTTCCAGTGGCTGTTTTGTACCATCAAATTGCAACTTGCAAGGCAGGGCTGTACATATATGTATCCACCGGTTTCCTGCTGCCTCAATCAATAATGTGCGCCTGCATAAGTTAATAATGTTCGGATTCGGCCACACTTGAGCTGACCATCAGTGACTGTGTGCCTGCCCTTGACTCTTGTAAGCAATTGTGCAGTCACTTGGAGCAGCTTCTAGCAGCTGCTACTCTGACTTTAGAGAAAACATTCCCGGTCTGCATGCAGAAACCTTGGCAATGCATTTGACTATGTGCATTTGATCTGGGCGCCAATTGCAATAAAGCAAGTCACATGTGCTGTTGCAGGTATCGCCCACAGTATATGTCTAGAAGTCCTACTCATGGCATGTTTGCTGTGCACATGATAAGCCAATCAGCTTCATGCTATATCAGAAAGTATCCAGGATTTCTGGCAGAATTGCTGGTCATGAGTGCTGTTGTTTCAACCTTTGTGCACTTACTACGCTGTACATACAGCTGCCTCATGCACTGTACAGCACGGCAGCCAACTTGGAGGCAGCCTGGGTCCTGGCGCTCCAAGCTTGCCAGCTTTATGCGCATGCTGAGACTTCGTTGTGCATAGTATCGGTATATGCGGGTGACACATGCTTGCCGCAAGTTGCTGGGATCTTTGGCGGGCGCTTGGTGCTGGCAGCAGCTGCTATACAGCAGGCCTCGTGCAGCCCCAACCACTCGCATACAGTGCCTCATCAGTTCACCAACATGATATCACTTCAGCACTGTGCTAGCACCAGCCGTTGGAACTATAAAAGGGAAAAACTCAGGGGATCTCAAAAAGGGGTTTTTCTATTATGCCCTCCCCGAGCCAGCCTCAGAACTTGCAAAATCCTTGCAGAATGATAGGATTTCTTACTATTAAGGGATGTACTCGCCACACGTAAGTGTAGCCGGATGTGAAACGGTAAGCATGCAAACTGAGCCTTCCAATATACAGCGTGACTGCTGTGAAAAGCTCTACTTCTATTGCGGTATACTGTACAGCTGTCTCATGCACTGCAGAGCACTGCGGCGAGTGCGGCTCGGAAGCCAAAGCCGACTGCACTACATGTACACAATCGCATCTCTCTGGTGCGATAGGGCCCATAGGATTCCCCTACGTGAAAGGGAATTGAAACCTTCTATCACCCTTGATGATATAACCTATATTATTTTCCCCACTTGCTACACGCGATCCATCTTTCTCTTTGTGTGCTCGTTCGTGCCTCTTATAACAAAACTTCCTCAAATGCGTGTTGCCACAGTGTAACGGAGCTCCATTTATGGTTTAGCTTCCCTCTACGCCCAGGATGGGTCTCGCTGACAGCATTGGTACAAGACATTTCACAACTAGCACGCAAACAAAAGTTGTGCAATCTTGCCTGTGTACCAGAAACCCTTCGAACCTGACTGACAGTGGCATTTGCAGCTTGGTCCGATGATGGCAGCGAGGAAGCGCTCAAGAAAGACTTAGAAAATCTCCAGAGATTGAAAGAGCAGAGTGCCGAAGATCTTACTTGGGTGATTCAAAACTGGGACGCCGATTTGAATCTTAAGGGCTGGGCGACTGTTTTGGGTCTCGGTAAGTCTTGTGGACGTTGTAATGTCCAAACACCCTCATCGGTATTTTGTGATCAAACATTGAGATCGTGAAGTACGGTCAAGTGGACAGTGTGTTCCTGCTGCAGATATGACAGCTATCTCCTGTACCGACATTCTTGAAGTCCCGAAAATGCCCCAAGACATCAGGGAAGGTTTACTAAGAACTATCAGACTGGCACAAGTGGCGAGGCGCGTCAGACTCCTTGAAGAATATGAGTGGAAACAGCAAGGCACGTTCCTCGTTGCTACCCTTGCCTACTACACAAAGGAGACCTTGAAAGCACCCTTGACATGGCAATTTGGGCTGATTTCATAGCGATCACGGTTCAATCAAGAGGCGCACTGAAATTGACGCATGTCTCTGCGCAAGGCAGCTGGTGATATCTATCATGCCTGCAGATATCTTCACCAGGTGGCTGCGATTCCTTTCGCGCCTTCAGTGGCCCACATTGAAACGTGCTCCCCTTCCGCGAAGCTCATTGTTGGGTGATCCTGTGGTACTGCCTGAAGGATATGAGGAGTATCTGGCCTTGAATTCCGTGGCCACTGGTTGTGACAACCAACTTCCAGTGCTTCACCGCCATGACTCGTGTTCATCGATGCAGAACCTCAGATTGGCGTGAACAAAACACCAGATCACAGGGCAGGAAGCTGCAAGGAGTGTTGATGGCCGAGGAACTGTCACCTTGTAGTGAAGAATCCAGGAGTTGCAATAATAGGCTAGACGGATTGCCTCCTATGTCCAGGTCAGGCTTGCCAGCTTAGATTCCAGCAAATAAAAGGTAAACAACATCAGATGGGGGTGAACATGCCATGAATATGAAGGCCACACGGCACATTTAGTTGCTGGTTGGATGCTTCTGCAATGTTGAACTTGCTGCTCCCGGAGCGCAGTGACCCAGCAGCATCCTTATTGTCTGCTTGTGCAGGTCTTGCTACCCCTACTAAGGGCCTCCTAGGGCTGCAGACTCAGGCAAGATACTCACGGCCATGTGATGTAGGTTGTGAGGCAGGGGCTTATCATAGTCTGCCTGCGCAACCAATGTTGCATGTGTCGTGAATGTGGCTGAAATTGGTACTCCTATGATATTGCATGAATAAAGAGGTGTTCCTTGTAAGGTCAAGATCGTCTGTGATGCATGACATCAGTGGGCTTATGGTTCCAGTGGCTGCTTTGAACCAACAAATTGCAGGTGTGCAAGGCAGGGCTGTACATTTATGTATGCACTGGTTTCCTGCTGTCCCAATCAGTACTGCGCGCCTGCATAAGTTCCTCAGAATAGTCTTTGCGTTTGGCCACTCTTGAGCTGGCCATCAGTGACTGATATGTGTGAATGCGCTTGCTTTCTGTAAATAATTGTGCAGTTGTTTAGAGCAGGCTCCCAGCAGCTGCTACTCTATATCCAGAGAACGAATTTCCGTCCTGCATGCAGGGCCTCGGCAATGTGTCGGAGCGGTTGCTTTCGATCTGAGCGCCAAAGGGCAATGGAGCAAGTCACATGTGCTGTTGCAAATACCATGACATGTGCACCCCTAACCTCTCGCATGCAGAGCTTAAATTCCAGAATCGGGCACTGCCTTTGCCTTGCAGCGGACAGTCCCACTTGCAGGGTCGCCTCTGTGCCACTCAGCCTTGGTCCGTCTGCCTGACCCTCCTGGCGGCCTGGGGGCCTTGCTAGATGCGAGCCTGCCCACCAGCTACCAGCAGCTTCCCTGCTCGGAACAGCTGCTGCCATGCAGCCAGATCTGGCGCATGAGGCAGCCTCAGCAGTCAGGCTTCCCACACACACAGCAGCATGCAGGCGGGGGCACTTCAGCAGACTCCAGCACTACAGGGCAGCCTGCCCATGGGCCACTTTCTCATGACCCTCAGAGCGGGTCTCAGCTTCACACAAGAACTCAGCAAGCGCAGCTGCAGTGAGTGCAGGACGGCTCAGCGATGACAGCGATTAGAGCAGCGCAGGACCTCCAGCAAAGAAGGCGAAGGGCGCTGACTCTGCTGGGGATGGATTCAGCGGCTCTTTTGCAGCGGCCTGGAAACAGCGGAGTGGGCGGCAGCGCATGGTGGCATCTGGGCCATTCGCTCATTGAGGCAGCTGCTCAGGTAGCTTAAGAGGCTGTTTTACTCTGATGTCTTGAGCTTGTAAGGGCACCAGCTTGCCTCCCCTCAAATGTTCAAGCTTTGGACTCTCGATGTATGAGAGATCAAGAAGAGATCTTTCTCATGCTGAGGGAGTGATATCCCTGACATCCGCTGGTGTGGTCTGCAGGCGAGGCATCCCGGGCACACCCTTGTGTCCTTCTCTATGAGCAATATGGAGCTTGCAGCACTGGCGCACCTCAGCAACGATGAGGCGCTGTTGCAGTGCCTGAGTGCCCAAGATCCTGTGGCCCAAGTGGCGAATTTTCTGTTGTCACAGAGTTGCCCTTGCTGGGAGCAGCTACAGCCGGGCACAGCGAGGTGTGCAAGCTCCTTCTGGACAGCGGCGCGGACCTCATCAAAGTTGATGCAGGAAGAGGTTTCTCCCCTTTCTGGGCCGCTGCTCTGGGCATAGGATGGGACAAGGTGGGTGCCACCTGGCGAATTCCCTCCGTCAAATTGCAGGCACATGCTCCTGGTACATATGCTCCTATGCCACACTTGCATGCATTTACGCATTGGGGTCAATGAGTGCTCCTGGGCGAGGGGATGATTATGTGCTTGTTATAAGGTGTGCACTTGCGAGGCAGAAATTCTCCTAATCTTCTGGCGCTCGATAAGCTTTGATGTTTGCATATCTCTATATCTGGTATGCTTCTGCTCTGCAGACTAGGCCAATTTTCAAGTGTTTGCCTGTGACAGGTGGGGATGTTCCTGATGCTAAGGCTTCTGGCGCGCTTCAATCGTAGCAAGCTTGCCGCGAAAGCGTACCTGGAGCAACCAAACACGAACGGCCTCACCTTGGCAGTTTCAGTGTTCCACAGAGGGGATCGAAAGATCCTGGGGGAGTTAGATCGCTTTAGTGTCAATCTGCATGTGACCCAGTCACCGGAGCATGCTGGCCTGCTTCTCCAAGAAGCAATATTGGTATGAGTATTCTTTATGCCTCATGTGTTGCAGTTGAGCATTAATTATGCCTCACGTGATGCAATTGAGTGCCCTTCTTGTGAGCTCATGGAACTTATTTTTGCCAAGCAGGAAAGGTAGCTGGAAGCCTGCATGCATAAAGCATTCAATTTGTCATGCTCGATGCAGGATCGTGAAACGCTGAGAGTCCTCTTGAGCGATAATCAGGCGGGCCCAGATCTAGCAGCAGCGCACAGAAACCATTCTCCTTCCTCTGGTCTCACTGCATTGGCTAATGCTGTAGCCTACGGTTCGGCAGATGATGTCAACGCGTTGTTTCACGCTTGCAGGTAACTCTGGGGCCTTGATCATAATTTGTGTCCTTCTTGCCTTTGGTGCTCTCAGATGCTGCATGTGTTTGGCAACTCACAAGCCCAAGTGTTTATTTTTGCAGTCGTGAGACATGTCCAAAGCCATTTTACCAGTCCTCAATTCTGTTTTGCAGGCGAGAAAATATTTCAATAGTGTCTTTGCTGGAAGGCACAGACGGGGGGGATCTGGACCCTGCGCCCTTTTTCAGCTCGATCATCTTGGGAGATGAGAGTGCCTCAAAGCTGCGGCTGCTGCTGGGTGCTGAAGTCCCCTTCACAGATGTAGTGGCCACTGGGAGCATGATTGCAAACATCATTGCGGACGGCTCCGCGTCTGACATTTTGGAGCCGGGCGCAGACACGGAGAGCTTGAGCCTGCTGATATGCCCTGCCAGCATGGGTGATGTGGACACCCTGCAGCTGCTGCTAGATGCAGGTTGAGCTCTCGGTGCTTTCTGGATATTTAGCTGTGCCATCTTGCTGTATCATTTCTTCCTGGTACACCTGGTACCTCACAGACAAGGAGATGTCCATGAATGTGCAACAGCATGACTCATTACATGGACTGACTCGCCGTGCTCTAGGCACACTGCCTGCAGTGCTGCTTCCAGTGTTTCATCTGGCCAGCATTTCTGCAATGGGAATGATAGTGTCCCCAGATCCATGCATCTCCTTAGAGAGAAGTTTGACGGGGAAGCGTCATTGATCACTCTCTGTGTGCCACAGGGGCAAATGCGCACGAGGAGCCCTACCCTGGCAACAGATGGTACAGGGATACCATGACAGCCGCTATAGACCTGCCCAACGTGGCACGTTTGTATCCGGAGGACTCTTGTGAAGAGATTATGAGCATTTACAGCAGGCGGGTGGGTGGAATTCCTGTCCTCTCAAAGCACACTATGCCAGTACCGGATTGCAGCAGCTGAATTATCAAGATTTTATCAACATTGTGTACTGTGTTGGGGGTGCAGCTGGCGTGTGTGTTGGCCTTGCTCAAAGCTGGAGGGTCCATGTCTCATGCTCAGCTGCAGAAGGTCCTGCGTTTGATGATAGAACACGGGAGGGGACACATGGTGCGGCCGTCTGGACATAACATTTAATTTGTGACCGTATCCGCGCATGTGAATGTGGCATTCTGCTGAACACCAAGCATGATGCATGCTGTGGAGCAGGCAGGAGATGTGTTGGAGCTGTGGAAATTCCTGCACAGACATGCGGCAATATGTGCTGCATGCCGCCGCATAGCGCGGTGTCAGAAGTGTGCCGGCTGCAGAGAGGTGTACTACTGCAGCAAGACCTGCCAGAGCCAGCACTGGCCGCAGCATCAAATTTGCTGCGGCTTTTAGAAGAATTGCAGCACCAGAGTCCAGCAGGGATAAAATGCCTGATTGGTATGTCAGGGATATTGAAAGCAGCTCTGCATAGGAGCTAAGGTCCCAGAATGTGCGCACAATGAGATGATGAATGATAAGAGTTCAATTCAAAGTTCGGGTGAAGTTATGCGGTTGCTTCACTGAGCCTTGGCGTTACTTTAGACTTTACATAAGGGCCATTGTCACGCAAGAGCAACAGGGAAGCAAACGTTTACTTTGGGTGATGTTCACACTGTTGCATGATACCTGTACACAAGGAAGACTGTCTAGGCATGGACAGGAAGGGTGTGTAGCGTTGCTTCAGTCTGTACATCAGATCCGCACAGTCTTGCACCACAGTGCATTCCAGCATTAAATCCCTAAAAGCTGTTGCAAAACGTTCGCAATGCTACATCAGTCTGTTCTTGTATGTATGAAGTCAAGAGCACCAGGTACCTATATAGGTAATGGAGCGACAGTTCCTGTGGGGTGCTGGCTATCCCAAGTGAACCGACAGGACTGATGGCAAAGCATGTACTCACAGGGTCACCGTTACGGCCCTCTGCTGTCATCAAAGTAATAAGCCTTACGCTCCTGTACAGATACTCTCTGATGCAGCGTTGAATAAGTGATGAATCACATTTCTCACACCCGCCTGGAAGTATAGGAGTTAGTTTTCATGGCTGAGTCATGCCTTCAAGACCAGATGGATCAGGACTGCGTCTTGTGATGTCAAGGGTCGTCGAAGATCACAGGCTGGTCACAGGCTGGCAAGTCCGCTCGCCATACCACTGGGTGACCCTGCAACACCACAACCTTGAGTCCATTATTTATGCAGATGCAGTCCCACATCGCTTCAATCTTAAGAAGCTGTAAAGGAAGATATGCAGGTATTTCAGCACACCAAGGAAGGTTGGCTTGCGCCGGGATGACATGGCGTGTGGTCCTCCCAGCAGGTCATGCACAGCTGTGGTGGGCCTCCTGCCCGGTGAATCAAAGCCTGCACGATGAAGTGAACAGAATATTTCACTAGTCATGCGTTTGATACCCAGATGTGAAACACGCAGTGGAGCATGGAAGCTGCAGCAGAGACTGGCAGTGTGCAGCAGAGGCAAGGGGCCTGAGATTCGCACCTGCGGTTGTCATCTGTCCGCGGCCAGGGCTATGCAGGGGTGATGTATTGGCCATGTTGAGGGCGTTCCTGCCTACAGGCCCAGATCCACCAAATCCCCTGCGAGCATTTTCAAGAGTCTCAGAAGTCATTGCTGTGGTTTGGCACAAAGTTCTGGCTGTATGTGCAAAGGCAAAGCATGTATGGTTGCATGGATTTGAAGTCATGTCCAAAATGCAAGTCATGAGTCCAGCTGCACCTCTGAGGAGGCGTTGCAGCTCTTATGGCGCCTGCAGACTGTCTCCTTGCTGGGTTCTCAAGAAAGCCTGCATTCAGAAAATAAATCATAGAAATGCCTTGAAACAGAATGCTTGGCAGGCATGCTATTGCTAAAACAATTGAGTTGCCCTACCGCCAAGATGCTGCTGGCTGCTGTGCATCATGTTGTGGCCCATGTCTGCCTGACCTGGGTTCAGGAACACTTGCTTGCGGTGTATGGTTGTCACCTGCGCATGCATGCATGCAGAAATGAGTAGCCTTTAAATTGCCAAGCATCTTGCTCTCATGACAGACCCTCATTGCAGACGCGCATGTGGCTGACATTTCTGCACTTCCTTCGCATCCTTGGCATGGAAATGGCAGATCTCATCGTCCCCATTCTTATCAAAAAATGAGGAGTGCCTATTGCTTGTGAGCTAGCGCACACTCTGACTCACTGCAAATGTTGTGATTGCTGGCCTCACCATGTTGCCACTTGGGTCACCCATGCCGCCTCCCATTGGCGGAGGGGTGGTGCTTCTGTACTGCCCGCCAGCCAGCATGAAGCCCGCGCTCTGGCCAAGCTGCCGGCCAGAGCGCAGCATCTCGTTCTCCTTCTGCAGCTTCTGGAACATCTCCTGCAGCTTGCGAGCCTGCTGTGCCTTCTGCGCATACTTCTGCTGCAGCTCTGCCCTGTCAGCCTCCAGGTTCTGCTTCTCCTGGGCTGCCTCCATATACTTCCGCTTGGCCTGCAGCAAGTATATACAGAACGAAGGTCAGCGCATTTTCGCACTCTGTAATTCATAATCATTACACACGCCTTTCCTGCCAAGTGGCAAGGTGCATCTGCAGACAAGCTGCAGGTAAAGGCTACCAAAATCATGCGTTTTGATGGACCGTGGGCACGGTGCTCAATATTTGCACCGGCCACCGCCAGCCGGGGGTCGCTCTGTTATGTGGGTTGCATGAACCATGCGTCACTGCAAGGTGGTATTAGCAGCAGCACGGAAGCAAGGCCAGGCTCTTGGATGTCATTCCATAGCATGCTTAAGGGGCGCTAAGCAAGGGCAATTTGGTGGGGCATGAGTACCAATAGTACGGGGGGGCTGCAGACCTGGGTGTAGCCATTGTGGACCTCCTGCAGCTTCTTCTTGCAGGCCTCCTGCACCTTCTCAAGCTTGCGCTGCAGCTGGCTCTCGCGCAGCTGAGCCTGCAGCTCCACCTGCCCTATGTAGAAGTTGACAGAGGCCAGCGCGCTTGTCATGGCTGTCTCAGGGGTTTGCCCGCACAGGGTGAGCTGCAGACATGCAGCACCCCTTGTCAGGAAAGAAGGCCGCTGCCAAGAGACCACGAAGTTCCTGGTTCAATTCCCGGTGTAGGGCACACATGTTTGGAACACTTTACAGACCAGGCCCGGCAGGTGGCAAGTCGTCCGAAAATGTGTCAGCTGACTCAGCTCACAACCAGCATGTGACTGAACACAGTTAAGTGTGTGCACTGGAATTGAGAGTCACCTGGTAAGCGTTGCCACCCTGGAGGATGTTGACAAGTTTGACATTGCTGCAGCCCAGACTACATCAGGTCAGTGCATTTCCAGATCTCGACAAGCTTGGCAGGTGGCAACTGTGCAAGACCAGCTCACCTCTTTGTAAGGATGTTCTCACAAATGACACAGGCGGATTCATCCGACTCCAGGATTGATTGGGCACATTTCAGGCCTGCACAGCAAGGAAGATCCTCTCCCTTCTTTTTGAGCACAAGGAAAGGCAGAAAACAGCCGAGTGTTTGGCAGGAACTCACAGAAGAGATGGCCACAGTGTGTGGCAACGCATTGTGACTTGGCCTCGAAATCAGCCCAGCATCCGTTGCACTTCATCTTTGTGTCACGTGACAGCGTCAGTCAGGAGCTCCATGGAGGTGGTCCTGCCAATCTCACGTTTTCCCCGAGCTACAAGACAAAACAAAGTGGCCTTGCAATGACCTGCACACAAAGTCATCCTTCAGTAAAAGGTCAGTAATTTGTCCGGCAATCATCCAGGGACGTGTACTTCGAAGGTGCACGAGAACCAAGGAGACAAAGAGCAAGAGAAACGGAGCCACAGACCACCCTGCAGACTGGAAACCCGGGTCAATTGAAGCCACCTCTTCTCTTCCTTGAGATCAGGCCTCTCCAACGATCGAAAGGAATTGTAGCCAGTATCCCTGCTTAAAGAGATGATGAGGAAGTCAAGAGGACTGAGGTCTTCGGAGCCATGGTTCAAGCCGCTGCAAGCACGTACACTAGATCTGCCGGACTCAAATAGTAGAGATCTTCTTCCTTACGTTTTGCAAGCTGCTGATGGATGCAGAGAGATAGAGCGAGCAATGCGTTCTTGGACTCTGTCGTGCCGTGCCGATGACTCACCCCACAGCATGATTGCCATGCAGAAGACCTCTTCCCAGACAAAGGCAATCAACATCCGTCCTTAATAGCTGGCCAGTCGCCTAAAATCGATCGTATCGATCGTAATATGCTTGGGAACAGATCGTTGTGGGATTAGCAAGGTGTCAAGCGCACTTGAATTTATCTTGAGCTGCCTGGCGTGACTGGTTCCTGACCCTCTTTCGTCGTCCCTGCTGACGATCTCGGTCACGATGAGCGACAAGGTCCATGGCGTGTGCATCGTGAGCCAGTCTGTGAGTGACCGCAAGGTGGTAGATCACTCAGCCTTTGAGAAGGCAGGAGGCTACAGAGTCAAGGTGGCTCTGAAAAGCTCTGCCGATTTCATCTTTTCAAGATCTGGACATGTCGTGGCCTTTGATGTTTTCGAAATCAGCGATCTGATGGGAGAGCAGTCTTCAGCCCTGGCAAGGTGAGCAGGATCCACTGCTGCTGCTACTCTTGCTATTGATGTGACTTATTTGCTGTCTGCTGTCTGCTCATGGATGATCAAAAGGTGTGTGACAGCAGTGTCTGTTATGACAGGATCAGCAAGCTTGGAACTACATTCAAGGATGCCTTGGCCATCATCCGCATGCATCAATCCAATCAGCATGAGAGGAACATCTTCCAAGCTGCTTCATGCAGGCAATGTCCTTTCAAATTTTGCTGCCTTCCTCTTGCCTGCATGCTGGCGCAACCACAGTAGTCTAAATGATTGATGGTCAATTGTTCAGGTCTTTTGGCAAGCCTGTCATGATCGCCATCCCACCTGAGATTGATCTGGGAATGCTGGTTCTGAAGCTCACACAGGGTCTTGTATCTGCACCAGCAGGCAATTTACTGAACCAGGCGAGCCTCAGAGCTGTTTCCTGATCTTTTACTTGTTGACATGCACTCTATCTTTTCCAGTTCCTCCAAAGCAGTATCATTCTTGCTTGTGTTGATCTCACGTGTTTTCCACTGGGAACAAGTCCCAAGAGTGCGCAGGGTGAGTCTAACTTGCAGGCTCAGGGTGCCATCAGGAAGAGCCTCATGAGCATCTCACACCTGCAGCTGTCAGAGTATGAAGCCTCGGCTCTTTGCATGCTGGGATCACTGCAGCAGATTGCCAGCAGCTCTGTGGCAGACATCTTGGACACCACTGATCTGGATGTGTACCGGCGCGTCCTTGTTCCCGATGCCAAATGAGGCTAGCACAAGTGTTTGACGACGTTGACCCGATCTCCAAATCTTAAAATGTGTGGACGCAAATAATCATGAGTGGTTTGGTGCAGGGCCCAGCAGGTAGTCAGCTTTTTTCAGGATCCTCCGACAGACTAAAGGCTTTCGAGAAGTAACCATGAGCTCTTCAGGCGAGCAAGTTATATTATGCTAAATTTTCTGGAATCTGTAAAATTGCCAGCTGTGACCAACCTAATTCCAGTACAGGTGGAAGTTCCTGGGTGTCACGTCACGTCATCGATCACTGACGATGGCACCTTGGAGTGTAGTCTCAAAGATGCTCGGTCTCAAAGATTCTGAGTCCTGCATTGTCTTGCAAATATGCCGTGTGTGAATTCAACAAAACAATTTTAGATTGACAATGAAGCTACTATGTTCTGGTCAACGTTGACTTTCGAAACACCTGTCGGAGTCTCCAGGCCGCAAGAAACCTCATTACCACATTAGTCAGGACTCCCCTTCGACAATAGCAAGCTGTGATCGAGACAGCAATAAAAAGAAATACACTGAAGGTGGCATTCTAGATTTCTCGTGTGTCGTTGATCAAGATGATCTGGCAACGTGCCGTGCTTTCCTCTTACTTGGCCGCTTGACGCTCCGAATCGGAGGTTCTGCTGGCCGGCGTTTAGGGGCGCTGATCTCACCTTCGATAGCAAATTCTCGTATCGGATTGACTCGGGAGCTTTAAAGTGAGGTAGGTGGCATCCTGATGGTCCGCAGTTAGTTGACGCAATTGAGTTCGTCGAGACCATGCTCCAGTAGGTTGTGTAGGGCTGCATCCTTTAAGCTTTGGGCAGTGACGGCAATATTGCTAGAAACAAGAATATGCAAGTTAATTGAATGAATGCCTTGACATACTGAAAGTCTGAATTGTCCGATACGTGATATGTCAAGCAAAGCAAAGCTCTGGGTCATTCACTTTACTAAGACAGCCCACCACTTCTGATACCTGGATCCAGGTCCCACTAAAAGGTCTGAACTCCCTGAGTGCTGAAACTGATTCCTTATGTACAGGTGCCCATCCTTGTCATCAGCGGAGCTTCAGGGGAAACGGATGGCACGAAAGGTGGGAACAATTCCTCTTTGGTTTCAAGCTATCTGCCGCACAGATTTTTCCGATGCTTTTGATATGCGTTGTCCTGCCATTTTGCGTAAATTAAGCAATGAAATCCTGCGCAGGAGCCCACAAAGCTGAGCCCTGTGGCCTGGGCGGGCCTCGTGGCCATCCTGCTGGTGGTGAGCCTGGCCGTCACATCAAGGCAGGCGAATTCGGGGTTCCAGTGGCAGAGCTGGCGGCGGCAGCTAAGGGACGACGCACAGCACCATGCATTGATGGAGCAGCAGGATGCTGAGCGCTTCACCCCAGCCCAATTAGCTCAGCTCAACAAGCTGCGCGCGCGTTTCCTGCAAGAAGGTAGGCTGTCACCACGCACCTTCACATGCTAGGCGTTCTCCCTGCTCTGCATCTGGCTTTGGTAGCCGGTGGAGAGTGTGTAATGACGTACCTGTCAATTTAAAACTGCAGCAAACTTGCCCAGCTCAGCTTTGGAAGCACAGCACCTCCGTGCCCAGGAAACGCATGAGCTCAAGCAACATTCTTCAGAATGCACAACAAAAGCTGGCTGTTCTCTCTGCCTCTTGCCTTTCCTTGTGACGCTGTTGTTCACAAAAATACTGCCGATCATGTCAAAAACCGTCTGCACTGCTTGGTGGAGCTCGAATAGATTGAGCCCCGTACATTCGCAGAGCAGCTGACCATGTCGACACTCTCTGCACTGCTTTGGTTTGAGCTCAAGTTGAATTGTGCTCGTGCATTCTGCAGAGCTGGATGCAGTGGCCGAGGCGCCTTCGCCGGACGCGGGCTTGGATGCGGACGGGGCGGTGTTTGGGGAGGGCAGCCCGGACGACACAGACAGCTCTGAGGACGACGGTGTCTCCAGTGGCGATAGCGAAGATCAGACTGAGGACGACGGTGTCTCCAGTGGCGATAGCGAAGATCAGACCGATGCAGCTTCTCCCACCCCCTCCCGCAGCCGCCGCAGTAGCGCCAGCGTGAGTGCTGCCCCCCCTGCAACCCTCCTCTGCAATCTGGCCCTTTTCCTACTGTTGTTTCTTTACTGTATGCGTTCAGGAAAGATACATTCTTGCAAAGAATGGCCATCGGCATCTCCACCATTGCAGCTTTCGGAGATGCATTTGTACGGCTGTGCGCTGCTGCAGGTAGTGAGGGCTTGTCTTAGATTCTGTCATACACAAGGAGTATGTGGGGTGGTAAGGGTGTTGGTGGTCTGCACAAGGTGTGGTTGAGGCTTGATTCGGATCTGATCTGGTCTGCAGGCGGACAGTGAGGCAGCGGATGACTCCACGGTGGGCGTGGGGTCGTCCATAGCGGCAGGCGATGAGACCGCGGCGCCCTCCAGGGCCAGGCGGGCCAGATCGCCACCCGCACCTGTGCGCTACGGCTGGTGCGCGCTCTTCACAGCGTATTTCAGCATGCTTGAATGCCACTTCATTTACCTGCAATGTATAATATCTTTGCGCCATGATGTAGTGCCTCTCTGCTTGGCAGCATGCCCTGCAGGGCACGTCCGCTCCCTATGTAAATTTGGATGTCAGCAGCTTTGGTGTAGCCTTACAAGGGAACCGCGCGCCCACGCATGTGAATCTGAGGTGCTGCAGAGGAGATTTTGGAATGAGAACTGGATTTCAAATGAGGTGTTCGAAGTCAGGGAGGCAAGCCTGAGAGAGGGCACGTGTGGCTCCTGTGCAGGGCCACTTCCACGCCTTCCGGCAATGAAAATAGCGATGCGATCGCAACACCAACCCCTGTGACAAAGGCGGCGACCGCTGCCAAGGCCCCCGCCAAGGCCCCTGCACCCGGCAGATCCGTTACTGCAAAGGCGCCAGCAGGTAGATTTCTGACCAGCAGAAAAAACCTTATCCATTCTGTTTTGCACCTGGCATTCTGTGCATTCTATATCACCGGTTCAAAGCCTCCGATTGTGCTGCTGCGCGTGCTAAGGGCAGTGCTGCAAGTTCCGATATCGTGTAAGTCAGGAAGGAATGTGTTTATTTTATGCGAGTGCAGCATTCTATGGTTGATCTTGACTTGTTTCGGTGCCATGCTGCAGCATCCAGAGCGAGCACAGCAGGCGCCGACACCGCATCAGCAACAACGGCAAACCTGCCTCAGCCGACACTGACGCCATACGTCGTCCCCTCAACAACGGCCGCCACAACAGCGGCCACCCCGGCCGTCGCGCCAATTCCCACCGTCGTCAAACCGGCGGCGACTGCTCCGGTGGCGGCCGCAGCGGAGGCGGCAGATCCCGTGCTACCTGTGACGCCCGTAAAGCCGGCGGCGTCCGCGCCCGTAGTGGCGCCCGCAGCGGTTACGGTCCCGCAGCCCGTGAAGCCTGCGGCCGTTACGGGCCCCGTGGCCGGGCTGCCTGCGGCGCTGCCCGCCCCCGGGCAGCCGGCGCCCGTACTGGCTGCAGCCAACACAACCGTAGTCCCAAGCAACACTGCTGGCATCTTGCGCGAGGGGCTGACCCCTGTGCCGACCAAGCCAGCAGCTGCTGCTGCAAACGCTACCGCTCTCACGCCGCCTGTAGCTACACCGCCGGCAAATGTGACTGCAAAGGCGGCCAACGCCACAGCAGAGAGCAGCAACAGCACATTTGGCGCAGCTGCTGCAGTTGCAAGCAGCTCCTCTCCCAGCAGCAGCCCCTCAGGTGGGTGCAGGGCCCTCCCCTTGACACTCGTTCGTTGGTCTGCGTTTGCATCGAATCACATGATGTTATGTTGACGGTGTGTGCAACTTGTGGGCTTGCTGGATGGTTTGTCGCAGGCTTGAAAGTGGGAATCTGAGGCCCCGACCCCTTTGTACTATCTCCGCGCCCCCGAGCGGTAAAGGTAACACAAGATTTCGCAGCGCAATTGCTGCTGCAATTCTTTTCTTGGCGCTGATTTTCACGGGCCCGCCCCTTCCCGGCGGCCCTGCAGCGTCTGCCGAGCTGAGTCACTGCATTACTAAGGCTGTGACTTGTGTGCCAAAACAGGTTCTGGCAACGCAGACTCCAGCCCTTCTTGGAGCCCCTCACCCAGCAGCCCTTCCTACAGCCCCTCTTACAGCCCTTCGAGCTCCTATTACAGCCCCTCGTACAGTCCCTCCAGCCCGTACTACAGCCCTTCTAGTCCCTCTTACAGCCCGTCTTGGAGCCCATCTTGGAGTCCTCCTTGGAGCCCCTCTCCCAACAACTGGGGCGGTGGCGGCGGTGGCGGAGGGGGAGGTCCGCGGGGGCCCGGCGGCGGCGGACCGAGGGGCCCCGGTGGCGGCGGACCGAGGGGTCCCGGCGGCCGCCCGTGGCTCTAGGTAAGTGGAGTATGCCCACCAGGGATTCCCTAGAAACCATGTTTGAACGCAGACTTTTTCACATTGCAATGATAAGACCGGCTGATTGATGCGCATGCTAACTAATGTGAACTCATGTCTGCTGGCTGCTTGCTGCGCAGCAGAGAATAATGTACATGCATTGAAGGGACCTTTATAAATTTATTGCCGTGCAGGGGCTTTGTGGGAGGTACACAGCAGACGGAGAAGGATGAAGTCCGTGAACTCAAAAGAATATTTGCTGCATGCATTTCGAATGCTGATGAACGGGGGTTTTATTGCCTGGAATGATATTTTGAAATGGTGCTGTACAGATCACAAGTGTTTGGAAATACTTTCATGCAGAGAACTGCTCTTAGCAGAACAGAAGGAATGGAATTGTTCCTGTCAGGTGAGTTGTTGAGAAGTGATGACAGCAGGCATTTTGGAGTTGCGGCCGGCCGGCGATTCTGAGCTTCAGCATGTCTGCAAATAACGGAGGTGGTGGATCACTTTTTTTGAGCTATGAGCCTTGGAATACTTTTCTTGTCTCAGATATATTGATGTAACAAATGAATGAATGACCCGATACACTCAGATAGTTGGCATTGAGAAAGGTCTTAGCTTTGTAGAGCCAAGCCTTGTGTACAGAGAATGATCAGGGTGGGGACAAACTCTGGTAGAAGATGCACCTCTGGAAGGCCATGATACTCTCAAGTGATGTGAATTGCAGTCTTTGATGACAATACATATTGACATCTTCAAAATAATACACCGTTCCAGCCACTTGAAATAAACATGCAGCTCACGTGAACAAGCTTTTCTTATATCCTTCCACACTCAACCATAACTTTGACATACAACTGCCGGCTCTCTCTCTCTCTCTCTCTCTGTTCCTCTCTCTCACTCACTCTCTGTCTCTCTGCCAGTACTACAAAAAGTTTCTGCGCACTCCCACTCCCACTCTCACCCTCCGCTCTGTTGCTTGCTCTCTGTCTCTCACTGTTCCTTCTACTCTCTCTCTCACCCTCTCTTCCCTCCCACTTGAGTTTGTCATGTCCCTCATTCTAACCATCTCTCTAACTGTATCTGTCTCTATCTACCACTATCTTACACAACTCCTGTACACTCTGGCGCAACTTGCAAGGCAGCTGTCAGGCCTGCAAAGGCCTGCACCTTGTGTGCTGGCTGCTGACAGCTGCTCTCATGTTTGGGCCAGTGGTTGTTCTGGCACTTGCGCCCGCAGTAGAGCACTGTTCTGCAGCGCGCGCATTTGCGCCACGCCCCGATCGTCCCACACCCAGCACACACCGCCGCCTTCCTCAACAGAAACGCCCACAGCTGCGCTGCCTGCATCCAAATGCAGAGACACACTAGCTTCTAGTCCAGTGGCACACAGAGGGAGTTTTTAAAAGTTAGACGGTGGCGCTGCTGTGTCAGATGACTGGGGGACAGTGATGTAACCGGGGTGAAGTGAATGGATTGGCACCTTTGAGGACTGCGCCTTGTAGATGGTGCAGAGCACCTTGGCCAGCTGAGCTTCTGTGATGGCCACCTTTGCTCGCAGCAGCACTAGGATGCATTCCAGCTGCACAAAACCTTGCATGATTAGCATGCAATGTGCTGCTGCACAAAGGGCAAGGGTTGCTACTGGCCATTTGCAAGAGAACATAAAGTGTGCAGAGGTGGTGATCTTCCCATGCATAGCATCGCTTCCAATATGCTTTGGGACCCCTTGCATGTGTTATGTAACTTGTCAAAGGTGGCATTGTTCATGGCGGGCGTTGGCAAGGCACATGAGATGCCCAAAGAGAAATTGCCTGTTGTTCAATAGAATCGTATTTCTGTGTGTTGACAGCAAGCTCCATGGCAGCGGTGCTTGCAGTGGCACCGGCATAACCTGACGACGATCTATCCACTCCTGCAATATCGCAACATGTAAGCATTTCAAAAGGATCTTGTGTCGTAGCGACTAGAAGGTCTTCTAGATATGCAGCTGCCTTAAAAACATGGTTTGTGCTGAAAAGCAAACAAGCAGAGCGCTTTGGTACGAAGCTCTGCTGAGCAGCAGGCAATTGAGCTTGCCTGCGTCGATGAGCGCTTGAAGGGATGCAGGCCTGCAGAAAGCGGCAGCCAACATCATCATGTTGAAAGCGACGCCCGGCACTTTCTCCGGGTTGTCTTGTTCTGAGCCTGGCGACCTCTCGGCAGCGTCTCTGACATAATAGCTTGAGTAATGCTCTGGGATGTAGCCCGCCTCAATGAGCTCAGGCACTACAGTATCAGTGGTCCCCAGGCCTCCCACTACAGGAGGCCACCAAGGACTCTGAATCGGACGATCCCAATCAAGCAGACCATCTATGTCCAAGCTGAGCTGCCTGCAATGGAGGGCACACAAACGTATCAAAATCCCTAGACACTGTCACTGGAGCCAGCAATGTTGCCCGTCCATCCATCAAATACGCCCGTCAGCATCAAACCCAAGGATCCTTTCAAACAAAAGTGACTAGGAAATGCGAGGTTCCTTGCACAGACATAACCTCCACATGTTGGTTCTTGCATGCTTGGCACACCTGCACGCTTCCAAAATGGGTTTTATCCACCGCAATTTGCCAGCAAATATGCAAAGCCCGAGGGCAGTCATGCCAGACAAACTCTCGCGAGCTTCCAAAGCAAATGCAAGGGATAGGCCGCTAAGGACCACCCCTACAGAAGGGAGACCTTCAGCATCAGCATCAAGCAGTACCTGCGCAGCAGCATGCGAAAAGCCAAATTTGATCTTTGCTACCAGAACGCTGGCATGATAGGAGGATTCACTGATACAACAACAATTTATCCTTGCTAGTCTGTCCAGAATCACAGACGCCTGTGGATACGTAAAGAATGCTCAAGGGGAGGTGCAGCTTTGGAAACATTACATGTGCTGAATGTACCAAAACGCACCACTTTCTGCAGGACTGCTCCAGCTCTTTCTTTGACGGGGCTCCAGTGCAGGTCAAGGCCTGCATTGACCAGCGTTGGCAGCAGGTGCCAGGCCTGAAACCGCGACACCATCTCTCCCAGTGTGCGCTGGTCAGCCTCACTGTCACTCGAGCCGTCAATGGACCCCGACGCGAGCATGTTCAGGACCTCTATGCGGCGACTGCGCTCCAGTCGTACCAGGGACACCAGGCACACTGTGTCCAATCTGGAACTGTCCCTGCCCAGCCTGGCTAGCTCGTGCAGCGCAGAGCGCCACAGGCCATCCCTCTTCCCCAGGTCGGCTCCAAAATCCAGAAGGGCCGTCACCTCTTCCAGCCGCCTCCTGTCCACACAACACACGAGCTTGCCATGGTTCCTCTAGACTGGCTTTCTTGATGATGCCACACTTAAAGAGCTGCACTTTACATGATTACAGACTGGACAGAGTGCATTGCCCTCACCTGACAATGGCTTCGATGAGCGGCAGCCGCCCGCGGGGATCTGGGGTGTTTATGCAGTCAGCCACGGTGGCCCCAGGCTTGCCACCATCATACACATCACTTAGTGCCATCAGAAGGCCCTTCAGAACACCGGGTGCTCCCCCGACAGCCGAGAGCACAAGGGGGGACACTGGCTTCAGACTTTCATTCCGGAGGAAATGAACCTCCCCGCCAAAATGCTCCGCAAACCTGGTAGGGGCACACACATCGCTGATCAGATTCCCATTGTTCGAAAGAGCAACTGACACGACTATTAGCCGAAACCAACAGAGACAAGGGATGCGAGAAGTTGCGCACATGATGTCACAGACATGGATGTGCTATTCTGCTCATAGTCCTGCAATGTATGGAAGCATGTGCCGCCATTATGCCTTGCCTGCCATGTGAAAAGAGCATGCATGCAAGGGAAGGGTACACCTGTGCGGCCAGATGGCAGTGTCGCTGAGGAGGTGTATGTTGCTCTTCGCGAGGATCTGAATGATTGGTCTAATCTCGGTATAGGGCGACACTGCAGGGCTGTGAATCGAGCTCAAGAGCGCCTCTGCCAAGAGCGCAACGATCACATCAGCGTCTGGGCTGATGTCCTCTGCGCGCCCATGTCTCTCCCAGAGGGCTTGCAAAGCGGCCTGGACTATCTTGAAGGTACAGGTGCCAATGACGATGCAATCCTCATACCCATGCCGGAGCGCTGACATGGGCATCCCTTCTCGGATCAGACGCCGCGCCGCATGATTCCGTGCGTCATTTCTCCCGATCAGCAACCTGTCCAGCAGGGAGGCACAGTCAGCATGGATTCTTGGGCGTCAGACTCACGACCAATTAAAAGCAATCACACACTGATGCATTCCCAGAGCAGATTAGGTGCAATGCTATGCAATGGAAGTTGGCAGTAGAACGATCTCATGCATCCAAACACTAGCATATATTATGCTAGTAAATGCTTGCATATCTGTGAAACTATAAACAATAGTGATGGCAGAGGCACACCTGCTGAATGCATGTGTAGTGATGAGATTGGTACCCGGCGTGACTAGGGAGCTGCCGAGAACACACGAGCCTCGCCGTTTGATAGGAGCAGCGAGATCCTCCTGGAAATGTTTTTCACGGCCACTGGCTGAGTAGCGCTCCCTCACAAAATCAACCACCTCGTCAAACCTATCGGCATCTCCTGTCCTGGCACAGTTGGCGGCCGCACTGTACAGGACAGGGCCTGCAGATGACACACAACCATCTCAGGCTTGCTCAAACATTGTGCTGCTGGTGAAGGCAGGCAGCATAGGTTTTTTTATTTATGCCACAGAGCTGAAGCTTTGCAGTCTGCCATGATGTCTTGATGCATCATTGCTGTGTCTCTGTGGTTGTCAGGGCTGAAGCTGCCATATGGAGGAATGGATCAGACAATGCTCTGCATTTGAGACACAAGGGAAGCTACCTGCTATGCAGGGACAGCGCTGTATCACGTCCGGCAGGTGCTTGACCAGGTCGTGCCACATGCCCTGCTTCCCGGCCTCAGCAGCAGTGGCGAGCAGGCACGCCCCCGACCTGTCGACTGCACTCGGATCTGCGCCCAGCTCAAGCAGCAGCTGCACCACGGGGAACATGGGGCTGCAGAATGTCGTTGCGCAGGCATCCTCGGCTGTATTTGGTCTGCCGCACACATGCGTGACGGGGCCGGAGGCACCAGGTTTTGCGACACAGATCCGCGTAACTGCCACCATGAGAGGTGTTGCATCGGTGACTGTTGCTCGCACATCCACCGGCAGATGGCCGCCCTCCACCAGGAAGCGGACCATCCCCTTTTGGCCTGCTAGAGCCTGTATTCCACATGCAGGTCATCCCTAGTCAGTCTGGTAGATAGATACTTGCATGTGGATGCTCCCTGAGACCAGAGTGAGTAGCAAATGTGACTCCCAATGACATGAAGGCACCTTGGTAAGACACTTGCTGAGATTAACTCCGGAATACCGCAGAGCAAGTAAAGGGACTGACTGGAAGGCTTGGGGCAATAACATGGAGGCGAAATTATACCGCAAGATGCAGCAGAGACAGTCCACTATGATCGTAAGCGTCCATGGCCACATTGGGACTGCCGATGTTGTAGCCAAAATTCTGAAAATCTGTGAATGCTCTGCGAGGAAGGAAGGGGAGGCCCGAGCCATCCCAAGCATCTGCCGTGTCTTCAAGGGTGTCCCAATAGATCAGTTTGTCAGCTTCAAGTGAGAACAGGAACTCAACTGCGCAAAAATACGTTCTGTCAATATTGACCGAATATAAAGAATAAGCTCGAAATTACACATCCTGTGATACAACTTTACCTGCAGGGATGTTGTTCATGACAACGGCTATTTGCAACAATGTCAATTGAGTGACTGGCTCCTTGGCAGAAATAAGGTCACTTTTGCTGACGCGTCCAGCAAGTACTCTAAGTCTGGTGCCCTTGCTCAGGTCTGCTACAGCTGTCACCAATCTTTGGACCACGGTTGGTGTGAGCGGCTCTCGGTTCAATACCGTTTCACCCCCCTTCACCTTGTGTTGTACCATTGAAAATTACAAATTGACAGTTACTTGGCTGCTTACGCTCCTTGCTGGAAAGGCTAATTACCACTGCTGGAAAGGCTATTTACTGCTACATGAATGCAAGAAAAGTGTATAAGCCATAATAGCGGGATGATAGAAACACGAATTTCACGATATGTATTTTTCGGGATCTCGCTTGTGGCACAGATTTTTATGGACGTGGTATAGAACGTCTTGTTAATGTTGTACATGAAATGGGCACGTGCCCTTCATGATATCACGTCAACCTAATTGGACACGTCACCCTGAATTAAAGTAAATGCAAGAATTATTTGACACAATGTATCTCCAATAATAGTTCGGAATTTGTGTATGCATGCGCATGCATTACCGCTGCAGCTGCTCAGAGGATGATTTGCAAAGTACTCAAGCGTGAGCCTGCCAGCCTGATAATTTACTCACAACTCTCCTTGCCTTTCTTCCTCCCCCTAAATATCACTCAGTCAGACTTAATACACACTTACTCACTCACTCACCCATACACACAAAGTCACTCTCTCACTCGCTCGCTCACTCAATCTCGTCCTCTCCAAGTTCAACACAGGTGTCAAAATAGGTCCTAGGCAACCATGCAGCCTTGCTCTAGCGCCGACATCTGTTAGAACACAGCGGTCCTGTCAGCATCCGCATGCATTTCCTGCGCCAGCTGGTCGCAGCTGCTCCTGTGCTGGGGCCAGTGCTTGGTCTGGCAGATGCGGCTGCAATAGAAGACTGCCTTGCAGTGCGCGCATGACCGCCACAGCCCACACATGCGGCATCCTGCGCAGACCGCCGCTCTCCTGTGCAGGAGTGTCCACAGCTGCTGTGCCGCCTGCAGCAAACCCAGAAATCTAGTGTCACCTGTCATCGGGGAAGGCCCTTCTAAAGCTGCACAATTGAATGATAAGCTGGCACACTGCTCGTAGTCTGCCCTGCTAATCTCTGACTGCTCTGCCCACACACTGCTGACATGCCTACTGTACGGACAGGCTGCATCTTAGCATAAGAAGGTCACCCTGGTACTGAGGAAGAGTTGTTGTGGACTTTGTCAGCTGTGGTAGTCATTTCTGCAACCTTGCCCCTTAGAGGATATCTTTTCAAACCTGCAGGATAACAGGATCTGCAGGATCTCCAGGAAGTAGGTACCACCTTTGAGGACTGAGCGTTGTAGATCAAGCGCAGGAGTTTGTCCAGCTGGGTTTCTGTGATGGCGGCCTTTGCGCGCAGCAGAATCAGCACACACTCCAGCTGCACACCACATGACACAGTCATGATAAATTTACTCTGCTTTTTTGCACAGGATGCGATTACTGCATGGAACCTCCACGGTGTTGAGCATGCATGCCTCAAAGTAGTGTGCCTATCCGCCAAACTTCTAATGGTGACAAGGCTTGGCATGCATGCTGACCAAAGCAACACCCGATGAGATAGTAATGCAACAGCACAGATAGCCTTGAAACCAAAGACGTTCTTGCAAATGTACCTGATCCTCCTCTGGAACGTGAGATTTCTTGCCAGAGCTGAGGCCTGGCCCCTTCTGCAGACGAGGGTAGTCGACAGCGGCTGTGATGGCATTCATGCAGCAGCGGTTGACTGGATACGGTACATGGTGCACATCCATCCCTGCACACAATGGCCACTTGATTTGTCTGACGCAGCAGTGACATTCTCTACATTGAGGTGCAACAATCCTGGCCACAACAGTGCAGATAGAGCAGTTGTAATAGTCTGATAACAAGTGAGCAAGTGGGGCCGCGGCATGGTCACATTGCTGGCACAAGCATGCGTCGGCACGCAAGCAGCGAGTGGGTTGACTTGCCTGCCTCAATGAGCACTTGCAGTGTGATGGGCTCGCAGTGAGCGGCAGCCCACATGAGTAGGTTGAATTTCTCCTCTGAGACACATGCTTCATCAGATGCCAAGCCTGGGGGCAGCGTCAGCCTCACTCTGGTGTAGAAGCTGGCAAAACGCTTTGGGTCATACCCAGACCTCACAAGCTCTGGCAACACAAAGTGTTTGCGGCTCAATCCCCCAAACACAGGGGAGATCACACAGACAGGACCAGGGTAGTCCCAGTTGAGGTGCCCATCAACATCGAGTCCTACTCGCCTGCGAAAGGAAATTCTGGATTTGAAAGGCGCTCACATGCCACGGACTTGAAATTCTTGGCACATCATGGCACACTGTGAAATCACAAGTGCAAGTTCCTACAGCACAAATCCGCACGTGGTTCTCACCTGCAAGCCTGTAGCAGGGGTTCTATTATCTCAATGTAACCCCAAGTCACGCTTGTCCCCAACGCTGTCAGGCCATCCGAATCACGACATTCCAGGGCATGTATAAGAGAGGGTCCATTCAGAACGCTGCGCAGCGTGTTGCCACCATGGTACACCTGTTTTGACATCTGCGCAGCAGCCAGAGTACTCTTCTGCCAGTCAGTGACCAGTAAAGCCTTTGTAGAGCTGGGTTAGTGGATATGATAAAAGAGACCTGGGTCTTTAAATGTCAGGCATATGCAGAACATGCACAAAGGAATGCACTGCATGATCCATTGTCTGCAGACAATTATGCAGTACCAAGGATAGCATGCATGATTATGCCGCGGGAGATCTGACAAAGCGCACCGCTCTGATAAGGACTTCTGAAGCAGATTCTGGGGCAAGACCTCCATGCACATCCAGGCCTAGCTCCACCATTCGCGGCACCAGAGGCCAGGTGCCATGCGCATTGATCATCTGGCCCAATGTGCGCAGCGGAGGTGTGTACTTGTTGATAGAGTCAAATGCTGTGCGGTTCAGGACTTCCAAGCGACGGCTGGGTTCCAACTGCGCCAGATATTTGAAGCAGACTTCTGCCAGCGATGGGGCATCATCTTTGCAATGCCTGGCCAGCTCATGCATCGCGCTCCTGCCCATGCCATCCATCAGCCCTATGTCTGCACCAAACTCAAGGAGGCTGTTTGTTTCGTCCACTCGGTTCCTGCGCACCACACACACGCACACCCACTATCAGTACGATCACCCCGTGCCTCTGAGGCTTGCATGCCCGGCATCATGGTTTCTGCATGCTAAGAATGCAATGCCCTACAATCTTACTGCCACTTCTTTTCAACACTTGGCGGAACATACGCCCAGCAGATTCCATAAAGCGACGGCACAATACTTTCAGAGTGCCAGCAGTGCACCCACCAGCATGGAACATCGTGGTGATGATAAAATCTTTGGGAGAGCAGGAGGGTGATCAGGGATATAGCAGAGCAAGAGGTGCACCTGGCAATGGCTTCTATGAGAGGCAGCCGGCCGCAGGGGTCTGGAGTGTTGATCAAGCTGGAGATATCTGTGCTGGATCGGCCATTTTCATGGCGTTCACGCAGGGCCAAGAGAAGCTTTTTCAGATTCCCTGGGACCCCACCCGCAGCCAGCAGCACGATTGGGGACACTGGCTTGCCCAGTGCGCAGAAGTCAAAGCGCCCGCACAGCTCTGGTGAAAAGCTGGTCCACAGCACAGCACAGAGACCCGTCAAGCATGGCAATTGTGGTTCCCAGCAGCCAAAGTATGCCATCCAGGACTGCAAAAAGCACGTGGGTCTTTCTCAGGGATGTGGGGAGTCACCGTTGGGGCCACATTGATGTCTGGTTCATGAGGAATGTACTTTTGGTCCCTATCAGCCCCAAACACTCATGCAGCATTCTGACTGTGAGTGGATCTGCCTCCAAGTCGGGTTCATCTGCCTGCTGCAGAAGCGAGTCCAAGAGCAGCCCGAACAGCACATCTAAGAGCCTTGGAACGTCCATTGGACAGCACTCCCCAACCGTGTGTATGACGATGGCTAACATCTTGACCTCGCAGTGGCCCGTGACAGGGTAATTATCCTGGCCAAGCTTGAGTGCACTGATAGGCACTCCCGCTTTTAGCAGCAGTCTCATTGCTTGGTACCGCGTGGCGTTTGTGCCGATCATCAGCCTGGAAGAACAGCCGAATCCTCAGCGCAGGACAGCCTGATCCTTCATCAGAAATAATTTGGCTTTGATAATTGTGTTCAAACGATTGCGCACCTCTGCAATACTGTCTGGCACGAATGTCCCCCAAGTGGAACACTGCTTGTGGCCACATGAAGAGCAGAAGGCTACTTTTAATATCAAAAGCTGGCAAGTAGGATGCGCACCTGCAAAGTGCATGTGTCTGCATGAAGCCATCACCAGGCATGACTCTCAATTTGTTGTCCACAGCTTCAGAACGCCGCCGCTTGATGGGTGCTGCAATTTCCTCTTGAAACTGCTTCTCGCGGCCGGCATAGCGCTCCTTCAGGTATTCCAACACCTGCTGCAAAATCAGAAGATTCCCCGTCCTGACACAGTTTGACGCTGCGCCATAGAGGAGGTGACCTGCATGCATCACACACCTATGATTTGCCGCCAACTCAGCATCGACAAACTCTAGTGGGCCAGTCAAGCTAAGCGGTGCAGCCAAAGTCGATGCTTGGCATACAGAGGAAGGTTTAAACCATTGGATGTGTTGCCGCAGGAACATGCTCATAGGTACTGGGCAGCATTTACTTGTGCAGGCCTGATTGCAAGCAGCTTTGACATTCAGATGACGGACGACTTGGTTGCAAAGGTGACATGTGCGAACCTGCATAGACGGGGCAGCGGTCGGTATTTTGCACCATCTCGACTAGGTCGTGCCACATGCCATACATGCCTGCCTCGGCAGCCGTGGCGAGCAGGCACGCCCCTGAATTGTCGACCACGCTTGGGTCAGCGCCCAGCTCAAGCAGCAGCTGCGCCATGGGCAGCATGGACTCGCACGGGATCTCACAGGCGTTGTCTTGCCTAATTGGGTTGCCGCATACATGCAGTGGCGGTCCTGACAGGCCACCTGGTGTGACGCAGATCCTTGTGACTGCCACCATGAGGGGTGTTGCATTTGTCACTGTCGCATGCACATCCACTGGCAGATGGCCGCCCTCCACCAGGAAGCGCACGATCTCCTTGTGGCCTGCCAGCGCCTGTTTGCGCAGGCAGCATGCATGCGTCAGTGCATCAGATGATCTGATTCAAATCCTTGTTGCGGGGCGCAGACCCGGCAGCTGTAAGCACACACAGCTGACAGACCACCCTAAAGCCACACCTCACAGTGTCAGCCTATTTGATCTTTCTAGCAATTAGTACTGTGTCAAGGACGGTAAGCAAGCAGTCAAAGGCAGAGGCACACCGCGAGATGGAGGAGGGAGAAGCCACTGTGCTCGAAAGCATGCATGGCCACATTGGGACTGCAGATATTGATGGCGAAGTTCTGAAAGTCTGTGAAGACCCTCTCAGGAAGGAAGGACAAGTCGAATCCATCTTCCGTACCATCCAGGGAGTCCCACAAAACTTTCTTGTCGGCGCCAAGCGAGAAGAGGAACTCCACTGTGCAGGCATATGGTGCGTATAAGCGCAGTCAACTATTGTGTTTGGCAAGGCAACTGATGAAAGGTGGGTGAGCTGATCTTACCTGCGGGTATGTTGTTCATGACGACGGCCATTTGCAGAAGGTTGAATTGTGTGAGTGGCTCTTTTGCGGACAAAATATCGATCTTGCTGACGCGTCCAGCGAGGACCTTCAAGCGCTTGCCTTTGCTGTGATCTGCAACGGCAGTGACGAATTTCTGAATCATTATCGGTGTCATCGGCTCACGATGCGAAGCTTTATCTGTATTCTTCCCCTTTTGTGCCCCCATGGCACTGTTGTAATATCCACTTGTTCGAGGGCCCTTGTCAACGAAAACTATCTTGATCACAACTTGGACTGTTAGAGGATCTCCAACTGAGCCTTCACCGGAAATGTCAAGGAAACAACGCTGAACGGGTTCAAAGATTTAATGTTCCTGATTCACTATCTCCTGAAGCAAGAGTCCTACTTCACCGAGTCCAGAAGCAAGGGTGGCGCCAAATCTGATGTGGCATCATATGTACACGTGCCTGTCTGACATAACTATGGGTAATTACTATACTAACTAGTTAGTATAGTAATTACCCCTAGACATAACTATGACTCGTTTCCTCACCCAGCATGATTCTACAAGAACAGAGATCACTTTAAGTAAATAGATGCGCAATGCAGCAAGCTTAGTTCAGATTCTTGCCAACGCCCATAGCAATAGCTGCAGCCGTATACATATCGGGCCGGTGCCTGTAACTGGCTGCAGCTGTAATACTCATGCGTGGGCATCCGGCGCCGGCCTGAGACGAACCACCATGGTGAAAAGTTATCTATCTTCTGGTTGGTCCGCCCAATCTAGAGGAGCACCTAAGAACTTGGTACCATCACTGGTATGGCCTGCCCAAACGCACATCGAGCTGCAATACAGGAGCTGGCGAGCTCAAAACAAGCATAGCTTCACGGATAGATGAAAATGGAATTTGTAATGTGCCTACGTGCGGCAACTGGTTGAAACCATCCAAGCTGATCCCTACTACCTCCTTCTGCCTATGTCAATATATGCCTGCCAGGGGCCCGCTTCTTTTCCTCGTCCACAATACTTCTCCACCCCCCTGGTGGCAATCTGGGTCCCCACTCTTCTGGATGTTCTGCCTTCCCCCTTCGAGCTGCTGGCGATCCGCGCAAGGACAGGGCTCCACTTTCCTGAACACTTTGCGAAGACTCTCACTATGTGCCACTCCTCAGTCCTCACATGCACAGATGGATGATGCAGGATTACTAATGTCTGGAGGACAACTAATGTTACTGATTGCCATGGTCAGCATCGAATGATGACCTGTTCTGATGATCTCAAGGGTTAGTTCTGGCTGCAAGCCATGGTTTGGCTGAGAAGAAAAGTTACACAGTATATGTATGTTGGAACGCCAGAAGTTATATGTATATGCACCTTTTGAGGAGATTTGCTAGGCGACCTGTCCCCAGTCACTGCATTTCGCTGTTTCTCTGCCACATATTTCTCTCTGCAGGTGTTGACGCCGCGGCACTGCCCTGCGCTCTTCATTATACTGGATGGAAGCGGAATCCTGGGCAAGGCCTCCAGATCTGCCACTGGATGATTGCAGGAAATGCACCTGGCAGAACACACACACAAATGTGTCACTATCAGGTAAGATCTACACACAAGATCTGCCAGGCCAGTCTTGCGATTCCACGCTAAACCAACAGCCATTCCGTGTGCAAGACACACAAAATTTTGGAAACGCATTAGCAGGGTGAGTTCCTACACAGTGGGTACGAGAGGCTTTCACCTGTACCCTGGGATGGGTTTGCGCGCTATCAATGCTTGCTCAGTTGCCGCAGCCTGTGATTGGGGTTTCGGCAACTGCATCACTTCCGACAGCTGGTGTTTCAGTGCTGCAATTTCTGTGCCCAAGTGGTCCAATTGCAGATCGGCATTTTTCAGCTCGGTACCTTGCTTTGTTTCCTGCGACAGACAAGGAATCTTCAACACAGGACGGGATAATAGACGCCTTAAGGCAGATCCAGGCAATCACGCAGGACTTTGTCTATTACAATGGGGGGTCAAATGTGCGCACCGAGGGACTTGATGGGTTAAAAGCAATGCCAGAATCGGTGATACAGGGAATTTGTCCTGTGTCCAAGGCATGCGTCAGTTCAAGAAGCGTGCTCCTGTCTCCGTTCGACCTGACACCCTGCATGGACATCATGCCACCAGTATGCCACTGCATACATGCGGAGACCTGAGTCAGGTCGCTTGATTAATACCAAAATCACTCTGCATTCTTATGTAAGCTCGCTGGCATGGTGGCACTGCATGTTTGCTTACCTGTTGCTTGAGGCCTGTATGATCTTTGAGGGCCATCGCAGCAATGACACCTGTGAGACTTTCCAGCGCCCTTCTAAGGTCCAACAACTCAGAATCATGCTCGGCCTCCTTAAATGAGGCGCTTTTAATCAAGTCTTTTCGCAAATTTGTGTCATGGTTCTCCTTTGCCTTGCTGCTGTCCATATCAACCCCCTTCGCAATTGCCATGTCAGCTCTGGAAGATCCCTGTGCTGTCAGCTGTGCTGCCAGTCGAGCATTGGTATCCAGGCATCTCTGCACATCCCTGGCAACTCTGTTCAGCTGCAGCCTGCCAACCTTTCCCTCAGACTGCACTCTTGCCAGATGCTGCTGCAGGCTCGCGACATTCTGCTCCATTGCATGCAGGGCTTTGAGCAGGCTCAGGTCCCTGTTTTCTGCTGCAATTGATCTGCGTGGCATCTGTGCTTGCTGTGAAACCTTCTCCTCGTCTTCCGATCTGCTCAAATCTGCGCTTTCTCTGGCAGTGACAGCTGCTCTTGGCAGCAGCGTGTCACTTTCACCTGGGCTGCTGTTGTCAGTGGCTGTGCTGTTAAAGACTACTTTTTCTGTCTGCAACCCTGACGTGCTGGGCAACGCTGCATTTTCGCTGCCATGCTCGCTCAGATCTTCATTGAGACCTTCCTGAGGTATAGAGGATGAAGGGTCACTGAAAGCATTATGTAGGGAGCTGGAATCGATGGGATCCTGTGGCTGATTTGCGGTCTCTGCTGCATTCAGCAGGTCCAAAAGGAGGCTGGAGGGCACTGCATTGGCTGCAGGCAATGCTGGCATGGTCCTTTGGAGCTCTAGCTCCTCATGAAGAAGGCTGATATCTCTTTGGCAGTCCGCCTGCATCAACGCAAGCAATTCTCGAGTGTCATATGGACCCGCTATGCCTTTATGCTGCATGTGCATGGGTACTTATTGTCATTACCCCCGTATCCCAGCCCTCAGGGCTAGGTGCGTTGTAGCAACCTCTCAGTGAATGCAAGGGAAATATGCGCATGGAATCTGGAAATAAGATTAAGAAGAAGGGCACCTGTAAGGCATTCAGTGTCTCCTTAAAGGAGGCCAACTGCCCACGCAATTCATCGGTGTCTGCTGCATCTGCTTTGCTGCTCAGCCTCTGGTGCAGCAATGTATACTGGAGGTCTGGCGTCTGTGTCGGCGGTATTCTGAGCCCCTGAGTAAACAGCACAATTTCATTTGTTACCTTAGTAATCTCAGTGAGCAAGTCGACGTGAGCAGGCAGGCATCAACTTAAATTTTCTTTCCTTTGACTGGCCATATAGAGTTGTTACCTCTGGTTCCAGAGCTGCAGTGCCCTGACTAGACATTACATCAGCGATTTGCGCTTTTTCTGTGGCCTCAAGATATATTTGAGGCGGCATGCTGGAGATGACAGCCTGGAGGTCTGCGTAGCTGGCTTTGTCTGACACGGCTTGTTGGAGTCTTTCCATCTGTCTCCTCATATCCGTGATGTCATCCTGCAAGAACGACAAGACGCTTTTCCAGGTCGGAATGTCGTGACAATTATGTAGCCAAAGAAGCGCCACTCACAGAATAATCAAGCCCTCTGCTCTCTATATTCTACTGAGATGCATGAGCCAAGGAGTACTGGTCAGCCGTTTGTACCTGTTGGTGCATGTAAGACTCGCTGACGTGACTAACATCCTGTGCAAGCTTTTCCAAGCCGTCCGCTGCAGCCATACTTGTTTCTGAGCTGAAAGGCTGGTCTTCTCGCACAATTCCACCATCCTCAGTGGATCCCTGCAGACTGTCCCTTGGCGCTGGCTCAGGCGACTCATCTCCCACTGTAATTACTGCATCGCTTCCTGCCAATTTATCTGCGCCATCTTCCGGAGTGTGCGGTCTACCTCCAGCAGAGTCAATAAGACTGTCATCTAAGGAAGGGTCACTTGGTTCTAAATAGGTTGGATTTGCTGTCCTTTCTAGCTTGTCATTGGTGATTGGCTGCTCTGATGAGTCCGAGTCCTTTGCTAGCTGCTGCTCAATGTGGGAATCAAGCCTCTGGGACAAAGTGTCAAGAACCTGCGCGGCAGGCCACTCAAAATGAAGCAAATATCAGCCGCATCTTTGCATTGCTCACTGATATGCAAAGTAGCAGCATGCCATGCTGAGGGAAGTTGTATCCACTAAAATTACCGCACCTCCAACTGTTCTTGCATGTGGGAGGCTCTCCTTTCCAGCTCCTGTATACGTCCCTGAGAGGCATCCTGCAACGGTCCAGGGGTGAAACCACTTTGTACAAGGAATGATCTTGCGATTTTGGCTCCTCTTGCGTCATAAAAAGGGATGGCGAGAGCACGCTCACCTGCGCCTCTTGCAGTTTCACGACTTCAGCTCTGGATCTTTCGTTGTCTGCTACTAGATGACCCACTTGCGCTTTCAGAGCTTGAACGTCCACGGTTTTCTGGGCTTCTGATACAGCGTTCAATTCTGCTACGAGCATTTTAATGACTTCTTCCAGCTGTTCGGATGCCACAGACTGCAGCACCTCTACCCTCGTGGTCTTGAACAGATCCCCGAAGAGAGCCGGCATCGCCAGTGCTCCCATATTGTTATGAAAAACTAAATCAGACCAATAAGAAGTGACTGGGGTACATCCCTAACATGTCGGCCTCCAACGGAGCCGGGTGCGAGCTTCCGGAACAACCTAGGTTTCTCCGCCTGGCTATACCGAAAGGATTGCCTCAATTATAAACGAAAAACAAGAATAGGTTTCTGGGATTACAGGTGCGGCAAACTAATGAGGAAGTCAGTTCTGGGTTTGAAGTCAATCAGAGCTTGCAGGACCTGGTTTGGAACAACCAAGATAACGAAACTCGTGCCGAGAATGAAGGCAGAGTAAATCAGCGCAGCGTACACGAACACCAACATTGCTAAGGGCCACGAGGGGCCGCTAGAGGGAACTCAGAACGATTGCCATCGATCATAAAACCAGAAAGCATTTCGGCTATTTTTAGTTCTGCATGTGCCGCTCGAACACGTCAGATGCAGTCAGCACTCATGAAAGTGAGGAGTCACTTGAGATCAGCATTCAGCTCGTCAGGGTGGTCAAGAGAAAAAAAACGATGTTTGTAAGCCTGTTCAGATTGCATCACACTTACAAGCGTACATAGGAAAGAAACTGTCCGAGAACACGATCATGAGAGCTCCACTACATAGTGAATTATCTGCAGGCCTTAAGCTCGAAACGTTTCCACAATTGTTAACAGTCCTCCCTAGCAGGCAGCAGACCCGCCATTATGTGACAGCTTTGGAAGAAGAGCAAATCAATCACAGCTACTGGATCAAATAGGAGTCCAAGACCTTCGATAAGTGCCCATGTTTTGCCATGGGAAGTTGCAATCCAAATTTGTATGCACTTCAAAACTGCAAACAGAAGGTGCAAACATGACCCATTCCTAATCGTCATCATCACTCAACACCAATCCCCGCTGTCTATTCCTTGCTATCTTCCTGGGTGGCGCATCCTCCTGCACAACAGCCAAAACAGCATACATTCAGCTTACCATAAATTCCCCAGTTGGAGAGGCAAGCCCCAAGACACAGAATGCCGAGCCCAGCTTTGGACACAGCGCTTCAGGCCTGCCTGCAAAGCTTCAGCCAGCCCTGAAGCTTCAGGGCTTCAGTTTTCAGCAAGCTTCAGAAGTGCACACTGCACACAACAAGCCGCAGAAATAGCAGGCAGCCAGCTCACCTCTGCAACGTCTTCGTCATCGTCGCTCTCAATGGGGCCAAAGTGCTGCCTCTTGGGGAGCGGCGCGGGTGCAGACGCCTGCGGCCGCTTTGCTTGTGACAGCCGCCTCTCCGCCTCAGCATCCTCCTGCATGACCACATGAGTGCTTGCTTGACAAGTGACCTCTCGAAGAATAACGATCTGCTGCAGTCAGAGCGCATATGGACTGCCCTTGTAGCAGGGCTCTTGGGCTGCGCACGGCCCATCCATGAGACTTCCCCACCCCAGTTTTCAGGACCCTGCAACCTGAAGCCCCACTCTTTTTCTGCACATCTGCTTGGGAACGGCAGAGTCCTGCAGCTGAATGGTCATCAGCAAACTTAAACCAAGAAGCAGATAAAATGCGACAGGCAGGATGTGCTGCATATCAGCGTTGCGTTGGAGATTGCTGCAGCTGAAAGGTCAAAAGCAATCTGAATCCAACACAGAGAGAGAGAGATGCCACTGGACAGAATGCTGCGCACATCCGCGTTGCGCCGGAGGGCGGTGCGAGCGCGCTCGGTGGCGGTGAGGCCGTCGGCGTCGTCCGAGTCGCCTCCTAGGTCGTCGTCGTCCATGGCTTCCAGGTACTGCGCCGTGATTCCCGCCTCCCCGCGCGGCCGGCTGTCGTAGCGCGGTCCCGCCGTGTACCGCCGCATCTCCTTGTTCTGCACGCATGCGGAGCCCAGCGTGCCTCAGACAGGAACCTTGCCCAAGCATGCATGTAGTTCCTTGATCTCATGCGATGAGGCAATGCTAAGGTGGGAATGCGCCTCAATTCAGGCAACAGAATGCTTGGAGTGCGTGAGGACGTTAGATGTTGGCATTGTATTCATTGTGCTGGGGGCATGGATGCTGCAGGTGCGTCAGGAATGCAGTGCATGAGCAGCTGTCATGGTCCCAGCACATCAGAACGATGCCGGATAATAATGTGCCCCATGCACCCGTAAGGGCTCCGATGGAAGAAGAAGAATCGAGGGTAAGCTCTCATGGCCTTACCTTGGACTGGATGAACTCTCAAATTGGTACCCTATTTGAGAGTTCTAACCAACCTCATCAGACTCTCGAGGGTACAGGCGCAGCAAGACAGTATAAGCAGCAGCTCACTGCAACCTCAGCAGAGGTATGGTGACCCCTGCCAGCGGCGCAGCACAAGACAGGCTAACTCTTGCTGCCTTTGTAATTCACATTTCACCATCAACATCTGGGGCAGTGGACAGAGCGGGAGGGAGCGTGCTGCGCACCTGGCGGCGCTCGAGCTGTTCGGTGGCGCGGATGCGGGCCTCCTCGCGGCGTTCCCTCTCAGCCTTCTCCCGCGCCGGATCCTCCACCGTCGCCACGCTGCACACGAAGTGATGTAATACTTATTAAGTTAACACCCTTGTTTTGTGGGTTTTAGGGCACAAAGGTCCGGATTTTAGGGTGAAAGTAGGGGTTGGTGCTTCAAAATATGATATGAAAGTTTCCCAACATGACTGAGTGATTGTTCGTTTTGTCAGCAGGATATATTGAATGTAATCCTTGAGTGACTCGATGACCTCTAGGAAGGGCACCCCAAGACAGAATCCTTGGCAGGGATGTGTACAAGCCTGGGCTCGGGCCAAGGGGCACTACAGACATTTCTGTATTGAAAGACAGGGGCACGGGCCGGGGATGGAGGGAGTCTGATGGAACACCTGCGCACACGGTTGACTTTTGTGTGTCGTCGCTCCACCGCCTCGCGCAGCCGCTGGTGGAAGCGCGAGTTAAGGCTGGCCGGCCGGAATGCCAGCTTCTTCTGTATTTGCCCCATGCTCTGCGCAAAGAACGAAAATAAAAGTTGCTCAATTGTGTGGCTTTCATTTGAAGTGAGCCTGGAAAACAGTCCCTGGGCCCTTTATGTGTGGGCTATGATTGCTCTGAAGCATCTGGTGGTGGTCTTGGATGGCATCAGGCTGCAGTTGGTGAGCAGCAGATTGACAGGATCCAGAACCACCATTTAGTGTTTTTAATACAGTGACGTGGATTTTTCATGTCCACCAAGCAGCGTCTGGTCGTCTGGTGTGGGCCTCTCTTTGCATTGCGGCATAAGCAATATTCTGAGCAGGCCTGATTCCTGACCTACAGATGCTTGTGACGCAGTCGTGCATCGGGGCAAATGGCTCACCTCTAAATACGCTGCTTGCATGTGACGCAGGAAGAGGAAATTGTTGTCCTTCTCAATGTCCAACTCCGCCACATCCAAGACCTCATCCCCAATCATCAGCTGCAACGACCCGTCCGACCACCGCACAAACCTGCAACACCAATTTGGCACTTGCAATAGTGGCTTTTGCAGGACCAAGTCCATGTACAGCTTTTTGCATCGTGATCGCAGTGCCTGTTTAAATCAAAGCACACGAGGCCATTACTGAGTGTCAAACATTTTTTCAAAAGGTTTACATGTCAAGGGAGGTATGCTGACCTGGCGTTGCTCTCAATGCCGCTGCTGCCATCTTCTTTTGTTGTCCGCCTCCACCTGATGACATTCTGGTCGCGCACGCGCACGCGGCGTGTGCCCTGGTCATCAACATACTCCTCCTCCTCCTCGGCCTCCTTGTATGTGGCAGGGTCAAAGGGCTTCATGTCTATGTTGATGATGTTCGAAAGCTTGACCAGCGCGGTGTTGTCGCTCTCTGCGGCAGAAGCGAGCCAGTGATCAGCTGTGTGCTCTGACGCAAAAGGCAGGTTTCTTTTTTGGCAGAGGACACTTGGGTTCAGCCCGTCATTGGCATAGCGCCATAGACGTGTGTGGCAGTGATGTGCTGAGGAGCTCACCAAGCCGCGCGATGGGAGGCGCATCCAGGGCCAGAGGAGGGCCGCTGGGTCTTTCGGGCGGCGGCTCCCTGTACACCACATCGTCCTCTGAGGGAGCAGGGCCTGATTCTTCATCCTCCTCAACAGCTTCCTCTGGTTCATCTGCTTTCTCCTCTGCAGGTTCCTCTGGAAGGTCCTCCTCGGCAGCATCTTCAGAAGCTGCAGCTGTGGCGGCCTGTAACACACAATTTTGCATGATGAAGTGTTCATCTATATATTTTCCACCATCTGGAGCGTTGGAACAGGGCAGGTGATGAAGGATTGTAGAGAAGGACGAAGAATTTGCCCAGGGGCCCCACACCGGCGTTGGTTGGAAATCGTCATCATCAGAATCAGAACCAAAAAGCTCATCAAGGTCCGCCATTCTTACAGATCCTTTGGTTTTGCGACCTGAGATTGCCCCTCCAAAGAATCAATACCGTACGCAATACAGAGATGTCTGATGAGCAGATTTCGACTAAAGCTTCTGCTTCACACCCACATTGATTGCCTCTGTGCAGTGATGAAGATTCCCAGATCTTTAAGTTCTGCATTGTGCAATAAGAAAGGAAAGAACGCCGTCGTACTCCTGGAACTGTCCGAACTGAACTTCTATTTACATCGGAAGGACACTTCTCTTCACGTCGTGTCTTGGACCGTCTTCATGTTGCGTCATACTTCATCAGATAGACGATATGACGATTGTATGGTAACACAGGAAGGGGGACAGTAATCGATACTGTCCCTAACAATTACGATGGCTACAGAGTTGTTGAAGTGCATTCAGAGCTGTGATTTGCTAAGTGATCAAGCCGCCGATTGTCTTGCAGACTCCTGTGGGTTCGCCTGCAATCAAGTGAGTCGTTTCTGGCAATATCGCGGCACGATGGTAGCTTGACATGTCACCGGTTCAGGATCTGAGTAATTGTTTCCCTTGCTCCCCACCGTCAATATACCTCCAATTTGAAGGGTTTGTTGAGTCTTGCAATGTATTATCTACTGGTCATGGGAAGTTAATGGGACCAGACATCACTATCAAGGAATATCGGTGCCATGCAAAGAAGTAAGTATTCACTAAGATTTGCTTGTTACTCTGTAGTTGAAGGGAAATGTGGATGCGTTTCCTATTCCAATATGGGCGGCTGTCATCATATCGCTTTTCCTTGTTCCCTTGTCTGGCCTCTTTGCCGGGCTGACGTTGGGTCTGCTCAGTCTTGACCGAGTGGGCCTAAGGGTAAGGTTCTGTCTCTTAGTGGCACAAAATAATGGAGGGTATGATGCATGTTTAAGGATGACTTTTTGGAGCAGAATGCCAAGGAATGCATTGCCAAGTCGCGCACCATCAGAGTATGGCCTCTTACTTGAACACTGCAAGCGCCCTTCCCTGATCTGATTCTGCTGTACAGATCCTTGTGGAGGGCGGAGATGCCAAGGAAAGGAGCCATGCACAAAAAATTCTGCCTGGTGAGATGCCCCAAAAGATGCAGGATCCTCTGTCAATATGTCACTTGCGACATGAGCTTGCCGGTGAGAGGCAAACAATTTTGTTTTTTACGCTCCACGTTGATATCTTGAATTCCTATGGACTGCAGTGCGGGAGCAAGGCAACCAGCTGCTGTGTACCCTCCTACTGGGCAATGTCATCATCAACAGCGCTCTCTCAATTCTCCTCGCTGATCTCACCACGGTGAACCCCTGGGGAGCTGTTGCGCCAACTCTTGCTAAAGGCTTGCTATCTGCAGCTTGCACAGCCGCACTGCCCATGCATCTTATCTGGCTTGCATGCCTTGCAGGGTCCTATTGGATTGCTCACCTCCACTGCTGTAATCCTCATCTTTGGTAAGCCAACTCTTCTCCAGAAATTCCTCTGTCAATATGCAGCATCAACTTGCAAAGTACATGGAATACCATTTTGTGCATATTTCATCGCTGCAAGTGCAGAAAAGTGGCATGCATGTCTTGCAGGCGAGATCATTCCACAGTCAATCTGCTCAAGGCATGGCTTGGAAGTGGGCGCGCACTCTATCTGGGTTGTGCAGATCTTCACGTGAGTGAATTTCTTGCCTAATCCCTTGCAGCATGCACCTGCGATTTATGGCTCAGTTCGTTGGACAATTGTAGACCTGTGACATGTACTCACATGGCGTGCTTGGGATCATGCAGGATCATCTTGGCTCCTGTTGCCTATCCAACAAGCCTCATCCTTGACTGGTGCCTCGGCCGTGACATTGGGACAGTCTTCTCCCAGCAGGAGCTCAAGAGCCTGATGTGAGTCAATGGCTTGTGCTTTCCTTTGTGATTCTTCTGCATCACTATAGAGGTCATGTTTTCTGCTGAGACAAAAAAGACATATCTGACAAAAGAGGCATGTCTGATTAATACTTCCTGCCATGCAGCAACATTCATGTCCATGACCCCGACGCCCAGGCCGAGAGCGGTCTGACCAATGCTGACCGCCTGCTGCTTATTGGCGCTCTGGAGTACAAGGACAAAAGGTGCCCTTCCCTTCCCTTTCCAATCCCCTGTATCTGGTGCCTGCCTGCCTGCCTGCCTGCCTGCCTGCATGCCTTCGACATTTGCTTCAAATACTATCCTGTCCTCCGGTTATGCTGCAAATCCAAATTTCCATGCCAACTTCCATCTGTTGCATATATATAATACCTTATGTGACTTGCATTTTCCAGAGAGCACCGCCCTCCTTCCAATGATGATGCCACCTGAGTCAACATGAAGGCACATGCATGCATGACACTCTCAAGGCATGCATGCCTAACGTGCTGCAAGACGTGCATGCACGATTCACTGGAACACATGCAAGCATGCGCTGCAGGGTGAAGGATGTTATGACGGCGCTGGAGCACTGCTTCCTGCTGGAGGTGCGCTCGCGGCTGAACTTTGCAACGATGCTGGCCATCTACAAGAGCGGCTTCACGCGCATCCCCGTCTACGAGAGCTCGCGCCACAACATCAAGGGCATTCTCTATGTCAAGGACCTCATCCTCGTGGACCCAGACGACGAGACCGAGCTCGGCGCTGTCCTGGCCTTCAGGTGCGGCTTCCTGCATGCATGCGTTCTTGTAACATGCATGGGTTTGGATTGGCGCGAGTGCCTCCGTCCATTGACGGCGCTTTCATTCTTTTGAGACTTCGTGGATAAAGTCCACCAGCTGAGGCGACTCCTGTGTTACGCACAGTTTGGCTTTTATGCGAGGATATCACGCCGGTGTCATGCCATACGTCGTGCAAAGCACTCTTGAGTCTAGTGGCGCATTTTGCACAAAGGCCAAGAACATTTACAGCACAGGAGACACCAGAGCGTGGAAATGGACTGGCTTGTGTGCGAGAGCAGCTCACATGCTTGCTATCTGCTGGCAAACAGTATAAGATGCTCAAGCTCTGCAGAGCCTATGGGTAGATTATTGGTGAGACGAAGATGTCGTGTTGCAGGGGCCGCGATGTTGCGTCAGTGCGGGAGGACGTGAAGCTGGACGTGGTGTTCAAGGAGTTCATGTCATCTAGTAACCACATGCTGCTCGTACGCCGCGCCCCCGACATGCCGGGGGGACCGGACGGCGACGTCATCGGCCTCATCACCCTTGAGGATGTCATGGAGGAACTCATCCAGGTGCAGCCACCGTTGTACTGCTTGTCTGCATTTGTCGAATTCTCTGCCCCATTGTTATGCGGGTCAGAGCTCCACATGGGGCTCACAAGGGTGGCCTGATGTGGTACCGCACATGCCAAAAGCGAACGCGTTGCCTTGAATGGTAGTCTTTGTCTCAAGGTTTTCTTTTCATTGCTTTGTATGCCCCATTGTAGTCATGTCACAGAGTGGAAGGCGCCACATGGGGCTCGTATATCACATGCCTTGTAGGGGTATCGTCCTCACCCTGGACATGGTGCTTAACTTCATATTTGTCAAGCATCTGTGGCGTTCCATTCCTCTAAGCCACAGTGATCTTGAACGGGACGGCATCGAACATTGAATGCATAATCTTAAGAAATGAAGACATTTTAATTCATCAACACAGACCTGGCAGATGAATCACAGGCGCCTTCTCGTGGGGATAGTTCTAGTTATAATTGCATGTTGATTGCCAATACAGGCGGAGATCGTGGACGAGACGGACATCTACGAGGACGTGAACCGGCGCGTGCTGAGGCGCGGAGGCACGCGCGCTGATGTGGCAACCTACCTGACCATGTTTGAGCACAAGCTGCATGCGAGCGCGCTGAGTCCCGCTGAGGTGGCCGCCGTGGCCGCATTCCTGCAGCTCAACGTTGACGAGTTCGCGCCCCTCATGCGCTACGACCTGCCCCTCGAGGTGCAGAATTTCTTGCACCTGTAATAGAGGGTGTGGTCCAGGTAGCCTTGTGTTTGGGGCAGCGTTCCCCAGCTGTGCCTCCGGAACGCGTGCATCTTCTCGGTCAACGTGTCTGGTCTGAAGGAAGGGGTGGCGTCGGCGGTGATCACTTTGTGCAACCTGACATATGACAGGAGCTGCAAGGAATGCCTTGGGGAAAATCCTGCAAATATATGGGCATTTGGGATTGCATTACATCCAATATCTGCTTGTCGGATAGTCCTGAAGACGACTTTGCAACATCCTGTTGTTTGGTGCTCAGAACTACAAAGATATTGCAAATGTGTTTTCCTTGGACTGTCTGAAGAGCATCCAGAAGATGGTAGCGGGCAAAGGTGCATGTTGCAGTTAGGTAAGATAGGTGTGCATGGAATGCAGGGACTGATCAGCCATGCGGAGATTGTGGAGAGGGACGTGCAGGAGGCAACGCCTTCTGACCACGGCTTCTCCGCATCCCCCTCCCGCCTGCTCAGCCAGAGCTCCCTGGAAGGTGCGCCACCCTTCAAGCACATACTAATATTCCCAGCGAAAGGTGTCCACAGGATGCAATGTGGATTTTAATTGCAACTCAGCTGATATGATTGGATAGTATTTCTGAGTTTCTTTGCTGGGAAGCCGCCATGATTTCCTGTGGGCGCATTTCTTTGTTTTTTCTCTGGACGGCATATTGGTGGCTCTCAGAAGCAGGAATGGAGGATAGCTTCAGGCGCATGAAACCGTGTATTTTCCATGATACGCTTCAGATTTGCTGAAGTCCTGTCAAACTTTGCCTGCTTATCTTGAGTCGTCTGCCCCCGGCACACAGGGACGGTGGGCGAGTGGGCAGCGGCCAGGGCGTCCTCTCGGAAGTCCCTGGAGATGGCGTCTGGATCCAGCAGCGATGCCGGGGACCCAGGCACGGTGCTGTACACGCGCGGGGAGCCCTCCGACACCTTCACCCTCATCCTGCAGGGCAAGGCGCTCATACGCACAGGTGCGGGCATCCTGTAAGCTTTTGGATGTAGCTCTGCCCTCTTCTCCCTGGCGTAAACCACTGTGGGAACCGGATTCTTTAGTCCAATTGCGCCTTGAGCTTCAACCCAAGCCGCAGTGCTGGGGGTTGGCGCTCAAGGCGTGAAAGGGTGGGAAAATTGAGTTCTGACAGTGGCGTGCTCTTGTTCAGCCTTCTTTATTGCTCTAGACATGCTATCAATTGTCCCACCGCGTGTAGCCCTCCTGCATCTCCTCCCCATATGCAACATCAGACATCAGGACAGGCATATGACCATAGGCAATTTTAAGCTGGCCGCAGGCATGCAAAAACACAACCAAGAAACGGCTTCGCCAGCAAAGGTACCTGAAGTAGATTTCCATGCAGCACTACTGTGTGCATAAAATTCAGTTTATGGCTTCCCAATAGCGGCAGGTACTATTCATGTGATCACTTTTAATGCTGGCGCGCAGGCGCGGAGTGCTTTGAGCTGGACCTGGGCCCCTGGTCGGTGCTGGGCAACCGCGCGCTCAGCTGCGACGACTATGTCCCGGACTTTGACGCCGTCGCGCAGCCCCCCTGCCGCATGCTGCGCATCCGCCGCGCCGCCTACCGCGCTGCCCTCGAGGCCTGCACCCTCGACCCAGTCCTCGGCTACCAGGTGCGCGCACACATGTCTTCTGCGGTTGGTTCAAGCCCGAGAGCAACGGGCAAATGAGTCACGTGGGTCAAAAAGGTAACAAAGGACGATCTCTTAAAGTGCAATAGGCTTCCTTCCTGGTGTTCTTGGTGACCATGCCGAGCCAGGCAATATGTTGTGACTTGCTGGATGTGGTAGGCTCTTGCTCACGAGGAAGGAAGCCAAACGCAGGGGAGAGACTGTCCGGTGTTTCATAGGTTCACTGAGAAGGAGAGCGTGTAGCACATTCCCTTGATGAGAGTCCCGCAAAAAGCTCCTGTTTTCATGCCAATGACGTCCTGCTCTGTGTCTCTCATATAGCAGCAGTGTCTGACGCGCACACTCCTGTGTCCACTGCAGCGCGGCCGTCTGGGTCCTCCGTCCGCGCAGCGCCAGCTGCAGGCATTTGACAGCATTCAGGCGCCGCCGGTCACAGCCGATGGCAGCCAGGCCAGCTTCAGCCGCCCGTCCTCGTCGGAAGGCGTTGCCTCCGACTTCGGCCCCACCTCGGCAGAGCACCCGAGTGTAGCCGGCGCCGGCGGCTCGCCGCAGGTCCCGGCCGCGCGCGACGGGCTGGCACATGGCGCCAGGATCCCCAGATTCGGTGCCACCGCCAGCTCTGCTTACAGCGATCACCACGGTGCAGCCTATGCCTCTATTTTATTATGTGGGCCGTTGTCTCGGGTGTATTCTGCGCTCTGCCATCAGAAGTTTTGCGCTCAGTGGTGGTTCTCTTGGGGACTGTATTCCTTTGGCTTGTAAAAGGAGCCATGGCTTATTGCCATGGGCTCCTTTGAAGCCACGGCAATATGTCATCAGGAGTACCACCATCAAAGGCAAAATACAGGGCAGTGTTCTTAAAACTTTATCAATTTAGGTCATTCCAGCGCTGGCTTGTGGCGCTGTCTATAAAGCCTCTTCCTTCGGAGTCCTTCGGGGAGGTGAACGCAGGGTTTTGAGAGGCTACTTGTGTATATGTGCAGGACGGCCTCCATCAGGCCTGCGCAAGCACCCGCTGCCCGGGAACAGTCCTGGCTTCAAGGAGAGCTTCCAAGATCCCCACAGCAGCGCGGACGATACGTTCATCGTGGGGGACTTTGACGCTGCTGAGGTGTGTGCATTGCAGACTTTTTCTCAGTGTCGGTTTTCCTCCATTCTTGAACATCCTCAGTTGCGCCTCCAGATAGCTCAAACATATTTGCCTAACCTTTGCAGCAATGCTTTCATGTCAATTCTGTGCCACCTGATGCCTGCTATTCTATGTTATGATAGCCTCATAAATGCTCCTCTCCTGCAGGACATTGAGAGTGGGTGCCCCTCATCAGCACCTGCCAAGTCAAAGGGGAAGAGCTCTTGGCTCAAGGCCGGACGTGACCAGCTCGGCGGCTCAGCTGATGATGACAAGCCCCTGCTCTCCCACAAGGGAGATCACCAGCTCTGAACAAGGAAGCCCTCTGGAAAGCGTTTACCGCCTGGAATTCATGAAGCTTCCTGCCAGGTTCATTGATTGAGCTGAAGCGAAGTAGTTTATGTGCGCAGAAGTGCACGATGTTCCCTTTTTGACCAATGCATGACGCAGACAGGCTAATGCATGTTCTGCAATACTTTGGCCTTGTGGCCCTATATTTGGTACCTTGTCAGTCAGCTGCCAGCTGCAGCCCCATGAAAGGTCAGTCACAGTAGATGATGGCCCACTGAGGTCAATCCAGTGCTACCCTGATGCCTTGCAGTGTTTGTCTGATGTCTGGGTTACACTAATCATGTCGGAGTATGTCTGCAGGATCAAACATGTTTGGCTAGAGCACGGCAGTGTGATAGTGGCAGTGCATGTCGGGGTGTGAATAGATAGGCGGCGTAGCCCTTTCTTTGAACTCTTCCCATCCATGGCTTGTCATGGGTGCTGCAGGGTGACATCATGATTGATCACTAGCTTTGATCAGCTGAAGTGACGGAACAATTTGTATTGTAGACATGGGCTATTTGCTACTGAGCAGTGGTGACGCTGCAGCTTTGAGCCAGATCTGGCGATTTCAATGAGCAGGAATGTGAACCTTGCAAAGTTTGCCACATGTCTTGACGTGCTTGTTGTCACCGGAGGTACCTTTCATGATACAAATGAGATTTGATGAATGCAAAGTGATTGGAAGTGTGCCTGTGCACATGAGTGAGGCTTGAAACTGGACCTTTTGGAGTTTCCCACTGCAAGGCAATTTCCTTGTAAATTCTTAACAAATTAAAATAATTCACTGCCACAGGCTGTTGGCAGTTGACAACTTCATGAAGGTCATGCTGCAGTCTGCATCATGTTCTGTCGCAATGCTGTGGCTCTAGAGACATTTACTTTGCAGTGCTATTTTAGTGCAACGTTGCAGTTGACTGATGGCGACATGACGTCATCATGCCCAAGAGTCTTGCATCTTCTTACATCTCCCTCGTTTATTTTGTTTGTGTTGCTGGCATCACCCACCGGGCAACCTCTCATCTTCTGCTGTACAACTCAACACGGTACAGTGTGCATCAAGAATGCAATGCAGCTGATCCACGACTCATCCATATACACTGAATTAACCGATTCATGGCACAAACTTAGTGGCGGCGGCGAAGCCGTTGTTGGCATAGGGGCTGGCCAGGTGGTCATTGAGGTTCTCCAGAGGACCCTGCACATTGCCAAACACTTCAAGTAGATTGCATGGTCCCCAAACAAACCAAGGCCTTCACAGCGAGTGTAAGAGGTTGCACAAGAATACAAAGGCCATAGACTTTGTCCTACACGTGATTCCAAAAGTTGAGCATCTTCTGTAAATCCACAATAAATAAAGTATATCCACACTAACTAAAATGAGAACATAATGAATAATAAGCATTCGCATTCCGTGGCAGCCATGGGTCAATGTCTGCAGCTGGGCGCCGCACTCAATTGGAATGCGCTGATGGAGACATGCAAGACTCTTGAATGTATCTTCCATATCTCTACGGGGGTGTAGAAAGTGGTTACACGAGAGAAATCCCCCACCTTGCCAGTGACGATGGCCTGCACGAAGAAGCCGAACATGGAGAACATTGCGAGGCGCCCGTTCTTGATCTCCTTCACCTTCAGCTCTGCCAGGGTGTCCTGCACCAGCACATACAACCTCTCATCGTGCCTGTCTTGCTCTTGCAGAGTGGGCCCCTTGCATGTCAGCTACCCTGCCCGACCCCACCTTTCCGGATTAAGCTGCCTGCATTGTTGAAGGCCCCGGCTGCCGGGGGGCGGTATAAATACTGAGCACCGTGCCCACGGTTGATTGGGTCTTGCTTG
>JADEYI010000061.1_pt1 | contig 205950 bp, 308 predicted proteins | sample 8542331 | NCBI WGS metagenome assembly JADEYI01 (sample SAMN16510988, study PRJNA670497) | mine drainage metagenome | isolation source: biofilm near Copperflume 1 | place: Germany: Marsberg coppermine Kilianstollen | collected 2018-02
GCGCGCAGCCTTGCGCTGCTCTGCGCGCTCTTCATCCGTCCTGCCCACCCACCGCACGTAGTCGTGCGTGCCGTGCACAGACCCTGAAAGGCATCAAAGAATATCATCAGCTGATCCTGCACATCACCAAGGCATCATAGCTCACAACATTGCAAGCCATGAGAACAGATGCAGTCACAAAACATATAGCCAGCCGCGCACTGTTGTGCCACTTCGCTGCTGTTGCAGCAGCGCGCAGGATGCGCCAGTAATTCCCCCCGCCATGCAAGGACTTGCCATGCCTGTCATGCAACATGGCATTCGCAGCCCCATGCACAGACTCCCCTCGCACCCTGAAAGTGCAGGACAGATTCCACAGCTCAGCGCAAACACGCAGCCCAGTAGCAAAGCAATACTCTTCTTGCCTCTTGCTCGGTGCACAAGCAGCATGCACTAAAGAGCACCTGTAGTACTCTAGGCCGCCGTGCGCAGAGCCAGCTGAGACTCTCCCCAGCAGAGGCGGCCCTTCAATGGCGCCGCCCCCGGGACCTTGAAATGCAAGCCTCGTGCTGTCATGTGCTCCTTTCTCATCCAAAGGGCGCTTATGTCCTCCTGCCCGCAGTCCCTGCTTTTCGTCCGCATCTCTGCGCCCACACAAAACGACTGCATGAATATTGCATTACCACAATGCATGTGATGCACAGGCCAGTGGCAACCGTTAGGCATCATGCATGCCGGTGCAAGTTCATGTTGGGGACGCACATGTCCATCTTTGCCAGTGGTGCGCCATGGGCTGAGGGGTCTGGGACCAGCGTGAGCAGCAACTCCTGTGCGATGAGCTCAAAGATGGTGCGTTTGAGGGCACTGCCCTGATTGAAGCGCTGCACAGCACACACAACCCGCTTGCTATGGATCATCACTGACATGACATGCTCCACAAGAGCGGACCCAACGCTCCTTGCAAAAAGACAAGATCATTGCCAGGGCCACACCTGTATGCGCTGCACCACCGTCTGCTGCAGCGGGGCACCTTTTGCCCTGTCGGCAGAGTTGCCGCCGGCAAGCCATGGATGATTCAAGGCATCTTTTGCGCTTGGTCGAAGACTGTGATCCCTGCAGAACTTGCAATTCTCCAGTCACCAAACTTGACTGCAGCCACTTGACTGCGATCCGTGAAAGCTTCGATTAAGACCTCCATGCTAGACTTTTCCATATAATCGAGCATGCACAAGGGACTCACTTGTTGAGCAGCATACTGATGAATGACTTTGCATCTTCTGAGACCTTTTGGAAAGCGCCAATGTTGAAATTGGGCTCCTCTGTCAAGATCGCCTTCCAGACCTGCAAGGGACCAGCCCGCATGACTTGCTGGATGCATAAATGTTTGTAAGAGTAAGCCACATCATGGGGCGTCTTATCACCTGGGAGAGAGCAGGGTTGCTGCGGTTGCGGCGGTCGTCAAAAGGAAGGTACCCAGACAAGAGCTGGTATGCCATGACCCCAGCGGACCAGAGGTCACTGGCCGGATAGAATTCTGAGCTCAGATTCTCCGGCGCCAGGAACCAGGGGGTGCCCTCCAGTCCAAGGTCAGTGCGTGGCAGCTTATTGGCATCATAGAACACGGCCAAGCCAAAGTCTGCAACCCCCCCATGATATTCACTATATATAGGTGCTTGCGGGAGATGCTTTGGTTGCTCACAGCGCAGATTGGATCATTGCTCACAGCGCAGATTGGATCCTTGGCATCAGAAATTGTAGGAGACAATGACAAGGAAGTCATGCATGCACATGTATGGCCGTGCCGCACCGATGGCCTTCAAGGGAGACCTTTCGCTGGTGTTCAAGAGCATGAAGTTGCCCGGCTTGACGTCGCGATGCAATATTCTATGTGAGTGACACTGTGCGAGTGTGCGCAGCACGGCACGCATGTAGCTGCTCACCTGCAGCCCACGGCAGGTCCTGTTCAGCTCAACAATCCAAGCATGGGTGCAGGACAGGCAGCGGTGCTTCGCAGCCCCTCTCACCGTCTTCTCACTGTAGTGACGCTGCGCCAAGCTGTGGCTGAGCTCGCCTCCTCGGCACATCTCCATTATTATGTGAACATATTCACTGTCCTCCAGGGCTTCCTTGAAGTGCACGACGTTCAGTGTGCCTCGCAGCCGGTAAAGCACCGAAATCTCGCGTTTGATGTTAGCCAGGTGTGCTGCCTGTCGATCGATGGATAGATTGGGCACCTCCAGCACCTTCTTGATCGACTTTGCTGCGTACTGCTTGCCGTTCTTCTTCTTGGACACGACACGCACCACGCCAAATCCTCCTCTCCCAAGATCATCTCCAACATCATACTTCTCTTCAAAGCCGGCAGGGTATCCACAAGATACAGGTGAGAACTCTCTGTGTTTTTTCTGGTCCCAAGCATCGATCCTGGACGACATCGCTCATTCTCTGAGAGCACTAACACCCCTAGTTCGCCTCATAGATTTTTTCTTTACAATGCGAGACATATTCTTATGCGATTGTGAGCAAAATTGAAGAAATACAAGCGGCTGCATTGTCAGAAGGTGACATCAAACATGTCTGCGAGCACCTGCGAGAGCCAAATTTGTTCACGTAATTATAATGCACCCCAGGGGGGTCTGTAAAATTTGAACCCATTGCATGGCTTTCACAGGTTGATGAAGTGGATGCGGGTCAATCTCTTTCTCCCTCTCTCTCTTCTCCTTATGCGAAGCACCGCAGAACTGCGTGACGAATTATTTGCTGAAGGAGTCTGCTATTGTTCCGGCATTCAAAACTCTGCACCGTGCCGGCCCCTCCATTATGCACCAGTGGTTGGCGCCAACACAGATAATTGAAATAGCACTCATGATGATGGCGTCCATGATGGCAACCGCGTCTCGAGATTATCATGATGATATTCAGACTTGCGATTTGCACTCCGTATGCCGGATGAACCATTGTTTTGGCACTTACAGATGTTGCATACACTCAAAGTCACTTTTGAAAAGCTGAAAGAAAATCGATTTGGAGGGCTTGTCCACAGCACTCCCACTACTAGTATGGGGTGCATCCAATGTCAAGTTATGCAATGCAAACTTGTGTGCTACTACAACTTCTTTGGCGCTGCCTGGCCGGCTAGATTCAGTAGCCCACAGTCTGATACCTCCGAGGAGCGAGTCGCGAGACCTTCACGGTCCAATTCTAGTCTTAGTGAGTTCCAGAGTCTTTGCCATGGAGCAAAAGTACAAATCCCCGGCTGATGAGCTCATGAATATAAATTGTCACCAGAAAAACAACAGCCAGCCCCATTGTCTTCAGGAGCCTAGCTCCTGGGCAAGAGATGCTGCATGGTGCGAGCTATGGGACACCATCGGTGGTGCACTGCTGAGCACTGCTCAGTGAACAGAGCTGCCTCAGGGCCACTACTGCAGCTGCTCCAATGTAATACACAGATACCTGCAGAAGAAAATTGTGAACAGAAGAGCTCGAGACGATCAAGTTGCAATGCGCGTCAGAAGTTTTTGCACCAGGAGTTTCGACTGGTCAGCGGACAGGTATTCGCTCCTTGTTATGGCATTGGCTATGAGGATGACAGTGGTAGCTTTGGCTGCGTCAATCCAGACCCGCCCATTCTGGCCAATGGCTATCTCGAATTGCAGGGAGTTCCCCAGAGCCTCCAAGACTGGAGCTGTAGGAGACGCCAGCAGTCGCCTTGCAAGGGCTGTGGAGCAGCTTATCAGGTGGCCTTCTTTCAAGGGTCCGTATCCCGACGCCTGACATGCAAAACATGCTCTGAGGACATGACACTGAGGAACCTCCAACAAAGATGCCTGTGGCACAAGGTATTCGCCTTTGCTGCAACGGAATGCGTACCTTGCCACCAGCATCGGTGCATGACAGTTCTGTGTCAATGTCCCGGTGCGCCAGGACCACCCTTGCATAAACGAGATCACCCTCTGCAAGCTTTGGCCGATTGCGCCGAGTGGCCCCCTCAAAAGATAGGATGTTCAGCACCGCAGGGAAAGGAGCGCCAATGTCCACCACAAAATTCTCTGCATGCCGTTCCAACACCACCCCTACCACATCATCACCAGTGCTGGAAATGTACCTGCATGCCAGGCCGTATGTCAGCCATTCGAGCTGGGATTGAGACAGCAGGCAGCGGCTGCTTGAAAGCCCATCGACATCTTCTGATTGTCGAACAGATGCCTCAGCTGACTGCAAAATATATCGAAGTACACACTTTGTACTAGGCTCACCTTTTCTGTCGTCCTTCAACCCACAACTTTCCGGCTTTCGTCTGACGCAACAACCCTGCTCTGGAAGTGTGCAAATTAGTGCCATCTGCGTATAGACCAGCTCCGACTTTGACCTGCCCCTGCTCTGGAAGGACTGCCACAACATCCCCAGGACCGACTACCTGCCTCATTGCAGACGGGGTATAAATTAAAATCACGGATATTTCAAGCGATTACCTGTCGTATTTGTCACACGATCGGGCCATCACCTGTAATTTCATCGGAGCATTGTGTGGGCCAATAGTTCCTCAAGTCTGAGACGGTCGTCTGCGCCTGGCTGATCGCTGGCAAGGAAGGCTCTAGTCAGGTGGATCAATTTTTCATATATTCATATATTTAAATAAATGGCTGGCTATGCAGAAGGAAGAGAACGGAATGACTTGATCATCTGAGCTGCCTGAATGTTCCTGGGCGCAGGGGCGTTCCTTTGCATTCCTTCGTGGCATTGGCTGCGGATCTTTCGGAAAATTGTCATGATCAGCCACCAACATATGTTGTGGCGTATCAGCCTGTCCCAACAGAGCTTGCATCTTTAGGGGAGGTCCACAAGTATACGCTTGGTTTCTTGCCTCCCAAGGATTCCGTGATCACCGTTACCATTGCCCTTTAAAGCAAGGCCACGTTCCATTGATCTTTTAAGGTCGCAGGCAGTATTGTCATCAGAATGTCTGGTTGGAACGGGAACTATGCCAACCAAGGCTATGGGCAACAGCAGGGGCAGAGTCAACAGGGCTACACTGCCCCAGTGCAGCAGCAGCAGCAGCAGGTGGTTAATCTCGACCTGAGCGGGGCACTTGGCCTCTTCGCTATATACCATTCCCACACTGCTGGACCGTGACGGTCGCTCCTCGCTGATACTGTCCAGTCAAAGAACACCAATTAGTCCATCATGCTTGGTATTTCTGAGTAGCCTTCGCCTCTGCCTGCTGCGTCATTGACTGTGCTTTCGATGTGTGCCATCAGGCTCAGCAAACGTCCTACACACCCGCATCCCAGCAACAGGTGCGCAAAGTTAGCGGAGCAGCATTTTTATTCTTCTGATTGTAGGTGCAAATTCTATCATTGCATCACACTACGATTTGGGGATGTGCTCACGAAATGGTTGCCTGCAAACTTCGCCACAGATCTCCTATGGAAACTATCAGACGGGACAAATAGCCAACGAGTCTTCAGCCCCACAGGGATCTGTTTATGGAACCACTTCTCCTGCAACGCCGGGGTATGGGACCACTGCGAGTGCTTACAGCGGCGGCCAACAGAGCTATGGCACAACCCAGGTCTGGGGCATAGACAATGATCTCATCTCACTTTTCAAGTACAACTTAAATTCATGACACTTTTCCTCCTTTCTGAGAGCTCTCTTTAAGCAAGCAAGGCGGAAAGTTTGCCAAACCCAAGCACTGCATTTGCAGAACGCCTATGGCAGCCAGCAACCTGCCGCATATGGGTACTCTGTTGGAGGCCAGTCTACTGTGGGCAGCGGCGCGGTTGCTCAGGCTGCGCAAGGGCTGGCGCCAGAACAGCAGGCTAAGCTGTCCCAGATCGTGGCGCAAGTACACTCCAGTCCTCTTGTATTACTTCACAGCTGTGTCCTTTGCACCCGCACAAGTATATGTTTTCTTTCCAAATACACAAGCTGTACGCTGAAAAGCTTCTGCAATCCGGGCATGCTCAAGTCTGCTCTTACGTTCTTTGGGCACAGGTGCAGGGTGGGAGCTCCAGTCAGCAGACCTACCCAGCTTATCCGCAGCCGGCACAAGCAGCGCAACCAGCATCCTCATACCAGTACGGATCTACCGTAGCACAGCAGTCGCCTGCTGGTTACAATCCCTCTCAAGCTAGCAAGACTCAATACAACGCCCAGCAAGCAACCCCTGCGGCAGCATATGCCGCTCAGCAGTACCCGCCTGTGAGTCGCCACTATTCTCTTGAAAGCTATGACCCAGTTTTGGGCTCTCTGTGGCTCGCACAAGAAAACCCCAAAATACAATGTGGCTATGTTGATCATGCATGGCAGGAGGTGTAGACTTGCAAAGACCTTCCACCTGGGACAGCACCATGAAACCGCTCTTGATGGCCTGCAATCCCCTGCTGCAGGAGACGCAACAGGCCTATGGCACAGGCACGTACGCTTCTCAGCAAGGCACTGCAACAGCCTCCTACGGCACTGCCCAGCCCGCCTCCGGCTATGGAACCGTCCAGCAGGCGTCGGCCTACTCGGCACAGCAGCCCCAACAGCAACCTGCTGTTGGGTATGGCACCGCACAGGGCGCGGCTGCAGGCGGGTACGGCACCCAGCAGACCACCCCTGCATATGCCGGCCAGAGCAATGTAGGCCAGGGTCAGTATGCATCCCATGCATCACCCGCTCCCGCCCAGGGCTACAGCGCGCAGCAGCCCACCGCCCCTGCCGCGTATGGCCAGACCGCGCCCGCTCGCACCGGCTACACAGCGCCCCAGCAAACAACACCAGCAGGCTACACAGCGCCCCAGCAAACAACACCAGCCCCGCAGGCTGCATATCCACGCCAAGCTCCTGCACGAGGCTTCTCTCAGCAGGCTGGAAAGCAGCAGGTAGACTTGCCGCACTTGCTTCACCAGCGACCTTGGGCTCCTGCACCCTCCTCACCCTGCGCCCACGTTTGACCTTCAACACCGAGGCAATGCTTGACAAGACAATGTGATCTGTGTTGGATTCAGAGGTCGCCAGCATCAGGGTCCAACACAGCAGCAGAAATTTTCCTTCCCTAGTTGCGTTTCTCCTGTTCGTCAACCTGCATGCACCACGCATGCAAGCCGACCGGTGGTTCTGCTGCACAGTACGGATCAAGCTACGGCTCCCAGGCAACGCCTGCTGCTGGCGCTGCGACATATGGGCAGCAGCAGCCCGCAGCCCAGCAGGGCTCCTATGCGGCCACAGGGCAGCAGAGCCAGTACAAGCCTGCTGCTGGCGGCCCAAAATATGGCACTCCAGGGTACACAGCGCCCAGCACCCAGGGGCGCGGCGCTGCAGTGCGGCCAGCGGCAGCAGCAAGCTCCCAGCCTTCGTATGCGCGTCCTGTGGTGCAGGCTCCTGGCAGCGTCCGGCCGCCGGTGCAAGCACATCGCCCTGCTGTGCAGCCGCACGCGGGAAGGGGCGTTGCAGCTCCTGCTGCAGGTGGTCTCCCCCTGGGCTTTTGCCAGACACATCTCCAGAGCATCGCACTACTCTCTCGTTGACTGGTTTGGCAAGGCGTAGAGAGTGCATCAGGGGAGATTCTTATGAGTTCTCTGGGTCTCACGCCGTCGCACTGCATGCACAGGGCGAGGTCGTGGTGGTTTCTCTGGGGGCCCAGGCCCCTACGGCGCTATGCAGGCGCCGCCAGCTGCTCGTGGCGCGCCGGCACATGCCCAGGCCAACCGTGCGGCGGCCGCTGCGCAAGTGGGTCAGAGCGCGCGCGAAATCGCCCGCATGGCCGACGCCGCCAGGGAGAAGCGCGACGAGGCCAAGGCACGCGAGCGCGAGCGCGATCGGCCGCGCGAGTCCCGCATCACAGCCACAGCCACGGCCACGGTTGAGCGCCCACGCGGCCGTGATCGCGAGCGGGACAGGTGACTTGGCTCCGCTTCAGCAGTGTCACGAGAATGCACTTCCTGATGCAGACACTGCATTAGATGCAAAACATGGTACCATGCATGACATCTGCAGCTGCCTGTGTTGGAATGAACATTCTGTAGGGCACATCTCTTGAAGCATGCTGGGGCTGTGCAGCGAGGCCAAAGAGCGGGACGCCCCGCGGTCCAGGTCTCGGCTGACCTCGCCTCCGCACCGCAGCCCGCGCCGTCCGTCCCCAGTGCGGCGCAAAGAGCCCGACTATGCTGTGCGCCTGTCGTCGCGCCCCCTGGTCACCCTGGAGCGCGACTACCACGAAGTCATCCATCGCTGCACCCGCCTCTATGTTTCTGCTGACTTCTCCAAGGTGGCCTCCACCTGGGTCAAGGTAGGCACGCCCGGCGCGTCCCTTGTGTCTCTTTGCATTGTGATCGGACCAATTTTGCTGCACTGTGTGGCTCCAGACAGCTGACGTGAACATCCCTTTGTCACTTGCAGGCGCAGCCTGTGGCTGCTACCGGCAGGAAGAGCGTGCTCTGGCGGCTGTTCGAGCCTGTTCATTTCCAGCACGAGGTGGACTATGAAGAATCGCCCATGCCGGACTTGAAGCCTGTCAGCCTTGCTGAAGGCGCAGTCAAGTGGAACGCCAGAGTAAGTGCCATGCATTAACATCCAAAGGACTCATTCATTGCCTCAAAGTGTATCTGCACAGGAGCATCAGCGGTAAACTGTCCTCTATCCTTATATAGTCTTGTTATAACAGTCATTCCTGGCGCATAGGTCGTGCTGCTGTCTGGCCTGGACGATGATGCGCGCAAGGAGCTGCTGAAGGGCGTGCACCATGGAGGCCAGCACCTGCACCAGCTGCTCAAGTTCCTGACGGTCCGCACCGAGACCGACAAGGATGACGGCCGCGTGGAACGCAGCGGCATCACCGCCATTGGTGGCCAGCATGACCCCTCCCTGGACGGCCCCATCACAGACGCCTCCAAGTGAGCACACCCAAGCATGCAGCTCTTGCGCTCTCCAATCCACAGTGGCACAAGTAGAGGCACTGTGCGAGCGTTGTGAGTAGGCCTGGAGTCTGACTATCACCTGGTGTGCGCAGGAGCACTGAGCCGCTGATTGCGACGTGCGTGCGGCATGCAAAGAAGCTCTTGGGTGTAGATTTGAGCGCATGCAAGGAGTGGCTGCCCGTGATCGAGGTGCACTACCAGCGGCCGCCCAGCAGCCTCTCCCCAGACGCCACTGAGAGCACGGAGGTACACTTCTGTGCGTTATAAGAGGTCTTGAGTAGGAATTTTGCGAGGTCATCTGCTAGAAATCAAATTCTGGGCGCTGTGCGCCACTTTCTGTGGTGTGGTCATCAACACTGGCATTGAGGGTTGGATGTCTGCAGATCACTGTGATCTTCCTGGCAATTGCACGGAGGGTCATGCCTGAGGACTGGCAGAGCACCTGGAAGGAGCAAGAGGCCTGGCTGAAGGGGAAGGCCGCAAGCGAGAAGGCCGTCACCAAGAAGGAAGAAGAGGTAATAGAGACTTTAGCCAACCTGTGCACATTCATCCACTTGTGCTTATACTACCCATTGGGCTGTACAGGATGTGACGATTTCCTTGCATGCAGGAGAAGGCAAGCAAGGCGAAGGCTGTGGAGGAAAAGGCCAAGCCTGAAGAAGCCACCAAGGTTGGTATTTCAAACGCACATGCATGAGGTTGCTGTGTTTGCGTCATCTAGCGCAAACAGTTGTCTGCAAAGCATCATTATCGATCCAGTTAGTGCTGTAGTCTTTTTTTCAGAGCCTAATTCAAACGCGTGTAACTTGCAGGCTGAGGGTGCTGCAGTCAAGGACGATGAGCCTGACGGTGCTGAGAAGCCTGCAAAGAGAGCCAAGACTGGTGATGTGGAGGAAGAGGAGAAGAAGGACCATGGAAAGGTGGTCGACACAGACATGAAGGACGCAGATAACAAGGTCTGGCAGTCATTGACTAATTCCATGTCGATCAATGGAGTTTATATTTTAGGAACTGCATTGATTCCAAGGAACTGCACTGAATTGACCATCAGCTCCTGACATATATGTTCTGACATGTGGCAGGCTCCCGAGGCACCCCAGGAATTAGAGACCGATGCCAAAGTACCTGAGGTTCCACGGCTGCTCTTCCGTGGCAAGCGCTCTGCCAAGGAGAGGTGGCGGTCGGCATCCATCAGCCTTGATGGGCTCCTGGACTATGACGAAGAGGTGACTCATTGTGTCAGGATGCTTGTATAATCAGGATGGAATGTACTTGGCCGCAAGGATGCCTCAGACTTCACATGATGCTGCCCTTCTTGATTTACAGCTGTGTTGATGTTTGCTGTGCCATGCACTTTGCGCAGGACCGTGACGAGTCCACGATGGAGCTCAGCCTGTTTGCAGAGGGCTTCCAGGAGATGCTGGCGCGAGACTATGGCGAGCGCATCCTCAAGTCCCTCTATGCTGAAAGGTGAGGGCAACGTGGTGATGCAAAGGCAAAGGCAGAGGCGGCAAGCAATCAAGCATGTGTGCAACAATTCACACATCTGTCATGGCTTGGTCCTCTTACATGCGCTATTATTGTGCAGGAGTGCTGCTCTCAAGCGGCGCGAGGAGCGCAAGCGCAAGCGCGAGGAGGAGAAGGCAGCTGCCGAGGCCAAGGAGAAGGCCGCAGAGGAAGCAAAACAGGCTGAACCAGAGGCTGCTGCCGTCAAGGAGGAGGACGAGATTGCTGCACCTGTCAAGGAGGAAAGCCAGAATGGAGGACCTGTGCTGGAGGTGACATCTGACACCGCTGTCCGGTTGTAGCTGTCAGTATTTGAGGCTTGCATTGTTGCTCTAATGCGCTGTTTGGTTGTGGATGTCAATATTCAAGGCTTGCATTGTTGCTCTAATGCTTGCCTCATGAGGTTGCCATGCAGGAGCAATTCTTGACATCCTGGTGGTGTGTCGTGAGTGCAGGCTGCAGACACAGAGATGAAGGAGGCAGCTGCGGAGGAGGTTGCACCTGTCAAGGCCGAGGGCGGCGAAGAAGGGGAGGCGGCTGGTGCAGTGGAGGGAGACGCAAAGGAGGAGGAAGAGTTGGCGGAGGGCGAGGGATCACCCGACAAGGGAGCAGGCTGCGGCAAAAAGGGGAGGACCACCCGTGGCAGAGGCCGCGGACGCGCAGCTCGGGGCCGTGGCAGGAAGGTGGGTGTCCTGTGCAGCGTGGGCGGAACAAAGTGCTGCCTGGGTCCAGGATGCTTACGAGTGTCTGACATGATACATATATGTAGTCGCATGATTTGAAATGTGACCCACCAGATGTGTTACCTGCATTTAAACCGGTCATTGTTCCTGCGACCGCAGGCTCAGGCAAAGGCGGGGGGGGATGCAGAGGCGGAGGCGGACGAGCCTGGGGAGAACGGAGGGAAGAGCGAGAGTGAGGAAGCAGCCCAGGAGACGCCTGACAAAGCAGCCCCTACAGATAAGACAGCTGCTGTGGATGTGCAGGCTGAGGGCACTGCCAAAGAAGAGGTGAGTGATGTGTGGAATTTGAAGCTTTTCCATGCTTAAGGTCCTATGCCCTGTGCTGTTTTACAATGTGTCCCTGTTGTCCTCAAGACACAATGCAGCAGATGCAGAGAGTTCATGGCAATTGTGCCAATGAGAAAGCATGTGATCATGCAGGGTGGCGGCAAGGCAGCAGGTGTGCAGGACACAGCAGCTGAGCCTGCAAAGGAGGATCAGCCAAAGGAGGCCAAGGCTCCTGCTGAGAAACCTGTGGAGAACGGCTTGGCAAAAGTGGAAAAGCATGAGGAGGGCGCGTCCGGGGATAAGGACAAGGAGAAGAAGAAGAAGAAATACAAAGTCGACGAGGAGCTGCTACTTGCCTTCCGCTACTTTGACCGCAACTGTGCGGCGCATCCCTTCACTGGAATTTCCAAATGCCTCACCTCTGAGTTTATTATCATTCTCACTTACACACTCTCAGTGTTCTGAACCTAACATGCATGTTGTATGCCTACAGGCTGCGGCTACATCAAGGTGGACGATCTGCGGCGCATCGTGGCCAACCTCGGCCACGCGCTCAGCCTGCGGACTGTCAAGGAGCTGTGCCTGAATGTGGCGGGAGCACCTTCCTCATCTGTGGGCCGCGCTCGCCAGGACAGAATCTACTACCGGGACATCACTGACAGAGAAGTCATAGATGGGTCCTGAAGGGAGTCTTGTGTCGTCTGCGCAGTCTGCCAGCTCAGAACATCCTGCAGATGCCTTCTTTGTGGCCTTGTGCGCACTGCAATATATATGATTCCTAAATCCACCACTCCCCTACTGCAGTGGAAGTGACATATTAGCTACAGGTGTGCTTTGTTGTGTGCATTCCTTGCATGAAATGAATGTGTTGCTTTGGGGCTGGTTCCGCTGATTCGGCAGAGCTTTGAAATCCATGGCGCTTGACAGCAATGGGCATTTGTAATTATGTTTGCCTTTTCAAAGGGGGAGCATTTCACAGCGGTCCTGGCCTCTAATGCCATGGCCTCTAATTAGGGCTTGCAGAAGAGCATAGGAAGGAAGGCATGCAACGGCTTCCATGTTTTGCACAGACATGGAAGCCGTTGCGGGCTGGCCTTGTTTTATACACCCAGATAACAAAATGTGGACATCCATGCACTTGCATTGAACAGGACCATACGTTATTGTAGTGATCTTCCTGCTGCGCCATTCTTAAAGTGGCATGCAGCAGCTTGGACTTATTATTGCCTGCCTGAGGCACCTCACGATTGCAGATCTGTGATGACCGCTCAGATGATTGTTTTTCCCTGGTGGATTCCATCCCATAGGATGTAAAATCAATCCTAAACTCTGTAGGATATGTATATCGGGACTGTGCCATCGACAGAATGCGCCAGCCTCTATTGAAATTTCCCAGCTGTGAGCCTAGGGTATGACCTACCTTGTCTCGAACAGCACAGAAAGCAATGCTGATCGCCAGAAACGTCCCATAGGACATTATATTGGAGATCAACAGGAAGACAGACGAAAGATCGCCCCTCTCTTGGTGGAGAATGGGGGCACCGACAACACGACACTGGCAATGCCTGGTGTGATCTTGAAGCACACGATGCTGCTGTGTGCTTTTCCTTAGGGGGGAGTGAGTAGTAGCCGAGAATAAGAGTAATATTCAAGGCTGGTATACGACCTGGAAGTGTCGAAAATATCTGTGCCTCTATCTGAGAAATTAGACCTACTGATGCTAGCAGCTGATTTGGTGCAAAGTGATCCTTGACCAAACCCTGCTTCACAGCTACATTACGTATAGTATGCAATACGTTTGAGTCATTCGCTGATGTGCAGCAGCCCAAGCCAAGGCCCTGCTGTGACTGACTGACCAATCTTCTGAGACTTGGCTGGTGTGCACCATCCAGACAGATGATGCGTTATGGCCACAAGCCAACTGCAGTGATCCTGCATGATGTGATATTGATGGGAATTAGCTCAGATGATGAGCACTCGCCTGCAATGACCTTGCAGTACAGTTGATAGTGTGCAACACAGCGGTGCTAGCATGCTCTCTTGGAACTGGAGCAAATAGTTGCCAGGGTTATGGCGGTAAGAATTAGGCTCACGAGATGATACTTTAAGACTTCAGGGAGATGCTCTTACCGTCATTGCAACGTGTGCCTCAAAGTGTGGGGTGAACCAGGACTGCTGTGCTGATATTGTGTATTGAGATGAGCCTGTCTGAATCTGTATGAAATTACAGGCTGGACTTGAGCTTTGCATGAATTGGAAGCATGCTGCAGCTGCTATTGAATGACATAGTAGCTCACGTGGTGCTGTCCTGGCCAAAAGAGGCCGTTGACGAGTTAAGAATGTAAGAGTTAAGAACGCTACATTATGCAGTTTAAAGTCAGCGCCTAGGCATCGTCACTTCTTCTTGACGCCCACACCTGACTTGCCCTTCTTTGCCGCTTGACCCTTGCCCTTTCCTGTGGCTGGTTCCTTGCGCTTCCCTGTGTCGGAAGTCTTGATGCTTACGGGGCCGAAGAAGCTCTCCAATCGTCCTGCTCAACAAGTTGCCCAGTCACTTGATGTACCTGTCACGCCAAAGACACCAACAAGATAGATATAAGAATCCTCAACAAGGGTAGATGATAAAGTAGCCTGCTCTCATGGCGAACCTTGTGTGGACTTTGACTTTGCCGCATTCACGCGCTGCACCGCTTTCCTGACTCTGTCCTCGTTGAAGCTCTTGTCCCCAACCAGAAACTGCACCAGGCCCTCCTCATCAGCCGTTGTCCACTTCAGTTGAGGCATGCTGTCTCCCTTCAGGACATCCGGCTCTGCCATGGCAAAACAAGGGGTCATGATTGGCAATCAACATGCAGTACATCTGGGAATTTTTCCAGGACATGAAGAATAAGCATTATCAGCAGCACTCTGTGATAGTATCTGTTAAAATGCTTGTGGGGAACTGGGCACCCTTGAACAGGCGGCGTGCTTCCTCGAAGGGGAAGGGGTCTGGAATCTCGTAGCGGCCGCCCTCCATGCTGGCCAGCACATCCTCCAGCCGCTTGTGCTTCTGGATGAGCTTCAGAGCAGTCACGCCTCCAATGCCTGCATCATGATTGCTGAGTGACTGACAAGATTGGTACTATCAGTCAATGAAGACATTGACATGCGCTGAATTTAACACCCTGTTTGTCATCCGCAGTGCGGGGATGAGCTGCCAAAGCGGCACCATACCCTTGATCGTGCCACAGTAGTCGCAGCCACACAGAATGCACAGGTCCACAAACTGATCGCTGGTCAGATTCAAGCCCTCAAGCACCTGTGCAACACCATCCTTGACCACTGAGCATTTCATCCAAGAAGTAACCAGCTGTGGTCGCAAAAGCATGTCGTTTGCGAACCTTGTCATAATCGTATTCGTTGATTGGCACATTCTGCGTCTGAGGCTTCATGAGATTCCGTATGAGCTTGGGAGTTGCAAATGTCAATGAATCCATGTCTTCTGATGCAATCCCGTACACCTGCTCTCAGATTGCGGGAAGGGACTGCCAATTCACGCAACTTAATCATGGAGCAGCCACGCTTCGCACATGCAACAGACAATGACCAAATGAAGTCTCACCAGCCCTTCCTTGCACATCTGCGCGCACTGCGCCTCTGCTTCTGAAGGTGCCTGCACACCCGTAATGATTATAAGCAACGACATAATGTGAATTATGCAATATTGGTACAAGCAACAGGCAACGTGCTGCTTAGGGCATACTTCCACGACAGGCACTCCCATCAGGCGCAGTAGTCTGCGGCATTCCTCATTGTGCTGCGGCGTCACTCTCACTGTCCTCTTGCTGTATTTCTCAATGTCTGCATCTGCACCAGTCTGCCAGTCCAGCAGGTGATTATTCAATTCAAGTCTCAGCAGATTCCTGCACATTCCTTGTTGCCAACAGAAATTCCACAGAGCAACACACTGCTGCCGGTTATTGATGTACCTCCTTGGCTTCTGTGAGCAAATCCGTTGCATCACCCCTCCTCTCCACCCTGCAAACAGGCCAACCTTCATGCAACATGTAGATACTGCATGACAGGAACAAATCAATCATGTAGCAGTCTTAAATATTTACAAACTTGCCTCCTAGACAGCTCCTCCTTTTTCAAGGCCGGTGGCTTCCCATCAAAGACATACCTGCACAGGACCAGAAATGTCAGGCAGGCGGACAGAGACAGTGTACAAGAGTAAAAAAGGAACCAAAATGGTAGGTAGGCTTACACTGGCTTCATGCCGACTTCCAACATTTTTGCTGTCCTGAAGAACATTCCCTGCAGGTGACTGCACACAGACCAGCAGATTCAGATAATGCAAGGACTGAATGTTTTCGAGCAGTGAATTCAAAATCATCAAGCGTACCTGGTGACATCGCCTGATTCGCTGGTCAGGGTTTGGTCGCCAGTCCTTCCCACCACAACCTGCAAGTGTTCATCATCATGACAATACTTGCCATCAGAGGTTCACGCCGCTTGTACATGTCACGACGAAAATATATTATGTAAATGATGTTCATCAGGCAAGCCTCATCCAATGTATCTCACCAGAAATTGGTAGATGTGCATGGACGCATCAACAGCTACTTTTCGGCCAAAATAGTTTTCGACCTTCTGCTCCTTACAGCAACCCGGAGCATGATCACCCAGCAGTTTCGTCAGATTCTGCACGCAAGCACACATTCATCGGGATGCACGACGTGCGACAAAGACCAAAGCACATAAGTAAAATGGATGCTCTGCTGAACTTTTACCTTGATCCCCATCTTCTCCTGGAATCTTCTCAAGAGTCTGTTTACAGTTATTATGGATGTGAAGAATTTGAGTTGTCCTCACTTGCTGAAGATGCATCAAGGTCGTTGAGGATGGCACGTGATACCTTATTACTCATCAACCTTGGAGCTGGCGCTCCTCTCTTGCTCTCCGTACTTTCATGCAGTATCATGGCAGAAACGATAAAAGTCAGAATTTATCACCTTCGATCGCAAATAGCGGGGTGCTTTTGCCGCTATTCACTCGTCACAAATACCTTGAGTTTGTTTGCCATCTTTCAGTAGCTGTTGAGCAAATGACCCTTTGTGGCATCGCGATAATTTTGCAATGATATCTATTCATTTAATTGTCGAAAGAGATCTGGTGAATGTAGAGCGTTGAAGATCTCCCAGTCGTCGCATTCCCAGGAAAGCTGGCGGGTGTGGGCGTGGCCGCGGTAGGTGCATCCGTTGCAGTCTATTTCTTCTCCAGAAGGATCACAGCATGCGGGTTTGGTGGCGCCACCGATGGCAACCCCATCCCAGGGGTCAGAACTTCTGGTGCATTCCAGAACGCACACAAAGCGCCAAACAATTGGTTGGAGGCCTTGTTTTTCTTCGCAGAAGCCCTGAGGTGCGCCTGAAACGCTTAAAACACATTGTTTCAGGCACTTGCAGGATGTCTGGTTCGTCCTGTTCTTCTAAACCCCAGCTTTCCTTCGGTTGGACCATAACTTATGGTCCATAAGTGATTCATGTTGCCTACCTGATGCAGATTTATGTATGGCGAAACCCTGGGAAAGTGGCGCACTGCCGATCTCTTGATTGGTCTGGCGTACCTGGCCCAGAGGGGCACAGAGGAACACCCAGCTTCTGATATTGCTGAGCACGGCGAGATACTTGGCCTCGGGCTATTGCAAGATGAACGCTCGAGCCTCGTGGTAAGTAAATCCTCTCATATTGCATAAGGAAGAGCATTGATGACACAGCAAACCTGCAGGATTTGTGGTGTCCAGCCTGCCAACACGCGGCGATTTGTGGTGCAGGTTGAGCTGCGGACGGTGCAGAGATACATGCGTTACTGCAGAGCCCTGCGAGAGAGACACGCCTCTGCACAGGCCGCTGTGCTGCGCGGAATGGGCATCGAGGCAAAGGACATTCGGGTGCAGGTCCCCATGGCACGCATGCTGAAGCCCAGCTATGCCATTGTGTGCGACCGCCAGCTGAAGACCGTTGTTCTAGCCGTCCGGGGCACACACTCTCTCAAGGTGAGTTGTCTTATGGGATGCTGTTTGAGGCTCTTGACAAGCATTCATAAACACAGATTGCATGGAAAGAAGAACGATAAGGTCGTGTCATGCAGGACATGTTCACGAGTTTGACGGGCGCCAGCAAGCCACACCACATCGTGGACGGCGCCGGCGTGGTACTGGGATATGCGCATTTTGGGATGCTGGCGGGGGCGCGGTGGCTGATGCACGAAACCGCGCAGCCGCTGCGCGATGCTCTGGCGGAAAATCCGGGCTACTGCTGCAAGATAGTGGGCCACTCCCTCGGCGGTGGCACCGCAGCTATGCTCACCATGATGTGCGCCTTTCCACCTCCTGTATGACCCAGCGCTTCCGATAAACTTGCTCCAAATGAGGGTTGAAAGTACGCCATGTGCGATTATGTCTGCGCTACGCAGGCTGCGAGATGCTGCGCCGGAGTTTGCAGATGCCACCTGCCTGGCCATCGCCTGCCCGGCATGCATGACCGTGGAGCTGGCGCGCTCATGCGCCGGCTACGTCACGACAGTCATCAACAGCACCGACATAGTGCCCACCATCTCACGAGGTGATCCTCATAGTGTCTCCGTGCCCACACAAGCCTTAAGGCGGCATACGCACAGTTCAGCTTTACGGACAAATTTCCCTGGCACTATTACTAACAGGGGTGTGATGGGCGTGCAGGTGCAGCAGATGCCTTGCGGGAGGATGTGGTACGGAGCGCCTGGTATGAGGCGTTCCGGGCTGACATGCGCAGCAACCTCATTGTGCGCGCTGTGGAGAGCAGCATCACTGGCGTCGGCTCTGCCACTGTGTGGACCACGTCAAGGCTGGCTTCCGCGTCTCAGCGGTTCATGTATGCACGCTTTTCAAGCCTCCTTGCTTCTGCTCTGCATGCACTCTGCCATGAATGATGTTTGCAGGTTATTGTACGCTCTCTGAGATGATCAGGAGCTCGCACATGGCATGCATGCAGGTCCTGCTACCAAAGGAGGTCGCCAGCAAAGCGACGATCCAGTGAGGCGGTTGAGAGCGTGGAGCGTGCTGGTGTGGATACAGACATGGTTGGCAGCAGTACATTTTCTGGGGCCTCTGCCCGAGACAGCATGGCAGATGTGGAGTTCGCAAGGAATTGGATCCCTAAAGATCTCCAGGTGTGACAACCTGCTCCTGAAATGTGTTCCATGCATTTCTATATCTTCACCTGCATCTGCAGCATGCGCCAACAAAGACCGGCTGTGTAGGCGAATGACAATGATGGCTGGACGCAAGCGCTGTCCAGAGTGCAGCCCATCACTGGAGCCCCTGTGCCAGGGGGCATTGAGGGAACGCTCACGTGGAGCCAGAGGCTAGCTGCAGGGGTCAGAGCTTCCTCTAGGAGCATCTACAGGTGCTCACATTTGGCCAAACGTGATAAAAATTTCCATGATTTTCCTTGTCAAGCCTGTGAGTCTGTGGTCTGTCATGCTTGACAAGCTTACAGGGCAGTATGAGCTTCAATGCCTTACCTTGCTGTGTGGAACAGGCGAGCAGGTGATGCTCTTGCAAGAACGTGGGGTGGCAATTCCGTTTCTCACAGCGCTGAGACTGAGGTCCAGCAGCCCTCAGAGCCTTCCAATCCTATGGAGTATGCTGCGAACTACGCGGCAACCATGGTGGACCCGCCAGCACAGGTTGTTCTCATTCTAATACGCACGCATGGTTGCCAGGTGATAGAGTGTTGCATGCATGCACCTAGTCTGCGCAGCTCTTTGGCATCTGTGGAATGAGCAGATTTGTGTGCACCCAGGAGCTGGACATGGGGGCGAGCTCGGGCTCCTTCAGTGAGGAGGACGGTCCGCGGCGCTCACAGCTTCCCAGCGAGCAGGAGCTGCTGGAGGGCATGCAGGCACTGCAGGCCGCCGTGGAAGCCGCAGAGCAGGAGGACGGCATCCTGGGCTCCCCGACACCTGTTCTGCGCCGCCCGGACCGGCCGGCCAACTCAGGTACAGTGGCCGTTGAAGGGTGGTGCCTAAGCTGCTTACCAGACGTCTTGCTGAAAGTGTGAATGCGCGTTTGCTGCCAGCAGGTGTCTTCACTGGGGTGGCAGGCCAGGACACAGCGTTTGGCATGGAGGCTCCTGATTGGGATAGCGCTCAGGCAGAGCACTCAGAGGAGCAGTGGAAGCGGATGACCTACCCAGCAGGCCGCATCCTGCACCTAGTGCCGGCTCGACTGGTCAGAGGTGCAATTTTTTGCCAATCCCAACACAAGGCTTGCGCTGCGCGCCCTTGGCATGTCTTCCTGCTCCCTTGGCTTTCTGTGAGTGGGCTGCATGCAAGCATTTTGATTTACCTTCCAGAGAGCACGCTTGAAACTGCGGTGTTTTGCAGATCGCTTGCCTGACGATGCCTTCCGAGAACAAGGCATTAGTGAAGGACCAAGGGATGTGGAAGCATCCGACTTGACAGGAAATGCTGCTGGTGATGCCGAGAAGTTTTGTGTGCGACAGCGGACAGGCTTCCAGCACGAGGTACCCATATTGTCAGGAAATTGAAATCCGAACCACTCGATTTTTTCAGGCTGCAAGTTGAGAGCAACTTGCTGATGCCAGCTGAGGAAGAGTCTGCAATGGTGGTCAGGGCAACACGTGGCAGACTCCACATGCCACCTTTGAGCAGCAGACCTTGCACACGTCCATGGCTGGTGTGGATGGCAGCCTGGTCATGGTGGGGGAGGCCGTGACCACCGAAGCAGAGGAGCTGGATATGCCGCAGAAGAAGGAGATATATGTGCTGCTTGAGAATGTTCCTCAGGTAATGCTTACCTCCTGCGTGCCACTCAGATGCGCAACCTTCAAGTGGAGTGCAGCCTCCCTGCTGTAGCACGCTCGACTGACCAGAGTGTTCCTTGCGCAGGAGGCATACTCCCGAGTGAAGTTGTGCAATAGCATGGTTGCTGACCATTTCATCCCCGCGTACCTGGCGTCAATGGATGCTGTCATTGAAGGGCTGCAAGGAAACCATTGAATGAATGGCAGCAAAGTTGACTTAGTTGAGTTGCAGAATCCCAAGCCATTGTTGCAAGGATGCCCTCTGTATTTTTCAGGGGGCTCTTGTTAGTTTAGAGTCCCTTGTATATATTTCAAAGCTATTCAGTTTCTAGAAGATCTTGTCGTTGTTGAGTTTTAAGGATGCTTTTCAGCCACACCATTCCTGTACCTAAGAATCATCTAAGAGGTCATCTGTAACAACATTTGTTCCTTCAATATCACGTAGATGTGCATGCCCATAACCATCACGTGCACATCATGTGCTTGAGCTTTGTCAGCTATCATACTGCTGCCGCAAGACCATTTCTGCTTCTGTCTTCCAGCTGCCAATGGCACTCTGTCCCAGCTGCCTCTTGCTCTTCTCCTTGTCCATTCTGTCTTGCCGCCTGCGCGGCAGCTGCGCCCCTCCGACTCCCTTGTCCATAAAGTCTGACACGCCCATCGCCTTGGTGGGCCCCTTCCTGCCCTGCTTCCCATCGTCCTGCCCACCAGGCAGGGCAGGACCAATGCTTGCTGGAGCATCGGCTTCATCTGCACTCGGCCGCCACTGCCCTCCCAGCATGGCGATCTGTGCTGCTGTGGCCATGCCGCCCTCGGCTCCATCCTCCGTCTTGTAGCGCTTTGCAGCTGCAGACACCACCGCGCCCGCCGGCAGGCCGCGCTTGCTGGCGTCCGTCTGTCCTTTGAGCGGCGGTGCCATCCGAGCAATGTCCCAGGTGCTGGGACCGACATCCTTATCTCTCTGCAAGTCCTCCTCTCGGGGTGGCACAGCCTGCGCTGGCCTATTGCGATGCACCGGCGCTGCCAGAGGTCGTGTGGCCTCCGGGGTCAAATAGGACGGCGCCTGCCTGATCTGCCCCAGTGCTGATAAGGGATCCGGAAGATCCTTGGCAGGTCCTGGGTAGGGAAAAAGGACTGAGGACCTTCATCAGCAGAGTTCTGAGGTGCCATGAGCGCTCTGAAGAGGTGCTGGAAATGGAGCTCACCCGTGGAGACCTCATCAGCATCCTTGAGCCTTCTCTCCGCTTCTAACCGCCGTGCTGTGGCGCTATCGATACTGCGAAGCCATCAGAGATATAGTACAGCAACCGGAGCTCTTTTGCACCAGGATAAGATGAAAAGTAATTGCATGCTTGTTACCTTTCATCATCCGATCCCACAAAGTAGCTGTCTTCTGACGTATCTCCTGCACAGGAGATGAAGCCTTGCAAACCAGAAGCTCATTTCCTTAATAAGACAGCAGCTCCAGCAAGTGAAAAGGGTAGTTACCTGCTTTGTCCGTGTCATCGCCGCTACTGGCATACGCAACCAGAGCCTCCGTCATAATTCTACGTTCGAAGGGTATCCAATCATGACAATAGACTTGTACAGCAACGTTCAGATCACCACGACATATGTGCAGAGAAATTGCAGAAGTGTCTGCTGGACAACAAAGAGTTATAGGCCAGCTGTGTGCTGCATCCCACTTAGATAATAAAAATGCGCAGAAAATCGGTTCTCGGACTTGCAGATCTGCGTGCATGTTCCCAAATTGTTGAACATCTTGTACAGAGGCGTTCCCTCACGCTAACGTAACCTTTGACTCGAGAAGGCCGCCCAAAGCGAGCCAGAAGACAACAAACCGCACCAAACCGACGACGTCAAGCGCATCCCGTGTTACCAGTCAAGATGACAGACACAATCAATGGCGCTGCGGCTCCGGAAGAGGACGAGCTCGTTGACTATGAGGAAGATCAGCCCGAAGAAGCCAACCAGGCCAAGGGCACAGAGACTTTGGCGAAGAAGGGCTACGTGGGCATCCACTCCACTGGTTTCAAGGATTTTCTGTTGAAACCTGAACTACTACGAGCAATAGTGGACTGTGGCTTCGAGCACCCTTCAGAAGGTGGGTGCAATCACAAAGAATATCTGTAATTCGCTTTTTGCAACATGCGTCTTTGCCTGTCGGTTGGTGGATTTCACCACCATAAACAGATCTGACTTATTTTCGTGCATGCAGTGCAACACGAGTGCATACCCCAGGCCATCCTGGGTATGGATGTCATCTGCCAGGCAAAGTCTGGTATGGGCAAGACCGCTGTCTTCGTGCTGTCAGTCCTGCAGCAGTTGGAGCCCGTGGAGAACGAAGTTGCAGCTCTGATCATCTGCCACACTCGCGAGCTGGCCTACCAGGTATGTTGGCACGACTCCGCTTCCGGGTGCTACCACGGCTATTGTGCTGATCCCGCCCCAACTGGTTTGGTGCCGCTGTGCAGATCTGCCACGAGTTCGAGCGGTTCAGCACGTATATGCCGAACGTGAGAGTGGCGAACTTCTTTGGCGGCTTCCCGATTAAACAGCAAATCGAGCAGCTCAAGACAAACACACCTCACGCAGTCGTGGGAACTCCAGGACGTCTCAAGCAGGCAAGCGTTCTCATGGCATACACCAATTTTGTAGTCTCTTTTTTCGAGTTGGTTTTCTCCTTCGGGATTTGTTGGGTATTTGTTGCCTGGTGAAGCAAGGCAGAATTGTTGGAAGTGCCAGTGCACTGAGCCATGTTTCATGCATGCTGTGCAGCTCTCGCGGTCAGGGCTCAACCTGAAGACCATCCGCCACTTCATCATCGACGAGTGTGACAAGGTGCTGGAGAACGTAGGTGAGTCTCGCAAGATCTGATCTCCCAGTCTGGTCTGATATCTTGCAAACCTTTCACAACTGGGATGCAGAGGTGGTGACTGGAATTTATTACAAATGAAGGAGAAGTGTTCAATGAAGGGAGGTTGTGTGCACTGCAGACATGCGCGGGGACGTCCAGGACATTTTCAAGCAGACGCCGCACGACAAGCAAGTCATGATGTTCTCGGCCACGCTGTCTGCGGAGATCCGGCCTATCATCAAGAAGTTCATGTCCGACGTATGTCCCCCTCTTGGCCGGCTCCCCGCTCAGCCAGGCGATGCAGAGGCGCTCGTCCTGCATTGCTCACTACCAGTCGTGGCAGTTCATTGAGAAGGACTCAGCACTCCAGCAGCCATCAGCACATGATGCAGATTTGATTGAGTGAGAAGTGGCAGACCAGCTTGCAGCATCTTGCCGTGTATGGAATCGTCCTTACCAGCAGTCTCGGCAGCTGTCATCAGTCTCAAGAGCAGACATGAACAATTGGAAGTAGAATCCATATGTCAGCAACAAGGGTGGGACGTAGTGGCAGTAGAATTGCGGTGGTGGTGAAGCCGGAAAGGTGGCGCGGCCGGCCCCCGGCTGGTCGATAGCGCAGAGGCTGCGAGGCTGTTCGCTGAAGGGGCCGCTCTGCCGGCGCAAGCCACAAGTGCCCCTGCCCATCTTTGGCAAGCTGATGCATCGTTTGCGCTTGTCCTGCTCCGTATACATGTCTGATCCTGCCATGTTGTCGCTAGGACCAGCACATGTGTTGTCCTGCATTGTGTCTTGCGTGGCAGAGGCATATTGACTGGCTCTGGCATGATTGGGCACACTTATGAGGTGTAGCAGGGCTGCTGTTGTCTAAATTGTGCCGGGCACTTTTCTCTTCGCAGCCCATGGAGATTTACGTTGACGATGAGGCCAAGCTGACGCTGCACGGACTGGTCCAGCACTACATCATGCTGAACGAGGAGGAGAAGAACCGCAAGCTCAACGACCTCCTCGATGCCCTGGACTTCAACCAGGTGAGGCCATTTGAAGACATTTGCGCGAGTTGCTGACCATGTCATGTGAAGTTGGTTTTGAGGTGTTCATGAGATGTGTGCACGCAGGTGGTCATCTTCGTGAAGTCGGTGATGCGCGCCAAGGAGCTGAACAAGCTGCTGGTGGAGTGCAACTTCCCCTCCATCTGCATCCACAGCGCTCAGAAGCAGGAGGAGAGGTATGCATCTACTCAATGAATCTAGTCAGTATTGCAAGCAGTCATTATGTGGCCCTTGAATCCTTTCAGTCCTGTCATGCGGTTGCTGAAGTGCCTCTCCTGTCAGTGCACTGAATGAAGAGTCGCCCAATGACAGGCTGAAGGTATACAAGGCCTTCAAGGAGGGCCAGAAGCGCATCCTCGTGGCCACAGACCTGGTGGGGCGTGGCATCGACATTGAGCGCGTCAACATTGTCATCAACTATGACATGCCCGAGACCGATGAGCGGCACGGCAATGGCGCCGACACCTACCTGCACAGGGTATGTCCTGTCCATGGCCCTGCTACTAGTTCTTGGCATGTTTCGCTCGCCTCTCATGGCCTCTCATAACAAGAGTGTGGCATAATACTGAGCTTTATTTACTGGTGCAGGTGGGGCGCGCTGGTCGCTTCGGCACCAAGGGCCTGGCCATCACATTTGTGGCCTCAGAGCAGGACTCAGCCGTGCTCAATCAGGTCCAGGAGCGCTTTGATGTGGACATCAAGCCCCTGCCAGACCAGATCGACACATCCACCTACATGAACACAGCCTGATGTGCTGTCAGATGACGGCAATCCTGGGCATCCTGCTTCACGCGGCGCTTGCCTGGGCTTTGCCCAGAGAAACTACGTCGTCCTATTTGTTTGAGTGTCTCTTGGCTTGACTCCGTTTGTGACTCTCCCGTTTCGTCCATGCAGAGATTCATTGTGCAATATATGTGCCTCTGATCTACCTTTTGGGCCATGTTGGCCAGATTTTGCTACTTTGTAATAGTGTGGCCCGGGGGGCTTTGTTTGTTGCTGCGGTATCATGATGCTGTGGTGAACACTGTTGGCACATGGCATGCCACCGTGGCATGTGACTTCACCTGCAACAGATGTGGCATGTTGAGACTTTGTAACATTGAGAGATTCTCGTTCCAGGACTGAAACTCATAATCTCAATTTAGCATGCACCATCATCGTGATGATGATCATGACCGTCACTGATGAGTCACAGGCAGGGCCCCGGGGCTCCGACTCGGAGCCATATATGGAGCCATGCATGAATTTGTGCCAGTGAACGCTGCGCCAATTTGCACGCCTGTGCACTTCTCTGCATGTGGTGGAGCCTGTGTCACTCAGAATAACTGCTAGGAATAAAAAGCAACAAATTTTATCATACTGGAATCGAGCAACATTCCTCAGCCCTCCAGAAAATTCATCTCCCTTGGGTCATTGAGCAAAAGGGACTTGGGGTAACCCTGAAGACCCGGGGCGTCTTCTTTTTGGGCGCGATCATCGCCTCGTGATTTCCAGACACTCTGTGACTGAGAAGGGATTTTGTGTGCTTATGTCAAGTCCGTCAATTTCTAGCATGATTGCCGTCCCGTCCCACATATGAGTAGCTGTCGCAGGTTCCATCTTTGTTTAGAGTCCTTCAAGGAAATCACCAGACGCTGTTGATCTGTATTCAAACAATCTTGGAACATGTCGAGCACCGAATCTGTCAAAGAAGCTCCACCAGGCCCAAGGACTGCACACGGTGTTGGAGCAGCAGCTCTCATCGCCCAGCTGGCACTGTTCACCATCACTTTTCTGCCGCTCATCGTGCCTGTACCTGCGAATTTTAATATAGTAGCGACAGCTTCTCTATGTGTCCTGGTGGGATCCTTGCGTTCTGTGAAGGGGACTCCTCCTGCTGAGAGTATGACCAGGAAGGCAAGTCCTTCTTCTGGCTATTTTGCCCTTGCATGATTGCCTTTCTTCTTCGATGAAGCATACGATTAACATGTACATTGGCATGAGGAATCCAGAAAGTAACCGAATGCTCAATCTGCAGCAGCCTCGAGGGTATCACTATTGGGGGGCTGGGCAATTAAGTGTCTGTAGGCAATAATTGATTCATGTGTGCTGCTGTCCTTGTGCAGGATGCCCTCAAATTCCCCCTCATTGGAAGTGCAGTGCTCGTTGGGCTCTTCTGCCTTTTCAAGTTCCTGCCAAAGGACCTTGTCAACGCAGTGCTCACCGCCTACTTCGTTCTGCTGGGCACTTTTGCCATCACTGCAGCAACACTGCCGCTCGTTGAGGCCATCTTGCCGCGGAAACTTAGAACAAAATCCTGTGAACTGAAGAAGTTCAGCATACCTTACTTCTGTAAGGTGCGCTGCTCTGTTGCCGCCTGTCTGTGCGCATGAAGATCTGCATGGATCTGGATGCTTATATCTTTCCGCAAAAATGATGTTGACGTCGAGGTCAACGTGATGCCATGTGCAGGATCCAATTGACCTCTCTGCGACATTGCCGGAACTGATTGGAGGGCTGCTCAGTCTGGCGTTTTGCTGCTGGTACTACGCCAAGAAGCACTGGCTGGCCAACAATGTGCTGGGGATCTGTTTCTCTGTGGAGGGGATTGAGCATCTGTCCTTGGGGTCCATCCAGACAGGAGCCATTCTCCTGTGTGGACTGTTCTTCTATGACATCTTCTGGGTCTTCTGCACCCCTGTCATGGTGGGGCCAATGTGGTTTCCTGCGGTTTCCAGCATGATCACTAAAATCAGTGAGATTGAATATCTAGGAGGAGACAGAATTAAAGGAGTGGCTGACCTTGCTAAAAACTTGGATTCCATGTTTAACTGCAGGTCACAGTGGCAAAATCCTTTGACGCACCCATCAAACTGCTGTTCCCAAGGGTATTGGATCTGGCAGAGGCCAAGGCACCCTTCTCCATGCTGGGGCTGGGAGACATTGTGATCCCAGGCATCTTTGTGGCCATCGTGCTGAGATATGATGCCAAGCAGAATCCCAGGAGCAAGTTCTTTTACAGGTATCTCCACCCACATCAATATTGCGAATGTCCTAGAGCTCCAGATCCTACTGTCAGTATCACTCTTCATGTCGTAAAATACCTCTGAACAGGAGTCCATTCTTTCGGGCTTTTGTACAGGACTCCACCCTTCTGACATGCTGTGTGGCGCAGTGGATTTGCTGGCTACGTGGGTGGTCTGGCAACCACCATCATCGTGATGAATGTGTTTGAGGCTGCTCAGCCAGCCCTGCTGTACATTGTTCCGGCAGTGCTGGGCGCAGTCAGCCTGCATGCTCTCTTCGTGGGCGAGTTCAAGCAGGCGAGCTCCGACAGTAAATTTTTGTTGTGTCAGCATCTCCATTCTAAGGTCTTTTTCTGATACTTAGACAGAATATCTGTTTGCAGGTGTTTGATTACTCGGAGGATAGTCAGGAACAGATTGATGCAGAGAACGCCCTGAAGGCAGCCAATGGGGACAAGAGTCTGCTGCAGACAGCGGGGGAAGCAGTGGGTCTCACCAGTGAGAAGAAGAAGGCCACTTGAAGCTCACCTGGAGTATTGACGGATACGGGAGGTGTCTGTATGATGTGTTTGTGTGCTTGTTGAGAGATCACTGTGAAGAAATCAAAATTGGGCTGTGAGCTAGAGCAATTTTGGGACACTTTGAAGTCTGCCAAGTCCCATGGCCATCCTGTGCCCACATGGCACTAGCATGAATGTATAGGGACATCCATATGGGGACTTTATCTAGCCTGGACTCATATCATAATCTGGCTGACACCTTGCAGCTGTTGAGCTGCTGTGCATGCCATGCCAGTGACTATGTTGAGCATATTGCTGATTTCACGCCAAGCAACGCCAGGCTTTCTGTATTACCTCCTGGCTGGCAACTTAAAAGTTGAATTCTCATGATCGCTATGTCCGTTCTTTGACAGGATTTCTTACAACTGCAGATCTGAAGTTCTACAACAACCTTTTTGAATTATATTTGTCTGTCACCTGTATGGAATTTCCATGCCAATGTCACTTCAATGATTGGCAGTCCACCTTTCTTCGTGAATGAGCACAACTCCAATAGCACCCTCAAGCTCTGCTTGCGATTTTGGCTGCCATGGTTTGGATGTACAAATAGTCCCGGAACGCAACATGCTCTAGTGTACCCTAAATGAGTACACAGGCACTCTGAAACACCTTGATATTCCAGCCTCCTGCATGCATGGGGAATGAAGCTACACGCCACATACTTTGCAGGAAACTCTGGGCATGCCGAATTCGCTATCTTAATCTCTGGGCAGCAAATGCACAGGCCAGGCCCTCCTCTGCATTCTGTGGGAGTGACACAGACCTTGTCCATGCTGTTCTGTCTTTCACTGACACTATTCTATTCTCTGTGTTCTGACCAATGAAATGTGAAAAGGTGGTTGCCCGCCCATGCGGCACAACACTGCCCGGTCTCTCGACAGCAACATTGCCAACATGATGTCATGTCAACTTGATTGCCAGCCAGTTCCCAACACCTTCTCTGGCACTGATGTCCCTCATCAAGCAACATGCCACAACATTCATTGTTCACAACGCTATTTAGTCCTGATTTTGTTCATGAGGCGATGCAGAACGTTTTGCTCAACACGTCATCGTTCTGCTTGGTGTGGCAGTATTCACTGCCCCGGAGTAGTATTCCACGCTCCCATCCCACTGCCTCGGGTAGATGCAGAGAGAGTACACAAGTGCCTTGTCGATAGCCCCGATCTTCTGCAGCAGGGTCTTCTTCTTCTTGGGCTGTGGGCAGGCATCCGATGGGGCCACCCGCCTGCTGGCAAAAGCTGCCCTGCTCTGCACGGCTGCTCTGGCAGCGCCGCCGGCCGCAGCCTGCACTGATATTGACTGGCAGACCGGCTCTGGAGCAACCTTCTGGCATTGAGTGCCGCGCTGCTGGGCTGCAGCTGGGGCAGCAGCTGCGTTGCTGGGCATGCAGCATGTGCTGTGGCTCACTCTAGCATGGACATTTGCCTGCTGTCTGAGCTCTGCTGGCAGGCGCGCAGAGCCACTCCAGGCAGTGGCCAGCAGGGCAGCTTGTGCCCGCCGCAATGACCTGCACAGCTCTGCTGCATCTGGGCTGACACTCTGTGGGCCAATGGGAAGGTCCCCTGACTGCCGCTGGCCGCTGGGCTGCGAGCCTGCAAGAGATACTTGGAGGCTGCAGCCCCTTGACCGGCTGCAGCTGGCAGAAGCTGTGCTGTCACCGGCTAATGTGACACAGTGCTGCTCTCTGTGTGCGTGCACCGCTGCCTTGACGGCTGTCAGCAGGTCGAGTGTCTTCTCTGGGGTTGAGTGGGCCGGGGTGGGTGGGCTGCAGTCTCCAGAAGACGGTGGGCAGCTGTCTGTGGAGGGTGGCTGGCTCAGCACACCCGCAAGGCTGGCACAGTATTCGTCGCTCTTGTCCCAGCCACAACATTCAACACAGGGTCAGCCACATGACCGTGAATTCCTGCCGTCATCACACGCAACTTGCATGGTGCCTAACAAAGGCTTCCAAGAGCGGTGATTAAATGTGCTATACCGCACTGGGTTGCATTGACAGTGGGAGCAATAAGGGTTCTGATTTTATCCAGATTGAGTGAGGCAGGACAATTGTTCAGATCTACAAGAGCCTGATCCTGAATTGCACCCGAGCATAAAATATTATTTGGCTGAGTACAGCAGAGCATGGGCTTGATGGGAGCTTATTCTGGAAGATTGGCCGGCTTGGTGGGCTCTTCTTCAATGCCCAGGTTTCCCCCCACCACCAGCTCCAGCAGGGCGTCCACATCCTCCTTCATCCTTGCCGTCTCTCTTGCTTGCCTCTCCGCCTGTTCAGAGAAGATCATGATGTCCAGCACCGTTTCAGGCTCCACCTTCCTGTCCTCCACTGGCTCCTTGACAGCTTTCTTAGCGGCTTCCGCCTCTTCTTTTGACTTGATGGCCATCATTTCCTCCAAAACCCATCCCACAGGACCCAAGTCATCGTCGTCATAGTCCATTGTGTCGGCCAATTGCCACTCGTGGCTGCCGCCATCATGATAATCTCTGTGGCGAAAGCTCCTGCGCAGAGTCGAACATCAGACACATCAACTCTTGATAAGAAAGAGCCGTTTGGACCCTTACTGCATGCTGGACAAAGAGCAGATGGCGATACATACGAACGAAGATACTCAGGAGGGATGTCCCAAAGATATCACACCTGGACCCCAACAAGTGCTGGCAGACGCAGATGTGGTTCATAGCCTGTGATAATAAGCTGATAAACTTTCGGCTGCTGTGGCGAAGATATTCCTGCTTGCTTCAGAAGAGCTCTGATTCTTGTTTGCACGCCTTGTGTTGCGTCACAATCTCGCGGATGGTGGATCTGTAATCTTGCAAAGACTCTGTACCGTCAAGCTTCGATTTTTTCACACTCTTTGAAGTCAGCAAAGCCTTCTGCTGGTGACTCTGACGGTGGTCGGCTTGTCCTCTGGCTATTACAACGACCCTATGACAGGGTATGGGACCCTGAGCAACGGTGAAAAGCGTGTGCAATCTGTATTTCTTGCCTGCAGCATTACAAATCTGTTTGGATCTATCTCAGATGTTGACAGGTACCAGCATTTATGTAAAGAAAATATATTCACAGCGTTGTCCCACATATGTAGTGAGGGGCAGACAGCAAGCTAATGCAACACAAGTATGCATTGACAAATTTAAATACAGCGACTGAAGAGCGACATACTGTAGAAAAGGAATTCTGGGCAGTTCGAACTGCCCAGATTCAGATATTTTCCTCGAAGCCTAATACGACTTGGGGAGAGGCTCTGGCAACAACAACCCCAAAAGTGAAAAGACTCTCAAAATGCAGCTCATGAGTACAGGATACCCTGCACACTGTCAATTCCAGAGTACCGCCCTAGATTCGGGCCATCAACAGGAACACACGCACAAAAAAGACCATTTTTCCTTCTTACACTATGCAAGATGTGCTTAGGCACATTTCAATTAACGCTTACGCCTGGGTCCTATCCTATCTCTAGCGGATCAGCAGACATCTGCATATTATCTGCAAATTACCGAGGAGAGTCTCTTTATCTACTGTACAAAAAGAGTGTAAGCTAGCACCTATGCACGTGCAGCGCGCATGTCATTGGTGGACATGTCTGATCTGCCGCTGCCTGCCGACCACAGCTCTCCTGCACCGCGCCAAAACAACTCCGAGTCAGGTTCTGGTAAGACAATATGCTGCACCACACAAAAAAATCCACCCTTGCAACCAGTTACAATAGTGTGTCTTCGGCAAGGAAGGCCCCTACACTTGCCAACGCCACAAACAATGCTTGGCCAGCAGGCGTTATGCCGGCTGCATGCGAAGGCAGCTCAAATCCTGAGTAGGGCACGGTTGCCAGGAGTTGCTGCGCACCGCTGTTGAGGCGGGCCTGGGCGTCGGAGCGCGTAGGAGATCTTGAGTAGGCCCACTCGGTGGAGACATCTACTTGGGGCGGGTTGAGGTCCTTGACGCTGAGGCCGTGCGCCTCGAGGCAGGCCTCGACCGCCTTGTTGCGCGCGAGCACCGTCTCGATGACGCGCTGCAGCCGGTTCACGATGCCCTCCTCCTCCATCTCCATGCTCTGCTCCAGCAGCACCTTCTCGTTGTTCAGCTTCTGCACCGCCTCCATCAGCTCGCCCACCTGGGCACCATCAGTTCACCTTTGCTGAGTACTTAACCTTCAAGTGTGCCGGTGGTTGGACTGTCAACACGAGGTGACAGCAGGGTGCTATGGGATTTGAATTCTGAACATGCCACATTGTTGAGGCTGTGAGGAGGGGATGCAGGACCTGGCGCTTGAGGTCTGTCTTTTCCAGCTGCAGCGCCTGCTTTTCGGCTGCAAGGCCCATTGCCTGTTTCTGAAGCTTGTTGACGATGTACTCCTGCTCTGCCTCCAGCTGGTTCTCGATCATCTCCTTCTCCCGGCTCATCTTGCATTGCTCCAGCCGCAACTCCTCACACTGCCCACATGCCATATATTAGTAGTGCCAGACTGACCTGTAAATGAGGACGCTCGGAGCAACAATTTGGAACAGGATTTGCCCACTAGTAACGGCATTTTAAGTTGCTGAGAAGCGAAGCACCTTGCGATGCAACTTCTCCAGCTCTTTCTCGAGCTCTGTCTTCTCCAAGTTCAACTTCCCCATTCGTTTCTGCAGATTGTTCACAAGGTACTCTTCCTCCTGCTCCACCTCCGTTGCAAGCACCTGCCGGACCAGCCACAAACCAGATACAACCTCCATGATGCACAGGAGATTGAAGAAGGACAGTCGCACGGTAGGTGAAGGTAAAGCCACTGGATGTCTTTGCATTGTTAGTCTGACACAAACCTGCTTCTCCCTCTTCAAGGAATCGAGTCTCTTCAGAAGCCTGTTTGCTATGTACTCCTCCTCCTGTTCCACCTTCGAATCAAAGTGGACGAGTGTTAGTGCCATCTCTGTGCTTCTCTGATGCATATTGATCCAGGATCCTGTCAATTTTCGTCACCATTCACGCAGGCAGATTCATGAAGGAATGCTGCGCCTATCTATTCAGTATGGCACTTCAGATGCCAATGGCTGGCTGAACTTCGAGAGGTACCTGCTGCTGCATGGTAAAATGCTGTTCTTTCACGCGCTGCAGAGCCTGCGTCAAAGAAGTGCTTCGCCTGCGTTCCTGGTCGAGCTGTCGTCAACACAGAATTGCCATCGTAAATGCACGGATCGTACAGTTCTTCCAGATTTATCTCAGTTCTCAATGCAGACGTGCTACATGCTTTATGCACAAGAGGTCTGGGAAGAAGGACGGAGTCATTCACCTCTTCCCTTAGGCTTTCAACCTGCTTTTGCAGCGCAGCATCGCCCGGTTGGGCCATACCGTCTGGCCTGGAGCACGAAATCAAGCAAATCTAGGTGCCGCGCTTACGAAATTTTTGGAGGCTCTGGACGGCACATAGAGATACAAGTGATGCAAGTGGTCGACAATCTTACATAAGAAGACAGATGAGTTTGGTGTCAATCGTATTTTGGCAAGAAGAGGAATTCGAGGCATAAGTCATCAACCCTGCCACCCTCTAGGCCTTCCTCTACATATATATATAATTTGGTAGGCCTAGGGTTTACAAATCAAGGTGTATGCCAGGTATATGTGTGTGAACTATGATCAGGCATTGAGTGTTGATCGAGGAGCTTCGATGAGTGCACAAAAGCAATCCTAGGACTGGAGATATAAGCTGTATTGTTGTTCTGAATAACAATCGAAATTTCTGAGCTGTGCAGTTCGATGTGAAGTCATGAGTCCTGATGACGGAGTCTTGGGCGGAACGGAAGCACTCTCAGGCAATGAATTGCTCTGAATTGAAGTTTCAGACGTGGTCCTTCTTTTCTGTTTCAGTCTGCATATCAGTAGCTTTGTTGTCTGTCCTTGCTGTCTCCGGGCCAGTTCAAGCAAACATCCATACTGTATTCACAACAGAGTGCGGCCCATATTTCACATGGCAGTCACTCGGTAAGCATAGTTCCTACACGTGATTTCAGGAGTAATGCGGTGCACACTTGTGATGCAATGCTCCAGATCACACTGGCATCCCTGCTCTGATGCGCGCAGGATTCATGTCGAGTTACAGTTTGTCAGGCCAAAAAGGCAATGTCACACGTCTTATGAGTTGTGATGGAGGGAGCTTGAAGGACTGGCAAGATGATGGGGTCATGCCCACGCATATTGCTCCTTCTTGGACAAAGCACCCTCGGACCGGTGACATGTACAGGCAAGAATTGACATAAAATTGTCTGGGACACTAAAAGGCATGTTCATGCTGACTGCAAGTTGCTCTATGCCACGATGAAGTGTCAAACTGCTGCATGTCATCCTGCAGCGGGATTAATAAGCCGGTGGCTGTGCAAGACTGGATGTCAAAAACCAACCCCCAGGAAGATTACATCCTCATCCTGGATGCAGACATGATAATGCTGAAGCCATTTGATCCTGTCAAGATGGGCGTCGCCCCAGGTGAAGACTGCCCCACTGAAATATGCAGCATCAGTCAGCTTCCCAAAGCATACCCTCCATCGAGCTCAAAAGGCAATGGCGGATATGAAAGCATGTGGTGGAAAATTGCAGGATGGGCTGTTTCTGCATTCTATGGATACCTCCAAGGTGTCAGCAACGATCTTGCCTTGAAACATGTTCCTCATGTTCTTCCTCGAAACGACACTCTGGCCGGCCCTCTCGGAAGGCGTGGTGATCAGGTGTGCAATTTTCTTCTGCCAATTCCTGTCATCCTTGCTGTACTCATCTGTTTGCCAGTCACAGAGCTCACTGCTCTCTGCAATGTTCACAGGTTGGAGGCTTCACAATGATGAGGACGGAGGACCTCAGGAAGGTTCTGCCACTGTGGATAAAATACACAGAGGATGTCAGAGCAGACCCTGAGGTGTGCTCCAGGAGTGCAAGCATTAAGGCTATGCTAATAAACATTCGACACCTGCTCAGTTCATTGCACCAAGCATTGCCGGAATGCAAATCCACAGGACATGCAGAGCCATAATAAATTTATCATTGCCAAGTGACATCAAGATCTGGTGCACAGGCGTGGAACACCTCGGGCGATGCGTACACCAAGCACCCTGGGGAAAAGCCGTGGATAGCGGAAATGTATGGCTACTCATTTGGCGCTGCAGCAGCCAATGTCTGGCACAAGACTGATTACACAGCAATGCTGTACCCCAGTTACATGCCGTACACTCTTGCAGGTGCGCATTAGTGATTAGTTTCCCTCTTCTTTGAGTTTTCTGATCAATGAACTCTGCAAGCAGGAGGAAGGATTTTCACCTACTTGATACCGCTGCTGCATCGCTACTGCATTGCTGTTGATGTAAAATGTGTGCATCTCGGCAGATGTGCCCAACGTACTGCACTATGGGTTGCTGTACGAGATCAAGGAGGCAGGGTACAGGTTTGACAAGCATTGGTATGCAAATTTTGATGCACTCCAGTGCCCGCCATGGGAGATAGTTGCTGCTGGCACATTGCCTAAGAAGGGGTTATTTCCCTTCCCACCACACCCATCAACCCTGACCTCACAGGTGACGCCCAAATTTGCTGCAAGGAGCTGCAAGAAGTCCCTCAAAGCTTTGGACATTTGTTCTCTTTCCTCGGCAGGGCATCATGGTGAATGTGTTTTACAGGGAGAGGCTCTGCTGAGGGATCTTCTCAGTGTGCAAGTCGCTGCGACACTCAATGAGGCCCTGTGTGCCAACTATAGAAGGCAATGTCCACCTTCTACCGAACTTGAAACCAGCTGTGCCAAGGTAAGCGTTTGCAGACTGCTGGTCATGCTCTGCTTTCATGCACTTGCAGCTGATCTAGAGAGTGCTAATTTGGGCTTGCTGTTGCAGGCGACCAAGCTGTTTAAGGCTGTCCTGGAAGCTCGCCAGAAGCTGAAAGATTCAGCTACAGAAGCCGATTGTCAGGACTCGGAGGTACTTATTTGCTCTGTCGCTCTCCCAGATTCTGCCATGCAATCAGAACACCTGCACTTTTGTCAGAGCAATCTTCGTGATGCATTCCTGCACGACTACAGGCTAGATGCACAGAGTGGGCCAGCAAAGGCGAATGCGGCCTCAACCCCAATTTCATGCTGCGTGCATGCAAGGCAGCGTGCGGCCTATGCCCCCCTGGTGCCCCAAAGGTGGGGCATTGGTCAGTAACGCCACACGGTTGTCTTCCTATACTCAACCTGCTCATCCTGCCCTACAATATATACCATGTGCTCTATTGCTTTCCTACCCATGGTGCAGGAACGAAAAGCAGTTGGACTGGGCGCTCTGGAGAAGCAGAAAGAGGATGAGGCGGCGCCTGCAACCGAGCGCCAGGCATCGCGCAGCACCCAGCAAGCAGACGCGGAAGCGGAGAATGCTGCGTTGCAGATGCCAAAGCAGCTTGGTAGTGGAGGCCCGGCCCGGCCAGATTCTATTACCGCAGTCAAAACAGGTGCTATGTCAGCTGGGAAGCCAGCTGTCCAGTCACCGAGCGGCAAGACGGGCGGTGCGGATCCAGGCACAGGTGGTGCAGGAGGGGTGGCGGGGTCTGAAGGGGGCGGTGGCGTGAGCGTGGAGCAGACGGAGGTTGATGCCGAGTCGGCTGCGCTGCAGCTGCCGCAAGTGGCAGACGCGGCGCAGCAGGTGAGGGTGGATGAGGAATCGGCGCAGCTGCAGCGGCCGGAGACGGCGGAGGTGGTGAAGCAGGCTGCGCGCGACGCGGAGTCTGCGCAGCTGCAGACGCAGGGCGCTGGCAAGGCTGCCGAGTGGCCCCCCGCGGTGGTCACCAGCGGGGGGACCGGCCAGGTTCCGAAACGAATAGGGAAGGTGAATAAACAAGGAGCTGCTGCACTGCCAGGATGATGCAGCTGTCTAGGTCCATGCGAATTTCTTCTGATCAAATGACCTGGACTCATCAAGTTCAGATATAGGACTCTTATGATGGAATATAAAAATTAAGAAAGAGCGGTCTGCAGGTGTTGACAGAGGGCTGGTGCGCAGGGGGCGGCGCCGCTGAAAGGCTATCAGAAGTTCCTGGCTGACATGGCCAAGGTGCGGCAGGAGCAGCGGCTGCAGAAGAGGGACAGGCTGTGCACTGGCAACCCCACCTACTCCTTGAGCGAGGTGCGCCGTCCGCAAAAGCCAAGAAAGCAAAGATTCCATCACTTGTGAGCATGGATGAAGAAAGGCAAGCATGAATGAGGGGCATGAATGATGCTGTGGTAGAGGATGGCAATTGGATGCAGAGTCGTGTTGCTGAGCTTGCGTGGAATGGACAGGTGGCGAAATGTTTGGAAGCTCTGGCGGAGGGTAGGGAGTGGCAACCAAAGAGAGCACCTGCAGCAAGAACCAACCTGCTGCAGACTGATGGTGCTGATTCCCAGCAGGTGCGAGATATTTGATGTGCTTGCAATATTGTCCTTATGCCCTGTACTGTTCTTGCGCTTGCGTGCTGATACCAGGTATCTTGACTGCAGGAAGCAGAGGGAGACAAGGTGGAGATGGGCATGTCTGTGCCTTCACGGCAGAGCCTGGGAAGCTGGCTGATCACATCGCGTCGTGGTCAAGCTTTGCTTTTCTTGCTTGTGCTGGGCATCATTGCTGTGCCCAGATGGAGACAACGGAAGCAATCGCCGCTCCTGAAGGTGTATCGGCATGATTGAAGGTCTTTCGTCATTGTTGAATTGCATGCATTTTTTGGTTTAAAATCTTGGGGTTGACACCACTGGTAGATGCACGGCATTGCATGGAGAATTGCCAGACTGTTGACATTGTAATATCACATAAGAAGCAACGGCATGTATCGATTACATGATACTTCCCGGTCAACAGGTGACCTGTCGCCTTATAAGGCACAATACACATCCTTCTTCAAGAACGCTTCTTGCAAAGCATTGCTTGTCGGCAAACATTCTGGTTTGCAACAACAACATACAGTGTATATTTACACGTCCCAGAACAACTCTATTCCCACTGCACCCCCAAGGAATTACTAGAGTCACTTACGGTGCACGGTGCAGTTTGGTATTCATATGTGAGGCGGCACATGTACACTACGGTGATACTTGAGTTCTTGACATGCGCTATAGCACGGCGCTGTGCACTAATGCCGGCAGCGCCTGCAAGCACGCTCTGTCATACTTTATACGAGTCATGCAAGCTGCGCACATGCCTGTCCAAATCCTGCTCACTATACAAAACTAGTCACTGCAAAATGGATGCACACAGCACGCGCTCATCCTGCAGATGGCAGGCTTGAAACACTTATATTCTTAACTTATTTTGACACTGTTGTTCTATAGTACAGGAAGCCTCCAGAAGCAGATCCATTCATAGCCTTGGGCCAGCACGTCCAGCATGTGCGCCACAGACAAACGGCGGATTAGGGTGTGGGCTCGCGTATGCTTGCTTGCTGCACTTTTTGGGAAGATGTCCGCTTGACACTTGATGTGGTGAACTCCATGAGTGAGCTGTAGACCACATCCGCCACACACAGGAAGAACGCGTAGCCATCAGGGGTGAAGGAGCAGCCGCCAATCTCCCCAAACAGGTCAATCTCCTGGCACCTGTTCAGTTGAACGGCACTCCACATCGTCATCTTCTATCATACATGCTGGTACCATTTGCTACTTCTGTGACTTGCCTTGAACTTGTCACACAATTGCCAGTTCTTTTGCAGCTTAGACGAATGCTAAGGTGCCTGGAGGGTAGAGTACCTGGTGTAGTCTGATTCGACGTCATACAGCCGCACAAAGTCTGCTGGCTCAGTGGCGGCCAGGAATCTGCCATCATGGGAGTATCTGAGGGAGCGCACAGCCCCCATATTGCCGCACAAGATTGCCCTGCTCTCATTCGGCTTGCGCAGATCCCAGATCCTGGTGCTCGTGTCCTGCAGCATGCCCACTCTTCCCATCACTCACAACCAGCGCTCTTAGCAGAGTATACAGCAGCCAGAGGCAGCCCAGATCTGCAGACCCTTGCATCAGTGCAACAATTACATGTGGACTTGGAGAGCAGCCGCATCACAATGCTTCAAGCAGCGCAACTAGAAACGGGATGTGTGGGGCAGCGACATGCCTGATTGCCGGTCGCGACAGTGTGGCCATCATTGGGGTGCCAAGATGCTGCGAACGAGTAGTCAAGGTGCCCCTTCAGCCGCATGGCCGGCGCCTCGGTCCGCAGGTCCAACAAAAGGGCATGCGGGTCATCGCCCACCACGATTGCCAGAGAGCTGCCCTCGCACGGATTCGCTACCGCCAGATTCACTGGCCACTCAAACTTGCGCTGGCTGCAATGCCAAGACACACAAATAAATAAGCAGGTGATTTCTTCCTTGACGATGATTTCACTGAACCAAGCATGGCTCTTCCTTGCATGGCTATTACAGGTAGGATGAGTTGACACGCACCTCTGCAGTGCAAATTTCTCCGAGTCAAAAATTCGAACCACATTGTCATTGTTGGCAGTCATGATGCTGATGCCGCCAGAGTGGCCCTGGAAGATGTCAATGCCATTTGTGATGCCCATTTCGCTTGTGGTCACCCGCTTGCTGCAGCACATTGCATGGTATCAGAGCCCGATCATCTGTCCAGTGCAGGTGTCCAGTCAAGGGGATCATATCCTGATCGTTGCCTTTCATGGCAAGGGAGTTTCGTGCAGGTGTTCTTTCTGCAGGCACCTGCATTGCAGGCCTTTCTTCTTAAGGTTTGCCACAATCAGCTCCCCTGCAAAGCCGCCCGCTGCCACGAGGTCATGCCGAACACAGAATGTGCTGATCTGCACTCGTCCCAACCCTGAAGACCTGCTGTCCGTGCTTGCTCCGCTCAAGTCCAGCACCTGAGAGCACACGGAGCTCTGAGTGCTCTCACTCCATTATGTCTATCCAGAAGGCTACACATGCATGTGCTCAGGCGGACTTGAAGATGACATGACATTGACATTTACATTGTCATGACGACTTATACCGTACTATCAATCGTGCCATTAAAAATGAAGACAACGGAGAGGCTTTTCTACACAAACCCAGGAAGGGTGGCGCTTGGGCAGACTGGGCACCTTTGTGGACCGGCGGGCCACTGTGCTGTAGTGATTGATGCAGTTCTCATTTGTTGTGTAAACATCGTGCTTTGAAGTGGTCCACAGCAAATGCCGCAACTGCAGTCCCCACCACCAGATGAGACGTTGCCTGATTGATACTATGTGCTTCCCTGACATGAGACAATTGACACTATGTTGCCCTTCCTTCTTCCTTGTGCAAGATTAGCGCAATTGTCACGGGTGACTGGGAATAAATGGCACCTGAAAGTGGGCGATGTCTGACCGCACAGATTGAAGATTCTGGTGAAATCCGTAGAAGTTCCCATCCTTCAGAACACACTCGAGGCATCATCCCTGTCGCAGTGTATTGTGTTGGCACATTTTGGCAAAGCTCGTATCACCTTTGGCAAGCCTCACCTTGACAACCTCTGTCTTCTCTTTATTGAGCCGTTCCTGATTTTGGTCCACGGACTCTCTCAGATTCACGTAATTGTGATACTGCTCCAATCGAGTCTCCTACATGCAAATAGTATCATGTGAGCCCTGTGTATCCACATGTCACTGGGGTGAAGCTTCAGCTTCAAGGTGGCAGTGACTGACCCTGTAGCGCTGCCGAGACACCTGGAGTCTGTCCCAGGGAATATTTTGGGGATCCAATCCTTGTTCGACGTCGTATTTTGTGGTTATCAGGCCATCATCATCCATGACAAATCCCTGGAGACACAAAGTCAGGGTGATACACACCACCAGTGGAGAGAATGTATTGCACGTCGCCAACGCACTGCATGAAAACAATGGCTACCTGTCTCTAGTAAGCATTAAAAATATCTGCCAATTTTTACATTGTATACCTCAAAGTCGACATCGTTATCTCGCTCAGAATCACTCCTGCTTCCTTGGGCTTCTCCTCCGTCTCCCTCGTCCTCATCCAACAATGCAATGTCTGGATCCATAGATTCTCATCTCACCTTGACCATTGACGGATCGCTCTCCCAATGAAGCCCCTTCCTACTAGTACAAGGTGCAGAGCACTTGGGGTTGTATCCAAGGTAATTTGCTTCTGCTCAGTGCTCGTGAAGCTGGCTATAGCCCACAAAAGTAGTGAACATATACCAGAACTATTGAATTTTCTCCACTGTGGGCAGTTTGTGTCCTTGTCTCCAAACTTGTCCAGTACGAGGCAGCAAGAGCCAAATCGGGCAGCGGGCGTTCAAACGGAGAGCTTCCGGAGCTGCCAGATACGAGATGCCAGAAAGGCAGACGATCGTGCTTTTGGTGTCGTTGAAAGCATCTGGCCAGTACGCCTAGGAACTACCTCTTCCTTGCGCTCGGATCTTTTTGTCGTGACCGCGTTATCGCTACGGAACTTTCGGACTAGTGCGGCTATCCGGACATCTGTGTACCGGAACAGCAGAAATCGGTGCTCATTAGAGATGCGAGGATTAAATAGGAGGATGAACTCTAGAAACTCATAGCTGATGAAAGGTGCAATTCGCTGTCGTTCCTCACTCGTGAGGCGATCGCCAGCTTCAAGTAGTTGCACACTTGCAGGTACTGAGTATGTGCAGCAGAACAGGAACATGAACTACTAGACTGGCAAGCCAGTATGGCTGCTGGGGACAGTATCCAAGGCATGGTCAGTGCCGCACGGGCCAATTGCATACCTTACGTCGAAATGCAGACGGTAGATGCCCTCTGCGCCAGGCCAGAAGGGGGAAAGGGCGACTCAGAACTCTTGCAGAAAAAGTCAGCAACAGTTATCAGCATGCAAGAGAAAGGCGCATCAGCTGTACTCTGCGCTGATGTGGAAAGGGAGGTGCAGTCGGCCCTGGCTGCCCTTCAGTCAGCAGGTAACAGCAGCGATATGCACGAACGCAACAGGCAGGCCAACTCCATTCAGAACACGCAGCGGGCTTTTCAGGAGAGAAATTCAGAAGGAGTTTTGCCTGCAGGGAGTGCGCCCCAGGCATTTGGAGCAGAAGTGCTGTACGCATTGGCTTCCAGTGGTAATGAAGACAGGCGGGACAAGCTAATGCAGCAGCAAGCTTTTACGATTGTATGTGAAAGGGTGGCATCAGGAAAACTACAGGTAGGTCTTAGCTTTGCACTCTCCATTTCCAGTCGCAACAGGCTCCTGGGTGATGTGTGCAATTGTCAAACACCGCAAGAGCCTATTTGTCTGATTGTGTAGGCGGAGGCCTCCATCCTTGCGCTGAGAGCTCTTGAGGCGTTGTCCAGAGACTGTGCAGAAGACTGCTGTGCATTTGGCCATGGTCGTGTTATGCCAACACTGTCCCAAATACCCAAGAAATGCGCGGTCAATGCACTCAGTCTCCTGACCAGCAGTGCACAGCCAGCGCCTGTGAAGCTGCAGGCAGCTCGATTCTTGACAGCTCTATTGGAATTTCACCGGTGCCAGCATGATGGATTCAGGTCAGCCATCCTGTCTCGGGATGCCTTCATGTGATGCTACAGAACTATAATAAATCTACACCCTTAAATATGTGGTTTTCCAAGGCTGAAAGGGACCATATCCTGAGCCCGCAATACTGTGCGCAGGGAGGCTGATGGCATCCTTGCCTTGGCGGATCTGCTGCCAGACAGCAAGGACGCAGATCTTGACACTGACGAGGCAGTTGATCTGATGAGGCAAATCCTGGCTGCCTTGAGGGTCATCGTGGCTGCTGACAGCCAGAGCAGGGAGGCTGCTGGGGCAAAGCTTGATGTGCTTGTTCGCATTGCACGTCTCCTGGCGTATGAGAAGGTCTGCATCCACCCTGAAATATCGTCTGCATCGGGACATGCCACACCGTGCCTGTGGTCACCAGTCAGATATATGCCATGCATGCCCTGTGTCATGCAATGGTAGGCTAAGGAATACTAATTGATGTGTGCTGCACAGACTGCGGGTAGCGCGGTGGATGTGGCGGCTGCACTGGTGGAGTATGGCCCACACGAGCGCAGCGTTGGGTGCGCGTGCTGCCTCGCGCTGTGCCAGGCTGGCGCACCCCAGCCGCTGCTCAAGATTGTCACCGGGGAGCCACTGCGCCCCTCCAGCATCAAGGTGCCTAACCACTTCCCATAAAGGGGTCCATATTGGCCTTATGAAAGCACCAACAGTTCAGTGATGCATGCTTCACTTCTTGCTGATGTAGATATGTCACAGGTGGCTGCTGTCTGAAAAACTGAAAAGGTCATGGTGGGTGTCAGGCGATGGAGGTGGTCCGCAAGTTGGCATCGGCAGGGCCTCGCCAGCTGGCGATGCTACGCCAAGCACACTGCCTGGAGTCCTGCATCCACCTCATCAAGCATGCGCCGCTAGACTGCAGGGTAGCCTATCTGGCTGTCACCGTGCTGCGCGAGTTTACAGAGTGGGACATGGCAAGCAGGTGAGCAGATGCCGTATGAAAGTCAGGATAGCTCCTTGTCGCTGCCATTACTACCTATGTCTGGCAGGTTGTGATCAAATGCTGAACCTGAAATAACAAGCATGGCTGCAGGGCGGCGATCATCAAGCTGGGTGGGCACATGGACCTGCTACAAGCACTCCATGCGGCAGAGTTTGAAGAGTTGGCCATCATGCATGACATCATCGAGGCGCTGGCCAAGCTGTCGGATGACAAGGGCCCAGACAACAGCAGCACGGTGAGTTCAAACCCATCCATATCACCTTGCCCTGAATTTTCTCATGCACAAGTCAAGCTTGAAGGTCTCTGCATCACTCAGCAAGGATGATTTGTGCGCATGGCTGGCTCTAAATCACTATTGTCACTGCTGAATTTGTCTCTGCAGGGAGGCAAGAGGCTTTTGCATTGGGCTGCTCAGTTTGGCGACTCTGACCTCGTCAGCAGGCTCATGAGGGACAACCCAGTCTCAGACTTGCAGGACTTTCGGGGCAACAGGCCCCTCCACCTTGCCGTCCTCAACAATCACAAGTGAGCCTCACTCCTCAATTTCCTTACTACATTGACAGAGAGGGAGGGAGATGCAAAGTTATGGATGGAAGATCACAAATAGGGGGGAAGAAGATGGTGGATGTAGTACAGATCATGGCCTGCCCAGGAAGACGCAATCTACACATGAAGAGCTTACGCGCGCCATCTTCTCCATTCTTTGGTTCAATTTCTTGATTGCCTATTGATTGCTTCCCACCTTAGTTTTGTCCTTAAATCTGCCCGGTTTGTTCACGTTCTTTACGCTACCGAGTCCCCATCGGCCATTCTTTCTCAGCTGATCGCCAATGCGATCGTTTGCTGAATTCTTTTGCGTTCCCACAAACTTAGAATCTTAAACGGATGATACAGATTGCAATTCGCAAATAATAATACAAGGCAGGGATCGTGCTACTTTGCCGCCAATAATATACCCAGGTTTACTCCAAAGCAACAAGGATGCCATGAACCTGGCTTGTTGATTTGTCGGACCTGGCTCCTTTTTACTTATTTCGATTATATCGGATTTTATCGTATTGATACTAGAGATTGAAGTTAGCAGAAGGATAAGAGAATGCAATATTATATATCAAGATGTTGTGATCTGCCTTGGGCCTGAAGTGTTGGAAGCCAATGGGGTTGATCCATCAATCGGTGAGGCGTGAATGCGAGTAAATCAATACAATTTGGCGCTACAGGGCTATTGTAAAGGAGTTACTGGAGTACAACGCGGACGTGCTAGCTTGCAATAGCCAGGGAAAGTGGTCACTGGACATGGCGACCCCCAAGTCGGACGTCTGGCAGATGCTGTACAAAGACGTCCAATGGCGTAGCTTCCTGGAGCAGCCACGCCCTTGTCACCTCATCATGGTGAGGAATATCTGCAGAATTCTCGAGCAAAGAGTGCTAATTAAAATCCTCGTCAACTCTGCTGCAACATGCATGCTTCCTTCGAATTCAGCCAAGATCTGCCAACTTGTGGTGTCATGTCCATGCAGGATGGGTGGGAGGGGCCAGGGCAATGCAGCTTCTCACCTCTTCTGGCCATTCTCAGCTTGCAGAGCTCTGCTGGAGGGAAATTAAAGACAGCTGAATCCTCCTTGCAGCGTGAGCATCTCAACTGGCCATGCTGCACTGCCGATCTCATGCATGCCAGCCCTGTCTTGTTACAATCATGCAGATGAGAAAATATATTGCCTGGAAAGAACACCTGTGACACAATTACATCTCCTCAATCGGAACTGTCTGACAGCAGTCCATGGATTGCAGGCCTGTTGAGAGGGAGAACCAGTGGCAAGGGCGCAGCCGGCAAATTGCTGCCATGCGAGTTGCGCATGCCACACACCGCCAGCATTCGGGTCTTGGGCAACACAGCCGTGGAGGTCAACTTCATGGCCACTGACACAATCCTTGGTACTGCCTTTACTACTCCACATAAATCCTTCTCCCCTTCGAGCAGGGAACCTCGCCTTTTCTGCTGCTGGAGCCCAAATTGAACAAATATAGGCGCAACAGAGTTCACGGACATCTGCTGCTGCAGGTCACTGCGTGCCTGCCACGTCAGCGGACGGCAAGTGCCGCCTGCAGCAGCTGCTGATCACCCTGGCGCAGCCGACGGAGGCGGCAGAGCTGCACATGGCGCTGACGGTCATGCAGCAGCGCGCACACACAGACATCCTGGAATTTGCGCGCCTGCTGCACCAGCACCTGGACCTCTACGAGCGGCAGAAGGCCGCGCAGCTACACGCGCGAATGCAGCTCCACGCCATCTCACAAGAGCTGCTGGCAAGCCACCTCCCCATGCCTTTCACACGAGCACTCCTCTATCTGTCTACAAACAAAGTTGGCAGCATTCTCAGGGTAGATCGAGTGGTGCGCTTTCCTCATCAGGCAGTACCAAATGTGCCCATTTTTCGATAAGGTGTGCTTTAGGGCTTTACATAATTAATGTTCTGCAGGAGGCTGAAGAGGGCGGGGAGGTGCAGGAGCTGCATGCCAGGCTGGGCAAGCTTGTGGAAGCAGTGGAGTCTGGCAGAGAAGCTGTCCTGGCTTCCCACAGAACTGTCCTGGACTACACCGACTCCTCCATCGCTCGGGTGAGTTCCCCAAAAGACTGCTCTCTTCCTCAAAATCACCGCCCTCTCCATGTGTGGCTACAAAAAATGCAAGCGCAATACAGTGCATTAAAACCCAGGAAATTTGCGGGAGGTTTGCGGAGAACTTTGGCTTGCAGTGTGCTGCGCTCTGGAAAAGATTTAAATGTAATTTCAAAATTTATTTGAAAGCAGAGTTCAGTGATTCAACAAAGTGAGAGTGGGCGCAGCTCGGGACGCTGCGGGTGGAGTGCGAGAAGCGGGAGGGCAGGGGCTGCGATGATTCATGGCAGGCACTGGGGGAGCGCGCGCTGGCCAGCCTGCAGACAGTGCGCGCCTACCGCGAACGAGCGCTGCAGGCAGCCTACTGCGGCCTGCTGCCGCCACCCCCCTGCCAGCTTGACGGTGCGTCCCATTGCTTGTCTCTCCTTGTTTGGGGTGCCCATAAATTTCTGCATGCTGGATCTGCAGTCATGTGCAGGTACTGCAGCCCTAGAACGATTCTGAAACGGGCAAATTGTTCCGCAATGACACGCTTTGAGCATGCACTGTCAATGGAGACCTTGATCACGTGTCTGTCTTCCCTCGACCCATTTTTGTCACGCTAGCAAAGAGGCCATGTATGTTGCGGATATGCGAGTGATGAGAGGGTGAGAGCATGTGCAGGCCAGCCGCACTGTGGAGGGGGCCTGCTGGACTCGGATGACCAGCGCCTGCTGAGGGCGCTTGTGCCGGGCGACAGCATGTCTTCCGCGCGCAGCCCCCACGACCTCCAAGTGCACACCGATCTGGAGCTCGTCCAAGCCCTGCGCTCCCTCAGGTCTGCACAATACCTTCCCCCTATTCAAGCTACTTAAGACCTGTGATGACAGCTCTGAGATGTCTATCCATGCCGACATGTGCTTAATGCATACACTTGAGATCTACAGTCCACAGGTAAATCCGTTTTGTGTTGTGATGTGAGCCTTTGTGCTTGCTTGCGCAGGGAGGAGTGCACAAAGCTGCTGTCCGGCCCCAAGAAGCTCCGAGCAGCGTCCAAGCCAAGAAAGGCCCGGCCGCCCAAGTTGCTACCCAAGCCAGATCCTGCGCAGCCCGCCATCGGGCCGCCCAGCACGCCCGACAAGCTCACTAGGGAAGCTGCCGCAGCTGGCCAGCACAGCTTCACCACCCCCGTGCCAGCTTCCTCCGGGTCCAAACGCGGCCAGCCCGGCGGCGCCCGCAGCATCCAGCCGACCGTCCTTGCCGACAGATTCTGCAATGCCGACATGAGTGCCCCGGTCCCCAGCAACAAGGAGCAGCTCGCTGCACCGCACGCGCAAAAGGGCGGCAGGAGCCGCGTCAGGGGCAAGGAGAAAGCGGCCGGCGGCACGGGTGGGACAAGGCCAGGCTCAGAGGCCGACGGCGGTGCGCTGGTGTCAGACGACAACCTCAGCATGACGGGGCTGGTGGACTCGCAGTCCGACAGCTGTTCTGACGAAGAGGCGATGACAAACGCGCCGGCCGCGCGGGATGCCGGCAGCTCGTCGCAATCCAGCGCCGGCTCGGGGAGCGAAGACAGCGACAGCTCGGCCGCGCACCGGCGCCAGGCGAAGAAGTTCATCGCCGCCGCACCAACTCTGGCCGCTCCAGCAATGCAGCCCAAGAGCGACGCCAAGAGCGACGCACACGGCAACAAAGAGCAAGAAAGGCAGGAGGTGGTGGAGAGTCATGCAGAGCAGCCCGCTGCGGTTTTTACGGATGTGGAAGTGAAGAGCTGTGAGGATGCGAGCGACTCGGATGAGTCGGAGGCGAGCCTAGGGTCACCGCTGGGAATCGCTGGCGGCTCCAGGTTGCCAAGTCTGGCGCTGTCCGAGAGCGAGCAAGCACGTGCTGGCGCAAGAAGCCAGTCAGAAGACAGTGTCATGGTGCGTTCCCAATGGCACTCTCTCTGCAGCATAATTTCAGAGTTTCACCCGTCACTTTCCGACTGTCCTTTTGTGTCTGTAATGCTTGTGCATGAGCATGTGCAGGACAGAAGTAGAAAGACAGGTATGATACGTTGTATTGAAGGGGTGTTGCTTGGGGTGGTGTAGGAGTGTCGGAGGAGCGGGAGCTTCACGTTTGCGCCTGTGTCTGGGAGGGGCAACAGCGTGGCTGCATTTGCAGCCAGGCGTCGTGCCACAACCTCTGAGCCGTGCGAGGCGCTCTCGTTCCCTCGTCTGGACACCATGCGCCCTTCACCGCTGAGGCATCAGTCCTCCATGCCAGAAGTAGAGGTGATTTCCAGTCCCTCAGAGTGATGGTCTCCTCAAAATAACATTGTGCTGCTGGGTGAGGGCAAGGTAGATCATGTGTCTGCAAAATGAAGTGTTCTTGCATCATGAAGCCTTGGCAGTGTGTGAGGCCCTTGTCACTGATGATCTAATTATGCAGGCCAAGGAGATCTCCCCACCGGCAGAGCGCCTGCTTGAGTCTGGACTGTCATCCGGCGACTGGGCCGGCCTCGCAGCCCACGATGACCTCTCACAGGTGTAGACCTTCTTCAGACCAGGCATGGGGAGTTGATACAGATTTTGCTGACGATGGCATGCTATCATGCATGCTGGTCAGGAAGGTCTGCATGCAACATGCAGAGGCGCTGCTTAACAAATATCAAAGCAATGAATGAAGTGCTGGCTGGAATCTGCAGGCGTTGGCAGAGAGCTTGAAGGGGAGCGCAGGAAGTGCCGACGGCATGCAGGAGCTGATAGCACTGCTGGGGATAGATGAGTGGCCCCTGGGCAGCGGCAGTGCAGAGGCAGAGCTGGCCAAGGCACATGCCTCCATCTTCGGCCCTCCTGCACCAGAAGGCATGGAGGCAGGGCAGCCATTGATGTCCTCTGGGCTGACCAGTGCGCAGCCAAAAGCACAGGGAGATGCGACAAAAGCAGTGAAGGCGGCTGCTGCAGAGGCAGAAGGAGAAGAAAGAAGTACTTCAGCGCAGGACAGAAGTGAGCTGATGCAGGGGCTGACGGCCGAGATCGCAGCCGCCGCCCAAAAGGCAGCACAGGACGCCATTTCCTCCTCAGTGCAGGTGAGCATATGCTTACTGTGTTGCTGCTTGAAATGTGAGACTTGACATCATGGTACTATTGATGTGGGTGGATCCTGTGCGCCGCATCTGGTACTGATTGGAGGCTGTTGTTTGTGTGCGCAAGGTGGCAGGAGATGCTGTGAAGGAGCTGCCCACGTGGGCAGGGCCTGACGTCATAATCGCAGCAACCATGTCCAAGCTGGACATCATCGTCGCCGCCGCCAGCGCGCAGGTAAGCACAAACTCTTGGCACGTAAAGTGATCTTGAATCGGCCTGAGCAGTGTGTCAGAACACAATGTTGTGCGCAATTTCAGCATTTTTGTCTATTTGCAGCAACATGAGGGCAGCCACCTGTGAGTTCGCATGTTGGAAAACATTGGGCGCTAATGTCAGATCCTGCTGATGCAGTTTGCGGACGCGATTGAGACGGGCGTGGCGCGCGCGGCGGCCATGGCCAGCTCCATGTCAGCGGACGCGCTGTCGCACCGGCTGGCCGAGCGCAAGCGCGCAGCCGCCGGTAGGCAGCCGCCGCTGCTGGGCCTCCCTGCGGCGGCCCCCGGGTCCCCCTTCGATGCGGACGGCGCCACCTCCCCAGGGAGGGGCCCCATCTCGGCGCGCTTCCCCGCCTTCGCCCAGCGCAGCCGGGGGTCTTCGCCGAGCGCCAGCCGCCACGCCAGCCAAGCTGAGGAGGTCCCCCCGCCTGCAAAAGACCCCCAAACACTGCCAGGCACCGGCCCACAGCTGATGGACAGCACTGCAGAGCGCGACTCACATGCACCTCTGCGTGAGGCAACTGCCGCCGCAGCCAGCCAGCACGCCGACCTGACAGACCTGCCAGCGCAGCCGCCTGCAGTGCGTGCGGTGAGCCCGGCTGCAGAGGTGTTAACCAACAGCGCGGAAAAAGCCGAGTCAGAAGACGGCCGGGGACCTGTGGACGCCGCGCTGCAGAGTCCCATAAAGAAGGCCAGAGCCGACCCCCTGCCGCCATTCCTGCAGCGGCAGGTGCACGACAGCCTGACAGCTGGCCTCGACGTGGCCATCCTCTCCGCAATGGCCGTGCCTCGGGCGGCTAGCGCACCAAAGGGGGATGACGCACCCCTCAGCAAGCCGCCTTTTGCGAAGGGCTTCCACAGTGGGGAGGGCGGCAGCGCAGAGCCGGCTGTGAGGGCCAGCCCCAGGGGCCGCAAGGGAGCCAGCAGATCGATTAGCAAAATCCGCGGCCGCCGCGCTCACGGAGGCGGCCCCACCGCGAAGGAGATTCTGGAGCCACTCTCGGGCGCCACGTCATCCTGCGGCTCTGGGCAGCTGGCGCTCGCCGGTCACGAGTTTGAGAACGCACTGTTTGACAGCGATGCCAGCAGGTGTGCCTTCTCCGCCCTCTCTGCTGCTTGTCGCTTCCCAGCCTTGCAGTGTTTGAGACCTCGATTTCTTCCCAGCCGCAGGTCCCCATAACCATGTGCCTGTCAATGCAAAGCTTGCAAAGTATGCCAAGCACAGGAATAGCTTGTTGCTTTGCTCAATTGAGGGTTATTTGGGGGAAGGGATGCTTCCATCAGCCGCGTCCCTGCCTACGAGCCAGTCTGACCACCACCATCATAATAAAAATCTAGCAGCTGTTTTAGGGACTCGAAGCATCCTGGAACTGAGGCAGTGGGTCTTTGCATTGCAGCGTGCCCACTCTGGTCCGGCCCATGTGCACGCAGAGCAGCCGCTTCACGGCAGACACCGGATCCATGCACAGTACGCCAGCTTCTGCTGCCAAGGCGGCCACGACTGACTCAGCTTCGGAGGCAGGTGCAGTACTGCTGTCCAGCAGCTTCCTCGGCACTGCCTCTCCCCTGGGAACGGCCGAGAGTGCTGGGTCCAGCTCTGCTGACAGTGCAGCTGGCTGCGTGGAGGCCAAGAGGCACCGTGGCCCAGGCACGCGCAGCGCAGATGTGAACTTGCGCAGGTCAGAGAGTGGATACACCTCGTCAAATGATGCCGCCAACTTTGCGGCACCTTGGGCATGAGACCCATTTGCCTGAGATGCTTTCGAAAGAGCTCCCAGCTCTGTTTTGCCTGGTAATATATGACGAGGAGAAGCTACTTGATGACATTGTGAAGCCTGGAATGAATGAAAAGAGAGTGTGACAAGGCATGAATGTATATTTTATTTGGACTGTGATGCCATGGAGCTTGGTGGTGAACAAGGTTCTGTTAGGAAATAGATGAAAGACTTCTTCAAAATGAGTTCTTCATCTGGAGAATCTTGCATCGAGCAAGCTTCTTATTTGATTAATGTATATATATTGTCCATCTTCACGAGCACTTTCGTGCCTCTAATAATTTGGAGAACCTCATGCAATCTGCAGTGCTATGAAGGAGTCCTTCTGTGTATAGCGAGTCTGCTGTCAGTCATTCTGCATTGAAGCGAAGTGACTCTGCTGAATTTAATAAAGTGATCCAACTTCATTGCATCTATGAGAAGCTATAGGCTTGTCTGCGCTCACGTGCTTACAGATACAGCAATTGAGCCACAGATGATGACAACCTGGGACGCTGCAAGTGGTCCTATGTATAAGGCCCTTCCAACTAAAAAATGTGTAAAAAGTGTATATATATAGCATCAAAGCACGTCCACCTAGGAGAAGGATAAGGTGGCTGCAGCCATTTTTGTTCTGACAGAATGTGCACCCATGCACAAACGGCCGGCAGATCGTTACACTTCTAGAAGTCTGCAGAGATCTCCGCAAACCAGCAAAAGTTCCTGACCAGGTTCTAAATCATACTGCTTAGATGTAAGCTCCTCCAGTCACCTCCAACGTCTGTCCAAAGCACGGAGCACACACAAGTGTTTTCAATGCATCGGCCTTTCAAGAGTGACACATGATCTCGTGCAATCTCGTGAGGCAAGAATGGAAGCATGACATGCGAAAGCAAAGGACATGTAACACCAAAAGAGCAGATCAGGGCTCACCTGTCCTGAAATGAAGGATGCATAGGGAGAGGCGAGCAGCAGCATGGCACCGGCTGCCTCTTCAGGCGTGCCCACTCGCTTCATTGGAATCAGCATCTCCGCTGCAGCTGACGCCATGGCCTCGCCTCCAGGAATGCCCAGCTTTACCTGCGCAACATAAGTCACCTTCTTTCTGTATTCTCAGGACAGCTACCATCCGCCTTAAGAAGTGCCCAAAGAAAACATGCTGCACACTGCTCAGGACACTCTGCCCACTGCTCAGCGACGCTCAAAATCTTCAAAGAATCTTGCTTAATACGCTGTTGAGGCCTTGAGTGTTTCGAAAGGGGGGACTGACTCTCTGTTGTTGCAACCGCAGTGCTGTCGCAACACACCAAAAGATAGCCAGCAGCCTTTGTTTGACATAAAGAGCATAAGGTGTGAAAAATGAGGGCGGACCTTTTCTCCGCCGACACTGATGGTGGAAGATCCCTTGTCAGCGGTCAGGCGCGTGGCGATGAAGCCGTATGCGATGGCGTTGCAGCGGATGTTGAAGGAGCCCCACTCCCGCGCCACCGTCTTTGTCAAGCCCACCACGCCTGCTTTGGCCTGCCGCCGCACAAAGTGACAATTTTAAAGCTCCACCTTGTACGCATGCACCTCGCCCCCATGCTTGACAGCACCGCTCATAGCCCTCATTGTTGGGTAAGGAGCAGAAGTGAAATGCATCTAGCCAAGGAGGTGCAGCGAGAGTGAGTGTTTCAAGGTGTGGTGATTGTCAGGGCGCTTGCCGTGCTGTAGGAGCAGATATAAAATTGGATCTTCCCAAGCAGCATGCAGTGATTTGCATGTGTAATAGGCAAAGAGGGTGAGGGCGCTTGCCGTGCTGTAGTTGGCCTGGCCGGGGTTTCCGTGCGTGCCGGAGGTTGAGGAGACGTTGATGATGCAGCGCTGAGTGGCCTCACCCTTTTCATCCAGCTCCTTCTTGGCGGCTTCGCGCATCACGGGCGCCGCCGCCTGGATCAGCCGGAAGGGCGCCGTGCAGTGCACCGCCAGCATCGCATCCCACTGCTTGGGCGTGATTCTGTGGATCATGCCGTCCCATGTGAAGCCTGCACACATGCAGTTACACCTCTTGTTCAAGTCCACTGCGCCGGATGACTGGTGCTGCCATTGGTCTGTGCGACAGTTGGTTTAGAATGAGAAATTCTTGTGAGGATGGAATCAGCAGCTATAGCAAAGCCTACCAGCATTGTTGATGAGGATGTCAATGGTGCCGAAAGCTTCCACAGCTGCCTTGACGCAGCACGCTGGGAACTCTTCTGCTGTCACATCTCCGGCCAGAGAGATGGCCTCACCGCCTCGTGAGCGGATTCCCGCAGCAACCTGCAGCAAGTCTGTAGTCAGAGCCAAATTTTGTCGGGGCATGCACCATACAAATTGGCCCCGTATCTCTCCCATATCTCATCTGTTCTGCAGGGTGGATAACAGCGCACCTCATCAGCCTTTGCACCGTCAAGATCTGTGACAACCAGCCGAGCACCGTGCTCAGCAAAGAGGTTGGCAGCTGCCGCTCCCAACCCCTGTCCAGATCCAGTAATGATGGCCACCTACAGCACCAAAAGATCAGAACACGCGCTAAGTCATCTTGAAGTGGATCACTGATAGCAGCAATCAGAAGGTGAATTAGCTATGTAGATACAGACTTCATAGAGTGAGGCAGAGCACAGCGTCCAAAACACATGAGTGTAGGCAGAAGAACTTGTTCAGTACCTTGCCCTTCAGAAGAGACCCAGCTGAGGCAGAAACATTGTGCGCCTTCAAGCCAAGCTCTGAAGCTGGTTGCAAAGATCCAGAGACGTGGGAGAGGAGGACTCCCAGTCTGCGTTGCTGAGGTTCCTCCATGATCTTTCAACGTTTGAACAAGTTCTGAATCGAGAATAAGGATTTGCTGTAATTTCTTGGACGTCCAATGGGCTTGTCCCTCCAATGTCCAAGAATGCCGTAACCCTGACGTCGTCAGCAGCAGCAGAGGCAAGACTTGCTTCTTCCTCGACAATTCATTCGAGTAACTTGTCTACTGGTAGTAGTTGTGTTTGTGTTTGATATAGGACATACCTGTAGAATTGCACAGCGATCACAAAACACTCATAAGAGTCCTGCAATAGTACTATTGGAAGGGAGGCGACCTGCTCTGTACTTATCAATTAAGCAGCATGGAGATGTTTGAAAGATGGAACACGCATCTGTCAACTTCGGTGAATGTCGAGCTGTTCGGGTACGGATTATATGATTGAGAAAACCGAGAAGCACTTTTTCCAGCTCCAGATCACTGTCATGACGGCTGACCCTTTCATTTAAACGCAGGTCAGAAGTGCGCATGTCACAAAATCCTTCCAGCTTGAATCTAGGTACCACAGTTTGGGATGCTAGCATTGTGCTTGCAAAATTTCTCGAGAAGGTGAGTTGCTTGTTTGCCCTTCCTAAAGCCAGGTGAGCTGGGGATGCCAGGTTTTCATTGGCAATACAATAAGCATCAGGTGAGTCACTCGGATAATTTGTCTGTGGCAACAGAATGCCCGGAAGGGGGAGTTCTCGCGCGCGAATGTCAAGGGCAAACGTGCTATTGAACTGGGAGCCGGCCCTGGCCTTGGCGGCATGGCCTTTGCTTTGCTGGGAGCGGAAGTACTTTTGACAGACCTCGCTGACATTGTGCCATTGATACGCAAAAACGTGGACGCCAACTTCACAACAGCTGCCTTGCACGGTGCGTCCCTTCAAACTTGCAACCCCCTGTATCCGAACCCCCTGTATCTCCTGCTGGGGCATTTGTAAGAGTTCATCACGCATGTGCATGCAAGGATGCATATTCTTTTCCTTGTCCAGAATCATATCCTGCGACATGTGCCTAGGCAGGGAGGGGCCCTGGGGCCAGCAAGCTGGCAGAGTGAGCGTGCAAGAGTTGGACTGGGGCAATGAAGAGCACATCAGCCAGGCAGCCGGGCCTTTCGCGTATGTGCTGGCAGCTGATTGTGTTTACCATGAGGAGCACCTCCTTGCTCTGCGGCAGACCATCATCAGCCTGTCTGATCTGAAGTCAACAGGTCTGTCCAACGCACTATTCACGCACTATTCAAGAAGGTGTCTGTATTTGAAGCAGCACAGTAAAGCTGGTCTGTGTCCCCAATGTGATGCCCAATACCAAGCCCAGCACTTCTTAACAGGTGATCCTTCGTGTGGTCTGTGCAGTGATCATTGCGAACGAGTTGCGATCAGAGTCTGTCCAGTCCCGTTTCACGCAGCTTTTCGAGGAGCATTTCACAATCAAGAAGGTGCCGCATGCAAAGTTGGATCCAGAACATCGCCACTCTGCAATTCTCTTGTATATCTTGAAGCGACGGAAGCATTTTTTTGCAACAGATACTGAGCCAGGCGTTGGCTGATGCTAATTACAAGTGTCACTGCGGCTTGCATGTAGTGATGGCACTGATTGCCAGCGCTAAGGATAGAGGCTTGAGTGTGAAAGTGACGCAGTAGTGCACCAGTGACTGCTCCATTAATTGCACCCTTGAGGTTGGCCAGGCGGGCAAGAAAGGGCTTCTCATGTTTTTGAGGCCTAAGCCTAGGCCTAATCACTTGCGGACGCCTGTAAATCAGCAGTTGTTGCTGCCAGCAAAGCAGGAGCATGCAGTTGACATGATGATCTCTTCAAAAATGATGATCATTGACGCATGGCCAATTCAATCCATGGCTACTTTCCAATTGGCAATATCCCTGAGCTTGACCGTCTCTCTCGAGAGTCTCTGGAGTCTGCTGGCGCCGGCATGCTTGTGCTCACTGGGACTTGACAAACTATAAAAGTAAGCTAAAGTTCAAGCAAGTCTTTTCATTTGAAGTGACGCCCTTCACTTGCGGCGAGCAAGTTGCCACAGTGTGCACCGTGCTGTGACAGGCTCATGCAAATTCAAGTATATCTTTGAGTACAGATTCCTTCAGCATATGCATTGAGGTCCTCACGTATCATGAAACAGCCTGCTGAGGAAATTTCTCCCCAAGAAGCTGAAGCGGGTGACATGCCTGAAACCCTGAAAAGGGCCTCGTGTATCAAGTCACCTTCTCCTCTGGAACGCTATGGGCAGTTGCCTTAATCAGGCAACGTGCCAGTTGGCGCTGCAATTGCGACTTCTTTCTTGCCCACCTCCACAAAGATCGTCCACACCTTCTCGACACACTTAGCCAAGTAGTTTCTTACTTGGATTTGAGTGTCCTGTCTGAGGCGCTGCAATCATGAGCGTCCAGCAGCGCACCGCTGATCCCAAGTCTGATATGAGGTTTGCAAGCTTTCGGGTGCCCGACCACCCGTCCGAAGCCTCCTTCGAGGATCTGGAGGCCGGGAACAGTGAGGACATGGAGGGGAACATCAGTGAAGAGTCTGCAGACCTCAATGCCGAAGGAGGAATGACAGTCGCGTTCAAGGTGATTGCAGCCCTGGCCTAGCTTGGGATCTTTGGCCAGCGTCAGGCTGGAAGAGCTGCCTGTTTGCGCGCACTCGTGCCTGCGCGATGTTCCCATCGTGAAAGTTTTAGTCGTGAATCAATCGCTTCTGCCGGCGCATCCACGGCCAGGAGTGTAGCAGTCGACTTGGCTGTCTGACGCACGTTGATCGCCTGATTCTTCTTGTCTCCGACTTCATATGCATTGTATATTTAGAAGTGGTTTCGTTTTCACACCGATCAAACATCTAAGTAGTGATTTGTTCTACATCACCAAGAAAAATCTAGCTCCTAACTTTTAGTAAAGTCAGACCTCAGGCAGGCAGATGTGTCAACCTCTCTCACGGCTTCTTGAATCCCTGTCCTTTCTTGCAGGATCTTTCCTACGAGGTGTGGAACAGCGCAAACAAGAAACAGAGACTAAAGTTGCTGACGGTTGTGTCTGGGTTCATGCCTCCTGGCCACTTGTCCGCCTTGGTACGCCTTCTGTTGCATGCGCGGCTGCTGTCTTTGCTTGTGCTTTCCTTGCAGCTACTTAGTTGCTTGTTTCTCTAGGTTGTGGTGGACAGACACATAACAGAAATGGTGTCGATACCCGGGTGTGCGTGGTGCAGCAGCAAAACCCCCCTGACTTTGCTGGTGTTGTGTTGTGCAGATGGGACCATCAGGATCTTCAAAGACCACTTTGCTCGGTGAGAACCCACGCATCCCCCATTTGCTGCGCAAGTGCCATCGCTGTTGCCTTGTTTTGATCCAACGAGCACCACGTACACAAAAATCATCACTACAGGAAAATCTCAAGTGCGCTCTGGAGTTGGCACCGCTGACCAATTTTCCTGTCCTCCAACAGATGTCCTGGCTGGGAGGAAAACGGTGGGCACCATTTCCGGCAAGATCCTCTTTGCTGGACAGCACGCCACGCGCACCTTCCTCAGACGCTACACTGGCTACGTGGAGCAGTTTGGTGAGTAGCCTCATCTATTCTTCACATCACTGCAGCTTCTCCTCTGCCTGCAAAGGGGCCGTCTTGCCTCAGAACTCTCCTTCATGCCTTGCACGCAAATTCCATGCCTTCATGAGCCTGCTTGCATGCAAGCGAGGGCTAGGCCACTCCCTGACTTCAGCAGGGCCATTATTATTATTATTATTACACGCTTTTCCTGCCAAGAGGGAAGGTGCGTCCTGCGGACAAGCTGCAGTAAAAGGCCGACAGTCCAACCCTTAGCAGTGCCATTGCTACAAACAAAGCTGAAGGGTGGGTGCTTTGGCGCGCAGACACGCTGCTGGACAACCTGACGGTGTACGAGATGCTGGCGTACACCTCGGAGCTGAAGAACCCGATGTCGGAGCCCTTTGAGAAGAAGCGCGCCAAGGTGGAGATGGTCATCAACCAGCTCGGCCTCAATGGCTGCCGCGGTGTGCGCATCGGCAACCCCTTGGCCAGGGGTATTTCAGGTATTTATTCCACCACCCTCGCCACTGCTCTCCCTGCAGCCTGCAGCCAGCGCAGATAGTTGTTCCAGTGCAAGTCGTGCAACACTCGAGACATCTGCACGCTGCAGAGGTCTCTGATGTGCTGACAAGGGAAGCTGCTCAGCGCATGGATTTTGTGGGATATATGTGTCTCGGCCTTGGGATGTGTTTGTTGCGTCATACTCTGGCGCTGAGTGTGCTGCTTGCTGTTGGATTCCAGGCGGGCAGTGCAAGCGTGTGAACATCGGCATTGCGCTGGTGACCAACCCCCGTGTGCTCTTCCTGGACGAGCCCACCTCTGGCCTGGACTCCTACACATCCAACGAGGTGACACTTGCTTTGTAATTTTTAGATTGGGTTTATGGTGCCCCTTCACCCAGCAAAGTAATTGGCTCGCAGACCTCCCCACAGCATAAGTATTGTCTCATATGATAGTGGGCATGCAGGTGATGACAGTGGTGAAGGGCCTGACAAAGACAGGGATCACCATCTGCGCGACCATTCACAACCCCACGCCCTACTGCTTCAACCTCTTTGACCGCCTCATGATCCTACTGCACGGCCGCGTCGTCTACTCTGGCGAGAACGGTGCGCAGCCTTACTCATGCTCTACCAGCTCCTTGACACCTCCCTGCGCTGCTGAAGGCCGGGTCATTATTGCCTGACTGCATGGCTGGGAGGGAATGATTTGCACCACGCCTGTTGACCCCGCTGCATGCCTTTCCTCGGCCGACGGCTGGTCGGGGCCTTGGAGGCCTTGGAGCTCGGCTGACAGTGCATTGCATCGCTGGAAGAAAGCGTCATTCTGCGTGTTGACTTTGCTGCATCCTGCTGCTCCGCCAAGATAAAGTCAGATTCTTGTCCAGAGTGCGTTGTGCTGACATTGGGATGCATGGCTGGGCAGGTCCCGGCGCGGTGCGGTACTTTGAGCAGTTCCCAGGCGTGAAGCCTTTCGGGCACCGGGGCTCCTTCCACAACAAGGCGGAGTGGATTGTGGACCTGACGACGCGCGCGGACCGCGAGGGCAAGCACGCTGAGTACGCCGACCGCTACGACGCGAGTGACCTAAAGGCCGCCAACCTCAAGGAGCTTGACCTCCAGCTTGATCGCGGCTACCGGGTGCGCCATGCACGACCCTATCATGTTGATCATTGACCTTGGGATGTCATTGCTGATGTTTATTTAGAGGAAGGAGCGGAACAATCTGTGCGTTTTCCCCCTTTGGGACTTGTGTGTGAGCCGGCAAAAGCATCTCTATTGCATCTTGCCGCGCTTGCCCTGCGGGACAGATCTGAAGCTGTCAGCTATCTGTGTGGCGCCTGAGGTTGTTGATATGTGTGCATGGGCAATGAATAAAAAGCCAGGGTCTGACTGAAACGCGTCTTGTGGGCGTGCAGGTGTCGGATGAGCAGATGAAGGAGCTGGCGGTGCGGCGCGAGACCACCAACCCCTGGTACTGGGGCGTGCGCACCCTCATCAAGGTCCGCTTGCTTGCCACATGCCCTGCAGTCATGATTTGATCGCAGCGCAGCATGCATGCATGTATGCAGGAGCTGATGCAGTCCAGCAGCTCGGCCAATGTGGATCTCAAAGCACCTTCTAGTGCTGTATTAATCACAGGGGACATCAGCTGTCATGAGAGCGCCGCAGCATGAGCATGAGCGGTGCAGTTGCTGCACAGCCAGTAGCATTATGAAGTTTATTTAGCATATCTTTGACGCGTTCGGCTGTTGATGTGCGCAGTGGCGCGCGACGAAGGACTTCCGGGACGTGACATTCCTGGGCCCGCGCATTGTGGACAAGCTGGTTCTGGCCCTGATCATCATGACGCTGTACTGGAAGGTGGGCGACAACCATAAGCTGTCCAACTACAACAACCTGGCCGCCGTGCTGTTCCTGTGGACCATCCTGCCCGGCTACGCAGCCGCCGCCTTCATCCCAACCATCGTCCTTGAGCGGCCCCTCTTTGTCAGGTCAGCATTTCCACCGCCCTGGTTGGTTTTTGCTCAAATATTGCCATGCGCTCAATCATCTCATGGTGTCCCTTTGCCTTGGGTTGAGTGCAGCCCATGATGCGCCTGCCCATCACTCTCAAGCGGGCCACCTTGTGCCCTCCTCGCACATTCACATTTGTCCTATTGCTTGTGGCTGACTGCACAACACATGAGTTTCTGCCCATCACTTCCAAGCATGCTTCATTGAGCATTGCCTGCCCGCTAGTGGACAGCTGGGCATTTCCAAGATTATGGTATTTGCTGGAAATTTGAGCTGAGAAGTCTGCCATGCAGGGAACGGAATGATGGGTTGTATCGACCAATCACGTACGTAATATTCAAGATGATGGAGGAGATCAGCATCACCCTCGTCAATTCTCTGGTCTTTTCGGCCATCGTGTTCTTCCCCCTCAAGCTCACCGGAGACTTTATCATCTTCTGGCTCATCTTCCTGACCACCACCGCCATCGGCATCGGTGAGGCCCTCTCCATTTTTCTTTGCATCTTTTCATCCTGACTGCACCTTCTGCAAGATTACCAATCCATAGCGAGACCCATTGCTGTCCTGGTGACCGCCAGAGGCTGAGGACTTCACATCAAGGGAGAGCGGGGTGCAAGAAAGTGGCCAATGATGTCATCGCGTGTGCTCACGAGACAGTGTGCTGGTGTGCAGTGCTCGCCTATGCCATTGCATCGGTGTCCCCCAACATGGACGTGGCCAACGCGGCGCTGCCTGCGTACGTCACCAGTCTGCTCTTCTTCGTCGGCCTGCTACTGCGCATCCAGGATCAGCCGGCCTACTGGAAGTGGTGAGCCCCTCTTGCATGCACCCTCATCTGCAGTTGCACCCTCCCCATACATATGTGTCCTGTCCTGAAGCCAGCTCTCACAGTTGCTTTGCAGCAAGTTTACTTGGTTTTGCAGACTTTTTACAAGAGTGCAAGTATGGAGTGATGAAGGGGGATTGGGTGTGGTGCAGGTACGGCTACATTGACTTCTTGAAGTATGCGTGGAGCGCGCAGATGATCAATCAATTTGAGACTTCCCACACGCGCGTGCTGGAGGGTCTCACGGTGCGCATCTTGCTTTCTCTCATTGACCATTGTATCATGACACTGCTGGTTCTCTTGTGTTGATATCGTTGATGGTTGATAGCTGCTTGCATCGAATACCTGGGCAAGTAGTTAAGAGTACTGTGTGGTCTGCAGGTGTTGGAGTTCTATGGGTTGGAGAAGCAGAACAAGTGGGCCCAGCTGGGTTATGAGTCACTCTTCTTCATTGGCTTCACAATCCTTGCCTGGGCGGTGAGACCCCTGCACCATCTCCTGTCTATTGCAATCTCTTTTTTGCCTTGCTTCACTCCATTGTATATCCTTGCTGTACAAGACGGTGTTTTGAGGTGGCTCTCTTGTGCAGGCACTGGCATTTGTCAGCCACCAGAAGCGCTAAGGAGCACTTTGGCGAGACCTGCTGCACAGTTGCAATGTTGCAGCAGATCGTTCCTGGGAAATGGCTGGCTCCTGAAAAGGAGGGGCACAGAGGATAAGAGGCAGCTGCATCCGAGTCACAATGCTTTGCTGCGCGCACCAGAGAGACAGCATCAGCAGCGTGGAATCTTGCAAATCCAATTTGATTCTTCTGTGGTTTTCCATGTGTGACCACCACCTTTATGAATTTCGTTGGTCAGAACACAGAGAATAGAAAACAGTGTCAAGGAAAGACTGAAGAGCATGGACAAGGCCTGTGTCACTCCCACAGAATGCAGAGAAGGGCCTGTGCATTTGCTGCCCAGACATGAAGATAGCGAATTTGGCGTGCCCAGAGGCAACCATAAAGGATGTGGCGTGTAGCTTCGTACGGCACGCAGAAGGCAACCTTTTTTGGAATAGTAAGTGGTGTACAAAGTGCATGTGTACTCATTTAGGATAAATTAGAGCATGCCGGGTTCTGGTCTGTATGTACATCCAAGCTATGCCTCTGGGCAGTTCTTCCTTTTTCACAGTATGTTGCTCTTCAGTCTCTGTATTTTGTCAATGCATACCTATGTTGCATAGCTTGCTATCTGCCCCTCACAATACATGTGATAACGCTATATGTAATATCTATTACTTAACTCCTGTTGAAGCTTCCAGGCAGCTTGTTGCGATAACAATTTATACCCTCATGCCCAGGGTCCCATACCCTGTCGTGGGGTCGTGGTGATAGCCGCAAGACACACATTCAGAATCACCAGCTCAATGCCAAAAATTTGTTGCCTTCCAAGAGTGTTAAAAGTACATCGAAGCTTGAAGGTACAGAGTCTTTGCAAGATTACAGATCCACCGTCCGCGAGGTTGTGACGCAATACAAGGCCTGCAAACAAGAATCAGAGCTCTGAAGCAAGCAGGAATATCTTCGCCACGGCAGCCTAGACTTTACCAAAATATTTTCAAAGGCTTCACGACACATCTGTGTGTTCCAGCACCTTCTTTTGGTCCAGGTGTGATATCTCTGAGGCATCCCTCCTGACTACCTTCGTTCGTATCTGTTGCCATCTGCTCAATGTTCAGCATGCAGTAAGCGTCAAAATGGCCCTTCCTCATCAAGAATTAATGTATCTGATGTTCTGACTCCGCGCAGGAAAAGTCGCCGTAGAGAATATCGAGATGGCGGCAGCCACGAAAGACAAATGGGCCGACATGGACGATGAGGACGATGACTTGGGTCCTGTGGGATGGGTTTTAGAGGAAATAATGGCCATCAAGTCAAAAGAAGAGGCAGAAGCCGCTAAGAAAGCTGTCAAGGAGCCAGTGGAGGACAGGAAGGTGGAGCCTGAAACGGTGCTGGACATCATGATCTTCTTTGAACAGGCGGAGAGGCAAGCAAGAGAGGAGGCAAGGATGATGGAGGATGTGGACGCCCTGCTGGAGCTGGTTGTGGGGGATACCCTGGGGATTGAAGAAGTGCCCACCAAGGCGGCCAAGCTGCCAGGGTAAGCTCACATCAAGCCCATGCTCTGCTGTACTCAGGCATCCAGATTTCATTTTCAGGGTACTTCCCGATCTGAACAGTCGTCCTGCCTCACTCGATCTGGGTAGAATTAGAACCCTTATTGCTCCCACTGTCAATGCAACTCAGTGCGGAATAGCACATTTAATGACCGCTCATTGTTAGGCACCATGCAAATTGCATGTGATGACAGCAGGATCATTTGGCTGACCCTGGGTGGAATGTTGCGCCAGGGACAACAGCGACAAAAGCTGTGCCAGCCCCGCGGGTGTGCTGAGCCAGCCACCCTCCACAGACGGCAGCCCACCCTCTTCTGGAGACTGCACCCCGCCCACCCCGGCCCGCTCATCCCCAGAGAAGACACTCGACCTGCTCACAGCCGTCAAGGCAGCGGTGCACGCACACAGAGAGCAGCACTGCGCCACATCAGCCGGTGACAGCACAGCTTCTGACAGCTGCCAGCTTCGCAGCAGGAGCCGGTCAAGAAGCCGCAGCCTCCAGGTATCTCTTGCAGGCTCGCAGCCCAGCGGCCAGCGGCAGTCAGGGGACCTTCCCATTGGCCCACAGAGTGTCAGCCCAGATGCAGCAGAGCTGTGCAGGTCATTGCGGCGGGCACAAGCTGCCCTGCTGGCCACTGCCTGGAGTGGCTCTGCGCGCCTGCCAGCAGAGCTCAGACAGCAGGCAAATGTCCATGCTAGAGTGAGCCACAGCACATGCTGCATGCCCAGCAACGCAGCTGCTGTCGCAGCTGCAGCCCAGCAGCGCAGCGCTCAATGCCAGAAGGTTGCTCCAGAGCCGGCCTGCCAGTCAATATCAGTGCAGGCTGCGGCCGGCAGCGCTGCTAGAGCAAGTGTCAGAGCAGCCATGCAGAGCAGGGCAGCTTTTGCCAGCAGGCGGGCGGCCCCATCGGATGCCTGCCCACAGCCCAAGAAGAAGAAGACCCTGCTGCAGAAGATTGGGGGTATTGGCAAGGCATTTGTGTACTCTCTCTGCATCTACCCGAGGCAGTGGGATGGAAGCGTGGAATATTACTCCGGGGCAGTGAACACTACTACCACACAAAGCAGAACGATAATGTGTTGAGCAAAACGTTCTGCATCGCCTCATGAACAGAATCAGGACTTAATAGCGTTGTGAACAATGAATGTTGAGGCATGTTGCTTGATGAGGGACATCAGTGCCAGAGAAGGTGTTGGGAATTGGCTGGTGATTATGTTGACATGACATCATGTTGCAATGTTGATGTCAAGAGATTGAGCAGTGTTGTGCGCCATGGGCGGGCGAGCATTGCAAAGCATTCAGAAAATCCAGTGGGCATTTGAAGGCTGTCATCTCAGATGGGCCCCAACTGGGTGTTGGATTTCCCTGAACAGCAGAAATATATGAAGAGGCGGCAGCATTACAGACTTACGCCTTTGTAATGGAATACTCCGTCGAGCTTTCAATATGACATTGCATGCATGATGCATATAGGCACACGGATATTATTTCTGCATCAGGGCCTTTTGCTGGGGCCTGATCAAGTGGTCATGGCACTCTCTTGATCACGTTGAGGTGTAATAGCTAATTACTATAACACTGCACAGACACCAGGATGCTGGACAAGATTGATTGTCTGACGTTGTTACACACTGCTCCTCATCTCGCATTTACAGATCGTTCATGTCCAACCTTCACGCCAGCTTTCTCAGACCGTCGTATATTTCTGCAGCAACCCACTATCAACAACAATTCGCCCAAAGGCTGGTCCAACGAGCCCTACAATGCTCGGGACAACCCCCAACTCTTAGGGGAATATGATGAGAACAGCGCTTCACAACCCCCTGCGTGGAGTTTCAATTGGCTGGGCGTGATTAAATATCTCCAAGGATTTGACATTGCTCTCAACAGATATGTGACGCTTTGGGCATTAGCAGCGGCCTAAAGGTTCACATTCCACCCAATCACTTCTTGGCTCCCCAGGTGAAGATGCGGGAGAAGGTGCTCTTGGCCTCCTCCTTGGCAGTGCGGTGCTCCAGGGAGGGCGCCTGGATGTAGTTGAGCGCGCTGTCCAGCATGAACGGCCGCACCGCCACCGATGCCGGCTGCGGCGGCACCCGGCACAGCCGCGTTGGCCGCCCCTCCCCGCCAGCAAACGACTCCCACCGGTCCAGATTGTCCACCAGATAGCGCGCCGCCGCTGTGGGACACACAAGCACACAGCTTGACACTTCCAACATGCAGCATGGCAAGTGCTGTGATCTTGGGAACGACTCTTGCATATACAAATCTACCAAGATTGAGTGCATTCAGCGGACATGAAGAGTGATGAAAGAGCTAAAGATTGCAAAAGACAGAGATACTTTGAGTTTTTACAGCAATGCTGCTGGGTCTCTTGGTCTGCTGAAGGTTGTTTGCGAGAGGCTGAAGGTTTTGAGGGGAGGCTGGAGGGATGGAAGCCTGGTGTCGCACCTGCAGGTTTGGCGTCCAGGCCGAGCTGGTCGATGCCCTCCTGCGCCTCCTGCTGCGTCAGCATCTGCTGGGCCACACACTCTGCATGCGCAGCACATCGCCACGCCTGCACGCATCCCCACCCGTGTGAGACACCTCTCATGCAGCAGCTTCCATCCATCAATCGCCCACTGAACACCGTAACACAGGCACACATACCAGAGCACATGCAGAACGCATCAAGTCCGAGCCAGATGTTCCACCGTGCCAACAATGCTCCCCGCCCATAAGAAAAGGGACATGCAAAGGCCACGGAATAGGGTGGGGCCCAGAGAATCTTGCCCAGCTTGCCAAGAGCGATGCCGACAGAAGGATCACATTTGTTGCACATGCGGGCAGAACATTCAGGGTCCTGCAGAAGAGCAAGGGATGGCGCACACACCTGGGTCTGGGCCTTGAGGGCCTCTAGCTCGGCGAGGTCCTCTGTGCTGGGACGTTCCAGGTCGTCCCAGGCGGCCTCGGCCTGCTGCACGCGCTGCGCTGTGCGCTGGAACAGGCCCTGCGCCTCCAGCGGCTTGCCCGCTACCAGGTACGAGCGCGCCGCGTAGTAACACCGCAGCGCCTGGAATGTCGCCCTCTGCAGCCCCGCGCAAACCACATCCACCACACCTCAGCATAACACTTCCTCATCGTTCCCAATCGCCAGTACCAAGTCCTCCATGAGTCATTGCAGTTATATGGCATATGACTAAGTATCTGTTTCTTCAGTCCCAAAGACATGATCAATGATGCCAGGGAGTCATTTTATGCAGATTCCCTGCAACAGAGCCAACTTAAAATTTCCTGACAGGCCGGTGCGGTCCACATCCCTCCCACACCCGCATAGACCTGTCAGAAAACCGAATTTGCTCTCTTTAGGGATGCAGTCAAGCCCACATGCGCTATAAATTCAAGAGGAGAACAGGCCGGGCGCGCCTTGGCGGTGCACTCTTCCAGGAGGATCTCTCCGGCGGCGCCCCCCAGCCGCGCAGCATTCTCGCTCAGCTCCTTCACGGCGCTCATCAGCGAGTCGTACAGCCGCACCACGTCCTCAGCCTTGGCCGGTCCCCCCTTCTCCGCCTTCACCTGTGCCACCACACCAGCCCGCTCGCTGTATAAATTTGAAAGGATGCACTCCTAGAGACCGGGCCATATGTCCGTCATTCCTCCTTGCATGCATGGCTGGCTGACAGACTCCGCTAGCACTCGGTGGTAGAACTACCGCAGAGCCCCTGATGCTGCACGCGAGCTTTGCAGGGTATCACTCGTCAGCAGAATCACCGACAGCCATTCTGTTGTCTCCGCACCATAAGTATTTGCGCTCACAAATACCTCAGACCCTGTTGCTTGTGAAGGGGCGGGTGCCATGCCAGCAACGCCAATCAGCGTGAAGGAGTATTAGTAACAGGCAGCTTCAGCACCACACCTTTCTCTTCTTGACAGCTTTCTGCACGGTGGGCTCGGACTGGGCGCTGGCCTCGTAGCGGTCGCGTGTGTCGGCCACCTGCGCCTGGCCGCGCTCGATGGTGCGCTCCAGCTGCAGCCCAGTCACCGTCACATCCAGCGCCTTCAGCTCATCCACCCCGGACGACGCCTCATTTGCGCGCCCTGCGTGCACCCGGCCAAAGCAAATTTACCCGCAGAAGCAAGATATATTGGAGACTCCCAGCAGTGTCAGCAGTAGGAGCTTCCTGTCCACACACTTGATCCTGCTGCTTGGATGGCATGGCAAGGTGAGTAACATCCTTGGAGACGTGGTCAGCGACAATAGCATCTTGACTGGCGTCCTGCAGGGTGTGGAGGAGTTTAAAGGCGCCAGGTGCCTCTATGTTGAATTTGAGGGGGAGAGCTCTTGCACCTCCTGAGATAGAGTGCCTGACATAGCCCTTTGCCTCGTTGAACGCGGCAATCAGCGCATCATAGAGCTCGAGCACCTGGTCCAGCGGCTTATTGGCAGCCTTGGCCTCATCCACCTGAATACACATCCAGATTAAGGGGAATTGTCATCCAGAATACCAGCATAGCATGGGCTTCATTGCAGCTACGGTAAATCTAACAGTGCGCGGCTGATAGGAATGTACCTGTTTGCTGAGATCCAGGGCATTTGCCAGGGTGATCTTGACGCGCTCTGCAGCCACCACACTTGTGGTCCCCCTCCAAGCAATGGTTGACACCCCCTTGGCCGACGGGCCCTGCTGGGTGCCTTGCTGCGCAGCCAGCGACTCCAGCTTTGACTGCATCATGCCAAAAAGCGCATCACACACATGATCTGCCTTAAGATGACAATCCAGAAGACATGCGCAGAGTCCTCTTTGGCTCCTTTTGAGATAATGAATGTTTGCTGTACAAGGGGATTGCCTGGATGACTTTGGCGCTGGGGCTGTCAGGCACACTGAGGCCGCCCGCATCATCATCGTTGCTCATCTTGAGCTTGTACTTGCAGAAGCTGATGGGCGCCGCCAAGTCGTCCAGCTGCTTGTGCAGCAGCGCCTGCTGCTCCGGCGAGCCCAGCCTGGCCAGCTCCTGGTACACTGACCTGTTGCCCCACAGGAAAAACCTCTGTACATTTTCAATGCCACAAAGGACAGTCTCTCTCTCTGAAACCAGAATACTGATACATCAAGGGAGGCCAGATCTAGCAAGGAAGATGCTTCCCAAAGCACTGGAACAATCCAAGTGACTCTGAACCATAAACACATATCAGTTGAACGAGGTTGGGGGACTCACTTTGCCCTTGCCAGCTTGGCGAGCGCAGCCTCCCACTGCTGCTTCTCAAATAGCAGGTTGCCAGCCATGAACAGAGCGTAGGCCTCTGTTTCCAGAGCTGTCCCGTCAACACAGCACTTGGAGGCCAGGTCTGATAGCTGCCCTGCCAGCTGCGCGGCCTTGGCAAGGCGCCGGATCATGTGTTGGCGCTTGTACGAGAGCGGCTCCTTCTCCAGCTGCGCCCTCATCTCCATGGCCTGGCTCCAGCACCGCTCTGCCCCCACCAGTGGGATCAGCAGGTGCCTGCAGAGCGCACCAAGAGGATTGTGTCTCCACGCGACTCCCCGACTCGTGCACACAGACACGAAGGAGAATGACCACAGTGCGAGGGACCTAAAGTGCTCCTGATAGAAAGATTCTAATCATCCTGTCAGGGAGTCAGCAGAGTACTCACCCAACCTCCGTGACAGTGTTGGCATCCAGCTTTCTTGGGATGTACTTGCCGCGTCCATGCGTCATTTTCACCGCCTTGTAAAGCCGATGAAGTTTTCGGGTGCAGTACTGCCTGATGTGTACACAAGAGGAGTTTTGCTGACAGTAAGTCCTGGATCAGCAGCCAGAACATCAATACTAGCAGCTACAAGGAGATCACCTGTAACGCGTGTAATCGCTGTGCCGCAACCCATGCTGTGCCTGCGCAGTCTTAACAGTCTGCAGAAGACTCAAAGACAGTAAGGGAGCTGGCGTGACCTCATCACCCTCGTCAACATTCATCGGCTCTGCAGAAGATTGAGCCTCGGTTGCCGCCATTATCTATTGCAGCTGATGAGAAGCAATCTATCCTGACAACTTATAAATTTCGATCTTGGATAATGCATCCATGGGTGCACGGCACGGTGCATTGATGATCCCAAAAGTCCAAGGCCTATGGGGGCGTGCCATGCCAGCGGTAAGAAAATGCTGATTGGATCGTTGACTGTTTGATGCTCCTTAATTGGTTCACATATCCTACATGAGCTAATGGTAGTTGTGCAAGAGTAAGTAATGATCGTTGTTGGCATCCCGAAACTTTCAAAGTCGATGTTAGAGATCAAGATGGGCTGTTGATAATTCATCCCATATGAATGTCTTGGGAAAAGTTGCGAGGGGTGTTGGTGGATACATCGCAGGTCCAGATGGAGGTGAGATTTGTCAGGCTTCTCTTTGCACTGCAATGAAAAATGCGTCAACCATCAGTCTCTGATACAAGACAATTTGTCGCCGTGCAGGTATATCTGAAGCTGAAAGAGTGCAACAATACCTCCAGCAAATTTCTGATGGAGCATCCCCGGAGGAAAGGCAGGATGCCGTCGCCGAACTGAGGGACCTTCTTGAAGGACGCATTGAGGTACCCTCACTCCTCATATCATATGAACACATCATCAGATCACATTCTTGAGCACGATGGTCGATGCAAGCAGAGGTCCAGCATTCGAGGATCCAGTGAGGCATGCTGAAATTTGCTGTCCCTGGCAGGCTCAAATAGCCCTTGGAAATGGAGGCTTCCCTGTGCTCATCAACGCCCTGGAAAAGGAACGCGACGATTTGGAGCTTGTCAGAGGCGTTCTGGAATGCCTGGCCATTGCTGTGCAGCCTCGAGAGCGCGGGTCGCATTGCCAGGTCTGTGCAATTCTCGAGCCGACTTTGATGCTCATGCAGTGGCAGCAATCCAAACACCATGAGATTGTGCATGCCTGAGTCATATTTTGTACAAAAGGAGCACTGAAGCCTTGATCATGGCCTGTTCGTGGGTGCAGGGACCTGATCCCAGCGCGATCAATGCAGAGCTGCTAGCCAAGAGCCCAGACACTGTGCAGCTGCTGCTGGGGTTTCTGGAGGAGGAGCCAGCAGGCATCAAGGACTTCTATGTGCGCTACCACACTGTGCAGCTTCTGACAGCCCTAGCTGCCAGCGGCCCCTACCGCCTTCAGGGGGTGAGCAAATCTGCCTAGGCTTTGTCAGATGGGATGATTGGATGAATTTGGGCCAGCATTGAGAGTGACTGATGCGCAATCAATCGTGTTGACCAGGCAATTCTGTCGGCGCCGATGGGGGTGGTGCGGCTGATGGACCTGCTAGGGGATGCGCATGAGGTCCTTCGCAACGAGGCCCTGCTGCTGCTCGCCGGCCTGACACGCTCCTCTGCAGACATCCAGAAGATCGTCGCCTTTGAGGGTGCCTTTGAGCGCATCCTGCAGATTCTTGAGTGAGTCCCTTGACTTGGGATCCCGAGCCGCAGCTTCTCATGCATGTTAAAGCACTTTTCCTGATGCCTGTCAACAGCATACGCCTGCTCGGGCTGTGATAAGTGCCGAAGTCCTGGCATTGGGACATCTTAGTGGTATGTGTGGTGTTGTGATGTGCATGCTTCTGTATGCGGCAGGGAGGAGGGCTGGTCTCAGGGCGGGATCATAGTGCAGGACTGCTCGGAGCTCCTGAACAATCTCCTGCGCAATAACCCAGCCAATCAGCTCATGTTTCGGTGTGTTTCCTTATCTGACTGCTGTGAATGTATCTGGCTGCCGACATAATTGAGTTTTGACCGTCGATGACACATGCTGCCTGGGCGCAGGGAAACAGGGCACCTGGCAAAGATTGCATCCCTGCTGCAGCTACCAGCCGAAAGGTCTAGGAGAAACATGCCGCGTCAAGTGGCAGCCAATCTGCTGTCTTCTCTCGACACGTTTCTGCTGCTTATCACTCCTCCATCACCTACTGGCAAAAAGGTCTGTCTGTGTCAGTCCCCTACCCCTTAAGACTTCAGTCCATCCAGGTTAAGCCCTTGTTTTAGGACAGCATGTGCCCTTTAGAATTCTGAAGACTCTATATTCCTTTAACAGGACAAGGCGCAGGAGGAGAGTTGTGCGGCGAACAGGGCAACATTGATGAAGCATGGTGTTCTGGATCGCCTGCTCGCTCTGGCTCTGGCGCACGGCGGCGTCGCATCTCCACCTGCCCGTGGAAAAGTCCGCACCCATCTCTTGCACCTTACTTTGTCAGTGCATGCATGCATGTGAGGCTTGCAGTCTGCCTAGAAGCGAGTCCAAATAGGCTGATGGGCATTATAGATTAGCGTTTTCAACAGCAAATGAGAAGCAACCATCTGATTATTGCCAAATTAGGCATAAGGTACAATTGATCCAGTTGACTTGCCTTCGCTGCAGGCACTTGTATGTATGGAGCGGCTCATAAACGGCATGCTTCAGTACAAAGAAGCCCTGATGAGCGCAAAGGTCATCGGCTCTGGCGGGACAGAGCTGCCAGCGCTGCAGGCAACACTTCAGGTACGTTTGACGCTGTCCTCCTACAGCCCTCCCCGCTATAAATCAATGCTTTTATTGGCAAATTACTGCGCATCTTTGTCTTGCACTTGCGACAAGGGCAGAGTTTAATATCCTATCCGTGCACATGTGGCAGACGGCCTTGAGGGCGGCGGATGCGAAGGAGGCGGCCGCTGCAGAGCATGTCCTGCAGGCGTTCTGCCGGGACAACAGCGAGGGCCAACGCATGCTGGCAGCCACTCTGGCACCCGTGGGAGACACGCATGCCGACCAATCAGAAGGTGCCGCCTTCCTGCCCTGCATATTCTTCCGGTTGCACCCCACTCACGTGCGCTATGCAGGCTCTTGAGCTGACACATAGCAACGCCGTAACTCTGCTTTTCTTGAGGTCACAAGCACAGCCGACTCAAAAGGCCCATTTGCTCTTCACGGGCCGTGCCGCAGCTTCACCTTTGCTACTTGTGAAACTGTACAAATCTGGTGTTTGAAAAACAAGAACCCTCGACTTGCAAAGTCCTCTGTTGGTTGCGTTCAGCCAGGATATTTCGGTACGTCTGCAGGCCAGGTCGGCACGTTTGGCGGCGAGCTGGTGGGCGCTCTTTTCGGCCCGAGCGCTCCGGCGACGGCGCGCGCGGCGGCCGTTCTGGCGCACTTGTTGCGACGGAACGCCATCTGCAAGCAGCAGGTCACTATTCCAATCACGAATTGGCCCTGTTTCCATGAATGCATCATCTCCCCTAGAACATGTGGCTGGAGCTCCACGTTGTTCATCTCATACTAGCATTTTGTGACTGCCTCGACCGCCCAAGATATTGTAAGAACTCCCAAGATTGAACGGCCCCGCACCTTGGCTGCAGACGCACCTTGCCTTTTGGCACGACATGGGTAAATTAATCCTTATAATAAAACTGACGAGAAAGTGTTAAGAAGGCGTTTTGGAGGTTGAATAAGCCAGAACACTGCTGAGCAGGTCCTGGCGACGCCACTGGAGGTTCCTCAGACAACCACCTCGGAGCCGGTGCTGCTGCTGCCGCAGTGCTGCCGCTACCTCAGCCTCGCGATTAGTAACGGCCGCCACGGCGAGGGCGGCCAGTGGCTGGCAGTCTGCGCCATTCTGCGCCTGCTCACCACCTGGACGCAGGAGTGCACCCCTGCCGTGGATGCCCTCCTCGCACCTGCCGGCCGCGTCCCCATGCTCCTCGACCTCACCCAGCACAAGTGCGCCCTGCGCTCCTTCTTCCCATGCACCCCTTGGCTTTTGTAAAGGCGCCCGAAGTCATGTTGTTGCACATCAGCCACCAAGCTTTCCATTCTCACTAGTGTGCACTGCTCTGCTGTATAAGTCTTGTGCCGAACCTTTCACCAGCCTTGGCATTATTCCACAGATGTTGGCTGTGTGGTGATTGGAGCAGCGTGCTTGTGTACTTGCCCATGCAGAGATATTGTCTTTGAAGCTGTTGTACATGCAGCTTTGGGGCGAGGTCGGTGGTGTGCAATGGTTTGGCAGCGGTGCTGCTGGGCGTGTGCCTCTTACACAGCGCCCCCATGCAGCCGGCTGGCTCTCAGCAGGAGCGTGTGACGAGGGCAGTGCTCCTGGACATCATCAGCTCGCGCATCGGACTGGCTGCTTTCTTTGGCCTGCTGGACGCCCTGAAGCAGGAGCCCTCCCTTGTGCAGTCAGGCGCTGGGCCTGCAGCCCCCAGGCCTGTCTCCCGCGGCGGGCCCTCCCAGGACGAAGGTGCCGGCTCTGCCGCATTGCTTTGTTATTGTCCCTTGTTGTCCTGATTTGATGCAAGGTGCGTGATAACACCCTGTCAAGGACAGTTGGTCTTGCAAGAGCATGGCGGCTTCCTATCAGGATACAAGATCCTGAGAATGCAAAGACGCAGAAATTAATTGTATGAGCTGAGAATCTGTAGACTGCAGCAGGAGGCGCAGGGGAGAGTCCCTTCGATCAGGAGTTTGCGCATTGGCTGCCAGGCTGCATTGATGAGGTACACAAGGTGTCCATGGACGGCCTCAGGCGGCCGTCCGGCGAGTCACCGGGACCCCAAGGTCCAGTGGACTCAGATGAGCTGCAGAGCGCCAAGGCCCGGATTGCAGAGCAGCAGAGGTGAACCTTCTACCTGCAACCTCCCTGGAAGTGCCTGAGGTGGTCTTTGCAGACGCTGCTCGCTCTGACATATTATACAGTATTATACTTATATATAGTACACATATTGTGCTGTCAAGCCCTGTAAATTGTGCCTTGCGATTTCTGAGTGAGCAGCAACTACTGTCACAGGGCGTTGGAGGACTTGCAGCATCGCTTGAGCCAGAGCAACGGCGCGGTGTCAAATGGCAGCACCAAGGAAGCAGAGCAGCAGGCGGCCGAGCGCATCAGCGCAGCCGAAGCAAGGACCAGGCAGGCCAAGGCGGACGTGGCGGCTGCTAGAGCTGACCTCCACAACCTCAAAAGTACGTCGGGCACCCTCCCTGTCAACTAACCAATGAGACAACTATAGGGCCAAAAAAGCCCTCATGATCATGCTTGGTGAAGGACCTTTTTAGTGTCATCCCAGGGCATGCAAATGCCGTGTTTTGATGTGTCCGCAACGATGCAAACCTGCCAAGGGTGTCACTGAGGTGTCTCGAAATTGTGTGTGTGTGCAGGCCGCCTGGCGGCCGCAGAGAGGGAGACCGCGCAGCACCGCAGCGCAGCGGAGGAGGCGCGCGCCGCGGCGGCAAAGCTAGAGGCCGATCTGGAGGGCCTAAGCGGCGCGTACAACAGCCTTGAGACGCACTCCTTCACGCTGGAAGCGCGAGTGCGCCAGCTGGAGTCCTCGCCTGGCGCTGATGTAGCGAGTGGTGCTGCGGCAGAGGCATCTGCCGAGGCCTCTGGTGGAAACGAGGGAGAGGAGGATGACGGGCTCAATGACCTGCTCATCTGCCTTGGCCAGGTATGAAAAGCTCCATCCCAGATGATACCTTTGCAAGAAGTTCACATAGGACATACATGTGCTGTAGAGAAGTGTGTGCATCAGCATGTTGGCCCGGCTTCTTGCAGGAAGACGGCGGCCGTGGGTCTACCATACTGACATGTCACAGGGTATTATGTGGTGTTTGCGTGCTGGGATGGGTGCTGAAGGGGGCAAGTGCTTTTGCAGGAGGAGCAGAAGGTGGAGCGGCTGAGGAATAAGCTGGAAGGGCTGGGAGTGAATGTTGACGCCCTTTTAGAGGGCATTGGGAATGATGACTATGATGATATTGATGAGGAAGATGATGCTGACAGAAAGGAACAGGACTTGACTTGAGATCTTGGGTACTATAATGCTACCATGTATTCACTGATATTCTTGTTGGACTCAGATTGGACCTGAGTGACTTAAGTTCCAAGCTTGGAACCAGCGGTGGCGACTTGTAAACAGTGACCAAGCTCATAACTCCAGTCACTGATTGGTCCTAGGTATACCATAAAGATTGATGCTGAACGTAATTGGCTCAATTGTTGCAAGATATTGTCAACATGGATTGGTTTGCACGGTGCATGGGAAGGAAGTCGCACGTGCATGGCTAGCTTCCTCGGTTGAGGAAGCTGGAAGGATGAGGGATGTTTTGCAGCATTTCTGTCCATTCACTTGATCGCAGGAGTGCAATTGGATAAAGTGGTATGATACTGCATTCTTCACAGTACTGGAGACGTTGTTTCTGCATCTCTCTCTACTAAGAGTGTTCTCACATGCCTCGATCTGAGAGCACTGGTGCAAGTTTTCACTCAGTTGTCGTCATTGGAGCAGGATTGTCGGGATTGCAGGCTGCTAATAAACTAATTGAGAAACATCCAGATCTGCTCCTCGTTGAAGCGTCGTCAAGGCTAGGCGGCCGTGTACAGCAGGCAGGGCGCAATTTTTGCTGTGCATTCGATAGGAGGTGCCTGGCAGTATGGAATGCTTAAGACGTATTTAAAAGAACATGAAATGCACGGCATCGCAACGTGTCTGCTGCAACTGCCCACAGGTTGAAGGCGTTGTGCCCTGGCCAGTACAGCTCGGTCCTGAATTTGTGCATGGAGCAAAGTCTTCTCTGAAGGTAGGGTACAGTGTCCATACATGATAGCACCACTGTTTCTGCACTCTGGCGCACTGCATCCACCTATTTCACACTCTCTGTGCTGCAGGGCCTGTTGCAAGAAGTCAACTGCACTGTGAGGGAGTTTGACTGGCCGGATTACTGGTACTTTGGCAACAGTCGGCAGTTGGTGTCAGGCGACGCCAAGGTAAGTGTGCGCCCAATCCGCGCTGCGCATCGCTGCTTTCCACAGTGCTGTGCCGTCTGCTGTATTTCACCACCATTTTTCACATTCACAACTGTCTATATGTGACAGGTGGTGCTTGACGTACCTAACGGGTCCTAAGGACTGGGATATGTGCAATATTGTAGTTAGAAGAGTTTCAATGTTTTGGCAGGATGAGGAGCTGGAGCGGTTGCATGAGCTGTTTGCATCAGTGGGGCAGCGGGTACGGCCAGAGCCAGACATCAGCGCTGCAGAGTGGCTCCGACAGGAGGGCGCCAGCGAGCGCATGATGGCTGTGGCCGATGCCTGCTATGCAAATGACTTTGGCTGCTCCCTGCACCAGCTGGGCTTGTCTGAGATGATCACAGAGAACCAGCGCTGGGATTCAGGTAATGTAATGTTGGCTGTTCCAAAGCAGGCGATCTGTTGTATCATGGAGCTGATGGAGTCATCTGGCTGCACGACATATATAATTAATGGTTTTTGTTCGTGTCTGGTGCAGGTGACACATATTTGATACTGGATCGGCCGCTGCAAGCGCTGGTGCAGCATCTCAGCAAGGGTGTGGAGAATAATATCCAGCTGCAATGGCCAGTTTCCAGAATTGAATATGGCCCAGAAGGTGCCAAACTTTACGGACCACCTGGTGAGCAGCATTCACACCTTTGCAAGGAAGGGACAATGATTTTCTAAACCCATGCTGAGGTCTATTGTTTTGCAGTGTCCAGCTCAATAGGCAGTTAGCCCCTGACGTGTGTTGGATTTGTGCTTGCATGCAGGCAGTGTAGTGCAGTGTCGCCGCGTGATTGTCACAGTGCCCATAATGATGCTGCAGCAGGAGAGAATAATTTTCTCTCCTCCCCTGCCTGCTGAGAAAACAGCTGCAATCTCCAGAATCAAGATGTCCAACGCAGTGAAGGTGCGCCTGCTTGTCTTTTCAGTTCCCTCTTTGATTGAAGCAGGTCAAAGGTTGACTGAGTCACAGTGTCTGCGATGAATCAGGCTGCCTCTTTTCACCTATTTCCTTGTGAAAATCTGCTCATGTGCAGGTCATCTTTGCATTCTCTCGGCCCTTCTGGCCGACCGGATTCTTTGACGTGGTCTGCACAGACAGCTTCATGCCCGAATTCTGGGTGACTGAGTACCCCGCCACCTCCTCAGACCCGGCCACGGCCGGCCTCTGCTGCATGGTTGGCTTTGTTGCGGGCGCCAGAGCAGAGGAGATCAGCCACATGTCACAGACAGCCGTCATTACTCGTTCCCTTGCACAGCTGGACCACATCTTTGGTAAGAGATCTCAGAATAGCCCCGGCAACACCAGAAACATGGGCCTGTTGGTCCTGATGGCAAGTAGAAGAGGGGGTGTTGGCAATGTTTCTTTGATATTCAGATTCATTGCTAAGCAAGGACCGATACAAGCATCAAGCAGGGTTTGTGATTGAGAAGTGCATGGGCTTTGGCAACGTTCATGGGTATGCTAGGATGCACTATCAAAGAGTGAAGCGAGGCAGGTGATTGACACATGCATATGCACATGGAGGCCCAGATCGCCTCGGTTGGCCCCTGCTGGCGGGGGCCGATGCAAATGCTGAGCACTGTGCCCACAGTTGATTGGGTCTTGCTTGCTTTTGGCGAGTCCATTGAGGAGTAGGAAATTGGCAGCTTTCAACTGTAGCTTGCCTCTTGGCAGGAGAAGCGTCTAATAATAATTCTAAATATGCACATGGCGCAGGGTCTCCTGAGAGGAGGCATCCTGCCACTGCGGCGTTTGTGCGTGCGCATGTGGAGGACTGGTCTCGATCGCCCTACATAGGGGGCGCCTACTCCTACCCGTCACTTGGGGCCGGGCCTGGGGACAGGTGAACCTCAACCCAGTGCATGGCGCTCTTAGCTGTCTTGGGCATGGTCATTAGTCTTGGGCATTTTGTGTGCAGGGCTAAAACCGTCATGCAAGCAGCGAGAAAGATTAACAATGTGAGGAAGGCCGCATTTGGATTTGCTCAGCTGGTACCTCGCATATGCCGGACTTGTTAGATTTCTGGTTCTGAGACAAGTTCTCCTGCACTGCAGAGAAAGCTTGGCGGCATCATTGGGGGACACTTTGTATTTTGCTGGGGAGGCAACACACCCCGCTGTCAACCCATGCATGCAAGCTGCGCTGGAGACTGGCGAGCGAGCAGCTGCTCAAGTCCTGAGGGCGTCTGAGCACATCCCTAGCAAATTTTGAAGTCCTGGAAGCTTAAATCGCAATGATTTTGCATACCTAAGATGGTACAGGGACTTCACGATGCAGCACCAGTACTGGAAGACAAGGCTGACGTGCGCTCTGGATTTATGCATAGATTGCTGATGTCCTGCAGCCGCAAAATCAACAAGGTTGCTGTTTGCCCATTGCAGAGCTGTAACGGCACATGATCGTCGAAGAAAATATAATTTCATGATTCTCTTTTACACATTTCTACTCAGTCACACATCACCTTGCAAGGAATCTTGGAAGCTATGTCCATGCTGACTTGTGCTTCCTGACACTGGAACTTCGAGCTAAGCTGCGCTCAGGATGATGTCAGCTGACACGCAATGGAAGACAAGTAATGCGCTCTTGAGCTGCTAGAATCACACACGTGCACAGCGCCAAAAATCTGCCTACACAGAACTGATAGTACCACTGGGAACTTGCACCACCTCTTCCAGACATCCAACTTCTATCACACTCAGATCCTCTCTCTCTGTCTCAGGGAACCCGCTCCTGGTATTGGGCAAATGGCCTGGATATTCGGTGTATTCTGAATCAACCTCCTACAAATTGACAGCTTGAAAGTACATGCTGGTGTGTACAGTGAGCACAGTGCAGTCAGATCTTGACGTCCGCTTCAATGGGCGCCGGGCTGAGAGCGCTGTCAATGATGTTCTTTGTCTCAATGCGGTGGATGGCGATTGAAGCGGTGGCTGCGCAGCACAACATGTGCAATCATACTCATGATCCTGCAATCGTTCTTCAGGCCTCCTCTTCAAAGATGTGCTTCTCACTGATGCTCACGGCAAGGTAGACACCAAAAAGCAGTCCCTGACAGCCACCGGCAAAACCACAGAACTCTGCATGGTGCATGTTCAGGAGGAGCACAACAAATGCAGGCGAGCATAGGGGGGCATCATCGCCTGATCACCCCGCGGCAGATTTCACACCAAAGTGATGCACCTTGACACAAGGCAGCAAGCGCCCAAAAACAGGGCTGAGGAGACATTGGAGCCAAGCCCACAGTGAATGGAAGACATAGAGGACAATGCGAGCGCCAAGAAGGAAGAGAGAACTGCCTCGCATGCACGTAAGTGTTCGGGACTAACCAACAGAGGCGGAGGCGGAGCGGCCGACGTAGCGCAGGGGCCGCGGGTGCATGCCGGCCGGGAGGCCAAGGTCGCGCATGGCGGTGGCGAGGCGCGGCTTGATGTAGAAGTGCGCGCCCATGTTCTTGGGCTCCTCCTGGCACCACACCACCTCCGCGTTGCCGTACTGCGCTATCACCTGCGCGCGCACATTGCTACCTCACAATGGCCTCAAGTCCATGGGGTTCACTCATCTCCTGGCCTGGTGTTGACAGTTGGAGAGAATATCATGCAGGTATATCAGGGGTGATCTGTCAGGGAGTGCCAGGGGATCCCAGCGCTCTGTCGGCCCCTCTGGGGTGCTGCATTCTCCAGGAGATCTGGGGAAATCTGGGTGCCAAATGGGACAAGTAGAGGAGCGTAGGAATTACATGCACCTTTTCAACGCAGGTCGTTTCTTGACCTGTTAGCGAGCTAACACGTCTCTAGCATTCATCGAGGACGTTTTCTGAACTCTGCAACAGAGAGGGAGCGCTGGAGCACCTTGAAGAGCAGGTCGGAGGGAAAGGGTGTGATCTGCTCTAGGCGCACGAGCACGGTGTCGCGGATGCGTCGGGCGCGGCGCGCCAGCGACAGGTGGTAGTAGATCTGCCCGCAGCACAGGATCACGCGCCGGATCTGCTCCGGTGGCAGCAAGAACGCCTCCCCGGTCGCGTGGTTCACCGCCTTGTGCCGCGTGTTGTCCGACGCCTGCGCTCAACATTGTTATACATCTGTCGATGCTGTTGTGCATCTCTTGCTTGACTGCCATGCTAGTAGCTTGACAGCACTTTGGGTCAACAGCAGCAGAAATTCAGACCAAGATGAGAAACATCAAGTTATGAACCACCAGGTGTATTGTCCGACGCCTGCGCTCATTTTTGTTGTTCAACTGCCCAGCCACTTGCCCATGCTGTTATTAGCTTGCGGGTGGTCTACCACAGGCTGATGCTCAACAGCTGGTAGTCGAAAACAAACTTCAAAGGTTGCATGAGGAAGGGATTGCTTGTCTGTGGTTGCCGCACTACCTTTCAACATCAGGAACCATCAGCATCTGGGTGGGATGCCACATGGAAGAGCATAAGAACACTCCTCAAAAATCCAGGGGCACTTGGAGGCCATCAGAAAGCTTTCCGGGCAATCTTCTCCAGGTGGAAGTACCAAATTGCTGGCACAAGCTGCCAAGCATCACGCCGTTATCCCCTGGACGCACAGAATTGTTTAGAAGGGCTTCACAGAACCAGCGGGGCACACCTTGCCGTCGTCGATGACACGGTTGAAGAAGGTACCGGCGGTGAAGTCGGCAAGCGCAGACGTGGCAGGCCGGTGGTGCAGCAGCCACTTGGGCGTCAGCAGCACCAGAGGCTTCACAAAGGGGCGATTCATCTGCCGCCGCAGTGCGTGGAACAGCTGCGCCGGCGTCGTGGCACACACCACAAACAGGTTGGCCTGGCGCTCCGCGAAGCGGCGGCTGTACTGCACCATGAAGCCCTCCCACGCCTCCTGCGCGCGCCAGGGGCCTTGATTAGCCATGATCAGGGTCCATTTGAAGCCAAAGCCACAGTCAAAATCAAACTCATAGTAACAGATGCATTTGCGCGCGCGCTCCTTGTTTTCTTCTAGCAAAGTTTTGCCCAACTTAGGAGTCAGAATAAGAGTGAAGATTCAAACTCAGAGACGCATTTGGATGCATGCCATCCCCTCTTTCCTTTGGATAAGAAGGGCAAGAGGCAGGGACATTGTGAGTAGCATGGTGCTCATGTCTACGGCTAATTGTGCTGGGTGATGTGCTAGAGAAGGCAGGCTGAAAAGGTTCCTGCAACATGTGGATGAAGAGGGGGGCGACCTGGGTGATGTGGGCGTCTTCTGAGAGGCCCATCTCAGTCCACAGCAGCTCTGCCAGCTCGCCGCCCTCCCCCACACCAGCGCCATGCAGCACCTCCACAATCTGCGCCCGGTTCAGCTGGCCACCATACTTCTTCGCCAGCGCCCTGCACCCCAGCAATCAACACCCTCGCTACGGCCTTGTACCATCACTCAACATCCAGTAGCAGACCATCCGACAACACTCTATGTCCCTGCCTAGGTGCAACCCAAGCAACAGATTTGAGCCTTCGCCCTGTCCATGGCTCTTCTGTCGGTGCTGTCAACAAAAAAATTTGCATGGCAGTGAACATTGCTGCTGCAAGGCGGGATCGGGAGGATGGTGTGGCAGCTAGGGGGCAGACGAAACATACTTACCTCAATACCCCTGCACCCTGGCATGCAGATGAGCCCAACATCTATACCACGTCACCAAGACAGGGATGCAAAAGACAAGCCTGCCCCTGCTTCACATCGTCTTTACAACACTGCATGACAGGAAGGGCAGGGGTTGTGACGCACGCAAAGGTGGCGCTGATTTCGCGGAGCTGCGCGGGGGAGTTGCCGGGAAGGTGGTCGGCGTCGTCGTTGGCAAGCTGCAGGAAGCGCTCGACGCGCGCCGAGGAGTGGTCCGGCCCCTGGCCCTCAAACCCGTGCGGCAGCTGCAGCACCAGCCCGCTCGTCTGGCCCCACCGCTCCTCTCCTATAGAGACCAACAACACAAATTTTATTTTTTAATGCCAGGATGCCAGAAGACATCATTCAGGCATGCTTGTTTCACCATTTTCTGGGAAGTATTCAGTCTACATGCTTGTCAAAAACTATGCATACCCTTTCAAAAGGATGACTGCATGATTCACATGCACATGCGCTTTCCTTAGCAAGCTGTGCCATCCGCCAAATTCTCTCTCAGCATGCGCGTTGATATACACACGCCGCATCAAAGAACCTCCTGCATCAAATGAATAAAATAAAGAATCATGAGAAGCACACGGAAGGGAGTGCATCTACCTGCGGAGATGAACTGGTCGATGATGCACTGCGCGTTGTTGACAAAGTCGCCGAACTGGGCCTCAAAGACGGTGAGGCCGCGGCGCTCGTTGCCCAGGGAGTAGCCGTACTCAAAACCCAGCACGCCGGCCTCGCTCAGCGGCGAATTCCAAACCTCCACGCGCTCCTGCATGCCCGGCTGGATCTCGTCCAGAGCCACCCGCCTGCAGGAACACAGCAATACGCTAAGTGAAGGTGCCACGACATGCACAGCAATGAGCAATTTGCTTCCATTGTGCGAAACTTCTGAGTACCAGGGCAACAGAAGCTGCTGGTGCATGGCCCTCCTTGAGGAAAATTGGCCAAAAGCTTGGATTTTAAAGAACTGGTGCTTATGGCAGATGATCTGCATCTGGCCTTCTTGTTACGTAGGGTGCCGCAAATTTTGATAGCTACTTGGCGGCACAGTAGTCATTAGCGCACCTTTTGGCGGTCCTGCAGTCGTACTGCACGGCGTGGCGGTGGTTGAAGGTGCCCCGTTCCACGTCCTGTCCGCTCAGCCGCACCGCGTACGCCCCCAGGTTCAGCCCAGACGCCGCATCCGCGTCCTTGCCTGCACAGATACACTCATCTGTCACAGATATCCACAATTTACTCATTCCCAATGTGTGTGTACAGCCTGGTGCACATGACCGGAATGCCTGAGACCACAGAAACAACAAGAGACACATCTGCATGGTGACATATCAGTGTCCGTGGCATGAGAAACAGGTCATGAGAAAGGGGAGCACCTATCAACTCCTCCTGCTGCAGCTGCGAATCGATGGTGCTGGGCTGCAGCTCGCGGCTGGTGCCGGCTCCGACGCTCGGCGGCCGCACGCCGCGGTGCAGCGCCAGCGTCCCGAATGCCAACGCCTCCGCCATCCCAAAATCCACCCTGCTGTCCTTGTCCTCCACCATGGCCCTGCACAAAGAATTCACACTCAAACTCCCAAGTGCAGAGGAAATTTCAAGCAATTGGGCGGGTGTGCTGGTGGGTAGCATTCACCATGATGTCTGCCACTTCCGTGAGTACTGCAGGAATTGTTGAATCCTAGACATTTGTGTGACGGCGCCTGCTGCAGCACAGGTGGGTTGCTTTATGCTCTGAGAGCTTACGCACAAAATCCCAGGCATGCATCTCAACCGTTATGGCTAGGACGAGTGGAATGCAGGGGCCCCAAAGGGGGCGCCTGGCATTGCTCACAGCAATTGGGTGCTTGCAAGCCTTCTGCTTTAATAGCTTCCCAATGCAGTCAATGTATCTTGGTAACGGGTCTCTAAAGCAGCAGGGGTCGCTCACAGGCGTGACGCGCAGAGGCGGTCGACTTCTGGGTGGCGGCTGAAATCGGCGGGAGCGGCGCAGACGGAGCGGCCAACCCACTGCAGAGTCGCCAGCGGCAGCCCCGTCGGCTCCTGCTTCGGCTCCGGCGCGCGCCGTATCGACGGCTCCGACGCCATCGCCTGTGCGCAGCCCCCAAACCTTTGAGCCATTGCTTTCTTCCTTCCTTTCTTTCTTCCATTCTTTCGATAAGCCACTGCCCTCTGCTTCAAGGGATCAATGGTCCAATTTGAGAATATCGCCGCCTCAAAATGGTAACAATAATTAGAATTACACCAGAATGGCCAATTGTGCCAAATGTGCAGAAACACTTCTCAAAAAGATAACAAGGTGGCCTTGGATGCCTTGACAGAGTAGGAGGCTGACGACACAGCAGTATAATGGCATGAGGGATGACCTGCAGCGCATCGCCCTGCCATGAGGTGGCGAGCCAGTCGCGCGGCTGCTCCCTGTACAGGCCGGCCTCATACGCTGCAAATTCCTCCTCAAACTTGGCCTGCACCTCGGCCTGGCCCCCCACAGCAACATGTCAGCCCCCTGCTCCTCAACCAGCAGCCACGCCTGAGAGCCTTGCTGCATAGAACACATACTGTACTGTTTCCTTTTGTTCATATTTCAGCAACAAAAAGCACTGGTTTGGCAGGGATGTAACTACGAGGTATTGCATGCTCAGCCCTGCTCATGCATGGATGGGCTTACAAGGAATGGCGACCAGCGGACAGGGTTGTGTAGGGATTATAAGACCTTGAGGGAGTCGAGGAGGGTGGGTGGGATTAGGCCCTGCTGTTGGAGGCGTGCAGCGTAGAGGTCAAGGACTCGCGGATGCGCCTGGATGCGCTCATATGTCAGCGGCAGCGTTGCCTGCGGATCGTCCAGCTCGTTGTGGCCATGCCTGCTCATTCCACAGAGCAACACTTCTCACAATTCCTAATAGTAATGCTGCAGACAAGAAAGACAATCACACAATGCAATCAGAAGCTTTTGCAGCTGCATCCCTTAGGCATAAGAGATGTAGCCTTGATTCTGTATGCCCACAAGTGCCCTGTTGCCAGGGCCTGTGGCGCTCTTCTTGCACTTCAAATGCAGTCAGTTTGAAGCTCTTAACTACCCAAGTAGAGGGCAAATGTCCATGCATTCACCATTTTAAACCTGCTGTAGCAAACATGCTACAGTGGCAAAATTTGTGTATATGTGCAGAAGCTCTCATGATGGGATGATTATTCGCTCAAATATATTTTGAAAGGAAAAGTAAAAAATGAATCGCCTGCGGTAGCCGACCAGGTCCACGACAACGTCCTTGTGGAAGCGGTGGCGCCAGTCGGCTGCGATGCGGCAGGCGGCAACAACGGCCTCGGGATCATCCGCGTTGGCGTGCAGCACCGGCGCGCCCACCGCCTTGGCCAGATCCGTTGCATGCACCGAGGAGCGGCCCTCGCGCGGCGCCGTCGTGAAGCCCACCTGGTTGTTCACCACTATGTGCAGCATGCCCCCCACCGTGAACCCTGCGCCCGCAGGAACCCGGATCGTAAAACATGGGACAAACAGAAAAGAAGCTTGCCTTTTCTTTGGCCAGTGGCCACCTTCATACTCACAGCGGCCAACGATTGCAGGCACCTGCAGCTTCCTGAGTCCGCTTCCACTTCCTATTGAGACCTGACTAGGAGGCTTGGCTAAAATGAGGGTACTGTAACAAAGCATCCCAGAACGGTAAAAATCCTGGTCAAGGCAATGAAAAGGATTGCAGGACGCTGTGTGGGACACAATAGCGATGTGCGGGCGGGGAATTGACTACTTGACTAAATGATTAATTGGGAGTCTGACTAATTGAAGTTAAAACACTCCCATGAATGTGGCGCACCGGGGGTGTTGGAGAGCTGCAGGCACTCGGCAACAATGCCGAGGCCGGCAAAGGCGGCGTCCCCGTGGATGAGCAGGCCGGCAACCGAGCGGCAGCCGCCGGTCTCGAGCCGCGTCTGCACCGCGCGCACGAGGCCCATGACCACTGGATTGACCGCCTCCAGGTGGCTGGGATTGGGCGCTATCGACACTCGGATCTCCTGCCTCTCCGGCCCCTGCGCAGTAAGAGTCATAATAACAAGTGGCGTCCGCTGCGGCCGCGCGGCCAATTAATTCAGCGAAATATCCGTCTTCCATGTCGCAATCTCACACAGTCTTCATGACACGGACTCGCCGTCTCTTTGATTTTGATGAAATTGGCTGAATGTCGCTACATCATCATCTTCGACCCCGGGATTTCAGGGAATGTAATAGAGATATTCTGGGGTGGCAAGTGATCGTAAAGGCAATTCTTTGAGTTGAAGTAAATTGGGCAATAGTACATTATGCATTCACTGCTGATGCCTCAGCATTACGTGGCCCATGCACAGAATTTGAAAGGCATTGCAATGATTGCTAGTGCACCACGAAGTGCCCATCATGTAGAGGCTGTACTATCCTTTTCTTAGATAGACTGAGCGTCCAAGACAGGCCTGGAAAGAACAGCCTGAAAGGGTGCTGGATTGATGCATGGTAGCGGAGAGGTTTGCATGAAGCTGCACAGACAAGCAATATGGCATAAGGTCTCAGAAAGGATTGCTTGCATCAATGCGTGGCAAACCCTCTATTTGCGTGCAGGCATGATAGTGAGAAAGATCACCTCGCCAAAGGCCAGCGTGGCTGTGTCGCCGAGGTGGTATTTGACATCGCCGACACGGTATTCGCTCTGACCGTTCTCCATCTGCGCGAACAGCGCGCCGGGCGGCTTGTGCAGCAGGTTGCACAGCAGCGACAGGCGGCCGCGGTGCGCCATGCCCACCTCGATGCGCCGCACGCCCCCGGACGCGCACCGCCCAATTAGTGCATCCACCCCCGGCAGCAGCGCCTCACACCCCTCCACCCCAAACCTCTGCGGCAGCAGCATCCCTTGTGAGAATCTAATTTGATTAATGTAATATAGATGTGTATTGATCTATCTTCAAGCATGAATGCCTGCTATGAGGCTAACATGATCTGGCTGCACATGTCAAGGCTAACATTTTCTTAAAAGGGTGCCTGGATGGACAAGGGTCTCGAGAGTAGGTCCAGCATCCATTGAAGCAGACATGCCCCCAAAAAAAAAGAATGTCTGGCCCAGCCAGAGTCAAACACCACACCTTCGACTTGGGGAAGTGCAGGGCAAGGAAGCGCTCAAATTCGTCTGCGTGCACGAGGGTGCTCAGGATCCTGACGCGTTCTGGCGCCGAAATGGACTCCCGCCGCTCGATCTTGTCCGCCAGCCACCGCTGCTCCTCCCTGCATTGTATCTTTCTCAAGTCTTATGCTGTCCTTGACGCGGATTGCATATATGCTCTACCAGTGCCATCGACATACTCCCTTGACACTCACAGATGTGAGCAGGCACAGGCTCCCTGTGAGAGCCCACAATAGGCAGGCAAGCTGATGGGTGTAGGAGCGCACTGGGATGTGAGGTGGTCCAGTTCTGCAGTAAGTGTCCCGCAGTATGCGTCTTGCATGTGCTCCACAACAGCCGGCAGTGACCAAGTGTCCAGTGAGAGAGGCTCCCCCGCACTCAGCGCTCCTCCGAGAAAGAATCGCCTGCAGTCCAGAGCAATTTTGCCTTTATTGCGCTTTGTGCAATCAAGTGTCCTGTGCACGGTATTCGCCCAGATAATGTGCAGTCATGCATGCAGATCCTGACGCCCCTGTGTGTTTCTCCAACCAGGGAGGGCAAGATTGCATGCCACTATCTTGATTAATGAGGTCATAATGATGCATGCAAGCGAGGTGGTAAATGGGGGAAGGTGATAAGGGCAGGCCCTGCACCTAGACAGAACAGCTGGCTCGTAAAAGAGTTAGGAAAAAGCTGTGTCAGTGACCCTTGATGTAGTGTGCATGCCTGCTGCTTGACGTTGGCAGCTCCATGCCGATCTGCGCAGCCAGCCAGGAAGCCTTCTCATCGGCTGAGAGCCTCCTATCCAGCTGGCCAATCCTGTCCAGTAGAGCATTCCTGCAGAGCAGCCAGCTTCAGGCATCCAGGTCCGGAGTTGCAAGCATCTGGGCATATCAATGATAATGGAGTGCTGTCAAGAAAAAGCTCGTCTTCATTCAGAGGGTGTGTGGCATGCCTGGGGGACGTCCAGTTCTGGCATTCTGTGAACCAAGGGCCTCGGAGCCTCTGCAATGGGTCCAGGGTTGCACTGAGGTGCCCATGGCTGCGGTAGGCCTGCAGCAGCTGCACCAATAGGAGTGTGTCGGCAACTTCTGCGCGCTGTGGCTCCACAAATGTGGAGCTGCTGGCCCTGCATGCATGTGTCACCACTTCTGTGGGTATACCTGCTCATCTGATCATTGATCGAAACTACTGAAAAGCATATCTTGTTGTACCTCATTTCAGCTTTACTTGACGCTACTCACGGGTATGCACAAGCCTAGTAAACTAGTCCAAGGGAATTGCCGCATCCTAGTGGTACAGGACACTGTTGAGGTCGCACACAATTTGAAAATAAATATACATATTACTTCCTTCAGATGGATGATGCAAGGAGGCGAATTTTACAGTGCCACAGATCAAGATCTGGCATCACCTGAGCCTGCTCCCCAAGTCTCCTCGCTGAGCTAAGGGTCTCACGGATCTGCTGATGCGGGCGCCACACATGGAGACATTCAGAAGCATGTCCTATGCATCCACAGCGACATCCATTCCCACTGGAAAGCACCGAAAAGACCAAGGGAAAGGTGAATTTCGTATGCACGCCGGCGTAGACACGTACTGTATCGGAGATATTGAGCTCAACATATCTTCAACCGGCTGCCTCGCTCTGCTCACTTTCGACGTCCACCGTGCGCTTCGGAGTACCTCAGAGTCATTGGTACAGACTGTGCAAGCACCTGCGCGCGTCTGGCATGCCTCACACTTGACGTCAGACCAAGCGAGTATGGGACTCTTGGCTTTTTCCAGACTTCACGTGCAGCACGAGGCCTTCACCGGCTCGGTTGCACATCAAAATCGTAGCTTGAAGATCACCGCTAGGAGAAAGCCATATACTCCTGCTGGAGTCTTCGTCAATCCTTTGATACAGAACTCTGCAAAAGGTCCTGAGGATGAGAGGCAGGTGAGGGCCTCCTCTGGCTCGTGAGATTCCATGTGTGATCAAGTGTATATGGAAAGGATTTTGAGGACGCTGCTGATCTCACGGTTGCTTCTGCGCTGGCGATCGCTGATGGCATGCGTGACGCAGCAAGTCGTGAACCCTGGCACAGAGCCTGTTCTTACACGTGCAGGAATCATCGGAGGGCGCATCGTCATCGGGCAGCTGGACTGGGCTCGTCAGTAACCTGCTCTTTGGGGTGGGTCTTAAATTTGTGGGCACCTTGCTTGCTGGCATCAATCATGGGAGTGTTTGATTACTGAGTGGAAGTCAATGTATTCGTTTTGCAGGCCGCTACAAGTCTGGAGAGAGGCGATGCGACGTGTGCGAGCTGTCGTGGGACCGGCGCCCTTGCATGCACTGCTTGCAAGGTGAAGCACCGTCTTCCTACCATTTACATAGCACCGACTTGCATCGTCATTAACTGCCGGGTCTGAGGGTACTCCATTGTGCACAGGGCAAGGGCGTCATGCAGCAGAAGGTCCGCATGAACCAATTGCGCCACACAATGAACCGGTGAGCTCCTTTACCTGCCTACCAAAGGTCCCATTTTGCTGATGTCCTTACGGTACTTTTTAATCTGGTCCTCTTGACAAGCTACTGTGCTTGCTGCAGGGTGAAGACAATGGTAGGCATGGAGAGTAAGTCCATGTATGACACACAGTGGCAGATGTCCAATCGTTGCCGCAAGTGCCATGGGCAGGGGCAGTTGCTGTGCGCCACCTGCAACGGCCTGGGCTCACGCGGCCCTCGAGCTCAGATGATCAGGCGCAGCAAGGTGGTCAGCAAGTAAAGGAATGGGCAGCCAATTCTGATGCTGTTTATCTCTCACCTGATGCTGTTTATCTCTCATTTTTGTTCGGAAAGAGAAGCGTGCGGCGGGTGTCCAATTTTGCGCAATGCTGGAGCCTGGCAGGCTGGAACAGAGTGGATACTTTGAGTGCGCTGATCTTGCTGACTGGCAACCTTTGGGGTCACTGTACATGTGGTGTAGAGTGTATGAGCGGAAAAATTAAGAAAATTTTGATGTGGTTGAAGGTCAAACCAGGCAGATGCTGTTGCAATGGCATCTGACAATTTGGCGAATTTGCTTTTGTTCCATGTTGTGTAGGATTTGAGTGCTTCATACGGACCCGAGTGCATTCCCAAGCTTGCCTTAATTACGGACTTTAAAGGCCAATGTAAGCAAATTGAGAGAAGAGAGATGCAAGACATGCAAGGCAAAGCGAGCGCCTAGGAAGAAAGGTGTTTTCCCCGCGATGTATAAGCTAATTATATACAAATGTAAGTCGAGCAAAAGAAGTGCAGGTGCAGATCCTGTTTTGTTAGGCTCGAGCTCTAGAGATCTGAGGTTCTTGTACTATTTCATGTACTGCATGCATGAGTTTAAGACCGCGAGGCCATCTCAAATTCATGTAGCACAACAAATTATCTCTCATACTTGCAAGCATCATCACCATAGAGAGAAGGATGGATCTGTCATCGTAAATCTTGAACAAAGTCTGATGGATCTGTCATCATAACTTTTCAACACAGTCAGAAGTTTCAAACGCCCTTCCCGCAGCCTGCTTGAGCACTCAGACTTTTGAAACTTCTCAAGGGTACACGCCTGTGCCGTCCTCCCCATCCCCAAACAAATCAGGGCAGCCTTCCCAGCGCCCTGCACCGCTCTTCACGCTGCTGCGAGTCTCAAAGTAGCCTCCCTTGTAAGTGTACCTCCGTCCCTCCCCAAACTTCACCTGTGCAGACCCACATCCTTTGACTGCCAGCTTGTCTGCAGGACGCACCTTGCTTCTTGGCAGGAACAGCGTGTAATAATAATTATATTGATATCACCCTTAGCCACCTTGGGACACATCTGTCGCCGAACAACAGTTATTGCAGGAGTCCTCACAGGGGGACATGTCTCAGCGTCACAACATTATGTTTTCCTCTGGGCATCAGTAAGGAGGTCACCCCTAGGTGAGAGCACATATTACAGCAAGTATAGCAGGGATTGGGTCTCGCATGGATCTGGCGAGTCCCAAAAGGGGTATGATTATGGCAGCCTCTGACTGCAGCCTGCCTTGCCTTTGGCAGGAAAAACGTCATAGTAATACTAGTAGCAGGGATGTGTGAAAGACAGGCCTCGCTCGGGGTATACTCAGTATGACAAGCACTCAGTGCGGGTCTGCGCCGCGTACCTCCGGGTGGAACTGGAACCAGCGCGGCTCGTGGGGTTGGGTGGCGGCTGCGCGCGCACTGGCGACCCTTTTGAGCAAGCGCTTTCGCTCCCCCTCCGCCGCGTCGTATTCCCCCTGCTCCAGCAGCCGCAGGTCGCGTCGCCAGCGCATGTCACTCGGCGGCAGCAGACGCTCCAGCCCCTCTGGCATGTCATTCAATGACAGCGCCCACTGCGAGAAGCCAAACCTGCGCAATGCAGTTTGTCGGGTTGTGCGCGCATTCCCGGGGGTCCTCAAATTCTGTGCAGGCATCTTGCCGCCATTTTGACTACCACTATCTTCAAAGCGGAGTCTCTGCTCAGTTCGGTGTGGTCGTGCAGTTGCCACACATGAATGTCAGTGGGACTTGCCATTTATGGGTTCATTAGAACATGGCATCGCCTCTGATTGGCAGCTGTCAGCATGAGAGATTGGTGGTAAGAAGTCGAAGGTTGTGTGGGTTACATGAAGCATGCTGCCTGCCAGCAGCGCGTCTAGCACAGCAATACTCACGTCGCATGATACAATATACTATTACCATTTTCCATGTCATGGTGGATGTGATACCTGGAAGGGTGCTCATGGGGAGCGTTCTTCTGCCAGAGCAGCTGCTCGCTGCCATCTGCAAGGGTGGCCCACAGTGCGCCGTCCCACTTGCCATGCAGCAGAGGATACTCCAGTTTCTGGCCGCCCACCTCAACGTGCCCCTTCACCTGTACCCCGCGCCGCCTTCCCCTCTCTTAAACCTTGTATGCCTCCTTCAATCATAGCCCAGGTCATAGGACCATAGGTGCCAGCCGAGACATTGTGGCAAGCCATGCAAGCAGACAGTTCATTGACAAGACCTGGCATGTGGAGGGCACTCTGCTAGACCGTGTCATAACTGAGATCTTTGTTCCCTGTTCCCCGTTTCTAGTCACTGCACTCCAAGCATCAAATTTGAAAGGTCCATCTGACTTGTCATGTGCATGCGCTGCCCCTAAACACATCTTCAAAAATTGCATTGTCTGCGAAGTGTGCAGTAATGCAACTTCAGGGGCTCAAAAAGTGGGGATGAGGTGGGCACCTGGTGCACTTGCTTGTTGGTGAATGCAATGAAGGGCTCCTTGAAGCGGACGCTGCTCGCGTGGGGAGCGGCAGAGGTCTGGATATGGAGGGTGCCGTTGTGGTCCAGGTAGTGCGTGCCCAGAATAATGTGCTGCACGATTGTCAGGAGCGGGTTCCACTTGAACTCCTCCCCATCATGAAAGTCGATGCGGATCAGCCCTGTTGGCCTGTAGCGTCATGCATGCACCGATAAGATCTGCATGCAAGCCAATGTTACTGGATCCATGGCAGGCAACAAGACAAGCTCCACATCATTTCCGTGATTACTGGAGCTCTGTCAATACAAAGGAGCGAAGGCTGTCCTGTACCTGATGTTGGCGTACTGACCCCTGAACTCCATCCTGTTCATCTCATCGCAGGACAGCACCCATCCCCGCCCCTCACACAGGAAGGCATTGACTCCCGGGCACTCGCCACACTGTGGAGACAGACTGAGATATATCACGGTGCTTGCACCTCATGCTACACTTGTTGAAGCGTCTGAGACACGTTGCAGCAAGAGCTCACCTTCTCACCGATGGCCCTGATGCCTTTGTCTGGGGCGACAAGCTCAAAGGTTTCTCCCTTGGGGCTGCGGCAGGGTGCAAAGGGGCGATACACGCAGGAGTAGATGCTGACTGCAAAGGCTGTGACCTTGAGCAGCCGCTCCATGCTGCCCTTTGGCAGCTCTGCTGCCTGCGCTCATGCATCACAAGATATGGTCTTCTGACATTCTGAATGGGAGCTTGGCAGTGCCAGCATGCTTTTTTTGCCTCAGAATAGCATCTGTGGGCATTTATGAGTTCCTGATGGAAAGTGGCAGAGTGCATGCAGCATCAATTTGGTGGGTTCTGGAGGAAACAGCCAGGCTGTCAGCGGACCTCATGGAGCAGCTCCACATACTCCAGGAAGTCTCCCCGCCGTTGCATGTCTGTCACCGGCTCGCATAGCGCCACAGGAAGCGACAGGTCCGTAATCTGTGCCCCACATCGTTTCTTGGATGAATCACTCCGTTTGCCAAAGAACAGTGATCAGTGTTCTTTCAAGGCGTCTTCCTTAAAATAAAACCCAGGTATGGGGCCAAAGTGCGCACCCTTGCCAGGTCCTTGCCAACAAACTCCTTGATGAGCTCCCAGGCGCTGATGCTCTTGGGCGCCTGGGCTGGCTCTGGCAGCCGGTCACGCCGCTTCAGGAATGGCTCATTAAGATCCAGCGTCCACTGTGGATCAGGGAGCCTGCAGACGCTTACAATCTGAAAATGGCATTCTTTAGTTGAGGCTCTTGCCTTCGTGTCTGGCACACACAGTGGATCCCTTATTACATGTTTATCGGCATTAATCAGCACCATCAAGGTGTTCCTTCGCTGCGATATCCCCGTCACAAATGTGTCACTCTCTGCTGTGTTAGTCAATGCCTGGCTGAAAGACCGTGCACCTTGCACTCCGAGCTTCGGCATTTATCACACGTCCTCCAGATTTGGTATTCATTAAGTTGTTCGTCTGATGTTTCGAGTTCCCCTAAGATGGTAACACGCCCTTTCGAAGCCGCTTCAGCATGAGTATGATGTGAGCTGGAGCCACTGGATTGGCTTGACCAATGTCAGACGGTCTTCTATGCACAGCGATAGTTGCAATAGTAAGTTGTACCTGTTTTATGCGAGATCTTTTTCTAGATTGACTGGGAGATCGCACTTCTGGTCAATCAAAATTCGAACCAATTTCATGGAGCGTATCTTCAAACCTTGGATTTAGAAATGTTCATTTCAAGAGAAGATGAAGCAGTCATACACATACCTTTAGGTATCAACATTCTCGATTAAGAAGTAGTACACGATTCTTTATCTGTGCACAATTTTACGGCTTACCTTGATTAAATATATGCAGCAATGCTTTCATATGCAGAGAAAGGGCTGGGTACCTCTGGCATGGATGGTAGTTCATCCTTAGTCTGACCGTAAATATTCTAACAAATAGATCCTCGGTATAGAGAGATATACCATGTCGCATGTAGAGCCGAGCATTCCGCGCATCGTTAGCCTTGGTGAGGATGTAATCCAGCAGATCGCAGCTGGAGAAGTAATACAAAGGCCAGTCAATGCGATCAAGGAGCTGTTGGACAACGCTCTTGACGCAGGTTTGACCATTGCAACCCCTAAGATACAATTACTTTCTATGACTGTGATCCACTATAGCTGACGATCAACAAACGGGGATGTTCATTTCAGGATCTTCGCAGATTAACATTGTTGTAAAAGAGGGAGGAAAGAAGATGTTGAGCGTCCAAGACAATGGCCACGGCATCCAGGTAAACGTATTATTATTAAAGGAGAAGGCACTGGGTGCACCTCTCACTTTTCCTCTAATGATACCGATGGTGAATGCGAACGGTGGTCTGCAGAAAGAAGATCTTCCACTTCTGTGCAAGCGACATGCCACTTCGAAACTTCGATCCTTTGAGGACCTTGACAATCTATCGACTCTAGGCTTCCGGGGGGAAGCACTGGCCTCCATATCAACAGTGGCACACCTCACCGTCATCACAAAACCCCCCGCAGCTGTTGCTGGCCTCAAAATTCCCTACAAGTAAGGATCACTTCTCCCCTTCAATGTGACCACCACAAATTGGGTTGATCCACCTAGTTTCATGGTAGGACTGAGGGCACACAGGACATCACAATGAGAATGCAATTGTTGAAGCACTTTCAGCATCTACAAGCGGATCGTGTCCCACGCATTAACCTGCACACATGTCAAGCAGGAACACGGCCTTGGAACCTCCTGGACCCTCACCATGTGCTGCTCAGAATGGCACCACCTTCATTGTGGATGACCTCTTCTACAGCAACGAGCAGCGCAGGAAGGTAACGAATGCAATTTGATGGTTTCATTGAGGCAATTGCTTAGTCCGCCCAATCCAGAGGAGCGCCAGAGAATTTGGGGCCAAAGCGATGTGGCCTGCCCAGATCCAGATTGAGCTGCACTGACAGAGGCTGGGAAGCTCGAAATAACAGCTTATTCACAGATAGAGGAAGAGGGGAGCCTAAAGGTTCTTGAAGCAACTGCCTACGTGCCGACCACTCTAGTTTCCCTCAATAGTTCTGTGACGCATGGCTTGCCACATGCAGGCGCTTGGAAGTGCTGCTGAGGAGTATGCGCGCATACTGGACCTCCTTGGGCGTTATGCTATCAGCAGGCCTGATGTTGGATTCTCCTGCAAGAAACAGGTGCAGCCCTTCGCAATTGCCTGTGGCAACATGTGCTGTAGTGGAATACTGGTAATAATTCTGAGATGTCGGATTTAGATTTTGATTATCGATATTGCTCCAGGGGGAGCGGCGTCCAGACTTGCATACAGTGGCAGGCACGTCAGCTCAGGACATCATCAGGTGAGCAGTGCATGCATGAAATCCATGCAAGCCTCAGCTGTTGCATGTTGGATGTGTTGCAAACAAGAATGTGCAAATGGAATTCAGGGTTGTCTATGGGGCATCGGTTGCCCAGTCCCTTCTCCCAGTTAAGTTGGAGGAGCCTGGTGAGAAAATGGACACATCAACTGCAGCAGCCACATTCTCTTTCACTGCCTTGGTAATACTCCTTTTCTTTGTCCATTCATCATCATCAATCACACTTGAGCTTTGGTGAGACTGCTCATCAGATTCCCTCAATGACTTCATTTAATTGAAATGATGGAATTGTGCCTGCCTTCTTTGCAGGGCTTTGTGTCGTGCACACACTACAGCGGTCGCAAGGGCATCTTCATTATCAGGATCAATGGCCACATTGTGCAGTGCAGAGCACTCGAGCACAGCCTGGAAGCCGCCTATTACTCTTACGCTCGCAACAAGCCTTTCGTCTACCTGGTGAGCCCTTGCATGCTCCCTTCTTTTCCAACGCCTGTATCATAACAGCCCTCATGACGGGTAGACCTGCAGCAGCCTGATATAATTTCAAGCTCTCTCATTGCAGCAAGACTCTTGAGATACTGAGACTGACAATATCTCTCAATGATGCTGCAGGATATCAAGCTGCCAGGTGATCAGGTGGATGTGAATGTCCACCCGACCAAGCATGAGGTTGTCTTCCTTCACCAAGAAGAGATCCTGACCTGCATCAGCGATGCACTGGAGAGCCTGCTCCAAGGACCAATACAGTAAGTGACCAATCCTGAAATTTGTGCTTACACTTATGACATCCATGGCTGGGCAGGCCCTTGTGCCTTCTATGGACTCCGCTTACTGGTACTTTAGAGCATGCGTGCACCAGAGATTCAATTATTTTGTGGGATGTCAGGTGTCATTGCATGCGGAGCATTGCACACAGTGGGCCTGCAGCAGTGGCCGGGCCTGCTCCAGCGAGGAAGGCAACAGACAAGGGAAGCATCAGAGTGACAGAGATGGTCCGAACGGATGCCCAGTCTCAGAAGCTGCAGAGCTTCTTTGAGACGGCCACACAAGCTGGCGCAGGCTCAAGTGCAGCAGCAGCAGTCGCGCTGAGTTCAGTACCAAGGAAGCGCAAAACGATGATGCAGCCTGCCCTATTTGCCACACAGGATGAAGACATGCAGGATTCAGAGCAGCAGCACAGGACAGCCTCGCAGTCAGGAGCGTCTACAAGCACTGGCGTGCTTGGCAAGCTGCAGAGAGACATCATGAATGACAGAGATGAGGGTGAGGTCCATGCTCTCATTGTCATATATTTCAGATCTTTATGCTTCATGCTGTGCTGTACAGGCTTGTGCTGTACAGGCTTGTGCTGCAGCAGCTTACAACTTCAATACTGTGCAGGTCTAAAGCAGAGGCTGCAGAGCTCTGTGTATGTGGGCATGGTGGACACCTCCCGGCTGCTCGTACAACATGACACTGATCTTCTGCTCCTAAACATTGGGAACCTTGGGCATGACCTTTTCTATCAGCTGGTGCGAGCAACCATCCTGGTTTTGTCAAAGTATGTGGGCTATTCCAAGCAGATTCCATTGATCAGATCAGGGCGGTACGTGCACATTGCCAAATATGTCTGTCTCTGCTGATGTCACATCAGTAGCCTGGCTGCATGCTTGGCTGCCATCCAAAGTACTGAAGACTCGTGTTGGCCTTTGGCAGGTTCTGCAGGGCTGGGGCAACCAGCACCAGTTGCAGATTGGCAACCCTGTCCGCATAGCAGACCTGGCTCTTATAGCTCTGCAGCTGCTGCAGCCAGGTCTGCAAGAGGTAATCTGGAGCACAATCTCCCTTTATTCTGTTATATGCATTACTGTGCGACCAGCCTTGCACATTTCAGCACTGCTCATCTGTGATACACTGCTTTCTTGGTCTTTGAGGCCAAGGCTGACTTGAGGGCAAGGCAATGTTGCCTTCATTTGTAGGGAAACAGATGGCAGGCAGCTCTCAGAATAGAGGAGCGTTTGGTGGCCCAAGCTGAGTTCCTGGCGCAAGGAGCAGCCGTGGACATTGACAGAGACAGTGGCATCTTGAGGAGGCTGCCAGTCATCTTGGATGGCTGCAAGCCAGATGTGAACCGCCTGCCGCTTCTTGTGTACAGATTGGCAGAGTGCCTTGACTGGGACAATGAAGAGCAAGCCATCAGCTGGACTGCCCAGGTGCTTGACTCTTGTTCCTGTGACTTCACCAAATGTCAATATTCCTTGTTCAAATTTGTTGTCTTTGAATTTACAGTGGGAAGTACTATGATTGCTCGTCAATTGCTTGACATCATGGACTGCAGGCGGTAGCAGAGTTCTACTCAACCCAGGCCATTCCTGAGATCTTGGGCTTGCCAAATAGGGATCACCAACTACCTACACCGGTGCGAGCTGCATACCAATTGCTCAGGCAGCGCTGATTTTGCTTGTCACACGTTGAGAAATGCTTGAGCAGCCGTTCTGAGCTGCACTGTGCCAGCAGGCTGTGAATCCCGGTGGTGCAGATATGCTGGAGTCACTTGCGCTCAGAGACACCGCAGACCTGCAAAGCTGGGGAATTGAGCATGTGCGTCCACCGCTGAATAATGCACATCAGCTTGCTCCAAGTTTTGGTGCTGAGCTACCGAATGACTTGTCCTTAATTTGAAAGCAGATCGTGGGGTGTAGGTGCTGTTCCCGGCTATCCGCTCCAAGCTCATCCCTCAGGCGAGGAGGGTAAAGGATGGCAGCATCGTGCGCTTGGTGTCACTGAAGACCCTGTACAAGGTATTTGAGCGTTGCTAGTGACTCAACAAGCTGCAGTCACTGAAAGTAGCACCTGCTTTTGCAATTACACAGTAAAAATCATGTCACCGCCACTATCATGAGATGTTACCACATCAACAGCACTGCCAAAGAACAATGTCCCGGTAGAAAACATGCTGCTGTAATCGAGACACAATTTTTGAAAAAATTTGGGGCTGTGACTGTGAAGGCATCCAGATGGCATGAATGGTAAGTGGAAACCTGGTATGGGGCCGTGATGTCATGTAGCACAGTGGCTAGCAATGAGCAAGATCACTTAAATTATGGCATGTTACAGTCCAATGTTGCAGAGCCAATTGCAGAGCCATTGAGCCTTGCTTTGCTCCCCGAGCAGCCTCTGCTTTGCTCCTAATCCACATTAATATATGTTTGTTTCAGGAGTTGTAGCAAGAAACAGTTCCAGGCCCTCAAAATTTCTCCAGTATGCAATCTCCACTAATGAAACACTGTTGGCACTCTACAGATCCAAAATTTTCTACTTTCCTATTCATCCTTATTGTACATAAAATTCACAGTGGCGTGCTACACAAATACTGAAGCCCCATCTGGTTCACTGCAAGCATTTCAGAGCAATAATAATTTCATCAGGTTGTGCTGGATGTTAGCAAAGAGCAGGCGGGCCATATGAAGTGCCCATCATTCTGCAGAAGAAAAGATCAGGACAAGGGTGCAGCTCATCATCAGCAGGCATATCTGCTGAAAATGCAAAATGCACCTCAGAAAGATCTCTGGCCAGCAGCCTATGCCGTTGCTTCTCATTCTGCCACAAAACAAGGCTTCATGCGTACTTCCAAAGGGTTCCTCACTCTCCAGTCTGTCTTCACACCGTCTCCAAACTTGTACTGGACTTTATATATATTGAACGCGATAAGAAATTCTTGAGCAGTGTCAGCTGCACTGACAGCAGCATCTGAAGTTCTCAGTACTCGTCTCGCACAGGAGCCTTCGAGGGTGTCACCTACATGCGGCAGACAGGGGTTCAGCTACATTCAGCAATCACTGTAGTCAGCAGTGGTCGGTCTGCAAGTGAATTGAGCAGCAAACAGGCCTTGCACCTACCCTGATTGGCAGCATTCCCAGGAGCGCTCCGCTGCAGTCCAGGGCCTTCCTTGCACTCTCAAATCCTGCAAACTCCACGAAAGCAATGCTGCTGACCTTGTTGTAGTCAGAGAGCAGACGAATCTTCTTCACAGGGCCTGCACATCAGACAAGCCATGTCAGCCAAGCTGTCATTTGTGAGAGGGTTGCATGCTGCTTTGCAGCACTTCTTCATGCATGCAGATACGGTAACAACATGACATAGGCAGGTATGCTCCTCTACAGATGTCGACCACAGTAAGGCAATCTGGACGCAGAGCATTTCCAAGATGTTGCATCTCACCGCACAGGGTCTCAAAGAACTGCCTGACATCTTCGCGGTCCACCCTCTTGTCGATGTTGGCAACGTACACAGTGCGAGCGCAGCATTCCAGCTCCTTCTGTGTGCGCGGCAGGAAGCTGGTGTTGACAGGGACGATGGCAGTCTTGGAGGGCATGACTCGGATGGGGTACTTGCCCAGCTTCGCACCATTGAGCCTGATGGCCTGCAAGCAGCACATCAGTAGTTAAGCCAAGACAAAGTACAACACATGCATGAAAGGAATGTTTGAACTTGTGCAGCCAAAATGTCACCAGAATCAGAGAACCTTACCTGCTGCACGGCCCTCTCATCAGCGAACTCAATGAAGGCAAAGCGCATGGCAGAGTTTGGATCCCCGCACACGCGGCAATCCACAATCTTCCCAGAGTCCTTGAATACATCAGCCAGGGAGGCTTCTGTGACCTGCACACCACAGCAGAATGTCTTGGAAAGGTTGACATGATGACATGCACACATGTGGTGCAAATCAGGGGACATGAGGGGGCATGCATGCCTGGTGGTCGACGTCACAGATGTATATGGTGCGCTGCACATTGCCTCCAAACTGCCTCTGCAGCGCAGCCTTCCTCCTGGGCTGTGACTGGCGCTTCCAGGGATCCTGAAAATCACTGCCATATTGAGGATCCCTGGAAGTGCCATGCATGTCATAGGCGGAGGCGATTGGAGCAGGCACACGTGGAGCATCCTGCACATTGCCATGCGCATCTCACATGATGATGATTCAGAGGAAATCCCATCCCATAGCGCAACCAGAACTGCATTCAGGTGCACCATTCCAACTGCATGCATGTAAGATGCAGCTGCCCTTTGAGACAGCAGAGATGTCAAAAACATGCCTTTGAGAACTCAAGCAGAGCTCATCCAAATCCTATAGCATAGGTACGTTCACTGTTTCTGTCACCTTCTGGTGGAAAGGATGGCTTTGCCAGGACTCCTGGAAGCCTTTTCCTGGAGGCACGAACTCCTTTGCACTGGGATTCAGGCTCAGGCGAGCCATGTCTGCACATCAGGGCACAACTTGGTCGACCTCTGCACCTCAAGACACAGACTCTGTCTTGCATTCACCACCTGATGCTGCAGTAGCTTGGAGATCGTTTCAGCCAACTCAAGGTGAAGCCTGATATTTTGTGATAGGCCTGATCGCACCGATTTCACTTGCGGAGTCATACAGACCTCGCGTCCTCGGGTTGTCCATTCCCTGAAGTGTCGACCTGGTCAAGTCATAGCCGTAGCCTTCCGGCTCCTTGTCAAACCGTGCCCGCTGATACATCGCACCTGTACCAGACCCAACTTCACAAGCTTAGATCGTTATTGGTGCCTGGAAAGCCAATCCAGTCTGCTTCAGGCTCTTGATCACCAACTCAGATGCCAAAGCTTGGATACTCTAAATAATTTCTTGGACGTCAATCAGCCACAACAGAGGCACCAGAATGTTTGACAGAGACTGGCAAGTAGCCCAGGGATGGTGCAAGGCTCCCACTTGTACGACGGTTTCTCAGATGGTGCCATGGCAGGAGCACGGTGCTCAGGGCCCTACCTGACGGGCTACCACCTCTCTCCGGCACGATCTCCGCACATCAGCGCCCGACGTCTCTGTCCAGATGGAAGTTTTGACCGTGGAACTGGACTGAACAAAACTGTCGTATTCAGACCAAGTCTCATTACACCGTCTCCCATCTCAGGGTTCGCACACAAGGGGTTTAAGGAAACCCCATGCATGCATCCAGATTAAGAAGAATGAAATGTTTGCTCTGGTGTACTTTTCTTTGTCCAGAACTACATTACCAATCTTCTCCTTCAGATACTTCTCAAATATCTGCCACTGCAATCAAGCTCTTTATAATGACAGACACATGTGGGCATGAAAAATGTCAGTGCATGCAGGTCTAATCTATGTGGTTCATGTGGCCTTTTCCAGGTCTCTTTCCTCTTGGGCCGCCTGCCTCCTGAGCTTGCGCTCCTGCCTCCCGCTCAGAGGTCTGCCCAACCACACTTGTCTGTGCCGCCACCGGCCCGCGCGGACATGCTCTGCAATCCAGTCATCCTGGAGCACCAGGCGAGCCACCAGGACACACTGCACACATCACCCACATGCCTTGAGAATTTTGACACTTGACAATGCTAGCAGCACATTTCTGCATCCGTACTCAGCTCACTCAGTCCACTCCCAGGACCAGCAGGAGACCTGACAACTCCTCATGTTGCATGCACAAGCTGAGAAAGAACTTCTTGATCATCTGCCTGTCTTTTGCTTCTTTGGGGATATTACGGCATCTCAGCTCCCGATCTGCATTTAGGACCCTTTTTATGGATGAGCATAAGAATCATTGTAGACTAATGAGAGATCCACCAGCCTCATGCATGTGTGCTGACAGGGGATCACACCTTGTCCAGGGCCCTGGAGACAGCGAACCAGAATGACTGGAATCGCAGCGCATCGTCAGGTTATTAATCCATGCCCTCCTCAGTCGACTGCACAATCTCCTGCTCTATGTTTATGATCTGCCTCCGCAGGAGCGACCTGCACACATGAACACTATATGAGTGCTCCTGCAAGGCTGATCACAGAAGCACAATGAGCGATGATTTCCCCGCAGAACTGACAGCTGCAGTCCTATGGTAGGTAGCCACGATGTTGGGGGCCGAGCCACTCCGGGTGGCTGGCAAAACAGTCAGAGTGCACAGCAATATTATCTTGAGCCAGGGGAACCGGCCACATGTCAGGCCCGACATCCCATTTTGCATCTGCCTGGTGATGCAATGCATGCGTGAGAATGTGCACATCGAGGGAGCACCTGGCCCGCTGGAGGTTGGCCACTGCCTGCTGGAGCTCGTGTAGGTGGCTGGCATGTGTGGACTCGCTCAGGACAGCTGCCACCAGCTTCCCTACCTCCTTCCCCCTGCTCACACCACTGTATGCTCATAATCTTACTTCCTGGACTGACATCGCTCCCGTGAGTTCTGCCTCCCACTGGATGGCACATGGAACACGCTTATGGGGCCCATGCATGTCACAGAATGGACAGAGGCTGCACCTAGCAACATTGCAAGGAAAGTTAAGGCTGCAAATGCAGTCAACATCTCCAATGAAGGATAGTTAGGTGAACACACTGAGGAAGAGCTTCTGAGTTCCTGCATCAGGGGCTGCAGGGAGACCTGTTGCAGACATCGCGGAAGGCTGTATCGAGCGGCTGCACAAAGTAACAGTACGCATGGCCGGTGAAACGGCCGCTCACAATGGGCCGCTGCAGCAGCATCAGCTCCACTGCCTCCAGGCGGTCCTGCAGCACCTGCCGGCACATGATCCACGCTCAGTAACGCTGTACTAATCATGAAGAGCAACGCATTCTGAAGCTGCAGGTGCATTCATCCCATGCAGTCAGTCATGCATATTCATGCATATCTGACTGTACAGCAACCAACTTTTGCATCCTCCCCAGTCAGAAATTTGGCATGCACGCGCCCTGCAGTGAACAGGCATTTCATGCATGTCTGACAGCAAACTACCTTAGATACGGCATGCATTGTCCCATGTCAGAAGGCATGCATGTGCATGCTGCAGCACCTGCATGGCATAGAGCAGCTGATGGACGATGTCTGGGATGATGAGAAGGCCCCTCTTCCAGATCACCGACTCCTTCTGCACAGACACCTGCACCTCACCTGCACACATGGCAAAGTTCAATGTCAATTGTGAAAAGCTATAAAGGTTTTTTACCCGGATACCCGAATGAAGCTCCTTGAAAGGTTCACAAGGTGAGTCATGCTCATGCCATCATGTTTGACAAAGGCCGCGCGCTGACCGGAGAAGAGCGCTCCAGGGCATTATGGAATCAACGAGACAGCTCATGCAGCACGGAACTTGTGCCATTTTCTATGATTGCCAACCAGTAGATCATCAAAATGATGGTCGCCCAGATTTGTTCACATGTGAATGCCGTCAGCAATTGTTGGTGAGAATAGTCTGGCAGCAAAAATGGATAGAGTGGTGCAAAGGTCCTGGCAGGCCAAGGTCCATGGGGAGGATGGGCGCACTGAGGGGCTGCTGAACCCTGTCTATGATGGCGTTCTTCTCCAGCACAGCAACGCCCTGCACCTCTGGGCAGGGGGAACGCCCTTGCGCGGCCATCAGCGTCTCCTCATGGAACGCCACATAGTAATCCTCTATCAGCTGCGTCGCCTCCCTGTATGCTCTCCCCAGCGTCTCCAGCGCTGCAACACTCGTGTACCTGCAGCCATGCCTTGAGATTAAAGCATCTGCTGCATGCAATTTCAGTGATTCATGAACAGGGGAGACACGCTGCATGGAATGACCAGAATAGCCCTGCAAAAGAGAATGAGTACTTATTCCTTTCTTCTCATGCATGACCAATGCAGGAGGTGATTGGCAGAGGTGAGTGCCGTCTCCATTGCTGATTGGCGCAGACACTGTCTGGAAGCATGGCCGGCTTTGGCTCAATACATGACAGAGGATGGCTTGAGCAGGAAGTTGCGAGCGTCATGGCGACATGGACAGTGCAGAAGCGCACCAGGGGCATGTGAGGTCGATCAAGAGCACAATGACGACGCCCACCGCAATGTTGGCAATGCGCGCATAGAACTGCCTCACACTGCCATGATGGCCACGCACATCCCTGCGGCCATGAAACTCATGTCATCAGCTGAGAATTCTATCCTTCGAAGGCAAGTTCTTTGATGCACCTGATGACTCCTTGCCTTTTCCTGCATTGAAGCTGTAGAATTACATTGGCGAGATCACCGCGAGGAAAACAGCTACACACCAGTGCACCAGGCGAGCAGGTAATCCAATACGATGCAGACTTGATTACTGCTTGCATCAGGGTGCGCCAGCAGGGGTTTAGATATAGTTCCCCCGGGCACCAGGCATCAGAGGGTGGTTTAGGCGTGCAATTAAAGGGTGGGTGGGGCGCGCACATGTACTGGCAGAGGACGAGGGAATGGAAGGCGATGAGCATGAGGTAGGCCGCATACTTGTACCGCGTCAGCGTCGCGGGAGCTGCCAGGAAGGTGGCCGCGCAGCCAATTGCAGCCAATGCCACCGGCTCTGTGGCCAGCCCGCTGCGCAGCATCACCAGATACCCTGCCATGCATCCTTTATAAATCAGGAAATTCTTTCGACACTATGCGCAGGATGGTGTGGGATGCTAGCCATCTCCAGAACAGCACGTTCTTGAGATCAACAATTTGCTGTTTTTACCAATCTTAGCACAGACATTTTGCTGAGCTTATCCGCACGCAACTAATGCAAAATTATGCATTATGCAATTTATGCAGGATGATATGGATGCTAGCCATCTATAAGCAGCACGTTGTTCAGTCCAGGAAAATGCAACTGCTACCAATCTTAGCAAGGGCAGTTTGCTGAGCTCATCAACATGCAAGTCTGCAGTAACTTTGCACCTCGCTGCAAAGTGATAGATGGTGTCAATTCACCAAGTTTGAGGTCAACATATTATGATAAGCATGCTGGTGTTCTTGTCGGCCATGGAGGAATGAAAAGCAAGCGCACCAAAAACACCGCCCACGACGGAGCCGATGATGCGAAGGACTCCTTTGGTGATGGTCGTGTCTGTCTTCTCAGACAGCACCACCGCAATCTGTGCCATGCACACAGTACAGTCGTATTGACGTTTTGGTTGTCTATTTGAAACATGCCTCATGGAATGCATTCTCAATTGCAGCATGAGATGTTTTGCTTTTCATCTTCATCACACCCTCTTTCTGCTGAAAGAGACCTGCTGCATGTGAAGGCTGCCACAAATTGTACCCTCATTGGACTCGCCATAGCAGGGCAAGATCCAGCCAAACTCAGACACATCAGAAGGTGCTTTTGCAGGAAAGAATGGTGTGCATAGTGTTTCCGCCATGCAATGGGGACTGACCGTGAGCCCGGAGTAGTAGGGGATCCACTTTGTGCGGAAGGTGACGCTGAGCTGGTCAAGGACAAACACCAGGCACATGACTCCGGAGTTGGCAATGAAGTACTTGAGGAAGAACTGCAGCCGCCGGTGCCGCCTGCGCATGCAGTCACTACTGTCTGCAACACTATATTTGCTTCTGCACCACCTTGTTTGCATGCATTTTTGGGCCAGAACAGTATTAGGATTGCCATCATTCATGACAGAATGCGGACACATGACACGTTTGTGATTTATGAAGATGGGCAGTGATATACTGCCTACAAGACCAATAAGCCTCAGGTGGCTCCTAACAGGTCTCTCTTAAATGTAACAATAATATGACACAGCCATGTATCTTACTGAATCTTTCTACATTAGCCGTATTGTGGTCTCAGGTGCTCTTCTCACACTCCCAGTCACTTGAGAAGCTCTCCAGAAAGTGCATGATTGGAAAAGATGCATGCAACCATGAAGCGGGGCGAAGGAACAGGGAAATGGTGATCTGTGCTCACCGGAGGTCAATGAGCAGCTGAGGTGACTTCCAGTTTCTGGAGCCCAGGTATCTGGGGACAGCCCAGCCATAGGCTTTGACCAGTGCCTCGCCCACTGGGTAGCCAAAGAACTGCAGCAGCAGCGGCCACAGCCATCCCCAGTCATCCCTCAGCCGCCTGGCCACTCTCCCTGCGCAGAACCAAGGGCATCGCAGCTTGATTCTGTTACCTGTGCATTGGTGGACGAGTGCTGAATTATAGAAAGCTCTGGCAGTAGACTGCATTCGGCACATGCAATAACATGACACCCACCAGCCAGTTGCATTCCTTCAAATATTGCTACAAGGAGTGACTGGCCCACTCAAGTCACCTGATGGCACTTGTCACGAGACACCCTTGAAGGAAGGTAATTTTTGCACATAATGTGACCTGAGGCATGCCTTTGCGTAACTTCTTCCTCTTTTCTGGCCATCTGCTCGAAGCTTTCATCTTCAAAGAGCGGCCACTGCTTTTGCTGCCACGCACGTTCCCATGCAGCTGGGCCCCCTTTCCCACTCCAGGCCTGCACACGCCCTTTTCGGCCGCATCCATATCCGCAGCTGCATGCTCATCTCCATCCACGGGAGCTTCACGGCCGGCGCTGCAGTGGTGGGACGACTCATCGCCTGAGTCGTCGCTGGAGTCTTCGTCTGAGTCATCGCCTGACTCATCTGGGGGCGACTGCAGCCTCCGGACGTGCAGCGTGGTGTGCCGGTTCCACTGCTGCATGAAGGCGGCACTGGGCACGAGCCCGGCACCTCCGTCCGCCAGCACAGCACTGGTGGACCTGTACTGCTCACCAGCCAACACCATGCGCAGCTGCCCTGCTGTGTTCCCTGCTGACATCCTGCCCCGAGACGCTGCTTCTTCTGAAATCTCCCTCAATCGTTGCACCGGCCGCTGCTCCTCCCCTGAAGGCTGCTGCTGCTGCTGCTGCTGCTGCTGCTGCTGCTGCTGCTGCTGCCGCTTTTGCCGCAATTCTCCACTGCGCTGGCCGCTGGCCGGGATGGTGAAGAGAGTGGGCGTCACCCGCACAAGGAGGGGACAGTCATTCAGCAGAGTTCCCTCTCCCAGGTGGGCAACCCTGACCAATCCACTGTCCCGCTGTGAGGCAGCAGGGGTTGCATCATCGCTCGCCTCTGCCGCATATCCACTCCTGCTGACCTCCTCTGGCCTCCCCACACCATCTGGTGGCTGTCTGCGCGGGATTCCCTCCTTGCCTGCTTCTGGCAGCTTCTCTGCACTCTGCTGGGCAGAATCTGCAGGTGGAGCAGCGGTGGGAGGTATTGGGCTGCCGTCTGCTTGAGCCACTAGACTGCCGTTTTGAGCAAAGTGCGGCTGTCGCGCGGTGTTGCCTGTCTCACCTGGGGTACTCGTATTCTGGTCCGCCAGAAATGTGGAGGACTGCTGCTGCAGGGGCCGGTGCTGCGTATCGCTGTACAGATCCCCTGCCCAGTCAGCATCCAGGGCCTCACCCCCTGACCACCATGCATACACATGTCAACACCGATCATTCGTTCACATGCACATGCACAGAACAAGCACCCCAGCAGACTACGTTTACATAGCTACTTGCAGTGGCAATGCATTATGGTTCATGCAGGGGCAACATGCATGAAGTTGTGAAGTTTGACTGTCACAATAAACAGTCAAACAATAATGCATCATGCGTAGGTACAAATGCAGTGAGGGTTCATTGATGCTTATATTATCATGATGAGCAGAAGTTAGTCAAGCACCTTCCCCAGAGCGGACGCTGGTGCGGTTCAACATGCCATCCAGGCTGCTCTGGACCTTGCGCTTGTGAGTATTCGCTCGCCGCAGGGCCGTGTCATGCCTGCGCCCTTGCTTATTGGGATGCAGACGATGATAGATGGCGCTGAAGAAGTCACTGTCCTTGCCTGGGCAGGCCAATCCAGCCACAGCCTTGCGCTCCACGTCTGTGAGGGCCTCAAGAATGCCGCTGCATAGCGCCCCCAGATAGAGCAGCACCCGAACCTGCGCCATGCAACCCAGTTAAGAAACACTCTAATGTCCGAACTATCCAACAGCTGTTGATCTGAGATTCCTTCTCATCTGTTGCCCATACATGAAGTCTTTGACAAGGACATGCGCGGTCTTTGTTTGCTTCAGTAAGAAGCCATATGTGCTTGTTGGCGAGCCGCATCCATGGGCCACACATTCAATATTTTGGTAGGAAGCTGCTCTGCCGGCTGCATCGAAAGCTTGGCGCGAGCATGCATGCAAGGGAGACAGGTGCAAAGAGGGCATGTGGCGGGACCTGCACAGTCGGTCTGAAGTTGGGGTCCCGCTGCATGCGCTGCCAGTAGCCGTTGATGACGCAGTGCAGCGCGGACGCCAGCTCATACTCCAGCACTGGATAAGACGGATTCAGCTGCAGCCGCATGTGAGCCTCACCCTGCATGCATGACACAGCACCCGTCAGAAAGGCTATCTTTGGTACCAAAAGTGCTCCTTCTTGGTCATCATGAGTGCGATGCAAGGCATTCAGGGGCACTAGTCTCATTATGCCTAGACATGGCATCAGACAATTGGGGCCCTGACGAGCAAGTGCTGCGACAGTGGGGTAGCGATAGACAATGTGTTGATAGCAAGAAGGCATGTAAAGTCCCAATCATTCCCGAAGTGGACTTGCTACATTAAATGGAATTTACATACAATATTGCGATAACACCCTTGGTATGACACATCCCACGTTTGCTGTCGCCACATTTGTCACCGCATCTGCAATTTCCAGCAAATTTTCTTTCTTGTCACAAATTGATTGGGTGCTCAAAACTTCACCCGTCTACCGCGGCTCGACTGGTGCAGTGCCTCTGTCATCTCCTTGCAGGAGGCCACCATCTGTGCAAACAGCACCTTAAAGAGCGGCACCACATCGCAGCCCAGGAGCTCGCGCAGCTCATCCTCATTCATCACCTGCTCCGGACCCTGGATGCCACCAGAGTGCATGTGCTTGCATTTGCATGCATGTGCCTGTTCTTACAGCCACTGTGCTTGTGCGTTGACCTACACACACGTTAATTCACTCAGCCGCATGCCTTTATGTTGTTGTGGTAGGACAGGGCAAGGCAGCACATGCCTGCAGCGCCCTAACACCTTTATCTCTGGCATCTGTGGGCGCAAGCTTTCCTGCTGAACAGAAGTTTGACATGAGAGGGACTAGTCACCTCCAGTAAGCCCTCCAGAGCTGCGCTGCGGATGGCAAGCTTGTTGAGAGCATTAACCAGGATGCCCCACTTCTCAATCCTCATTGCACAATTGTCCGCCCATGGCGGCTCAACCTTAGCCTGCAGGAGGAAGAACATGTAATGCATGGTCCTGGTTCAAAAGTTTTTTCAAGCAAGGGCGCACAGTCAGCATTAGTTCTGAGGCTGTGATGAGGGCTCGCTGACCTCTTCAAGCAGATGCTGCGCATGCAGCAGGACAGGCCTGAGCTGGCGCAGGCAGGGAGAGACAGGGCAGCTCATTGCCTTCAAGCTCTCTGGATTGGATGCCTCGTCCAAATAGCTCCTGCCGTGCAAATGAACTTCTTGGCAGTGATCTGGCAGTGATGATGACCTCTGCAAGCTGGTATGAAAAGCCACAGCAAGCGCATGCATTGCAGGCCCTGAAGCTTGGGACACATGGACATTCAGTGGGCATACTAATGCAGTCATTGTCATGCATGAGGGGCCGCACATATACTCGTCGTCAGTGGCATGAGGATCATGGTCCCTTTCCAAATGGGTGCACAAGTTGCACAGGCAGGGTGCATCCTGCAAAAGCAGTGCTCTCGGGTCAGATCATGCCTGCTCCAGATGCTACCCTGCTTTACATCAATAATAATACAACCAAGGCTTACTGAAGAGGATAAGCATTGATTCATCCACACAACAGCCAATGTGTCGGCTGTCAAGAATGCTTGAAAGTTTGAATATCAATCACATGTTATTGGAGACTTTGTCTGGAAGCCAGCACCTTGTGGTCTGAGGATTTCAAAGAGTGACCAGAGGAAGATGGTGTACTGTCAGAGGCATTGGCATTGTTCTGGAAAGTGGTTGCACGGGCAGGCAATCCATTGGGTGCCTTCTGCTGGTCCCTGATCTTACTGCTGACTGCAGGCTGATCCTCCAAAATGTGGCTTGCATAAGCTGACAACGAGTGGCCCAACTCCTGCGAGCACATTCATTCCAGCTTTTTGCCTGGAATGTTGGGCTAGGAAAGCATCTAACAAATGCAGCTCCCCTGCATGACAGTGATCGAGGCAGTGCAGGAGAATATGCTGCCTTTTCAGGAAGTATATGCACCTGGATAAGATTTGCAGCTGTGCCTCGAAGATCTTGGCGAGCCAGACTTGGCAGCACCAGGCAGCCAGCCACCAGCTGGGCAAGGCATGCCACCCAGCCAACATAGAAGAACGGCACCACAATCTGCACAGTCACAAACTCCTCCTGCCATTGAGATCGCAGTAAAGGATTGCTTCACAGAAGCTGCCTCAATGCTACATGGATGTTCAGATGACAGACAGTGATCCTGGTCATTTGCAGGCATTGACTACAAATCTTTGCAGATCACACTGCTTTTTGCGGTCAAACGCATGCATTGGCTAGACTTTTTGACAGAGGAGGAGGGGCTTACATGGCCCCAGACGGCGCGTGCAGGGCGCACAAACTGGCCGTTGACAATGGCTATGACATAGACAACGCTGGCAATAATGCCGACTCCGGGCTTGCCTGCCGCGCGCACTGTGGCAAGTGCCAGCATGCCCAGTGTGCCATACAGGCACAGGAAGCCCACCCGCCCCCAGTCCAACACATCAGGCACAATCGCCAGCGACAGCTGCGGACACATGCATGCTCTCAGCATTATCAGTATTACAGGTCGGCAAAATTAAAGCCAAAGGCCATAGGGCATGCATGCAGGGTGTCTGCAGCCACATTTGTGGGGCCTACTGAACCCTGTAGCCTAGCATTGTTTCGGATCTCAAGGACCACGCTTGCAGTGACCTTCTGCAGATCCTGACTCGACTGTGACAGTGATCCTACTGATGACACAATTGTACACCACAAGCAATCAATGCCAATCTGTACAGCAGCTATATAGGAAAGAGCCACAAGATATCTTTCTGAAGCCATCGAAACAAACATCATTTCTCTCCCCCTTCAGGAGTCAAGAAACGCCAATTTGATAGCCTGCAGGTGGGGGCTGCACCGCAATTCCAGCGGCTATAGAACCAGCCAGGATGCATCCGGCTGTCAAGGCGCCAGCCTGGAGATAGCTGGAAACGTGCAGGTCGCTGCGCAGGATGATTCCAATGTAGAAGAAGATGGCGGTGAGGCATGACTTGGACCAGGTCAGGTCATGTACGAACACAAATAGACTGATGACGAGATGACCTGCACATTACATGGAACTTTTGCCACTGGAACGAGAACAAATTAAATTATTGTGACAAGGCCCCAAGGCTTCCACTGACATTCCCTGGGATGTGAACTTCTATTATGTTCAGGGTAGACGACAGAAAGGCAGGAAGTGGTGTGTCACCAACAGTCAGCTGGATCGAGAGTCGTAGGTAGTCTGAGGATAAATAGCGTTGGAGGACTTTGATCCACTTCCACGTTTGATCCAGGCCTTTCTTGGAATCACGGCCTTTGTTGGAATCACTGCCTTTGTTGGGCATGATCCTGCACCACGAAGCTGCTGATCGTCATTGCGCACTTCCAAGGTAAGGCCAGAACAGATGGCACTGGGCTGTGACTGGCTAAATTATCAGATATAGTTTTCTGCACTATCATTAATTCAAGGAGCACCTTGATAGGATTCGCAGCCTTCACGCGCTCGACGAGATCCTATGCATGTCACTGACACAGGGGTACCTTTAATCCAAATTTTCGAGATTAAGGTACGGATTGACTAACACTCGAATCAAAGAATTTTATCTCTCGAAACCATGTACAGTCCGATGATGCGATGAACGGGCGGACTTGTCGTTACTGTGGAGCATCTGGGGCCATCAATGTATAGCATCGACACCCTTCCGTTCACACAAACAACCAATCAAACTGCACTCTATAATTGTGACTCTCCATAATTAGATGATTTATATAATATACGTATCAAATTGTCGGCTCATGTCCGCTGCAAATGGAAGCTGCTAAGAATAGATTTCGATGCATTTGCACACCCTTCACTCAAGGGTTTTGGTTCTGAGGTTTTCTGATCAGAGATCTTGATCAATCTGCAAATTTAGGGTGTTTGATTACATGGGTGGTCCATTGATGTAAAGCGAACCCTCTCTGCAAGATCTGCAGCCTTTATGCGGCCAGCTCAGACACAATCACAACATCTCTGTGCACGATATTGTCACAGTAGCTCTGCTCTCAACAGTCTTCTAATGACAACTCAACGTGAGGGGATGCTGGGTGACAACTCCGGCAGAACATCATCTCAATAGCCCAGAAAGAACTGAGCCAGCCCTTCTATGTTTCAATTCCAACCCTGAACACCCTTTGAAGGTTCCTGTCCAACCTAACCATTGTTTCAAAGCTGAAGTTTTGTCGGGATGGCACATCATTAATGCAACTGCTGTCATTGGCTGTAGCTGCAGAGATCTTCAATGCGCAAAGCTCGCATCCCGCTGCCTTGGGTAGATGCAGAGGCAGTACAGAACTATCCTTGCAATACACACGACCTTCTGCAGCAGGTTCCTCTTCCTCTTGGGCTGCATGCATGCATCCGGTCCAACACCTTGCATGCTGCTGGAGGCTGCCATGTCCTCTTGCACTGCACTGTCTACTGCCAGGGCGGCGCTGCCAACTGACGCATGCCTTGAACTTGAATTCCTGGCCAGCTCTGCAGGCAGAATTTCCTGCCCGTCAATCCTAGGCAGTTCACTCTCAGCTGCACTGTCGACGGGCTCCTCCTGGACCTCAACCTCAAGCACCGCTGCATCAGCTGTGTCTGCCAAGGAGTGCTTGTTGCTGCTTGCACTGGCAGGCTAACTCACATCTGGCGCCTGCTCTTCTTCCAGGCATGCAGAGCTGCCACTGTCAGCGGCTGATGTGTCAAAGTGCTGCTCTCTGTATGCGTGCACGGCTGCCTTGGCGGCTGCCAGCAGGTCAGGAATCTGACTGGGGGATGGGGTGGCCAGAGAGGGCGGGCTGCAGTCTCCAGAAGAGGGCGGGCTGCTGTATGTGGAGGGTGGCTGGCTCAGCACACCCGCGGGGCTGACACAGCCTCCATCGCAGCCGTCCCTGGCGCAGCATCGAAACAAGTGTCAGCCACAGAGTCCAGGATTGATGAGCCAATTGTCATTGTCATGCTCTCATTGTGCAATCATGCCAATCGTCCAACAATTTTCCAGATGCAAGCAAGAGTGTGTGGGCTTGATGGGAACTTACCCTGGCAGCTTGGCCGGCTTGGTGGGCTCTTTTTCAATCCACAGGTTTCCCCCCACCACCACCTCCAGCAGGGCGTCCACATCCTCCATCATCCTTTCCTCTTCTCTTGCTTGCTTCTCCGCCTCGTTGAAAGCCCTTCTTGAGTCCTGCAGCGTCTTGTGCCCAATCGTCTTGTCTTGCACTGTTTCCTGCTCCACCTTTTTTTCTTCCACCGGCTCCTTCACGGCAAACTTCGCGGCTTCCGCCTCATCTTCTGCCTTTATGGCCACTATTTCCTCTAACACCCATCCCGAAGGACCCGAGTCATCGTCGTCATCGTCCAGGCAGTCTGCCCATCGTGCCGGTTGTTTTCGCCGCAACCATCGAAAGTTGAGGTGAGTGGAGGTTTCCTGCACATCACATACGCCAAGGGCTTAATAGTGATTTTTCGATTGTGACTTGATACATGACAGAGAGCACAGCTGGACAAAGAGGAAAGAGCAACGCCATACGAACGAAGGTCTTTTTGGATGGAAGGTCTGACAAACAACCATCTTTTACGCAAATGTCATGGCAGAGACCTCACCGTCAAGCAGATATGCATTTGTATTCAGGGCTCTTCCAGCCGGTGAGAGCGTGCTCGTTATTTAGAAGCTCAACTTAATGCTCAATTGCGCTCTGTGAAAGCCTGGTAGTGCGTGACAAGCTACTGGTACCAGCAGTGTTCAAGCGCTTTCCAAGCTGGGAACCGGGATATACTTTAGGTCTGTTGACTTTCAGTATTTTCTGGCGGTCTGGCTGCTTCGTTTCTCAAGTCAGGTGCGTTATATGTGTGACGACCCCCGGCTTTACTAAGCAGGGATTTCGCAACCCTGAAATTGGCCCTCAGCACCAAGAATATGTCTGACTCTCTCTCACAAATCTGCTGTCAAGATTCGATGGTAGCCTTTGACGTTGAATATAGCTGGGCACCAATGTGCTCTTGCAACTATTTCATGGAAGATGCATGTCAGCCATCACCACCGTTTGATAAATAATGCGATAAGACACACAGACGGGTCACAACCCGCAACCAGCCTTTATCACGGCTGTCACCATAGAGCATGGTATACTCCTACAGTGTTGCAAGTAAGACTGCCAAGCTCTGAAAAAGGTCCTTGATCGAGTTGCAATGTAGACAATTGATCACCATCTGCACATTGTCCCGTCTGCTATCACATATGGATACACGCACAGCATTTTGAGCGCCCTTTTTAAACACCTCGTGCTCAGCTCTTCACACTTTCCGCAAATCCACATCCCTATCAGCAACGGCGGCCGCTGCTTTGCGTTTCCCCCACAGCCGCCTCCTCTCATGCTTGGGCTTGTCCCTGGGCAGGCCCAGCCACAGGCGGCGGTGCTCCCACAGGGGAATCTAATCCTACTGTTTAGCTTCTGAGACTTTCCCCAACTCCACATCCCTATCGGCAACTGCGGCGGCTGCTCCGCGCCGCCCACACAGCGCTGCCAGCCAGCTCCTTTTCTTGTTGTGCTTGGGCTTGTCTCTGGGCAGGCCCAGCCACAGGCGGCGGTGCTCCCAGCGGCCGGCAGTGATGTGCGCCACTATGAACTCGTCCTCCAGCACCATGCGCGCCACCAGCACACACTGCACCCACCACATCCCTCCCTTTTCACATTCTGAAATACAAGGATGAAAGAAACTGCACATGACAGACAGTGCGAGCGCCGGATCATGGAGAAGGGCTCCCTCGCAATGTCCGCAAAGTGCGTTAAAAAGAATGCAAGTGTGGCAATTAATACTTCCAAGTTCTCGATGCCACACGCATCCCTGGCACTGTCAGCAAGAGGAGCACACCATGTCTGAGGACAAGAAGGCAAGCACAGTGTAAGCCCAGATGCCAGGTCAGATAAGAGTGTATCATGCGGAGGCAGCCGCACCTTGTCGAGGGCGCGGATGAGGGCGAACATGACTGACTGGTAGCGCAGCGCGTCGTCGGGTGTGCGGTTGACCAGGTGAGGCTCAGTCGCGCGCCGCATCGCAAACGCAAACTCGTGCTGCTTCTTCACATACTGCTTCCGCAGCTGCACCCTGCAACAAGGTTACCAGCACATTACAAACACTTGGCTTTCTGCAACATGCGTTGCACTACATTCAATGCTTGGCTTCTGGGGAGCTGCTTCTATCATGCAGCGTCTCTGTGGGGAGAAACGAGTTCAAACTGCACCAAAAAGGGGTATATTATCAATCAATGTAAGAATTTACCCACGCGTGGTTCATGATCTGCCGCCCGGGCAATGCACCCACTGGATCCACTGTCTGCCTTCAAGATGTCCAATCTTAGAGAAAATTGCACCGGAGTTGTATATATATATCTGGTGGAGACAGTTGGAATGCAAGGGAGGGCTCCAGCAGATCAAAGTCTTCACTCAGGGAAGGTAGATGCCAGCAGGGAGTGCACTCCAAGGGCCAATGGGAGCCTTGCGCCCACCTGGAGTTCTGCAGGTTGTCGATGGCGGTCTGCAGCTGCGACAGGTGCCTCGGCTCTGCCTCTTCCGAAAGCACCTCCTCCACCATGCTGCCCAGCTCCATCGCCCTGACCAGATTCAAACTCAGATTCAAATTCACTTACCAACAGACGGAGGTGATACCATGCCAAGAGTAACTGGCCCTTCAAAACACTCACTGACACCTGATCAGAGGCTGGTCCTTCCGGGCACTTGTGACCCATGATAACAGGCTGGCAAAAGTGTCATAAGGGCCCTACAGGGCCCAAGATTTGAGAAATATTGGGAGAGGAGGGAATGCGCTGCAGACCAGGCATGCCATCTCTTGTCTCTCAGCACTCAAAATAACTGAGTGCCACATAGACTGAGCCAGGACTGTCTTCAAGCATCCCTTGCTTAAATGGAATGTATTAGATTGCCCCGCCTGGAGGTCTTCTGGTTACTACAGGCCAGAGAACTTGCAAGTGGTGAGGGAGGGACATGCCTGGTGCAGACTTTCCTGAAGCCCTTGTCCAGGGGCAGCAGGAAGTTCTTGTAGGCGTGGCCCGTGTAGTGCCCGCTCACAATGGGCTTCTGCAGCAGCATCAGCTCCACTGCAGCCAGCCGGTCCTGCATCACCTGCATGACAAACCACCCATGTCATTGTGTCAACAATCTTGCCACGTCTTTGCTCAAACCACATTAGGCTTGGGTGCATTGCTTCTCTGATAGCCTTCCAACTCGACTACCTCAGCTGACTTCAGTTTGATGAGGTAGAGATTACTCACAAACACAGATCAGCGCATGCAGAGAAGCAGGAGAGGGATTGTGGGTACCTGCAAGCCAGCCAGGGTGTTGTGCACAATCTTCGGCATGACCAGCAGCCCCCTCTTCCACAGCACCGTCTCCTTCTGTATCGATAGCTGCACATCGCCTGTGCAGCACATGACCCAAATCAAACTTGCTTTATATCAAGGCAATCGCGTCCTCTCGTACCAATTGACAGCAGGCCTGCAGGATCTGTGAAATTTGTTCTGGCAACCATTTTCTGAACACCATGCATGGACCTTCCAATATTAGTCACCCTGGGCTGCTGGGTTTGCGCATCTGAACGCGGGTAGGTGCTTTTTCTGCGAGCAACTTCAGTCACGTCTGGTTAGATGCTGTCCTGCTAGAGTGAGTCTGCAGGTGCAAGGGTTGGGGCTCACTAAGGGGCTGCGCCACTTTCTTGATGAGTAGGTCCTTCTCCAGGACCAGGATACCCTCCTCGGCTTCAGCCAGGGCCCTGGGATTCGCCGCCAGCTTGGTCTCAGTGTAAAATGCGTCGTAGTAGAGCCCCACTAGCTCTGCCCCCTGCTTATATGCCTGCCCCAGCGTCTCCAGAGAGGCCACACTCGTGTACCTGCACAACAAAACAATGTGGATCCCATTTCAATGCCTAAAAAGTTTTCCTGCAAGAACAATGACCCCATCTGCGTTTGGTTTCATGAGGTCTTGTGAAGCCGCTTTGCCAAGTCGGAGAGGTGCATAGATTTGCACAAGTTCCCCACCGCTTTGAACAATTCTGTGGTCACAAAAAGGTGGTGGCCGCTGTTCACAATCTATACGAGGACTTGCTGTCTGGGCAGAAACAAATAGCAGATGAGCATATGCATGTGGCAGTGCGCACCATGGCCTGATGAGCTCCACTGCGAGCACAATGAGGACGCCAGCTATGATGTGCACCACTCGCGCATAGTACAGCAGCGGGCTGCCCTTGAAGCCAGGCTTGGTGCTGCACACAGCAGAAACCGGCCTTTAAAATGGACTTGAGCGCAGCAAACCTCAGGCTTGTCGTCTTCTGTTTTTGCATGTAGAGGCCTAAGACAAGCAGGTCTGCTCAGTGGCTCGCCAGCATCCCATCAATAAAACTCTATGTACATATGAATGAAAGTGCACACGGGAGTCGTGCAGTCACAGCGCTCCGCAATTCATGGCTTGAGCTGCGCCTTCTATAAATGACAGAAGTGCCGGCGTGGGTGCTTATCCTAACAAGTGTGCCGCCGAACGACATTGTAAGCACCAAATTCATGCGATGCACACAAGCTCATGCGATGGCACATTTGCTAGGATGCAGTGCTGCAAGTTCTTGATCATGTGGCATGCATTCCAAAAAAGGAGGGCAAGGTCACCTGTACTGGCAGAGGATGAGGGAGTCGAAGGTGATGAGCATGAGGAAGATGGCATATTTGTACTCTGTCAGGGTGAGGGGCGCCACCACAACCGTTACTGTGCATATGATGGCTATGAGCGCGTATGGGTTTGTGGCCAGCCTGCTGTCCAGCATCACTAAGAACCCTGCGGAAGCATGACATGTGACAGATCGATGAATCATTCCAAGATGAGACAGGACAACAACCAAGGAAGCCGTCCTGAGGCAAGAAGAAAAGGAAATTTTGATGACCCCTGCCATTGAGCTTGTTCTGCACGGTTGCCAATTGATGGACCAAGAGTAATGGACAGACTCAGCAGTGAAGCTCAATCTTTGGATTCTTTGAGGTGAGCAGGATTGAGGCCAAGATGCAACAAGCATGTAAGTCGCACCGAGTGTTCCTCCGATCACAGTCCCAATCATTCTCAGCACGCCCTTGCTGATTGTGGTGTCAACCTTCTCTGACAAGACCACCGCCACCTGTGCATGCATGCGATCTCTCTCAGCTCAAATGCTTTTGATGCTTTCACCATTGTTCACATGGGATGCAGCTGTCCGTAGTGCAAGACTAGGCAGAGGATAAAAGGTATCAGAACATTTAATAAAAAAATGGTGAAATATTGGTGAAATATGGTGAAATATAGGAAAATGAGACAGGTCAGCGCACCGTCGTCATTGCATACAGGGGTACCCAGGAATGGTACCCGCTGCTCTTGTATGATGCAACAAGGATTGAGACCAGCATGGCAGAAGCAGTCAGAAAGAACTTGAGGAAGAATTGTAGCTTCCTGTTCTTCTTCCACCTGCAAGGCACCATTAGATTTTTACATGCACCTCCATCTACCGTATAATTTCAAGCAGAAGAGGAGACCATCTTTATGTCCCAAAGCAGATTGCAGGAGCACTTTTGTGCAAGTGGACGCCATGTCACAGTTACATGCACAGATATCCACAAACTCATGCTGAATCAGTGAGTCCCATTGCAAAATAGCAGATTTTTGTGCAAGTGGCCGCACCATTGCGCATCTTTCTTGGACCGCAGCGCCTGCGGTACAGTCTGTGTGTACGCCACATAGGCAGCCTTCCAAACAGGAAAGCCCGACAACAGGACCAGCAGGGGCCACAGCCATGACCAATCCTGCTTTAACTGCGCCTGTACTGCTCTCCAGCCTGGCACCCAGGGTAGAAATCATAAGCTCAAACTTTGCACTTCACTGGGTATGGACAGCCTTTTATTCCATGGCAAATTAAGCACAGCAAGACATGATAGCAGACGAAGCCTTTCACAATCACCCACCTGTTCTGACCTTCTGGGACTTACTGCTGTGCCCTGCAGCCCTCCCGCCACCATTCTGCAGCTTCACAGTTGCAAAGGGACTGGCCCTTCGCTTTCCTGCCTCCCTTGAGCTGTCCTGGCGCTGGTCAGCTTTGCTGTCCAGGCTCGAGCTCTCAGGTGATTCTGCGCTGCTGCCGGGTGAGTCACCGCCGCCGTCACCGCTCACCTCACCCTCTGCCACCCGCTTCCGGCGGTGGAAGGACGTGTGCTGGTTCCAGTTCTGCACAAATGTCTTGCTCGGCTTCATTTTGCCTGGCAGCAGCTCGACCACCTCGGCATCTGGGCCTGCATAACAGTGCCAGCATTCTAAACACTTGGGCAAATTGACTAGCAGCTCATATTCGCACCAGGCAGCTGCAAGAAGGGATGACACAGCTCAAAAACCATGTAGTTGACAATACGGTAAACAGATGTTCTCGTAAGATCCCACCAGCAGCCAGGGCCTACCTGCGAGGCCAGCACCATCTGGCAGGGCGCGGTTTCGGCCAGGCCCGTCCACAGAGCCTGGCTGCATATATGCCTCGCACTCAGACGCTGCAGAGGCAGAAGAGTCTGAAGGGGAAGAAGCTTGCAACTGGCATGCATTGCCGTCGACGCTGGTCTGCTCACTTGGCTGGGGAGTCAGCTGAGCACTGGCGGCTGAGCGCCTGGCAGAGTCGCTGGTGGCAGAGGGGCGAGAAGCCAGGAGGAGCCTGTTCAGGAAGCCCTCCACTGACTTGGCCTTGGGGAAACCCTTAGCTCCCCTGCTTTCCTTATCGCCCCTGCCGCCCTGCCCAGGTGTCTGCACTGCTGGCGCGCTCCCGACAGCTCCAGACTGCTCGCCTATCACGGCTGTGTCTGGACCCGACTCTGCTGGTAGCTCCTGCTGCTCTGAATTGGCAGCAGCGTTCGTGCTGTGGGGTGTCGGCTGGTTTGACCACTGCACCTGCAGTGGCCGCCGGGAAGTGCCGACATACAGGCTGGACACCCCGCCTGACTCCCTCTCCAGCCCATTCACCTCCTGACTCTCGCCTGCATGCATGGAGGATATTAAAGTTAGAACCAGACCATGGGCGGGTTTGACCGCCACCCAAGCTGTCATCATAGATGACTCTCACAAGTTGTAATGCTGAGAGGAATCATACTGTGCCGCACCCATGCATCCACAACGGCACTTCGCTGCATGTCATTTCATGCATGCTCATTGTGCCCAAAACCCGTGTGCTACAAATTGCAATCCCAACATGAATGGTGGTCTGTCACACACATGCATCCACATGCGCAAATCCCATGCAAGCCGGTCTGCAGGGTGGTGGTGCACATTGAGATACCCCAAGAACTGTCCCATATGCATCTACGCTGATACAGCTTATACCCCACTGCGAATGCTGAGTGCGGTGACTTGGGAAAAGGGAGCGCGCACGTGAGGGGTTGACGCTGACGGCGGTGAGGATCCTGCGCAGGGAGGCGTCTATGGCCTTCTTGTGGCTGAGGGCGGACTTGAGGTGCCTCTCCTCCTCGTCCTCCTCCTCTCGCCGCTGAGTCATGGTGCGCAGCGACAGCAGCCGCCTCCGGCTGGCGGCCGGGGTCGCCACTGCTGCTATGGCGGCTTTCTCGGCCTCTGCCAGAGTCTCCAGGATGCCGCTGCACAGCGCCCCGAGATAAAGCACCACACGGATCTGCACAGTGCACACGCTTGGTGGCTAGTATTTTGCCAGTGTATGGAGGGCTCCTTGCATGTCTCCCTTGGAAGACGCATCCTAAGCACATCATTCGCGACATGCCATGTCTCTTGTCTACTTCTCATGGCTGCAAGTGCAGATAATCTGCAACCTGTCTTGTGTCTCATGCAGCTGCACAAATGGGTACGAGTCTGACTTCTCTGATGACTCAAAATCCCCTCAGTTGCAGCATGCATGCTTTTCATCTATTATGCATCTGGAGGAAACTGCATGAGTTACGTAGGCTCCAATGAGCAGCACCTGCACTTCAGGACGGAAGCCTGCGGTACCGATGTTGGTGCATGCTTGCATGCGCCTCCAGTAGCCGTTGATGATGCAGTGGAGCGCTGACGCCAGCTCAAACTCGAGGTTGGCATAGGACGGCTCCAGCAGAAGCCTCATGTGCGCTTGTTTCTGATTCAGGCACATCATGACTTTTTTACCCCAACACATCATGCCGCTATTGGTTTATATTGGCTATCTACTGGGCAACGAGTATGCTGCGCTCTGATTGGCCGAAATGTGCCACACGGCAGTCCAGAACCACTGGCAAATCAACATCCTTGAATTATAATTTAATGAGCTATCCTGCCATCCAACAAATTACGCAAGAACCATGCTGACCAGACTCAGCATGGTGTGCGCACTCTTGACTTGGCAAGGCAAATCTTGGAGGAGTTGGGTCCAGAGAGAGGGCGTACCTGCTTGCCGTCAGCCGCGTCCCTCAGGGCAACGGACATGCTGACGCAAGACGCCGCCATCTGGGCAAACAGCAGTGCAAAGATGGGTACAATGTCCACTCCCAGAAGGTGGCGCAGCTCGCTGGCAATCACCACCTGCTCTTGACTCTGAACACCAACAACATGGGATGAGCAAATCTGTTAGACCTGCGATTTAAACACTGGAGGCATGTGCATAATGCATGACCACCCAACTCTCCCTCGCCTGCTATTTCACCAAGCGTTGACTGTGCAAGACTGTGATTTTAGTTCTGCTGCATCATTATTTTGTTAAAAGGCAATCACACGCAGCAGCAGCCCGTCATTGGCAAATTTTCCAAAAGCCATGAATGCTATGTACCCATTATAATAATAAACAATTCTGCGCACCTCCAGCAGGCTCTCCAGGGCAGCACTTCTGAGGGCCAGCTTTCTGAAGCTGTCCACCACCTTGCCCCACTTCCCAAGATCCATCGAGCAGTTGTCAACCCATGGCGGCTCCAGCTCAGCCTGACATGGCAAAAAGTGATTAGTCATCTCATTCATCTCACATGCGGTTAGAGTAATGCAGGGAGGATGCAGCTGCATGCAGGCAGGAGGCTCCTGAGCCTCAATGGTGACCTGTTTCTTACACAGACATTTGTACATACGCCCATAGGAGTCTCACTGGAACATGTAGTGCGAAGTGAACATTACCTCTCCCAGCAGTCGCTTGGCATTGCTGATGGCCTGGCGATGGGAAGCCAGGGATGGCGTGACTGCCGCTTTCAGGGACCCCTCAGGCTTGGAGACCTCATCCAGATACGTCCTGTGGCAGCAATGGCAACAGTCTTCAGCAGAGCTAACCATCTCCTTGCCTCAACAGCTCCAGCACAGGACCTTGAGGCAGCGATGTTTGTTTGTTCTTATCATTGATGCACGCTTTTCTGCCAAAAGAGGCAAGGTGCGTCTGCAGACAAGCTGCATTTATAGGCTGCCAGAATGCTGCCCTTGATGGACTCGCCAGATCCACGCAAGCATGTGTATTTATCATGTCTGTTTGTTGGGGGCAAATTGGTGTGCCACAGGCCTGTGCTGGTACCGTACCAGTAGTTTTCGATGATGCCATCGGTTGCGTCGTCCCCATCACTGTCAATCCTCATCTGGGAGTTCAGGCACTTCCTAGACGTCGCCTGGCATTACAGCATGTCAAAGCCTTAGCACTTCCCATGCAAGAGTTAAGGATCAGTCAACATGACTTTGAGACTATGGAGAATTTTGCTTCACCTCTGAAGGACGAGGCTTCAGGGAATGCAGGCAGGTGTCAGAACAGCAAACCTTGAAGGGATTGGCAAGGTCGCCTTGTCCTGGCTCAAGTGAATCTCCATTCTTCTTCTGATACATTGTTACCCCGTACTGACTGACTGGTCTGTTGGAGCCATTCTGGACCGGCTGCCCAATCTGGGCAAGGGACTCTCCGCCTGGTCTCAGAATATGGCTGGCATATGCCGTCAAAGAGTGTCCAATACCCTGTGCAGAAATGTGGAATTCCATCACAATTTCACTTCATTAGCTCACAGCTTACATGAAAGAAGTGCTGTGGCATGTACATGGGATTTGTGCACAATGGGAGCAGAGCAGAGGGGCTCACCCGTATCAACAGTGATGAAGTCATCCTCACATCCTTGCGGGCAAGGCTGGGCAGCACAAAGGATCCGGCAAAGATCTCAGCCAGGGCCGTGACCAGCCCTGCGTAATAGAAGGGAACGATGCCCTGCCAAACATTTCACCAGTCAGCCACTTCAGACTCATGCATTGAGAGCAGACTGCCAAGGCAACTGCCTCTCTGTTGATTTGCAACACCCACAGATTTTTCAAATGTATGGAAGGTCAACGCTACCTCTGTCCAGAGGACTCTGGAGGGCCAGGCAAACTCAGCCTGAATGACTGTGATGCCATACACCACACAGCTGATGAGGCCTGTCCCAATGTCAGCCGTGGCGCGCACTGTCGATAGAAGGAACATGCCCAAGACGCTGAATAGGCACAAGAAGCCCGCAAAGCCGACTCCTGGCAAATGTGCGAGCTCCAGCTGCACAAAATCATGTGACAGTCAATATATTTGTGCATGCAAAGGGAGGCACTACAGGAACATAAGTGAGAGGCCTGACATGGAGGATGAAGGGCACTGACCACAATTCCGGCACATGTTGCGCCAGCCAGCAAACAGCCTGCGGTCTTAGTGGCAGAGCTGAGGAAGCTGGCAACATGCTGGTCCTGCCGCAGGATGATGCCAATGAAGAAGAAAATAGACGCCAGGCATGCCGTAGAGAATCTGATTGCCTGAACAAATACGAAAAGGCAGATGATGAACTGGCCTGCAAGACACCATCCGCACATCAGGTAAGGTCTGAATGACATGATGTTGCAATATGCATGAAATGGCACTGATGTCAACACGGAGAAGCCGCAGAGCGGCTCACTGAGTGCCAGTACACACCAGATGCCAATTGCAGTGAGGCTCGGAAGTAGCTCGATGTCAAGTAGTCCTGAATGATATTGGAGAGCCCAGGCTTCCAAGCTGCCAAATGCGAGCACAGCGTTGCTTTGATGGTTGTAGACGAAGGGCAAACAGTAGAGTGCAAATAACAGTAAATTTGTGATCTATATTATGGCAGTCCGGTTTCTGATTTTTTTTGTCCGCACCTTTCATGTGCTCTAGCCGATCCTACCACAAATCAATTAGATATAATTTGTCATGGCCAGCTTCCGAAACTACCGACACGCCTGACTGCAGGCCTTTTCGCGCTCGATCACTTGCACGTCTTTAATGGTGTGACTACGTTTAAATCACCTGTGATAGACACGAATTCTATAGTCGATTGTATTCCTGAGACTTGGGCCACGGCACTGGTGGATGCAGGTGATCCCTCCTCGAAATCAATCTCAGTCTATGTATGTGTATGTTTATCACGCAAGATAATTTAGAAATATAATCCAAAGCCAATTGACATCTCACAACAGCCTCCATAACTCCCGAAATGTGCAAGCAGGCCATGAATCATAAAATTTCAACTGAACAGCGGTGTTCCCTCACCTGCACCAGATTTGAATCTATGAAAGTCAGCTTGTAACAACTTTCTTTTCCTAGGAATTTCCATCCAAAAGATCGTAATTGGAAATTTTTGCTGTCTAAGGGTCCTTTTGTCACTTCCATTTAGGAGTCATTCGTAAAATGCTGAAATTAGCTGCACAGAAATCCCATGCTCAGGCCAGTGTATGCTCTGGCGTTAGAGATTCAGCTCGAGGAAATAGCATTGTCCGCATCTGAGCCAGATCAAGTAAAGTGGACTTTATTGAGGTCACCAGGGACTAGGTAGGCTGTAAGTAACAAGAGAAGAGAGCAAAATTGTGCACCTTCCCAACTGTCACCCGTTGTGCATTTCTTCCCATCAGAGGCCTCGCGATGGCTAAATATCACGTTCTATTGAATGCAGGACTCATCTTGAGAATTTAGCAGTCGTAAGGAGGAAGGTCAATTCCTCAATAGGCCACAGAGGTTCAGACCACCAAGGACCCATGGTCACAACAAACCCTCTGTTCAAATTCGGCGTGGACATCGAATCAGTAGATGCAGATGGAAAGACTGCCCTCCATCGAGCTGCTATGTTCAGTGACCAGGAGAAGGTGATTTTCCATCTGTATCTGGCTTGATGAGTCAGTGCTGAATAGTACTTGAGTGTCCTTCTACATGTACCTCCCGTCCACAATGTGTACCTTGCTTCCCTGGCAGGTCATCTGGCTTCTTGACAAAGGGCTGGAGCTTGAAGCAAGGGACAAAGAAGGAGTCACTCCCCTGCACTGCGCCGTGTTTTACATGCAGCGAACTGTCATCAAGGTCCTCTTGAACCGAGGGGCTGACATCAGCACCAAGGACGACCAGGTACTCCCAACCCCCATGAAAACTGTCACATCCTGTCAGAACTCCTACAGCACTGCACAGCAGAAGACATACATCGCAATGCAACCCTCCTTTCTGTCGATTGTAGCTGCACATAGAGGGCAGGGGTATGGTTGAGATGGGGGTTGATGGCAGGGGTTCACGCCGCTGCACACAGCGGCATCACACTCCAGCTTTCAGTCCCACCTGGTCACAGCAGACCTGCTCGAGGCTGGGGCTCCACTGGAGGCAGTAGATGAGGAGGGCAGGACACCCCTGTTGGCTGCCCTGGATGGCAACCGCAAGGAAGCCATCGAAGTGCTCATCGCTGCAGGTCTCCTGTGCCCTTACAACCTTAGCAAAACAGTCCATTCAGGACCTTGCAAACACATGGCAGATTCTTGTTTCCCTTGGCCCTGACCTGACAGGTAGACATGCCTTATAAGACTTTCACCTCTCTTCTGTCCTTCTGTCACATGACCATTGTCATATCCTACAGAGGTTGTTCAGGAGGGGCGCTTTTGCACCTTAGCCCACATGGCAGGGAGTAGCACGACTGGCAAATGCTCATCCATCGTGGCAACACTCTGCATCTTTTGCGCTGAGATGGGGGATGCGCTGAGGTGGAGGCGGTGGGTGTGTATCCTTGCAGGTGCCCAGACGGATGTGGCAGACAGGAAGGGCAGGACAGCGCTTCACCTGGCGGTGGGCTGCTCTTCAAGGATGGTGGAGAAGCTGCTTGCGCTGACCGTGATTATGAATGCTGCTGATGTGGAGGGACGCACCGCGCTGCACTACGCTGCTCACAAGGGTGCGCCATGCCACATGATATTTCCACTGCCAGGGTTTGATGTCAAATGCAATGTGCACTGCGCCGTGACTTACCACCTGACCTGCCATATATTATGTAATATGATCGTCACACAACAGGAGGCACAGGCAGGCGAGCATGTGCAAAGCAGTTCCCATGCAATGCAGCTTCCGTTGCAGGCATGTAATGCTGCATGATCACAAATGATCCTTCCTTGTGCGGGAGTGAATCTTAGGCATTGTGTAGCTGGCATGCTTTGTGCGCTGCCATGTCCGAAATTCAAAAGTACTTATTTTGGTCATTTTCCTTGAGGTGCCTCGTGGATGCTTGGCAGGCGTGAAAGCGACGGCGATGGTGCTGCTCAAGGCGGGGGCGGACGCGCAAGTCACAGACAAGCTGGGCCGCAGAGCGCTGGACGTTGCCGAGGACGGCGCGCACATGAAGCTGGCCGAGTTTCTGCGGCAGTGGCAGCCGGCTCCTGCTCTCAGCTCTCCGCCGCCGGCCTCGCTGCCTGATTGCAGCAGCCCTGCGGCCCCTGCTGCATCCCAAGGTGGGCTGCAGGGATCCTCTGAAAAGAGATATCCTGGGCATACTGTAATTTTTGAGCTGTCTTCATATCCAATAGTGATATTAGAGGAAGGTGCTGCAGCTGCGCATGTTCCTGAACATGCAGATGCTCATCAGCCCTGCAGGCCTGATTGTGGGAATTCATGTCGACAGACACCTGAGTCGGAACGCTGTGATCGCAGATGAAGAGGCTTCCCTTGGGGTTGGTACATCTGCGGAGGCAAGCAGTGGAGACATGCTCTCTGCCTTGAGGACTCCAGGCAAGGCTCCTCACAATCCCTGTGGCTGCACGTCCTGCACATTGCTCAAGAAAGGCTTTTACCGAAGCCGAATGCAGTGAGATTTGAATGTAATGCATGCTCAGGCATGGAAGAAGGGGCGAATCTGGAGCCTCACACGCTGCGAGTGGAGCGCTCCATCTCTCGTGCCCACAAGACCCAGCTGGATTCTCTGCACCGCCAGCTCCAGGCATGCCACTATTCCCCTCAGCCCAAGTGCCCTCCTTTTCCAAAACGCTCAGAGCAGGAATGCAGTCTGTCATAGGAAAGTGACAATGCAAAAGCTTAAGACATGCCAGAGCACAGTTGAGAACAAAGTACTGTTGAAAGTCATCGTGGTAGAGGCGCAATAAGAAACGAGGGTTTGACTACTGTGGGGTTGGTGCAGGAAGTGGATCATGTGATCACTGAGCGCAACAGCCTGCAGCAGCAGCTGGCGGCACTCTCAAGTGCGCATGAGACCGAGACCGCTCAGCTGCACCAGGACAAGGCAACACTCCAGGTGAGCTTTCTCAGGGCTCCTCTGCGCATGCTTTCACATTGTGACCAGCCTATGCTAGTTAGCACAAGAGAAACAGGCTCATATTCACACAATCAATTCGAGTTGTCTGTTACATTATTGCCTTTGTCAATCTCTGAACAATCTTCTCGGCAAGACCATGTGTTGCCTTCCAGTGCAACCATTTAGCTCAAATAACAAGATCAGGATAGAGTCGCAATTAAAGTGACATAAGTTATGTTACATAAGCTTCTTTAGTGACTGATCTCCGAGTCAGACCATCCAATCTCTCCAAGAGAGGCTTTTGGGTTGTCCGGTGACGCAACCATGCAAAACTTTTCCCATGGATGCATTGGACAAAGTGCTGTGCGATGCTGCGCATCAGGCGTCGCTGCGGCTGGCGGAGGATGGGCAGAGCACGATGCGCGCGCGGCTGATGGAGGCCGAGCGCAAGATCGGGGAGGCAGCGCAGCTGCGCGCCGACAATGCCGAGCTGTTGCGTGCGGCCGCGGGTCTACAGGCCGAGCGCGACGCGGACCAGACTCGCATCGACGCCCTGCAGCACAAGCTCGACAACCTCCAAATGTAAGTTTCCCCCGTCACTGCTCATGCTTCGTAATGGCTTGCCTACGTTTCTGCAGTCCATTAATGCCCCATTTAGTCGTGAGCCCAACATAAAGGATCATGAGACATTCTGAATGACTAGGGGCTACCGTTTCACAATAGGTGGCAAGCGGTATCCCCCGCAACCACCCCCCTCGCAGCAGTGATGCAGGGGCGGCTGCGGAACAAAGGGCTCTATCAGAGTTTGTCCTGGCAAAGGGTGCAAAAGGGTATCCGACACCCGCAGGCGCAACACGGAGCTAGAGAGGCAGCTGCTAGAGCAGCGCTCGGAGTCGGCGCGCGGCGCGGCCGCAGCGGCGGCGGCCGGGGAGGCGCAGGCGGTGCGAATCCGCATCCTTCAGGACGCCAACGGCGCGCTCGTGGGCGCGGCTGCCGCCCCCGACGCGGCGCCGGCCGCCCCCGCGCCGACACCGCCGCTGGCGCGGGCCATCCAGGGCGCCATCTGCTCACTGCAGGAGCTGCCTGTGCTCAAGGAGCGCAACCGCGACGCTGCCGCCAAGCCAGGTCTGTTCCAATGCAGCGTGCTTATTGTGAGGGCAAGCTCGAAGGTTTCAGCTCTGTCCCTCTTTTACTGTTGACAAATGGAAGTGCTGTGGAGCGCAGAAGAGGAAGAAAATGCCAAGGCGACGGGCATCTGCTCCTGCTACCCACCTGACTTGACTTGTCACTACACGTCAACAGTATAGAACTTCTTGCATCTTACTCAAGTGCACTAGCGCTTTACTTTCAGCTGGGGTGCTGGAGCATCTGGTGGTGCTGCAAGGAGGAACTGCTGAGATTGAGGTGTGTGTGTGTGTGTGTGTGTGTGCGATCAGGGGGAGCAAAGCAGGGGCAGGCAGCGCGGCAGCCCCGCAGCCAGGGCGAGAACAGCAATGCGGACGGCAGCACAACGCGCTCCGCGGTGAAGCGAGTCGGCGGCGGCTACGCTCACACCCCCATCAAGCCCACCAAGGCCTGCTCGAACGCCGCTGCAGCAAACTCTTTTGAAGCCCCAGAGCAAGATGGGCTTCCCCCCAAGTCCCCGCTGCCGGCTGCAAGGCCTGCAACCCCCGAGGCAGCCGCCGCCGCAGCCCAGGAGCTAGCGAACAGCCTGGCAGAGATGCACATCGGTGGCGTCGCATCGGAGGCGCAGCGCAGCATAGACACAGCCAATGCTGCAATCGCTGACAATGATCTGGCAGGGATGTCCGTCGGAAACTTGCAGGCGCGGGGTTCAGGCGGCAGCTTGGGGGGTCCGGCGGCCGGACAGATCGGCGCGGCGGCGCAGCCGGCTCCCGGGGGCACGCCGCACGGCTACGTTCCCTCCGCCCAGAAGCAGGCGCTGATGAGGGAAGAGCTGGTGCTGGGCAGCCCCTCCACTCGCGCCAGTACACCCCAGTCACGCACCCAGGTGGGTTCTCCTTCTGGCGGACATAAGAGATTCTATGCGTGATCCTGCAACATTGCACATAGCCATTTGACTCTAGTGCAGTATTGCTATGCTGATGGTCTAATGCAATATCATCATATTCTCCCTTGAAGCCTCCCTGAAAAATGCCCGTCATGCTGCGAATGTGCCTCCAGAGTGATGCAAATGGAATGCAAATCGATAATTGACTTGACTCTGTAGTGTCTCCAGGTCTCGCTATAGATGTACTCATATCCTGATTCTGTTGATTCTTGGTGCTGCAGAAGTGGCTGAAGGACAACCTGCAGCGCTCCAAGGGTCCAGGCGGCTCAGGGTTGAAGGAGAGGCGCACACCCGGCAAGGAGTCTTTCTGGGGATCCGCCAGGAAGTCACCCTCATTGGCCAGCAAGGCACACAAGTCCCTGATCGACCGATTCAACAACCCTGGAAACTAGGGATGAGGGGGTTACTAAAGGATTCCCCCTGAGTGATTGCACTGCCTCTTTTTTGGGATCGTCATGGCAATGCCAATTATGATCAGGATGTTCTCTAGGATATGGGAAGCTTTGCAGGAGATTTGATGTGACGTGCCTTGAGCATTTCCTACTGCAGAACTGAAAGATCTTCGCCAGGATGAGCGCACTTCTTTTATCTATGAGTTGGTATCACAGCAGGAGCTGAAATGGCTGCTGCTGCGTTATGGATGCTTCTCACAGAGGAGTCCCAGAATTGCATATACGCGTATGTTTTCCAGCAGACTCATGAAATTTAGGTTAAGCCTGGATGATTTGTACATTTTCGTGCGATGGACAAGGCTTGCAAACACTTGCAGACACCAGACAGTAGATCTGGCCTTATGATAACACAATACAATCTTTTTCTGCCCCAGTATTGGGAGTCAATATTGACACTGTAACCACTGAGCTGACATCGCTTGAATCCATGCATGTTCCTTGTTTCAGTGCACTGCTCGGCGGTCAGATCGGCGGATTGCAGCCGTCCATCGCCTGAGCAAGTCCTCTATGTCAGCATCCATCCGCATGCCTGCATGCATATCATACACATTGACAATTGCTCTTTGACATGCCACTGCAATGACTGGCACTGCCTGGTATATGCCTGTTAGACTGATATGTCCCGATGAGTGCATGTGCATGCTCCAATCACCAAGGGACCGTTCAACTTTCAGCCATGAGGCTGGGCACCCTCATCCTACTTCTCTGAGAGTTGAGGGAGGTCGCATAGGGCTGCGGCGCAGTCCTTACTGTGCCAACACAGTCAGCGACGTCCATTGTCGTCCATCAAATTAGTTAAATTTCCAGAGACTAATGTGCAGGCTGTGGCTCACCTACGCCTCCCCACACAAGGAGGTCTGGCAGGTCTCTCAAGCCACTGTCTCCCACTGCACGCACGCGCTCAAAGCCAAAGTAGCTGTAGTAGCGCACCAGCCTCTTGTGCCACGCATCTGCCATGCACACACTCCGCATTAATGATAGAAGATGGTTATTCGCAACGGGCATCCGTGAGGGTGATAGTGTACCGAGCCGGCTGCGCAAGGGAGCATGATTGTCAAATTGCGTGCTTTAAGTTATAATCCTCTGATGTCACCTTACCAGAAGAGGACCACAAAGATAGATGTAAATTACCCAAACCAGATCAATTCCCCCACCCAGATGTCTAAGCTGGTGCTTCAGGGTTCACTGGATACACAGGTCATGTCAGGGTCAATCTGTTGACTGGAGCTCAGAAAGTAAAGCGCACCATCATCCTTGATGGCGAGGATCTCTGCCTTGGTGCAGCCGACGCTGTGGCCAAAGCTGAACACTGCGCCTCCCATCAGCAGGCCCAGCCCCAACACTCCCCCTCTCAACCGCTCCCCTTCACTCCCGCGCACCCTGCTCCAAAATCCGGACACATATTCAGGACAACCCTCTGCACTGTCGCCTGCAAGTAAGAATACTGGTTGCCCCTCATTTCTGTATAATCTGCCTGTGCAAAATCTGCTGCATGCAAGTACAATGTGTCATTCGCAGGGACACTGCGCAAAGGAAGATGATCGCACCCTCGCGTGAATATTTCCAGGGAGTCGCAGTGCATGAGACCCATGGCCGGCACCGTGAAGCCAGAGCTGACTGCCATTATTGGGCCATCTTCGTCCCTGTCTCTTATCACAATTCTGTAGAAGGGACCCAGAGTGCGGGCGTTCAAATAAAGCCCCCTGCGATCACCAGTGTAAAGGTGTCAAGCATGCATTGTTGCAGTTTCCACTATGTGCTGGCTGAGAAGCAGAGCAAGCTCATACCTCCGGGCTGCAATGCTCTGCACCTCATCGAGCGTCAAGAGGTCCGAACTTTCCTGTTCAGGCTGCAATCCATACAAGCAGCGAGTCAGCTTTGGCACTATCACTTGCTGCTAGAACACCACTGTGCAAAGAGTCCAGGTCGGACCTGCAAGGTCGAAGTGCCTTCAAGCTCGTCGATCTGAGATTCCAAGCTCCTTGTGGTGTTTGAGACACCACCAAAGGCAAAAGCTTGAGGTTTGTGTAGAGGTTGCCTGTCAGATCGTGGCGCAAGCTTTTGACACTTATGGGAGATCTTCAGGCTCCTGATGATCGGCAGCTGTGGAGGGAGATGTGATGCGGTTCGGGTGCTGTGAGTTGCACCAGACCTTAGAATCGAGCTACTCATGTCCTGGGCTTTTGATCAGAAGATAATGTTGGAGATCTGTGGGATACTTGTTTCTCACAGCAATCAGCAAGTTGGCCTGTCTGCGATCAACAGAAACTCTCGAATTATGCCTTTCCTTACGAGTGCAAAGTAATAAGCTCCAAGAAGGCGTTCCTACCACGTCAAGGGCAAAACTAGCACATGGTGTCCACGCTGTATCCACGTGACCAATTGGGCGCGAGTACGGTGTCAGCAAGACACGACAGTCAATTTGCCGTCAAATATTGCTCAAAGTCAAGATCAGAGATGTGCTCGGGCTCACAACGTCGTGCACCAGATTAGTCCACACAAGAAGGGCAGATCGTTGCTTTTCCTTCGCTAATCGGGGCATCGAGAGGTTTCAGTGCAGGCCTCCTTGAAGACAGCTTGATGAATACTAGGGGAAACACAGATACCCTCGTCACTCCATTTATGTCGAACGCAAGACCGGTGCGATACCATGGCTTCATATAAACTTCTCGAGGCAGGGTCAGACCTGTCGGATCAAGATGCGCGTTTTGCTTGTCCTGATGTCGTCGATCAGCCTGTCGATCGCTGTATTGATTGACAGTACGGCTGCAAAGTAATAAACATGGGAATTAAGTGTTGGCTGAAGCAGAATACAGAATTCACCCAATGCCCCACTTGAGGGATGAGCCATGCCAATGCAGGCTGCGAAGGTGATGGTTTGGATTGCTGGAACTGGTGCAACAGCTTTCGGTGTCTACCATTTAACGCAGCAGTTGCACAGCACGCCCCCACCCTTGGATGGTGCTGGCAATAGTGGAAGGTCAGAGAGCAATGTTGGGCCCAGCAGCAGCGGGCTGGATCACCTAAGAAACCCTGGAACTACTCCCACACGAGACCTCCTCCTCGCTGCCGGGGGTGCTTGTGGCTTGCTTGGCGTAGCTGGCGGCGCCTTTGGTTTTCATGGGCTCAAAAGGTGCGCAAGCCGGTCATTCCTCTCCTTGTGTTTTACCCTCTAAACTTAGCAACAGTCCCACCAAGCGGCCACCATATTGAGTGTTGATGTGACATTGATGTATAGCTGCATTTGGCAATATGCAGGGTAATAGCACATCGAGGACAGAGCGCGCAGGAGCTCGTCCAGTTCTGGCAGATAGCCACACAGTATCAATTGTACCATTCCGCTGGAGTTGTCGCGACAGCAGGCTTGCCTGAGAGGAGCGCTATTGCAGCTGCTGGTGGCTTCCTCACAGGTCTGCCAACTCACGACGATAATGTTCTTTTTCTGTTTGCCATATTATGGGTGCAAGCTTGGAGAGTCGTTGATGGTCGATCTAGTAATGGTCTGCACACTGAAGGTACTTCTGAGAAGTATGTGCAGGAAATTTGCACTTGAGTATATTCGCTGACAGCCCTGCTTTTTCCTGCAGGCATAACTTTGTTCTCTGGTTCCATCTACGCATACGTACTGACTGGCCGCAAAGCCTTCCAGTACCTTACTCCCTTCGGCGGGCTAAGCTTCATGGCTGGCTGGGGAGCTATTGCTGTGTACCACCTCAGTGCTGCAGCACGGCTGTGAGTGCCACTGATTGTTAGTGGCCTTGAACCTATGCCGCAGTTCAACAAATGCCGATGCCTCATCTGCAAAATATGTAGAAACCTTCGAGGAACTGCACCGCTGCTTATGCTGTATACATTCAAGTTGCAACAACAGTTTTAGTCCGCTTAATCTAGAGGAGCACCCGAGAAAATGGGGCCAAAGAGATATCATTATTATTATTATTACACGCTTTTCCTGCCAAGAGGCAAGGTGCGTCCTGCAGACAGAAAGAGATATGGCCTGCCCAAATCCAAATCGATCTGCAAAAATGGCTGGTGAACTCGAAACAACAGCAAATTCACAGCTGTTGATAACTAGAAATTCTTCCAGCAGATGCCTACGCTCTAGTACTAGTTCTGAGCATCTTTCAGGAATGATGCAATAGCCCAGGTTCACTTTCCTGGCAAAAGCTGCAGATTCATGACAATTGCCTCTAATGACTATTGAAGTCTCTGAAAGATCATGCATGATCCCACAATGAGTCCTGATATGTGATGTATTGCTGCCAGAAGGGAGCTGTCTTTTGCGTCATAGTGTCTATGTAGGCCTTGTGCTGTTTTGAGATTACAGCATCTCCAAGAGAAGGATAAAAAAAAGCAACCCTTGTGGAACAGGTCCGGAATCCCGCCAAAAAGGAAGGCCCGAGCATCAACTGAAGACGAGCACATCATGACATTGCAAAGAGACCCATAGCACGCACACTCCTTCACCACTCCTATGGTACATATCGCTTACGCATTTGGCTGCAACACATGCATGGTACTCTGGCAAATCAAAAGGTGTCGCGGATTCTAGAAGACAGGCAGTGCACATGTTGCGCATCCATTGGGTGGGCAGTAAAGAACACATAGACTATCAAACTCTATAATTTCCTACTGTCCAAGCTTTTACAGCCAATGTCATATGAGCTGAACCATACGGCAAGACCACCAAATAATTGTGTGCCGGCCTTTCCTGCAAGCACCAATGGTCTGTACACAAGGCCCCTGCTCGGCACGCGTGCACGAAGGATTCACAGCTGCTGCTCACTTGTGCGCATAGAGCATCATCCACGCAAACTAATTGCTCATCGTGGCCAGCATGGGCTGGCAGCGGTAGCCACTTTGTGATCCCAACAGCACTTCATGTCCAGGTTTGTACAAACCAGATGGCAGGTACCTTGCCTAATTTTGCAAAGGGCCCTGCTCTCCCAAAGCGCCCAGTACAACCAGCATTCTGCTACACATCACAACAAACTCCCCGCTACAGAGAAAATGTCCTCCTGGTTCTGGCACCCTCCAGGGGGCTGTGACCTACAATTTGGAGCTTCTCATCAAGCGTGCTATCCATCTAGGAAGCACCAACTCAAGCCCTCTTACGCTTCTGGCTAACAAGGGCTCTGGAGGGCTTGCATCTGGTGCAGCCATCTTTGCGCCAGCGGCATTTTGAGCACCCAGCACCTGCGCATGTTGTCGAACATCATCGACCATAAATGGAAACGCTCACTGCAGACACACAATTGACAGTATCTATCCATGCATGCTAATGTGCAAGTTATGAGCTGTGATGGCTCTGCAACGTTGATTCCGTCATCAGGATGGTACCACTTGTGAGTGCAAGAATGAAGCCAGGTAAACGCACCGCCATGCTTCTGCCCAAGCCGGCTCGGCTGCTTGGTTGCTGCTTTGCCCGGCGCCGCTGCAGGCAGCCGCCGCTGCTGCTGTGAGGACTGGGCCGCAGCTGCGCACGCCGCGAGCGGCTTGGACTGGGCCTGCGACAGGCGTCTCCGCTCCAGCACGGACAGCAGCGGCTTGGCAGGCAGCTTGCAGGCCGGCTTGACCTTGCCATTCACTGCGGAGGCGTTCCCTGGCTCGGTCCGCTGCCCCGAGGCGGCGCTCGGCTGCGCGGCTGTGAGGTTGCGCAGAGACCCCGCGGGTGAAGCAGCCGCGCTGAAGGAGAAGATTGTGCGCAGACGCTCCTCGCACGCCGCAGAGCTCTCCCCTGGCTGCTGCGCCAGCTGCGCCCATTCCGGCCTGCACGACCGGTAACTTCATGAGTAATGGTGGACGCCTTTGATGAACCTCCTCCTCTACAACTGACTGTGCCGCCTTAATTGCATTCATAATTGGAACAAAGATCAGAAATCTAACGCCCAGTGAATAGCAAAATTAGAAGGCAACTTTGTCGCATGAATCAGCGGGTCTCACCGGCACCCAGCGATGGAATGCTGGTTGAAAAATTCAACCATGCGAGGCACGCGATCATGGCGGAAGGTGCCGTGGCGCCGGCAGGTGCAGATATACTCCACACGCGCGCTGCGGCGCGGCTGCCCCGTCAATCGCAGCGCGCGCTCGATGCCGGGAATGCCCGTCTTCTGAGTGGTGGTGGCCCCGGCGACCGAGGCCGCGCTCACCACCACAGGACTGCGACAGGATGCGGCTGGCTTGGATGCACCGCTCCCTCGCGTGCTGTCTGCTGGCTGTGCGCTCTTGCGATCACCTGAAAGTAAAGCGCAACAGACCTTGCTCAGCTGCATCTCATAGGGCACGACATCTCCACAACAGCTGCCTTCAAACTAATGCAAATATCATATATGTCACAGGTGATAATGTGTCCACCATAACGAGTTTCATAAAACAGTGTACAAGGATGGCACGACGGCATGTCAGCTGCAGTAGCTGACCCTAGGCAGCGGGAGGATGTCGAAGTGTTCTCAAGCGCACCTGCCGAAGTTTGCCGCGAGCTGCCCTGCCGCAGGTGGCCGCCGCGAGAGGAGCCGCGCCCGCGCACAGCTGACAGCGTGATGGCCGGCGGCCCCTTCCACGCCTTTGAGGCCGCCTCCACCACCGGCGCAGCCGGCTCTTCCACCCGTACCTTCTTGGGCGGGGGCGGGGCCTCCGGCAAAGCCTTCCTCTGCACTGGGGGCTTCCTGCCCTTGCTGGCCGCCTGCTCGGAGCGGCGCGGGACCACGCGCTTGGCGACATGGGTACGTCGCGCAGAGGCGATGAGCCGCCGCGCCGCGGCCGCCTTTGTGCGGCTGCGCTTGACGCCGGCCAGCTTCTCGTAGTTCTGCTTCGCGTGCCGCAGCCCGTCGCGCGCCGCCGGCGCCGCGTGCTGCTTGCGGCCCGCGGCCGGCTTGCCGACGCGCATGGCTGCTGCCGGATTGGCGACCGGCTGCGCTGGTGCTGCAGCACTGATTGCTGCCTCGGCCTCATCTGCTGGCTTGGACTCTGCAACTGCCGAGGGCACCAGGATGCGGCCTGCCGGGCCTCTTCCGCGGCCTCGTCCCCGGCCCCGACCGCGGCCGCGCCCACGGCCCCGGACGCTGAGTACGCCCCGGAGCGGCAGCTGGGTGCCCGGGCTTTTCCTCACATAGCCGTTCACCGAGTCTGCCGAAACACAAATCCAATGTTATGACAATATCCCTGGCAACGTTGGCCAGATTGAAGGGCAGAATCCCCCTGACATGTAAAAAGCCAAAATTTCTACTCAACCTTCAAGTTCCCAGCAAAATCAGAGAAATATACAATGCAACGTGAGAGAATACTGCAGAAAGTGGTCCAGGGCGATCAGTTACGCACCGCCCTCGCAGGAGGCTGGCTCCCTCCCAGAGCACACCGGGCAGCTGTACTCTGGAGCCTTCAGCATCTTGCCCCAATTGACAATCCCGTAGCCGGGGCGGATCTTATAGCAGTTGAAGCAGAAGCAGCGGGAGCACGAGGAGCAGCCAGCCAGGTTGCCGTCGCCCTTGCACCAGAAGCACTCCCCGGCATGCTCGGCACCTGTCAGCAGACATTGCTTCAATTATTTTGCAGACGCTACTTAAAAATCATCAACACCCTGACATTGGTTCACGAGAAGGTCCCATCAAGTGCCCAACATCATGCAGCAATCACCAGCTGCTAAACGTTGTCACCAAAATATAAGGAGGAGGAAGGCAGGAACGCACCAGGCTTGTGCAGGGACTCCCGTTTCTCCGCCTGTCGCGAGGAGGGCCCGGGCTCTGCATCCCAGGGCGGCTGGTCGCCGGGGCTGCTGGGGTCAATCATGACCTGCGCGCTGATCAGCGTGGCAGCCTCACGCGCCACCGCCGCAGCCGCTTTGTTGGCCAGGCGCGCCTCGCGGTCCGGGGGCGGCTCCAGCGGCAGACGCGGCAGCGCGGCAGAGCCGTCCGATGCGCCGGCGGCGGCTCCGTCGGCGCCGTCCGGGACGAGGCCCGCACGGACGCGCCACTGCTGCCGCAGCAGCAGCAGCTCTCGCTTCTTCCCCCTCTCCCGCCGCCGCACCTGGTCCGCCATCGTCCGTATCGTCTCCAGGTCGGTCCTGTACATGAAACCACCACTCAGCATTGCCTGACATGAGATTGCGAAAGTCTGAACCCCCACATAGGGGCTGTTCGCAATCAGGCCCTGCAGGTGCTTTGCCCCTTCCACTTGGCACAAGGTCTAAGGAAGTCATTGCTTGTCAGCACACGGCCTAGCATGCATGTTGCAACTAGACCAGAGGACGTGCTAAGAAATGTAGGAGGGGAATAGATCTGAGCGGTGACCTGATGGACTCCAGCTTGTAGAGGGCGTCCTCCGCGTTCATCCTGCGAGGGCGAGTGGTGGGCGGCCGCGGAGCGTCCTGGCCCATGAAGGGCAGATCAGAATCGCTACTCTTCTGGGCGCCCGGCCGCGCCTCCTTGCCGGCGTCCCTCACCTGCACCCAGGGGTGCTCGAACCACAGCCGCTGCAGCAGCGGCCGCTTCGCCTTGAGCCGCTTCTTGCACCAGTGCTCGTACACCGCCTCTATGCACGCCTTGTGGACGTGCGCCAGCCCCTACAGCCAATCCCCAGACTCAAATGTTGAGCCAATTACAGCATTCAGCATTCGTCCATTTCCATGTATTCATCTTGCTGTCATTGTGCTGCAAGTGTGACACTTTCACCACAGCTTGGCACATCACAGGTCATTGAGCAACGATAGCAGGTATTCCTGGTTTCCCTGAATGCATGAGCCCTGGATCCACGAGCGTCAGGTATGAAACACAATCCAGCACTACACCTACACCACCTGCGCAGGAAGCAGTGCTTACCTCGCTGTCACAAGCGCGCTGCAGGGTGTACATGCCGCTGATGTCTGGAGGCTCGGAGGCAGGATCCGTCAGCGCTGGACACAGCTCCACCCTCTGCTGCAGCAAGGCATGTAGCGCCTTCTCAAAATGGTCCACCAGCATCTCGAATGTGTCCTCTGACAGCGCCCTTGGCCCTCGTGAGCTCGCCTGCACACATGCAGAGAAACGCACTACTGTCAGTATCCTTCTGTAAGCCCTACAGAGACAAGAGAGAGTAGCATCACTAAGCAAACTACATATTATGTACACGGGGAGCTGCATAGGGACCAAGAAGACATATGGCTCTCTTGCTGACCTGACTGTTGTATTGTGCAAGCCACTCCTCGTCCTCATCATCCATGTCATACTCCACCCTTGACTCAGCCCAGTCCCCATCTGGGCTGACATAGCGCACATACTGGCCCTCAACGCTCTCCTCACCCTTTGATGCCCCGCCTGGAAACACAAAAGCAAATGCCATGAGTGGATAGTTGCGTGATTGGGGCAGGTTTGCACCAATAATGAAGGCGTTGCAGGAGCTGCCATAAATGATGGGCTTGTTTTGTACCATCGCTGCCTTTCCGAGCCTTGGACAGCTGTCTGCATCTGGGGACGTCTATTGGATCCACTCCAACTTCAGGAGTCCCTGCTGCAGCCACTCCCTTGTCCCTGGTCCCTGCAGCGCCCTCATCCTCTGGCAGAGCCTTGAAGCTATGCCCTACCACCAACACCTGTGAGCATGCAGGCTTCAGTCCACCGGTCTGTTGCGTGATGACTGGCAACGAACTTGAGACGGCACTAATCATCTTTGAGTGTCGTCAGGCGTCTCGAAAGTCACCTGGGGTTTTGCACTGGCATCTGCCTCCTTCAGTGCTTTGGCCTTTGCTGCATCATCGCAGGTTTGCACCCAGCGGGCAAATGCACCGCCATCGAGCTCCTCCCATTCAGAGTCCCGCCCTTGCCATAGCACCCTCATCTGCAGTCATTGACAGGCTGTCAGGACAGTGCTTCATCACGCAACAGCTCACCAGCAATCTCCTCACTGTCCTCATGAAGACAACTTGCAGCTAAGATGGTTATCAATTGTAGCCTGCCGATCTGTGCCACAGCATGAATCTGCACCTTGTCGTTGATGTGCAGAGGCCTGGGCCTGACAGACCGACCGCCGTCGTCCCTTGGGCTCTTTGGCTGTCGATGTGCCACATGCGATGACTTTGGAGCCGCTCGAGGAGTGGGACCTGGCAGGTCCGACCTGGTCTTGCGTCGTTTCAGTGGTGGTCCTTCCATGACCTCTGCACAATTTAGAAAATTTTCAAGAACTTCGCCTTCAAAACAACCATTTCTGATAGATTCTGAGTATACATGACAAGGCTCACGATCTTGTCCACAAGCCTGGACCTCGTGCACCTAGAGGCAGTGCTCGGCTTCAAAAATCAATTTTTGACCAGTCTCAACAGGATGAGGCATGAACGTTGCAGATCATTCGCACTTGATGATGTCCACTGTTTGAACAGTCATCTGCCCATACTACAAGCCCAATCATGCATCCTGAGGGGCAGTGACCAGGAAATCCAGGCACGTCCAAAAGCAAAGCACTGACATGCTGTGCATGTCGACCTCGCGGTGCTGACCATCCTCTTACAGTACAAATGTATCACTTTGGAACACAATGCCTATGCTTCCAGCCGCTCGTAGCTGCTGAAGACGCTATCTGAACCCCATCACAGTCAGAACTCGAAGATCAAGCGGTCTGACCGGGTTTTGCGCCGGAGCTTGATGCACCATCACCATCTTTGCATCACAACATTACTTCAATGTTCTCAAGGTTCCTGCGACCCACCTTGCTCGATGCTGCCGACTTGGCCCATACGCAGGGCATTCAACGTTCATACTGCCATAGGCTTACAGCGAGAGCGTCCTGCTGCAGGCGCGCTGGAGATCTTCCACTTAAGACCGTGAACAAGTACTTTGTGCCACCCAGCCGTTCAACGAAGAATAGGCTGCCCTTGGGAACAGGAGAAGGCTGAAGGTGCCCAGTTGGACACGGTTGCCGGTCGCCCTTGTCACGATGCTGCGCTGTCTGTTGGTCTCGCTGTCCCTGCTCGGCTGATACAATAGAGAACGCCGGACAAGCAGTTTATTGCAGAGGCTCTTGGCAGCGCGACGTGCGGGAGACAAAAGCACAAGTCATGCTGTAAGCATTAGTAAGCACTGCATCGGCCATGTGGCGTTCCAATACAGCGGGGGGCCCTCCCACTTAATCCAAGATTAATACCAGATCAAACGATGTTTTGGATCATGTCGTGTGAAGAGTTAATTGTCATACATGTCTGAAAGCAGTTGTGATGTGATCGTGCACAGCTGATGTGAACACGAAGCAAACTCCCCTTACGTGGGCCTTGCTTTGTAGAGCATGACTGTCTCTGCAGATCTCACACGTTCGACATGCTTGCCCAGATGGCAGGCTGCTCGATCTATCACATCATTTCGAGCACTACATTTACGCGGTCTTGTATCTGCTAGCTCTTCACAGCAGTGCAAAGAGGCATCCCCAAGCACCAGTGTTGAGCCCGCCCAACGCACAAGCGATGAGAGCTTGCCCAGCGCTGAATACATTTCCAGCCTGAGGGATTCAGCAGAGCTCAGCAGGACTGGTGCGAGCTTGCCTTCGACCACCTCAATCAACTTTGGTGCACTTCCTGCCTTATTATTCAGAAGTGCACCAAAAAGAAAGATCTATGTCGATGCTCGCAGGCAGTCATGCAGAAGCCAGCACCAGCTGGCTGTGCGAGGCGCTGTCTGCGCTGGTGCAACCAGACAGCAAGTTCTTTCCTTGGAAGTGGGGTGCCAAAATCCACTACAGGCGCGCGACCAGCCTTGATCATTATGGCAAACTTCTTTTCTGCAGTGTGATCGTGTGAGAGCTGCTGGAAGTAAAGCAGCTTTTCTACAAGCGCTGAATGCATGCCACAGGCAAGTAGGACAGAGAGGGCAGAAGATCCTATTGGTGCACGGTTTCGGGGTTGGCGCGCATCAATTCTCAAATCTCATACCGCTGCTGTCTGACACCCATCAAGTATGGGCGCTGGACTTGCTTGGCCAGGGCCTATCATGGCCCAGTCGGGAAGCATTGGAAGGTGACTATCACAAATTGCACTCCATCTCATACAAATCAATTGCTGGTGATCCCTTTTTACCCTACATTCCCTGCCCGTGCGGCCATCGCTTATGCGAAATTTTGCATTTGGTACAGAGGAGGAGCTGAGGTTGTCGATTGACACCTGGACACAGCTGTTGGCTGACTTTATTACAGAGGTCATCGGGGAGCCCTGTTATGTGGTGGGCAACAGCCTTGGTGGGTACCTTGCGGCCCAGCTTGCAGCAACCAGGCAACACCTGTGCAGGTGAGCGCTCCTCCACCATAACACTTTAGAATAAGCAGCAACATCCGATGTGTACTTCAACGTATTGCACGAGGAATGGGCGTGGCTGCAAAGCAGAACAGCTCGATTGATCAGCATCCGCACTTGATGCGGGAAATGCGCATGCGGCTCTTGCGAGGACGAGTGAGAATGTGCCCTGATTGTTTGCTCTTGCTGGCGTGGCAGGGGCGTGGTTTACCTCAATGCGACGCCGTTCTGGGCGTTCATGCCGCGGCCGGAGACACAGGAGGTGACGGGACGGCTGCTGCGGCGGCTGGTGGGTTATGATGGTGTCATGCCGGCACCAGAGGGGCTGAAGCGCGTGCTGCGCAGCTTCTGGTGGGACAAATTCACCACCGAGGACACCGTTCGAGGCATCCTGAAGCAAGTCTACGCCGTCCGGTGAGTTCTCATGGTGATAATAAAAACCAAAATTCATCAGCATGCTAATTGAAAATCATGATCCAGCCTCTACAATATCTTTCGGACTTGCCATGGATAAATATGTCTTGTCCGGGAAGCTTGCAGCTCCTCGTGGAAGAGAGTGTTAGCCTGCCAAAAATACTCCCAGAGAATTGCACGTGGAGGCGACTGCATCGATACCCTTCGTTTGGGAGATGTGATCAGGCCTTCACACCAACTACAGGACATGCCAGAGATCTACTTACCCCTTGGCTTGTGACTCTCCCCGTTTGGGATGAGATCACCAGATATTACTTCTGTGCAGGACTGTGGACGACAAGCTGCTGTCCAACATCCTGGCGGCGACGCAGCACGAGTTGGCACTGGATGCAATGGCCTCCATCATTTTCTCACCAGGCACTGTGCAGCGCTTTGGCAAACTGGCGGCCGACGCGCGCTGCCCCTCCTGCCTCATCTATGGCCGCCACGACCCCTGGGTGAGGCCTGTGTGGGGCCAGCGCCTCAAGCGCCTCGTGCCCCACGCAGCCTACTTCGAGGTGCGTGCCATGCACCCCGCATGCCACATCACTCTTCATCACCGTTCTGAGCTCTGCGTTTTTTCGGAAAGTGTCTCACTTTGAGGCGCGTGCCGCGCACCCTGCTTGCCGCACCAATTTTCAAAAGCGTGCCGCGCTCTGCATACCTTGACACTCCATTTCACATCCCTGCGCAAGCGTTCCACTCGCAGAAAAAAACCAGTGCTCTGTGGCTAGCAACTTCCATTGCGTTTGGCAGGCATGTCCTGTCCAGGTTATGACTGGAAAGAGTATCATGCTGGTGTGAGAGACGCATGCGGTCATTGATCCTGACATGGGTGTGCATGTCACTGCAGATTCCTGCAGGGCACTGTCCGCATGATGAGACACCTGCAGCCGTCCACTGGTGCCTCCAAGAGTGGATTGCCTCCATTGAAGAGGATCGACCTCTCTGCTTGAATGTGGGCGAGGAGGTCCTTGTTGACTCTCAGGTGCGCTGATCTTTTGCACCCTTCCCATTCTTTGTTTCTGGCCATGTCACATGCAACATGTTACTACAGGAGGCCGGTTGTGACATGATCATGTCGTGATTGCTCTGAGCAGCAGAGAAATCTTTTGTGCCTGACAGCAACACTTGGTGTTATTTCAGGATGGAGAGGGAGTCATTGTGAGGCATGTCAGTGGGGAGGGACAGACCTTCCTGGAGCGCAGCGTGGGTTTTTTGCACAAATTTGAAGTGGGAAGAGTGGCTCGCTGATCGGCTCTCGGGAAAAGATGTTTCGCTTGGAATTCAGGAGACAGAAATGAGTGTGTGAGGATTGTGAATTTTGTGTGAGGACTGATCTTTGGAGTGTTTTGCTTTGCTGAAATTGACAGATTTTTTGGTTGGGAAGATTGACATTGCTGTCACCTTGCCAAATATGAGGTGCAGACAAAAAAGGAATCACTGCCAGCAGCAGATGAATTCTTATGTGATGCTGATCAACAGCGCTATGATACACAGATGTTGGAATAGGACCTTGCAACCTGTACATCACATCTTCGCGCCCGTCACGATGGAATTACAAAGAGAACTTTAATGCCAAAGAATTCTTGAAATGACCTTACCTGACTATGCCAATGTCAGGCGCCGTCACTGCATCTGAAGTTCTAGCCTCCTATTGTTCACGTCCTATCCTATGACTGAATTCTAGAAGAATACTGTCTTCGTCTTGACCTTGCTGTTACATTCACCGCAGTCGAGATGCTAGCACATTGCTGTTGTCTATGATCCAGAAAGTCTCTTCTGAGGCCACTCCTCCTCCATAATTTCTTCAAGGCATCCAGCCAAGCTTGCCCACTGAATTCATGTGGGAACTCCCTGCACAGTGTCAGCAAGCTGCCAGTCAGTTGACAACCCCTCTCTCTTCATGTCTTTCTCTCCCACCCAGCATGCTCCGCAATCCCCTTCACACAACTCTTCAGAAGCAAACATGGCTACCTGTTGGTTGACATCCTCTACATGTCGCACGACCCTCAAGCTGCAAGCCCTCTTTGATGTGGTCCTGCGGTGCTAACGCAGTGCCTTCAGGAAAACTGGAACACCAAACCTTAATGTACAAGCGGCAGAACACACCTCCCAGTACGCGTGGGCGCCGAAGGCAATGAACAGGAGCCCGCCCAGGAGGGACATGGTGCGCTCGTCCACGTAGGAGGCCAAGTGACGGCCTCCCAGCACCGCCGCCCCTGTGCAGATGGAGTGCCCCACTATGCCGCCCAGCGTCACCCCCACAACGTCCGATGATGCAGCCAGGCCGATCGTCGCAATCTGTCCAGCACAGCATGCATCTTCAGGAGTGCGCATGAAAGACAGAAGGTCCAGGTGATGCAAGCCAGATCAATTGATGCATCATGTTGAGCAAAGCTTGCATCTCAGGGAGCACTCATTTGGGAGACGAGGACCAAGTCAAATTGTTGCAATCTGTTGAGCAAGTCATGCATGAACACCCATACAGGAGAGCTGGAGCAATTCTGCTGAGATCCTGAGCAGGCTGAGACAAGTTGCTCTTTGACTGGTTCACTGCAGAGCATCAGGACTGTGACTGCCGCAAGTAAGGAAGACAGGAACAGAGTGCGCAGCACCGGGTTGTCTTTCCTGCCCTCCAAAAGAGCCAATACACGGGGGCCAAAATGGATTTCAGGGACCCTTGCCTGGCTCCGGTCGCCCCACTCTGCGAGGAAAGTGAGCACGAATGCTTCGAGGAAGACTGGCGAGAAGAGCCGCCGCAGCAGCTGCCCATTGCTCTTGCCCTTGGCGTCCCCCTCTCCGTTGAGACTCCCCTTGGACCCTGACTTGGCAGCCTTGCTCCCCAGCTCCTTCTCCACCTCCTCATACTCCGATGCACCCTCCTGAAACAGCACCTTTACATCAATCCTGATGGCCTGGCGCTATTCTTGATGGCTTTCTAATTGTTAATTTTAAGCAAGTTCACATCTGTTTCAAATGAGATAAATGCGCATTGGACAATGTGCCAGGATAAGGCAACGTGCAGGTGTCTAGGTTGTGGCCTCAGTATTATCAAAGCGTCATCAGCGGATTATCTGGTGGTTGATCCTGATAAATAGACTCATCATCGGCCATGTGTATTGCTAGTAGCATGAGATTGTTTCTCTCAAAGAGCGTCTCACTGGACAATGTACACACAAATATGCTTCACAGGTGGACGCACCGAATCACCACCAACAGCCACCTCGTACAGCATCCGCAAGCCAAAGTAGAGGAAGAGCGTGATTGCAGCATAGTGGGTGTACTTCTTGGAGATCTGCAACATCACAGCCCGAGGCAATCAGAGACACACTTGTAGGTCAGAAAGGCAAAAAAAGCAACCCTATGCAGCAGCCACTCACCAAGTTTGGTGCTGCCCATCCCATCGCAGCTGATAGTACAGTCATCGATGCCAAAGCACCGATGGCGCCCATGAAAACCTGCGGTCATGTATCACATATCAAGACCAGTCACTTCAAAACTCCACACGTAAGGATGACTGGGCAAGGGCATTCGATGTCCAAGGGCATCAAGCGCTCACCGTCCGCCTACGATTCTTCATGGCCATGATGGCCGCAATGAAGAACGTCTTGTCGCCGATCTCTGAGAGCAAAATCATGCCCCATGACTTCAAAAAGCCCTGCGAGGCAAAAGGCAGGGCAGATATAAAGGTGCCCATTGAATGGCATTGTGTGTACATCAAACTCAATGAGGCGGACTTGGGCCACTTACTTCAAGAACCTCGTGCTGATCAAAGTGGTACATCAGACTGATCGGCCGCCCCAAAGCAGATCGCTTGAGGGGTATATGCCTCGAAAATGCAAGCGGCAAACGGACTGCAGCTGTCAGACGGCCCTGCAAAATTCCTTGATCTGCAGGAAACCTTCAAAATATACCGAGGCTTCCTAGCATACACCTTCCCTCCTGAGAACACCAAGGGGCGGATGCCCTCTCCAAGCCGCTTCACGGCAATGCACCACAGCTTTCACAAGATAGAAAATCCAGTTGAAGGTGATCCCTTGCCAGTCTATTGCTGCCACTGTATGATCGCATGGAAGAATTGCCATAATGAGGCTGTCGATGGAGCTCCAATGGAGCGGCCAGTTGCCTACTTTGGCTGCTTCGAACTTTGTTTTGGCCGAAACGCGTTTGACACTCTGGGAGGAGTTTTTGTCGGCATTTTGTCCCGCAGAGGCTCCGTAAGTTGCATCGTCCTTTCATGAAGAGTCAGGACCTAAGGTTTGGACACGCTGGGGTCGAGGTCGCTCTGAGAGGATTGGCAGTCCTCCAGTCAAGCAGATGCGAGAGGAGGGAGTTTGCTCATCGCTAGCGTTAGATGCAGATTGTTTTTGTACAGGTACTTGTGAAGAGCACGTAACAAATGGAATAATTTCGCACGGGAAGGAAGGAAGGGAGGAAGGGAGGAAAAAGACTAAGGTAAGGATTCTTCTCTAGGATAATGCACAGACCATTCAATGGAATGTCGCTACGCATTGCGTGTATTTGCCGATGCAGTCTTGAGTGATCGGTCCATACCAACCCATCTTGCTGGGTCTCTGTCCTTGCCGACGGTGATAGCCGACTGCATGTCGTGCTTCCTCCTGTAGAAGCCGTTCGTTCACCACATGATATACTCAAAGTACCTAGTAGACCATTTTTGCCGGCTCAAAATATTCCGAGCCTCTGTGTTGCGGGGATAACGGGCGCTTCTTATGCAGAGGAAGAAGAAGAAGAAACCAGGAGGCTTCAAGGCCCAGGCAGAGCGGCGGTAAGTCTCCATGATTCCAGCCCAGCACCTACCTAGCTACTTGTCTTGGCAAGTCTCATAAGACAGCATCATCGGGAGGATTCATGATCATGGCTTCACAGGTTTGAGACAGTTGTGGAGAAATTGAAGTCTCGAGATGCAGACGGTCTCTGGGTGTCACTCGATAATTGCGACCTCCATGATTCCAGCATGGCAACGGTAAGCATCTGTATGGAGCTAGCCTGGCATGCAGCCCTTCCAGGCATTATGATGCCCACTTGAATCCGTTTGCTAGCATGCCATGGCTTGTTTCCTGACACAATGCCTGCCTGCTGCAGCTCACAGATGCGCTTGCCAGCAACACAACTGTCACATCGCTCGACCTCTCCCACAACAGCATCACCAGCGAAGGCGCCAAGGTATTCATAGCAGTTGTTTCTAAGCCGTTAAACTTCTGATGCGAATGTGCGAATCATCTCTTTTTGTTGACCCCTTGTCTGCGCCTGGCAGGCGCTGTTTGAAGCCTTGGGAGCCGGCGCAGCCTCAGACCTCATTGAGCTGGACATGAGAGGCAACCCCTTCACCAGCGATGACCACAAAAGCTTGGTACTAGCCTTCTGCCAGCTGTCCCTTCTCTTGAGAAGCAGCGCTACAAGGGCATACCATTGACCATTGTGGGACGCAGCATGGGACACTGTGTACATGATGAGTCCTGCAGACAAATGAACAAGCACACAAATCCGTTAGTAAGACTTCAGCTGCATGTGAAGCCATCGCCCGCTGGTGCACATGACTTAAACAGTGGGATTGTCCTATTTGCAGGCTCATTTGTGGAGTGCTAGGAAGCAGCTCACAGTGCTGGTGGGGGCGCTGAAGAGCGCGGAGCCTGCCGTGTCGGTGTCCCCGTTTGCGCTGCAAGCCAACAGCATCGCAGACGACGAGGAGGAAGAAGAAGAGCATATCTGCAGCAATGGCAAGGGATACAACTCCCCCCTCATCATGCAGTTCTTCCAGGTGAGCTGCTCGACCTGCTGCAATCCCTTTGTCTGCCCCCATCCCTGCAAAAATATCCCAGCACAAAGTTGCTATGTCCCAAGTGCAGAGCTTGGTAGAGGGTGCTTCCCTCAAGTCGTGTGGCGACCGTGCCTTCAGTCCCTGCCTTTTTGAACCAACCATGTGCGGGTGCGTGAGTGCTTCTGAATGCCTGTCACAATTCATACTACAACAGATGGGCAACGATGACGAAGCAAAGCCGAATGGGGATGCTGTGGAGCCAGAAGAGCCTGAGGAAGAGCCTGAATTGGTGGCAGAGCGCTTGTGGGGCCAGGTGAGATTCCCTTGAAATATCACCCCTTCCATCCCTTTAGTAAAGGATTAGATATACTCCTCTGGAGGCCTTGAGCATCGTTCCCGGCATGGACACGTACGCTTCAGCACAGCAGCTGATGTATGTCGTGGGAATCCGTGCAGGTAGAACAGGAGCTAGAGAAGGATTCCGGCACAAGCTATGTGCTGTCGGACGCTCTTCGAGAGATCTGTTCTGCCATCCAGGTGTGTGTCTAACCCTGGATACTGCTGCATCGATGCCTGCCACATGTGCCACTTGAGCGGTGATCCAGCAACTCTTCGCACATGTCTGATGTGGTGGCACATGGGCAGATGCATGCTTGCTGGCTGCAGGTTGAGATGGCGGGTCTCCAACTGCCGATGCTGGAGAGCACCTGTGCAGACGACTTCAAGCCGCACACCACGCATGCGTTCAGGCGGCTGCACCTGCTGCCTGCTGTGCTAGACCGAGTGCCTCGCCCTGTCGTCTGGCCCTCCTCCAACGGCATCCCACAGGTGCTACTCAAGCAAATATGACTACATTCGAACTGCATTACCTACTTTTTGATTTAAAATCTTTTATTGCTATATAATGCTCTGAAGTTTGTCAACCTCAGGCTGAGCATGACAAGGGTGCTTGTGAATTTGCTTGACCTGTAAAACTCCTATGTTAGTTCCGTCGATGCTCGCAATCTGCATGAACCTAAGGCTCAGAGCCAAGGGTCATTAGTCTTCCTTCAGACCTGTACCTCATGCGTGGATTAGGGCGGTCAGGTGCAGATCAGGGGAATGCATGGCCTTCTTTGATCCATCAGGCAGGAGATGACAAGGAACTTCTTGTGCGCAGGCTGCAGTAGGCAGCCACAGGCTTGCTGTTGCGGAGATGGGAGCGCTGCTGGTCGGTGCTGGGGCTGTTGTACTGGACGAAGCGGTTGCAGGCACCGGGATAACGCCGCGCCTTGTCCACCTCTGCTTTGCCCACCCTGCCAATAACGCCCTGCACGCCGTCACCCTCAAGCTGCTTAGGTGACGAGCAATACCTGGCTCTGTCCTTTTGAGATTTTGTATCACCCATGCATATTCTCAAACTTCCACTTTTGGAAGCACGGCGCTTAGAGCTGGTTCCAGGCATAAAGCCAGTCTGAAAAAACCTTCATAAGGCCTGCAGAGCTCCTGAGATGTAGGAACGAACTCGGCATTGTTCTGACTGGAGCGTACTGGCTGTTAGGGCTGCGCTGTCGAGCAAGATCTCGGATCTGTGGCGGCCGCTACTGGAGCTAGAAATGGGCGCGGGAGTGAGCGACTGCGCTGCCGGCCAGAGCGCGCTGCCACCGCTGCAGCGCCAGCTGGCGGCGGTGGGCATCGCCGCCGCAGACATGCCCCAAGGCCGGCGGCTGCCGCTGTCGGGATTTGTTGTGGCGGTCGCAGCGTTGCTGCAGGCGCACTCGCGCGACGGGCTGGCCTCTGGGATTCTGCAGGAGCGGCTGGAGGTGCGAGCGAGGAGCTAGCTGGAATCTGTTAGTTAATGGCGCTTGTTCTCTTGTGCAACTGGAAATAATTGCAGTGCCCAGATTGTGAATCGATGTCCAGTTACCTGCCTGCTTGCTCCTCGTGACACACCTGGGTCTTAAGCACTGCCATCCCAATGCATGCGGTGCCCAATTTGTCTATTAGATCCAATCGCGCTGGGCTGCTCGGGGCCCAGTTGCTGTGGCAGGGTCCTAGTGTGCTGCCAAATATCTCCCAAGCTCAAAAGGGTGTGGGGTTGCTGCAGGGGGACGAGGAGTGGAGGGACTTCACTGAGGAGGGCGGCGCGCTGCAGCGGCTGCTGCAGGAGCAGGAGGGGGGGGACCTGGGGGGCCCCCGACCGCGCGCGGAGCCGACGCTGGACGCGCCGCCAGCCTGCTACGGTGAGGACGGCGAGGAGGCGGCCGCGCTGCCCAACGGCTCCTACATGTTCAATTGCCGCGAGCTCATGGGCATGTTCCGCCACATGCCGCAGCTCTCCGTCACGCCGCGCGGCTGAGCCGCTGTTGTTTTACATGGACCCCAGAGGCGCCAGCTTGACCTCCACTCGGGGCAGCCTGACTGCGCCCTGAGCCACTGCTCGACCTCTGGGTGGGGCGGTTTGTTACGTTACATGAAAGCAGGGATGCATGACGACAGGCCTGGCCCTTGGTCCGCATTGCCACAGCCCACACATGAGGCTCTGTTGGGCGGCCGCAAACCTGTGGTGCCTCTCAGAAGCACAACATGTGCCGAGACCTTTCACGCGCTGTCGATGAGGTGTCAAATTTACGATCAGCAGCAGTGAAGCTCCGTGATTGAGCTGGCTGCTCCAGAGAGTTGAATGTTTTTGCCCCATGAGGTCCTATACAATCTGCTGCAACTGCGGAATGTATAATTTTCTGTCATATGTCATTTCTCTCCAAGGCGTACATATCCATTTGTCCTGGGACCGGCATTGCGGTTTCTTTTCACGTCGGGGGTGTGGCGAAAAAGTCTCTGGAAGAAGCTGCTTATGCGCTGGCACTTCGACACATCACCCGGCCTAGCATTGTACCATTTTGGGTCGTATCGGCTGGAGATTGCTGCAAAGAGCTAGGGCAATGCATGCCGAATCGACACATATAAATCCACGCATGTCGCAACACTTTGCGAGGCAGTGACCAGGCGTGTACAAGGTTTTGTTTTGTGATGTTCTCTGGAGGGTTGAACCCCAGGATCCAGGCCGAAAATAGGATTGTCTAAGGTGTCTATCGAGCGCAAGGCCTAGAGTTTGCCTGGTGGACTTTTGCAGAGGTCTCTCCTGAACCCACAATGACTGTATCATATTTGACAGGGAGATTGAGTATTCTGCAGGGTCCTGGAGCTGTCCACTGGAGCTGGCAGCTTCCATTAGGTACATTTTGGTACCGATGAGAGGCGCAGGAATAAAGAGGTTTTGTCTTCCATTCATTGTCTGTGCTGTTCAAGGACTGTTCGCCCTGTTTTGCTCAGCAAAGATTGCTGTACAAACAGGCTTCAATTTGAGGTATCCAGAGTACAGGGACGTGTTCCGTAGATGTGACAGTGCTATTCTGATTGCTTTTGCTGCAACGGCAACAGCAACGCAGATATGAATTTCTTGCTGGATTGAGAATAGCACTGAGCATGTCAGGATGATGTTTGGTATTTGACTAATTTGAAATTCTACTGCTGTGACAAAATTTCTGTGCAGCAAAAAGTGTGCTATGGGCAAATCTGGTTTTGTTTTCTTACATAGCTGTCAGTGTGCAATGACAATTGTTTCGTAAACTGCAAAGGACACGGCTGATGTCAGAAGTTGAATGTTCTGAACGCACCAGGCCATAGTACATGGTTTTGCCGTGCCTGCGTGCTCTCCCAAGTTTTAGTGGTATGCATAAATTCACCTCTTGAAGACTCCTGACGGGGAGAGCTAGCAAGCTCCATTTGAATCAACATAAATTTTGCAAAACAAGTTCCTGTTGCATCACACTGATGAGAGCTGTGGCTGGGACACCGTGCTCCTTCTCTAAGGCATTTTCACTGTGCTTCCTGTGCAAGATGATCATCGACTTGGATACCTGGCTCTCACACATCCTTCGTTGCCACCAGGCCAACCCGATCCCTGTAAAAGAGGCTAATGTCCTCAAGCCACTCTCTCTCAGATCTGGCACGCGTTTACAAGTAGCCAACTGGTACAGGAAGCGGGACTTGTGATGCCAAGATCGATGCTGCCGTTTTTAACATCGGTTAGCAATTGTGTATGCGTATGCATCCGAGCTGCAAAGTTAGCAAGTCCTGCGATCATCCTTGTTCCTTTTGAGGAATGGCCGAGCGAATCTGCAATTTAGACAAGGCGGTCATCGAAGGTTGATGAGCCGCCAAGCCTGGACAATTGCCCATTGCAAACATCAGGATCCCTGTTGCACGCAGGCAACATGGGTCACGTTAAGGTCGTGAAGTCGGGTCCTTACCACAGCAGGTATCAGGTCAAGTACCGGAGAAGGCGAGAGGGAAAGACAGACTACCGTGCACGTCTGAGGCTTACTACCCAGGACAAGAACAAGTACGCAGAAGACGTGCATTGAGCTGCAGCAAATACTTTGTCTATGACATTAACGTTTGGGAAAAGTCAAGCAAACAGTGTCAATTAATACAGTAGCTGCCTATTGCATTTGATCGACTGCATCCTTTTTAGAAGTTCTATATCAGCGATCCTGATGTTTTGATACGATCTTGCAGGTACAACACCCCCAAGTACCGCTTTGTGGTGCGCTTCACAAACAAGGACGTCATCTGCCAGGTCGCCTATGCCACTGTTGCTGGAGACGTCATTGTGGCATCTGCCTACAGCCACGAGCTGGTCAACTATGGACTGTCAGTTGGCTTGACCAACTACGCTGCCACATACGCTACTGGCCTGCTGCTGGCCAGGCGTGTGCTGACCAAGTTTGGCCTGGCAGACGCCTATGTTGGACAGGTGCAGATCCATACCTCGCTGCGCTAATTCTACAATTGAGGCATTACGACGTCTGCCTGATAAGCATGCATCCACAGTAGCAGCACGTAGGTATCATTGGCATCAGGCACACGGTTCAAGGCACTCAGTTTTGAAGGCTCTCAGGGCTGTGATTGTTGAAAGTGGCTGTGTGTGGGGGCAGGAGGAGGCGACAGGCGAGGACTACAACGTGGAGGCCGCTGAGGAGGGCCCCCGCCCTTTCACAGCGCTGCTGGACACCGGCCTCAAGCGCACCTCCACCGGCTCCAAGGTCTTCGCTGCCCTGAAGGTGCGCACTCGCAGCAGCCCGGCCCCAATGCACCAATGCAGCAGGCTGCCCATATGAGGCGCAAGTGATGATGGGAGATTTTGGATGGAATGTCCCAGTTCCTATGACGCATACGCACAGCCTGTGGGGACTGAGGGCCGCTTAGTAAGCGATCTCTTGCCGATCTCTTTCCTTCTCTTGTCGTGTCTGTGGAGGCCCCCCAAGCCAAGATGGCAGGAGTCCAGCCTCCTAGAGCTGTGGCCGTGGCATTGCATTGTGCTGTGATGGCACCTAGAGGAGGCAGGGGGAAGAGTGGTCTTGTTGCAAGCCTCTGGAACTTAAGGCCTCACATGACCTCTAGTACATGACTTGCGAAGACAGGGATGCCTTGAAGGCAATCATTTGGTCGCTGATGTCATGTCGTGCGGATATGCTGACGCGCTGTTGTCATGCTGATGGCAGGGTGCGCTGGACGGCGGGCTGGACATCCCGCACAGCGACAAGCGGTTTGTGGGGTACAGCGGCGAGGACAAGAAGCTGGACCCGGAGGTGCTGCGCAAGCACATCTACGGCGGCCACGTGGCGGAGTACATGGAGGAGATGCAGGAGGAGGCGCCTGAGAAGTACCAGTCCCACTTCGCCAAGTGGATCGAGGCCGAGGTCGACCCCGAGGACATCGAGGAGCTCTACAAGGGGGTGCGCGCCTACTGCCTGACATCATTTTCATCTGTTTCCACTGCCGCGTGCACACTAGGGAACCAGGCACAGAGGCCCCTCTTCATTCTTGCTCAGCTGGAAGGGAAAACTTGAAATGCGGGCAGGGAAAGCCTGAAATGAAGGCAGATCATGCAGTGTGCACTTGCTGAAATGTGTATTCTATGGGTCCATTCATGAAAGGGGTTTGTCATAGTACTCTCTTTCATAGTCCACTCGAATGTAATCGGACTGGATGTAGCCCACTAGTAATGTATATGTGAGGTTGCTGTGATGGTGGCATGGCAGCGGCTGATGGGGTGCTGATTGCCTGGGCAGGTGCACGAGAAGATCCGGGAAAACCCCATCGGCGAGAAGAAGGAGCGCAGCAAGCCAGAGACCGCCCAGAAGAAGTGGAAGCCCAGCAAGCTCACCTACGAGGAGCGCAAGGCCGCCCTCAAGGTACCTCTTTCCCTGTGGCCTCACCCGAGAAGCTCTCCGACTCAAGTTCTGTCCTTGCTTATGCATACATCTGAAGACTGTGGACTTCTGTAATTGTGCTGCCGCAGTGTAACGCGTTGCACTCTTTGGTGGTGCATGTCATGGTTTGGGATCCTCAGCAAAGGGTGCTGTACCATGAGGAGGGTATTGGTACAAGTGTGTACTTGTGGGTGCTCATGGCTGTGGTGTGTGTTCGTGCAGACCAAGCTGGCGCAGCTCAAGGAGGGCGGTGCTGACGAGGACGAGGAGTAGGCGACACTTGGAGCGTTGCCTGGTGTGTGTGCAGCCTGATATTTGTATGTAGGTCTGCTGGGTGCCAGGGATGTGAGCAGTTCTGATCGTTTCAGCTGTCTTATTTGGTACAGCAGGCATGTAAAATGATTTGTGAATGCAGTGCTTGCTCACCGAGGCAAAATGGCGTCCAGCTTTTTCATAGGGCAGCATGCACAGCTTGCCTCTGATAATAACTATTGTATGCATCAGCTGGTCAAGTTAAGAAAGGGGGCAAATGCGCCGTGCATGTCTCACATGATTGCCGTACCTGATCGCCCGCTGATGGTCAGACTGCAATACTTCACATTCACACGGCATGCCAAACCCGGTGGGCCACTTAAATTTCCATTGGACCTCCATTGCTTGAATCTAGATCTGAACGAAAGTTGAAAATTGATCACCTGGTGGCACTGCACTGCATGCCACGCATTGCGCCGCAGCCGTGGCGGCTGCGGAAATTGCAATCACATGCATCTCCGAGTCTTCTTTAGCCGAAATTGCAATCACATGCATAAGGGATTCACCTACCTTTGGCTTTCCACCCAATTCCATCCTCACGATGCGTTCATAACAGTCACCTGTACAGGACCAAACCGGCTTGCTTTAAATATGAAGAATACAAAAGATCCTGAAAAAAAGTGAGGCACTGCCCAGAGTCGAACTGGGGTTATTGGATTCAGAGTCCAATGTGATAACCACTACACTACAGCGCCCGATCCGCTTGTTGACACCTTGTTGATTTCTACAACATATCATCTTGTTGTCGTGCTAGGATGTCTCGACCCTTCTCGAATGTCCTTTGCGGGATTGAAGTTTCTGATCTTTCTTGGAGGCAGATAAAATATGAAACTCGCGAAGGATACCTGTTTTACGTTTTCTGGATATGATCGCCCTGAAAGCCTGTACCAAGTGCTCGGTGTTGAAGTCGATGCCACTCAAGAAGAGCTCAAGCGAGCATACCGTAGGAGAGCTGCACGTCTCCACCCCGACAAAGTAATTCACGAGGACCGAGAGCGAGCCACCCAGGAGTTCCAGCATCTGTGTCACGCTTTCGAAGTGTTGTCTGACGCCGCGGTGGGATGTCCGGCAACTAACTGTGTATCATTTCCGATCTTCGTGCGATAATTCAATTATTTCATTCGTTCTTACATCCAATTCATTCCACTGCATATTTTACTGTTCTGCAACGCTCCAGGTGTATTTCTGTGAAGTTGAGTGTCGAAGGTTCCAATGGAATCTGTCGGGTTTTCATATGAATTGCATGTGCTGCAGAGAAGGAGGAAGTACGATCACAGTGGATTAGCTGATAGCCAGAGGGCTTGCAAGAAAGCAACGTACGGTACGATAAGCACGAAATTGCTGTTCGCATCTTGATACACAGTTCGGAGTTTGGCCACACGTCTCCTTTATGTGATTTTGTTGCCGGTTCAATGTCCGCATACTTGGCTCTTCAAGTGCTGGGAAGCAGTTGTACTAGCCTCCAAACCGTAGTTTCAACCCTTCAATGCTTTGCAGGGCAACCAAGTCCAGAGGGTTCCCTGCAGCAGCTCTTCAACGATTTTTTTGGAGGCAGCAACTCTCCCAGCGGCGTATCAGGCTTCAATGACTCAACAGGGTACTCATTCGAGACCTCTTGGAGCCATCAGCAGTGCAGCACTTTCAGCCGAGAAGGTCTCTTCAGCTCTGGCGTCAGCACGACCGCAAGGTTTTCAACAACAACAGGTGCGCCTGATCTGTCCTCTGCCATTGCACCACACCCAAATGTTGATTGTTTCCCATGAGCCCAACCCTGGATCTGCATCATGCATGCATGCTCCCAAGCTCACACGGATATCCAGTGGCGCCTTGCTGAAGTCACATGAGAGGGTACAGCGGTGGAAAGCTTGAAGTGCAACAATTTTGCAAGCTAATCTTAGCCTCTGCTGCACTTGAGAGAGTATACACATCCCACCTGCTGGGAGCTGAGGGATCTCGAGACTGTTCCCGGTGCCAGAACACTGCCATGACCCGTGCATGCTGGCTGGTGCAGCGACCAAGGACCTGGAGCTGCCTCTGACGCTGACACTGGAAGAGGTGCAGCGCGGCGGGGAGAAGGATCTGACCATTATTCGCCGTCTGGCCGACGGCGTGTCTGGCCGGCTCATCCCCGTGGACGAGGCCGTGGCTGTGCAGCTGACACCCGGCATCCGCGAGGGCACCAGGTAGCAATCCAACCCAGATCCAACCCGGAAGGAGGATGATCTTTTCTTTCAGAAGAATGCTTACCTCTGCAACACCAACAGAGTGGCAACAAGAGGATTGCTCTGGACAGGAGAGGCTTCATCTGCTTGAGACAATGTTCTGCCTTGAGCATGTGTGTTGCCTGACAGGACAAATTGACGACTGTGTGTAGATTGGAGGACCAATAAAGGTTGGGCTTGTGGGGTGTCACTGATCTATAAGTGTTCACTGGTGCACATTGATGACCAAAACCGCATGCTCTGGGCCCTAGTCTTGTCTTGTAAGGCTGCTGCAGATCAAGGTATTGGACCGGAAACGCATGGTGTTTTCTGTGCAGGATAGTGCTGAGGGGAATGGGCGACGAGGCCCCCGGGAGGGGCTGCTCAGACCTTGTGCTGGTGGTGCGAGAGGCGCTGCACCCGCAGTTTGAGCGCAGGGCCAATGACCTGGTCACCTGCGTCAGCCTACCCTTGCTGCAGGCGCTCACAGCAGACAGCATCCTCGTGCCCACCCTCGGCGGAGGTACCCTGCCGGTGCGCGCGCGTGCACCTCAGTGCTTGCAGTGTCTTGCCCTCTGCCTGCCAATTATTGCAGACTGCCTCTGAGAGCCTTGCCAATTTGTTCTATTTGTTTGCCAAATGTACTGCGCAAGCACCAGTTGCGACATCTTGCATGACTGGTGTCTCCTGTTGGTTGTCAAGGAGCGCTCCTGCTAGCAGCAGGCTCTTAAGTACAGCATTTAAAGCTAGGCCAGAAGTTGGGATTAGCGATAGTACTGCATCCACCATGAGGGGAGGCGGATATGGTACCAGAAATGCATGTATGCTATCACAATTCGCTGAGGCGCAACTGGTGTTTCGGTAAAACAGGTGGCCTTGAGCGGGCCGATCACGCCAGAGACGGTGCTGCGAGTGCCCGGCAAGGGGATGCCGGTGCCAGAGGATCCGGGCAGGTCCGGCGATCTGTGCGTGCGCTTCCGTATAGCATTCCCATCGGCTGTGACGGCCCAGCAGAAGCACCAGCTGCATGCTGCGCTGCAGTGACCTATATTACCCTCTGCAGGTCCTGTAAAGCAGTGCAATATAGTGAATAAGGTCCTTTGTGGCCTGCATGGAGCTCTTGTGAGGAGGCCAATGAGAAGCATCTCTGGGCTGACCACTGCTCCTGTGTACACCAAGACTATGCAACCCCTGTATCTCTTCATACCAGAAGGCCAAATCCATCCTGTGTGATCAGGCCTGGGCTGTGAACCAGGCTGTCTGCACATTGCCAGTACGGCATGATCGAGGCTTGAGAGCCTGCAGATTGATCTGACCCAATGCTCAACATTATACCTCATATTCAGAACACCGTGTTCTAGTGACTAGCTATAGCTGATAGTGAAATACAAGTGTTCTCATGCTGTATTGCCAAGCGCTGCGTGAGTGATCAAATGTGAATATCAGACCGAAAGCATTGCTCATCAGCAAAGAGCTCGAGCTCGAGCTCGATTGCCCGGGCCCATTCAACACTTATAGAGTCTGTATGGTGACAGAAGCGTGCTCCTGCCCGGGCCGGCTGATGTCACTGTGCACCTCAGGATCACAGAGGGCGATCGCTGTTCTGATGACTTTGACAGCCATGCAGATTGCATGGAATCTGATGCATGAAGCAGGGACAAATTTGGATCCCAGAGTTGAAGGCTGGCTTGCATGGGGGATGATCCTAATCAGGGGCACCACTCTTTGACACGTGTCCCGAGAATTCTTTGAACCCAGGATTAGATCCATACACAGGCTCAGCTTCACAAACTCTCTTTAGAGTACAGGTGGGAGCACAGTCTTGCATCTTTAGCTTCGGCAACGCTGCAGACCTTTCTGTACAAATTTTCCTTGAGGAAATGTTGCACTCTTGGAGAGTTCATTCTTCTGTCAGAGGCACCTCTTATTAGGTTACAATGTACAAAATAAGTCTGTAATAAGTGCTGATAATAGCTGGCATGTAGTTTCGGGATGTGTTCTCACTTAATCCTCACCACTTCAGTCATTCTTAACTCGGTGCTATATTGGAGCACGCTCCAAGCGGTGTCCTGCGAACACAATTTGATCATCCCGTCAGAGGGAGATGAGAGATTAGGACAACATGAATCTGCAGCCAGGTATGCTCACACCAAGCAAAAAAGTGACCTCCCACACACTCACAGGTCATCATGAAGTAAAGGTCCGTCTGCGAACAGGCACTACTTCTGGAATACGGTGACTGGCGATGTGCAGTGGGACGATCCTGGCGGTGAGGGCTTTTGTCCTCCTCAGACTAAGGCAATTTGGACATACTCTGGACTTGAGCTCTGCGTCTCCTGTACCTGCATTCTTGAGGGTTGCTTTTTGCCTGTGCTCCAGATGTCCCATTCGAGACAACAAGTGGGCTGCTGTACTGGGTTGGCAAGGATGGGCAGCAGGAGTACAGTGACAAAGAGGTGAGGAACGCCTGCAAGCTCCTTCACATGTGGGCCAGTGCCTCCTTCTATTTGTGGGTTTTTCGAGCCCTGGCGCTGCGGCAACATAGCTGTGGTCTCTGTCTGGGCTCATGATGACTGTCTGCTCACACTGCAAAGTGCAGAGCCACTGGACATTTGGCTATGGCCCGTCCTTTTGCTGGAATCAGAGGATGGCTTAAGGCTGTGCCTAAAGGACAGTGTACTGCACACAGGCACTGCAGTATATGTGGGTTGAGGGCTGGAGTGAGCAGTACGAGCGACCATTCTTTTACAATCAGGACACAGGAGAGTCAGTGTGGGACCGCCCACCAGATCTGGCCTGGCGACGGGTGTCAGTTCCAGAGGAGCTGTGATTTGTCCATAATGGCGTCCAGAAGACAACAAATGACCTATGTAAGTCTGTTTTAATGCATGCGCAGATTTCATGTTGTACCAATAGCACTCATTGTCCACCTGGACACCTGGACGGTCCTATCAGCATTGTTCACCTGGACACCTGGACGGTCCTATCAGCGATGTGATAGCTACTAGCTATATAGGAATGATTTAGGGAGATTCTTTTAACTGATTTGATGTGTTTTGTTTCTGGATTTGCTGCTATGTCTGCTGCTCTCATGTAATGACTGTTGATGCACTAAAAATACCATCTCCGTCTTGTTCACTTCTGCTTTGCATATTGAGAGAAAGGAACCACTTTGAAGAGATATACACCAATAAGGGGTCAGGTAAGTGATAGAGGACATGTTTAACTGTCGATGTCATTACAGAGAAACGCGGCAGCAAATCAAGGTCAATGTCAAGGATATTTGTCCAGGCATGTAAATTTCACATCTTCAGAAGACCAAAATAAGTGACATCACACACTGTGACAGGTCTCTGAGCATTTCTTGAGCCCTCAAAACCGCAGATGGCCGTGGTCCAAATCAGTGAGAATTAGGAGATAGGAGTTGAACTCCTAAATGCTATCTACTTGAATGATGAAATGAACCAACATGCTGACGTCTGAGGACAGCTAGCTCTGCCACTGCTATCCACTGTGACATAGCACAGTTGATCCAGAGCTGCTCAAATGAAGAAATCCCATCAGTCAGGCCGCTGACAAAGCACGCGCCGACGGGTGACGTCATGGTATGCTGATGCGAGCGCTGAGCTGGAGCGACCGGGAACAGCCACCCTGCAGCGGAACAGGGCGACCATGCGCGCCTTGACCTTCTCTTGCTCTGCTGCCGGCAGCCGGGGATCCACCTGCCAGGCACCAGCATCCGTCCTTAGTACTCTGCCATGACATTTAACTCACACAGGGGAGACCGCTGTAGCTGCACAAGAGCGGGCACCCTGATGTGGCTCCTTCAAGTTCTGCAGGCGTTTTGGATCAAGGATGAGACTATGCGGCAGCCTTATGCAAGACATGCCATGAACTCCTATGCCACTATCTCACCACCTCCACCCTTCAGTCAGAAACTGCATCATAGCGAGTCAGGAACACAGCTTTAAGCCCAATTCTTTCCACGCCAGTCTGCCACTGACACTCTGCGCCACCTGTACATCAGATGAAGTTGGGATGCAAGAATGCCCTGGAAGGCACCCACCTGCGCTTTGACCATGTTGGCGTCGTCCCCCAGCTTGCCTGCGCAGGGCATGAGCGCCTCATCCGCAGCCGACTCTCCAGGAATGCGCGCCTGCAAAGCAATGAAAGAATGTTAGCAAGCAGTGTCTTGTCAGAATATTGTACATGCAAACCGCCTGTCTATATCACATGCAAAAATGTACTATAATCCATGAAAGCTGTCAAACAGATAGGCATGCATTGGTGCAGATGACAATTTGTAGAATATGCATGTGATGAGGACTGCAGATGACAAAATGCAAGTGGTATAGGGTGCGCGCCTGCACCGCCTTCATGACCACGCTGGCTAGCTCCAGGTGGAGGGCATCGCCGCCGGGCAGGTGGAAGGGCATGAAGCCGTCGGTTAAACCCCCGAACGCGCACACCGCCGGACGGATGCGCTCCGGCAATCTGCATGCAGACCCCACAATTTTGTCACATATACTCAAACACATGTGTATAACCATCACTGCAGCTGCTCAGCGCAGCACATGCTGAACATCTCAAACGAGGGACTCTTCACATTGATCACATAGAAGTTCCATCATAGAACACTGGTCTTGGTATGATTGCAGGCGACGGACATGGGCCATGGGTGCTGGGCAGTGAGCGGGTTCTGCTGAGGAACAAAGCAGCAGCGGGTATGCAGGCACCTGCAGACTTGCAGGACCTCCTCTGCGGAGCGCAGGTTGGACTGCATGAGAGCCGGGCGTGGCATGGGGCTGCCAGCTGCTCGCCGCCGCTCCCACGCGCTGACCACCACCTGGCGAATCACACATATCTTGTGAAGCCAGGACGCAGGCTTCTTTAGGCAACAATGCACAATTTTCCAGCCCTCCAAGACAATTCTATTCGCAGGCAGATTCCTGTTCACTTGCTGGGAACCGCTCAGTGATCTCTCCAAGAGAACCCATCCTCATGCAACCCCACCATGTCTGCAAGGCCAAAGCATTCATCTAAAATCCAACACTCCTGAGTGGTCTGCAAAGAAGACAATAGGCAGCAGGCCACTATCACGGAGCTGGGGCTGACCTCTGCGATGTTCTCATAGGACCCAGAGTCCAGGCGCCAGGTGCGGAAGAGGTCGAACACCATGCAGCCGCGCGGCAGTGGCGGCTCCTCCGGGTGACGCTCCGCCATGTCATCAAGGAACTCTGCCGGCACCTCTGACACCAGCGCCGCCTGCATATGCACATCAGCTTTGTAAGATTTCAAACAATAGCAGAGAAGCATCCATTCTGTCTTCTGGAGACCTCTGCCACAAGGGAAGCGACAGACATTTTGAAATTGAAGAGTCATATGCGCAAAGCCTACAGTATGTCACCATACAGGATCGCCCGCTGGAACACAGGTGTTTTAACCCCGTAAAGCTGACATGCAAATTCATCGTCGTTGTAGGTATTCTTCAGTGCACCAAGGAGGTGAACTTGCATGGAGATCTGTTGCAGGCATCACATAATGGTTGCAGGCAGTGGAGACCAAAGCACTCTCACCTCCACAAAGGCCGCAGAGCCGTAGGTGTCGGCGAGGGCGGTGGCGAAGGGAACCCCGCCGTTGGCGCGCAGGAACAGCAGGTGCGCCAGGAGGGCCGACACTGGCACCGGCGCGGCTGCGCTGCCGGCTGCGTCGTCATAGCGCGCCAGCAGCCGCGCAGTGATCATCATTAGCTCGTGCGCGTGTGTGCCCACCAGCCTGCCTGCAGCCAGGCAACCCAGACACCCCGTTAATGCAGCCGCGCTCAAGCTACTTGAATCATGGGACAGCCGCCTTCCTATCTCTTTGTGCAGTCTTCAAAACGGCCGGCAGGGTGCTTGTCTGCAGGCATGGTGTGGGCATGATTAGCGGCTTTGCGAGGCAAGTGAATTGTATATGTACTGCCCCTGTGCAGAATGGGACAGGGATGCTTTGCCAAGCGCTCTTTACAATGCTTCTCAAAGAACATGTGCACGCATTGAAGTATGATATTGAAAAAAAGCGTCCCCTTAACACCCCGTCCGCGCCTGAAATAGCAAGCGGCTGGCAACAACACATGCTCCGGAAGTAGAACAAGTACGATTGTGAAGCGTGGCCATGGCTCGCCTGTGTACGGGATGCGCTGCTGCGGATCAGTGATGCCGAGGTGGCGAAGGGCGCGATTGATGAGCGTGACGGCGTAGACGGACGATGTGCCCATGTAGTGCGGCAGGTGGCGGGCGCACAGCAGATTTTGCAGCAGCAGGTACGCCCTGTCAGACGAGCGCCGCCCAGCAAACAGCGCCAGCTGCACTCAGCAACAACAGCTGGACACCTCAGCGCATGACTGACCCACTTCTCTGCTCAATTTCTACACATGCAAGCAATGCCCCACTTGTAACGTCTAGCAAATGCATTCCAACTGAACTCCTTGGCGCACGACCAAAGTGTTCACACATAATCTCATGTCATTGCAGGGCCAAAAGGCTCCCTTGCCCTGAGCGAGCAACATCATCTTGCTCCTGATGGCGCCCCAATCCCTCCAAAACAGGGCCACAATCTGATGAGCAGTATATGCACATCAGCTAAAATCTACACTTGCAGACAGCGAGGGAACACTGGAGACGCACCTTTGCCTGCAAACCTTCCAGGGCGGAGAGCTGCTGCAGCACTCCGGCTAGGTGCCCCAGTGAGTTGGCCAGGCGCTCAGTGCGGTCCAATCGGACACCGGTGCGCCTGAAGAGGTCCCTCACCTACAGCATCTGGGGCAGTGTATCAGCAATGGAGGGAGACATCTTGTGTGCATTCACATCAAACTCTGATTGTTAGTGGCACGGGGAGCATTTCATGTCATTAGACATTTGGAGGTGGGTGCACCTTGCCTGGGCACGTACAGTGATCTGCTGCACAATCTGCGTCAGGGATGTCTCAACGTTCGATGCTGCCTCGACGGGACCTGGACAATCCCAGCCTTTGCTCTCATTGAGTGAGAACGAGGTCTGGCTATCACATTCTTGAAAGTGCAAAGATAGCAGATTGGAAGGTGCTTATGGTCAACTTCGGCTTCAGGAGTTAGGCTTCAGGGGTCAGGCCTTACGGACCAGTTGCAGTCGTAACGTCTACTCTGTCAGCCTGCTCCACAATGACGGGCGGCAATGGAGTCTTCTCTGCACGCTCTTCCATGCTCTGCACACACCAATCAAAAAAATCATGTTCATACTGTGTGATGAATCACGAGGGTTGCATTGCATGTGCACTAAAGCATGCAGGCCCGACCTCGGTTGTGGCACAGTTGTTGTAGGTCTCCAGGACCTCTTTACTCTCCTTGGTCACCGGCACAATGCGGCTCAGATCGTGTACTAGCTGCTCGTATTGCCTGAAGAGAGCCGGGTCCTGCAAGTGACGTCACATGACACACAGTTAAAATGCTTGCTGAATCTTCCATGCAAAATCCCAAACCCACGTGTGGATGCTGTGTGGAAGTGACAACAATTAGCAAGGCAGCTGACCTCTTCATGTATGCGCTCCAGGGACATGGGTGTCTTGCGAATGTTGAGGCAGAATGTTGCCTCCACGGAAGTGTACAGATCTGAGTACACCTTGTGCATCTTGGGCTTGTAGACATCATTCACGAGCACGCTGTTCAGTTCCTGCTCGCTGAATGACAGCAATTTCTGTACCAATGGGCTTCCAAGGCATGCATCCAGGGCATCTGCACAACACAGTGTATTAAAGGGTGAGTTTGTAAAGGAAGTCTCTCTGGTGCATGCAACGACAAGGGTGCATGTGCTGCCTCCAGGGAACTCTGTGCATGCGCGCTGGGCACATCGAGCTCACCTATGAGGTCTTGGCTGGCGCCAGCTTGTTTGGCATAGAAGCTTGAACGATTCCGAAGGCGATCAATTTTTATGCTCCCGTAGTCCCAGTCGAGAGAGGGCCCAGTAGGCGCCTCAGAGTCATGATGAGGGGATGAGTGCTCGACATTTATGTCAATTGCGCCACTCTGAGTAGCCATATGCTTGTAGCTGCACAACAATTCACCTGTACAATAAACTGCAGATCATTAAGACACCTTACATGCCGGGCACAGACTTTTAGGACGTGTCCGCAATGGCATGCAGTCTCTCACGCGCAATAAGCGCTTCATAAATGTCTTATCAGAATACAACATATAGCCAGCACTGTACGCGACTCAAGCTGAACGCAATCTGGGAGGCATGACAGTAAATCCTACACATCCACTCCTTCAATTCAAAGTCTCTGGCCAAACTCTTATCGGCGAGTCAGAACGTCTCTTCGAAGCCTAACATACAGTCCTTTTCAAGGGCAAATGGAATGCTTCAAAATCGATGAATTGAGGAGATCGGCCTTGTCATATAGAGTGACTCATCACCCAAGGCCAAAATGTGCTTCCTTGTGTTTCACAGAATCTTGTAGTAATCACTCTTAAGTACAGCTTCCTTTGCAAATTATCTCACTCTTGGTGGCATCGGACATAAGCCCGGCGCAAGGACAGGGCCCTCACCCAGCAAGTGGCGTTTTGTGCTTGTGATCCGGGGTATATGAACCTGAGATACCATTTGTGCACAGTGAGTTTGATGTTTGGTCATCAGGAGGTTTTTTTTACCTGCTAGTCTGATACTCTGTGCAAGACGCTGGGAATGGGCGACATCTAGTTCAGGAGTTGGCTTCTCTGGATATTTTTGTTGGTTAAGGACGCAAAAGAAGCCAGCCGTGGCCATCCTGCATCCTAGCAGGGAGGTCCTCCCAAACAGAATCAGAAGCTAAAGACAGGAGGGAGGATGAAGAGGGCGTTGCGTCCTGAACCACAGAGGGATGCAGCCTCTTTCACAGGCACACCCCTTCCAGGACTGACACAGCGGCATGCAGGGGCCAAAGAGGCCCGCTCGAGGCATCGTGGAGCCCATATGGCACCTCGGGCGATGCTGAGTGCGCCAGTGAGGCACCCTGCCAACCAACTGTAGCTTTTACACCTAACGTCTGCACTACATCGCGCTTCAATGCATCTGATCTATGTCATCACTGATTCTTTGACATGTGTTTTACTGTTGAAATGGCAATTTCCAATCTTGTACAGCACACCTGGCTGTGGTATTTGTGGATTTTGTTGTTACTTGGAGGTTCTGAACACCACGTTGCACCCTGCAGGTGGCAGCAGAGATCGTGAGGAGGACTGCTGCATCAGCTGTTGGGGGTGCTATATCTGCAAATGCAGTTGCGTCAGGTGTGCAAATCGTGGCATGTGCTCACCTGGCATCATCAAGAAAACACCGTCATGCAAATTCGCATGATTTGTACAGCACTGATACTTTGTGGTGCACTGCCTGGAGCTCACACTGATAGGATTAAAGTGAGTAATGAAGTGGAAAGCTAACATCTGTGTGTGGGTGTGTGCAGTGGCGCATGGGCCCCTTTCGCAGGCAGGCAACACACTGGTGTGGTACAGCATTGCCGGGATGCTCTCTGCCTCATTTGGCGCATCCATGCTCCCAGTGGCCAAGTATGCCTGGGAAAGACTGGAACACCTGTTGGCGCCGCAGCAAGAGAAGGAGAGCGCACAACAGGTGAGTCACTTGGAGCTTCAACTTGCAAACCTTCAAATTTTTTTTGGGCAAATCCCGGAAACATATTGCACTAGATTTAGAGCCCAATGTTTTGCAGACGACATTCTCATGTTGCGTGCTTGTCCTGCAGGAACCCATATATCTGTACGGCGTGAACACAACCTGCAGCCGCTACCTGAACAGGCCAGAGGCCATTCGTGCTGCGCAATTTGCTGCAGCTGCTCACGAGGGACAGGCAGGCCCTCAAGACTTGAATATTACACTTGGATCTGCCAATCTTTTTACATGCTGCGGACTTTGGCTTGTGCTGAGTCGTGATGGTTTTGCCCTGCAGAAAAGACTGACGGGAGATCCCTACATCATGCATTGTGTTGAGACCGCGGCCATTGTGGAGTGCCTGCATGCCACCTCCAAACTGGACGAAATGGATGAACGGTGGGTGGATCAGATTCTTGTCCGGTCATGCGTGTGCCCTTCAAAAAATCCCTACGGCAAATATTCGCGTGTCCACGCAGTGGTGCCTGTGTTGCACCACTGCTCTGTGCGCAATTGTGACCTGAGTAGCGTTTGACACTCGTGGAGTCTCTCATTGCTGGTACACGAAATATTTGCCCTAGTGGTGCATTGAAGAGCTGCCTCCGGTGTGTTGGACCCTGCAACCTGCGGATGCATAGCTCCTACCCTGGACATAATTACTGTTGGAAGCCACATGCGCCACTTTGGCAGCGAACGGTTGGTTGGGGCTGTCAATGCACACAAACTTTCCTTCAGATTGTAAGGACTTCTCAGCTGGTGCATGAGGAAATATAACAAGCAAATATTGCTGTATCTGTGTCCACAGGGTGGAGGCAGCAGTGCTGGCGGCGCTGCTGCATGATGTGGTGGACGACACGCGCGTGAGCCTGGAGGAGGTGCGAGCCGAGTTTGGGCCGCGCATCGCGCGCATCGTGGGGCAGGTCGCCCAGCTGTCCACCACCACGCAGCTGTTGCGACGGCGCCGCCGCACCCACGTGAGGCCCCTCTTTTTCTCCAAGACTTGTCCGTGCATGCTGTTGTCTTCGTCAAACGACAGTGTGCCTCAGACACTCGTCTCCTCCCCAGCATTTCTCTTCCCATGGCGCCATGTGCACGCAAGGCCGTCCGGGGCTCGTGCAGCTCGAAGGCTGTGTTAATATAGCAATGGGGCACACTTCAATCTGTGTTGCTCAAGGCTCTGCTTTGCGCATCTGGGTCCTGGATTTCCAGTACAAATATGTGATGCTTTTGTCGTCCGCCCGCAGAACGAGATGTATGTGGGCGCGGCCGCGCCGGCGCCGGAGCTGACGAGGGAGGAGGACGCGGACCTGCGCAACATGATCCTTGCGATGGTGGACGAGCCGCTGGTGCTGGTGGTGAAGCTCGCGGACAGGCTGCACAACATGCGCACCGTTTTTGCGCTGCGGCCCGACCGCCAGCGCGCGGTGGCGCTCGAGACCATGCAGGTCTGGTGCTCCCTCGCCGAGCGCCTTGGCATGTACTCCCTGAAGGTGCGCGGCCCCGCACCCCACTTGTTGTGTTCCTGTGCTCTGGTGCTTTACCTAGTGTTGAAGGTTGGCTCTTCCGCTAGGCCGACTGGATAAAGCACTACCTGCTGGAAGCTATCTGAAGTGGCATCGCGCTACAGCCACATTCATGAGGAGGCAGAGCACAGGAAGTCTTGCAGACTCGTTGTTTTGCCTTTGAGATGTTCCATTCAAGCAAATAACGGCATGTCGTACAGCTCGCTGCTGAGCACACCAGTGTGAATTATCCTTCACTGGTGACCTTCTGGTGCATGCCATAATCTTCCAACTTTGGCCTTGTCTGACACTTCTGTTTTGGTGTACGCAGTCGGAGCTGGAGGATCTGTGCTTTGCGGTGATGCACCCGCGCGAGTACCGGGCGCTGCGCAGCGAGCTTGACACCATCTGGGGCCTGCCCCCGCTCTCGCCCACCTGCATTTCCGACGCCGCCGACAAAGCCCTGACTCCCCCGGCAACGCCGACAGAGCCTGATCAAGCTGCTGATAGCCCAGCCACTCCTGCCAGCAGCAGCAGCAGTGGACTTGTGTGCCCAGCGGCTGAGGCAGCCCTGCCAACTTCTGGGGTGCAGATGTATGCCAGCAGCTCAGGGGGCACTAAGCTTGCCACTCCGGCAGCCTCCAGCAACATTCTCTCTATGCCAGCAGCAGCCAGGAGGGGGCTGCTGGATGGCAGTGCGGCCGTGGCTGCGGCGGCTGCAGGCGTGGAGCTGTGCGGCCGAGAGGAGGCGGACCTGAGCGCGCTTGGCAGTGCGGCGAGCAGCACAAGGAGGCCTAACAGCGGCCTAGAAAGGGTGCCATCTTCTATAGCGTCTGGCACTATGGCGTTAGGCACGACAGGTGAGCCTTGCTTCAGATTCTTTTGTGAATTAATGACGCTAAAAGCTGGGGGATGCGGGTTTTGCGGGGCACTGTGCCCGTTGGGCGTCTTGTGGGTGCCATTTCTCTGGCGCTTTTTGAATGGGGGCTGGTTGTGCAGGGTCCACGGAAGGGGTGGTTGTAAAGACCAACACTGCAGAGGAACGCACCGGTGGAGAGTCCTTTAGCGGCCGGACTACTGAAAGTACGCACGGCAGGACTCCCGCACAGCAGGAGGTGGGAACACTTACAATTAGCATTTCATGTTGCTTTCTCACTAAAAAAATGAAAAGAGCCATCTTGCTGAGTCAGCAGCAGGCCGCTTGAGGACCGATGCATGAAGCTCCTCTGTCAATTTTGCGTCTCACAGAGCTGCAGATTTGCATGGGTTTTACAGTCACTTGGCGCCCCACTTCTACGCTGGCGGCCGCTACAGCCGAATCCTCATATTCCATGAATTTCACCAGCATTTGCTGTCTCTCAAGGGATGTGACTCACCATCCTGTGTTGGGCAGGCATGGGAGCTGATACAGACGGTGCTGCCATTCCACGCGGTGACATTTCGCAGTGGCGCGTCGCAGCAGCAGTCACGTGCGGCGCTGGATGTTCTGGACAAATGCGCGCACCGGCTGCTCTATGAGCTCAAGATGGAGGGCCTGGCCACTGGCCTCGACGTGCACGTGGAGGTACTGATATACATCTACTGCGATCGTTGTTCAACCACATTTCTTGCGAGAGCCTAAGTGAGACCATACCTTGCCATGCAACAGCCTTTGAAGCATCCGTGCTTTGTCGCAGATGCTACTAGATGCTGCAGATCTGATGTCAGAAGGCTGCTGATGCCGTGCAATGGCTTCTTTATTCACAGCCAAAATTCTGTTGGGCTCGCATGCACAGCAGATGTCTTTTCCATGTATCTGTCAGTCCGCAGGTGCCATTCACCTCCAATGAGCGACGGCGGTGAGCACCTGGAAAGTGGAAGCTGTGGGAGCAAGACATCTGCTGTGCATGAAAGGGGGGGTCGAGTAGTGTCTCACGGGTGTATGTGTGCCTGGTTGCAGGGGCGCATAAAGAGCCTGTACAGCATGTACCGTAAGATGATCAGGAAGAGCGTCAGCCTGCGCGAGGTGTTTGATGCACTGGCCTTGCGCGTGGTAGTGGACGACCAGAACGGCTTTAAGATGCAGCGGGCCATTGAGGTGTGTTGCAGCCAGGGAAAAAAACTATTACAACAGAGATGATTTTGTCTTCCACTCCCTCGCCCTTGTCCAGCGTTGAGATGCCCCAGCATTGTAAACGGTCAGAGTGGATGCCTGACAGAGTCATTGGGCACCCAACCCATGGCATCTACCCTTTGGATGCTGCTGACGATGCTGTTATGATTGCATTGCGGTGGTGCTGTCAAGAATAAGCTCCTTGCACATGACTGACATAATTGAAGACGATTTTGTTATCTCCAGTTTTATCAGCTCCAGTGCTGAGCCATCCAGGCACTGGAAGCTCTTCAAACTCTGCAGATGACAGCTTTATATCAAACTCTGCGATAGCATCTCGAAAGCTGTGCTTGCTTTTGAAAATGCTGAAAATCCCTTGCTGACAAGACTGCTATGCAGGCGTGCTATGAAATTCAGCCAGCGGTGCACCGTCTGTGGCGGCCCATCAGGGGGGAGCTGGATGACTACATCTTCAATCCCAAGGCCTCCGGCTACCAATCGCTGCACAGCGCTGTCATAGGTCCACCCCAATGCTGACTCAGCTACAGATCATTCTGTTGAGCTGGCTCTGTCAAACGGAACCCCCGTCAGCTAAACACGAAGAGTTTCCAGCTGGTAGCCCAAGTATTGCTCACTCTGATTATGATGCTCATCACCTTCTGAACGGGGTTTAGCCTGCGGTCTGTGGTGTGTGTGTATCTGAGCAGAAGGGTGGTATCTATTGTGCAGGGCCAGCAGGCGTGCCTATGGAGGTCCAGATCAGGACGTCCTCCATGCATGAGATTGCAGAGTATGGAGCGGCGGCTCACTGGGCCTACAAGGACACCCCCCACGCCCCCGTCCCAGCTGGCGCCAGCACATCAGGCGACACCATCAAGGTAGCATCCCTTTTCCTTCCGTTGTTTCTCATCTTCATGAGAAGAAAAATAGAAGCTTGCTGCGTCACCAGCAATGTCCAATGGTCGGTTTTGGGGTCTCATTGGGAAGTCGTCATGACTTGGGCCAAGCATCGTGCAGCTGTCCTATCAATTGCTGCTTCCTAGCTGCCAATGTGTTCTGGGGTATCTGCTTCTTCCTGAAGTGCCATCTCCAGGGGTAATCTAAGACACAACAGAAGACAATTCTCTTAATCAAGGACTTCAGTAACGAGTGACTTTAGGGACAAGAATCAGTGCTGAAGGACAAGGGTGGATGCAACAGGTTGGGCAGCCCATGGTGCGGGTGCTGCGGGGGAAGCTGCAACTGGGCGTTGTCGTGGACATTGAGGGAGACAGGATGCTGGTGGCCGTTGTGGTCCCCTCGCGCGTCATGCCTGACACCAGCATCGACAAGAACCAAGTCAAGTGAGCGCTGTCCTGCCTGGCTCCTAAATCTCCTCATACACAGTGTCATGATGATTGTGTCACACATCACCACCAATATGCTCAGCATGCATCCTTTGACTCCCAATAGATTCCGAATCTTTTTCACTTTAACGGTGGCTTGCGTTACTAGACGAGGAAGACCTGCAAATTCCTACTTGACTGCTCAGCACTTCTGTGCCATTTGATATTCTGCATCTTACAATGGCATGCAGCATTGTGGTAAAGGGTGTGAGTGTGTGGCAGGACGGTGCTGGCGTATGTGAGGAGGAAGAAGTTTTGGGCGCCGGGCCATGGGGACCTGCACCTGTCTCTGGAGTCCTACATGCTGTGCAAGGACGGATACTGGCACCTGGTGGACTCCTATGACCAGAAGCAGCCCCCCTTTGTTATGCCCCTGCAGGTGAGGCATGGATGCCTGCTTAACGAGGGGTATCGTGTTGAGGAATGGAGGTGAAGAAGTTGGAGGGTCTTTGTGTATCATGTCTTGAATCGCACAGGAACGTTGGGACCAAATATACAGTGTGCATGTCTCGCAGAATGTCCAGAAGGGCTTTGATGGCGTAAAGGGAAAGGCAAAGCTGACCTCTGCCGAGGCCAGGAAGGTGCGCACCCTTGCCCTCTGCTCAACACATCCTCTCACAACTTGAACTCTTACTTTGTGATCAAGCAGCCTGAAGGATCCATGCAGCACAAGCAGAATAGTCATGTTCCCAATCACAACATCCAAATTCTGCATTCCGTGGGTGAATCAGAATTGGAATGTCCCTTTCAGATTTTACATTCCTAGTTTGATGGATGCATCACTGCTGCAGGCGCGGCTGCTGCGGCGCATGCTGGAGTGGCAGAGGGATCTTCTGGGGGACCCAGATGGGATGGAGGGGGAGGCCGGTAGCGGTGGCAGTAGCAGTGGTAATGCGCCGATTCCGCAGTCCAGTCAGGTGCAGGTGCTGATCGTGCCGACTGGTAAGATTGAACAAGTGGAGCGCGGCACCACCGCCGGAGACATCATCCGCCAGAAGGTGCGCGGCAGCTTCCCATTCTGCTGGATCCTTTGCACTAATGAGGATACACTGATTGTCCTGGTCTGTCTGTGTGTTTGAGATCAAGCTACAGAGCTGATCTTGGTGCTGCGTGCTGGATATTGTTATCGATAGTGACTCCCGTGAACGTGCTGGCAAATCAAGGTGCCCATCACAATGGTCCAGGCGCAAGCAAGGCTTCTGCAGGAGCATGAGGTTAGCTCTACTTGACTCGGATCACAACGATGTTGCCAGGATGTTGACGGCGGGTTTGGTGAATGGCTAGATGTTGCTGCAGGGAAGGATCGAGATAGAGGAGGAGGGGCGCAGGCACATTGGGCCACGCCTGGTCAATGTGAACAACCACCTCGTGCCCGAGAGCACCCCTCTGGGTGATGGGGACTGGGTCTCTCTGAGCCCCGAGCTCCTGGACATCTAGCTTCCAGGCGAAACTGACCGCTGTCATGCGGTCAGAATGTACCTGTTTCAGTCTCTGTACCATGCTCTCTTGTACTGGGGGAAAATTATCAGAAGGGCATGCGCTGCAGTCTATCATAGGGGACAACAGCATCTGAGCACGCCCCTGTACAATACTCATTCTTCTCGATCACAGGTTTAGTGTTGTGGTTTCATCTTCGTCATGGAAAAGCGGTTGTGCTGTAAACTCTCAACCCATTCATCCTGCTTTACCGGTACCGGTCTCATCACCTCTCAATATGATCATCCTGGTGTGCAGCTGGCTTGCATGCTGCTCTGGTCAACAGTGCCGTGATCAACGACACATCATGATCATTTAAACATAGCGCCGTAGGGTGCACATGTGCGCCTTGAGGAAGTAAGGAAGGAAATTACACTCGAGGTCATCGCGCTATTCAGATCTAGAGCAAGTGCCAGTGCAGATGATCCACTGCAGATCATCATGATGACCACCATGACGTCACGACGATCCTGCCACATAGCTATAAATAGCTACTAGCGATCAACTGGTTGCTGTGCATTCCCTGGCATTCCAGACTGGCATGGCCCATGGTTCCAGCCACCTTCACCGCCCATCAAGGTGCATGCTCTGCCTTCTGATAATTGGGGAGAATGCAGTACAAGTAGCTTAAATAATTTTATAAACTAATTAGTTAAATTTGTGTCTGGCTCATTACTTCTTGATGATGGCACACAATGTGCATGACAAATCGTCTTTGGGGCGGCACACAAAGCTGCCCCTCTCCCAGGGACGGCCAACAAAGCTCGTGCATGGAGCACAGTGACTGCCGATGCAGGACACGATTGAGTTCGTCGTCACTTGCTCGTCAGACTGCTTCGTCAGTTGCGCAGGCGCGTCTATTGTTCCTAATCAGGAACCGCGGACACACGGCTGCGAGGGGGACCATTGCTTCGAGGAGTTTACTGCATCCTCACCAATAGAGGACCTTTCAGCGAGGCAGGCTTTCATTCTTGCTCGAGGTCTGCACTTGCGTAGGTCACCTGTAGAGCCGGCTGAGCTGCAGCAAGGAGGCCGCTGACCCGCCAGGAGTTTAGTCGGAACGAAAGCGTTGAGGCAAGTTCAAATCCTGCTGCGTGAAAAAGTATATGCGCCTTGTCTCACTGCCGCGTGCATTGCCATCGGGGATTTGCACTTTTGCAGAACATTTGCACGACTGTAGAGCGAAATGCTGCGTGAAGCGTGCTCTGCGGGTCGTTTGATATGACGCACAGCGAGGGCCATAGGGTTGCGTGCCGCCCAAACGCGGGTGCAGCGTCTGTGAAGTGCCTGCGTGCCATCCACTGATTTGTACCGTTTGTGGGTCCAGGAATGTCGGCTCTAGGAAGTATCTTGGCCGACCGGTGGGGCATCACTGGACAATCGACCCTGCTTGCCTCGGCTGCAGCTCTGGCTGCCACGCTTGTCGTGGTGCGTTTCTGACCCGCCTTTGTCTCGCGTAATGCACCTTGGTCGGCCTCGGAAGTGGTCTCGGACAAGCAATTCTGGCTGGAACAGCTGGCCTCGCAACATTTTCTGACTGTGTCGGACCTGTGGCAGAGAGCTCTCCCTGCTTGAACTGGAAGATCAGTTCTCTGGTCACTTCCAATTCAGCTTGTCTGACGTTGATCGTTCTTCAGGCGGAGAAGGACACGCTGCTCAACCCTGACTTCCTCAATAGTCAGAAAGAGAGGCTATGGGAGCTTCCGACCTACAAGCTGGTGAGCATCTTTATTTCTTTCGGTGGCCTTCTGCGGTGCTTTGCTCATGCATGCTTGTGTTAACCCTCTACGATGTTATCGATGCACCTTTTCTTGGTGGAAAGCGACAGAAACCCCTTCGAGGCTTCCCACATCGTTCAAACGAAATGGGGTGGCCGTTGTTCCAACACTCATCTTGGATGGCTTTGGGATCCATGCATGAATGCTCAAATTCATCAGCATTACTGTTCGTTTATGCTGTGCACAGCAAGGTTGCCCTTTGCGGCGGGATGGTCCCAATGGTGCAGATTTGAAATCAGGTTGGTTGGCAGCACCTCGGGCAGGCAGCCCTGCTGGTAGATAGCTAAGCAATGTTGTGCTTTTCCGTGTGCTGCAGTACGCCCTTGGCGCAGCAGCAGTGCTTGTTTTCCTCTATGCAGCCATCTCACTTCTCTGGCCATCTGTGAACCGAGTCCTGCTCGTGGACTTCTCTTGCTTCACACCTCCTCAGAGGTAAGCCTTCATTCCTGAAAGCCATGCAGCTGTGTATTGAGCTCCTTGCAACAAAGGATGAGCCTTTGATGTACACTTCACTGACCTTTTCATGCTCTGCGCAGGTTGAAGTGCTCCAGGAAGAGGCTGATGGATGAGATCCGTCTCAAGGGGGTGAGTCCTTCCAATCAGCTGCTCTCTCGCACCAAAGCTTTTCTGCTTCTTCTGGTAGTGACATGTGCAGAGTCATCAAGTCAGCATGCGAGCTGACATGCATCCATTGTCTGGTGATGTAGAATGGAAGCTGACATGTGTTGTGACATGTGGCTTGCAGGTGTTCACCGAGGCGAACCTGGAGTTTCAGGAGAAGATCCTGGAGAGGTCTGGGCTGGGAGATGAGACCGGCCTGTCTGATGGAATTGCCGCCATGAAGGATGGCGAGGTGAAGACCACACTAAAGGCGGCCCTGGAGGAGTCTGAGATGGTCCTCTACGACGTGGTGGAAAACCTGCTTGCCAAGTCCAACACCGACCCCCAGGAGGTGTGCTTGATATCTGCACACTCTTGAAACATCCACCTGGTCTCGAGTTCAAATTGTTCTGGGAATGGAAAGCATGTAGCATCCGTGTGTCAGTGAAGGCACGTGCACTTCTCCGCAGTGTAATGTGGCAGGTCATTGCACCTGATTGCATTGCACAGCTAGCAAGATTCAGACCCAGGCATGCATGCAACGCAACAGGCTGAGCATGGATTCTGTGTGCCATGCAGATCGACATCGTGATTGTTTCTTGCTCCTGCTTTGCGCCGACCCCATCCATGGCGGCCATGATCACCAACCACTTCAAGCTGCGCCGCGACGTGCTCACCTACAACCTGTCCGGCATGGGCTGCTCATCCTCCCTCATCTGCATCGACCTCGTCAAGCACCTGCTCAAGGTACGCCCTGCCCCCAGAATTTTACAGTGTCTTTCAAGTGTGCCAGTGGGTAGCACCTCTCGAGTCCTGCTTGGAGCTGTCTCTGACCCTGTTAGGACAGTGCCAGTGTCTGAGTCGCGCAGCTGGATCATTGTAGGATGGACCTTAGATGGGTGTACATGAAGTTCAGCAGTGTGCAGATTTGGGGGTTGCTGACAGATGCTGACACATGTGTGTGCAGGCGATGCCCAACAAGCTGGCGCTGATCGTGAATCACGAGAACATCACCCAGAACTGGTACGTGGGCAACGACCGCTCCATGCTCGTCTGCAACTGCCTCTTCCGCCTCGGCGGTGCCGGCGCCCTGCTCTCCAACAGGTGTGCTCCTCCACTCATCGCATCAATCTTTCTACTTTGCTTCCTTGTGCATGATAAGACTATACACTGCTGTTGGCCTGTCCGACCACATCCGACCCAAAGATTTCATGAGGCACTTTTTACAAGAAACACATGACTTGCATCATAAGCCATTGCTGCAGAAATACGCTGTCAAATGGATTTGTACTGACTCGTTTCCAGCGATGCAAGGGTTGTGAGCCCTGCCATGGAATTTGGCGGTTCTCAAGGGGTGAACTGAGACATCCGGCTGTGGTGGCGCGCAGGCCCAAGGACATCAGGCGGGCCAAGTACGAGCTGGTGCACACTGTGCGCGTGCACCTGGGCTGTGAGGACGACGCCTTCGGCTGCATGGGCAACGGCGAGGACAGCGAGGGCATCAAGGGTGTCTTCCTGCGCCGTAACGTTGTCTCCGTCGCCGGCCGCGCCCTCAAGGTCAATCTGCAGCGCCTCGGACCCCTCACCCTGCCCATCACCGAGATGGTGCGCCCCCCTCTCGTTTTCCTTGGTGTCCCTCTCCCTGTACACCCCACATCCTGACTGCAGGCTAGGTGGTTCTACTGTGCCTGTACTGTCCCTACTAGTCCCAGTTGCAACTGCGCAATAGGGTGGTGATCATCCCTGTTGCCTGCTTGTGGTCATCGAGTCCTTCCATGTGAACCAGCGCTGTGGTCTTGAGTGATACTCCGATGGACTGGCATGCATAAGACAGTTCATTGTGTCTTTAGAGGAGCTGATGGCTGATGCAGTGTTTCTCCATTGCTGCAGGTGAAGGTGGTGATGAACAAGGCGTACGTGCCCAAGTTCAACAACGCGTTTGAGCACTTCCTGCTGCACACTGGTGGCCGCGCTGTCATCGACGAGATGGAGGAAAAGCTGAGCCTGACGCCCGCACAGTGCCAGCCCTCCAAGGACGCCCTCTACCGCTTCGGAAACACCTCCGCCGCCTCCACCTGGTGCGCTGTGTTCCCTTCTTGGCCTGTTGCCAATTGTCGGTGGTCCGCTTCAGCGGTCATCTGAGGCCTTCGGTACCTGAAGGAAAGAAAATACGGAGGATGCCCCATGCAGACACAATTTATTCTTGACCCAAACACCTGGCATTGGGCACTCTGGTCAAATCAGCCCACCGTGATTCTCTTTAACAGGCTGTCTCCTGGACGGATGGTTGTCTTAGGCACATGTACCGGTCAGTAGCACATCATGAGGGGGCAGTGTGCTGATGGATGAGGGTTGATGGCTCAGGTACATTCTGTCCAACATCGAGCACTTCAGCGGCCTCAAGCGCGGCGACCGCATCTGGCAGCTGGGCTTCGGCGGCGGCTTCAAGTGCAACTCCGCTGTCTGGCGCGCACGCCGCAACGTCAAGGCCAGCCACGAGTGCTGGGAGTGAGCCTCAACGCAGGGGACCTCCCAGCCTCCCGCCTGTCAGAAAGTCTACTGTTGCTTTCAGACTGTGGACACTGGGTAGACTCTGCACGTGCTGCAGTGCCTGCAAGATTTGATAAGGCTGCAGTTGGCGTTTCTGCTGACATGAGCACTGTCCAGACGAATACCTTGCAGGAGCAGCTCTGGTTCTGAGCCCCCGTGTGTTTGCGCACAAGCGGGCTGGCATGGCACTGTGGGAACGAATGATACTGACAACGTGCTGGAGGTTAATTTGCTCTCTTGCCTGGTCCTGTGTGATTGAACAGGTGGTTGAATGATATTGTTGGTCGCATTGCTAAGACTTCTTTGGAAGCTGTTGCTTGGGGTTTCTTCTGCCGTCTTTGGAAGTTGCTGCATGCAATATTTATGCATTTGTGGATGCCAAGGACTGTTGAGTGTCATACCAAGACTTAGTATCCATGCCGCCTCAAGTTGGAGATTTGGGCACTTGTCTATCCATTTCATTCTGTTGCCACGGAGGTGCTTCCTCCAACCTTGAGATCTGTCACTGTCACGGGAGCCTCTCAGGCTTCTGGGGGGAGTGCAACGCTTGATCAGGGGTCATCATCAGTGTAATCAGCATGTGAACAGAACGCATGTGGCTCCAGAAGGACGAGGGGGAAGTGGGTGGAGACTGCCTTGGTTTTGAGGTGTTTCCTGGCAGGGCAGCCAAGGCTGCAGTTGCATTTATGCTTATTATTTGTGCCCTAGGCTGATGAACCTGGGGTTCTTGCGAGTGGCTAGAGCAGCCTGGGCTGTGGACGAGCTCTGTTGCATCCCTTGCACTTTGTTGTGCTAATGCCAAGACTAGTATGAAAGCTGCACCGTTTTTAAACTTATGAGATGCTACAGTTTCAAAGGAAAAAAGGGCTTCTGCATTGCTTGAGCATTCTCCTGCTCTCTGCTTGCCCAGGTTCTGACTTGTGCAAGCACCTCTGTTTGAATGATATGTCAAAAGCTTGCATTGCAAGTTGCAGGGGTTATTAATGTCATCAGATGAGATGTGCAGCATTTCCTGCTTAGTGTGGCAGTGCTCCAAATAGGCAGTTGAAGAATAATTGGGGTGCTGTTCATGATCAATGTTGATGCACTTAGTGCACTGCACTGGACATAGGGATAGTGTTGAAGTGATTGCAAGATAAGTTTTGTGACTCCACTGTAAAGACATTTGCCCAAGCAATGACCCTGGTTCTTCCGTACAAGCATCTATTGCTACGGCCCTTCAAGAAATCCAGGCTCTGGTTTATTGCACTGTAGAAACATCACAACACATCCAGTCACAATTCCGGCGCAGGTGATCACACAATCGTGGTGAGCGCCTACAGGTGTCATGAAAAAAAAACTTGCAAATACTTGTGTCAAGGGCAGCAAACATTCCAGATGGTTTCCTTGTGTCACCTTATCTGTAAACCACACTGGCAATTATAATCGATCTGAGAGTTTAAAGTTGGCCATCATTCTCCTGATGCTCCCTCTGACATAGTCCAGTTTAGGCAGGCACTGTAACTGCCACCGTTAGTTTTGCCGCGACAGCCAGCACACTCGAAACGAACTCATTGAAAAGGACAACTACAAGAATGTAACTTACACATTCAAAACTGGGCAGCACGACTCAAGATGCCAGGTAAGGCAAGGCATTCTCCGTTTGTGCACGACTCCCGACATCTTTCCACACCAAACATCCTTCTGAACCGTGTGTCATCTCAGGTCGCACAGTGATCCCTGCGAACGGGCATAGCGTTTTTGCGGAGACTCAGCAGTTCTTCACCAAACAGAGGTATATGTCACGTGCTAGTAGAAAGAAGATGCCAATTCTTTCAAGTTTCCTAGGAAACACATGGTCACGCCGCTCATTGTAACTGAGTTCCAACACTTTATGAAGTTGTCGCGCACCAAACAGGGCTGCGATCGAGAAGCTCAAAGCAGACAATGAGCTGCTCAAAGAGGAGCTACTGCTGGAGAACAAGTTTTCAGTGAGACCCACCACCACCTCTGCAGCAGCGATCATCGAAAACCTCCAAGAACAGTCCGATGTTCACACCAGAAAGGTACTGCACGTCATCAGTCTCTGTACCTTCCTAATCGCTTTCAAGCGAGAGTTCCAACTCCTTATGGAGGGGCTCCATGCCCCCAGTGCTGCATGTAATTGCTAGACTGCGCCCCTACAATTGGGGCACTCCCTTTATCTTACTCCAAGAGCTTCAGAGCACTGCCGGAGGGTTTGCATTGCATCATGTACCTTTGACTCAGTGGGTGCACCACTGCTTGGCCTGAGAAGGGCTGCATGTGCTAGTGAATGAGAGAGGGCAGAGCCTAGTCCGATCACAATTATGCAATCTGTTTGAGATCAGGACTTTTGCATTGTGTCAGGTTGCACGTAGAAGGATGTGGCAGGCAGCGGCGTGCCCTTGCACCCTGTTAAAAAATTGAATGCTGAAGTGGCAAATGCACATGTGTCAGGTTGGGGCGGAAAGGGATCGCGTGGGAGAACTGCAGCGCCAGGTGGCGGCCATGCAGGACAGGATCGCAGAGCAGCGCCGGCAGATGGGCGGCGTCAACTCTGCGCGCGAGTGCGACATCCAGGTGGGACTCGCTCTCGCGTTTGTCACTCCTCATGTACCTGGATAAGCCTCGCTTTGGACCTCACTGGAACGGTACTGTGGGGATGCTCCTCTCCAAACACACTTGCTGAGAGATGCTCATGCTATGAGTAGTCATGCTGCAACACACAGAACAAGCACGCAATCTGTTAGTCAACCCTGCGGAGGAGAAGCAGACGAGGCGATGTGTTCTTGATCGGACCTGCAGGTGCCAGATGGGCCACTTGCATCTTAGGCACCTCATGGAATGCCCGTGATGCAATACATTGCCAACTCCAGCTCTAAGAGCCGACGAGCCCTTGGCATTACAGTAGTTCACAAAGATCCCTTGTCGCAGAAGTGCCATGTTGGTTGCGGCAGGCAGAGAAGGCGATGGCGGTGCTGGAGAATCGGGTGGAACAGGCCTGGCACCGGCTGAACGCACGACGCGCGGCAACGGCGGCGCTACGGGACACGATAGACGGCGCGCGCAAGGAGCGGCTGGCCATGGCCGAGCAGCAGAAGAAGCTGACGCAGCAGCTGGCGGCCGCTCGCGAACGCGCCGGCTCCTTGCTTCAAGCCAGCCGCGCCGCCTGCCTCGCCCGCAACAAGGCACGCCCTTTCTTAAACCGCCTGCCACCCATGCCTGATTAGTCATGGGCAGCAAGGAGCCACGATCTCACCCAGTAGACACCACGGCCGTATCCACGGATGCGTCCGTACTTTTGAGTTCTTGAGTGGGGCCAGGAGGGATGGGGTTCCCCAGTGATCTTCATCTGAGAAATCAGCCAGGAAATCAAGTTTCCGGTTGCCATTGTACAATCACGGAATTGACAAGGGGGATCCTTTTGCGCTTGTATGCTGAGAGGTGAACAGCTTTCTAGAGGCATCTTACAATAGGCACAAAGGGTGCGGTTCGCAAAGGATGTCGGCTGATGTGCAGGCGCTAGCGGAGGCGGCCAATCTGAAGATGGCGGGCGACAAGGAGACGGCCGCGGCAGAAGCGGAGTGGCGGCAGCTGACTCACCTCATTGAGCACGACCGCAAGCAAAAGGTGCCCAGCACCTGTCGCCCTGCGCTTCCCCCTGACCTCATACACCGCTTTGCACGAGGTCTGGGGGTGATCTCTGGCCCCTGCCTGAAGTGCTGTAGGACCTGGTTCAAAATGCTCTCACTGCACCTATTTGCCATCTTCTGTCTGGGGCGACATGCCAGTGGTGCTTCCCTTCTCTGCTGGCTACGCACTTCCCTGCACCTCTGGAAGGTGGATCCTTTGCAAGGGCATTGGCAGCTGACAAGCAAGTTGGCTGCTGCTGTGTAGGAGCTGCAGAGGAGCCGCGAGCTGGCGGAGCGAGCGCAGTCGACCAGCAAGCTGCTGCGCGAGGATCTGACCCGCGGAGTCGCGCCAAAACAGGCGCGGCGGCCCAGCTGGGCTGACACATCATTGGCTGCCTCGTCACCGGCTGCAGGGAACGTCTCAAAGGACGCTGCGGCCGGCGGCGGCGTTGCAGGCGCGGCCAAGCGGCTGGAGGAATTCACTGCAGCCTTCGCGCGCATCAGCGAAGCCACAGGCGTGGCACTTGCATTTTGATGCTTGCGTTGCTACTGTATGATCATTATAAAATGCTTTCCTGCCATGAGGCAAGGTGTTTGTGCAGAAAAGCTGCAATCAAATGCTGCCATATATTTTCCCCTTCTTGGACTTGCAACACCCACTCAACCGTGGGCGCAGTACTCAGACTTCAGATACACTCCCTGCCAGCCAGGGCTTTTGCAATGCATGCTAGATAGACGACTGTCTCGAAGAGTCCTGAGATTGCCAATGGGTTAAATTTTAGGTTGGAGTCCAGTGGGCATAGGATTTATAATTCAGGGGTGTGCGTGCAGGCACAGCGGGGGTGGATGCGCTGGTGGCGGAGCTGAGCGCGAAGGAGGACGGCAACTTCCGCCTGTTCGGCTACGTGGGCCAGGTCAACGCCGCCATAGAACAGCTCCGGGCGCGCATGCGCGAAGTGGCGGCCGAGCTGGAGCGCTGGCAGAGCAGCAACGCTGCGCAGGACACCGAGCACGCGCGCGCCGTGCAGGTGCCTTTGAGTTTTTTGTTGTTGTCGGCATTCTTGATCCATACTAGGATATGTGAGTAACTGCAGAGCAGTGCTTCACGTGTGTCACTTACCCAAGAGCGCCCTCAAATGCACAGATACCCATGTGTCAAATATTACAACAGTCATGCTGCCAGCAGTGCATGCATCACCGCGAAGATCCGTTCTACGACAGTGTGCCTTTGATGCAGCTCACTCGCTGCCCATGGAACATGCTGTAGCATAGCGGTGTGTCTGTGCCCCACCTGACTACTTTGGATGTTGCTCAGGCGCTGCAGGAGCGGCTGGAGGAGGCGGAGGCGGCTGCTGCGGCGTGGGAGGCACGCGAAGCTGCAGCGGATGGCCGTGCAGCCGCCCTCGCAGAGGCCGTCCAGGTGAGCCGTCCAGCCAATTGCCCTTCCAGGGAAGGATTCACTCACGTAGCTGCACCGGCACTGTCTGACATGCAGTTGCCTCAGCAAAGGAGGTTGATCACTCGAAAATTTGATCCATTCCTTTTATCTCAATGCCAACCCAGCCATGTCTTTGTATGGTATTCAATGAATGCCCTCTCCAAACCAGAGGTCAAGCACAGTCAGTGGATCACATTGGAACGAGCATGCAGTCGCAGCAGTGCACAGTGCACAGAGTCTGTGCCACAGACGCTGACCTGGCTCAAAGCTCAGGAAAGTAGTAATGCGGGTGTGTGTGGGCCGCAGGCGCTGTGGGTGCGCAGTGGGTGCGCGGGTTCTGGGCTGGAGGAGCTTCTGGACGGCGGCGGCATTCCCTCCACGGCCAACCTCATGCAGTACCTGGGCGCCATCGAACAGCGCACCAACCACCTCCTCCACGTGCGCCATAAACCCCCTCAAGCATTGCAATAAATGGGGAGAAAACCCTGTATGGAATTGCGCGCGGGACACAACACTCCCGTTGTATCATTGTAAGAACCATTAGTGATGATGGGGTTTTCCCGTCCACATATGATGTATTACACCTGTGCCTTATTTTCTTGTTACTGCCACAGAACCAAGCCCCCCAAAGGAACCATAGGACATGAAGGATCTTGATCCACTCTTGCTGCTATGAATGGAAGGCATAAGCCAGTGCACCTTGCCTGCTCATATAACGTCCAATGTGTATACAGTCTGACGGATATCAAATTTAGAGCCTACACTGCGTGTCAGACCTTATCTGTAGTCTCTTGGTTTGTCTCTGATTTGATCCCAGGATAGACAAGGTTGGAAGGCTGTCATAAAAACGCTGCTGCACCGCACCTGTCCCTCATGGATTGGAAAGACGTGTGAAAATATGTTGATAACTGCATGCAGGATGCTGCAAACAGCGGCGCTGCTGCGAGCGGCGCGGAGGCTCAGGAGCAACCGGCCGCGGCCGGCGCCGCCCCGGAGACGGCCGCATGGGATCCCATGCGCTTCCTGCCCTCCACCCTGGTAGAGATGGACGATGGCAATGGAGCAGAGGCCGACAGCGGACCCCTCATGCCCCTCGATCGCAAGGTAAGCTGCAGTGCAGATTTCCCAATCCATGGAAGGCTGTCTCACTTGAAGGTGATCTCAGGACCCCAGGGCATACATTGTCTGCCTGTCGCTTGTGCAGATTCCGTAGTTTCCAGCCCATACCATGCAAAGGCTGTGTTCATGTGTTCAATGGCTCAGCTTTGCTTGTTTTTGCCATTCACTTGGCCTGGGGATCTTGAGGTCTTGCAGGAGGTCTTAACCCAGGCTCGGCAACTGCAATCGTTTGTCACAGAGTTTGAAGATTTAAGCTAAAGATGGCCACTGCATTCGGCAGGCACTGGAAGCGAGGGCGCTGCAAAGCCTGAGCAGGCGGCGGGAGCAGGCGGGCAACACAGCCGGCGGAACCCAGTCTCTGGGCTTCCGACCTGGCAGCAGCCCTGCGAGGAGGCCTCCGCTCACCGCGCTTGGCCGCACCGCCGCAGCCGTCAAGCGCCCTGTGCTGACGCGGCCGCGCCGCTGATTACATTCGGTTGTCAAAGGTCTCCTCAGTACGTGTGCGAGCATGCACGTGAAGCCACTGTAGCTGTGCAGAGCACGTCTGATCATGAGAATATTGGGACAGGACAGACCAGGACAGGAAAGTACTTACAGTTTGCAGCAGAAAAGCTGCTGATGCTTTCAAATTCCCAAGTTAAAGTGTGACCATCTCTAAGAGTCCATTCCGTTCTACAAAGCTCTCCAACCGCTTCTCAATAAAAAACCTCAACACGACAACAAACAGCATGTCACAAAGAATTGAAATATAATCATCCGAGCCACACTTCCGAACGGTGGTCTCCGGTCGATCCCACCCCACCGCGCACAGACAGCGTCGCCTTGCCCCACTCCGCCCTGGCCGCCTCAAACGACGTCGTGTCCCTTCGTGCCTCCTTTGCCGACGGGCCCTGCAGCCATAGCAGCCCCTCTCAAGTCTCCAGCATCGACCATGCTCGTTATTATAGTAGAGCAAGGCAGGCACCTCAAGACAATGGGTGCAAAGCAGGGAGCACAGATCCCAATGGCACGGCCTGTAGTGCAGAAGAGGCAATGCACAGGCGGCGGTGCATGCCTGTTTCCTCTTGATGCGCTGGTCTTGCACAAAGTGCCACAGGACGTCGATGCGCGACTGCTGCGACTTGCAGAAGTTGGCACGGTTGTTGTGCAGGTCCTGCACAGACAACATGCTTCATCAGGCTCTCTGCGCCACTTCTGACCTGTGCCAATAATGGTTGCTCTATGGCAAGTTGCCGAGTACACAGACAAATTTTGAATCTTTGGGCAGCTGCAGGGGTAATCATCAGCAGTTGTTTGCACGCGGAGCCCCCTTCCCGCCAACCAAAACATTGACGCTGTGTCTGTGCACTTGATGCCCCTACAGGGGACCTGGCAAGGGATGAGCTAATTGCATTTGTCAACCCTAACACAGGATTGTGCAGCCATGCAGCAAAGTCAGCTTTCCTCCCTAGCATCATGCCAGAGGGTGGCTGCGTGCCCACTAAATAATTATAATTTTCTTAAATGCTGTTCCTGCCAGGAGGCAAGTTGCGTCTGCAGATAAGCTGCAAATAAAAGGTGCCACATATCCTACCCCTTCTTGGGCCATCTCAAAGAGCCGAGAAGACATGTGTTGGCAGAATCCCACAGCCAGAATGTGGAGGGCGGCATGCCTGGATGGCTCTGTCAGTGGAGGTGATAGTCTCTTACCTATTTCCGAGGTGCATAGAGCCTCACGCCAAAACAAGGGGCCCGTGCCTGGATAGCGATGTCTGTGGAGGTGCGAGCCCAGGCGAGGCCGTAGCGCGAGCGCGCGGTGTCCAGGCAGTCCAGCAGCGCCTCGCGCTTCATCGCCAGCGACTCCCGCGAACTCCACGCCGCCGCGCGTTCCCTCCTCGGCGCCTCTGCCTTCTGAATCATTTCCTCCAGCCCAAACGGGTCCGCCTCCGCGTCCTCCGCCGGTGGCGCCGTCGCCGCCTGCCGGCAGGTCTTTAGTCCGGAGTCACCAGCATCATGTGGCTGCTGCACATTGTAAGGCGGTGGAGGCTATGGGCTTTTCATGTTTTTTGCCACTAGCCCTCAGCTCCTCGCAGGGCGTGCTCAACTGCACAGCGGACGCGAAGATGGCCTGTGAGATAAAGGTAGGATCATGATGACGTCCAGGACGGGATGGATGTGGATCAGGATGACTTATTTTGAAGGGAGATGCAGGGGAGATGCAAGGTAATGGCAGGCAGGTGCAGCAAGGAGCCACACCTGGGGCGCCGCTGCCTCACCGCTGCCGGCAGTTCCGTTCGCCTCTTCTTGAAGCCGCTCCTGGTGACATCACATAAATTTATCCTTCGATGTGGCTGCAAGCATTGCAATCTCACATCATGAGTGCTGTCTGAAAGACTGTACTTTGCAGATCATATGGTAGTTGCATGGCATATGAGGCCTGTGCTAATGGGTTCCCATCGACGGAGACCGGCCGATGGTGACAACATCAGGTCGAGGCTCAACCCATGCAAAGCTGATCAGCCAGCTGGGTGCAAGCAATGGCAGGCCTAAAAGAGGCACCTTGACGCGCAGGAGGGCTTCATCGTCCTCTTCTGTGGCCTCCGGCAGATGCTGGATGCTGTCCTTCAGCCGGCTAAGCACGCGGTTGTACACAAATGAATCATCCGTCAGCAACTGACCGCGCAGCACCCCCCACAGCCCATACACGTCCAGCTGCCCCTTCTGGCGCATTGTGAACAGCTGCATCATGCAAATCCATTCTCATGAATGATATTAGCACAGACGCCCCGGTGATGATGGCACAGTGCATGAAAAGGTTTGGAATGCTTGTGGGGAAGCTGTGAGGTTAGAGGTGCTCACCTCTGCGTGTTTGCTGGCGACAGTGAAGAGCTTCTGGAACTCATTCGTCAATGTGGGGTCCACTGCCAGCGCTGGATACCTCATCGCTCCCTTCAAGGCCTGGTTGGACAATGAAATTTTCTGTCAAGAGCAGCAGCTCACGCTACCACACAGAACAACAAGCGTGTGGTGACCTATGCACATGTGTCACAAGGATGAAGTGGGCACCTCAAATAGCAGGTTGCTGTGGGCTTTGGAAATGGCTCCCTGGCTCAGCAGCTGCCTCAGAAGAGGGGAAGCCTTCTTAAATTTCTTGGGGTTGCTGATGTGGGATCTAATTTTCTCCAGCGCTGCTTCCACCTGACTGGCCCCTGCTGAGATGCAAAAATCAGAAATCAAAATGACAGAAACAGATCCAAGACAAGAAGCAAAGCGGGCCAACTCACACAGATCTGTGGTATGGGAGTTTGGGATACAATCACATACCTTGTTCTGACAACCCTCCAGCATCAGAGGCTCCAGAAGAACCACCTGGTGACAGAAAAGGTTTCAGGGAATCTCTCGTGCATACTTTGAAAGCCCACGATGCACTACAGGAAGTGTCTCAGCAGGCGTCGACCTTCTGTCTTCAAACGTTTAGCTGGCGGAAGAGGTGGCTCCTCCGGAGGTGGAGAAGGAATTTCTTCGTCATCTAGGTGAAGGTTGCTATTCGTATCGTTTCCTGAGAACATCTGTCACTGACAATTTGCTTGGCCCGATCAACTAAGTGCCTGCAAGAGAAAACCCGGTGGAATATCTTTTACAAGGATGTAGTTCTCTGTTGCTATATACAATTGAATTACTTCTTGTCATTTCATCTCTGGGATCCCAGTCAAGTCCCATTTTCTGCACATGGGTTGCCAACTCTGGCTTCGCCCACGATGGCTCCTTCATGTTGATCATATTGACGAACCCAGAATTCGCTAAAATTCAGGTTGTTGTCTATCATTGAGTACCAAGACTTGCTTCGCCAGACACTACAATACTCGAAAGGAATCTTTGTACTATTGACTAGCACGCATCAAAAGCTCCTACCAGTGCAGATCTCAATAATATAATCAGAGACAACTCCAGAGGAAGACCACAGCTTGTTTTCTTGCTGCAACGGTGATTTGGTCACCACATGCCTCAGACAAGAAGTTGATGGGGTCAATTCATCGCATGTCTGGTTGCTCTCTAGAGCTGCAGATTGTATAGGAGCAGCATTAACATCGAGAAGCACCAACTTGAATTGTTATATTTACCGAGTGCACGACATCCATGGCGAATACATCGTGCAATGTGTACCGATTCTCACGGCTGCTCTATGGAGTGAGATATGGAGCTAGTGCTACAGCAGGCAGATGCAGCCCCATTCCAGTTCCTCACAGACTGCAGCATCTCTATTCGTCATTGAGTACTAACCTCCATACTCATGGGTCACATGCAAAGGACATAAAAAGAACTGTTGCAGCGCAAGTCGAAATTGAGCGGCTGCATACTCTACGAGCCAAAATCGAGGACGTGCCAGGATCCATGGTGGAAACAATGACAGACGAGCTGCTCAGCCTTGGCGCGCTATCAGCCAGGTCAGCGACATGTGTGGGCTCAACCTGCAATTACACTTCTGCCGATTCTCTGCTTCCCTTCAAAAGCCATGTCACAAGGAGACTAATTTTGATGAATCCTCTTGTGCAAGTGCAGTGTGGAGGAGTACAGGACGCTCGATGCTCCAGAGCAGGAGATCTTCGGGGACAGCAGCAAGGTGTGGGAGCGGTGCACAGTGCAGACGCTATTTTCTGCATCCACAGATGTGGGCGCAATACTGGCGCTGTGGCATGCGCAGTCAGGCAGCGCAGCTCCGTTGAAGTATGAGGCAGGTGGCTCCTCTGCTCACGTCCTGCTTGCCCCACACCCAGCACATAGACATATGTCAGGCATGTAATGTAGGAGGTTGCTTGTAGTTGCGACCCCTGAATGATGGTCATTCCTGATGCAGCAGTAGCAGCAGCATTTAGGCTCCAATTCCTTTCCTCTTGGCGTGTGCTCGACGCGCATAAATGCATCACACACGAAGCTGAATTTCAAAGCGGTGGGAGAGAGCAATCAAACAGCGCGGCAAGCAGATCAAAGCTCCTGGGGTCCTGCATTTGCAGGTGGAGGAGGTGCCTGATCAGGAGTGGATGGACAGCGTGAGGGCCAGCTACCAGCCAGCCTGCATCGAGGAGGGCCTCTGGATTGTACCTAGCTGGTGTGAACCCCCGGAGCCCACCGCCACCAATATCATCCTGGAGCCTGGCCTGGCCTTCGGCACCGGAGAGCACCCCACCACTCGCCTATGCCTGAAAGCCCTCGCGCGTCTGCCGCTTGCTGGGAAAAGAGTTATTGACTACGGCACAGGTCAGTCCTGCTCCAACTGTTGTAGTCCATCTCGACTTCTCTGCATGTAATTGTGTGTATCATGCGGATGCAGATGTGACTCTCAAGCTTCCTACTGGCAGATGGAGAAAGCGTGGTTGCTGCCATTATGCCTTCTTCCTTTCCTTGCTGTATGGTAGGGATGCAGAACATGCAAAGATGGTATGACTGAATGAGCTGTAAATACCGTTTTGCAGGCTCGGGAGTCCTGGCCATAGCTGCGCTGAAGATGGGCGCGTCAGAGGCGCTGGGCACGGACACAGACGCGCTGGCAGTGCATTCTGCGAAATGCAACGCGGGCCTTAACGGAGTGGCGGCCAGTTTCCGGACGGAGCAGTGTGGCGCCTCTCCCGACAGCCCCGAGCCGCTGGCCGCGGCGGGTCTTGCCGATGTGGAAGCATCCTTCGACGTGTGCGTAGCCAACATTTTGCAGGTGTGCATCTACAGTATATCTGTAGCTCACCTTCGCAATGAAACATAGGCAGACCTGCCCAGAGGCCAACGATTTTCATATCGTCCTCTGGAGAGCCTCTAAAATCTGCTGGATCTTGCAAAGGCAGCGCGAAGCCCAGTCCGGCCCATCAAGTAGAACATACCGCCCAATGCCCTGAAAGTGTTTGTGACAGTGGCTAAATCATCAGCAGTAAATGCCTGTAAGACTGCTCGGACAGCTGTGTAGCTGTAGGTGGACGAGCGCCTTACAGGAGCGGTGCTCAATCACTGATACAACTAATCTCACACCATTGAGTGTTGAGGGGTGTGGTTTGCAGGGACCTCTGCTGGAGTTGGGTCCCAGGCTGGCGAGCTATCTGAAGCCCAATGGCGTGATCCTTCTGTCCGGCATACTGGTAGAGCAGTGGGCGGCAGTGAAGGATGTCTATGAGCCGTTCTTTGCCGAGTTCGAGGTGGCGTCCGAGGGCAAGTGGGCCCTGGTGACAGGCGTGCGCAGTGACTCATGAGCAGCTGTCATTATCATGGGTCATAAGTAGCTGGCATACTTGTTAATCATGAGCAGCTGCCCAAAGCCTGCAGGTTGCAGCCCTTGCACAGTGCTGCTGCTGCGGGCAGCCCCAGTACCGCATGTTGAAGCATGGCAGTGTAGCCAGTGCGGCCAGTTCACGATAGTGGCTGGGAGGTCATACCCTGTGCAAAAAACTCTGAGGCCGATCTGATACAGTGTAAATAGGATATGCTGTGCAGCATGCTGTCAAAACAACTGTCTCATTGCGGCACTGTGCTGTGACAGTATTGCCGCTGCGGCGGCTGTATTGCACAATCATTGCATGACACTTCCAAGTGCAGGACCCCACTGGCATCATGATGACATGTCGACATGCAGGGACGCACTGTAAATGCGTCTCAGCAATAGCAGGTTTCCGGAGAAGTTGGGGTAATTGTGATTGCCTGCTTGGTGATCATGCAGGACAGCCAGGGAATGGTAGGTCCTTAAGCCCAAGCTGTTGTGGAACATAAAAATGGTGTTTCAACAGTGATTAGGGCACCACTCATGGTACCCTGTCCTTGTCACAGTCCAGATTTGGCAATCTAGTCTACGATTATGCGGAACTAAAGACGTAAAATCGACTTGGAAACTAATCGATCGAGGATTGCGGCGCATACAAAGTGTCGCTACATAACAAATATCTGTTTTGGAACGAGGAAGCATGGCCGACGTCGAGGGTAAAGCTGCACCAGACACCGGCCATGAGAATGGAAATGCCAAAGAACCCCTTGGCCACCTCAACAAGTACGATCAGGTGTGAAAAAACTGTTTTCGCTTGAAATGCAGCGTCAGAATGACGTTCACCTCCTGCAGGGAACGGCCGCTGGCATGGCAAAGCCAGCCGGCCATTTGTGCATGTGCTTGGCTTCCTGAGCTTGGGTTTTAAGAAGGTACTCACTAGTGGTGGTGCTGTGTCCACAGGAATATAAACTTCCGATTACGGGAGACCGCACAGGCAAATGGTGCGATCCCAGTTTCTGCAAGATGTGTCCTATTGCTAAGAGGCGAAGAGCTCTTCTCGAGACGTCAAATTCCAAACCCTAGCAAAGTCCACAGTCCACTTGGGCACCGTCCAATTTGGCTTAAACATCAGGGCGGACTCATTCAGACCATTCATATTGTCATCTCTGTTTTTAGGATGCATCATGATATTACTTTGTGGGGTTGCCTGTTGGCCTCTCTTTGTTGGATCAATGGGATCTGCAGAATGTGGGACAGTACAAGTCCTCTGAGAGTACAGTGTTACACTGATTCTCGGCTTGTGTTGTCAACAGGTGGTATTCTGCCTTCCACAATGTTACAGCGATGGTGCGCTCCCCCTTGAACAAGAATTTGCACTGTAACAAGTTTCACCTTAGCTTCAACATGCAACCGGTCATGCATCAGGGCATGCCTGATGCACCTGCATGCCCCTTGCCTGCGAGTGGTCTATTGATTGGCGTGAGTCTTGCCAGGTCGGCGCTGGAGTGCTGGGCCTTCCTTCAGCTATGGCGTACCTGGGATGGGGCGGTGGAATGGTGTGGACCTCTCTCCTGCCTATTACATCCCTTCTAGATGTGCAGGGGACTTGATATTGCTGCCCATGCATGGCTGTGCCACAAAGCCGCTCAAATGATTACATGGAGAGGAATGCAGACATCGAGGCAGAGCGAGCGCCAGCAGATAGGAGAAAGGCCTGACACGCAAGTGCATATCATGAACAACTGTACAATGATCCCCGGGGTCAGGAACATTGAATGATGTAGAGATATCCTCCCCTGGAGTGATTTGTGTGCATTGATGCTGCGCAGTTCATCATGGTGTCCTCCTGGATCATCACGCTGTACACGCTGTGGCAGCTGTGCTCCATGCACGAGATGAACGGCAAACGCTTCAACCGCTACCACGAGTTAGGCCAGGTGAGTCACTGTCTTCTTCATCTTGCTCTTATCATCAGACATGGTCAATTGTGCAGCTAAAGGCGCAAGCCTACCATCAAGCAACTATGTGAACATGCTGCGGCCTTGCTCATGTGACTCTGTCACATCTGCAGCAAATTTCCTGACCCCCACACAGCCTTGTACCTGTGTAAAACGCTTTGTTAACAAAGCGTTCCCATGCGCCGAGTTTACCCGAGGGGATTCTGAGTTTGATTGGGTGTGTGGCTGGTGTGCAGTACGCTTTCGGGCAGAAGAGAGGCCTGTGGTTTGTCATCCCCTTCCAGCTCATCGTCATGATTGGGCTGGCCATCGTGTACTGTGTCACCGGAGGTGTGTTCTCGGCAGCCTGTTACTTGACAGCAGAAGCCTGCTGCAGCAATTTGCGCATCTTGAAAGATGTTGTGGTTTGATGTCCCACGTAGAAAAAATCACTCATGCCCACCCATCTGATCTGCGTTTGATCTTGCAAGCAAGGTGTACTGAGCGCATCAGTGTTACTCAGGCGCTTGAAACTTCAATGTGATTTTGCACAGGCAAGAGCATGCAGGCTGTGTGGCAATTCTTGTGCAACAAGCCCTGCCCGGCATTTGGGCTGTCTGCATGGATCGTCGTGTTTGCCGGCGCACAGCTTTTCCTCTCTCAGGTGGGTCTGAGCTTGTCATCTCCCCATCATCCTTGCACCAGCTGCTCTGATATCTTCTTGACGCATCATTGCCGTAGCTGTATAATGCAGTCCAACTACAGTAGACAGGAGAGTCCAGTGTGTTCCTGTGTGCAGTGCCCCAACTTCAACAGCCTGCGTGTGGTGTCCTTCGCGGCAGCAATCATGTCACTCGCATACAGCACGATCGCTGTGGGGGCATCCATTGCCTCTGGCCGTCAGCCTGACGCTTACTACAACCTTGACACAAAGGACACCGCCGACAAGGTGTTTGGTGTCTTCAATGCCCTGGGCACTGTTGCCTTTGCGTGAGTGTTCCGTCTCCTGCTCAGTTGCATATCAAGCCGTTGTTACGTGTTTGCTTGCCGAAGAGATGTTCGTTCCACACGTGGCTCGTTCTTGTCACTGCCTGCAATTTCTGTTTTCCTTGTCTGGCTTCCTCTGTCATTGTCAAGACTCGACAAGCAATCCTTATGCATGCAGGTATGGAGGACACAATGTTGTGCTTGAGATCCAGGTGAGTGTCAGGCCCTGCGACCCACTTACAATTCGTTTGAAACTCGTCCTTTGGAATCAGGCATGTGTCAGGAGTGTTTTGATGCTGCGACTGAGGGGTACACTGCTGTGCAGGCAACGCTGCCCTCTCCGCCCGACACCTTCAAGCCCATGATGGCTGGTGTCTACGTCGCCTATGCACTTGTTGCTTGGTGAGTCCCAATCTTCCTCCTGCTGTGCATACCTGAAAGCCCTGCAGCCCAATTCATGAACCCCAAATTACTTGTGCTGCTGCACCATGCTGATCTTGGGAGGAATATCTGTCACAGGTGCTACTTTGCTGTTTCCATTACTGGGTACTGGGCGTTTGGTATCAACGTCGCAGACAATGTGCTCCTGACCAGTGCTCTGAAAGACACCGTTCCCAACGGACTCATCATTGCTGCTGACCTCTTTGTGGTCATCCACGTCATCGGCAGTTTCCAAGTGTACTCCATGCCGGTGTGCACCCCTCCGTGTACCTGTTCCTCTCCCAAGCGGCAAGTGATTTTAATGCTGGTGATGCTTTACCGGACCGGCGAAGAGGGACTGGGTGACAGGTCAGGTTCTGACATTGATGAGGGGGATTCTGTCTGTGTCCCGTGGGGATTAGGTATTCCCCTGCCCTAGTGGGAGTGGACGTGGATTACAAAACAAGTGTGGGGTGACAGAGAACATGACACAAAGTCTTAAGTTCTGTCATTAACTGTGTTTGGGCGCTCTGTGCAGGTATTTGACATGATTGAGACCAGGATGGTGATGTCAGGCATCAGCAATGCCCTGCCCATGCGCCTGTTGTACCGCAGCGTCTATGTCATCATCGTGGCATTCGTGGCCATCGTGCTTCCCTTCTTTGGGTGAGCCCCTGGAAACACATGAGACCCTTGCACTTGTCTCATGCTTTCAGCTCTGACTGATGCTTATTTGCAAGTCCTGACCTCAAAACGTTTGTGCTTGCAGGGATCTCCTGGTGCGCATCTACAGCTGCGTTTGGACAGAGCAGACCCAGAGCGGCACTGGGCTTATTCAATTGACCTGGCATACTGCTATGTCCTGTCTATCGCTTCCTTGCGTGCTAGTTCCTCAGAAATGGTTGCCAACTGTTTCTGACTTTGTTGTTGTGCTGTGCAGGGCTTTATTGGAGCCTTCGCCTTTGTGAGTATCCTACCTTTGTTCTGCACTCTCGAACAATCTTGATGTTGGGCCAGGCTGGCTTTTGTGAGCTTACAATAAAGCGTACGGATATCTGACCTCTTGCAAAATGCGGCAGGGCCCCACAACGTTCTGGATGCCCCCCATCATTTACCTGATTGTGAAGAAGCCCAAGATCAACAGCGGCCACTGGTGGGCCAGCTGGTTCTGCATCATCTACGGCCTCATCGTCACCATCTTCGGTGCGAGCTTCTCCTGAGACCACACCTCCCATGAAATCCCCTTTCTGTAGGGAAAGTAGTCAAGTTCATGAGACAGTGACGACACTGAGTAGATTGCTGGAAATGTGGTTCCCAACCGGTGCATATTGTGAGCAGCACAGGTGGGCTATTGAGTTCTGGAGGAAAGGGAGGATAGAGAAGTTGCTGTGATGTGTCGGGAGCATGTAGCGGAATGTGCTGTGGTTGCACAACAAGTGAGACTGAGTAAAATGTGGCTGCAGGTTCCATCGGAGGGATGCGTGGCATCATCAAGAGCGCCAGCACCTACAAGTTCTTCCAGTGAAGCTGCTGCTGACGCTCCCCAAGCTTGCTGAACTGCCTTGTTCATGATCAACCCAAAGTCAGGAACGGAGACGAACTGCACTGCGGGTTGGAATTGGTGAAGGAACTTGTACAGTACTGTTTATGGGTGAGTACATACAAATTTTCTCCATGACTTTCACAGCGTGGCACACTTGTACTAGAGCGAGGACCGAAGTATGGCCTGAAATTGAGCATGCTACATGCGGATCTCTCTTTGTCTGCTAATGAGCTTTTTGCTGACCTCAGCAGCTGCGCAGCGGCTACTTATTGGACAGGAATCTGTTGAAAAAGTGTACACTGGGACTGAGCTTTTTTGGACAGCTAGGACTGGAAGTGCCATAATCCTTGTAGGCCCTCCTGGCTTGAAGTGGCCAATCTTCCGGTGCTTTAAACTTAGCCGGTGTATAACAAATTGCACACTGGTTGAGCAGCATTGCGTTTTGTTGTGATCTGGCTGCAGCTGTCTTGCCGTTGCCTAAGTCTCATGAGCTCAGGATGGCGTGATCCAGCTGCATATTTGAAGGGGTGCAAGGTGTACATGTTGGGAGAGGGAGTGGTGAGAAATACAAATTTCCTTGCAAGAATTGTTTCTTGATGGGGTTGGTCTTGTTATGGATGGCTTCTTGGGACCTCATGAGGAAAGGGTGTATTATCTATACATGATTATTATCAGCAATTTTTGACATAATCACTGGTAATATACATGTTTTTCTTGTTTGTTGTGGTCGGAGGCTTGTTGTAATGATGTCAGAGCAGAAGCATCGATGATATCTTGTGGCATCAACAAGGCTCTTGCAGATGCACTAAGTCCATTTGACTGTCAAATGACTGCATCGACACTGCTTGCATTGACATCACTTTGAACACAGGATGTATTTTTTGGCCATCAATCTCAGCCATAATTGACCAGTGCAGAACTCAAGACTAGCCATTCCACCCCAGCATCACCGAACGGTAAATCCAATTAGAAACCTCCGAACAGAGTCCTCTTGCAACAGATCTGTACAAAACGCCTCATAATGATGAAAGGCTGTCATGGCTGGTCCAAACCCCGGAGACTCTTTATCATGCCACATAGCATTGCCGGCACACCCCGCAGGAGCTGCTCAGATTACTTGCCACACGCAAAGTGCGCACTGCAATGGTCAGAATATGCATCATCTCCAACACGGCGGAGTCAAAAATGGCATTGTCAATATATCAGTGGCCCTGGGATCTTCACAGAACACCCAGCTTTGCACTGTGACCAACTCCACAGTTGAGGCAGTCAAGTCCCCGTGGCCAAAAAGTGTCAGCACAGCTGCACAGGTAAGGTCATTATGTCAATTCAATCTTCTACAGGTGCCTCAAATTTTGAGGGAGTCATGAAGTCAGGATTCAGTGATTCACATAAGGGGTACAGGTGGGATGGGGCACCCACAAAACCATTTGATCCTTAGTGGTCTGGCACACATGTAATGTCCTCCAAGTTTGAACAGCTTGGCCCTTGGCTGGCTCGAGGCATTATAAGAATTCAGCACCGTGCCCACGATTAACTGGGTCTTTGCTTGGATCTGGCGCGACCAGCAAAGTGTAGAATCTTGGCAGCCTTTGAGTGCAAGCTTGACTGCAGAGGCACCTTTCCTCTTAGCAGGACATGCGCCAAATGACATGAAGATCATAATAGTGAATGTCCGCATTGCCGGCCTCTGGCAAGAGTAGTGCATAATGATAATACTGATAATAATGATATTGTCGGCGCTTGGCGTCAAGCCTGGGGAGGGGAAGGTCTGAGGCGGGTGGGGCTGAGGGTGTCTGAGGTGGATTGAAGGGCAGGGCCACTGGGCGGCCTGGGGGGTGTCCCGCAGACATCCTCCACGCCGCACCAGTGGCTGTAGTTGGCCATCATGCCGTCCAGCAGCGGCTGGCAGCCCGGGAAGGCCACCACAAACGCTGTGAAGAGCGGCATCGCCATCAGCTTGAAGAAATCCACCTGCGCGCCAGACACCCACGTAATGTGAGTCGCAGTGACACATGCTGTGAGTCACAGCAGTAGCAGACTAGCCAACGTCCCTGGCTGCAGGCCACAGATCAGTGTCCAAGTTGCTCGGGAGGAATTTGACTGTCTGACAGACTTGCTCACTGACTGACATCTCTGCATGTTGTCAAGAGCACCGTGCATGAGCCCAGCAAGGGAATTCTGAACATCATCACTGGCTTGATACCCAATTTCCCCTGTTGAAGGAGGGTAGGGTTGAGAAATGAAAAAACTCTTGCATCACTCACGAGAGTACACCAGACTTGCCGAGGAGAGGAGCTCCTGGAGCTGTCATCCTGGCAAAATGAAGAAAAGGAATGAGCTGCACCATGAAGTTCCATGCAGCAGATTACCTGGCGGGTGGAGATGCCTGGCAGGGAGCGGTCCATGAAGGGCGTGATGGGCAGCCCAAGCCTGGCTTCCAGATCGCCCTGCTCAAAGAACTCCTGCTCCAATCCGTCCAGCCATTTCTGCGCAAGCCGCACACAAAACTACTCATACTCAAAGCCATCCCTCACATTTGGCAGAGTCCCATCAAGACAGAGGGACAGAGACAGTGACTGCATGGCTTGATGTTTGACATGTCTCACAAGATTGAGGACGCTGATGAGGGGATTTTGACTTGCCTTGTGGATGGGCATGGGTGCAGTCAGGTGGCCCAGGTCAGCCACCTTGAGCACAATCTGGAACACCAGAGTCCTCTGAGCCTCGCTCAGCTCATCCGGCAGATTGTGCACCCAGAATCCGAAATTCAAAAGATATCTCGGAACAATTTTCAGTGTGAAATATAAGTGCAACATCAGCAACCCCAGCGGGATGCAGCCCGGACAGGGCACTTGCATGCCTCAATCCTCTCAATATTTGCCCCACTCCTAAATATCCTGCTCAGCACTGCTGAGTTGGAAGCCTTCTGAAGTGGGTATTCACAGAGGTGTGCCATCATGGAGGTAGGCTGGCAGTGTTGAGGCAGAAAAGGGGCACCTGACAGCTGGCACGGGTTTGGTAAGTCCCTTGATGGACTTCATGCGGCTGCTGAGCTGTACCAGCCCATGCAGCGAGTCAGCACGCCTTAGGTCCGCCACCTCATGTTCTGCGCTCACACACGCAGCCTCAAGCTGGCAGCATGAGAGCCATAAAGAGCCATTTTTACTTTCGTTTCCTGTACGTTATGCCTTCACGGCTTCCTGTTCAAGATTATGGGAGAAGTTTGCAAAAGAGCAGTCATTCTTGCTTTAATTCAGGCATGAACATGTACATCCTTCCTCTTTGGTTCACATCACGTGCACTGCAACTATGACAGGCCATTGTCCCCTTTCCTAGCCGGGAATGTATGCAGCACTCCCCTGTTAGTCAAACAAAACACTCTGCAGAATTAGCAAGAGTACTTCCTCACGCTATTTTCTTAGCAAGTGTCAGGACAGTGACTCACTGTCTGTCAGCTCGGAGCCGGCAGCCAGGGGGCTGTTGGTGATGAGAGTCTTGAAGCGGCTGATGAGCGCAAAGTGCTGCTTCATGTCTGTGGCCAACACCATCTCCATGAGCAGGGCCCTGAAGCGCTGCTGCTCGCCCCTCGGCTTGTGCACCAGAAAATTGCACCTCCCCTCCTCGCTCTTCAATATGCTGCGCAGTACATCACAGCCATGGGAATACATCGTGGCATGGAATTCATGGAAGCAATGAGTCCTGAGAAGTATTCAAAACAATTACAATTACAATTAGTTTTATTATTAATAAAGGTTTTCCGGTCCTAAGGACCAGGCACGTCAAGCAACACCTGTCGTATTGCTTTCCACTCTTCTCGTTTCTCCACCAGTCATAGGCATGACCAATGGCACTTGGAAAACAGTAAACACTGTTTTCATACATTTGTGTGTGCCTTGCTGCTATGGACTTTCAACAGAGTGTGAGGTCAAATATGCTTGGGGACTGAAAGAAAGCTCACCTAGTGAAGGTACAGCAATGGTGGTTCTCAAGGACGGATCTGTCATTGTATCTGATGGCCAGAGTGTCTGAGAACTCCACAAGGCAGTCATTGGATAGACCTGCATGCCACAGGCATGGTTGAATTCTACATGCAGGTGCATAATGCAACAGCAAGCAAGCATGCAGCCCTGCAAGCACTGCTTGCCAAGCAGGTGATGTCAGGTACTTGCTTCACAGATAAGGCAAGGGTAGACAGGACTGGGACTCATCATTAGGTATACCTGGGTGTTCTACATCGTGAACAACAGCAGCTATGTAGCTGACAAGCGCCTCTGACAGGCTCACAATACTGCTCCTCACAAGGTTGCCCTGGAACAGGATTGCATGCACTGTCTGCAACACGTCTGCCGCATGAGCCCTGCAGCAATCATCACAACCACACGAGATCGTTGCACATGACCTGCATCCTCACGAGTACATGCTTCTGAGAAAGGATGCATTTGCACATCGGCTTATAGCTTGCACCATCCAAGGTTGCTGCAAGTGTTAGAGCACGCAGCTCGATTGACATGTGCGGAGCATGCGGGCTTTACGGGCCTGTTGTGGTATGGGTGGGGTCCGTATAGGTCCTCCACAGCGAGAAGAAAGTTGACGAGGCGCTGCTCATCCAGGCGCAGGGCAGGAATCATGCCCTGCTGCTGGATCAGAAAGAAGGCCAGGCACGACAGCGGCCGCCCACCTGTGGCCTGCAACCCCACACTTGCAAGTTAAGATCTTACAACAGACTCCACACTACAGAGTCAGATAAAGATTCAAGCGGCCAGCTATTCGAACAGGTGCTGAGGTCACTCAAAGCAAATGGATTCAGATCTTAATTCTACAGGGCATGCAAAAAAGCCTGTGCGCAGGAAGGATGTGATATACCATGCAGCGCCATTCTTGCATGACAATGAAGCTTCAACACCTAGCCACTTTTGTACGCATGCATGCGCATGGGCACTCACCTCATCGAGCTCTATAGTGTCAAATCCCCACTGGTCAGCTTCAGCCAAGTGCCGCTCCACGCGAGTCACCAGAGAGCGCAGCACATGCGGCTCGCCGTGGCCGTTGGAAGCACCCGCACAGGGCTGCTCCTGCTGCTCCTCTAAAGATTGTGCTGTGCTGCCCCCATGCACTGGTGTGCCTGATGTCTCCTCTGAGAGCGAGGCTGCCTGAGCATCCCAGTTCCTCCACTTGCTTGCGTTGTCCACTGCAGCTTGGACAATATCTGCAGAGCTGGACGAGCTGCGAGAGTGTCTAGATGCCCGGCTGCTGCGGCTCCCGCTGTCCAAGAAGCTGTGGCCTTCATGGGCTTGGGGCCCTGAGGGGTTTGCATCGCTGAGGCGGGGGTATGAAGGTTTGACCCCGGCAGGGTTGACCCCGGCAGGGGTGTTTGGCGCGAGCTCGGCGCTGGCGGCTGGGGTGAGGCCGGTGGCTTCGGAGACGGGCGGCAGCGGCTGCGCGGTAGCTCGGATGAAGCTGCGGATCATGCCGGACTGCAGCCGTGCGTTGGACATGCGCAGGCTCTTCTTCTGGTCTCCCCCCTCCCCCAGGGGCACTGCATTGAACAATCACTAAATTGAATAATGTATTTCTTCGGCATTACTTACCCCAGAATCCAGCTCGACCGAACTTTACCATGAGGCATGTAAGACAGGGTGCAAAGACAAGCATGACTCTGTCTGCAGGGCTCATTGTGGCCAGTGCTGTTCCATGCAACTGATATGCAGAGCGGTGGTGCTTTGCTGTAATTTGTCCTTTTCTCACAGGAGTGACACACCAGAATACTGAGGGATAACACTGAAAACATGAGCACGTACGCCCTATGGCATATGGCTTTCCTGAAAGTTTTTGAATGTGTTAATTAAAGAGAATGGTGCGTTTTGACTGCGATGCTGTTATGTCTTCAAGAATGCAAGCGCACTTAGTTTGCAATCGTCAAAGCATAGCGATAAGGAGCAGAGCGCGCACCCGACAGGCACTGCCCGGCGAAGCTTTGCGAGCGGCTCTTGCTGAAGGAGGACCGGCCGCTGCTGGGGCCGATGTCGCTGCCCTCCCCGCTGCCAGCCGCCGCCACCGAGCCCACAAAGCCGTGGCTCACTGCAAAACTCTGGGAGCGGGAAGCCAGGGGGGAGGTGCGCGTGCGAGGGAGGCCCCAGAAGCCGGAGAGTGAGGTTGCTGCCATGGAGGGGCAGCGCGTCTCGATCAGGCTGAGCACGTTGGAGCCGGTGTAGGAGGCTGAGCTGTGCCGCCACAGCAGGCTCTCCAGCTCCAGCGGCTGCTGCAGGTCTGCGAGCACATGCCAAATCTTTCAGTCACGCTCCAGTGCCACTAAAGAGACAGGGCTCGCTCGTGGACTGGGGCTTGTGGCTTCCTAGAAGCCTCAGGTCGGGGTCCTTGATGATGAACCCTTTTCGTTGCTTTACAGCGGTGGAGAATCAGGCAGAGTGGTGAAAATATAATTGTGTTGCATGTATAAAGTGGGTTGGCTGCTTAAAGTTGCCTGCCGAAAGATTTGCTTCAGGCGTCGCATATCAGCGAGCAAGGCACCATGGCAGATTGGTGCCTTTGAGCTCAGTTGGCGGCATAGTAGCATAGTGCCATTGCCTGGCGTGCATAAGGATGAAGCACAAGCAGAGCAACAGTCCTTTCTCGGTTGCTGGTAGGGTGAATCACTCGCCTTCTGTGCGCAGGAGCATTTTGCGCAGGTGGCTCACTCGCCCTGGGCTGATAGTGGTTCCAGCCTCAATGTCGTCCAGCAACCGCATCACCAAGTCCATTGCTGTGTCCATGCTTATTTGCGGCATCACAACGTCTGCAGAGGGCAGATCGACCCTTAAACTCGCAGCAATGCTTACATTGTTGCTAGAGCGTCCAATCTGAGTTATATGATAAATAAATATAGAGGTCGGCAACAATGGGATGGGAAGATTGTTGTCGCACCGGGAAACGACATAGAAGTGCTGGATCGCGGGCTTCTGGGGCTTATATGTGGGCTGGGTGTGTCTGTCAGCTGTCTCAAGTTTAGATTCTCAAGCGACATCGTTCTCACACGGTCCAGTGGGCGCCGCTGAGTGGCAGACGCTATTTCAGAAGATGTCCTCATCAGGGGCAGCTCAGACGCCATAATTGCGTCCTTGCGTTTCTACCTCTTAAATTCCTTCAATTTTGAAATAAATTCGACCTTTTACATTCCCCTGGCTCGCCAGAATCTACTCTTTCTGGCACACCAAAATTTCCCGACAAAACCATTGGGCTCTGTCAGTCCGAAGAAAGCCCCGATGAGAACACTCGCGACAGGGAAACGCTTAATTTCTGAGGTATTCGATTGCTGTCTTCTATCAACACGTTACTTGACATATGGCTGCGCAGAAACTTGCTTTAGATCCAATATCGCACCCGAAGCGTTACACACACTCACGTAAGAGCACAGGGCAAACCCACGTGGTAAGGGCAAATTGAGGAACATTGAGGAGCACATCAACATTGACGTCGTAAGTTTCTCAATAAATTATTGGAATTGAAGTGGGTCTCCTGAGTGTCCATTTTAGCATGCGTACCACTTTCCAAATTTCTCTTAGCTTCCCCAACTCTTCTGCACAATCCTTCGCAGAGCATCCTGATCGGTGCACGCAGTTGACACAGTGCAGAACATTGTTTCTTGCTAGGAAATTTAGACAGGCTCGAGCAGCACTGCACAGCCAGCAGAACGGAAGATTACGCAGAACTTGCAGATCAGGGCAGGCTGGCAGAGCTTGTCGAATAAGCCTGAAGACGATGGCATCAGCGGTGTCATCACCGACAGCAGATGATGTGGCAGTAGTGCTAGTCGATCATGGATCGAAGCGGGCGGAAGCCAACGAGATGCTAGAGGAATTTGCAGCTCTGTACAGGCGAGCAGGAGCAATTCAGATCTGAACAAGCTGAGCCTGCCAGACCTTGAAATGGCCATGCTAAACGAGTTCCGGTGTCTGTGCTCTCACAGGAATCTCAGCAGTCGACAGAGGGTGGAGATTGCGCACATGGAACTGGCAGAACCCAGCATAGGTACTGCTGTGTCCAGATGCGCATCGGAGGGCTTCAGGAAAATCGTGATCGCGCCATACTTCTTGTCACGCGGCCGCCACATCACATCAGACATCCCTGCTCTGGTGGCAGAGGCGCAGAAAGCACACCCGGAAGTGGAGTGTGTCATTGCAGAGCCAATCGGTATGATCTTTTTCCAGCTGCAATAAATTTGCCCCTGTCACTGCAGGATTGTGAATTGCCTGATGAATTTGGCTGACAGCTGATGCACGCATGCAGGTATTGATCCCCTCATGGCGCAAGTGATTGAGAACAGAGTAGCTGGTGCTTTGCAATCAGCCTAGGCGCGGACGAGATATAAGCAGGGTTCCAGGGGCTGCGCAGCTTGATACCTCAACAGCCGCAGCATTGTATATTCAGTGCATCATTGATGACATGGTCGTGATTTGATTAGGTGGGTTGGTCAGCAATCACAAAGACATTCGTTTGCAAACAAAGCAGCAGCAAAAACAGTTTGAGATCTACTTCAGACCCTTGTAACAAACCCCAGACAGAGTCAAAGATTTGAAGATCTCTTCAGAATGTCATGTCCTTGGCATTGTAGCAGAACATTAGGCGTGCACAACAACCACAGTGCCAAAGAGAGCAGCAGTGAGTCCCAGGCATAACGCCACTATGTATAGGAAAGCGGTCCTCCTCGACTTCAGGTGCAGGGCACGCTGAAATGCTCCCAGGCCCTTGTCCACCACAGGCGCAAGCAGCAGTGCACCGGCGGCTCTTGCAGCCTGCTCGCAGGCACACAAAAATATTCATGCATCACCTTCGAGATACTGACGAAGCAACAACCACGTAAATGTGGACCACCCTACAATAGGAGAACACAGCGACACCTCAATCCTGCATTTCGAGACCTGAAGGCTACTGCGAGAGGTCCTCTCGCGTGCAGAAGACTGGTCATCGAAGTTGGGTCTGCATATGTGTAACATAACTTCAGATAAAATTCTGCCTATGCAAGTGTGTATTTATCATGTAAGGGACCTGAAGAGCTGCACCTTTGTGAGCTGACTGCCTGCCCATGTGATGCCAAGCACCTCCACAAGCTTCCTCGCTGCTTCAGCATAGCCCAGCCCTGCACATGCCACCTCAGCTCCAGATCTATCTAAGCATGCCTCCACCTTCGCTTTTTGGCTTGATGCTGTGACCGAAAATAACAATTGACAACCGTGCTAAGACAGGCCGTGAGGGGGAATGCTGCAGACCTCTAGGGACCTTGAAGCCAACAGTCCACATGTAAGTGAACATCGCCGTGTAGTACACTGTGTTGAGGAGCCCATAGGCCACAACGCCAGCCAAGCCATACACCTTCAAACGCTGCGTCAAGCTCTGAGATGCTTCCTTCCTGCGCCACAATCTCGACTGAATCCTCCCTTTGCTGCAAGCAGTCTGCGTCCACCAATAAGATGCACTGTTTTTTTTTCCACATGAGACGTGCCTTGGAGCTGCTGCAGCACAGAATGATGCAGAGCCGCTGCCTCCTGTAAACGAAGCCATGCCGGAGAGGGCGCCACTGAGAGCCATCTGCTGTCAAGCAATAAATCAGAATTACTGTGGCAATACAAAATTTGGTAGCACATCCAAAATCCAAGCATGCATGTCTCCATCCTGTTGCAGATGCTGGAAGCTGGGGAGATAAACGCTGACCTTCACATCTTGCGATTCGTTGACCTCAATGCTCGCAACGGACCCATTCTGGCTTCTGAAAGCTGCTGTGCCAACGCCGTTGGAAAAGTTTGCAAGCCCTTGGGAACCAGATGCTGCCTGCGCACATCCCGCCTAACATTCTGAATTGTTTTCTAGCCACGCATTTGCATATATTTGGCACTGCATCAAGTGGCGCGTTTGCTGGCATTTGTAGGCAATGCTGTTAGGAATACTGAACTCGATCCTTGCTCGGCGTTCAGAGTTCCCAAGAGACTAGAATAATTATGGTCTGAGCATGAAACAGAAAATTTGGGGCATTTGAAGATGAAGCATACGAGAACAGGAGAAGCAAATCACCTGGGCACTAATAACAGAAAGACGCCGTCTTTTAACACTTTTTGCAGAAGAAAAGACTTTGCAGTCTTCCCTGCAGAGTTCAGGTGTACAGTGAACGCTCTTACTAAACATCTTGTAAATCATCACCTTATTTTTATATTTTGCCCGGTTCCAGCGTTTGGACGAAACAATCGAATCGAATTTCATGGCATGTGGGCCCACGTGTCTATCCTGAAAGCAGCTGAGTTGGCCACACATGCATGATAATTTTCACAGGCAAGTGGCCCTTGATGATTGTTGGGATGCCATAACCCGTAA